>Ga0207667_10000055_pt1 | contig 223770 bp, 209 predicted proteins | sample KBSCornC52_FD_184301 | JGI IMG/M metagenome (GOLD analysis project Ga0207667, IMG submission 184301) | Corn rhizosphere microbial communities from Kellogg Biological Station, Michigan, USA - KBS Corn C5-2 (SPAdes) (version 2) | ecosystem: Host-associated > Plants > Roots > Rhizosphere > Soil ...
TGAAGTTTTTTTCAGCTTCTCTTCATTTCCTCTTCCGCTCACGTGAATCTTTGGTGTATGCTGCGAACATTAAAAAGAACGATCGTGCTAAAAACCGGTAGGCACCCCGTTTTGCTTTTATAATCCTGCGGAAGTTTACGTTTACGTCAATTCCTTTTTGCAAGGGCCATGCGATGAAAGTATTAGTACCAGTCAAGCGCGTCGTGGATTACAACGTCAAGGTGCGCGTCAAGAGCGACGGCAGCGGCGTCGATATCGCCAACGTCAAGATGTCGATGAACCCGTTTGACGAAATCGCGGTGGAAGAAGCCGTGCGCCTGAAAGAGGCTGGCCGTGTCACCGAAGTGATCGCCGTCTCCGCCGGCGTGACCCAATGCCAGGAAACCCTGCGCACCGCCATGGCCATTGGTGCTGATCGCGGCATCCTGGCGGAAGTGGGCGCCGATGTCGAGCTGCAACCGCTGGCCGTGGCCAAGATCCTGAAGGCCCTGGCCGAGAAGGAACAGCCGCAACTGATCATCCTGGGCAAGCAGGCCATCGACGACGACTGCAACCAGACCGGCCAGATGCTGGCGGCGCTCTTGGGTTGGCCGCAAGCCACCTTCGCCTCCAAGGTCGTGCTGGAAGAGGGTAAGGTCACCGTGACCCGCGAAGTGGACGGCGGCCTGGAAACCCTGGCCCTGACCCTGCCGGCCATCATCACCACCGACCTGCGCCTGAACGAGCCGCGTTACGTCACGTTGCCCAACATCATGAAGGCCAAGAAGAAGCAACTGGACACCGTCAAGCCCGACGAGCTGGGCGTGGACGTCGCCCCGCGCGTGAAGACCTTGAAGGTCACTGAGCCCGCCAAGCGCAGCGCCGGTGTGAAGGTGCCGGATGTCGCGACCCTGGTCGCCAAACTGAAAAATGAAGCCAAGGTGATCTGATCATGACCGCACTCGTTATTGCTGAACACGACAACGTTAGCCTGAAGGGCAGCACCCTCAACACCATCACCGCCGCAGCGCAAGCCGGTGGCGATGTCCACGTCCTCATCGCTGGCGCCAATGCCAAGGCCGCTGCTGACGCTGCTGCGCAAGTGGCAGGCGTGGCGAAGGTACTGCTGGCCGATGCCCCGCAGTTCGCCGATGGCCTGGCCGAGAATGTCGCTGAACAAGTCCTGGCCATCGCCAAGGATTACAGCCACATCCTGGCGCCCGCCACCGCCTACGGCAAGAACATCCTGCCGCGCGTGGCCGCCAAGCTGGACGTGGGCCAGATTTCCGACATCACCAAGGTGGAGTCGGCCGATACCTTCGAACGTCCCATCTACGCCGGCAACGCCATTGCGACCGTGCAGTCGATCGACCCGATCAAGGTCATCACCGTGCGGACCACCGGTTTCGATCCGGCCGCACTTGGTGGCTCGGCTGCCGTGGAAAGCATCCCCGCTGTGGCTGATTCGGGCAAGTCCAGCTTCGTTGGCCGTGAGGTCGCCAAGTCGGATCGTCCGGAACTGACCGCTGCCAAGATCATCGTCTCCGGTGGCCGTGGCATGGGTTCTGCCGAAAGCTTCAAGATCCTCGAGCCGCTGGCCGACAAGTTGAACGCCGCCATGGGCGCTTCCCGCGCCGCCGTCGATGCGGGCTACGTGCCCAACGACTGGCAAGTTGGCCAGACCGGCAAGATCGTCGCCCCGCAGCTGTATATCGCCGTCGGTATCTCCGGCGCGATCCAGCACCTGGCCGGCATGAAGGACTCCAAGGTCATCGTGGCCATCAACAAGGACGAGGAAGCGCCGATCTTCTCGGTGGCTGACTATGGCCTGGTGGGCGACCTCTTCGAGGTCGTGCCGGAGCTGGTCAAGCAGCTTGGCTGATGCCCGTTGAACCGTAGTATCCGCCCCGGCTCAGGCCGGGGTGTTTTCGTGCAAGCAAGGAACGCCGGTAGAGCGGTCCGCAATGGAGGTTGGAGATGAGTTACACCGCGCCCGTGAAGGATATGTTGTTCGTCATGAACGAGCTGGCCGGCCTGGCGGCTGTGAATGCGTTGCCCGGCTGCGAAGACGCCACGCCGGAAACGGCCGAGGCCATCCTCGAGGAAAACGCCAAGTTCTGCAGTGAGGTAGTGGCCCCGCTCAATCACTCCGCCGACAAGGAGCCCAGCAGCTGGGCCGACGGCAAGGTGACGACCAGCCCCGGTTTCAAGGAAGCCTTCCGCCAGTTCGGCGAGGCTGGCTGGCAAGGCGTGCAGCATCCAGTGGAGTTCGGCGGCCAGGGCCTGCCCAAGCTGCTGGCCACGCCCTGCATCGAAATGCTGAACTCGGCCAATCTGTCCTTCGCACTGTGCCCGCTGCTGACCGATGGCACCATCGAAGCGCTGATGACCGCCGGCACCCAGGAGCAGAAGGAAACCTTCATCGCCAACTTCATCTCCGGCAAGTGGACCGGCACCATGAACCTGACCGAGCCTCAGGCCGGTTCCGACCTGGCGCTGGTGCGTACCCGCGCGGTGCCGGAGGGTGACGGGACCTACAAGCTCTTCGGCACCAAGATCTTCATCACCTATGGCGAGCATGACATGGCCGAGAACATCGTCCATCTGGTGCTGGCCCGCACGCCCAATGCGCCCGAAGGGGTGAAGGGCATTTCGCTGTTCATCGTGCCCAAGTTCCTGGTCAACGCCGACGGTTCGCTGGGCGCGCGCAATGACGTGCATTGCGTCTCCATCGAACACAAGCTGGGCATCAAGGCCAGTCCGACCGCCGTGCTGCAGTTCGGCGACCATGGCGGCGCCATCGGCACCCTGGTCGGCGAAGAGAATCGCGGCCTGGAATACATGTTCATCATGATGAATGCGGCGCGCTTTGCCGTGGGCATCCAGGGTCTGTCGGTGTCGGAACGGGCCTATCAGAAGGCTGTGGCCTATGCCAAGGATCGCGTACAGTCGCGCGACCTGGCCGGTTCACCCGGTCCTGTGGCCATCATCCACCAGCCCGACGTGCGCCGCATGTTGATGTCCATGCGCGCCCAGATCGAGGCGGCACGTGCGCTGTCCTATGTGGCGGCCGCCACTTCGGATGCGGCCCACTTCAGCGATGACGAGGCCACCCGCAAGTCCAACCAGGCCTTCTACGAATACCTGGTGCCCATCGTCAAGGGCTGGATCACCGAGATGTCCATCGATGTGACTTCCACCGGCGTGCAGGTGCATGGCGGTATGGGCTTCATCGAGGAAACTGGCGCGGCCCAGTATTACCGTGACGCCCGCATCCTGCCGATCTACGAAGGTACCACCGCCATCCAGGCCAATGACCTGGTGGGCCGCAAGACCGCCCGTGATGGCGGCGCCGTGGCCAAGGGCATCCTCGCCCAGGTGCGCAAGACGGTCTCCGAACTGCAAGGTGATGCCCAGTTGCAGCCCATCGCGGCGCGCCTGGGTGAGGCGGCCGATGCGCTGGAGCAGGTGGTCGATTATGTGGTGGCCAACGTCAAGAGCGATATCAAGGCGGTCTTTGCTGGCAGCGTCCCGTATCTGAAAATGGCCGGTGTGGTCTTGGGCGGTTGGCAGATGGCGCGTGCTGCAGCTGTCTCTGCGGCCAAGCTCAAGGCGGGCGAGGGTGATGGCAAGTTCTATGAGGCCAAGCTGGCCACGGCGCGTTTCTATGCCGATCAGATCCTGCCGCAGGCGCTGGCCTATCGTACGGCCATCGTCGATGGCGGTGCGGCGGTGATGGCCTTGGCCGAGGAGCAGTTCTGATTTCCTGATTTCTGGCGCAAACAAAAGCCCGGAACACCGCAGAGCGGTGTTCCGGGCTTGTCTATTTGATGGGGCAGGGGATCAGCCGAAGGCGCCGCCGGTGAAGAGCAGATCGAAGCTGCGCGCCAGCAGGGCGATCACGCCCATGGCCCCCAGGCCCACGGTCAGCACCAGGATCACGGCCAGGATCCAGTGCGATTCCGAGCTCTTGCCGCTGCCGGCGTTGTGGCGGGCATCCCATTTGTCATCCGGGGTCAGGCCGATCACCAGCGCTTCCAGGCAGGCGATGAGCATCGACAGCACGAAGGGCAGGGCGGTGAACAGCCGGGGCGCTTCCGGCTGGGCCGCCATCAGGCCCAGCGACAGCGGAATGGCCAGGATGTGCAGCCAGCCGAAACGGTCGCGCGCGCCATAGAGATAGAAGCGATGCAGGCCGATGCTGCCCAGCGTGGTGGCCAGGAAGGTCGTCAGGGTCTTGTTCTTGTGGCGGTGGTCTGGGGGCATGCTGATGTCTCTTTGTTCTGGTTTGTGCCATGGGAGATGAAGCCCTGGCAATGTTGTTCTCAGGATATCGAGGCAGTATAGCCGAGCCTGGGGCGTGCAGGCATTTCCCGCTGGACATGTCATGACTGGCTGTTGAGGCGGGGTGGGGAGCCGTTCTGGTGTTTTCTGATGCGATTTGACATCAGTTCCGGCGCTTTTTATTGGGGCAATGCGTTGGTCTGCTGCACAAAAGCGCCAAGCAGCTTGCCCGGGTGTGCGGAAGTCCGTTATAATCTGCGGCTTTTCCGTGTCCGTATTCTTACTGGAACCATTATGGTCGTTATTCGTTTAGCTCGTGGCGGCGCCAAGAAGCGCCCCTTCTACAACATCGTTGCAACCGACTCGCGCAATCGTCGCGATGGCCGTTTCATCGAGCGCATCGGCTTCTACAACCCGGTCGCTTCCGGCAAGGAAGAAATCGTGCGTATCGCTGCTGACCGTCTGGCTCACTGGCAAGGCGTTGGCGCACAACTGTCGCCGACCGTTGCTCGCCTGGTCGCTCAAGCCGGTTCCAAGGCTGCTGCCTAATACAGGTTTTCCTGTCTGATTCCGCGCCAGTTCTGCTGGCGCATGGATGAAGAACAGGTCTGGTGTACTCATGACTCATCCAGCCCAGGCGGGGTTCTCCGCACCCGACGATCTCGTGACCGTCGGCCATGTGACCGGAGCCTACGGAATCCAGGGCTGGATTCGCGTGCGTCCTTATTCTTCCGAGGCAGATGCCTTGTTGAATGCCAAGACCTGGTGGCTGGAGAAATCCGGCCAGCCCAAGCAGGATGTCGATGTCATGCAGTCCAAAGGGCACAGCGGCGATGTCGTTGCGCGCCTGACCGGGGTTGCCGACCGCAATGCGGCCGAAGCGATGAAGGGAACGGTGGTTTCCATCTCCCGCAAGCACTTCCCGGCGCTGGATGACAATGAATTCTACTGGGTCGATCTGATCGGCTCGGCAGTGGAAAATCTCCAGGGTGAAGCCTTGGGCGTGGTGTCCGATATGATGGACAACGGCGCTCATCCCATCCTGGTGGTGAAGGCCCCGGTGCAGGAAACTGCGCCCGAGCCGCAACCGGAACCCGCTGCCGACGCAAAGCCGAAGAAGGGTGCCAAGGAGAAATCTGCGGCGACACCCGAACTGCTGATTCCGTTTGTCGATCAGTTCGTCAAGACGGTGCAGCAGAGCGAAAAAAAGATCATCGTCGACTGGGACAAGGATTACTGACCTTCGAGGTCAGTTTTTGCTTTTCCGGCTCGCTGATGTCAAGGGATTCACAAGATTCAAGAGATATCAGGAAATGGAGGCGTGATGCAGTTTGACGTCGTCACTCTGTTTCCCGAGATGTTCGCGGCGCTCACGCAGTCCGGCATCACCCGTCGGGCGCTGGAGCAGCAGCGCTGGGGCTTGCAGTTGTGGAATCCGCGTGAATTCACGACCGACAATCACCGTACCGTGGATGACCGCCCCTATGGCGGCGGCCCCGGCATGGTGATGCTGGCCAAGCCGCTGCAGGCCGCCATCGAGGCGGCGCAGCAGCGTCAGCAGGCGCTGGGCCTGGCCAAGCCGCGTGTGATCTACCTGTCGCCGCAAGGCGCACCGCTGACGCATGAGCGCGTGGTGCGGCTGTCGCAGGACAGCGGGGCGGTGCTGCTGTGCGGACGCTATGAAGCGATCGACCAGCGCTTGCTCGACAAGTGCGTGGACGAGGAAATCAGTATCGGCGACTTCGTCCTCTCCGGCGGCGAGCTGCCGGCGATGGCGCTGATGGATGCCGTGATCCGGCTGTTGCCGGGGGCGCTCAACGACAGCGCCTCGGCGGTGGAGGACAGCTTCGTCAATGGACTGCTGGATTCACCGCATTACACGCGTCCGGAAGTCTATGAAGGTGAACCGGTGCCCTCCATCCTGTTGGGGGGACACCATGCCGAGATCCAGAAATGGCGCCGGCAGCGGGCACTGGAAGCCACCCAGGCCAAGCGTCCCGACCTCATCGTCAGGGCGAGGGAGCAGGGGCTGTTGAGCAAGGCCGATGAAAAGTTTCTGGGCAGTCTGCCGCAGCAGGCCGCCAACCCGAAGTCTTAGTAGCAAATGGCAGCAAATTAGCAGCAAATGCAGTACCGCAGGCCCAGCAATGGGTTTGCACCGTGCGGTGGTCCAGGCCACCGTGTTTGAAACCCCATCCTCTACCGGGCTATACAATCAGCCCTCGTGGCAACGGCGCCGGCAAGATGGTTACAGGAGCAAAAAATGGATCTGATCCAGCAACTCGAGCAAGAAGAGATCGCGCGTCTCGCCAAGAACATTCCCGACTTCGCCCCCGGCGACACCGTGATTGTCAACGTGAACGTGGTTGAAGGTACCCGCAAGCGCGCTCAGGCTTACGAAGGCGTGGTCATCGCCCGCCGTAACCGTGGTCTGAACTCCAACTTCATCGTCCGCAAGATTTCTTCGGGTGAAGGCGTTGAGCGTACCTTCCAGCTGTACTCGCCGCTGATCGCCTCGATCGAAGTCAAGCGTCGTGGTGACGTGCGTCGTGCCAAGCTGTACTACCTGCGCGAACGTTCGGGCAAGTCGGCACGTATCAAGGAAAAGCTGCCCAGCCGTGCGGCAAAGGCTGCTGCTGCCGAGTAATCGGTCGCCTGTTGATGCGTCAGGAAAAGGGGTGTCTTACGACGCCCCTTTTTCGTTTCCGTCTACTGCATTAATGTTCTGCCAACCTCGATGAAGCGAGCACAACGTGGCCAGTTTCGATCCCGTCAATCTGCCTGTGGACGCCGTCGCCGGTGAAGGCGCGCTGGAGGCTGCGCGCCTCAGTGCCGACTGGCTGCGCCAGCGCTTCGCCGACCCACCGCGCTGGGAGCCCGAGCACAGCGGCGACCAGATGGCGCGCCTGGCCGAGTCCAAGGGCCGCTTCCGGCTGGCTTCGGTGCTGATCCCCATCGTCCTGCGTGAGCAGGGGATGACGATACTGTTCACGCGACGCACTGCAGATCTGAGGGATCATGCTGGGCAGATCAGCTTCCCCGGCGGTCGCCGTGAAGACTATGACGGCTCGGCCATCGAGACTGCCCTGCGCGAGACCGAGGAAGAAATCGGCCTGGCGCGCCAGCACATCGAGGTCATCGGCTCCCTGCCGGACTATTTCACCGGTACGGGTTATCGCGTCACGCCCGTGGCGGGCCTGATCCAGCCGCCCTTCGAGGCCATCGGCGATCCGCGCGAAGTGGCCGAGATATTCGAGGTGCCGCTGGCCTTCCTCATGGATGGCGTCAATCACCAGCGCCGTTCGGTAGAGTTGCCGGCTCCGGTGGGCCGGCGCAGTTTCTACACGATGCCGTATGACCGTTACTTCATCTGGGGGGCGACCGCCGGCATGTTGCGCAACCTGTTCCACTTCCTGCGCAGCTGAGTGGGGCAGGGCGCAGCTTCAAAACGATGTCAGCCGATCAAGTCTGCATATCGGTGTAAAAGCAGGTGAAATTTCTTGTTGATTTCGGTCAACGAATCTATTGTTTGATTCCCATCTTGCACTGCGTTATCGTACGGGCTACAGAGACCCATAAGGCTGCTTGATGACATTTCTTTCCATTCTCTTTGCGCTGCTCATCGAACAACTCAAACCGCTGCGCGCAGACAATCCCGTTTATGCATCGATCAAGTCTTTCGCTGCGACCATAGAAGGCTGGTTCAATGCCGGCCAGGTCCATCATGGCCGCCTGGGCTGGGTGGCCATGGTCGGTGCGCTGACCGTGCCGGTGGCGCTGATCTACTGGCTGCTGCTGCATGTGAGCCTGGTGGCGGCGTTCGCCTGGAACGTGCTGGTGGTCTATCTCACGCTGGGTTTCCGTCACTACAGCCACTACTTCACCTCGATCCAGCTGGCCCTCAACAGCGGCGATGAAATGACCGCCCGCGCCCTGTTGTCCGAATGGATCCGGCAGGATACGACCGGCATGGATGTGAGCGAAATTTCCCGTATCGCCTCCGAACGCGCCCTCATCACGACGCATCGTCACGTCTTTGGCGTGTTCTTCTGGTTCCTGATGCCGGCCGGCCCGGCGCTGGCCGTGATGTATCGCGTGGCCGAGTATCTTTCGCGGGCCTGGAATGAGCCCGATCATATGAAGTTCGAAGCCTTCGGTCGCTTCGCCGCCCAGGCCTTCTACTGGATCGACTGGATCCCGGCGCGCCTGACCGCCGCCGCCTTTGCCGTGGTGGGCAACTTCGAAGACGCCATCTATGCCTGGCGCAACTTCGCCAGCCGTTGGGATGACGAGAGCGCCGGGATTATCCTGGCCGCCGGCGGCGGCGCCATGGGTGTGCGCTTTGGCACCGAGAAGGAAGCCGCAGCCGGCATCATCCTGCCGGCCGATGCCGCAACCGTCGATTCCATGCCCGAGGAAGCCGACGGCCTGCCCGGCGACACGCCCTCGCCGCGTACCCTGCAGAGCACCGTGGGCCTGGTCTGGCGCGCCTTGCTGCTGTGGATGTTCCTGCTGCTGTTGCTGTCGGTGGCGGTGTGGATGGGCTAGAAGCGGGCAGTCTGGCAAGAAGCGGGCTCTGGCCCGCTTTATTTTTGGAAACGCGAAAGGCGCCAACCCGGTATACTCCCGGCTTCGCATCATCAAAAGATCAAGATCGCACCTTGCCCGGCAGCAGCAGCATCAGCAGCAGGGCAGGCACGGGCGACATGCAGGGCTGGGTGGAGGCGAGGAGACCGGTAGAAGCCAAGTCTTCTATAAGATATAATACTCAACACCGCTGGCACCCAACGCAGAACATCGCGCAGGCACCGCGGAATCCAGGGCTCAGGTTCCACCAGGACCAGGGCATTCGGTTGCAAGCGCTTTAGAAGAACTGCATGTATGGCTGATCCCATCAAACCCGCAAACGCACCGGCCAAGGAATTCATCATCCTTGGCAAGACCTCGGATGGCCGGCAGTTTCGCCCCAGCGACTGGGCTGAGCGCCTGTGCGGCGTGATGTCCTGTTTCCGTCCCGAGGGCAGTGGCGGACGCAATGCCCACCTGAAGTATTCTCCCTACGTGTTGCCCACCCATATCGATGGCGTGCGCTCGGTGGTGGTCAACGAAGCCCTGCGTGAGCTGGAGCCGCTGGCCTATCACTTCGTGCTCAATTTCGCCAAGGACAATGACCTGCAGGTGGTCGAGGCCTGTGTGCTGCCCGACCCGCCCAAGGACAACAAGGGCGCTTGAGGCCTGTGCCGCATCCTTGCGCTGATCCCGCTTGAAATGGCGCTGACAGCGCCGTCTTTGCACCATTCCGCCAGCTTCCCGCCGCCCGCTCCTGCAGGCGGCCCCGCCAGCAGTTACACTAGCTCGTTGATCTTCAGTCACCCCACCTGCGCCAGAGGCAGCTCTGCCCGGGCCGGGGAATCATCCGGCCGCTTGTGGCCGTCTTATCACGGAGAAGAAGCATCATGAACCACCGCATGGAGCGCGATACCTTTGGTCTGATCGAAGTGCCGGCCGACCGCCTGTGGGGCGCGCAGACCGAACGTTCGCTGCACCACTTCCACATTTCCACCGAGCGCATGCCCACCGAGCTGATCGTGGCGCTGGCTGCCGTCAAGCGCGCCTGCGCCAGCGTCAACCGCGACCTGGGCAAGCTGGAGGGCAAGAAGGCCGAGGCCATCATTGCCGCCGCCGATGAAGTCATCGCCGGCAAGCATCCGCTGGAGTTTCCGCTGTCGGTCTGGCAGACCGGCTCCGGCACCCAGAGCAACATGAACATGAACGAAGTGCTGGCCAACCGCGCCTCGGAACTCCTGGGCGGCGTGCGTGGCGAGGATCGCCTCATCCACCCCAATGACGACGTCAACCGTGGCCAGTCCTCCAACGATATCTTCCCCACCGCCATGCACGTGGCCGCCTGCATGGCCGTGGCGACCCACCTGATCCCGGCGCTGCACACGCTGCGCGGCACCCTGGCGGAGAAATCCACCCAGTTCGCCGACATCGTCAAGATCGGACGCACCCACCTGCAGGACGCCACGCCGCTGACCCTCGGCCAGGAATTCTCGGGCTATGTGGCTCAGCTGGAACATGCCGAATCGGCCGTCATCGGCACCCTCAACGCCATCTCCGAGCTGGCCGCGGGCGGCACGGCGGTGGGCACGGGCTTGAACGCCCATCCCGAATTCGGCGAACGTGTCGCGGCCGAGCTGGCCAGGTTCTTCGGTTTCCCCTTCAAGACGGCGCCCAACAAGTTTGCGGCCCTGGCTGGCCATGACGCCCTGGTGGCTTCCCACGGCGGCTTGAAGACCCTGGCGGCGGCGCTGATGAAGATCGCCAACGATGTGCGCTGGCTGGCCTCTGGTCCGCGTTCGGGCCTGGGCGAGATCACCATTCCCGAGAACGAGCCGGGCAGTTCCATCATGCCGGGCAAGGTCAATCCCACTCAGTGCGAAGCGATGACCATGTTGTGCGCGCAAGTGTTTGGCAACGACGTGGCCCTCAACATCGGCGGCGCCAGCGGCAACTTCGAGCTCAACGTCTTCAAGCCGCTGATCATCCACAACTTCCTGCAGAGCGTGCGCCTGCTGGCCGATGGCATGGCCAGCTTCGAAGAGCACTGCGCGCGCGGCATCGAGGCCAACCAGAGCCGTATCGGCGAGCTGATGGAAAAGTCGTTGATGCTGGTGACCGCGCTGGCGCCGCATATCGGCTACGACAAGGCCGCCAAGATCGCCAAGCAGGCGCACCACGACGGCACTACCCTGAAGCAGGCGGCGCTGTCGCTGGGCTACGTCACGCAAGAGCAGTTTGCCGAGTGGATCAAGCCGGAGCAGATGACGCGGCCGGGTTGAATCGTGATATGATTTCAGCGTTGCAGGAGCGCTGGAAGCTTTAAGTTACCCAGGACTGCGACGCTAAACGGCCTTGAAAAAGGCCGTTTTGTTTTTCTGGCGTTCGGTTACGATGCGCGCTACGCGGGCTTTATCAGATCGCCTCGCGGGATAGTGGAAAAAAGCTCAGCCTTCGGCCTGCGCGCCGACAATTCAAGTACTGCGACATCGTTGACGTGATTTCCATAACCGTCGGCTCTTCGGTGCGGATTACATAACGCCGACATTTTTTTCGTAGGTAAGACTTCGGATTGGGCACTAAGTGCGCTATCGATCTGTGCCACCATATCGTCAATCGAATAGCCGTCGGCATGGCGACTATTGAAGAGGTGTTTGCCGAGAAAGAGAATTTCTGCATCCATCAAGGGCGGACGTCCTTCCGTAAGGCGTTGAGCATTGATCGCGGCATGTTGCAAGGCGGTCAGCTTGCCGATCGGGACGACCTTGGGACGCTCGCCACAGGCGATGAGTTGGAGATTGGAGCGGATAAGGGAGTGGCTGTCAGCGTATAAAGGCATTTGACGCGGATCATGAAAATTCCCTCAAGGAAATTATAGTCATTGCTCATCCGTCCCTCCGCAGCAACTAGCTTATTCATCTGTAAACAGGTGGCCGGTCTCGAATAAAGTGACTTTCTCGGATGGCGGAAAGACTCCAATTGCAAAGCATCCTCAACCGCATGTATATCAATATTGATTCGGGTTACGAATTGAAACATCGAAGCAATTCGAGCAGCTCCCGGCGTATATTGCTTTCATGCGCCAGATGCGCCTGCAGCCCGCGCCGGTAAAGGAGTTCCGGTCCAGCGGACGACGTCGGGAATGATGCACTCTGGCAAGGAAAAGAAACTTCCAGGGGCGATCACATGAAGAGAATTGCGGCAATCGGCGTCTGTGGCGTCCTCGCCGTGGCAGGATTGGCGGCCAGCGCATCGGCGTATGCGCACGGGCGCTTCTATGGCGGCGTAGTGATCGGCGGGCCGATCTGGGCGCCGCCGCCTGTTTTTTACTATCCGCCACCGGTCTATGTAGAGCGCGTACCGCCGCCGGTCTATATCGAGCAACCGCGCCAGGATTACTGGTACTACTGCCAGGAATCGCGCGCCTACTATCCCTATGTGCAGAGCTGCCCCAGCCAGTGGATGAAGGTGGTCCCCAATACCAACCCGTCCGGGCCGGGCGGGCCGCCGCCGTGAGGCCGGGCAGTTCTTCCGTACCGCCAGTCTCCGTATCAACCCGATGCCACCTCGCCGGTGGCGCAAAGGAAGCACCATGAATCCGATCAACAAGCGCGCCGCGACGGTCTGCGCCCTGGGCGCGATGGTGGCGCTGGGCGGCTGCGTGAGCGTGCCCACCGGCCCTTCGGTGATGGCCATGCCCGGCAAGGGCAAGAGCTATGAGCAGTTCCGCGCCGACCAGCAGCAATGCCAGCAATACGCCCAGGACGCCATCGGTGGCCAGGCGGCGCAGACGCAGAACAATGCCGCCAACAGCGCCGCCGTGGGCACCGCCGTCGGCGCGGTGGCCGGCGCGCTCATCGGCGCCGCCTCGGGCAATGCTGGTGCGGGTGCCGCCATCGGCGCAGGTGGTGGCCTGCTGGTGGGCAGCGCCGCCGGCAGCAATGCGGCGGCAGGTGGCAATTACTCCATGCAGCAGCGCTACGACATGACCTATACCCAATGCATGTACAGCAAGGGCAACCAGGTCCAGCAGCCGGTGCAGACCACCACCGTCTATACCTACCATCCGCGTTACTACTATTACGCACCGCCGCCGCCCCCGGGCTATTACGGCCCGCCACCGGTGTATTACGGCCCCCCGCCGGGCGCTTACTGAGTCCGCGCGTCCAAACCGCCTCCTTGCAGGCGGTTTTTTCTTATGCGGCGCAACATGGCGCGCTGCCGGTGCGCTGTCGGTGCTATACTCGCCGCCATGCTTTTCCGAAAAAATCAACTTGCGAAAACCCAGCATTGGTGGCGCGCCTGAACGAGGCGGCCCGTTTTCACACAGCTTGACCATGTGACCATGATGCCGCCGGTTCCGGCGGCATTGTTTCTTCAGCGTCGGGACCGGCGGCATTCCAGAGATTAACGATCAGGAATGACCATGTCTTCGAACGCATCGAGCAACACCATCTCCACCTTGCCCGTCGTCCTCACCGGTGACCGTCCCACCGGCCCCTTGCATCTGGGCCACTACATCGGCTCGCTCAAGTCGCGCGTGGCGCTGCAGGAAACCTCGCGCCAGTTCCTGCTGCTGGCCGATACCCAGGCCATGACCGACAACGTGGGACGCCACCAGAAGGTCACCGACAACGTCCTCGAAGTGGCGCTGGACTATCTGGCCGTGGGCATCGATCCTGAGAAGTCGACCATCTTCATCCAGTCCCAGGTGCGCGAACTGTATGAACTGTCGATGGTGCTGCTGAACCTGGTGACGGTCTCGCGCCTGGAGCGCAACCCGACCATCAAGGAAGAGATCCGCCTGCGCGGCTTCGAGCGTGATATTCCGGCCGGCTTCCTGACCTATCCGGTCAGCCAGGCGGCCGACATCACCGCCTTCAAGGGCCAACTGGTGCCGGTGGGCAGCGACCAGTTGCCGATGATCGAGCAGACCAATGAACTGGTGCGCAAATTCAACGCTACCGTGGACCGCGAAGTGCTGGTCGAATGCAAGGAAGTGCTCTCCGACACCGGCCGCCTGCCCGGCATCGATGGCAAGGCCAAGATGAGCAAGTCACTGGGCAACTCCATCGCGCTGGGCGCCACGCCGGCCGAGATCAAGCAGGCCGTGCACCGCATGTACACCGACCCCAACCACCTGCGCGTGGATGATCCCGGCCAGGTCGAGGGCAATGTGGTCTTCACCTTCCTGGATGCCTTCGACCCCGACCGCGACGCCGTGGCCGAACTCAAGGCCCATTACACCCGTGGCGGCCTGGGCGACAGCGTGGTCAAGCGCCGCCTGGAAGGCATCCTGCAGGAAATGCTGGAACCCATCCGCACCCGCCGCGAAGAGTTCGCCAAGGACCGCGGTGAAGTGCTGGCCATCTTGAAGCGGGGCACCGAGCGCGCCAGCGCCGTGGCCGCGCAGACCATGTCGGAAGTCAATGCTGCGCTAGGTCTGAACTATTTCGGCTAAGTCAGCTTGACCGATCAATGAAAACCGCCGCATCCCGACAGGAGACGCGGCGGTTTTTTCATGCCGGCGTGAAAGCGCTCAGCGGTTCCTGGCGGGCGTCATCTGCGGCAGTTCCAGCAAGACTTCCAGCCCGCCCTCGGGCAGGTTGCGCAGGCGCAGTTGCCCCTGGTGGTTCTCGGCGATGTTGAGCGCAATGGTCAGCCCCAGGCCGGTCCCGCCGGTGTCGCGGGAGCGCGAGGCTTCCAGCCGATAGAAGGGCTCGAAGACCGCATCCAGCTCGCTCTCCGGAATGCCCGGTCCCTGATCACGGATGCGGATGGCGATCTTCTGCTGTTCCAGTGCGATGGAGACGCGGGCGCACTTGCCATACTTGCAGGCATTGTCGATCAGGTTGGTCAGGCAGCGCCGCAAGGCCCCCGGCTGGGCCATCACGAAGGCGCGGGTGCTGCCTTGCAGGGCCACGTCCTGGCCGGCATCGGCGGCGTCGGCGCAGACGCTGTCGAGCAGGGAATCGATGTCCAGCGCCTGGATCTTCTCGGAGGAATCCATGCTGCGCGCCAGGTCCAGCCCCTCGCGCACCATCCCGTGCATGACGCCCAGGTCATCGATGAGCTTCTGCTGCAAGCCGGGATCGCTGACCTTTTCCAGCCGCAGCCGCATGCGCGTCAACGGCGTCTGCAGGTCATGCGTGATGGCCGCCAGCATGTGGGTGCGATGCTGGATCTGGCGGCGGATGCGCGCCTGCATGGCATTGAAGGCGTGGGCCGCCTGGCGGATCTCGGTCGGTCCGGTTTCGGCCAGCGGGGCGTGGTCGATGTCGCTGCCCAGGCGCGAGGCCGCTTGCGCCAGCTGGCGGATGGGACGGGTGGCCATGCGCGCCACCAGCCAGGCCAGCATGGCGATCAACACCAGGAACAGCAGGATGTATTGCAGCCCGAACAGGCTGGCCGGCCCGCCACGTTCGCGCAGGGCAGGAGGCTCGCCCGGCTGGTGCAGGCGCAGGCGCATCAGCGCCTGGTCGTGCAGGCTGATGTAGATGACGCGGCAGGTATCACGACGCGGCGCGCGGGCGTCATCGGTGCGCAGGGGCGGGCATTCGCTCTCGCGTTGCACGGCGATCTTGCGGTCCTCGCCCAGGCGCGCCTGCAGCATCTCGGTCAAGGGGCTGGTGCTGGCATTGGGGCCGATGGCGTCGTTCATGTCGTCCACCATGCGCGCTTCGAAACCGAAGTTGCTGGCTGCCTGCAGCACGATGGGGCGCTGCGCCGGGGGGATGTTGTCTACCGCCTGGACGATCTGTTCGACGCGGTCGGCCAGGTGCTGGAAGCGCAGCTCGCGCAGGGTGTTGCGGCGTTCGTTGCTGGCCAGCCAGTTGGTGGCGAACACCGCCACCACGATGCCGCCCAGGAGCAGGAAGAAGATGCGGTTGCCGATGGAGCCCAGGAAATTCTTCATGCCGAGCGACCCGCGCCTTCTGTGGTGACAGTGGTGGCCAGGACATAACCCTCGTTGCGCACGGTCTTGATGATGGTGGGGGTGCGCGCATCATCGCCCAGCTTCTGGCGCAGGCGGCTGATCTGGATATCCACCGAGCGGTCGAAGGGATCGGATTCGCGGCCCTGGGTCAGTTCCAGCAACTGGTCGCGGTTGAGCACCCGGTTGGGATGGTCGAGGAAGACCTTGAGCAAGCGGAACTCCGCGCCCGACAAGGCCACTACCACGCCATCCTTGTTTACCAGGTGGCGCGCGGTCAGCTCCAGGGTCCAGCCGGCAAAGCGCATGGTGGCCACGTCCGGCTGGGCCATGTTGGGCGGCAAGGCCTGGGTGCGGCGCAGGACGCTGCGGATGCGGGCAAACAGCTCGCGTGGTTCGAAGGGCTTGGCCAGGTAATCATCGGCGCCCATCTCCAGCCCCAGGATGCGGTCCAGCGGCTCGCCACGCGCGGTCAGCATGATGACCGGTACGGATGAGCTGGCACGCAGGTTGCGGCAGAGCGTGAGCCCATCTTCGCCGGGCAGGGTCAGGTCCAGCACGATCAGGTCTACCCGCGACTCTTCCAGCACGCGGCGCATTTCGCTGCCATTGGTGGCGGTGAGCGTGCGCAGGCCGTTGCTGTCCAGGTATTCGGCCAGCAGGGTGCGGATGTCGCGGTCGTCATCGACGACGAGGATGTGAGTATTTGTATCCATGGGTCGCATTATGCCGAACTTGTCCGGGCGTGCAGGGTGGATTTGTATCGGGTCTTTACAAGGCGCGGGGTAGAAATAAAACGATACCTGGGCGGCCTGCGTATATACAAAACGATACAAATGACGCCACAGCGGAAAAATCCCCGATACACGCCGCCGGTTTAATGGGAACCGTGCCAAGACGGCATGTCGCCGTCCAACGCATTACAGAGCATCACCCCTGAAAGGAGCAAGCCATGTTGACAATCAAGAACCGTATCCTCTCCGGCATCGCCGCCGTGAGCATCAGCGCCGTGACCCTGTCGGCCTTCGCCCAGATGCCCCCGGGCGGCCCGCAAGGCCATCCGCCCAGCCCCCAGCAGGTCGCCAAGTTCGAGCAGATGCGCGCCAAGCACCAGGCCGAGCTGCACGACAAGCTCAAGATCACCGCTTCCCAGGAAGCCGCCTGGAAGCTCTTCCTGGACAAGACCAAACCGGCCCCGTTCGACCAGGCTGGCCGTCCCGACAAGGACGAATGGGCCAAGCTGTCCACCCCGGAACGCCTGGACAAGCAACTGGACATGATGCGCAAGCGTGAAGCCTTCGCCGAACAGCGTATCGCCGCCACCAAGGACTTCTACGCCACCCTGTCGCCGGAACAGCAGAAGATCTTCGACGCCGAGCACGCCAAGATGGAACGCCATCGCTGGGAAAAGATGGAGCACATGCGTCGTGGTGATCGCAAGGGCCCGCCCCATGACGGCAACCCGGCTCCGGTTGCTCCTCCGGCCAACTGATCCAGGTCCGGCAGGAGATGCTCTCACGCCGGCGCATGCCCGATGCCGGCGTCTCGGGCAGTGTCACCCCGCAGCCTTGCGTAACCCGCGCAAGGCTGTTCCCGTTTGTTCTGGCTGGCACATCGTGCAATACACGCAATAGCTGGGTACACTGCGTGCCAGCCTGGATGCTGGGCGGCATGCTGACAATGTTGCACGCCCGTCAGCCTGTTCGGAGAGAATAACGGCGGCGGCCCGACCCGATTGGGGCGCTGCCATCCCTTAGGCTTTCGGGTTGCTCCCGGCGCTGCGAGCAGGCAAGCAGATACAGCAGACAAATTCTGGCGGGCCGCCATGGTGGCGGCCCGTTGACGTGATGACTTGATGACGTGATCGGTCCACTGGTTTCCCTGACATGACAAATACTCCCAATCCCCACCCGCCATCTCCCTCCAACCCATCCGCCCGGGGCAGCATCCTGCGCCGCTGGTGGTTCTGGGTGCTGGTGGCGGCGCTGGCGGCCGGTGGCGGCTACAAGATGTGGTCCAAGAAGAAGGCAGAACAAGAGCAGATGGCGGCCATGGGCGGGCTGGGTGGCCGTCCGGGTCCGGGGGGAGCGGGTGCACGCCGTCCGGGTGGTCCCGGCGCCTTCGGCGCGCAGACCATGCCGGTGGGCGTGGCCAAGGCGCGTCTGCAAGACGTCAATGTCTTCCTCAACGGCCTGGGTGCGGTCACGCCCACGGCCACCGCTACCGTGCGGGCGCGCGTGGATGGCCAATTGATGAAGCTGCACTACAAGGAAGGCCAGGTCGTCAAGGCCGGCGACCTGCTGGCCGAGATTGATCCGCGCGCGCTGCAGGCGGCGCTGACTCAGGCCGAAGGCCAACTGGCGCGCGACCGCGCCTTGCTGGCTTCGGCCCGGCTGGACCTGAAGCGCTACCAGACCCTGCTGGCGCAGGACTCGATCGCCAGCCAGCAGGTCGATACCCAGGCCGCCCTGGTCAAGCAATACGAAGGCACGGTCAAGGCCGACGAAGGCAACGTGGCCAGCGCCCGCCTGCAGCTTTCCTTCACCCGCGTGACCGCGCCCATCAGCGGCCGCCTGGGTCTGCGTCAGGCCGACGTGGGCAACAACGTCACCACCAGCGATACCAACGGCCTGGTCATCATCACCCAGTTGCAGCCGATCACGGCCATCTTCAGCATCCCCGAAGACAATATCCCCAAGGTCTTGCAGCAACTGCAGAGCGGCCGCAAGCTGCCGGCCCAGGCCTGGGACCGTGAGCAGAAGAACAAGCTGGCCGATGGCGTGCTGCTGACCATCGACAACGTGGTCGACGCCACCACCGGCACGGTCAAGCTCAAGGCCCAGTTCCCCAATACCGATTACGCGCTCTTCCCCAGCCAGTTCGTCAATATCCGCCTGCAGCTCAACACCGAGCAGGGCGCCACCGTCATTCCCACGGCAGCCATCCAGCGCGGCGCCAAGGGCCTGTTCGTCTACGTGGTCAAGGACGACAGCAGCGTCACTGTGCGGCCGGTCAAGACCGGTCCAGTGCAGGATGACCTGACCGTCATCACCGATGGCGTGAGTGCGGGCGAGACCGTGGTCATCGATGGCATCGACCGTCTGCGTGAAGGCGCGAAGGTGGAAGCGGTGGCGCGAGGCGGTGCGGATGATCCGGCCAACAAGCTCACCACCGAGAATCCCGAACGCCGCCATGGCAAGCGCGGCCAGGGCAATCAGGGTGCGCAGGCTGGCGCTGGCGGTGATGCAGGGCAGGGCGCTCAGGGCGGCATGAGCCCGGAAGAGCGCCAGAAGCGCTGGGCCGAACTCAACAAGCGCATCGACGCCGGCGAATTCGGCGAAGAGATCAAGAAGCTGCCCGAAGACCAGCGCCGCCAGAAGATGATGGAGCTGCGCCGCCAGCGTGAAGCCGCCGGCAATGGCAACGGCAGTGGCAATGCCGCCAAATAACCAGGGCCACGCATGAATCCCTCGCGCCAGTTCATCCTGCGGCCGGTCGCCACATCCTTGCTGATGCTGGCGATCCTGCTGGTGGGCATCGTGGCCTACCGGCTCTTGCCGTTGTCGGCCCTGCCCGAAGTCGATTACCCGACCATCCAGGTGGTCACGCTCTATCCCGGCGCCAGTCCCGATGTGATGACCTCCTCGGTCACCGCGCCGCTGGAACGCCAGTTCGGCCAGATGCCAGGCTTGAAGCAGATGTCCTCCACCAGTTCCGGCGGGGCCTCGGTGATCACGCTGCAATTCAACCTCGACCTGAGCCTGGACATCGCCGAACAGGAAGTGCAGGCCGCCATCAATGCCGGCAGCAACCTCCTGCCCTCGGACCTGCCGATGCCGCCGGTCTACAGCAAGGTCAACCCGGCTGATACACCCATCATCACGCTGGCGGTGACCTCCAGCACCATGCCCCTGCCCAAGGTGCAAGACCTGATCGATACCCGTATCGCCCAGAAGATCTCGCAGCTGTCCGGGGTGGGCCTGGTGAGCCTGTCGGGCGGCCAGCGCCCGGCTGTGCGCATGCAGTTGAATCCGCGCGCCGTGGCAGCGCTGGGCCTGAACCTGGATGATGTGCGCACCGCCATCGGCAACGCCAACGTCAACCAGGCCAAGGGCAGCTTCGACGGTCCCACGCGCGCCTCCACCATCGATGCCAATGACCAGCTGCGTTCTGCCGATGAATACCGCAATCTGATCATCGCCTACAAGAATGGCGCGCCCATCCGCGTCTCGGATGTGGCCGATGTGGTCGATGGGGCCGAAAACGTGCGCCTGGGCGCCTGGGCCAATACCCAGCCGGCGGTGATCGTGAACATCCAGCGCCAGCCCGGCGCCAACGTGATCGCCGTGGTCGACAGCATCAAGAAGATCCTGCCGCAGCTGCAGGCCAGCCTGCCGGGCGCTATCGATGTCCGCATCCTGACCGACCGCACCACCACCATCCGCGCCTCGGTGGACGATGTGAAGTTCGAGCTGCTGCTCTCGGTGGCGCTGGTGGTGATGGTGATCTTCGTCTTCCTGCGCAATGTGCCGGCCACCCTCATCCCCAGCGTGGCGGTGCCGCTCTCGCTGGTGGGGACCTTTGCCATCATGTATCTGGCCGGCTTCTCGATCAACAACCTCACGCTCATGGCGCTGACCATTGCCACCGGCTTCGTGGTCGATGACGCCATCGTGATGATCGAGAACATCTCGCGCTACATCGAAGAGGGCATGAAGCCCATGCAGGCCGCGCTGAAGGGGGCCGAACAGATCGGCTTCACCATCATCTCGCTGACCTTTTCGTTGATCGCCGTGCTCATTCCCTTGCTCTTCATGGGCGACGTGGTGGGCCGCCTGTTCCATGAATTCGCGGTCACGCTGGCCGTGTCCATCCTGATCTCGGCAGTGGTCTCGCTCACGCTCACGCCCATGATGTGTGCGCGCCTGCTGCGCCATCAGCCGGAAGAACAGCAAGGCTGGTTCTATCACAAGAGCCAGCAGTTCTTCGACCGCATCATTGCCCGCTATGGCGTCATGCTGCAATGGGTGCTGGCGCGCCAGAAGCTGACACTGCTGGTGGCCGCGGCCACGCTGGGCTTGACGGTGTTGCTGTACGTGTTCGTGCCCAAGGGGTTCTTCCCCTTGCAGGACACCGGCGTCATCCAGGGGATTTCCGAGGCCACGCAATCGATCTCGTTTTCCGCCATGGCCGAGAAGCAGCAGCAACTGGCCAAGGTCGTGCTGCAAGACCCGGCCGTGGAGAGCCTGACCTCCTTCATCGGCGTGGATGGCACCAACGCTACCCTGAACAGTGGCCGCATGCTCATCAACCTCAAGCCCCATGAAACGCGCGACGTCTCGGCCCCGGACGTGATCCGCCGGCTGCAAGCCAAGCTGGCCGCTGAGGTGCCGGGCATCACGCTCTACATGCAACCGGTGCAGGACCTGACCATCGAGGATAGCGTCTCGCGCACGCAATACCAGTTCACGCTGGAAGACGCCGATCCCGCTGTGCTGAGCACCTGGGTGCCCAAGCTGATCGCCCGGCTGCAACAACAGAGCGAGCTGGCCGATGTGGCAACCAACCTGCAAGACCAGGGTTTGCAGGCCTACATCGAGATCGACCGCAATGCTGCCTCGCGCCTGGGTATCACCACCGCGGCCATCGACAATGCGCTCTACAACGCCTTCGGCCAGCGCCTGATCTCCACCATCTATACCCAATCCAACCAGTACCGCGTGGTGATGGAAGTCAAGCCCGAGTTCCAGCACGGCCCGGCAGCGCTGGACAGCATCTACCTGGTCACCTCCGGCGGCGGCAAGGTCCCCTTGTCGTCGATCGCCACGGTGACCGAACGCACCGCGCCGCTGGTGGTGAACCACATCGGCCAGTTCCCAGCCGCCACCGTGTCGTTCAACCTGGCCAAGGGCGCGTCATTGGGCGAGGCGGTCAAGGCCATCAAGGCCGCCGAAGAAGAGATCGGCATGCCGGCCTCCACCGTCACCAACTTCCAGGGCGCGGCGCTGGCCTTCCAGGCGTCGCTGTCCAATACGTTGTGGCTGATCCTGGCGGCCATCGTGACGATGTATATCGTGCTGGGCGTGCTTTATGAGAGCTACATCCATCCCATCACCATCCTCTCCACGCTGCCCTCGGCAGGGGTCGGGGCCTTGCTCTCGCTGATGATCTCGGGCACCGACCTGGGCATCATCGGCATCATCGGCATCATCCTGCTGATCGGCATCGTCAAGAAGAACGCCATCATGATGATCGACTTTGCGCTGGAAGCCGAGCGGCGCCAGGGCAAGAGTCCGCGCGAGGCGATCTACCAGGCCTGCCTGCTGCGCTTCCGTCCCATCCTGATGACCACCATGGCGGCCTTGCTGGGCGCGCTGCCGCTGATGCTGGGGACCGGTGTGGGCTCCGAGCTACGCCAGCCGCTGGGCATCACCATGGTGGGCGGCTTGCTGGTGTCGCAGGTGCTGACGCTGTTCACCACACCGGTGATCTACCTCGGCTTCGACAGCCTGGGCCGGCGCCTGCGTGCGCGCTTCGGCCAGCGCGAGCCGGGGCAGGGCGGCGGCGATGACGAAGGCAAGCCGGCCGCCTTGCCACCGGCGGTGTAAGCGGATCGACGCATGAATATCTCGCTTCCCTTCATCCAGCGGCCCATTGCCACCACGCTGCTGACCATCGGCATCGCCCTGGCCGGCATCGTGGCCTTCCGCCTGCTGCCGGTGTCGCCGCTGCCGCAGGTGGACTACCCGACCATCTCGATCTCGGCCTCGATGCCCGGGGCCAGTCCCGAGACCATGGCCGCGACCGTGGCCACGCCGCTGGAACGCGCCATGGGGGCGATTGCGGGCGTGACCGAGATGACCTCGACCAGCTCGCAGAACTCCACCCGCATCACCTTGCAGTTCGACCTGAGCCGCGACATCGACGGCGCCGCCCGCGACGTGCAGGCCGCGCTCAATGCGGCGCGCAACCTGCTGCCCACCGGCATGCCGAGCAATCCGACCTATCGCAAGGTCAATCCGGCGGACGCGCCCATCCTGATCCTGGCCATGACCTCCGACACCATGACCCAGGGCCAGATGTACGACGCCGCCGACAGCATCGTGGCGCAGAAACTCTCGCAGGTGCGCGGGGTAGGGCAGGTCAGCGTGGGCGGCAGCTCGCAGCCGGCGGTGCGCATCGAGTTGAATCCGACCGCGCTCAACAAGTACGGTATCGGCACGGCCGACGTGCGCACCGCCGTGGCGGCCACCAATGCCAATCGTCCCAAGGGCCTGCTGGAAGACCAGGACCGCAACTGGCAGATCTACGCCAATGACCAGGCCAAGACCGCCGCTGAATATGCGCCGCTGATCGTCTCCTACCGCAACGGCACGCCGGTGCGGGTGCAGGACGTGGCCGAGGTGCGCGATTCGGTGGCTGATGTGCGCAACGCCGGTTCGTCCAATGGCAAGCCCTCGGTGCTGATCATCATCAACCGCCAGCCCGGCGCCAACATCATCGACACCGTCGATAACGTGCGCGAACTATTGCCGCAGTTGCAGGCCTCGATTCCTTCGGCCATCGACATGAAGGTGGTGCTGGACCGCACCCCCACCATCCGCGCGTCGTTGAAGGAAACCGAGTTCACCTTGATCCTCTCGGTGGCGCTGGTGATCATGGTGGTGTTCCTGTTCCTGCGCAATGCACGCGCCACGCTGATCCCGGCGGTGGCGGTGCCGGTCTCGCTGATCGGCACTTTTGGCGTGATGTATCTGGCCGGCTTCAGCCTGGACAATCTCTCGCTCATGGCGCTGACCATCGCCACCGGCTTCGTGGTCGATGACGCCATCGTGGTGCTGGAAAACATCTCGCGCCACATCGAGTCGGGCATGAAGCCCTACAAGGCTGCCTTGCTGGGCGCGCGCGAGGTGGGCTTCACGGTGCTGTCCATGAGCATTTCACTCATTGCCGTGTTCATTCCCATCCTGATGATGGAAGGGATTGTCGGTCGGCTCTTCCGCGAGTTCGCCATCACCTTGTCGGTGGCCATCCTGGTCTCGCTGGTGGTCTCGTTGACCACTACGCCGATGATGTGCGCGCAGTTGCTGCGCCATGACCCCGAGGCTGACGCAGCACGCCGCCAGCGCCGCCATCCCTGGCTGCAGAAGATGGCCGACCAGAGCGCGGCCATCTTCGAGGACATGCTCTTGGCCTATCAGCGCACGCTGGCCTGGGCGCTGCGGGCGGCGCCCTTGATGATGCTGATCCTCTTGGCCACCATCGCCCTGAACGTGTACCTGTACAAGGCCATCCCCAAGGGTTTCTTCCCGCAGCAGGACACCGGCCGGCTGGTGGGCGGCATCCGTGGCGACCAGGCGATTTCCTTCCAGGCCATGCGCACCAAGCTCAATGAATTCATCGACATTGTACGGGCCGATCCGGCCGTCTCCGATGTGGTGGCCTTCACCGGCGGGCAGCGGCGCAATGGCGGCTTCATGTATGTGACCCTGAAGCCGCTGAGCGAACGCAAGGACAGTGCCGACAAGGTGGTGGCGCGCCTGCGCATCAAGACCGCCAAGGTGGCTGGTGCGCGGGTGTTCCTGGTGCCGGTGCAGGATATCCGCATCGGCGCGCGGCAGAGCGATTCGCAATATGAATACTCGCTCAAGTCCGATGACGTGGGCCTCTTGCGCATCTGGGAGCCCAAGATCCGCCTGGCCCTGTCCAACCTCAAGGAGCTGGAAGACATCAGCACCGACCAGCAGGACAACGGCCTGCAGACCACGCTGACCATCGACCGCGAGACCGCCATGCGCGCAGGCGTCACGCCGCAGTTGATCGATTCCACCCTGTCTGACCTCTTCGGGCAGCGCCAGATCTCGACCATCTACAGCGGCATGAACCAGTACCACGTCGTGATGGAAGCTGCGCCGCAATACTGGCAGAGCCCCGAAACCCTGCGCGATACCTATGTCAGCCTGGCCGGTTCTTCCAACCTCTCGCCGACCACTTCCAGCCTGTCCACGCCGCCGGCGCTGTCGGCCTCGGGCAAGTTGAACGCCAATACCGGCCTGGCCCAGACCATCTCCACCGCACCGTCACGGCAGATCCCGCTGGCGGCCTTCTCGCGTTTCGAGCCGACCACCACTTCCTTGTCGGTCAGCCACGAGGGACAGTTCGTGGCGTCCACGCTGTCCTTCAACCTGGCCGAAGGGGTCTCGTTGTCGCAGGCCACGGCGGCCATCGACCGCGCCATGGCGCAATTGGGCGTGCCCACCAATGTGCTGGGCACCTTTGCCGGCACGGCCAATGCCTTCCAGTCGTCCACGTCGAGCCAGCCGCTGCTGATCCTCACCGCCTTGCTGGCCGTGTATATCGTGCTGGGCATCCTCTATGAAAGCCTGATCCACCCCATCACCATCATCTCCACGCTGCCCTCGGCGGGCGTGGGGGCGCTGCTGGCGCTGATGGTGACGGGGACCGACTTCAGTCTCATCGCCTTGATCGGTGTGATCCTGCTCATCGGCATCGTCAAGAAGAACGCCATCATGATGGTGGACTTCGCCATCGATGCCGAACGCAATCGCGGCATGTCGCCGCGCGATGCCATCTTCGAGGCCTGCAGGCTGCGCTTCCGTCCCATCATGATGACCACCATGGCGGCGCTCCTGGGCGCGATCCCCCTGGCCATCGGCCATGGGGACGGCGCAGAGCTGCGCCAGCCGCTGGGCATTTCCATCGTCGGCGGGCTGGTGGTGAGCCAGTTGCTCACGCTCTATACGACACCGGTGGTGTACCTCTACATGGAACGCCTGAGCAGCTGGAGCAAGCGCCGTTTCGGCCGCAAGAACAAGACAGAAACCTCGGCCGCCTGAAGCTGCCGTGATGGAGAAACGCATGACGCAACAAGACCTCTTCAAACTCAAGCCCCTGCTGGCGGTGCTGGTGGCCAGCCTGGCGCTGGCGGCCTGCTCGGTCGGCCCCGACTACGTGCGCCCGCAGATGGACACGGGACCTGCCGTCTTCAAGGAAGGCCAGAACTGGAAGCCGGCCCAGCCGCGCGACCTGGCGGCCGATGGCAAGTGGTGGGAAATGTTCGGCGATCCGCAATTGAATGCCCTGGTGGCCCAGGTGGATATCTCCAACCAGAACCTGGCCCTGGCCGAAGCCAATTTCCGCAGCGCCGTGGCGCTGGTGCAAAGTTCGCGCTCGGCCTATTCGCCCACGCTGTCGGCCTCGGCCGGGGCGTCGCGGGGGAGCTCGGGGTCGGCAGGCTCGTCTTCCTCGAGCGCTGCCTCGGGCAGCAGCGCGGGGAGCGTGCGCAATTCCTATACCTTCTCGCTGACCGCTGCCTGGGAGGCGGATATCTGGGGCAAGGTGCGGCGCGATGTCGAATCCAGCCAGGCCAGCGCCCAGGCCAGTGCGGCGGACCTGGCCGCAGCGCGCCTGTCGGCACAGGCACAGGTGGCGCAGAACTACCTGCAACTGCGCGTGCTGGACGCCCAGCAGCAATTGCTGGAAGAGACGGTGCAGGCTTACGAGCGTTCCTTGCAGGTGGCGCAGAACCAGTATGCCGCCGGCATGGTGGCCAAGTCCGACGTGATCCAGGCGCAGACGCAATTGAAATCGGCCCAGGCCTCGGCGCTGGACAATGGTGTTACCCGCGCCCAGGTCGAGCACGCCATCGCGCTGCTGGTGGGCAAGACACCGGCGCAATTCGCGCTGCCGCGCGCTCCGCTGGCGGCCGTTGCGCCACCGGTGCCGCAGGGCGTTCCCTCGATGCTGCTGGAACGCCGTCCCGATGTGGCCGCTGCCGAGCGCCGGGTGGCCTCGGCCAATGCCAAGATCGGTGTGGCCAAGGCGGCGTATTTTCCCAGCCTGACCTTGTCAGCGTCGGGCGGCTACCAAAGCTCCAGCTTCGCTGACTGGTTCACGCTGCCGGGCCGCGTCTGGTCACTGGGACCGCAACTGGCGCAGAGCATCTTCGATGGCGGCGCGCGCGCTGCGGCTACCGACCAGGCCATCGCCACCTATGACGGCACCGTGGCCAACTACAAGCAAACCGTGTTGACCGCCTTCCAGGAAGTGGAAGACAACCTGGCCGCGCTGCGCATCCTGGAGCAGGAAGCAGCGGTGCAGGGTGAGGCGCTGCAGGCCGCGCGCCAGGCGGTGACGCTGGTGAACAACCAGTACAAGGCGGGTACCGTCAGTTACGTCAATGTCATCACCGCCCAGGCCACGGCGCTGTCGGCCGAGCTGACCTCGCTGAACATCCTCAACCGCCGCATGGCCGCCAGCGTGCTGCTGGCCAAGGCGCTGGGCGGGGGCTGGGACGAGCACAGCCTGGACGACCTGGGGCCGCTGCAACAGCAAAGTGCAGAAAAAGCCAAAGCACTGAAAGAGAATGCCGCGCTGCGTTGAGTTGAGTTGAGTTGAGTAATCGGTAAGCAAGTTACGCGTGAATGAAGCGTAACAAAAGGGTGGCCAAGAAGTAACTAGGGCCTTACCAGCACAGCCGGCAGCGCTCCCCGCAAGGCATTGCAGACCACGATCTCCTGCGCCGCCAGCAGGTCGGCGCGGGTGATCACGGCTTCCACTGCATCCCAGGCGGGATCGGCCAGCAGCACCCGCCGCATCACGCCCGGCAGCACGCCCGAGGGGAGGGGCGGCGTGCACCAGCGGCCAGCGATCCTGACGAAGACATTGCTGCGTCCGCCTTCGGTCAATTCATCCCGTTCATTGAAGAAGAGCATGTCGAAGCCGCCGCGCTGTTCGGCCTCTTTCCAGGCAGCGTCGTAGCGGGCGCGGCGCGTGCTCTTGTGGCGCAGGAAGAGGTCGTGGCTGTCGGTGGCGGTCTCGGCCAGGAAGATCTTGACCGGACCCGTCAATGGCGTCAGCGGTGCGTGCTGGATGGTGATGCGGCCCTGCGCATCCAGCGCCAGGCGCAGACGATGCGCCGTATCGGCGGGCAGGCCAGTGCAGGTGGCGGCCAGTTGCTGGCGGATCGCTGCTTCGTCGTAAGGGAAACCTAGCGCAGCGGCCGAGCCTTGCAGGCGTTGCAGGTGCAAATCCAGATGGCGGCAGCCCTGTTGACTGGCGTGCAGGGTTTCAAAGAGGCCGAAGTCTTTTTCCAGACCGGTCAGGAAGGAGGACTTCAACTGGCATTCGGCAAATTCCGCAGCGGCCTGGCTGTCATGGACGATCCCGGCGCCCACCCCCATGACCGCTTTGCGCAGGCCTGCGTGCGGCGCTTGCAGTTCCAGTGTGCGGATCGGCACCGACAGGCAGAAGTCGCCGATGGCCGGGCCGCCTGGGCGGGGCGCGTCGAACCAGCCGATGGCGCCGGTGTAGAGTCCGCGCGGCTCGCTCTCGAGTTCATGGATGATTTCCATGGTGCGGCGCTTGGGGGCGCCGGTGATGGAGCCGCAGGGGTAGAGCGCGTTGATGGTGTCGGCCAGCGTGGCGTCCTCGCGCAGGCGGGCGCGGATGGTGGAGGTCATCTGCAGCACCTGCCCATAGCGGCGCACGTCGAACAGATGCGGCACCTGCACCGAGCCCGGCACGGCCACGCGGCCCAGGTCATTGCGCAGCAGGTCGACGATCATCAGGTTCTCGGCGCGGTTCTTTTCATCGGCGGCCAGCGCCAGGGCGCGTTGCGCGTTGACCGTTTCTGCACCTTCCTGCTCGGGTGGCACGGCGCGCGCGGTGCCCTTCATGGGCTTGGCCTTGAGCACGCCCTGCTGGTGCGAGACGAACAGTTCCGGTGAACACGACAGCACCATGCCGCCCAGCTCATCGCGCACCAGCGCGCCATACGGCACCGGCTGACGCGCGCGCAGCCGGCGATACAGGCCGATGGCGTCGCCGTGGACATCGCCATGCAGGCGATACGTGTAGTTGACCTGGTAGGTGTCGCCAGCGGCGATGTAGTCGCGGATACGGGCGATGGCCGCGCTGAAGGCGGCTTCGTCCACGCTGCTGCGCAGGTTGGCGATGCCGCCTGACGTGAACATATCGGCACCGTCCGCCTGACACGATGCGGCCAGCCAGGCATCGACCTCGGCAGCGGGCAGGTGCTCGCAGCGGGCAAACAGCAGCACGCGCGCCAATGGCCCCTGCAGCCGATGATGCGGCAAGCCCTGTAGCGCCGCGCCCAGTTCATAGCTCCACAGCGCCACGGCGTGCAGGCCACCGCGCAGGGCTGCCTGCATCTCGTCCAGCAGGCCCGCAAAGCCCGCCGCATCGGTGCAGCAGAGCGTGCGCACGTGCCCGGTATAGAGGCGCGAGCGCGGGTCGGCCGGGCTGGCCTGGTGGTCGTCGAGGAGGGCGAAGCAATCGTTCATGAAGCGTGGGCAGCGATGAGAGCGGCGGCCAGGACGGCCGCCGGCAGCATGATAGCGTAAAAGGTATACTTGAAGGCTTGCCGGGCGTTCTGCAATGCCGGTCATTTGCGCTGCAGGCTGCCATCGCGGCTTCATCCACACCTTTGCCCATGCCTATCCCACGCACCTTCATCATTCCCCTGATCGTCGCCTGTGCGCTGTTCATGGAACAGATGGATTCCACCGTCATCTCGACTTCCCTGCCAGCGCTGGCGCTGGACATGAACGTCGATCCCATTTCGCTCAAGCTGGCGCTGACTTCCTACCTGGTCAGCCTGGCCGTGTTCATCCCGATCTCGGGCTGGATGGCGGACCGCTTCGGCTCGCTCACCATCTTCCGCTCGGCCATCTGCGTCTTCATGCTGGGCTCGATACTGTGCGGCGTCTCCTCGACCCTGCCGCAATTCGTGGCGGCCCGCTTCCTGCAGGGCATGGGCGGGGCCATGATGGTGCCGGTCGGGCGGCTGGTGATCCTGCGCAGCGTGGAAAAGGTCAACCTGGTCAAGGCCTTGTCCTACCTTACCATTCCGGCCCTGTTCGGTCCCGTGCTGGGGCCGCCGCTGGGCGGCTTCATCACCACCTATTTCCACTGGCGCTGGATCTTCTTCATCAACATCCCCATCAGCATCCTCGGCCTCTACCTGGCCACGCGCTTCATTCCCGACCTCAAGGCCGAGCAGGTCGCGCCGCTGGACCTGAAGGGCTTCCTGCTCTCGGCGCTGGGTTGCTCGCTGCTGATGATGGGACTGGCCACGGCAGGACGCCATCTGGTCTCCGGCGAGGTGGCGCTGGCCTGCGTGCTGACGGGCGTGGCCTTCCTGGCGGGCTATGTCTGGCATGCGCGCCGCGCCAGCGCGCCGCTGATCGACCTGGCGCTGCTGAAGATTCCCACCTTGCGCGCGGGCGTCTTCGGCGGCTCCTTCTATCGCGTGGGCATCGGCGCCATTCCCTTCCTGTTGCCGCTGATGCTGCAACTGGGCTTTGGCTATACGCCCTTCCATTCAGGCATGCTGACCTGCGCCTCGGCGGCGGGGGCCATGTTCATGAAGACCATCGCCGCGCGTTTCCTGCGCCGCTACGGTTTCCGCCGCGTGCTGCTGGTCAATGGCGCGCTGGGCGTGCTGGGCCTGTGGGCCATTGCTACCTTCACGCCGCAGACGCCTTACCTGCTGATGGTGGTGATCCTGTTGATCGGCGGCTGCTTCCGCTCGCTGCAGTTCACCAGCCTCAATGCCATCTCCTACGCCGATGTCGACAAGCTGCGCCTGAGCCAGGCCACCAGCATGGCCAGCGTGGCCCAGCAGCTGTCCATCGGCATGGGCGTGGTGCTGGCCGGGTTTGCCTTGCAGATGTCCAACGAAATCCAGGGCCATGCCACGCTGGTGGCGCAGGATTTCTGGCCGGCCTTCCTGGTGGTGGGGGCGGTGGCGGCCTGCGCGCTGCTGATGCTGCGCCAGCTGCCGCATGACGCCGGGGCCGAGATGGCCGGGCGCGACGACAACCGGCCGGCCTGATCGACAACGTTGAGGATAGCGATGCACTACAAACACCTCTGGTTTCCCCTCGGCGCAGTGTTGATCTGGGCCGGCAATACCGTCATCAGTAAGATGTCGGCCAGCGTCATCGCGCCGGAAGACATCTCCTTCTATCGCTGGGTACTGGCGGCGCTGCTGATGTCGCCCTTCCTGGCGCGCCAGACCTGGGCCGCACGCGCGCAGATCCGGCCGCACCTGGGCAAGATCGTGGTGCTCGCGCTGCTGGGCATGGTGCTGTTCCAGAGCCTGGCCTACTTCGCCGCCGCCACGGCCTCGGCCACCAGCATGGGCATCATCGCTTCGCTCATGCCGCTGCTGACCCTCGTGCTGAGCATCAAGCTGCTGTCCGAACCGCCCACCGTGGGCACCCTGGGCGGCGGCATCCTGTCGCTGCTGGGACTGGCGGTGCTGATCGGGCGCGGCCATCCGCTGGCGCTGTTCGAACAGGGCGTGGTCACGGGCGACCTGCTTATGCTGCTGGCCACCATCGCCTATGGCCTGTATGGCGTGATGCTGCGCCGCTGGGCCCTGCCGCTGCGGACCTGGCAACTGCTGTACATGCAGGTGCTCATGGCGGTGGTGCTGCTGTTCCCCGGTTTCGTGCTGGGCCATCACTCGCCGCTCACGCGCGAGAACCTGCCCATCCTGCTCTATGCCGGCATTGCCGCTTCCATCATTTCGCAGTTCCTGTGGATGCGCGGCGTGGCGTATCTGGGGGCGAGCCGTTGCGCCATCTTCGTGAACCTGATGCCGGTATTTACTGTCATCATTGCCGTGCTGGCGCTGGGTGAGCAATTGCATGGCTACCATGCCGTGGGCGGCGTCATCACGCTGGGCGGCGTCATCATGGCGCAGGTGTTCCGGCAGCGGCTGCGCTGGCGGCGACTGCCGGGCTGATCAGCCAAGAACAACAAACAGGAAGACAGGAAAGAGACATGATCGATCCCCAGATGATCGTCAATTGCACGGTCTACAAGAAGGGCAAGAAGCTGCGCGAGATCAGCCTCGACGAGATCAGCGACGTGCTGGAAGAAGAGGGTACCTTCGTCTGGCTGGGCCTCTTGGAGCCCAACGTCGAGCTGATGAACAAGATCAAGGAAGAATTCTGCCTGCACGAGCTGGCCGTGGAAGACGCCTACGCCGCCCATCAGCGCCCCAAGATCGAGGAATATGGCGACACCCTCTTCGTGGTCCTGCACACGGCCCAGCTGATCGGTGGCGAAGTGCAGTTCGGCGAGACCCACATCCTCACCGGACCGCGCTTCGTGGTCACGGTGCGCCATGGCGCCTCGCGCAGCTATGCCAAGGTGCGCGAACACTGCGAGATGCTGCCCGAGCGCCTGGTGCGCGGCCCCAGCTTCGTGCTCTATTCCATCATGGACTTCGTGGTGGACAACTACCGTCCCATCATGGACGACCTCGAAGCCAAGTTCAGCCAGTACGAAGAACAGCTCTTCAATCCCGGCGCCATCAGCGGCAAGGCCTATCTGCAGGAGCTGTACCAGTTGAAGCGCCAGCTGATCCGCCTGCGCTCGGCGGCCTCGCCGCTGCTGGATGTCTGCACGCAATTGCTGCGCTTCCACGAGGGCCTCATCACCAAGGACGGCAAGGCCTACTTCCGCGACATCTACGACCACGTGGTGCGCTTCATCGATACCGGCGACCGCCTGCGGGAAATGGTGGAATCGGCCGTGCAGATCAACCTGGCCCAGGTCACCATCCACCAGAACGAGATCGTGCAGACCCTGGCCGGCTGGGGTGCGATCCTGGCCATCCCGACCATGATCTTCAGTCTCTACGGGATGAACTTCGCCCATATGCCGGGGCTGTCGTGGGAATGGAGCTTCCCGCTGGTGTTGGGCGGCATCGTCAGCGCCTGCACGCTGCTGTGGCGGCGGTTGCGCAAGGCCGGCTGGCTCTGAGGCCGGTCGGCGCAGCAGGGTGCGGCAAATTGCCGCACCCCGTGCCGGGCATCAGCCACACCGCTCGCTGACCCACATGGCGCCTGGCTTGGCGCCTTTCCTCATGCTGCGCAGTCAGTTCTAAATAAGAGTCATTTCACTTGTAAAATGCAACTTTGTTGCATAGAATGCCGGGCTTGGCCGGTCGCGCCGACCGCCATGCCTTGCGGCACAGGTCCGTCCCGCTGCCGCAGCACTCCATAACGACAAGGGAAGAAGATGAAGATGACCGCATTGCGCGCGGCCGTACTGGGCGCGTTGGCGCTGGGCCAGACGCCCTCCGTGAGCTGGGCTGCCGATGCCGCCGCCAAGGAGGAGGGTGGACTGGGCGAGATCGTGGTGACAGGGCAGGGCGAGCGCCAGCAGTATCGCCAGAACAGCACCAGCAGCGCCACCCGTACCGAGACGCCCTTGCAGGAATTGCCGCAGTCGGTGCAGGTGGTCTCGCGCCAGTTGATCGATGATCTGGCCGCGACCCGGCTTGATGATGTGCTGCTGTACGTGAGTGGCGTGGCCAGGCAGAACAACTTCGGCGGCCTGTGGGACAACTATTCCATCCGTGGTTTTTCCGGCAGTGAAAACGGCGGCATGAACATCCTCTGGAACGGCTTCGCCTCCAATCGCGGCTACGCACCGCCGCGTGATATGGCCAATGTGGAGAGCGTAGATTTCCTCAAGGGGCCGGCTGCGGCCCTGTATGGCAACAGCGAGCCGGGCGGGACCATCAATGTCGTGACCAAGAAGCCGCAGTTCAAGTCCGCCAATGCGCTGGACCTGTCCATCGGCAGCAACGACGCCTATCGCAGCGCCGTCGATTCCACCGGCGCGCTCAGCAGCACCGTGGCCTACCGCCTCAATGCCGCCATGGAGCACAAGGGCAGCATGCGCGACAACGTCCGCAGCGAGCGCGAATTCTTCGCGCCGGCCTTCACCTGGCTGCTGACCGAGAGCACGATACTGAACTACGAAGGCGAGTTTCTGCGCCAGAAGGCGCCGCTGGATCGCGGCATTGTCGCAGTCAATGGCAATGCCGGCGTGCTGCCGGTGTCGCGCTTCCTGGGCGAGCCCAATGACGGCGACATCAAGATGCAGAACCAGAATCACCTGTTGACGCTGGAGCAGCGCCTCAACGAGAACTGGCATCTGCGCACCGGCCTCTTCCACAAGGAAGGCAGCCTGGATGGCTATTCCACCGAGGCTTCGTCCTTACGCGCCGACAATGCCACGCTGTGGCGCCAGCGCCGCTATCGCGACTACAGCTGGCACGACACCTCGCTGCAGGCCGAGATCGGCGGCAAGTTCGCCACCGCTGGCATCGGCCATGAAGTGCTGGTGGGGACCGAGGTGGACTGGCTCACGCTGGATCAGCGCATGCTACGCATCAATCCCAGCAACGCTGCCCCCTACGCGGTCAATATCTACAACCCCGTCTATGGCCAGGCCCAGCCGACGCCCACGGCCAATACCGATACCAGCGAGCGGCAGATCAGCACCGGCCTCTACCTGCAAGACCAGCTCAGTCTGTCCGAGCGCTGGAAGCTGCTGGCCGGCATGCGCGCCGATGCTTTCCGGTCCACGCTCAACAACCTGCGCAACGGCACGGTCACGCGCCAGGACAAGAACGCCTACTCGCCACGCCTGGGCCTGACCTACCTGGTCACGCCATCCTGGTCGGTCTACGTCAGCGCCAGCAAGTCCTTCCGTCCCAACAGCGGCAGCGACGTCAGCGGCAATGCCTTCAGCCCCGAGACCTCGCGGGCCGCAGAAGCCGGCCTGAAATTCCAGAGCGAGGACAAGCGCAGCGGCGCGACTCTGGCGGTCTTCGATATCACCAAGCAGAACGTGCTGACGACCGACCCGGCCAATCCCAACTTTTCGATTGCCGCCGGCGAGGTCCGCAGCAAGGGCGTGGAGCTCGATGCCAACGCCAGGCTGGGTCACCACTGGCGCGTGACTGGCAACCTGGCCTACACCGACGCCTACGTCAGCCGGGACAATACCTTGCCGGTGGGTTCGCGGCTGGTGAATGTCCCGCGCACCTCCGGCAGTCTGCTGGCCGTGTTCGAGGACGCCGACGCGCGTGGTGCGCCCTATGGCGTGGGCGGCGGCCTGAACTATGTGGGCCGGCGCACGGGCGATCAGGCCGGCAGTTTCATGCTGCCCAGTTACGTCACGGCCCGGGCATTGGCCTATTGGCAGTTCACGCCGAAGATGAAGCTCTCGCTGGATGTTAATAATCTCTTCAACAAGCGTTACTACAGCAGTTCCTACAACAGCCTGTGGATCATGCCCGGCGACGAGCGCAATGCGACGCTGGCGCTCAATATCAAGTTCTGAGGATGGTCTTGGCTAGTCAACCACCTTCGCGCAAACGGCGCGATCTGTTGCTCTTCACGCCGCTGGCGGCCACGCTGGCCGCTAGCCCCTGGCGCACCGCGCTGGCCCATGGCGATGAGCCCGGACATGCACACGGCGATATCGCACATGTCGGCAAGGACATGCTGACCGTGGTCGGACCGTGGGAGCTGACCGGGCTCGATCCCACCCGTTCGGGCTATATGTTCGCCCGCATGGAGGTGCTGGAAACCTTGCTGGAAGTGGACGATGCCGGCCAGCTCCAGCCCTCCCTGGCCAGCGCCTGGAGCGTCAGCGCCGACGGTCTGCAATGGCGTTTCGTCTTGCGCAGTGGGCAGCGCTACCACGACGGCTCGGCGCTCACGCCGGCCAGCATCCTGGCCTGCCTGCAACGGGCGCAGGCGCGTCCGGGCGTGCTGCGCCTGGCCGATATCGCCGCCCTCCGCCTGGAGGGGCAGACCCTGGTGGTCGTGCTGCGTCGTCCCTTCGGCCCGCTGCCTTATCTGCTGACCCATTACACCACCCAGATCCTGGCGCCGGCCAGTTTCGACGCGCAGGGCAATGTGGTGGCCATCATCGGCAGCGGCCCCTTCCGCATCCGTTCCATCGCCTTGCCGCAGCAGTTCGAGGTCGAACGCGCTTCTGGCAGCGTTCCTGGCAGCGGTGCGGGCAGGGCGATCCAGCGTGCGCGCTACATCAGCGTCTCGCGTGCGGAGACGCGTACGTTGCTGGTCCAGAGCGGCCAGGCCGACCTGGCCTTCTCGCTGGACCCGCCCAGCATCCGCGCCCTGCAGGATAGCCCGCGCGCCAGCCTGCTCTCGGCCATGCTGCCGCGTACCACCCTCCTCAAGCTCAATGCCGGCCACCCGGTGCTGGCCGATGTGCGGGTGCGCCGCGCCATCTCTTTGTGCATCGAGCGCGAGGGCATCGCCCGCGCCTTGCTGCGCGATCCCGACCTGGGGGCTACGCAACTCTTTCCGCCGTCGCTGGCGCGCTGGCATGACGCTGCACTGGCGCCCTTGCGCACCAACCAGCAGCAGGCGCGCAGCCTGCTGGACCAGGCCGGCTGGCGGCCTGGCAGTGATGGGGTGCGGCGTCGCGACGGCCAGCGCATGGCGCTGAACCTGACCACCTTCGTGGATCGCCCTGAGCTGCCGCTCATCGCCACGGCCTTGCAGGAAGAGATGCGCCAGATCGGCATGGCGGTGCGGGTGGTGATCGGCAACTCCAGCGACATTCCCGCCGGCCATCGCAGCGGCCAGTTGCAGATGGCGCTGGCCGCGCGCAACTACGGCAACCTGCCCGATCCTGTGGCCAGCCTCTTGCAGGACTTTGGCCCGCAAGGCGGCGACTGGGGCGCGATGGGCTGGGACAACCAGGAAGTGCCGGCCCTGCTGGCGCGCCTTGCCGCTACGCCCGCTGACGCTGCCGCCAAGGGCAACGCCGAGCGCGCGCGCATCGTGGCGCTGCTGCAAGAGCAGTTGCCGGTGATCCCGGTGGTCTGGTATCGCCAGACCTGCGCCGTGAGCCGGCGCGTGCGCGGCGCCAGCATCGATCCCTTTGAACGCAGTTACCGGATTTCTTCATTGCAATGGACCTGAACCGTTTTCTTTCCGCCCGCAGCGGCCAGCGGCTGGCGGCGGCCCTGATGCCGCGGCTGTTGCAGGCCGTCCTGGTGGCCCTGCTGGTGGGCACGCTGTGCTTCTTCATGACGCGTATGCTGCCGGGCGACATGGCCTATCGCATCGCTGCGGGCCGCTACGGCTATGACATGGTCACCACCGAGGCGGCCCTGGCCGTGCGTGATGAACTGGGGCTGGACCGGCCCTGGTTCATGGCCTTGTCGGAGTGGTGGAGCCGCCTGCTGCACCTGGACCTGGGCGTCTCCCAAGTCACCTCCCAGCCGGTGCTGGCGGAGATCGCCCACCAGCTCGGTCCGACGCTGCGCCTGTCGCTGCTGGCGATGGCCTTGTCGCTGCTGGTCGGACCGACCCTGGGCGTGCTGGCGGAACTGCATCCCGGCCGCTGGCTGGACCGCGCCACACTGGCGCTGTCGGTGGGCTTGCGGGCCTTGCCATCGTTCTTGCTGGGGCTGATCCTGGTCTTGCTGTTCTCGGTGCAACTGGGCGCCTTGCCCGCCGCCGGCCATGGCGACCATGGCGGCATCCTGCTGCCGGCGTTGACGCTGGCGCTGGGGCTGGCCGCCGTGTCCTGCCGGGTGGCGCGCGATGCCATGGTGCAGGTGCGGCAGTCGGAGTACTTTGCCTTCGCCCTGACCAAGGGCTTGTCGCCAGCCCAGGCGCTGGCGCGCCATGGCTTGCGCAATGTCGCTGCGCCGGTCACCGCCTACCTGGGCGTGCAACTGGTCATGCTGGTCGAAGGCGTGGTGCTGGTGGAGACCATCTTCGCCTGGCCCGGCATCGGCCATGCGCTGGTGCATGCGATCTTTGGCCGCGATGTGCCGATGATCCAGGGCACGGCCCTGGTGCTGGGCCTGATGTTCGTTCTGTTCAACGCGCTGGTCGATGCGGCCTGCGCCTTTCTTGATCCGCGAGGCCGCGCATGAGTACCTTGTCGTCTTCCCTGCCGCTGCTGGAGCAGGCTGGCCCACGTCGCTGGAGCGCGGGGCAGTGGAGCGGGCTGGTCTTGCTGCTGCTGGTGGCCGGCTTTGCCTTGCTGGGGCCGCTTGTCATCGATACCGATCCGGCCCGCCAGCAACTGGCGCGCTACCTGGAAACGCCCAGCCTGGCCGAGCCGTTGGGCTTCGATCAGCTGGGGCGCAGCATGCTGGCGCGGCTGGCGCATGGGGCGCGGCTGTCCTTGTCGCTGGCGCTGTTGAGCGTGCTCTCGGCCGCCATCCCGGGCAGCCTCATCGGCCTGCTGGCGGCCTGGTGCGGCGGCTGGACCGAGCGCGTGCTGGCGGCGCTGGCCGATGCCGTGCTGGCCTTGCCGGGGCTGTTGCTGGTGCTGCTGCTGGCCGCCTTTGCGCCGGGGGGATTCTGGCCTTTGTATGTGGGCATCTCGCTGGCGCTGTGGGTGGAGTATTTCCGCGTGGTCCGGGCGGCCAGCCGCATCCTGCTGGCCAGTCCGCAGGTGGAAGCGTCACGCCTGCTGGGTTTCGGTGCGCTCTATATCGTGCGCTGCCATCTCTTGCCAGCCTTGCTGCCGCGCCTGTTGACGCTGGTGCGCTTTGGCCTGGCCGGCGCGGTGCTGGCGATGTCGGCGCTGGGCTTCGTCGGTGTCGGCTTGCAGCCGCCCACGCCGGAACTGGGCGTGATGATGATCGAACTGTTGCCGTATTACCGCGAGGCGCCGTGGCTGGTGGCCTCGCCGGTGCTGGTGCTGTTCCTTGGCTTGCTGGGTCTGTTGCTGCTGTCGCCGCAGGGGGAGACTGCATGAACGCTCCGCTGCTACTGGACGCCCTGCGCGTCGAGGACCTCACCGTCTGGCATGGCCAGCAGCCACTGGTGGGCGGCGTCAGCTTTGCCGTCCCTGCCGGCGGCGTGCTGAGCTTGCTGGGCGAGAGCGGTTCGGGCAAGTCGCTGCTGGCCCAGGCCATCATGGGCAATCTGCCGGCCAGCCTGCGCGCCACCGGTTCCATTTTCCTGGCGGGTCAGCACAGCGATGCCGCCGATAGTCGCAGCCGCCAGCGTGGCTGGGGACGGCGCATTGCCTTGCTGCCGCAGGAGCCCTGGCTGGCACTGGACCCGACCATGACCGTGGCGCGCCAGGTCGCCGAGACCTATGAGCTGGTGAGCCAGAGCGCGCCTGACCAGCAGAACGAGAGCCTGCACCGTGCGCGCAGCCAGGCCGCTGTATCGGCCCGGCGCGCCCTGGCCAGCCTGGGCCTGGAAGCAGCCGCCGACAAGTATCCCTTCATGATCTCGGGCGGCATGGCCCAGCGCGTCGCCTTCCTGGCCACCCATGCGGCCGGGGCGCCGCTGATGATCATCGACGAACCTACCAAGGGACTGGACGTGGATTGCCGCGGCGAAGTGCTGGCCCTGTTGCAGGCTGCACAGGCTGAGGGCGTGAGCCTGTTGTGCATCACTCATGATGTCTGGCTGGCGCGCGCGCTGGGTGGGCAACTGGCGGTGCTGCAAGACGGCGCGATGGTCGAGCAGGGCAGTGCAGAGGCGCTGCTGGCGCAGCCGCGGCATGCCTACACGCGCCGCCTGCTGGCCGCCGATCCGGCGTGCTGGCCGCTGCCGGAGGCGCGCGCACCCCGCGCGGATGCTGCTGTCATCGCCGAGCTGCGCGAGCTCAGCAAGTCCTTCGGCGAGCAGGCCTTGTTCGCAGGCGTCAGCGCTCGTCTGCATGCCGGTGAGGTGGTGGCCGTCAGCGGCCCCAGCGGTTCGGGCAAGACCAGTCTGGGCAACATCGTGCTGGGCCTGCTGCAACCGGATAGCGGCCAGGTCATCCGTGCGCAGGGCTTGCCGCGCACGGCCTTCCAGAAGATCTATCAGGACCCGGCTGCCGCGTTCGCGCCGACCATTCCGCTGCGGCGCTCCCTGCAGGATCTGGTGCGCCTGCATGGCCTGCAGTGGCAGGAACTGGAAGCCTTGCTGGAGCGCATGCGCATTGCTCCGGCGCTGCTGGATCGCCTGCCGCGCCAGGTCTCGGGCGGCGAGTTGCAACGCATTGCGCTGGCGCGCGTGCTGTTGATGAAGCCGGCGCTGATCTTTGCCGACGAACCGACCTCGCGGCTGGATCCACTGACCCAGCAGGAAGTGATTGCATTATTGGTGGAGCAGGCCAGGGCGGTGGGCAGCGCGGTGCTGCTGGTGACGCACGATGCCGATATCGTGCGCTGCGTGGCCGACCGTTGCCTGACGCTGTCGCCGGCGGGCCAGTCCCAGTCCGCGCACTGAATGCGCGGGTTTCAGGCGTCGGGGGTGGGCAGGGGCAGGTCGGCGTCTTGAGCGTCCTCACCCTGCATGAGCAGGGTGGCCCAGCGTCCCTGGGTCGAATCGAGCCCGTCGGGCAGAATCATGTAGGACAGGCTCTGCAGCCCGCAATACTGCTCCAGGTAGGCGCGCGCATGGCTCATGCGGTTGCGCAGCTGGGCGATGGTGTCATGGCCGCCAGGCTGCACCGGCAGGAATTCGTAGACCACTTCCGGATGGAGGAATTCGGTCAGGTGCAGGATCACCTGTTCCAGATCCGGCGCTTCGGCGGTGAATTCGTGGTGGGCCGGCACGTCTTCATTGCGCAACTGGTATCGGATAAGGCAACGCATGGCTCACCTGAGGCTCAAGTAATCGGACGGCGCTCCCGATGCGGCCTGGAGCGGGCTGCTTGCGGCATCCTCTGCGGCTTTCTGCGCCTGCGCTGCCGCGCTGGCAAAGGGGTGTTGCACGGCGCGGTCGCGCCCCTCTTCCTTGGCGCGATACAGGGCGCCGTCGGCGCTGTCGATCAGTTCGCGCGGTTCGATCTGCAAGGACTTGCCGCTGGCCAGGCTGGCCACGCCCACGCTGATGGTCACCACGCCCATGGGGCTGCGCTCATGGGTAATATTCAGCCCGCGTACAGCCTGCACTACCCGGTGGGCCAGCCCCTGGGCGCTGCCGGGATGGCAGTTGGGCAGGATCACGGCGAATTCCTCGCCGCCATAGCGCGCCACGATATCGCCCTGGCGGCGCGCCACCGTGCTGATGGCAGCGGCCACCTGGCGCAGGCAGATGTCGCCGGCGGCGTGGCCGTAGGTGTCATTGAACTGCTTGAAATGGTCCACGTCGATCATCATCAGGCTCAGCGATTCGCCGGTACGGTTCAGGCGCGCCAGCTCGGCAGCCAGGGCGGCGTCGAAGTAGCGGCGATTGAACACGTCGGTCAGCCCATCCTTCTGCGACTGCGCTTCCAGCGTGCGGTACAGGCTTTCCAGCTCCTGGCGTGCGGCAATGGCCTGCGCTTCGGCGCGTTCGCGTCCGGCCACCAGCACCACCAGCCGCTTGCCGCCGAAGCAGATCACGCCCAGCAGCAGCACGACGCCCACGCCGCGCGCCCAGATGTGGCGGCTCCAGTCTTCCAGGATGTCATCCCGGGCCAGCGCGACGACGGTGAAGATGGGGTAGGCCTCGCCTTGCTGGAAGCAACTGATGCGCTCCACGCCATCGCGCTCGGAGCGCATCGCGAAGGAGCCGCGCCGGGCCTGTTCCAGATGCTGGCGCAGCGCCTGTGACATGGGCGGACTGCGGTCGGTCATGTCCGGCAGCAGCGGACGACGCAAGATCAGGGCGCCCCCGCTCAGGCCGAACAGGATGACGCCATGGGGGCCGATGTTGAATTGTTCGTAGTAGCGCTGAAAATACGCCAGGTCGATCTCCGCCACGATGACGCCGGCAAAGCTGCCATCGACGTGATTGATGCGCCGGCTGACCGTGATGGTCCATTGACCGGTAACATGGCTGCGCATGGGGCGGCCGAGGAAGGGGCGGTCGCTGCGGCGGTGCTGGTGATACTGGAAATAGTCATCCTGCATCGGTGATTCCGTTTGCACCATGCGTTGCTGTGAGCTGGCTACGGTGCGGCCCTGTTCGTCCACCACGGATAGCTGCGCCAGTTGCGGCAGGCTGGCCACGCTGCGGATCATGAAGTCGTGGGTGCGGATGCGGGCGCGGGCGCTGCGGTCTTCGTGGTCCAGGTGTTCCTGCACGGTTTCCAGGACGATGTCGGCTTCCTTGATGGATTGCTCGGCATGCTGGATCAGCGCCAGCGCCACGTTGGAGGCATCGGTGGTCGATTCGGCCAGGGCCACTTCGCGGGCGCGCCAGGCCGTCCAGGCTTCCAGCAGCAGGATCACGGCGCAGACGACGACCACGAACAGCAGTGCTGTCCGTGACGTATGTGTCTTGCCGTGTTGTGCCATGTTGATGTCCCCGAAAGCGCACTTGTCCCCAGAGCGCATTCTTTCCCAATCGTCATCCGGGTGTCTATCAGGGAAAGCCTGAAGCGTGCGGCTATTGCCCTGTTGCAAGCTCTCGGGGCGGGCTGTGGACTGGCTCAGTCGTAACGGCGGTTGAACAGGATGTTGAGGCCATTGATGGTCCCCGCGCGGGCCACCACCGACCAGCGCCGCGAGATCTGCCAGGTCGCCTTGGCCACGCTGGCCGCGCCTTGCAGGCTCTGTTCGTAGCCCAGGGTGATCTTCTCGGTGATGGCTTTGCCCAGGTTGACCACCTGATCATTGGTCAGCCCCGATTCACTGGAGCCGATACTGAACTGGTCCAGCCCGATATCCTTGGCGATGCGCTTGCCGCCCATGTTGCCCACCAAGGCCAGCGCCTGGCTGCTGGCAGTGCGCTGCCCGATGCTGGAGTTGTCGGTGCCATGGCCGAACATCATCCAGGACAGTTTCTCGTCATCCGGCACATTGGGTTCGGAGACCAGTTGCACACGTGGCTGGTTGGCGTTGCCGGTGACCGAGACGCCAGCCTCGACGTCCTGGTTGCGGCGCATGGCCAGGATGTTGATGTTGGGATTGGCGATGGGCCCCTGGAAATTGATGATGCCGCGCTCGATGTTGAGCTTGGTGCCAAAGGCTTCGTAGCTGCCTTCGGCCACGTTGATGGTGCCGCTGGCGCGCATGGGGGAGAGCGGTTCGCTGCGCACGGCCATCTCGCCGCGCAGGCGCAGGTCCGCGCCGCTGCCGCGGAAGCGGAAGTCATTGCCCAGGTCCACGGCGATATTGATGAAGGGCGCGAACTTGCTGGCCGGCTTTTCGGTGGCGGCTTCCAGTCGCTCCTTCGATGACGCCTGTCCACCCACCTGGTTCTTGCCGGTGCGGCTGATGATGACCACGTCATCCCCCAGCTTGGGAGCGCTGCTCTTGGGCAGGTCGAACAGGGCGTGGTCTACGGTGAACTTGCCATCCACATGCAACTGTTCGTTGACGTTGCTGATCTTGCCCTGGCCCGAGAGCATCAGGCGGCGGTCGGGACTGGCGAACAGTTCCAGCTGCTCGGCCGTGAGGGTGGCGTTGAGGTCGGGGTTGTCGGCGCCCAGCCGGATCTTGCCGCCGGCGCGCAGGGTCCCCCGGCCGCCATGGAATTCGATCTGGCGCAGGTCGATGACATTGCTGTCCATCACGATGCGCACGATGCCATCCTTCAACTGGATGCCCTGGTCGAACTGCGTCACGGCCAGGTCGTCGCCATTGACCGCGCCCGAGAGCTTGGGCTGGGCCAGCGTGCCGGCCACGTTCAGGTCGGCGCTGAGCTTGCCGTTCAGGCTCACCTGCGGACCGATCAGGTCACCGATGCGCTTGAGTTCAGGCAACTCCAGGCGCGCCTTCAACGCCAGCGGAGATGCATCGGCCAGGGTCAGCAACTGGCCGACCCGTTGCAGGCCGATCTGGCCGTCCAGCGCCAGGGTGCCGATGCGGCTGGCGTCCACGCGTCCGCTCAGGCGCATCTGCTCGCCCTGGAAGTCGCTGCGCAGCTTCAGTTCGGACAGCCCCAGCGTGGCCTCGCCATTGCTGGTGACGAGCCGCAGGTCGCCGGACTGGCGGGCGATCTGGAGATAGCCGCGGGCGCTTTCGGCCAGCGAGAAATCCCAGTCGCTGTCCAGCACCAGATCGGTCTTCACCGGCGGGGCGGCGGCGCCCAGTTGTTGCGCCAGTTCCAGCAGGCGACCGACGTCGAGGGCGCGCACCTGCCCGGCCGAGGCGATACGGCCTTGTCGCCATGACAGATGCCTGAGGTCGAGCGCGCTGCGGTCGATCTCGATGCGGGTGCTGCCGGCCTCTACGGCCTCGGGCGAGGCCTGCAGCGCCAGCGGGTGCAGCATGGCGATGCGCGGGAAGCCGTCGTTGCTGAGCTGGTCGATGCTGCCGTTCCAGCCATACTGGCCGCGGGTCTTTTCGGTGACCTGGCCATGCGCCGCCAGGGTCAGCGCCAGCGGACGATTGAGCAGCTTGCCGTTGGCTTTCAGGCTCAGGCTGTGCTTGGCGAAGGTGCCATCGAGCTTGACCGCCAGTTGCGCCAGTTCGGCCTGCGGCCCGCTGTAGCCGTCGCCTTCCAGCGTCAGCGCCAGGCGGTTTTCGGGCGAGGCCACGCCGGCGGCGAGATTGCTGTGGATTTCCGCTTGTCCGGCCAGGTGGTGCAGCTTGTGCGGACCGAAGGCCAATTGTTCGGCCTGATAGCTGGCCTGCAGGCTGGGGCGCTGGCGCGTGCCGCCAAGCTGGCCGTCCAGGCGCAACAGGCCCGACAGGCCATAGCCCAGGCGCGCCAGTTGGGGGGCATCGATCTTGAACTTGAGCTTGTCATTGGCCGCGCCAAAGCTGCCGTTCAGATCCAGCGTATTGCCGGCCACCTGCAGATGGGCCTGGCTGGGCAGCAGCCGCATGCCGGCCAGGTCGATGTCGCCGCGCCCGGCCATGGGCAGGTCGCCATAGCTGCTGTCGTGGATGGTGAAGCCCAGCTTGAGGCGCAATTCCGGCGAGATCGCCCCGGCGGCGTTGAAGTCGAGGTTGATGCGGGCCGGTACCGGTGCTACGGCCTTGCCGCCGCGTCGCGCGCTGGCCGTTGCTGGCGCAGTGACAGTCTGCAGCACGGCGGTGGGGTCGAAGTCCACCAGCCGGCCTTTGAAGGCATAGTCCATTGCGCCCACGGTCTTCATGCTGCCAGTGGCTTCCAGGCGTGACTTGCCGGCCGTCAGGCTGGCCTCGCGCAACTCCACTGTGCCGGCATGCAGGGTGCTGTCCAGATGCAGCCGCAGGGCGCTGTCTTGCAGCGTCAGCAGGAGTTGCTGGGCATCCGGGCCGAGCGTGGCCTCCACTGGGCCTGACAGGCGCGTGGGGCGGATCTGGCGATGGATCTGGCTGAGATCGAGCTCGCTGATGCGCAGCGCCAGGCGTCCGGCCATCGGTGTGGGCTGGGCGGGGTCCTGGCTGCCGGGCTGGAATTGTCCAGCGCCTTCGATACGGCCATTGCGGGGCAGGCGGATCTCCAGATGCGTCAGGTTTTGCTGCTGCAGGTCCAGCTGCAGGTCGGCGCTGGCCGAGAGCAGCGGCAGCAGTTGCTGGTCCAGGCTGCCGGGACGGGTGTTGTTGATCTCTATCCGTCCGGCCACTTTCAGCGGCGCGTCGGCTGCCTGTCCGGCTGGCGGGGCAAGGTCGGCGCGCACGCTGAGGTCGGCGGCGGGGGCGGTGGCATGGAAGGCTTGCGGATTGAGATGCTGCAGGTCCACCCGGGCGCGTTTGAGCGGCACCGCGGCGAAGGGGGTGGCGATGATATCGGCGTCGCCCTTGAGCTTGTCGCCGCTGGCCTTGAGGGCCACGCCCAGCTCCTGCAGCGAGCCTGAAAGCTGCGCCGCCAGCTGGTATTGCTCCTTGAATTCGCCATGCTGGTAGACCCCGCCCAGCTCCAGTCCACCGCCGATGTCGAAGGGCTGCTTGCCGTTCAGGTGCACCAGCGCCGTGGCCTGGCCATAGGGCGTGACCAGGCTGTCGAGCACCAGCGTATGCTGCACACCGTCGGAGCTGCCATGCAGGCGCAGCTTGCTGAGCTCAGTGGTGGACGTGCCTTGGGTGAGGCTGAACTTGTCCAGGCTGATCTCACCAATGTCCAGGGCCAGCGGCAGCGACAGCGAGGCCGGCATGCTGCTGGGTTCGCTGGGCGAGGGTTGCTGGTTCAATTGCACTGTGCCGGCGCGCAGGTAGGCAAGGCTGAAACGGCGTTTGAGCAGCGACAGGTGCCAGCTGGCATCGAGCCGGTCGATATCGAGGATGCGTTGGCCATCCTGGTAATGCACGGCGCGCAGATGCAGGCCATCGGCCACGGTGCCGCCGAGCAACTGGCCGGAGAGCTTGCCTCCCAGCGTCTTGACGGCGGTATTCCAGAGCAGGCGGGCGCCGCTTTCGGTCTTGGTCGCGTAGAGCGCAGCGCCGGCCACCGCCAGCACGATCACGGCCACGCTCGCGCCGCTCCAGGCGGCGATGCGGCCCGCGCGCCCGCGGCGGGGCGCATCGGGTTTGCCCGCTTGGCCCGAAGGGGGCGTGGAGGAAGGCTGGGGTTGGGGTGGGGCTGCTGGCTGGTCGCTCATGCGTGTTGGTCGCTGTCTATCGTTTGTACCGTCGGTTTGTATCGTCGATATCTTTTATATCGTTTATGTCTTGCTGGCCACGGTGTCGCTTGCGCTAGAAAGCGATCCCCAGCGAGATGTGGGGCCGGATCTGGCGTTTCTGGATGCCATAGGCCAGGTCCAGGTTGAGCGTGCCGACCGGACTGCGCCAGCGCGCGCCTGTGCCCACGCCATGATAGAAGGTCTTGTTGCTCCAGTTGTCCGCCGCCGCGCCCATGTCGTAGAACACGGCAGCGCCCCAGTTTTCGCTGAACCAGCGCTGGTATTCGGTACTGCCCACGGCCAGGTACTTGGTGGGGTAGACGGTGCCGTTCTGCTCATTGCCGATGCTCTGGTAGCTGTAGCCGCGCACCGAGTCGTTGCCGCCGGTACGGAACAGCAGCGAGGCCGGCACCGAGCCGGCCCGCCCCGCCGTGAAGACGCCGCCCAGCTCGGCGCGCAAGACCACGATATCGCGCTTGCCGACCGGCACGAACTGCTTGAAGCGTCCATACAGGCGGCTGAAGCTCTGGTCGGTCAGCACCCCCTTGAGGGCCAGGCCGGCTTCCAGCGTCAAGAGGTTGCCGTGGCGGGGGAAGATGGGATTGTCCACATTGCGGCGCGACCAGGCAAAGCCCGGCACCAGCGCGCGGTGCTTGCCTGGCGTGACGATGGTGTTGGCCGGCAGGGTGACGCCGTTTTCCTGCACCAGCTCATCGCGGTAATAGGTCAGCGAATAGGTGGTGTCGTAGTTATCGCTGTTGCGGGCGCGCTTGAGGCCGACCTGCTGGGTGCGCAGGTCGATGCCTTCCAGCGTGGTGCGGTCGTACGAGGTGTTGAGGCTGTTGACGAAGGCCTTGCTGTCCGGCGGCATGGCCAGCGACAGCAGGCCGTACTGGCGCTTCTGCTCCAGCCGCAACTGGCTGTCGAAGACATAGGCGCGGTTGAACACGTTGTAATGCGAATAGCGCCCTTCGGCCTGGGCCCCGGTATCGGTGCCATAGCCCACGCCGGTGCGGATGCGCTGGGTGGGGAATTCGGTGACCTGCACCTTCACCGGGGTCTGGTCGGCATGGGCGGGGTCGTCGTCGATGGCCACGATAGCATTGGAGAAGTAGGGCGTGTTCTGGATCTGCCGTTGCAGCGCCAGGAGACGGTCCACATCATAGGGCTCGCCCACGGTCAGCGGATTGACGTTGCGGATGATGGATTCGGGATAGCGCCTGGTGCCGGTGATCTGCAGCGCGCCCAGGGTGAAGGCCGGGCCGCTGTCATAGCGCACGCTCAGGTCGGCCTGCTGCGCCTGCGGGTCGATGCGGGCCTCGGAGTCGGCGATACGGGCGGCGGCGTATTTCTTCTGCTGCAGCGTTGCCAGGCCGGCATTCTTGGCCTTGTCCCAGTCCTGCTGGCGGAAGGGCTCGCCGGGGCTCAGCGACCAGTCGCTGCGCAGCTGCGCCACGCGTGCGGCATCCTGGCTGGCGGCGCTGCCGGTGACGTTGATCTCGGCCGATTCGACCAGGGTACGCGGACCGGGGTCGACGGTGACCGTGATGCGGCGCACGCCGTCCTTGCCGGCGGCGCTCTGTTCGCTGACCTTGGTCATGGGCGTGAAATAGCCTTCGGTGGCGGTCAGGTCGCGCACCTGCTCGCCGGCGGTGTCCATCATGAACTTGAGTTGTTCGTCGCTGATGTCGTCGCGGTCCTGGTAGCGGGACAAGTCAAGGAAGTCCTTGAGCAGCGACTGCACCGGCTTGGGCGCTTCGATATCCACCTGGTAGGCGGCAATAGCGGGTTCTGCGGCGCACCAGAGGAGGGTGATGGCCAGGCTGCGGGTCCATTTCATGGAATCATTGCGTTATTGTGATCGGTTCAGGCGGCCGGCCCGGGGTTAGGCATTCGGGTAGGATGAGGGCTAGGCGGCACGCGCCACCAAGCCTGACCCCTGTGCGCCGCCGATAGTTCCTGGCCGCGCAGCGCCGCCGGCGGGTTCGGTCGGGCGCGTCGCAGGCAACACCGCGCCAGCCGCCTGGGTTGCAAGCGCGTATTGTAATGCGCCGGGCGCGCTTGCCGAACCGATGATTGCATTTCAGTCATGCCTCATGGCGCAGATTCAAGGAGAGTAGTGTGAGCAGTGCGAGCAATGTGAGTATTGATGCGTATTCGGAAAAGGCGACCTGCGAGCGCCTGCTATGGGTGCATCGCTGGACCGATAAGCTGTTGAGTTTTCGCACCACGCGGCCGGCCGGCTATCGGTTCGCGGCCGGCCAGTTCGCCCGCCTGGGCCTGGAGATCGATGGTCAGATCGTCTCGCGCGCCTATTCCATCACGTCCGCCGAGCATGAAGACGTGCTGGAGTACTACGCCATCATCGTGCCTGGCGGGCAGTTCACCAGCCGCCTGGACGCCTTGCAGCCGGGCGACCCGGTGTGGGTCGAAAAGCTCAGCTATGGTTTCATGACGGCTGACCGCTTCAGCGACGGGCGGCAGCTCTGGATGCTGGCCACCGGCACCGGCCTGGGGCCTTACGTGTCCATCCTGCAGCAGCCGGAAGTCTGGCAGCGTTTCGAGGATCTGGTGCTGGTGCATGGGGTGCGCCAGTGCGCCGAACTGGCCTATGCCGACAAGTTCGAGCAATTGCGCCAGCAGGCCGCTGCCCAAGGCTGGCCGGCGCGTTTGCACAGTTTGCGCTGCGTCACCCGCGAAGCTGTCCCGCCTTCCTCGCCGGGCCTACTGGCCGGACGCATCACCGACCTGTTGCGCGGCGGCCAGCTGGAGCAGGCCGCCGGCCTGTCGCTGACCGTGGACGACGCTCGCGTCATGGCCTGCGGCAATCCCGAGATGGTCACCGAAGTGCGGGAACTGCTGCGCGAGCGCGGCATGAGTCCTTTGCGCCGCGCCGGGGGTGGGCAGTTCGTCACCGAAGACTATTGGTGAGGTGCTCCCCGGCGACTGTTGGCGTAGGATAGCGCTTAACAAAGGTAAATTTCGGACTTGTTGAAAAGACTAGGGCCATATTTTTCGGCTTCCATGAAGAAAGAAGGCAAGCTCAAGAAAAGCGGCGATGGTCATCTCGAAATAATTCGATTCTTGAGCCATATATCGACGTTTTCTTCCAGTTTTGCGCTGAATTTCTCTATCACGTCTGGATAGATTTTTTTTCGATGCCGTCATGGTATCGGAGATGGGGGAGCCGACATCGACGCAATCAAGTCGAGGGCCGCTGAGCCGAGGTGATAGAGGAGTGGGCAGCTCCGGCCGACGGCAGCCAACTGTCCGTTAATTGAACCATTTGGGGGTAGTATGAATTTGAAGAAAGTCCTGCACGTGGCCATCGCAGATGACCATCCTATCGTGCTGGGCGCGTTACGCAATGAGCTGGCTCGTTTGCCCGAGATCCGCATCGATCTCGAGGTCGATACCGGCGAAGACCTGATCAATGCGCTCAAGCGTACACCGTGCGAGATTGTCATCACCGATTTCGCCATGCCCAACGAGGAAAGCGACGAGTCCGACGGGTTTGCGCTGGTCAAGCGGATCAAGGCCGAGCATCCGTCCACCAAGCTCATCGTCTATACCGCGATGAACAATGGCGCCGTGATCCGCAGGCTCTACCGCATGGGAGTGTTCGCGGTGATCAACAAGCGCGAGAAGCCCGACGAGCTCATCAATGCCTGCCTGGCCACGCAGAGCAGCAAGCAGCTGTACTTTCCCGTTTCGCTGCGCGGCGAACTGGAGATGAGCTGGGCGCAGGGCGACGGTTTCGCCGCCACCCGCGAGCTGACCCAGAGCGAGCTGGAAGTGGTGCGCCTGTTCGTGGAAGGTCAGTCGCTGGGCGAGATCTGCGTGCGCCTCTCGCGCACGCCCAGCACCATCAGCACCCACAAGAACAATGCCATGCGCAAGCTGGGGCTGAGCTCGGATGCCGACCTGATCAAGTATGCCTTCTCGACGGGCATGATCAACTGAGCGTAAGGGTGGGGATGGCCTGGCGGCCTTCGTCTGGCCGGCATGAAAGTTGCGAAAAAGAAACCCCGGCCACAGGAGCCGGGCTTTTTTTCTGCCGCTAAGCAGGTTCCTGATGCAGAAGATCGCCGCGACTCTACGTCCAGACGCATTTCGCTGGCAAGCCGATGACAGACCGACTTGCGCCCGGCCCGCGTCCCTCTGATCTAATCGCCCGCTACCTGGTCCGCATCACGCGCTTTGAGCCACAGGCCAAATTCTTTCATCACCTTGACCACCGGCTCCAGGCGCTTCCCGTCCTCAGTGACTTCATATTCCACTCTGACGGGCGAGGTCGGATACACCGTGCGTTTGACCAGGCCTGCATTTTCGAGAGCCCGCAGATCCAGGGTCAGCATCCTTTGAGAAATACCCGGCACATCGCGCCGCAAATCGTTGAATCGCTTCGGGCCTTCCAGGAGATAGGACACCAGCAACAGCCGCCAACGCCCGCCCAGCAAGCGCATCGACTCTTCGACGGAGCAACCGCTCATGTTTTCTTTCATGACATCTCCAGCGACGGCCAGGATCAAGCGAGTACAAAACGTACAAAAATCTACAAAATTCGGTATAAAAAATGTACCTAGATGACATTATAGTGCCTTCTTTATTTTTTATACCCAACAATTAAAATAGTTCCAATCGTCTCAACCCGGAAGGGGAAGCCTCCTCAACGTTATCTGGAGATTGTCTATGAAGCTTTATTACATCCCGGCCGCCTGTTCGCTGTCGCCGCACATCGTCATCAACGAGCTGGGGCTGGACGTCGAACTCGTGAAGGTGGACTACAAGACCCACCAGACCGAAGACGGTCGCGACTTCCACGCGCTCAGCCCGTTCGGCTACGTGCCGCTGCTGGAATTGGATGATGGCACCTTGCTGCGCGAAGGTCCGGCCATTGTCCAGTATCTGGCCGACCTGAAACCGGAAGCCAGGCTCGCCCCGGCCAACGGCACCCTTGAGCGCTACCGCTTGCAGGAGTGGTTGAGTTTCCTGACGTCGGAAGTCCACAAAGGCTTCATTCCGCTGCTCTATGCACGATTGTCCGGTGCCTACGGCCTGGAGACGGTCAAGCCGAAGCTGGAGCAGCGCTACGCCTGGCTCGACGAGCAACTGGCGGGGCGTGACTACCTGATGGGCGACTACACGGTGGCCGACGCCTACCTGTACGCCCTCACGCAATGGGGGCAGGCCGAATGGCTTGTGCCGACCTATCAGGCCAACATCCATTTCGACGGCCTGGTCAATCTCAAGGCTTGGTATCTCCGTATGCGTGAGCGGCCCGCCGTACGCAAGGCGCTTGATGCGGAGGAATTGAAGTAAATCCTCGGGGCGGGGCGGGGTGGCGTGTTGGCGGTGCGCGTATCTGCCAATTGGATTTGCTTCCTCGTCCCGTTCGAGGGCGGTAGCAGAGCAGCAGGGCCAGGAGGACGCACAAAACAAAAAGCCCGGTCGCAAGGGACCGGGCTTTTCATTGAATCTTTGGGGTGGCTGATGGGACTCGAACCCACGACGACAGGAATCACAATCCTGGACTCTACCAACTGAGCTACAGCCACCGTCGACTGTCAGACAGACTTAAGTCCGTCATCAAGTAAGCAAAAGATTATACAAAGACTTGCAGGGAATGGCAACAAAATTTCGATGCAAACAAGAAAGTCCCTCTGGCACGACCTCCCCGGCACCCTCAAGCACCGCCTTGCGGCTGCAGCGCCTGTACCGGCGGATCGAGCTTGAGCAAACCTCGGAAGGCGTTTTCCAGCGTGGATCGGCTGGCGGTCGTAAAGCCGGCCAGCGAGCCGGTCGCGGCCCGGGTCTGCAATTGGCCTGCTTCCAGCAGGCGCTGCAATTGCCGGGTGACCGCCTGGCCGGTATCGATGATGTCCGGCGCTTCGCCCACCAGGCTTTTGCAGACGCTTTCGATGGCGGGCCGCACGAAGGGGTAGTGGGTACAGCCCAGCACCAGCGTATCGGCGCCCTGTTCCAGCAGCGGGGCCAGGTAGCGCTCCAGCAGTTGCACCGTGGCCGGGGAATGCAGTTCGCCTTTCTCGATCAGGTCCACCAGGCCCACGCAGGCCTGGGGCAGGTAGCGCACCTGGTATTGCGCTTGCATCTGCGCCTGCAGCACCGCAAAGCGCTGGCTGGCCAGCGTGCTGCGCGTGGCCAGCACACCGACGGTGCGGCTGCGCGTCAACTGGGCGGCAGGTTTCAGTCCAGGCTCGATGCCCACCACCAGCAGTTGCGGCCAGCGTGTGCGGATGGCCTGGATCGCGGCTGCGGTAGCGGTATTGCAGGCAACCACCAAGGCCTTGACTCCCTGCTCCAGCAGGAAGGAGGCGATGGCCAGCGAGCGTTCGACGATCTGCGCTTCGGTCTTGTCGCCATAGGGCGCATAGCCTGAGTCGGCGAAATAGAGCAGATGCTCCCGTGGCAGGGCGGCATGGATATGCCGCAGCACCGACAGGCCGCCGATACCGGAATCGAAAATGCCGACCGCGGCATCGGCTGCGGTCGGCATGAGGGGGCTGCTATCGGACCTCACTGCAGAAGGCGTACGGAGCTGCTTGATGGCTTCGTCCATGGTGCTGCGTAGGCTCCTGCGGTGAGTCGGCCTGGATCAGGCCGTGGTGACGGGGATCTTGGACAGGGATACGCTCTGGGCGATCTTTTCCTTCCATTCGGCGGGGCCCGTGTTGTGCACCGAGATGCCGTTGGCGTCCACGGCCACCGTCACCGGCATGTCCTTGACGTCGAACTCGTAGATCGCTTCCATGCCCAGGTCGGCAAAACCCAGCACCTTGGCCGACTTGATCGCCTTGGAGACCAGGTAGGCCGAGCCACCCACGGCCATCAGGTAGGCCGACTTGTGCTTCTTGATCGCCTCAATGGCGGCCGGGCCGCGCTCGGACTTGCCGATCATGGAGATCAGGCCGGTCTGTTCCAGCATCATGTCGGTGAACTTGTCCATGCGGGTGGCGGTGGTCGGGCCAGCCGGGCCGACCACTTCGTCGCGCACCGGATCGACCGGGCCGACGTAGTAGATCACGCGGTTGGTGAAGTCCACCGGCAGCTTCTCGCCCTTGGCCAGCATATCCTGGATGCGCTTGTGGGCGGCATCGCGGCCGGTCAGCATCTTGCCGTTCAGGAGCAGGGTCTGGCCTGGCTTCCAGGAGGCGACTTCTTCCTTGGTCAAGGTGTCCAGGTTGACGCGCTTGGACTTCTCGGTGTCGGCCACCCAGTGCACTTCCGGCCAATCCGACAGCGACGGCGGTTCCATGTAGGCCGGGCCGGAACCATCCAGCACGAAGTGGCCGTGACGGGTCGCGGCACAGTTGGGGATCATCGCCACCGGCTTGGAGGCCGCGTGGGTCGGGTGCATCATGATCTTCACATCCAGCACGGTGGTCAGGCCGCCCAGGCCCTGCGCGCCGATGCCCAGGGCATTGACCTTCTCATAGAGCTCGATACGCAGTTCTTCAGTCTTGTTCTGCGGGCCGCGCTTCAAGAGCTCGTACATGTCGATGTCTTCCATCAGCACTTCCTTGGCCATCAGCATGGCCTTCTCGGCAGTGCCGCCGATACCGATGCCCAGCATGCCCGGCGGGCACCAGCCGGCGCCCATGGTCGGGACCGTCTTCAGGACCCAGTCCACCAGGTTGTCAGAGGGGTTCAGCATGACGAACTTGGTCTTGTTCTCGGAGCCGCCGCCCTTGGCCGCGATTTGCACGTCCACGGTGTTGCCGGGCACCAGTTCCATGTGGATCACGGCGGGGGTGTTGTCCTTGGTGTTCTTGCGCTCGAACTGCGGGTCGGCCACGATGGAGGCGCGCAGCACGTTGTCCGGGTGCGAGTAGCCACGGCGCACGCCTTCGTTGACGGCGTCGGCGATCGACCCCGAGAAGCCTTCGAAGCGCACACCCATGCCGATCTTCAGGAAGACGTTGACGATGCCGGTGTCCTGGCAGATCGGACGCTTGCCCTCGGCGCACATGCGCGAGTTGGTCAGGATCTGGGCGATGGCGTCCTTGGCGGCCGGGCTCTGCTCGGTCTCGTAGGCGCGGGCCAGATGTTGAATGTAGTCGGCCGGGTGGTAGTAGCTGATGTACTGCAACGCAGCGGCTACGGATTCGATGAGATCGTCTTGCTTGATGATGGTCATGGCTGGTTCTCTCGGGTTTGGATGGGGCGGGATCGGTACTTAATGCTTCTCTGAGGGCTTGTCGGAAGGTTCGTCGCCGTGCGCGCCGGGGTGGATCATCAGGCGGTCGCAATAGGCAATGGCCATGGCCGAGAACAGGAAGGCGATATGAATGCCGGTCTGCGCGATGAGCGTCTTGGCGTCGTACAGGTTGGCGTTGATGAAGGTCTTGAGCAGATGGATCGAGGAGATGCCGATGATGGCCGTGGCCAGCTTGACCTTGAGCACCGAGGCATTCACATGCGAGAGCCATTCGGGCTGGTCGGGGTGGCCTTCCAGGTTCATGCGCGAGACGAAGGTTTCGTAGCCGCCCACGATGACCATGATCAGCAGGTTGGAAATCATCACCACGTCGATCAGCGCCAGCACCACCAGCATGATGGTCTGTTCATTGAGCTTTTCAGGACGGATGGCGCCGGGAATGGCCACAGCGTCCAGGATATGGTCCAGCGAACTGGCGTTGCCCATGGCCGCGCCGATCAGGTCCACCAGTTCCACCCAGAAGTGGTAGACGTAGACGCATTGCGCCAGGATCAGGCCCAGGTACAGCGGCAACTGCAGCCAGCGGCTCATGAAAATCAGGTTGGGCAGGATACCGATCTTGCGGGGAGGCTTGGGGGCCTGGGGCGACGGGATTTTCATGGGTCTCTGGAGTACGCTTGATTCTGCCGGATGGGAGCGAGATCCGATTCTGCCGTCGCGCAAAAGCGCAACGCCAAGCCTCGGATTTGGGGGCGTATTTTACACGCCCTTGACCACAATCCGGCGAGCTCCCTTCATCCTGTGCCAGATCAAATGTGAGCAGATCCGTGCCAGCGGGAAACACGATGCTGTGCCAAAATGCATAAATGTTATCCCGAACATAAGGGAGATATGAAGGTCTTCTTCAATGAAACCCTCGTGGCAAGAACCGCCCAGCCCTGATGCAAGCGGCCTCCCGTGCCGGAAGGGCGCTGCTTGTGTAAGGACTGAGTAAGTGAAACGGCCTATGTTTTGCGGAAAGCAAAAACAAACCTACTGGAGACTACCGTGGCAGACATCGAGACATTCAAGCAAGAGAACCGCGTTTTCGCACCCCCGGCCGAGCTGGCCAAGCACGCCGCCATTTCGGGCATGGTCGCCTACCAGGCCCTGAACGCCGAATTCGAGAAAGACTACGAAGGCACTTGGGCCAGGCTGGCCAAGGACAACCTGAAGTGGCACAAGCCCTTCACCCAGACCCTGGATGAATCCAACGCGCCCTTCTACAAGTGGTTCGCCGATGGTCAGGTGAACGTCTCGTACAACTGCCTGGACGTCAACCTGGAAAACGGCAATGCCGACAAGACCGCCGTCATCTTCGAATCCGACGACGGCAAGGTCAGCCACGTGTCCTATCGCGAGCTGCACCAGAAGGTCTGCCAGTTCGCCAATGGCCTGAAGTCGCTGGGCATCAAGAAGGGCGACCGCGTGGTCATCTACATGCCCATGTCGGTCGAAGGCGTGGCCGCGATGCAAGCCTGCGCCCGCATCGGCGCGACGCACTCGGTGGTCTTCGGCGGCTTCTCCGCCAAGTCCCTGCACGAGCGCGTGATCGACGCCGGTGCCGTAGCGGTGCTGACCTCGGACTACCAGGTGCGCGGCGGCAAGCAGCTGCCCTTGAAATCCATCGTCGACGAAGCCCTGGACATGGGCGGCTGCGATACCTTGAAGCATGTGGTCGTCTACAAGCGCGCCGGCGCCGAGATCAACTGGGTCGAAGGTCGTGACCTGTGGCTTTCCGATGTCGTGGCCAACCAGCCCGACACCTGCGAGCCGGAATGGGTCGATGCCGAGCATCCCCTGTTCATCCTCTACACCTCCGGTTCCACCGGCAAGCCCAAGGGCGTGCAGCACGCTTCGGCGGGTTACCTGCTGTGGGCGGTGCTGACCATGAAGTGGACCTTCGACATCAAGCCCGACGATGTCTACTGGTGTACCGCCGACATCGGCTGGATCACCGGCCACACCTACATCGCCTATGGTCCGCTGGCCGTGGGCGCGACCCAGATCGTCTTCGAAGGCGTGCCGACCTATCCGAACGCGGGCCGCTTCTGGGACATGGTGGCGCGTCACAAGGCCACCATCTTCTACACCGCGCCCACCGCGATCCGTTCGCTGATCAAGGCCGCCGATGCGGATGAGAAGGTCCATCCCAAGCAATACGACCTGTCCTCGCTGCGCATCCTCGGTTCGGTGGGCGAGCCCATCAATCCGGAAGCCTGGATGTGGTACTACAAGAACGTCGGCCACGAGAACTGCCCCATCGTCGATACCTTCTGGCAGACCGAGACCGGTGGCCACATGATTTCGCCGCTGCCGGGCGCAACGCCCCAGGTGCCGGGCTCCTGCACGCTGCCGCTGCCGGGCATCACGGCGGCCATCGTCGACGAGACCGGCAATGACATCCCCAACGGCAATGGCGGCATCCTGGTGGTCAAGCGTCCGTGGCCGTCGATGATCCGCACCATCTGGAACGATCCCGAGCGCTTCAAGAAGAGCTACTTCCCCGAAGAGCTGGGCGGCAAGATCTACCTGGCTGGCGACGGCGCGGTGCGCAACAAGGAAACCGGCTACTTCACCATCACCGGCCGCATTGATGATGTGTTGAACGTTTCCGGCCACCGCATGGGCACCATGGAAATCGAATCGGCGCTGGTGGCCAACAGCATCGTGGCCGAAGCCGCCGTGGTCGGCAAGCCCGATGAAACGACGGGCGAATCGATCTGCGCCTTCGTGGTGCTCAAGCGTCCGCGTCCCACCGGTGACGAAGCCAAGCAGATCGCCAAGGAATTGCGTGACTGGGTCGCCAAGGAAATCGGCCCCATCGCCAAGCCCAAGGAAATCCGCTTTGGCGACAACCTGCCCAAGACCCGTTCCGGCAAGATCATGCGCCGCCTGCTGCGCGTGCTGGCCAAGGGCGAGGCGATCACGCAGGACGTTTCCACGCTGGAAAACCCGGCCATCCTGGATCAACTGAAGGAAGCGCAGTAACCAGCCTGGACAAGCCGCCGCAAGGCGCTTGCAGGCGAGCCGGCAGGGCAGGGCGTAGCAATACGGACGCCGGCCCTGCCGGTTTTTTCATGGTTGTTTTGAAAAATATGCAGAAAATACTTGGCTTAGTTGAAAAGCTTGCTATAATGCATGGCTTCGCTGAACGCGAACCCAAATCCAGGAGAGGTGGATGAGTGGTTTAAGTCGCACGCCTGGAAAGCGTGTATAGGTTCATAGCCTATCGGGGGTTCGAATCCCCCCCTCTCCGCCAGTACTAGAAAAGGCTCCCGAACAGGGAGCCTTTTTTATTTCTGCAATTCCCCGCCACAAGGTTTGCCAAAAGGTCTATTTGGCAGACTCAGGCTGAGCATTATTTTCCGCCGGCGTTCCAGGCGCAGCAGTCGGCGCTGCAGCGTCAGGGTTGTGTATTCTACCGGGGGCTTCCTTCCGCCCATCCTGACGCGGCTGCTTTTTCCTTGCAGCCTCCTTGCCGTTCCCTGTAGGCGGCTCCTGAGTCCCAGGGTTTCCGGTCGCTGCCCGGTTATCACCCGTTGGGCCGCGCTGCTCGAACGGTTGAGCCACTGCTACGGCCGAGATGCCTGCAAGTAAAAATGCAAGGCAATATTCTCGCGTCATTTTCATCAGGTTCTCCTGGCGCTTGCCCTTGTTGCTGCGAAACCTTCCACCCATGGATAAGAGGTAGCACGTTTGCAGTAGGGAGCCGTGGTGGAAGGGGAGAGCTATTCGACGCCGCTTTTGTCCGAGCTCGGATCGCTTGGCGCAGAAGCCGGGCTCTTTTCCACCAGAACCCCACCCCGTCCAACACGCTGTATCCCGGCCGGCGCATTGAGCGGCGGCTGCCCGCCGAGGGTCCCCTCGTGGCCCTGCGCTTCCTTTTCATAATGGGTTTCGGTGGGGCCTTCCTTGGGGCGCAGCGGTTGATCGCGATCGATGTCATGCGCATGCTGGCGCTGGTCGTGGGACTGATCCTGGCTCATGGCGGTCTCCTTAAAACATCCAAGGTAGCCGCATCGGGCGGCAGACGTTATCAGACGGTCTCTCGCATTGCCGTCGGCCAGGCGCTGACAAGACCCGGCCAGTCCTTGCCGCGCTAGGGCAGATCCTGCAGCGCCCGCTCGCGCACTTTCTTCATGGCGCTCATCAATGCCTCTCGCTCGGTCTTGCTGAGCGCTTCCAGCAGGAAGGCCTCGCGCTGTTCCACCATCGGCACGATCTTGCGATAGAGCTTGCGCGCCTGCGCGGTGGGCTTGACGATGCGGGCCCGGGCGTCGTGCGGGCTGGGCTCGCGCACGATCAGTCCGGCCTCTTCCATGCGCGCCAGGGCACGGCTGACCTGCATCTTGTCCAGCGAGGCGTGCGGCCCCAGATCGCTGCCCTGCATCTGGCCCTGCTCGGCCAGCGCCGCCAGGATGCGCCATTCGTCACGGCTCAGGCCGAAACGGTCGGCATAGACCGTGGCCACCGAGCGGCTCACCGCTTCGGCCAGCTGCGCCAGCTGGTAGGGAAAGAAGTCCTGTAGTTTCATGCGGACATGGTAACAGACGTTACCAAAACGCGACATCCAGTGCCGGCTTGATGCACATCAAGAACGATAACCTTGGAGCGCTTCATCTCGTCATCGACGCATTGACCATGCTGTGGCTCACTCCATATAGTAACAACTGTTACTAATTAGGCCGCATCCGGCCATGGAGACCAATGATGAACATCGAACGCATCCACCACGTGGCCTACCGCTGCAAGGACGCCAGGCAGACCGTCGAGTGGTACGGCAAGTACCTCAACATGGGCTTTATCCTGGCCATCGCCGAAGACCAGGTGCCCTCGACCCGGCAGGCCGATCCCTACATGCACGTCTTCCTGGATGCCGGGCAGGGCAATGTGCTGGCCTTCTTCGAGATTCCCAATTCGCCACCCATGGGGCGCGACGCCAATACCCCGGCCTGGGTCCAGCACCTGGCCTTCAAGGTCGATAGCGAAGCCACCCTCAAGGAAGTGATGCAGCGCCTGCAGGCCGATGGCATCGAGGTGGTCGGAGTCACCGATCACACCATCTTCAAATCCATCTATTTCTTCGATCCCAACGGACATCGCATCGAACTGGCCGCCGACTGCGGCACGCCGGAACAGATGCAGCGTCTGGACGAGGTCAAGTGGGCCATGCTGGAAGAGTGGTCGCGCACGCGTCGCGCGCCCAAGCATGCGGCCTGGATGCATGAGCAGGAATTCGCCGCGCCGACCCACTGAGGCCGCCATCCTTGGGCAGCTTTGCCCACCTATTTCCCCTACAAGAATGAACAGGAGACACGCATGCACAGCACCTATACCTATCCCCGTTTTGCCTACCGGCAGTCCGATGAACAACGCCAGGCCAGGCCGTCTCGCCATCCCGTGGTGGTGATCGGCGCCGGTCCCATCGGCCTGACGGCGGCGCTGGAATGCGCCGCGCGCGGCTTGCCGGTGGTGGTGCTGGATGACAATGACACGGTGAGCATCGGCTCGCGGGCGGTCTGCTATGCCAAGCGTCCGCTGGAAATCTGGGATCGCCTGGGCGTGGCGCCACGCATGGTCGAGAAGGGGGTGAGCTGGAAGCTGGGCAAGGTGTTCTTCGAGGAGCGTGAGGTCTACCGCTTCGATCTCTTGCCCGAGCATGCGCACAAGATGCCGGCCATGATCAACCTGCAGCAGTATTACCTGGAGCAGTACCTGGTCGAGGCCTGCCAGGCCCATCCGCTGATCGACCTGCGCTGGAAGCACAAGATGATCAGCCTGCACCAGGACGATACCCATGCCGCGCTGGCCGTGGAGACGCCCGATGGCATCTTCCGCATGGAGGCCGACTGGGTGATCGCCTGCGATGGGGCCAACAGCGACACCCGCAAGATGGTGGGCGCGGAGTTCAGCGGCCAGTTCTTCCAGGACCGCTTCCTCATCGCCGACGTCATCATGAAGGCGGATTTCCCGGCCGAGCGCTGGTTCTGGTTCGATCCGCCTTTCCATCGCGGCCAGAGCGTGCTGCTGCACAAGCAGTGCGACAACGTCTGGCGCATCGATTTCCAGCTGGGCTGGGAGGCCGATCCAGAAGAAGAGAAAAGGCCCGAGAAGGTCATCCCGCGCATCCAGGCCATGCTGGGCAAGGAGGTGGAGTTCGAGCTGGAGTGGGTCTCGGTGTATCAGTTCGCTTGTCGCCGCATCGACAAGATGCGCTACCAACGTGTGCTCTTTGCCGGCGACGCCGCGCACCAGGTCTCGCCCTTCGGTGCGCGCGGCGCCAATACCGGCGTGCAGGATATCGACAACCTGGTCTGGAAGCTCAAGCTGGTCATCGACGGCAAGGCCCCGCTCAGCTTCATCGACAGCTATCACGAGGAGCGCGCCTGGGCCGCGGACGACAACCTGCGCCAGTCCACCCGTTCCACCGATTTCATCACGCCCAAGAGCCGCGCCAGCAAGGCCTTGCGCGACGCCGTGCTGGGCCTGGCGGAAACCGAGGAATTCGCGCGCACGCTGGTCAATAGCGGACGCCTGTCCACGCCCACGCCCTATGTGCATTCGCCGCTCAATACCGCCGATGCGGCGCTCTTCGGTGGCCGCATGGCACCCGGCACCGTCTGCGCCGATGCTCCGGTCCTGCGGGAGGGGCAGCCAGGGTGGCTGCTGGAGTCGCTGGGGGCGGGCTTTGTCGTCCTGTTCTTCGGGGCGAGTGCGCCGCAGGCAGTGATCGAAGCAGCGGGCATGAGCGCCAGGGTGGTGACGGTGGGTGCGCCGGGCTCGGGCGCGGAACTGATTGACCGCGAAGGATTGGCTGCCTTGCGTTATGCCGCTGGTGAGGGATGCGTCTATCTGGTCCGGCCAGACCAGCATGTGGCTGCGCGCTGGAATCGTTTCCATTCGGATGACATCGCGGCAGCCCTGGCGCGCTGCGTCGGCCAGGAGATGGCGCTGGCGGCCTGAGCTTGCCGGCTGCCAGCCGTCCGCGCGCCCGGCGGGGCAGGGCAGCGCGGACGTTCTATCGGCCCGGGCCGGCGCGCCCGGCGCATCAGCAAGGCCGGCAGGATCAGTAGATATCCATGCCGAAGTACTGGGCTACGTCACCCTCGGTCCAGTCCTTGATCACGTTGCGTTCCAGCATGACGCGATATTCGGAACGGGTGCCGCCATCGGGCAGGCTGAGCACACGGCTTTCCAGCGTATAGACGGTTTCATGAATCCGTGTGCTCATGGAGACATGCTTGAGGATGTTGCCGCTGGCCAGCTCAGGGGGATTGTCGTGGGAAGGCATGTCCATGTTCTCGCTTCCTGTTTATTGCATGTGCGCGCGGCGGGCCAGGATCTTCTCGATCTTTTCCTTGAGCGTGGTGGCGTTGAAGGGCTTGACGATATAACCGTCCGCGCCTTCCTGCGCCGCCATGACGATGTTCTCCTTCTTGGCTTCGGCCGTGATCATCAGCACCGGCAGATGCGCCAGCGCAGGCGTGCTGCGGATCTTCTTGAGCAGGGCCAGGCCATCCATCACCGGCATGTTCCAGTCGGTCAGCACGAAGGTGATATTGGAGGCACCCGATTCGAGGATCTTCAGGGCCGATGAGCCATCGTCTGCTTCCACGATCTTGCTGTATTCGAGTTCCTTGAGCAGGCCGCTGACGATGCGTCGCATCGTCGAAAAATCATCGACCACGAGGAAATGCTGTTCTGTTGCTGCCATGATTGCTTTACCTATTACGTTGTTGCGCCTGCCCTGTGACGCGGGCACGAAGCTCGCTGCGTCGCTTGCAACCGGGGTATCCGGGCAGGCGCGGTCACACGGCGACAGGGCGCGCGCAGGCGGCCATTGTCCAGCGTAGCGCCTGCTATGTCAGAAGGGGATGGGCTCAGTGATGCAGCGCCCATTTGTCGTGCGCGTTCTTGCTGTGGTGTAATTCCAGCGGCTGGGCGCCCCATTTGCTGGAGAGGGCCAGGTCCATCTGGGCGCAGGACGGATTGTCCTTGTCGAGAAGAAGTCGAGGTCGGCGTGGCTGCGTGCCGGCATCGAGAGCAGCGCCATGCCAGGCGCGACGGTCTGTGCCGTCAGCGCCAGCAGGCGGATGAAAGGGGGGCTTGATCATGTTGGTCCGTTACAGTGGGGGGAATGGAAAGGACTATTGAAAAGCTGTCAAAAATGCCCTGACTGCGACAGTTGTTATACCAGAAATCAGAACCGTCAAAAACCAACGCTTGCACAGCAATCGCGGCGCTTTTCCTCGGATAGGCAAGGACTGAGATGGGCATAATCCGGCAGGCTGCCCATGGTCTGTGCGGCGGCAGTTTTGCTTGATTGCACTTTACTATTGCTAAAGCTCATCCAGTGCTGGCGGGCGCGCCCGGCGTGGCGCAGGGGTGACCGGTGTCTCCCCGCGATACACTGCGGTCCGCCGATCAGGCGGGACTCTTGCCCTCTTTTTCGGGAAGGGCGCGCACCGTGGTCGACTTATCATGAGGGCATACCAGACTGCGCATCGCCAAGCAGCGAAAGCGCGGCACCGTTGCCCCCCTCCACGAACCACTCCGGAAAACTCATGAATCCTCTTCGTCGTCTGCGTCTCGGCGCGCGTCTAGCCTGCGGCTTTGCCGTGCTGTTGCTGTTGCTGGTGGTTATCACCGTCATCGGTATCACCCGCATGTCCTCGCTGGACAATACTTCCACCCAACTGAGCGGGCAGATCTACCCCAAGGTCAGCGCGGCCCAGAAGATGCAATACCTGATGATGAATATCGCCCGTTCAGCCCGTAACATCATCATCCTTTCCGACGAAGCCCAGATGGGCAGCAACAAGCAGGGCATCGACAAGGATCTGGCCGAATACGCCAGGTTGCTCGAACAGCTGCGCGGCAGCGCCGTGACCGACGAGGGCCGTCAGATGGTCAACGCCGTCGCTGAGGCTAGCAAGAATTACTTCGACTTCACCAACGACGTCGTCGCCTTGGGCTTGAAGAACCAGAACGAGGAAGGCCAGCGCCTGCTGTTCGGTCCCCGCTACAAGAGCCAGGGTGAATTGCTGGCGCGGCTGACCGAACTGGTGCAGCGGTATGAAGCCCAGATGCAGCAGGCCGCCGCACAGGCCCACGCTACCTATGTGACCTCGGCCACCATCCTGGGTGGTGCGGCTGGTGTGGCCATCTTGCTGGGCCTGCTGGCCGCGCTGGTGATCACCCGCTCCATCACCGTGCCCATGGCCGAGGCCGTGGACGCCGCGCGCAAGGTGGCCAATGGTGATCTCACCAAGGACATCCGCGACAACTCCCCCGACGAAACCGGTGAGCTGCTGGCGGCGCTGCGCGAGATGAACAGCGCCCTGGTCGATATCGTGACCAATGTGCGTACCGGCGCCGATACCATCGCCACGGCCTCACAGGAAATCGCAGCCGGCAATCAGGACCTGTCGGCCCGCACCGAACATCAGGCCAGCTCGCTGGAAGAAACCGCTTCGTCGATGGAAGAGCTGACCTCGACCGTGCAGCAGAACAGCGCCAATGCCCGCCAGGCGGCCGACATGGCGCAATCGGCCTCGGGTATCGCCGGCCAGGGCGGTGAGCTGGTCGGAGACGTGGTGGCGACCATGGACGATATCGATGCCTCCGCCCGCAAGATCGTGGACATCATCGGCGTCATCGATGGCATCGCCTTCCAGACCAACATCCTGGCCCTGAATGCGGCTGTGGAAGCAGCCCGCGCCGGTGAGCAGGGACGTGGCTTCGCGGTAGTCGCCACCGAGGTGCGCAGCCTGGCGCAGCGCTCGGCGGCAGCGGCCAAGGAGATCAAGGTCCTCATCGGTGATTCGGTGGAGAAGGTGGATTCGGGCGCGCACCTGGTCAAGAAGGCCGGCCAGACCATGCAGGAGATCGTCAAGAGCGTGGCCCAGGTCAATGCCGTGATCAGCCAGATCAGCAATGCCGGCGAAGAGCAGCGCGCCGGCATCGAACAGGTCAATCAGGCCATCACGCAGATGGATGAAGTGACCCAGCAGAACGCCGCCCTGGTCGAACAGGCCGCAGCGGCTTCGCGCGCCATGCAGACCCAGGCCGCTGACCTGGCCGAGAAGGTCAGCATCTTCCGCCTGCCGGCCCAGGCCCGCAGCGCCATGTCCTGATCCGCTGTTCCGAACGTCATAGTCGTCCGCAAGCCCGGCCGCCTGGAAACAGGCCGCCGGGCTTGTTGCTGATACGGGGAAGGGAAGGCAGGATGCGCGCTGGCGCCGCGACGAATCACTGCGCCATCCGTTGACGATGGCGCAGCAGCAGCAGAATCAGTGCGGGAACAGCGGGAACAGCGAAAACAGCGGGAGCAGACTCAGTCCTGGCCTTTGGCGGCGATATCGATGGCGCGCACGATGGCTACGGCTTTTTCGATCACTTCGGCCTGGCTGGTCACGCGCATGCTCTTCTTCAGATGATGGATGGCGTCGCGGGTCTTTTTGCTCACCGGCACATTGATGTAGCCATCAGGTTCGGTGATGAAGCGTGGCGGGGTGACGACGACGGCTTCCTGGATCTTGCTACGTTTGGGCATTAGAGTCTCCCTCATTCATGGGTAGATTGTGACTGCGCGAATATAACTTTTATCTCCAAAAAGTTAGAACACATTTTTTCTATTTTACGCATTTTCTTTGCTTGCTCTTATTTGGTGAGAACGAATATCTCCTGATTCGGCAGGATCGCAACAGAAATTTTTTATATTTATTCCCTTGCAGGGGCGTTGAACGGCGCTGGCAACGGGCATCAGCGAGAGGCGCGGCGCAAGGGAGATTTGTTAGGTTTTCACTGTATGGGAAAAATATATGCTTGCGCTGTCCTGCAGCATTTCCCTATGAGAAGCGCCATCCTCTTGCATCCTCACCACGTTTGGGCAAGGGCGTTTTACTAAATGCCGTCGAGCCGCAGCGTACTCCCTGGCGCTGCTGGCCGCTGTGCTTGCAGGGCAGCGGCCTGCGCCTCGGGATGGCGCGCATTCCTGTTGCGGCGGAGCTGCTGGCATAGTCCTTGCAGTCTCGGCAGGCATGACGAGCGGCTGGCAAGCCAGGGGTGACTGATGCATTTTGTTAGTCCTGACGTTCCGGTGTTTCGGTGTTCCGGTGTTTCGGCATCCCGGCATCCCGGCATCCCGGCGATGCCAGAAGGTGCTTGTCATGTCAGCTTGTCACTCCCTTACCCGACCATTTCTCGACCTCAAGGAATCCGCATGAATCTCATCAAGACCGCAATCGCCGCTTCTCTGGGCCTCATGGCTGTCGCTGTCCACCCGGCCATGGCCGATACCCTGGCTGATATCCAGAAAGCCGGCGTGGTCAAGATCGGCGTGCCGCAAGATTTCGCGCCCTATGGTTCGGTCACCTCCGACCTGCAGCTGCAGGGGCTGGACATCGACGTGGCGCGCCTGGTGGCCAAGGGCATGGGCGTGAAGGCCGAGCTGGTGCCGGTCCCCATTTCCAGCCGCATGGCCTTCCTGCAGACGCACAAGATCGACCTCATCATTTCCACCCTGGGCAAGAACGCCGAGCGCGAAAAAGTCATCGATTTCTCACAGGGCTACGCGCCCTACAACAACAGCGTCTTCGGCATCGCCGCCATCAAGGTGGCCGGCCCCGCCGACCTGGCCAACCAGACCGTGGGCGTGGCGCGCAGCACCTTCGAGGACCTGATGCTCACCGACAGCGTGCCCAAGAGCACCGTGATCAAGCGTTACGAAGACAATAATGGCCTCATCGCCGCCTATGTCTCGGGGCAGGTGCAACTGGTGGGGACGGGCGATTTCGTGGCCTATGCACTGGCCGAGAAGACGCCTGCCAACAAGCCGATGCTGAAGTACATCATCAATGTCTCGACCTGCTATGTGGGCATGAACAAGGGCGAGCCCGCCCTCATGGCCAAGGTCAACGACGCCCTGACCGCTTCCAAGAAGAGCGGTGAACTCAATGGCATCGTCAAGAAGTGGCTCAATGTGCCGCTGCCGGAAAAGATCGCCACCACTTACCAGTGAGCTTCCGGTCAGGACAGGCAGCGTGCCTCAATCACATCACGTAGACGTGATGTAACGGTAGCGTGATTATCACGTAATCGAGAATGGATGAAAAAAAGCCACGGATCGCTCCGTGGCTTTTGTTGCTTTTGTTGCTTTTGGTGGCTGTTCAACATTCGCAGCGCCGTCGCGCCGGCGCTGTCATGCCAACGACTCAGAAGGCCGGGACGATGGCGCCCTGGTACTTCTCTTCGATGAACTTCTTCACGTCCGGCGAGTTCAGGGCAGCGACCAGTTTCTTGATGGCCGGGCTGTCCTTGTTGTCTTCGCGCGCCACCAGCAGGTTGGCGTAGGGCGAATTGGCGTCTTCGATGAACAGCGAATCCTTGACCGGGTTCAGCTTGGCTTCCAGCGCATAGTTGGTGTTGATCAGGGCGACATCGACCTGGTTCAGCACGCGCGGCAGGGTAGCCGCTTCCAGGGCGCGGAACTTCAGCTTCTTGGGGTTCTCGACGATGTCCTTCTGGGTCGCGGAGATGTTGGTGTTGTCCTTGAGCTTGATGAGGCCGTTGCGGGCCAGCAGCAGCAGGGCGCGGCCCGAGTTGGACGGATCGTTGGGGATGGCGATGGTAGCGCCATTGGGGATGTCAGCGATCTTCTTGTACTTCTGCGAGTAGGCAGCGAAGGGCTCGACGTGGACCTTGGCGACCGGCACTTCGATATCGTTCTTGTGGCTCTTCTTGAACTGGTCCAGGTAGGGTTGATGCAGGAAGAAGTTGCCATCCACCTGTTTCTCGTTGGTCTGCGCGGCCGGCTGCACGTAGTCGGTGAAGACCTTGATCTGCAGGTCGATGCCTTCCTTGGCCAGGACCGGCTTGATGTGTTCCAGGATCTCGGCATGCGGCACCGGAGTGGCGGCGATGACCAGCTTGTCGGCAGCGTGCGCGCCCACGGAGAAGGCCAGGGCGGCGCCAGCGAAGAGGTGAGGGATCAGTTTGCGGATCATGTGTTTCTCCATTCTTGTAGTGACAATCAATTCGACGTCGGTTGACGCATGAGCAGGCTCGTCCTTCATGGGGGCCGAGCCCGGGAACTTGCTTGCGGAACTTACTTGCGGGTAAAGCGCAGCACCAGGCGGTCGCCAAAGAACTGCAACAACTGCACCAGCACCACCAGGATGGCGACCGTGACCACCATCACTTCGGTCTGGAAGCGCTGGTAGCCATAGCGAATGGCCAGGTCACCCAGGCCGCCGCCGCCGATCACGCCCGACATGGCGGCATAGGACATGAGCGTGATGGCCGTGATGGTCACCGCAGCCAGCAGCCCCGGCAGGGCTTCCGGCAGCAGCGCTCCAAAGATGATCTGGCGGCGTCGCGCACCCATGGCGGTACAGGCTTCGAGGATGCCGCGATCGATCTCGCGCAGTACGCTCTCCGTCAGGCGCGCAAAGAAGGGCGCGGTGCCGATCACCAGCGGCGGGATGGCGCCGGTCACACCCAGCGAAGTCCCCACCAGCCACAGCGTGAAGGGGATCAGCATGATCAGCAGGATCAGGAACGGCACCGAGCGCAGCACATTGACCACCAGCGACAGCACCAGGTAGAGGCCGCGCTGCTCCAGCAGCTGGCGGCGGTTGGTAAGGAACAGCAGGATGCCCAGGGGCAGTCCCAGCAGCACCGTGAAGAACAGCGAGCCGGCGGTCATGGCCAGGGTTTCCAGGGTGGCGTCGCCCACCTCGCCCCAGTCGATCACCGACAGGTCGATCTGGCCGAACAGGGAAGTCAATGCGCTCATGCCAGCACCTCATGCTCGATGTCCGATGTCTGCAGGCGATCGAGCACCTGTGCCAGCGCTTCGGCATCACCGGAAAACTCCACCAGCAGCTGCCCGTAGGGCGTGTCCTTGATGCGCGAGACGGTGCCGCGCACGATGGTGGCCAGGGCCGAGGTGGCCGCAGTCAGTTGCGAGAGGATGGGTTGCGCGGCGATATCGCCGGCATAGGTCAGGCGCACCAGCTTGCCATCGGGACGGCGCTGGTAGAGGCTGTCGCCGGCGTCCCAGGCGTGGCTCTGGGCCAGCAGGGAGCGCGTGACCGGATGTTGCGGACGCAGGAAGATATCGACCACCCGACCCTGTTCGGCCACTGCGCCGTCATCCAGCACCGCCACGCGGTCGCAGATGCTGCGGATGACTTCCATCTCGTGGGTGATGAGCACGATGGTCAGGCCCAGCTTGCGGTTGATTTCCAGTAACAGGCGCAGGATGGACTGGGTGGTTTCCGGGTCCAGGGCTGAGGTGGCTTCGTCGCAGAGCAAGAGACGCGGGTGGTTGGCCAGGGCGCGGGCGATGCCCACGCGCTGTTTCTGGCCGCCCGACAGTTGCGAGGGATATTGGTCGCGATGCGCTTCCAGCCCCACCAGTTGCAGCAGCTCATCGACGCGCGCGGCGCGTTCTTCGCGGCTGTAGCGGCCGGTGATCTTGAGTGGCCAGTCGATGTTCTGCGCCACCGTCTTGGCATTGAGCAGGTTGAAATGCTGGAACACCATACCCACCCGCTGGCGCAGGCCGAGCAGGGCTTCGTGGCCGAGGCCGGTGATGTCTTCGCCATCAATGAGGACGCGCCCGCTGTCGGGGCGCTCCAGCACGTTGAGGGTGCGGATCAGGGTGCTCTTGCCGGCGCCGGAGCGGCCGATGATGCCGAATACCTCACCCTGGGCGATATCCAGGTTGATGTCGCGCAGCGCGATGATGTCCCGCTGGCCGGCACGGTAGGTCTTGTGGAGTTGCTCGATGCGAATCACGATGGTCAGTGTTAAGAGAACTGCGGAAGTCTAACTTTTAGTTATTAGGCGGGAAACGAAAATGAAGTTACTAGCTTATGAGATAAAAGCATGATGATACCCCCTCCCATCCTCGCCGGCTGGGAGGAAGGAAGGGGGAGGGAGGATACGCCCGTCTCAGGCCGCGCTGGCCAGGGCTTCTGTTCTTGCCAGGTAGGCCTCGTGCGCCAGCACTTGCCGCACGGTCGCCACGACGTAATCGATCTCGGCCTCGGTGGTGCCGCGTCCCAGCGAGAAGCGTACGGCATTGCGCGCCACGTCCGGCGAGCGACCAATGGCCAGCAGCACGAAGGAGGGCGCAGCGGCGGCGGAATTGCAGGCCGAACCGGCTGAGACGGCAATGCCCAGCAACTGGCTGCCCAGCGTGCCGTGGCGGGTCGGCGGGAAGCTGACGTTGAGATTGTGCGGCACGCGCCGGCGGGCGCAGCCGTTCAACTGCACGCCGGGCAGGTCGGCCAGCCCGGCCCAGAGCCGGTCGCGCAGCGCGCCGATGCGGCGGCTCTCTTCTTCCAGCAGGCGGCCTGCCAGGGCGAAGGCCTCGCCCATGCCGACGATCTGGTGAGTGGCCAGGGTGCCCGAACGCATGCCGTTTTCATGGCCGCCGCCGTCGATCTGGGCTTGCAGCTTGAGCTGCGGATTGTGGCGCACATAGAGCGCGCCGATTCCCTTGGGACCGTAGACCTTGTGCGCCGAGAAGGACATCAGGTCCACCTTCAGCCGGGTCAGGTCGATGGCGATCTTGCCCGCCGCCTGCACCGCATCGACGTGGAAGACCACGCCGTGGGCCGCGCAGATCTCGCCCAGCTCGGCAATGGGCTGGATGACGCCGATCTCGTTGTTCACATACATCACCGACGCCAGCAGGGTATCGGGCCGCAGCGCGGCGCGCAGCTGTTGCAGCGTGATCAGGCCATCCGGGCCGGGTTGCAGGTAGGTAACTTCAAAGCCCGCCTTTTCCAGCGTATGCATGGTATCGAGTACGGCCTTGTGCTCGGTGGGGACGGTAATGAGGTGATTGCCGCGCCCCTGCGCGCGCAGCGCATAGGCTGTGCCCTTGAGGGCCAGGTTGTTGGATTCGGTCGCGCCGGAGGTCCAGACGATCTCGCCCGGCTGCGCACCGACCAGGCCCGCCACCTGGGCGCGCGCCTGTTCCACGGCGCGTCGCGCTTCCCAGCCGAAGGGATGGGAACTGCTGGCGGCATTGCCGAACTTGTCCGTGAGGAAATCGCACATCACCCGCGCCACCTGGGGATCGACCGGCGTGGTCGCGCCATAGTCCAGGTAGATGGGAAAACGAAGATCAGCCGGCGGGCGACAGGGGGCAGGGGCGTTCATGATGCGATCCGGAGAATGAGGTGATCCAGGGGCAGGGCGGGTACCACAGGCCAACATTACGCCGCTTGCCTTATCTGGAAAACGAATTTGCCGCTATTTGTATATACGATTTACGTGTTTCTTTCGAGCAACCGATGCAGAGGCACCGTCGGCAAGGCTTCCCGGCCTTGGCTGCAGCGGCGCATTAGCTTATACAAAATTATTATACTGAAATAGAATACAGACAAACCTATAATTCGAAAAACATATGCAAGCACTTTGATCAAGGAATCCGATTTCGATGGACCTGAACCAGCTGGAAGCCTTTGCAGCGGTAATGACCCTGGGGAGCGTGACCGGCGCCGGGCGCAGCCTGGGCCGTTCGCAGCCGGCGGTCAGCAAGGCCATCGGCGACCTCGAGAGCGAGCTGGGCTATGCCCTGTTCGACCGCAACGGCCCGCGCGTGACACCCACGGCCAAGGCCTTCCTGCTCTATGAAGAAGTGGAGCGCTCGCTGGTGGGCCTGCGCAGCATTCGCGAACGCGCCCAGGAAATCGCCCGCGAAGAAGTCCATCCGGTCCACCTGGTGGCCACGCCTGCGCTGGCCTCGACCATCGCCCCGGCGGCCCTGCAATTGCTGGCGGCCGACGGGCGGTATGCCTTTCCCGAACACGTCCACCTGCGCAGCGCCTCGGCCGAGCAGGTCGTGCATGCGGTCCTGCATCGCACCGTCAGCCTGGGCCTGACTTCGCTGCCGGTGGCCCATCGCGGGCTGGACCTGCACTGGATCGGCGAAGCGCCCTGCGTGGCCGTGGTGCGCGCCGATCATCCCCTGGCCGGCAAGGACAAGCTGACCCGCGCCGCCTTGCGGGGTCAGCGCGTCATCACCATGTCCAACCGCTATCGCCTGCGCCAGCGCGTGGAACTGGCGCTGGGCGAAGACAGCCAGCTCGATGTGGCCATCGATACCAATACTTCCTTCAACGCCATCATGGCCGCCCGCGCCGGATTGGGCGTGGCGCTGGTGGAGCCGGCCACGGCCTATGGCATGCCCATCGAAGGCATGGTGGTCAAGCGCCTGGCGGTGGAGATTCCGTTCTACTTTGGCGTGGTCACGCCCTATGGCAAGCCGGTCGAGGGCGTCACGGAGCGCCTGATCGACGCGGTCGAACAGGCCGCGCGCACGACCTTGCAGGGCTTCGTCAAGCGCGACGCCAGCCTGCATGATGAATTGTTATAAATGATTTCGCAGTAAGCAGTACCGCAGCAGGCAGCAGCGTCAACCGGGAAGGGCGTTGCATCATAAAACCCGAAATCAGACGATCTCAGGCCGTGGCCTGTGGCGTCTTTTCATGCTTTTGACGAGGCGATATGCAAGACACCGAACCGACCCCAACCGACGCCACCTGCGCTGCGCCCCCGCAAGGGCTGGCGGCACTGGAGGCGCGTCTGCGCCAGGACCTGCAATGGCTGGCCCTGCCCGGCAAGTCGTGGACGCCGCAGATCGAGCGCGATGGCGCGCCGGTGCTCGACGTGGCCATCATCGGTGGCGGCCAGGCCGGCATGGCCGCTTCGGTGGCGCTGTCGCACCTGGGTATTGCCAATGTGATCTACGACCAGTCGCCCAAGGACTTCGAAGGCCCCTGGGCCACCACGGCGCGCATGGAAACCCTGCGCTCGCCCAAGACCCTGACCGGCCCGGCGCTGGGCTTCCCGGCGCTGACCTTCCGCGCCTGGTTCGAGGCGCAGTTCGGTCTGGCCGCCTGGGAGGCGCTGGACAAGATCCCACGCCTGCAATGGATGGATTACCTGCGCTGGTTCCGTCGCGTGATGCAGCTCGATATCCGCAACGAGCATCGCGTACTGGCCGTACAGCCGCGTGCCGATGGCATCGTGGCATTGCAATTGCAATCACCGTCGGGCGCCTCCACCGTGCTGGCGCGCCGCGTGGTGGTGGCGACCGGCCGTGATGGGCTGGGCGGCGCTTACCTGCCGCCGCTGGCCGATCAATTGCCGCGTGAGCGCTGGGCGCATTCTTCCGACCTGTTCGACTACGCCAGCCTCAAGGGCAAGCGCGTGGGCGTGATCGGCGGCGGCGCTTCAGCCATGGACAGCGCGGCGACCGCGCTGGAAGAGGGCGCGGCCCGGGTGGATATGCTGATCCGCCGTAAGGACCTGCCGCGCATCAACAAGGGCAAGGGCTCGGGCAGCCCCGGCCTGGTCAATGGTCACCTGCATCTGCCGGATGAATGGAAATGGCGCATCCGCCATTACGTCAATGCGCAGCAGGTGCCGCCGCCCTCGGGCAGCACCCGCCGCGTCTCGCGCTTTGCCAATGCGCGCTTCCTGCTGGGCACGGCGATCGAGTCGGTGCAGATCCAGCCAGATGGCGCGCTGCTGCTGCACACCAATCGCGGCCCGCTGGAGCTGGATTTCCTGTTCTTCTCCACCGGCTTCAAGATCGACTGGAGCCTGCGCCGCGAATTCAAGGACATCGCCCCGCACATCCTCAACTGGAGCGACCGCTACACCCCGCCCGCCGGCGAAGAAGACCAGGAGCTGGCCGACTCGCCCTACTTGGGGCCGGTGTTCGAATTTCAGCAAAAGACCCCGGGCAGCCTGCCGGGACTGGAGCGTGTGCATTGCTTCTGCTATCCGGCCGCAGCCAGCCACGGCACCGTCTCTGGCGACATCCCCGCCATCAGCGATGGCGCCTATCGTCTGGCGCAGGGTATTGCCGCGTTGATGTACCGTGAAGATATCGAATACCACTACCGCAATATCCAGGCCTATGAAGAGCCCGAGCTGGAAGGCGACGAGTGGACCGAGTCGCCCTGGGAGCTGCCGGCATGAGTGGCGCCATTGCCCGGAGCGTGTTGCAGGCGCTGATGGTGGTGCTGTTGATGACGGTGATCGTCTTCTTCGGCCTGCACATGATCGGCAACCCTGTCGATATCCTGATCGGCCAGGATGTCGACCAGGTCGACCGTCTGCGCATCATCAAGGAACTGGGGCTGGACCAGCCGGTCTGGCGTCAGTACCTGGCCTTCCTCAATGGCGCGCTGCATGGCAACCTGGGCAACAGCTTCGTCTATAACACCCCGGCCATCCTGCTGATCTTCCAGCGTCTGCCGGCCACCCTCGAGCTGGCCTGCGCGGCGCTGTTGCTGGCCTTGGTGGTGGGCGTGCCGCTGGGTCTGTTCGCGGGCATGAAGCCGGATCATCCGTTCTCGCGCCTGGTCATGACCACCAGCATCTTCGGCTTTTCGCTGCCGACCTTCTGGATCGGCCTGATGCTGATCATGGCCTTTTCGGTGACGCTGGGCTGGCTGCCCTCGGGCGGACGGGGCCAGACCGCTGAACTCTTCGGCGTGCAATGGTCGTGGCTGACGGCTGATGGCTGGCGTCACATGATCCTGCCGGCAATCAATCTGTCCTTGTTCAAGATTTCACTGGTCATTCGCCTCACCCGCGCCAATGTGCGCGAGGTGCTGCCGATGGACTTCGTCAAGTTCGCCCGCGCCAAGGGGCTCTCGCCGGCGCGCGTGGTGCTGATGTACGTGCTGCGCAATACCCTCATTCCGCTGGTGACGGTGGTGGGGCTGGAGTTCGGCTCCACGATTGCCTTTGCGGTCGTCACAGAAAGCATCTTTGCCTGGCCCGGCGCGGGCAAGCTGATCCTCGACAGCATCAATGCGCTGGATCGCCCGGTGATCGTGGCTTACCTGATGGTGATCGTCTGCATGTTCGTCACCATCAACCTGGTGGTGGATGTGCTCTACAAGTTACTGGACCCGCGCGTGCGGGTGGAGGCCAAGCCATGAGCGCGCCGCAGACCGAAGTGAGCATGACGCAAGAACAGGTGCGCGCCTGCGTGGCCGAGCTGTCGGCCTTCCAGGCCCCGCGCCGCGAATCGCCCTGGCGGCGCGTGATGCGCCACTTCGTGGCTTCGCGCTCGGCCATGCTGGGGCTGGTGATCGTGCTCTTGCTGATCGTCGGCGCCATCGCCGCGCCCTGGATCACCCCGCAGAATCCCTATGACCTGGCGCAATTGAACTTCCTCGATTCGCGCCAGCATCCAGGTACCCTCAATGGTGATGGTACGTTTACCTACTGGCTCGGGACTGATGGTCAGGGACGCGACCTGTTCTCGGCCATCATCTATGGCCTGCGTATCAGCGTGGGCATCGGCGTGGGCTCGGCCCTGATCGCTGGCGTGATCGGCACGCTCATCGGGCTCCTGGCTGCGTACGCCGGCGGCAAGGTCGATACGCTGCTCATGCGCTTTGCCGACCTGGTGCTGTCCTTCCCCTCCATCCTGGTGGCGATGCTGATCCTGGCCTATGTGGGCAAGGGCATCTTCAACGTGATGGCGACGCTGGTGGTGCTGGAGTGGGCTTATTACGCCCGCACCGCACGCGGCCAGGCGCTGGTGGAGCGACGCAAGGAATACGTGGAGGCCGCGCGCGGGCTGAACCTGTCGTCCTGGCGCATCATGGTGCGCCACATCCTGCCCAACTGCCTGCCGCCGCTGATCGTCATCGGCACCTTGCAGGTGGCGCGCGCCATCACGCTGGAAGCGACCTTGTCCTTCCTCGGCCTGGGCGTGCCCATTACCGAACCCTCGCTGGGCCTGCTCATTTCCAATGGATACCAATACATGCTCTCGGGCGAATACTGGATCAGCTTCTATCCCGGCATTACGCTGGTGGTGGTGATCGTGGCCATCAACCTGGTCGGCGACCGCCTGCGCGACATCCTCAATCCGCGGTGGCAGAAATGAGCGCGCTCACGCTGGAAGTGCGCAATCTGCGCACGCATTTCTTTACCCCCGAGGGCGTGCTGCCGGCGGTCGATGATGTGTCGCTGTCGGTCGGCCGTGGCCGCATTCTTGGCCTGGTCGGTGAGTCCGGATCGGGCAAGAGCGTGACCGGATTTTCCATCCTCGGCATGGTCGATGCGCCGGGCCGCATCGTCGGCGGCGAAATCCTGTTCCAGGGCCGCGACCTGGTCAGCATGGACAAGACGTCCCTGCGCGAACTGCAGGGCAATCGCATCGCCATGATCTTCCAGGACCCGATGATGACCTTGAATCCGGTCCTGAAGGTGGAGGCGCAGATGGTCGACGCCGTGCTGGCGCACAGCAAGCTCAGTCGTCAGCAGGCCCGTGAACTGGCGCGCGACACCCTGGGCATGATGGGTATCGCCAGTCCGGAAGAACGGTTGCAGGCCTATCCGCATCAACTCTCGGGCGGCATGCGCCAGCGCGTGGCCATTGCCATTGCGATGCTGCACAAGCCCGACCTCATCATCGCCGACGAACCGACGACGGCCCTGGATGTGACCATCCAGGCGCAGATCCTGTCGGAAGTGCAGAAGCTGGCGCGCCAGCATGGCACCGCGCTGATCTGGATCACGCACGATCTGTCAGTGGTGGCCGGCCTGGCCGATGAAGTGGCGGTGATGTATGCCGGGCGCATCGTCGAGCAGGGCAGTGTGGATGTGGTGCTGGATGCACCGCTGCATCCCTACACGCAAGGCCTGATCGGCAGCCTGCCCAGCAACAACCGGCGCGGTGCGCGCTTGCGCCAGATTCCCGGCATGACGCCCAATCTCTTGCACCTGCCGCCGACCTGCGCTTTTGCCGCCCGCTGCGAGCGCCTCTCCCAGCAATGTCTGGTGGCCCCCGCGATCAGCGAACCGTTGCAGGCGCACCGGGTGCGCTGCTATCACCCCACCCCGAGCACACAGAGCAGCGAGCAACATGGATAAGGCCGTCATTCCCCTGATCGAAACCCGCGCCGTCAGCCGCCGCTTCGGTGAGCGCCGCCAGGGCTGGCTGCAGCGCCAGTTGCAGGCGCGCGGCTGGAGCCGTCCGCCCGCCATCACGCATGCGCTGGATAAGGTGGATCTGAAAGTCTTGCCTGGCGAGGTAGTGGGCCTGGTCGGCGAATCCGGCTGTGGCAAGTCCACGCTGGGCCGGGTGGCCTGCGGTCTGCTCGATCCTTCCGATGGGCAGGTGCTGGTGAACGGCCGTGACCGCGCCAGCCTCAACAGCAGGGAAGAAGCCGAGGCGCGTCTGCAGGTGCAGATGATCTTCCAGAATCCCTATGCGAGTCTGAACCCGCGCTTGCGCATCGACCAGATCGTCGGCGAGGCGGCGCAGGTCAATGGCAAGGTCGAGGGCGATCTTGATGACTACGTGTGCCAGCAGTTGCTGCGCGCCGGTCTCGATCCCGCCCTGCGCGACCGTTACCCGCACCAGTTCTCCGGCGGCCAGCGCCAGCGCATCGGCATCGCCCGCGCCCTCGCGGTGCAGCCGCAGATGCTGGTCTGCGATGAAGCGGTGGCGGCGCTGGATGTGTCCATCCAGGCGCAGATCCTCAACCTCTTCATGGACCTGCGTGAAGAGCTGGGTCTGACCTATCTCTTCATCAGCCATGACCTGGGCGTGGTGGAGCACGTGTCGGACCGCGTGGTCATCATGTACCTGGGCCGGGTGGTGGAGAGCGCGCCGGTGGCCGAGTTGTTCGGCCAACCCAACCATCCCTATACGCAGGCGCTGCTGGCCGAAGTGCCGCGCATGGGGGCGCGCAAGAAGGAATTCACCGCCATCAAGGGCGAGATCCCCAGTCCGCTGAACCCGCCCACCGGCTGCCACTTCAACCCGCGCTGCCCGCATGCCACGCAGCGCTGCCGTGAAGAACAGCCCTTGCTGCGGGAGATCGCGCCGGGGCATATGAGCGCCTGCCATCTCAACGATGGCCGTTGATAAGGTTTGTTGAAATGTTCTCCCTCCCGTTCGGACTGAGTAGGCCCCTTGGGGCCGTATCGAAGGCGCTGCTGCTGCTGATGCCCCGGCAGCCACGCCTTCGATACGCAGCTGCGCTGCTACTCAGTCCGAACGGGAGCAGGGGGGGGCAATTCAGAAAAAACCATCCAGGAAACCCCAGCCAGAAAACCGCAAGTTGATGTATCCGCAGTGCTTCCACTTTGACCACAGAGGAACCCGATCATGAAGAAAACCCTCCTGACCCGCCTGCTGGCCATCGCCCTGACCGGCGCAGCCCTGGCTGCCGCCGCCGATGCCGCGCATGCGCAGAACCTGAATATCGCCTTTGCCGATCCACTCTCGTCGCTGGACCCGCAGTTGAACAACCACGCCGGCGACCGCTCGGTGGATCTGCATTTCTGGGACCTGCTGGTCCAGAACGACTACAACAAGCTGGTGCCGGGCCTGGCCGTGAGCTGGAAGAACATCGACCCCAAGACCTGGGAGTTCAAGCTGCGTCCCAACGTCAAGTGGCAGGACGGCAAGCCCTTCACTGCGGACGACGTGATCTTCTCCTACCAGCGCGCCCGTGCGGTGCCGGGCAGCGTAGCGACCTTCGCCGGCTACCTGCGCACCGTCGAATCGGTGACCGCCAAGGACCCGCTGACCCTGGTCATCAAGACCAATATCCCTAACCCGGACCTGCCGCTGAACCTGGCCTCGGTGCACATCGTCAGCAAGCACATTGGAGAGAAGTCCACCACCGAGAACTACAACAGCGGCGCAGCGGTGATCGGCACCGGCCCCTACAAGTTCGTCTCCTACACCCCGGGCGACCGCGTGGTGATGCAGCGTAACGACGACTACTGGAACGGCAAGCCGCTGTGGGATAAGGTCAACTACCGCTACATCAACAACGGTGCGGCGCGCACTGCTGCGCTGCTCTCCGGCGATGTGGACGTGATCGACAAGGTCTCGGTGTCCGACCTGGCCAAGCTGAAGCAGTCGCCCAACGTCAAGGTCTATCCCTACAACGGTCTGCGCGTGCTGCTGATCCAGCCGAGTTTCCATCAAGGCCCCAGCCCCTTCATCACCGACAACAACGGCAAGCAGCTGGACAAGAACCCGCTGCTGGACGTGCGCGTGCGTCGCGCCATGTCGCTGGCCATCAACCGCAAGGCCCTGATCGACCGCATCCTGCAGGGCGCGGCCACCGAGGCCAACCAATGGATGCCGGCTGACACCTTCGGCTACAACCCGGAGATCAAGAACATCCCCTTCGACGCTGCACAGGCCAAGAAGCTGCTGGCCGAGGCCGGCTTCCCCGACGGCTTCAAGCTGACCTTGCACGTGCCCAACGACCGCTATCCGCAAGCGCCGGAGACCATGCAGGCCGTGGCCCAGTTCTGGACCCGCATCGGCATCAAGACCCAGGTGGAAGTGCTGCCCTGGGCCGCGTATTCCTCGCGCGCCAACAAGAACGAGTTCGCCGTCTCGGTACTGGCCTGGGGGAACGGTACGGGCGAAGCCAGTTACGCGCTGGTCAACGTGCTGGGTTCGGTCGATCCCAAGAAGGGTATCGGAGCTTCCAACTGGAACCATTACAGCAGCCCCGCCGTGGACAAGGCCCTGGCCGATTCCACCGCTGAATTCGATGCGGCCAAGCGCGAAGCCATCCTGCGCGGCGCCGCCAAGACCGTCTCGGAGGAAGTGGGCGTGATTCCGCTGTACCACTACCAGAACATCTGGGCCGCCAAGAAGGGCCTGAAGGTCACCCCCATCAGCAGCGACCGCACCACCGCCATGATGGTGACCGAGGACAAGAAGTAAGGCCATGCCCAACTTCTCCATCGACGTCAGCCCGGCCGACGACCTGATCGACGTGCCTCGCCGCATCATCGTGCGGGGTGCGCATCCGGGCGAGCCGGTGCGGATTTCCTCGTCCACGCTGCGCAATGGAACGCAGTGGCGCAGCACGGCCTGCTACATCGCCGACGCCCATGGCAATGTGGATGTGAGCATGAACCCGGCCATCGACGGCGACTACTACGGCATCGACCCGATGGGTTTGCTGTGGTCGCAGAAGCCGGAGCAGGCCGGGCGGCGCGATCAGTTCCACGCCGATGTGATGACGCCGCTGGAAACCACGCTGACCGTTTCTGCACTGGACCAGCCGGGACTGCCGCCCTGCACCCCGGCCAGCACGACGCTGGTGCAGCGTCTGGCGGGCGCGGGCGTGACCCGCCGTGAAGTGCGCGAGCTGGGCCTGGTCGGCACGCTCTTCCTGCCGGCCACGCCCGGGCCGCATCCAGCCGTGATGATCCTCAACGGATCGGGCGGCGGCATCAACGAGCCACGCGCGGCGCTGTATGCCTCGCGCGGTTACGCGGCCTTTGCACTGGCTTACTTCAAGGCGCCGGGCCTGTCGGATTACATCTCCAATACCCCGCTGGAATATTTCGAGCGCGGCCTTGACTGGTTGCGTGCCGAAGTCAGGCCCTTGCATGACTTCGTCGCCATCAGCGGCCAGTCGCGCGGCGGCGAGCTGGTCTTGCTGCTGGGCGCAACCTTCCCGCAGAAGGTCTCGGCGGTGTTGGCCTATGTGCCCAGCGCGCTGGTGCACAGCGGCCAGAACGCAGCCGATCCTGCCATCGGCCGCGAAGGGCCGACCTGGCTGCTGCGCGGCCAGCCGCTGCCGCACCAGTGGCAGGACAATCGGACCGCCAGCTGGGCGCCCTTCGACGAGGGCCCCGCGCCGCATCGTCATGAACTGGCCATGCTGACCGCCTTGCAGGACGAAGAGGCGGTGGCGCGTGCGCGCATTCCGGTCGAAAAAATCGCCGCGCCCGTGTTGCTGCTGTCGGCCACCGATGACGGCTCCTGGCCTTCCAGCCTGTATTGCGGCATGGTGCGCGACAAGCTCGCGGAGGTCGCCCATCCGTGGCCGGTGCTCTGGCGCAATTACGCCAATGCCGGCCACTCCATCCTGTTCCCGTTCGTGCCGACCACGCAGACCGCCTATGCCCACCCGGTATCCGGGCGCATCAGCACCGGTGGCGGCGAAGCGGCGGCGAACGCCCGCGCTGATCTCGACTCCTGGCAGCAGGCGCAGCATTTCCTGCGCGATGCGCTGACCAGGCATTCATCCCCCAAGGAGACTTCATGACTACCCCCGTCTACGACATCCACGCCGATGTCATCGACCAACTCGCCGGCCTGTCCGTCGGCAGTGCGCTGCATAGCCTGCGGCACCAGCGCGACAAGGTCGCGGTGGCCTCGCAAGGCAGCTACGACACCCTGTTCGATCCGGCTCTGGAAGGCATCGGCCTGGACGAACGCCTGCTGGTGGCGCTGTATGCCTGCCGCCTGGCCGGTGCAGACGACCTGGTAGCGCACTATCGTGCGCGCGCGTTGGTGATCTCAGTGGACGCGGCGCAACTGGCCGCCGCCGAGACCGGCGAGCCCGAACAACTGCCCGCAGGCCGCCTGCGCGCCATGCTGGTCTTCACGCGCGCGCTCACGCAGCGTCCGGTGGAAGGCGACAAGGCCGCCATCGAAAAGCTGCCCGCTGCCGGCATCAGCACGCCCGCCGTGGTGGCGCTGTCGCAGCTGATCGCCTTCGTGTCCTATCAATTGCGCGTGGTCGCTGGCCTGAAGGCCATGCGTGCTGCCGCTGCCCAGTAAGGAGAGCCGCATGAGCGACGTCATCAAGGCCAACGGCTTTACCAATGAAACCCTGGAGTGGGATGCCTGGCTGGACGTGATCCAGCTGGAGGCTGCCAGCGAAGACCAGATCAAGGTGCTGGAAGAAAGCCATCCCAAGGCCAAGACCTCGGACTACTACCTGTTCCTGGCGCACCAGCCCGACATCCTGCGGCAGCGTTCGGCCGCCTTCAACGCCATCATGTACGCCCCCGGCGGCCTGCCGCGCGCCGAGCGCGAGCTGGGTTCGCTGGTGGTCTCGCGCATCAATGGCTGCGTGTATTGCGCCTCGGTGCATGCACAGCGTTTCGAACAGCTGGCCAAGCGTAACGATACGGTGCGCCAGGTCTTCGATACCCCTTATGGCGCCGGCGTGGATGCGCGCGAGCAGGCCATCGCCAAGTTCTCGGCCGAGCTGACCGAGACGCCGGGTGATGTCAGCGCCGCGCAGATCAAGGCGCTCTATGACGTCGGCCTGAGCGAGCTGGAAGTGCTGGACCTGATCCATTCGGTGGCCATCTTTGCCTGGGCCAATCGCCTCATGCTCAACCTGGGCGAGCCGGTGTTTGCCGATGGCAGCAAGGCCGAAGCGAAGTAAATCATTTGCGTGCTGACGCAATCATGTTGATGCGATCATTTCCATAAGGAGACAGGGATGCACATTCCGGATCATCTGGTCTATGCCCAGACCCATGAGTGGGTCAAGCTCGAAGACGATGGCACGCTGACCATCGGCATTACCGATTTCGGCCAGGAGCAGTTGGGGCCGCTGGTGTATGTGGACATGCCGGCGGTGGGCAAGATCTTGGCGCGCGGCGCCGAGTCGGGCATCGTCGAATCCAACAAGACGGCGTCGGACCTGCATGCGCCCGTCGATGGCGAGGTCGTCGCCGTCAACGCGCTGTTGGTGGAGACGCCCGACGCCATCAATGGCGCGCCGTATGAGCAATGGATCTTCAAGCTCAAGCCGGCCGCGCCGTTTTCGGCGGACGGTTTCCTTGATGCGGCGGGCTATCTCGAGCTGATTTCCTGACGCGGTTCTTCGTTCAGGAAGCCGAAGCGGCGGCGCGGATATCGAAGGCGCCGCCGGTCTGTGCGCGGTCACGCAAGGTGACTGCGTTCTTGCCCAGGAGCGGGAAGACCAGTTCGGCGAAGCGGATCGCTTCTTCCAGGTGCGGGTAGCCGGACAGCACGAAGGTATCCACGCCCAGGTCCGCATATTCCTGCAGGCGTTCGGCCACCGTGGCCGCATCGCCCACCAGCGAGGTGCCGGCCCCGCCGCGCACCAATCCCACGCCGGCCCACAGGTTGGGGGCGATTTCCAGCTTGTCGCGGCGGCCGCCATGCAGGGCGGCCATTCTCTGTTGTCCGACTGAATCCATCCTGGCGTAGTTCTGCTGGGCGCGGGCGATGTCTTCGTCGGTGAGTTTGCTGATGAGGCGTTCGGCTGCCGTCCAGGCTTCGGCGGTGGTTTCGCGCACGATGGCGTGCAGGCGTACGCCGAAGCGCACGGTGCGGCCTTGTCTGGCGGCGCGTTCGCGCACGTCGTCGATCTTCTGTCTGACGGCGGCCGGGGGTTCGCCCCAGGTGAGGTAGGCGTCTACGTGTTTGGCGGCGAGGTCGTGGGCGGCGGGGGAGGAGCCGCCGAAGTAGAGCGGCGGGTAGGGCTGTTGCACGGCGGGGTGGAACAGTTGGCCGTTGCGGATGCGGAAGTGTTTGCCTTCGTAGTTGACGGTCTCGCCCTGGAGCAGCTTGCGCCAGATGGTGAGGTATTCGTCGGCGGCTTCGTAGCGTTCGTCGTGCTTGAGGAAGACGCCGTCGGCTTCGAGTTCGGTGGCGTCGCCGCCGGGGACGACATTGAGCAGCAGGCGGCCGTTCAAGGCCTGGTCCAGGGTGGCGGCTTGTCTTGCTGAGGGGCCGGGGCCGCCTAGCGATGTTCTCAATGCCACTAGCAGCTTGATGCGCTGGGTGACCGGGACCAGGCTGGCGGCCACTACCCATGGGTCCAGGCAGGAGGCGCCGGTGGGGATCAACAGGCCGTCATAACCCAAGGTCTCGCTGGTGACGGCGATCTGGCGCATGTACTCCAGTGTGGGGGCGCGGCCGAAGTCGGATTTGCCCAGGTAGCGGGTGTCGCCTGAGGTGGGAAGGAACCAGAAGAGTTCTAATGACATGCCGTGTTTCCTTTTGCATATGTTCGGGAGGTTGGCGTTATTAGAGCGCTCTGGCTTGATTGTGGCTAAGAATGTTTTCTTCTTTTCTTAGTTGGTTTTTGGTTTTTGGTTTTGGGTGTCTTGGCGGATTGTTGTTGTGGTTGTTAGGTTTTGGGTAGTCTGCACGGGATTTCTTCCTGCGCTCTAGCTTAATTATTATCTTTCTCCGGTCGAGAGGACGCGCCGGGGGCGGCCCGGCAGCCGCTCACTTTTCTTGTCTCGCCAAGAAAAGTAAGCAAAAGAAGGCGACCCCTAAGATCCAGCCCTCCTTCGGAGGGTCCCCGCCGCAGTGAAGCGAAAAGTGGGAAAAATAGAGTCGCTTCGCTCCGACTATTTTTCTGATCCACTTTTCGCTCCACTGCGGCGGCTGGCTCTAAGGGGAAAGGCCAGACGGGCTCGCCTTCGGCCTCGCACTTCTCCTACTCGCCTGCGGCTTTGGCTTGGGACGGGGCGCCTTCGATACGTCGCTGCGCGACTACTCAGTCCGAACGGGAGGAAATTATTTAGAAGAAAAACAAAAACAGGGAAGAGATGTAAAGAGAGAGAAAGAAGAAAGAGAAAGACGAAACTGAAAAGTACGGAAAGTATGTGATCGAAGAGAGTCGAAGCGCCAGCGAGCCCCCGGCGAAGCCGAAGGCGAGCCGGACCGGCCGTCCGCTTCTGACCCGCCGCGTCAGCGCGCATAAAAACGGATCAGAAAAATAGTCGGAGCGAAGCGACTCTATTTTTCCCGTTTTTATGTGCGCTGACGCGGGGACCCTCCGAAGGAGGGCGGGGCAGTAGCGGTCGCCTTCTTTTGCTTACTTTTCTTGGCGAGACAAGAAAAGTGAGCGGCTGCCGGGCCGCCCCCGGCGCGTTCTCCCGACCGGAGAAAGATAAGAATTAAGCTAGAGCGCAGGAAGAAATTCCGTGCAGACTACCCAAAAACTAACAACCACAGCAACAGCCCGCCAAGACAAGACAAGAGCAAGCATCACCCACCAGCAAACATCAACGAAGCCCCCCGATACTCAGCCAGCCATCTGGCAAACAGCTGAGCCTCAGAACCAGCCTGAGCATTGATCCCGAGATAGTAGGGCGCCAACGTCAAGCGCAAGTCCGGGAAAGGACACACCAGCCGCCCGGAACGAAGATCATTGTCCGCCAGCGAAACAGGCGACAAGGCCACCCCCAGCCCATCCACCACCGCCTGCAACACAAAATGCACATGATCGAAATGCAGCATCGCCTGAGAACGAGACCGCCTCAATCCCGCCAGCTTGCGCCAGTCCTCCCAGTCATTGCGCCGACTGCGCGAGAGCAGCACCGTATGCCTGGCCAGCCCGGACACATCTTCCAGCGGCGCCGCCTGCAACAGCGCAGGAGAAGCCACCAGCACCAGCTCATCCTCCATGAAGCGCTGCACCTTCAGCGTCTCCGGCCAATTGGTCTCACCCCGGCGGACCGCGATATCAAACGAAGAACCCGCCTTGCCCACCGTCGCCGTACTGGTCACCACCTGCGGCGCAATGCCCGGATAACGCTCCACGAAATCGGAAAGATGCGGAATCAGCCAGCGCACCGCAAAGGAAGGCCGCACATTGATCACCACCGTGCGCGTCGGTGCGTCGCGCATCACCCGCCGCGCGGCATTGGCCAGGATCTCCAGCGCCGGGCTGGCCTCCTCGAAGAACTGCCGGCCCCGCTCCGTCAGCAACACCTGCCGCGTGCGCCGCTCAAACAGCGGCATGCCGAGATAGCCTTCGAGATTCTTGATCTGGCGACTGATGGCGCCATGCGTGACATTGAGCTCGTGCGCCGCAAGCGTGAAACTCTGGTGACGGGCCGCGGCCAGAAACGCGCGGATGGCGTTGAGCGGAAGGGTGAGGTCGGCCATGCGTCAGATATTATCACGCATGCCCGGAATTAATATCGGTTGTCAGCCCCCGCGCGCGCGGCGCATCATCAGCGCCATGACCACGCCAGACCTCCGCCAGGCCGACCTCCACTCGCGCCACGCCGCCATGTCGCTCTCGGCCGCCTTGCCCTGCGATATCGTCCTCTACCTGCTCTTGCCGATGTACGCCGACCAGTTCCACGTCAGCCTGGCCGAGGCCGGTGTGCTGCTGGCGGCCAACCGGCTGGTGCGCATCGCCGGCTACCGCTGGGTCGCCCGCTTCTACGCCCAGCGCGGTGATCGCCCCACCTGCACCCTGGCGGTCTGCGCCGCGATCGTGTGCGCACTGGGCTATACGATGGCCAGCGGTTTCTGGGCGCTGCTGCCGCTGCGCCTGCTGTGGGGCATGGCCTTCGCCGGTCTCAATCTTTCCACCCAGGCCATGTCCACCTCCAACCCGCAAGGCGCGGCGCGACGCTCGGGGCGCTCGCGTGGCGTGATCGCCATCGGGCCCATGCTGTGGCTACCGACGGCGGCGCTGCTGGCGCCGCAGATCGGGCCGCGCCTGGTGTTCGCGCTGGTGGCCGCGACGGCGCTGCTGGGCCTGCTGGCGGCGCGGCGCCTGCCGCAGCACGCCTACGCACCGCCACAGCCGCGCCGCTGGAAGCTGCCCAATGCGCTGGACTGGTGGTCTTTCCTGGAGGGCTTGACGCTGGATGGGCTGTTCATCGTCGGCCTGGCCTACATGAGCAAGCAGTCTTTCGGCGCCGATGGCGAACTGGTGGCCGGGGTGCTGATGGCCTTGCGCTATGCCGGCGAGATCGTCCTCAGCCCCCTGGGCGGATGGCTGGCCGAACGGTTCGGTGCGGTCAAGGTGCTGGTGACGCTGTCGCTGGCCACCTGCGTGGCCCTGGTCGGCTTCGGGGGCGGGCTGCTATGGCTGTTCGCGGGGGTGATCGTGATACTGCGGGCGCTGCAACTGCCGCTGCTGGCTCCCATCGTGGCTGCCCGTACGGCACCGGAGCAGCGCGTGCACGCCCTGGCGGGACGGGCGATCTGGCGTGATATCGGGGCGGGGATGGGACCGATGCTGGCCGGTTTGCTGTTGCCGGTGATGTCTTCCTTGTGGCTCTACAGCCTGGCCGCCTCGGCGCTGGCGCTCGCGGCCATCGCTTGCGGGCGGGCGCCGGCGCCGGTCCCTGCGGTCCCCGCGTCGAGCCAGGGTTGAGCCAGGGTTGAGCAGGCGTTGCGCCTTATGCGCGCTGTGGATATCGATCTGCTCATTGCTTCGTTCACAGGCAGGCCCGGCTTGACTAGCATGCCCCTGATCCCTTCCTTGCCGTTGTCAGGAGCGCTCATGAACGATCATCACATCTACCAGGAGCTCGGCCACTTTGCGACCGAGCCGCTGCTTCCTGCGGAAGGCCGGACCATCGGCGCTGCCTTCCTGCTCGGTCTGTCGGTGCTGGGCTTGTTGTTCCTGCTGCAACACTGGCTGGGCCTGGGCGGCTGAAGCCGGCCAGGTTCAGGGCTGGCGGCAGTCGCTGAGCATCTCCGCCTGCGAGATATTGCTGCCGGCCGGCACGCTGTGGGTCAGCCAGACATTGCCGCCGATCACCGAGCCTCGGCCGATGGTGATGCGGCCCAGCAGGGTCGCGCCGGCATAGACCACCACATCGTCTTCCACGATGGGATGGCGCGGAATGCCCTTGACCAGCGAGCCATCCGGTTCCTGCGGGAAACGCTTGGCGCCCAGCGTCACCGCCTGGTACAGGCGCACGTTGCGGCCAATGATGGTGGTCTCGCCGATGACCACGCCAGTGCCGTGGTCGATGAAGAAGCTGGGGCCGATCTGGGCAGCCGGATGAATGTCGATGCCGGTGGCCGAGTGCGCGATATCGGCAATCAGGCGCGCCAGCAAGGGCGCGCCCAGTTGATGCAGGGCGTGCGCCAGGCGATGGTAGATGATCGCCGTCGTGCCGGGATAGCACAGCAGAATTTCCGAAATGCTCGAGGCCGCCGGGTCGCCGTGATAAGCCGCCTGGATATCGCTGACCAGCACGTCGCGCACGGCCGGCAACTGGTGGGCGAAGTCGCGCGTGATATGAGCGGCCTGTTCCCGCAACGGCGCATCTTCCTGCACATCGCTGCTGAAGTAGAGGCTGCGCCGCACTTGCTCCTTCAGGATGCTCAGGCCAGTATTCAACTGGCTGCCGACGAAATAATCAATGGTCTCGTCCGACAGGTCTGTATGGCCGTAATGCGTGGGAAACAGCGCTGCCTGCAGGTGTTGCAGGAGCTTGTGCATGGCCTCGCGCGAGGGCAGTTCGCGGATCTCGCCGCGATAGCGGATCTTGTTGGTCACTTCGCGCGAGGTACGCAGCCCGGCCACGACGGCTGACAGGCCCAGTCCGGCCGTGTCGACCAGGGCGCTCAATTCGGGGGTGTTCGAGGTATCCATGTGCGCATGCTATCAAAAATGCTGCCATGGTGTTGGATCGTGCTGCGGGTAGAGGGCAGGCCGCTGTGGCCCGGTGCGGGCAACTGGCTGGAAAGCAGGGGGGGGCGAGGAGCAAGGCAGAGAGATTCGCGGCGCCCAGTTCTATCTGAAAAGTGGCGCCGCCTGGTGAATCTGCTCTGGAAATGACTTTAACCCTTCCCGCACCATGTTGCAAACAATCATTGCGTCTATCCATATGCACTCTCTGCGCCATTTGATCTGCAGCAAAATCAGCCCGTCACGGCAGCTAGGGAATTTCCTGAGTCTCAATGCGGCCTCATCAGGAAGCTCCTGATATCGACCATCAGCGCAGGAAGTTAAAGTTCTCCCATGCCAGCTGCCCGTCAAAGTCTGCGCCCATGGCGCACTTCGGGCAGTGCGGTTACCGGGAGCCCTGAGGGGGGCTGACGTTTGGGCGCACTTTCGCAAGGAGGTGCGCCCCCTTTTCGTTGGCACGACGTTTGTGTTGAAATAGGGGACTTATCGTTCCTCTGAGGGGAGTTACGCCATGCATCAGGCCCGGTCCTTTTCATCCTCGCTGCTGCTGGCGGCGCTGCTGCTGGGGCTCTCGCCCCTGTTCGCTTCGGCCCAGGTGGCCGCGCCGGGACCGGCGGCAGTGCCAGTGCCGGCCGGCAGTGCCGCGCCCACCCCGGTGGCCAGCGATATCACCCGCAGTTGCAGCAATGGGGCCGGCTGCGTGCTGACCTGCCTGAACATGACCGGCGATACGGTCCTGACCGAGGCGGCCTCGCGGGCGGTGCGCATCATTTCCTTGTCCAATGGCAACAGTGAATTCCGTCTCGACAATGGCGCGGCGGGCATCAATGTGGTGCTGGTCTCGCGGGATAACCTGATGTGCAAGCTCAGCGGCGGCGTCTGACGCGCCGACGTGACTTCAGCTTAACTGCCCAGCAACTTTTCCCTGACCGATTCTTCTTCGGCATGCGCGGCGCTGGCGCGGGCCAGGTCCGACAGGGATAGCACGCCCACCAGCTTGCGTCGCTCCGGTCCTGCTACCACCGGCAAGCGCGCCACGCCCAGGCGAGCCATCATCCCCGCTGCGCTGCGAGCGCTCATGTGCGGCAGCAGATAGTGTTCATGTCCCTGGGCAAGGGTGTCGCAGGGCTGGGAGGCATCGGCATGTTCCAGCGCACGCAGCGCCAGCATGCCTACCAGATGCACGCCATCGGTGACCGGATAATAGCGATGCACATGCGCCTGCGCGCGGCACCAGGCCAGCGCCTCGGCGGCGGGCAGGGCGCCGGCCAGCGTCTGCGGAGCGGCGGTCATCAGCTCTTCCACATGCATGCGTTCGAGCGGATCGACGCCATATTCACGATGGACGTGCAGGCCGCGCCGGGCGATCTTCTCGGTCATGATGGAGCGTTTCATCAGCAGCACATTCACGCCATAGGCCACGGCGGTGGTGGCGATGAGGGGCAGCAAGGCCTGGCTGGCGTGGGTCAGGCCAAAAGCGAAGACGATCGCCGTCAACGGCGCACCCAGCACACTGCCCAGCACCCCAGCCATGCAGACCAGCGGCCACAGGCCATCGGACCCGCCCGGCAGCCAGGGCGAGAGCACCAGCCCCAGGCCCGCGCCCAGCATCAGCAACGGCGCCAATACCCCGCCTGAGGTGCCCGAGCCCAGCGCCAGCAGCCAGATCACGGCCTTCACCAACAGCAGGGCCAGCGCCGCCGACAGCAGCATATGCTGGTGCAGCAGGTCGCCGATGACGTCATAGCCCACCCCCAGCGCGCGCGGTTGCAACAGGCCGCCCAGGCCCACCGCAATGCCGCCCAGCGCCGGCCACCACATCCAGTGCAGCCGCAGGCGGTGGAAGCCATCTTCGATGCGATACAGGGCCAGCGTCAGGGCGGCGGCCAGCACGCCGCTGGCCAGGCCGGCCACCAGGCAGGAGAGCAGCGCCACCGGGGTGGGCGCTGCGACCTCCATGGGAAAGAGTGGGCCGGCCTCCACCAGCCAAGGCCTTACGAAGCCGGCCACCGCGCACGCCAGCGCCACCGGCAAGAGGCTGCGCGGCTTCAGTTCGAACAGCAGCAGCTCGACGGCCAGCAGCACCGCCGCCAGGGGCGTGCCGAAGATGGCCGTCATGCCGGCGCAGGCGCCGGCCACCAGCAAGGTTTTGCGCTCGGCGGCGGTCAGGTGCAGCAACTGCGCCAGCAGCGAGCCGATGGCGCCGCCCGTCATGATGATCGGGCCTTCCGCGCCGAAGGGGCCGCCGCTGCCGATCACGATGCCCGATGACAGGGGCTTGAGCAGCGCGACCTTGGGCGACATGCGGCTCTTGCCGAAGAGGATGGCTTCAATCGCTTCAGGAATGCCGTGGCCACGGATCTTGTCGCTGCCATAACGCGCCATCAGGCCCACGATGAGCCCGCCGGCGATGGGCAGCAGGGCGGCGATCCAGCCCAGTGTATGGGTGGCGGGCGTGCTGGCGGCCAGCGACAGGCGCTGGAAATAGAACAGATTGGTGAACAGCGCAATGAGCTTGAGCAGCAGCCAGGCCGCGCCGGTGGACAGCAGGCCGATCGGCAGGGCGATCGCGCACAGGTAGGGCAGCCGCCGGTCGGCTGTGTAGTCGCGTTTGTGTTTCATCGTGGAGAAGCGGGTGGGCGCTTTCTTTGGATCATGTTGATCGATCAAGAAGTCGCCATGGTAAAGGGATAAGGCGCAAATATATCACAACGTGATATAAATGAATGTGACTGGGTTTCAGTACGTGCGCAGCCATGCCGGATGGCTTATCCGCTTTTCTTCTATGCACTGGCGGAACAATTCGTTCGCATCACTGGCCGGCATGGCTAATCTCATCGCTCAGACTTTTCCCTGACCAACGAGATTTCGGAGCCCGCATGCCGCATGACCAAGCACAAAGAAACAAGGCCATCCAGACCACCGTAACGAACCCACGCCGCCGCCGTCTCATCGCCGGCGCGGTGACGCTGGGGGCTGCTGCCGCCGCCGGGGCGAGCTTGCCCTCATTGGCGCACGCGGCTGCGCCCCGTCAGTTGCGGGTGGGCTATCAGAAGGGCGCGCTCGGTCTCATCCGCGCCCACGGCGTGCTGGAGCAGCGCCTGGCTCCCTTGGGGGCCACGGTGAAGTGGGTGGAGTTCAGTGCGGGTCCGGTGCAGCTGGAGGCCTTGGGAGCGGGTTCCATCGACTTTGGCGATGTCGGTGAAGCGCCGCCCATCTTTGCGCAGGCGGCAGGCACGCCGCTGGTGTATGTCGGCGCGACGGTGCCGCGGCCGTACGTGGAAGCGGTGCTGGTGAAGGACGACAGCGAGCTGCAGCGACCGCAGCAGTTGAAGGGCAAGCGCATCGCCTTGAACAAGGGCTCCAATGTGCATTACTTCCTGGTCAAGTTGCTGGAAAAGCATGGGCTGAAATACGGCGACGTCACTCCGGTGTGGCTGGCTCCGGCCGATGCCCGCGCCGCTTTCGAGCGTGGCGCGGTCGATGCCTGGGCGATCTGGGAACCCTACCTGGCCGCCGCCCAGCAGGGTCTGAAGGCGCGCATCCTGGCTGATGCCGATGGCGTGGTCAAGAACCGCGCCTACTATTTCTCGACCCGGGACTATGCCCGCGACAACGCCGACCTGCTGCGCACCGCGCTGGAAGAGCTGGGCAAGATCGACGAATGGGCCAAGGCCCGGCCCGATGAATACGCCAGCGAGCTGGCCGGCATCCTGGGCTTGCCCAGGAGCGTGCTGGACGTGGTGGTGCGGCGATATCACTATGGCACGCTGCCCATCACCCGCGCCATCCTCGACGAGCAGCAGCAGATCGCCGACACCTTCCTCGACCTTCGGCTCATTCCCCGCAAGATCAGCTTGCTGGAGGCTGCGCCGCCTTGGCTGGCGTGAGCAGGAGGAGAGTGGCTATCTTTGTAAGCTCAGGAGCTGTTGTTCCAATCGTCTGATTCCACGGATCAGATTGGCGAAGCTGGGAGAGCGCGCATTCTCAAGATTCAAGCGAGAGCCCAGCATTCTTGATCCACCCACTTTCTGGTACCTCCCGCGCGTCAGTTCTCCGAGCTCTGCGCTCGGGGAGCCAAGCCTGTCTGGGTCGCGGTATTTTGCAGTCTCTTGATGCTTGCTCAGACCCTGGATGTTCAGCGTGGATTCCACGGCGGCCAGATCAGCGAGATAGAAGCTCTCCAGTTCGCGACATGCAATGCGCACCAGTGAGACCTTGCCTTTGCCTGCTGCCTCGCATCGTGCAAGAAGGCCAGCCTTCAGCGCCTTGCAGTCGGCGTGGCTATCCTGGTCACGCATGACCAGAAAGCGCGCGTCAGGGTTCAGGTAACCTCGCAGCTTGCGCTCCAGCTGCTTTTCCAAATCTTGCTTCCCTTCGAAGGGGATGAGCCGGTGATGAACATGTGGATTCAACACCCTGGGTAACAGCGTCTCCAGCATCGCTTTGGCTGACGCTTCTTCCAGCAGAAAGACGAGCTCCGGTCTCATTGCGGATCGGCCCCTTCAAAAAATCCCTGTTTCCACAAGTAGCCGAGCTGATCCCCCTCGCTCATGTACCTTGCAATTTGCGCGTCATCCTTGGCGCGGCGGATCTCGCTGGCGCCATCCTTCTTCACCAGCCAGCAGACTTCTTCCAACTGCAAGGCGTTCAAGAAGTCTGGCGAATGCGTTGAGACCAGAACTTGCCCGCGCGTGGAATAGAGACGGAATTCTTCTGCCAGCTCAGTCATCAGTTTCGGATAAAGCTGATTTTCCGGCTCTTCGACGCACAGCAAAGGATGAGGATGCGGATCATGCAGTAAAACCAGATAGGCGAACATTTTTATCGTCCCATCTGACACGTATCGATCGAGGAACGGCGTCTTGAAGGAGCCGTCCTGGAATCTGAGGGTGAGATAACCATCATCCATCAGTCTCGGTTCGATGCGGCTGATGCCAGGAACCCGATGCGCCATGATCTGCAGAATTTCCTGAAACTTCTCTGGATATCTCTCATGAAGATGCAAGGCCACCCGTGGAAGATTGTCGCCCGTTTCTGAAAGATGCTCTGAATCTCCGGCAGCTTCCTTGCGGCCTCGCGCTGCGGAGATATGGAAATCCGATACATGCCAAGACTCGATCAGCTGTCGAAACGCGTTAGCTGCCTTGAAACGTTCGAACTGTCCGAGGCCCTTGATGGCCAAGGTGTACGGGGCTACGGTCTGATGTTCGCGATCCAGCGATTCGTCCGGCTGATGAAAATCCTCTTCGTTGGTGATGGCGAATCCCGCCCCGTTCGTGAAGTCCAGGAAGCGGTAAGGACTGCCATAGCGACCACGCTTGTAACGCAAGACTTCGCGTTTGACGAAGGGTAAGCCATCCTGCTCTGCAATCTCCAGGGAGTAAGTGACGAGCCGCTCCACATTGGTAATGGGCATGCGATATTGGATCTCGATGAGGATGCTCTCGTTTTCAGGAACCCCTCGGCTGAGCACTTCCCTGAAGCGACCACGTTTATCCAGCGCTTGCCTGACGTTGCCTTTGAGGCAATCGTGGAGAAATCCGAAGACGTCAAAAAGCGTGGATTTCCCCGCGCCATTTGCTCCGACCACGACCAGGAATGGCGGAATGTCCGTGAGATGCACATCACGGAATGTCTTGTAGTTTTTTAATCTGATCGACTCAATTTTCACGAATTTCCCCAGTAAGCAGGCTGCAAGGCGCAGTGATGCGACTGATGCAAAACCGCCCGAAGACGGTAGCCCGGTACTTTATCATGCTCTGAATCCATCGCCTGTGCCGTCCCGGTCTTTGCCGGGCTCATGTTTTCAGTGCTGACCAGCTAGGAGTCACTTCCCCGCTTCCCTGAAATGCAAAAATGCCCCGATGGCTGTTTTGCCTTCGGGGCATCTCCTGCAAACGCAGGCGAAAGGGGACCACTGAAACGATTTACGCTTTCAATTGCAGCGCATTGGTGAGATCCCCCATGGGCTGCTGCCCGCGCGCAATCATGGCCTCGTCACGCTGCTTGAGTCCGTCCAGCTTCTCCAGGTCGAAGGTGCGGGTGATCAGGCGCAGGATGGACGCCGTGTCATAGACCGTGTGGTCCACGGTCCCCTTGCGCGCGAAGGGCGAGACCACCAGCGCGGGTACGCGTGTGCCCGGCCCCCAGCGGTCACCCTTGGGCGGGGCGACGTGATCCCACCAGCCGCCGTTTTCGTCGACGGTGATGACCACCACCATGTTCTTCCACTGCGGGCTGGCCTGCAGGCTCTTGATGATGTGGGCGATGTGACGGTCGCCGGAGGCGATGTCGGCATAGCCGGCATGCAGGTTGAGGTTGCCCTGCGGCTTGTAGAAGGTCACCGGCGGCAGGCGGCCGGCCTCGACATCGGCCAGGAAGCGGTTGGTGCGGGCTTCATCACCCAGGCCGCCGTCGCGCAGGCGCTTGTTGCGCTCGGCGGGGTTTTCCGGACCCAGGTTCTTGAAGTAGTTGAAGGGCTGGTGGTGATACTGGAAATTGGGAATCTTGGGGATGCCCTTGGAATCCTTGAACTCATCCAGCGTGGCCTGCCAGGCGCCGGCATACCAGGCCCAGTCGATGCCCTTCTTGTTGAGCTTGTCGCCGATGTGTTCGTGCGTCTGCGGCACCAGCACGCTGGGCTGGTTGGGTTCGGCATAGGCCGGATTGTTGCGGTCGCGGCTCCAGGTCGGCCAGTAGGGCGGGGCCATGGTGTTGACGGCGTAGCCGTCCGGGGTCAGTGCGCTGGGGCCGAACTTGGGCGGACCTTGCAGGGCGCTGGTCGGGCTGCCTTCGGCAGGCACCAGTTCCGGCGAGAGCGGGTCATTGTTCTTGGTCTTGGCCACTTGCGTGCGCGAGACCGAGTTCATCACGTTGGGATAGTAGGGCGCGGTGGCGCAGATCAGGTACTGGTGGTTCAGGAAGGAGCCACCGAAAGCGCCCTGGAAGAAGTTGTCGCACAGCACGAACTCGCGCGCCACATCCCACAGGCGCAGGTTGTAGCGGGTGTCGGCATAGTGCCCCATGGTGAGGCCACCGGAATCGGCCCAGGCCACGAAGCCATCGTTCTTGCCGCCGTTGATCTGCATCTGGTTCTGGTAGAACACATGCCACAGGTCGCGCGTGACCAGGCCCAGCGGCAGGGCTTCGCCTTGCGGGCCCTTCAGGGCATAAGGGGCATTGGGCAGGTTGGTCTGGTACTGCTTGCCGGCCTCGTAGGTCACGCCTTCGATGGTCTGCTCCTGGTTCACCACGCCGCTCCAGGCCGGGGGCAGTTGCTTCAACAGGCTGCCATCGCGGTCACGCTGCTGGTAGTCCGAGGGCTTGAGCGCAGACAGCGGCTTTTCCAGGCCGGGGAAGTCGGCGAAGAGGTTGTTGAAGCTGCGGTTCTCGGCGTAGATCACCACGATGGTCTTGACCTGTTCGCGCAGCGCGCGGTCCAGCGCAGCGGCCTCGGCCGGATTGCCGCTGGGCGGCGGTGCGCTGCCCTGGCCGTCGGTGGCGCAGCCGGCCAGCGCGCTGCCAGCGCCCAGGGCCGCCATGCCGCCCAGGAAGCGGCGGCGGCTGGGTTGCTGCACAGGCTGGGTAGGATCGGAGGACGCGGGCTGGCTGCCGGCGATATCGTCGTCGTGCTTGCTCATGGATGGATTCCTGTCGGATATTGTTGTGGGGTTTGGCGCGTAGCGGGAGCCAGCATAGCGCGACCGTATGACAAGGATGTGTCTTTTTGATCAGTCGGGCAAGCCACATATACGAACAATCCTGCACCAAGAGACACTCAAACTGCGCCAGCTCCGGGGCTAGGATAGGTCATCCACATCGATGGGGGCCATCATGCTGATCAAAACGCTAGGTATCCTGCTCGTCTGCGCAGGCTTCATGAGCAGTACGTTTTTCTTTCTGGTGATGGCGTTGACGGCGCCCTTGCAATGAGTCGCGCGTAATGAGCTAGCCGGTCAATCCTGCTTGGGCAGCAGGACCGGTTTGCCCGAGCGGTTCACCGCGATGAACAGGCCCATGAGCCCCACGAAGCCGACCAGCAGCAGGCTGGCATTGACCGCCACGCGCAGGTAGCCCAGCGCGTTGACGTCGATGAAGGGGTAGGGATAGAAGCCCGACAGCGCCCCGCGCCACAGCGTGATGAACAGGTAGCCCAGCGGATAGGCCAGCCACAGCAGCGCCTTGCGCCACGAGGCCTGGAACACCGGCACGAAAAAAATCCAATAGACAATGGCCAGCAGCGGCACCACCGTGTGCAGGCTTTCATTGACCAGCGCCCGGAAGCCGGTGGGCGTCCACAGCTGTCGCAGCAAGAGGTTATAGGCGATGCCGACGAAGGCCAGGTAGGTCACCACCGCCGTGATCACCGCGGGCTGGCGGAAGAAGCGGCTCAGCGGCGTCTTCAGCGACAGGGCCAGCGAGGTAAAGCACAGGGCGCTCATCAGGATGGTCAGGTTGGTGAGGTACATCGTCAGCCGGTCCAGTCCGTCAAGCACGCCGCCGCCGCGCGCCAGCAGGCGGCCGATGGTGATATCGGTCTGCGCCACGAAGGCGAACCAGCTGATGGAAGCGATCAGACACGCCAGGGCGCGCGCAGCGCTGGACTGGTGGCGCTCGGGATAGAGGCGTTCGGCAAAGGAATCCAGCGATTCCGGATCGGGGAACTGGTTGTGGCTCATGGCGAGGATAGGGGAGGTCACGGGACCCTGTTGGCGAGTGTCATGCGCGGCGACAGGGACGACAGCACACATCATAAGTCGGTTGGGGCGGATGTGCTTGGCCGATGACATTCATTTTCATTGCTTACATTGCGTCACAGGCTGCGAGGTCTGGCGGTCGTCTCTGCCCGCGGGTTGACATTCGCATTTTCCATCTGTCCGTCCACGTTCCAGCTTGTGCTTGAGCAAGAGTGAAATGGACTTGCCTGCGTCCTCGCTTGATGAGAATGGAGGGCCATGTCGATGGCCGTAGAATTCTAACTTTTACGCATGCCATCTGCGGTGATGAAGAGCCTCGGCTGAAAAAGGAAGCGAGTCTGAAATCCTTGGCTGACGTGGGTTGCCGTCAAACAGGTGTCGCCATATGGCGACGACTGTGTGAGAGTAACTGTTACATTTTTTTTAGTTACAAGGCCTTTGGAAATATAAATAATTTCGCATGGTTTGAGTGCAGGAAATGCGCCCCTTTATGTCCCCCGTCAAAGGGTGCTGCCCTGTTACAAATTTGTGGTGAACTTTAGAAAAGGCATCCTGCCGAATCGCACAGGTTTCTTCGAAGACAATCTTTTTTTTGTCTCCATGCGTCGCTCGTGTGCGACGTCTTGAACCTGTCGACGTAGCGACGCGCCGCTGAACATCCGGACCCATCCAGAAGGTCTTTCGGATCTGCACGGCAGCGCCAGTGGTACACGCATACGCACCCGCATGCATGTGCCTGCTGGTCTGCCTGCGGCAGTTCCGATTCAAGCGCGCCGCCGTTTTCGTGCTTTCCGTTTTGCACGCTTATTTTTCGTGCGTAGTGATACGCACCCGCACCCTCAATTTCAGGAGATCACATGCTTCGTTCAGAATCCCTCTTCGGCAAACGCGAAACCACTTCGACCAATTCTCCTTTCAGCAGCGCTTCCAGCAACGGTAGCACCTCTACTCCTACAGGTGGCAATGTGACCAGCGTGAACAAACCAGCCCAGTATCCCTCGTCGGTCTCCACTCCTGCTCCTGTGCAGGCTGCAGCGGAGGAGAGTGGCAGCAAGCTCACCGTGGGACCCAACATCAAGGTCAAGGGTGAGATCGAGGACTGCGACACCCTGGTGGTGGAAGGCAAGGTACAGGCCACCATCAATTGCCGCGTCGTGCAGATCGCCGAGCGCGGCGCCTTCAAGGGCTCGGCCGAGATCGACCTGGCCGAGATCCGCGGCGAGTTCGATGGCGAGCTGACGGTGCGTCAGAAGCTGGTGATCTATGCCAGCGGCAAGGTCACCGGCAAGATCCGCTATGGCAAGCTGGTCATCGAAGAGGGTGGTCAGTTGGCGGGCGATCTGCAGGTGGGTGGCGGTCACGAGCAGAAGGAGCTGCTGCAGAAGACGGCCTGAATCCTCCACCAGGGTGGGCGTTGAGGGCAGTGCGGTGCGCTGCTCTCAGGGTGTTTCCTGTCTGAAACCAAGGGTGTGATGTTGGAAACGGCGGGTAAGTTGCCGTTATCTGTCGTGATCCTGGCGGCTTTGTTGCCTTGCTGGCATGGTCGCTGTTGCAGGTCCGGGAGGCGGATTTGTCCGCATCGCCCGGGCATGCGACAATAGCGCCTTTCGTCCTCTTGACGGCCCGCGCGGGTCGGCGGCTGCGCCTTGTTCGGCATGGTCCCTGGGGACGCTGGCGTTTCTCAGTTCACTCTCATGGCTCACCCGGAATATATCCTTACCTTGTCCTGCCTGGACCAGCGCGGCATCGTGCATCGCGTCTCGGGCTTCCTGGCCGATCACGGCTGCAACATCATCGACTCGGCGCAGTTTGGCGATGCGCAGTCCAAGCTGTTCTTCATGCGGGTGCATTTCTCTTCGGAGGATGCGTCGGTGAGTGACGCTGCCTTGCGTGCCGATTTTGGTGTGCTGGGCGATGCTTTGCAGATGAACTGGCAGTTGCATGATGCGGGCAAGAAGCCGCGTGTGATGCTGATGGTGTCCAAGATCGGTCATTGTCTGAACGATCTGCTGTTCCGTTACAAGAGCGGTCTGCTGCCGGTGGAGATTCCGGCGATCGTGTCCAATCACACGGATTTCTATCAACTTGCGGCGAGCTACAACATTCCCTTCCATCATCTGCCGCTGGCCACCGGCGCGCCGGTGGAGGTCAAGCGGGCGCAGGAGCAGCGCATCATGGAAATCGTGGAGGCCAACCAGATCGATCTGGTGGTGCTGGCGCGGTACATGCAGATCCTGTCGCCGGAGATGTGCGAGGCTTTGCGTGGGCGGGCGATCAATATCCACCATTCCTTCCTGCCTAGCTTCAAGGGCGCCAAGCCTTATTACCAGGCGCATGATCGGGGGGTGAAGCTTATCGGGGCTACTGCGCACTTCGTTACCGGTGATCTGGATGAAGGTCCGATCATCGAGCAAGGGGTGGAGCGCGTGGATCATTCCATGGGGCCTGATACCTTGACTGCTATCGGGCGGGATATCGAGTGTGTTGTGCTGGCTCGGGCTGTTAAGTGGTTTACTGAGCATCGCATTCTGTTGAATGGGCATAAGACTGTGATCTTTAACTGATCCTTTCTGGTTTTTGCTTTTTTGCTTTTTTGGTTTTGGTTGTGTGGACGCCGTCTGGCCTTTTGGGGTTAGGCGGCGTTTTGCGTTTTTGGGTAGTCTGCACGGGATTTCTTCCTGCGCTCTAGCTTAATTACTTTCTTTCTCCGGTCGGGAGGACGCGCCGGGGGCGGCCCGGCAGCCGCTCACTTTTCTTGTCTCGCCAAGAAAAGTAAGCAAAAGAAGGCGACCCCTAAGATCCAGCCCTCCTTCGGAGGGTCCCCGCCGCAGTGAAGCGAAAAGTGGGAAAAATAGAGTCGCTTCGCTCCGACTATTTTTCTGATCCACTTTTCGCTCCACTGCGGCGGCTGGCTCTAAGGGGAAAGGCCAGACGGGCTCGCCTTCGGCCTCGCACTTCTCCTACTCGCCTGCGGCTTTGGCTTGGGACGGGGCGCCTTCGATACGTCGCTGCGCGACTACTCAGTCCGAACGGGAGGAAATTATTTAGAAGAAAAACAAAAACAGGGAAGAGATGTAAAGAGAGAGAAAGAAGAAAGAGAAAGACGAAACTGAAAAGTACGGAAAGTATGTGATCGAAGAGAGTCGAAGCGCCAGCGAGCCCCCGGCGAAGCCGAAGGCGAGCCGGACCGGCCGTCCGCTTCTGACCCGCCGCGTCAGCGCGCATAAAAACGGATCAGAAAAATAGTCGGAGCGAAGCGACTCTATTTTTCCCGTTTTTATGTGCGCTGACGCGGGGACCCTCCGAAGGAGGGCGGGGCAGTAGCGGTCGCCTTCTTTTGTTTACTTTTCTTGGCGAGACAAGAAAAGTGAGCGGCTGCCGGGCCGCCCCCGGCGCGTCCTCCCGACCGGAGAAAGAAAATAATTAAGCTAGAGCGCAGGAAAGCAGCCCGTGCAGACTACCCAGGAGGGCAGCACCAAAAGAACAGCCAGCCAAGACCACCAGCAAGCAGAAATCAGGAAGAAGGATACTGCTCCCGCATCATCCGCTTGTTGAGCTTACCCACACTGGTCCGCGCCAACTCAGCCACAAACCGCACCCGATCCGGCACCCCATAACGCGAAATAGCCCCCGCCTCAGCAGCCGCCCGAACATGTTCCCGGATATCGTCCTCGCTGACCGCAGCAGCGTCTTTCTTGAGCACCACCAGCGCCACAGGCCGCTCGCCCCACTTGCCATCCTGTATCCCGATGACCGCCGTTTCCGCCACCGCAGGATGACGCGCAATGATGTCCTCGATCTGCAACGAAGAGACCCATTCTCCACCCGTCTTGATCACATCCTTGATGCGATCGGTCACCTGCAGATAGCCCTCGGCATCCAGATGCCCGATATCCTGCGTATGCAGCCACCCCCCGCGCCATAGTTCTTCAGAAGCCTCGGCCTGATGCAGGTAGCCCTGCGTGAGCCAGGGCGCCCGCACCACCACCTCACCGGTCGTACTGCCGTCGTGCGGACAATCCTGCATCTCGCCATCGACCGTACGCAAGTCCACCAGCGGCAAGGGCCGTCCCGTCTTCACTCGGATCGCCGCTTCGCGCTCGCCGCCCAGCTCCTCGGTCGGCACCTGCGCCAGCGTCAGCACCGGGCAGGTCTCCGACATGCCATAGCCGGTGAAGACATCAATGCCGCGATCACGCGCCATCTTCGCCAGGCTGCCCGTCATCGCCGAGCCGCCGATGATCATCTTCCAGCCCGACAGGTCGACCTCGCGCGCCTGTTCAGACGTCAGCACCATCTGCAGGATGGTCGGCACGCAATGCGAGAAGGTGACCTTCTCCTCGCGGATCAGCCTGCAGATCGTGTCCGGGACATAACGGCCCGGATAGACCTGCTTGACCCCGGCCATGGTGGCCACATACGGCAACCCCCAGGCGTGGACGTGGAACATGGGCGTCAACGGCATGTACACATCGTCGCGATGGAAGCGCCCCTGCTGCGGCGCCAGCGCCAGGCCGGCGGTGGTGGCCAGGGTGTGCAGCACCAGCTGGCGGTGGCTGAAGTACACGCCCTTGGGCAGGCCCGTGGTGCCGGTGGTGTAGAAGGTGGTGGCGCGGGCGTTCTCGTCGAAGTCGGGGAAGTCGCAGGCTGGCGCGGCCTGGTTCAGCAGTTCTTCATACTCGCCGGCAAAGCCGGGACCACGCGGGCAGGGCGTGGCGTCGTCGGTGAGCCAGACGCAGCGCGTGAGCGTGGTCAACTCGCCGCGGATCTGCTTCAACAACGGCAAGAAGTCGGAATTGACCAGCAAGACGTCGGCCTGCGCATGATTGAGGGTATAGGCGATCTGCTCGGGAGAAAGACGCACATTGACCGTCTGCAGCACGCATCCCATCATCGGCACGGCAAAGAAGCATTCGAGGTAACGGTTGCTGTCCCAATCCATCACGGCCACCGTGTTGCCCGGCTGCAGACCCATCTCCTTGAGCGCATTGGCCAGACGCTGCACGCGCTCGTAGAAGCCGGCATAGGTGAGGCGGCGCTGGCCGTAAATGATTTCCTGGCCGGGGGCGGTGGCCAGGGCGCTGTGCAGCAATTGCTTGATCAGCAGCGGATAGCCATAGGCGGACGGGGTCTGGTGGATGGCTTGGGGCATGCCGGGTCTCCTCTGTTGCGGCGTGGTGGCCTGTTGTCGGAATGAACTCCGATGATAACGCTAACGCTCCCAGGGGATGGTCGTCGGGACGACGAAATTTGCCTGGCCTACCTGCGGCAGATCGTCGCCCCGCCGATGCGGCAGGATCAGCGCTTCTCTTCCAGCGAGGTGACCGTCAGGGCGCCGTCGATGCGATCGGCCGTGAAGCGGACCTGCTCGCCTTCACGCACCTGGCCGACGATCTCGGGCGCAGCCCGGAACACCATGGTCATGGCGGGCATCTGCAGGTTGGCAATCTCGCCGTGACGGATGGTGAGCTTGCCGGCGGCGGCGTCGATCTTGCGGATCTGGCCATCGACCTTGGGGGCGCTGTCTTGCGCATGGGCGACCGGCATGCTCAGGAACAGGGCGGCCAGAAGGGGTACGAGGCGTAACATGGATTTTCCTTTTTGATGAAGTTAACGTAATTAAAGATGACTCAGTGATGACCCTGGTGGCCGCCCTGCATGCCCGGCTTGACGACTTCCAGCGCGGGCTTGCCATCGTCGCGGTCAGGAGCGCGGGCGGCCGCGGGAGCGGGGCCGTTCCAGGGGCGGGCGACCGTGCCGGCGGGGGCGCGGTACCAGCCGGGATCGCGGTAGTCGTCGCGCGCCAGCTGCTTGCGCACCTTGACGGTGCTGAACATCCCGCCCATCTCGATGGGCCCATAGGGGCCGCGCCCGGTCATCATGGGCAGGGTGTTCTGGGGCAGGGGCATTTCCATCTCGCCCATGGAACCTCCCTTGTCGCCCATGGCCATGTAGTCGGGGATGAGCCGAGTGATCTTGTCGAGCACCTTGGATTGGTCCACCCCGATCATGGTCGGCAGGTCATGGCCCATGGCGTTCATGGTGTGATGGGCCTTGTGACAATGCAGCGCCCAGTCGCCTTCTTCGGTGGCGTCGAATTCGATGGCGCGCATCTGGCCCACGGCAATGTCGGTGGTCACTTCCGGCCAGCGCGCTGCGGGCGGCACCCAGCCGCCATCGGTGCCGGTGACGCTGAACTCATGACCGTGCAGGTGCAGCGGATGATTGGTCATGGTGAGATTGCCCACGCGGATGCGTACGCGGTCGTTCTGCCGCACCACCAACGGATCGATGCCGGGGAAGGCGCGGCTGTTCCAGGTCCACAGGTTGAAGTCCAGCATGGTGCTGACCTTGGGGACCGATGCCCCGGGCGCGATGTCGTAGGCGTTCATCAGGAAGACGAAGTCGCGGTCCACCCGCATGAAGCCGGGGTCTTTCGGATGCGTGACCCAGAAGCCCATCATGCCCATGGCCATCTGCACCATCTCGTCCGCATGCGGGTGATACATGAAGGTACCGGCGCGTTTGGCAGTGAATTCGTAGACGTAGGTCTTGCCCGGCGGGATGGCTGGTTGCGTCAGGCCCGATACGCCATCCATGCCATTGGGCAGGCGCTGCCCATGCCAGTGCACCGAGGTGGCTTCGGGCAGCTTGTTGGTGACGAAGATGCGCACCCGGTCGCCTTCCACGACTTCGATCGTGGGGCCGGGGCTCTGGCCGTTGTAGCCCCACAGCCTGGCCTTCATGGCAGGCGCAATCTCGCGCACCACCGGTTCAGCCACCAGGTGGAATTCCTTGACGCCATTGTTCATGCGCCAGGGCAGGCTCCAGCCATTGAGGGTGACCACCGGTTGGTATGGACGGCCAGTGGCGGGATGCAGCGGTGGCTGGGTGGCGGGGCTGGCCTGCAGCGGGGCTTCCGGCAGGGAGGCCGCGCCGGCGCGGCTGACAGCGCCCGCCGTCACCGCCAGGGCCGCGCCTTGCAGGAAACTGCGGCGTTGCTTGTCGGGTGTGCTCATGGTTGCTTTCCTTGTGTGGGACGGCCGCCCAGGGCCAGTTGCAGGCTGGCGTCGGCGATCCAGAAGTCGCGCTGGGCTTCGATGGCGGCGTTGACGGTGGCGGCTTGTTCGCGGGCATCGGCCAGCAGGGTGAAGACGCTGACGAGCATGCCGTTGTAGCGCAGCACGTTTTCATCGGCGATGCGCTGGCGCAGGGGCAGCCATTCATCCTGATAGCGTCGCGCCAGGGTGTAGGCATCCTGCCGCTCGCGCCAGGCCAGGCGCGCCTGGGCGCGCGCATCGAGGACGGCGGCGGCCAGCTTGTGGGCGCCTTGCAGGTAGATGGCTTCGGCCTTGGCCACGCGCGCCTGGCCCCAGTCGAACAGCGGGATCTCCAGCGAGATCTCGTAACCGTTCTCGACCGGCTTGCCGCTTTCGGTGGTGCGCAGCGCCCCCAGGTCCAGCACGTTGACCAGGCGCGTGGCGCGGGTCAGGCCCAGTGAGGCTTGCAGGCCTTGCAGTTCGGTGCGGGCGGCCTCGACGTCGAGGCGCTGTTGCAGGGCTTGCTGCTCGATGTCGTCCACGGCCTCCAACTGCCGGGGCAGGGCGGGCAATTGGGCCGGCAGCGCGAAGTCCGGAGCCAGGCCCAGCAGGCGGGCCAGGCTTTCCTTGTGCTGCGCAGCCAGGCGGCGGGCCTGTTGCAGGCTGGCTTGCGCCTGGCCGTAGAAGAACTGCTCGCGGGCACTGTCAAGCTGGCTGATGTTGCCCAGCCGCGCCATTTGCACCGCCAGGGCATGCGCTGCCTCGGCGGCATCGGCCACTTGCTCCTGGTACTGCAAGCCCTGCTGCGCCGCCACCGCCTGGTAATAGGCCTGCCGGGTCTGCGCGGCCACGCTCAGCACGCGTGAGGCCAGCGACAAGCGTACCTGCTCGAAGCGTCGCTGTTCGATGCGCGACGCAGCCGGCAGGGTGAGCAGGCGCATCAGGCCCAGCGACAGGCTGCGTTCGATCTTGAGATCGTCACCGGCATGGGTGCGCTTGAAGGAAAAGCCGGGATTGGGCAGGCGGCCGGCCTGCACCAGGTCGGCCTCGGCCACGCCGAGTCCGGCGAAATCGGCTTGCAGGTCCGGATTGTTGATGAGTGCGATCTGCACGGCGTCATCCGCGCTGGCCAGTCGTGGCGCGCTGTTGGCGGGATCGTGCAGCAATTGGCGCACGCGCTCGCTGCTGGCCTGGGTTTGCTGCGGGCTGCGGTTCCAGGCCGGGGCCTGGCCCAGCCGCGTGCTGCTGGCCTGTTCGACCTGGCTGAAACCGCCGTCGGGCGACAGCTGCGCGCAGCCAGCCAGCACGGCGCAGGCGGCCACGGCAGCGGCCCGCAAGGGACGTGAAACGTGGGGGATCATGGAATCCTCGTCTGATGGTGATCGTCATGCCGTGCGCACACTGTGGCCAGGGCGCGCAGGCTCAGGCGCACGCGAACGTGCGCAGGGCGATATCAGGCGAGAGCAGGGGGACGGTCGGGGTTTTCCGGCAGATAGCCGACAAAGCCGGAAGCCGGCAGCGCAATGAATTCGCGCGAGGGAAGATCGGGCGCAGGCGGCGCGCTCAGGGCCAGCGGCAGCAGGCCGCCGACGGTGCAGGCGGCGCAGAAGCTGCAGGAGGCTTGGGTGTGATGTTGCGGGTCTGGCTGGTGGGCGGTCTCTGCACTATCGGCAGTGACTGTCTGAGCCGTTGCGCCATGATGCCCTTGATGCTCATGCTGCATCTCGGGGCTGTGCACGGCGGGCGCGTGATGCCGGGCCGACGACTGCATCGCGGGCGCGCAGGCCTGCAGCGCTGCGGCGAAACCCTGGACGGGAATGGCCAGCGCCAGCAAGCAGAGCAGGAAGAGTTTTGCGCGCAGCATCATGGGCGGCAGTATAGACCGTCCGGCTGGCGGCAATCAACCTGTCCATCCCTGCTCAAGCGGCGGCCTTGCGCTGGCGCAAGCCGCGCACCAGGCGCAGGCCGTTGAAGACCACGATCAGGCTGGCTCCCATGTCGGCAAACACCGCCATCCACAGCGAACTCATGCCCACCAGCGCCAGGGCCAGGAACACCGCCTTGATGCCCAGCGCGATGCTGATGTTCTGCACCAGCACGGCATGGGCCTTGCGGCTCAGGCGAATGAAATCGGGAATCTTGCGCAGGTCGTCGTCCATCAAGGCCACGTCGGCCGTTTCCAGCGCCGTGTCGGTGCCGGCCGCGCCCATGGCGAAGCCGATGTCGGCCCGCGCCAGCGCCGGCGCATCGTTGATGCCGTCGCCCACCATGCCCACGCCACGCACGCCGTGACGCTGGCTCAGTGCTTCGATGACCTTGAGCTTGTCTTCCGGCAGTTGGTCGCCGCGCGCATCGCTGATGCCGGTCTGGGCGGCGATGGCCTGGGCGGTGTGGCTGTTGTCGCCGGTCAGCATGATGACCTCCACGCCCAGCGCCCGCAGTTCGGCCACGGCTTGCCTGCTGCTGGGGCGCACCGTATCGGCCACCGCCACCAGCAGTTGCGGCTGGCCATCGCGGCACAGCACGGTGGTGGTCTTGCCTTGTTTCTCGAAGGCTTGCAGGCGGGCTTCCAGTTCAGGGCTGCACTGGCCCAGCTCATGGACCAGGCGGTGATTGCCCAGGTGCAGCAATTGTCCGTTGATGCGTCCTTGCACGCCGCGTCCAGCCAGGGCGGCGAATTCGCTCACCTCCACGGTCGCGATCTCTTCCTGGGCGGCGATGGCCCGCGAGACCGGATGGTCCGAGCGGGCCGCCAGTGAGACCGCCAGCTGCAGCAGCGCCTGCTGGTCCGCCTGTGCCTGCAGCGAGACCACATCGGTCACGCGCGGCTTGCCGAAGGTGAGGGTGCCGGTCTTGTCCAGCGCCAGGGCGCGCAGCTGGCGGCCTTGCTCCAGATAGACGCCGCCCTTGACCAGGATGCCGTGGCGTGCCGCCGAGGCCAGGCCGCTGACGATGGTCACGGGGGTGGATATGACCAGTGCGCAAGGACAGGCGATCACCAGCAGCACCAGCGCCTTGTACAGCCAGGGCTGGAAGGGCGCACCCGCCAGCAGCGGCGGCAGTAGCGCCACCAGCACGGCCATGACGACCACGGCAGGGATGTAGTAGCGCGCGAAGTTGTCCACGAAGCGCTGGGTCGGCGCGCGCTGGCCTTGTGCCTGCTGCACGCTCTTGACGATGCGCGCCAGCGTCGAGTCGCCTTGCGCCGCCGTCACGCGCATCTCGAAGGCGCCCTGTTCATTGATGGTGCCGGCAAAGACGGGGTCACCGGCCTGCTTCTGTACCGGTATGCTTTCCCCGGTAATGGGCGCCTGGTTGATGCTGGTGCTGCCTGACAGCACCAGGCCATCCAGCGGTACACGTTCCCCAGGGGCGACCCGTACAGTGTCATCCACTGTCACGGTACGGGCCGGTACAGTTGACCAGACACCGTCCTCACCGCGCCGCGTGGCCATGTCGGGCGTCATCGCCATGAGGCCGGCAATGGCATTGCGGGCGCGGTCCAGCGACAGCGCTTCGATCATCTCGGCCAGAGTGAACAGCACGATCACCACCGCCGCCTCCGGCCACTGGCCGATGACGGCCGCACCGATGACGGCCAGCGACATCAGGAAGTTCATGTTCAGCGAGAAGTTGCGCAGGGCGATCCAGCCCTTCTTGAGCGTGCCCAGGCCGCCCAGCAGGATGGCTGCGATCGCCAACCCGATCACCGGCAGGGAGCGGTCGTCGCCGCTGGTCCAGGCCAGCACTTCGGCGCCCAGCGCGGCTACGCCGGCCAGGCCCAGCAAGATCCAGCGCCGGGCCGGGATGCGGTAGGTAGCGGCCTGGTCGGGTGCGTCGCGGCCGGCCTCGGCGTCGAGCGAGTCGGATTTGACGGCGGGCAGCATGTCCAGCGCCTTGAGGGTCGCCACCAGCGGGGCGATGGAGGGCAACTGGTGTTGCACCGTCAGCTCGCGCTGGATCAGGTTGAATTCCAGCGTACCCACACCGGACATCTGCGAGAGGCGTTCGCGGATCAGTTTTTCTTCGGTCGGGCAGTCCATCTTCTGGATGAAGAAGACGGCCTCTTCGGTCGCTCCCTCCAGGCGTGCAGCGGGGATGGGCGCGGACCTTCCCTGCTCGCTGGTGCAGGCGTGGCCGGCGCAGCAACTGGACGCTTCGGGGGCGTGATGGTGGGCATGCTCGTGCCCATGGTCATGGGCATGCGAGTGATCGTGCTTGTGCGAATGTTCAGCCATCCGGTGCTCCTTGTGCAGCCAATTGGGTTCAGGGGTATATTAAAAACCCTGAAGTAACTACAAGGTCAAGCGAGGATCATCATGGATACGCTCAAGATCGGCGAACTGGCCGCCAAGGCAGATTGCCCGGTGGAAACTGTCCGCTATTACGAGAAGGAAGCGCTCTTGCCCGAGCCCACCCGTTCCCAGGCGAACTACCGGCTCTATGGCGAGCGCCACGTCGAACGCCTGCAGTTCATCCGTCACTGCCGTTCGCTGGACATGACCCTGGATGAGGTGAGGGAGTTGCTGCGCCTGCGCGATGCCCCCGAACAGGATTGCGGGGGCGTCAATGCCTTGCTGGACAAGCACATCGGCCATGTGGCCGAACGCATTGCGCAATTGCAGGCGCTGCAGGCGCAGTTGCACCAGTTGCGCGCCCAGTGCGAAGTGGCGCAGCCGGCGCGCGACTGCGGCATCCTGCAAGGCCTGGCCAGCCTGCCTGATGACCTCAAGCCGGCCAACCTGGGCAGCCACGGCGGCGGCTGCCACTGAGTACAGACACGCGGCTCAGTTGGCCTGATCCAGCCAGGCCATCACTTCGGCGATCACCTCGTCCGGTTTTTCCCGTTGCGGGAAATGGCCGGCGCCCGGGATCACCACGCGCCGGTAGGCGTTGCTGAAGAGCTTTTCCTTGCCTTCGGAGGTGGCGGGATGGTTGGCGCCATCCTCGGCGCCATGCAGCAGCAGCGTGGGCACCATGATGCGCGGCGTCTGCGTCAATTGTTCTTCCAGCGCCGCATAGGCCGGATCGCCCTCGGCAAAGCCCCAGCGATGGCGGTAGGAGTGCAGGCAGATGTCGACCCAGTCGGGATTGTCGAAGGAGGCGGCGGTATTGTTGAATTCGCTCTCGGCAAACTTCCATGACGGTGACCAGGTATTCCACATGAAGCGGGCCAGGGCGCGCCGGTCCTGTTCCAGCTCGGCCGCGCCGCGTGGCGTGGCGAAGAACCAGTGATACCAGTAGTTGCGTGATTGCTGCAGGCTCAGCTTCTGCTCCGGCGTATTGGTGCCCCAGCCGACCGACAGGGTGATGCAGTGGCTGATACGCTCGGGTGTCTGCGAGGCCGCGATATAGGCGGCGCGCGCGCCCCAGTCGTGGCCGATGAGCGCGTATCGCTGCAGCCCCAATGCATCGGCAAAGGCCATCAGATCGCTGGCCAGTGCTGCCAACTGCCCGCTGCGCGGTGTGCTGTCCGAGAGGAAGCGGGTCGGCCCATAGCCGCGCAGGTAGGGGCGGATCACCCGGTAACCCGCCGCCCGCAGCGGGCGCAGGAAGGCGTCCCAGGTGCGCACATCATCTGGCCAGCCATGCAGCAATACCACCGGCGGCGCTTCAGGCGGGCCGCTGACTTCGAATCCTATGCGCAGCTTGTCGGTCTCGATGAAGCTCAGATGATTGGTCTGGGGCATGGCAGGCGTTCTCCTTCGGATGGCGCACAGGCAAGTTCAACGGGCGAGCTGGCGCTGGCATCGCCGCAATTGGCATTCTGCCGTATTCCCTGCATCTCTGTCTGGCACGGCGGGACTTCGCCTGCTGCCTTCAGTCGCCGTGCCTGCCGTGGACGGCGCAACAGTCTGCGTTTCCTCCCAGCGCCTCGAGGATGGGGCAGTCGGGCCGGTTGTCGCCATGGCAATCCTGCACCAGCTGTTCCAGCGTGGCCTTCATGCCCTGCAATTCACTGATGCGCTGCTCCAGTTCGGTGATGTGGGTCTGCGCCAGTTGCTTGACCTTGCGGCTGGGGCGCGACTGGTCCAGCCACAGGCCGATCAGGTCGCTCACCTGGGCCATGGAAAAGCCCAGCTGGCGGGCCTGCCGGATGAAGCGCAGCAAGTGCACATCGCGCTGACCATAGACGCGATAGCCCGCATCGGTGCGGCTGGCGCGGGGAATGAGCCCGGTCTCTTCATAGTGGCGGATCATCTTGGCCGAGACGCCCGAGGCGCTGGCCGCTTCTCCGATATTCATGGATTCACTCCTTGGCGCTGACTGGCGCATGGGGCTGCCAGCGGCGCAGCAGCAGGGCGTTGCTGACGACGCTGACGCTGGAAAACGCCATCGCCGCGCCCGCCAGCATGGGGTTGAGCAGGCCCAGTGCGGCCAGGGGGATGCCGACCAGGTTGTAGATGAAGGCCCAGAACAGGTTCTGGCGGATCTTGGCGTAGGTGCGCCGCGAGATGTCGATGGCGTCGGCCACCAGCCCGGGATCGCCGTGCATCAGCGTCACCCCGGCGGCCTGCATGGCCACGTCGGTGCCGGTGGACATGGCCATGCCGACATCGGCTGCCGCCAGCGCGGGCGCGTCGTTGACGCCATCGCCCACCATCGCCACCACCTGCGCGCCGCCTTTGCGCAGCGCCGTGACGGCCTCGGCCTTGTCGGCCGGCAGCACGTCGGCGCGCACTTCCTGGATGCCCAGTTCGCTGGCCACCTGTTGCGCCGCGCCGAGGTTGTCGCCGCTGAGCATGGCGCTACGCACGCCCATGCGGTGCAGCGTGGCGATGGCGGCCTGCGCGCCGGGTTTGATCTGGTCGCCGAAGGCCAGTAGTCCCAGCACCGCGATTCCGCTGTCATCGCGCTGGGCCAGCCAAGAGAGGGTGCGACCCTGGGCTTGCAACTGCTCGGCGCGCGCTTGCAGGGCCGGAGCGTGTGCCTGCAATTGCTGCATCCAGCGGCTGCTGCCCAGCAGTAGCTGACGCCCTTCGACGACGCCTTCGATGCCCAGGCCGGCCACGCTGCGCACCTGTTCGGCCTGCCGGCTTGCCTGTGCCGACTGCGCAGCGGCTTCCCGCACGGCGCGTCCGAGCGGATGTTCGCTGTGGGCTTGCAGCGCCGCCGCCAGCGCCAGCAGTTCGTCTGTGTTCATGGATTGGGCCGCTTCCAGCTCGAGCAGGCGCGGATGGCCGAGGGTGAGCGTGCCGGTCTTGTCGAAGGCCACCACATTGACCCGGTGGGCGATCTCCAGCGCTTCGGCGTCCTTGATCAGGATGCCATGGCGCGCCGCCACGCCGGTGCCGGCCATGATGGCCGTGGGCGTGGCCAGGCCCAGTGCGCAGGGGCAGGCGATCACCATCACCGCCACGGCATTGAGCAGCGCCTGTTCCCAGTCACCCTGCACCAGGCCCCAGCCCAGCAGCGTCAGCAGCGACAGCAGCAGCACTGCTGGCACGAACACGGCGCTGACCTGGTCCACCAGGCGCTGGATGGGGGCCTTGGCCGCCTGTGCCTGTTCCACCATGCGCACGATGCGCGCCAGCACCGTCTCAGCGCCGATGGCCGTGGTCTCGAATACCAGCACGCCCTCGGCATTGATGGCGCCCGCCGTCAGCGGGTCGCCGGCTTGCTTGGCTTGCGGGCGGCTCTCGCCGGTCAGCATGGCTTCGTCCAGATGGCTGCGGCCCTCGCGCACCACGCCATCGACCGGCACCCGCTCGCCGGGGCGTAGCACCACCAGATCACCGACGCGTACCTGGGCCAGCGGCACCTCGACGTCTTGCCCATTGCGGCGCACGCGGGCGTTCTCCGGACGCAAGGCGTTGAGCGCGGCGATGGCGTCGGCGGTCTGGCGCTTGGCGCGGCCTTCCAGCCATTTGCCCAGCAGCACCAGCGTGATCACCACGGCCGAGCTCTCGAAGTAGAGGTGGGGCATGGCCATCTCATGGCCGGGCATGGTGGGCAGGGTCAGCCATTGCCACAGCGACAGGCCATAGGCCGCGCTGGTGCCCAGCGCCACCAGCAGGTCCATGTTGCCCGAGCGCGCGCGCAGCGCACCCCAGCCGGCGTGGTAGAAGCGCCAGCCCAGCCAGAACTGCACCGGCGTGGCCAAGAGCCATTGCCACAGCGGCGGCAAGCTCCATTGCACGCCCAGCGGCGCCAGCAGCATGGGCAGCACCAGCGGCAGCGATAGCGCGGCAGACAGTGCTACCGGCCACCAGGAGGGCAGGGCCGCTTTGGTGGCGGGGGCGGTCTCCTCGGGCAGGTGCGCGCGGGCGTGGTAGCCGGCCTTTTCGATGGCGGCGATGAGCTGCTCCGGCGCGACGGCGCCGGCAGTGGCGATGCTGGCGCGTTCGGTGGCCAGGTTGACGCTGACCTCGGTGACGCCGGGGATCTTCTTGAGCACTTTCTCGACGCGCATCACGCAGGAGGCGCAGCTCATGCCTTCGATGTCGAGGCTGATGTCGGTGCGGGTGGCAGTGGAATCATTCATGCGAATTGTCCGGGAAGATGAAGTCGATGCCTGCATCATCATCCTTCCCATGAGGGTAAGGTCAAGTCCGATTGTCGCATGACGCACCTTGGCATGCAGTCGCGCTTGACCTTGCCATGGCGGGAAGGTTTAAGCTTCTGCCATTGTCATCTTCGTTCTATTTATGAAAGGAAACGCCATGAGCACCACCTTCACCGTCAACGACATGACCTGCAACCACTGTGCCGGTGTCATCACCAAGGCCGTCAAGGAGGTGGACGCCAATGCCAAGGTCGATATCACCGTGGCCGACAAGCGTGTGGTCATCGACAGCAGCCTGCCGGCGCAGCAGTTTGCCGAGGCTATCGAGGAAGCGGGTTATACCCCTGTTGCCGCCTGAGCCACTTCACCCCGTGGCCCCCGCATCCCGTTCGGACTGAGTAGCCGCAACGCGGCGTATCGAAGGCGCTCCGGTGATTGACCGCAGGCGTGTCTTCGATACGCCGCAAGCGGCTACTCAGTCCGAACGGTAGGTAGGGGGCTCGAAACGCAGCTTACTTGCTCAGCAAGCGCATCGCCCCTTCCAGTCCATCCATGGTCAGCGGGAACATGCGGTCATTCATCAGCTGGCGGATCAGGGCGATCGATTGGCGGTATTGCCACAGCCCTTCCGGTTCGGGATTGAGCCAGACGAAATGCGGGAAGGTGCTGGTAAAGCGCTGCAGCCATTCGGCCCCGGCCTCGGCGTTGTTGTATTCCACCGCGCCGCCCGGCTGCACGATCTCGTAGGGACTCATGGTGGCGTCGCCCACGAAGATGAGCTTGGTGTCGGGCGTGTACTTGCGCAGCACGTCCCAGGTCGGGAAGCGTTCGGCGTGGCGGCGGCGGTTGTTCTTCCAGAGGTAGTCATAGACGCAGTTGTGGAAGTAGAAGAACTCCATGTTCTTGAATTCGGTACGCGCAGCCGAGAACAGTTCTTCGGTGCGGGCGATATGGTCATCCATGGAGCCACCCACGTCAAAGAGCATCAGCACCTTGATCTTGTTCTTGCGTTCGGGCTGCATGCGAATGTCCAGGTAGCCGGCATTGCTGGCGGTGGCGCGGATGGTATCGTCCAGCGCCAGTTCCTCGTCCAGTCCTTCCCGCGCAAAGCGGCGCAGGCGGCGCAGCGCCACCTTGATGTTGCGCGTGCCCAGTTCGCGCTCGCCATCGTAATCCTGGTATTGGCGTTCTTCCCAGACCTTCACGGCGCTGCGCTGGCCGCCCTTGCCGCCGATGCGGATGCCCTCGGGGTTGTAGCCGCCATGGCCAAACGGCGAGACGCCGCCGGTGCCGATCCACTTGCTGCCGCCTTCGTGGCGTTCCTTCTGTTCTTCCAGCAATTGCTTTAAGCGGTCCATCAGCTTGTCATAGCCGAACTTCTCGATGGCGGCCTTCTGCTCGGGCGTCAGATCGCGCTGCAACTGCTTGACCAGCCATTCCAGCGGAATCTCCGGGCGCTTCTCGAAGATCGTTTCGATGCCCTTGAAGTAGGCGCCAAAGGCGCGGTCGAACTTGTCGAAGTGGGCCTCGTCCTTGACCAGCGTCAGCCGTGAGAGGAAGTAGAACTCGTCCAGCGAGGGCGAGATGACCTGCTTGTCCATCGCCTCCAGCAGGGTCAGGAACTCCTTGATCGAGGCTGGCACGCCAGCCTGCTTCACGGTGTAGAAGAAATCGATCAGCATGGGTGCGGCTTCAGCGGCCCAGCTTGAACTGCAGATGGCGGCGCACTGTCGGCCATTCCGATTCGATGATGGAAAACACCACCGTGTCACGATAGGAACCATCCGGCATGCGCTGGTGGTTGCGCAGGATACCGTCCTGCTTGGCGCCCAGCCGGGCAATGGCGGCGCGCGATTGCTGGTTCATCCAGTGAGTGCGGAATTCCACAGCGATGCAGTGCATGTCTTCGAAGGCGTGGGTCAGCATCATCAGCTTGCACTCGGTATTGATGCCGGTGCGCTGGGCGCTGGCGGCGTACCAGGTGGAGCCGATCTCCACGCGCCGGTGCACCGAGTCGGCATTCATGTAGGTGGTCATGCCGCACAGCGCGCCGGTGTCGTTGCGGCGGATCACGAAGGGCAGCATGCTGCCCTGCTGTTGCAGATGCAGGCGGCGTTCGATCTCGGCACGCATGTTCTCCGGCTTGGGGATGGCGGTGTACCAGAGCTTCCATAGCTTGCCGTCTGACACGGCCGCGATGAGCGCGTCGTGATGCTCGGCATGCAGTGGCTCGATGGTGGCGAACTGGCCCTTGAGGGTGATCGGCGAGAGGAATTGCATGGCAGCTCCGGCAGGTAGGAGGGGATTCAGCGATGGTTGCGCGACATGAAGACCAGGCGCTCGAACAGGTGCACATCCTGCTCGTTCTTGAGCAGTGCGCCATGCAGCGGCGGCACCACGGCCTTGTTGTCCTGGCTGTGCAGGGCTTCGGGCGGGATGTCTTCGGCCATGAGCAGCTTGAGCCAGTCGATCAGTTCCGAGGTGGAGGGCTTCTTCTTGATACCGGGCACATCGCGCACCTGGTAGAAGGCCTCCAGCGCCCGTGCCAGCAGATCGCGCTTGATGTGCGGGAAATGCACATCGACGATGCTCTGCATGGTCTCCTTGTCCGGGAACTTGATGTAGTGGAAGAAGCAGCGGCGCAGGAAGGCGTCCGGCAGTTCCTTCTCGTTGTTGGAAGTGATGACCACCAGCGGACGATGCCGGGCGCGCACCAGTTCGCGCGTCTCGTAGACGTAGAACTCCATGCGGTCGAGTTCGCGCAGCAGGTCATTGGGGAATTCGATGTCGGCCTTGTCGATCTCGTCGATCAGCAGCACCACCGGCTCGTCAGCGGTGAAGGCCTGCCACAGCACGCCCTTGACGATGTAGTTGTGGATGTCCTTGACGCGTTCTTCGCCCAGCTGTGAATCGCGCAGGCGCGAGACCGCATCGTATTCGTACAAGCCCTGCTGGGCCTTGGTGGTGGACTTGATATGCCACTGCAGCAAGGGACGACCCAGGGCAGCGGCCACTTCCTCGGCCAGCATGGTCTTGCCGGTGCCGGGTTCGCCCTTGATCAGCAGCGGGCGTTGCAAGGTGAGGGCGGCGTTGACCGCCAGCTTGAGGTCATCGGTGGCGACGTAGTGCTCGCTGCCGGTGAATTTGATCGGGGTCGCAGGAACGGTGGAATGATCTGGCATGGATGCTGTCCTTGTCAGTTGCTGTGGTCGGGGCGTCGTTGGGATGCGGCGTTGCAGCAGCAGGACCGCAGGTTTCCTCGAGTATAAGGGAAAACCCTGGCCCCCTGATTCCGCTTGAAATTGGCGAAACCGTTCCTATATACGGTTCTCCGCATGCAACAACTGACAGAACTGACAGCGCCCCGGCGCTCACTGCTCATGAAATTCCTTTTCTTCAAGATGCTGGTGGTGTGGAGACGAATGCGTCACGGCATGCAGGCGCGCTACATGGATCGCCAGGATGTCGGGCGTCAGCTGGAGGTGCTGATGCGCCGCGCCGATCCGGCCTCCAGCTGGCATGAGCGGGCCAACTGGATGATCGACGTGGTCGAATGGCTGCGTCATCGCCCGGCGGTATCCTTCCTCGATCGCCGGGCCTGGCACCAGGTGCGCCGTGAGCGGCTGGCCATCCTGCTGGACTGGCTGGACCAGCACCGCGAGGTGCGCCGGGTGGTGCAGAATGCGCTGCAAAAAACGCTGCGCGAAGCCACCGGCCCCGAACTCTTCTCGACCACCGGACTCCCCCACGAACCCGGCTTCTTCGGCGAACTGTCCGAACGCCTGGCGCGCCTGATCCTGCCCCGGCACCTCTCGCCCACCGACCTGTCGTCGCTCTTCACCGCCCTGTTCCCCGACCCGGACGACGCCGTCTGGCTGCTGGAGCTGGACAATGATCTGCTGCAGCGCCTGTGGAAGCTCATGGCTGACGATGGCATCTCGCACATGTACTGGCAGCAGATCGAAGAAGCCATCACCTACCTGACCACGACGGTGGTGGCCGATGGCATCAGCCCGGCCTTCCGCCAGCGCCTGGAACCCAAGATGCCCATGCGCGCCACACCCTTCCTGGCGCTGCGGCGCGAGATGGAAGCCTGGCTACGCGCCCAGCCCGGCGACATGGGCGCCTTGCGCAGCGTGCGCATGCTGGTGGCGGTGTGCCATGCGCAGACCGACCGCATCTATGCCCACCTGGATGAATATGGCGTCTCGGTCAGCCTGGTGTACCGGGTCGAGCGCATGCGCGCGCATCTGCAGCGCATCGGGCGCCTGATCGACGTGCGTTCGGGCATACCGGGTCCGGCGATCAGCCCGGCCGTACCCGGGATGGCGGTCAAGCCGGGGGCGGGGCGGGTGCAACTGCTGCTGTGCGACCTGATCTCGGCCCATCATCACCGTGATTCGGTGCGCGGCCTGATGCGGCGCAGCTTTGCGCTGTTGGCGCGCAAGATGGTGGAACGCAATGCCGATCACCGCGAGCAGGCCATTGCCCGCGATGCGGCGGGCTATCGCCGCGTCATGCGCGCGGGTCTGCTGGGCGGGGCGGTCATTGCCGGCACCGCGCTGCTCAAGCAAAGCCTGTCGATGCTGGGCGTGGTGCATTTCGTGGATGGCGCGCTGGCTTCGCTCAATTATGCCGCCAGCTTCCTGATCATCGCCGCGCTGGGCGGCGTGCTGGCCACTCGCCAGCCTGCCGTGACCGCGCCGGCGCTGGCCTCGCGCATGGGCGACCTGGATGCCGAGGGCATGCGCGACCTGATCGCTGAATCGGGGCGATTGCTGCGCTCGCAATCGGCGGGCATCTTTGGCAATTTGCTGGCGGTCGTGCCGGTGACGGCGGCGCTGTGCGCGCTGGGCTGGTTTGCCCTGGGTCGCCAGCCCATGTCGCTGGAGGCGGCGCGCCAGAGCGTGGCGTCGCTGTCGCTGGTCGGTCCCACGCCCTTGTATGCCGCCTTGACCGGCGTGCTGCTGTGGCTGGCCAGCCTGGCGGCGGGCTTTGCCGACAACTGGTTCGCACTGCGCCGGGTGCGCGAGGTGGTCTCCAACCATCGCCGCCTGGTGCATGGCCTGGGCGCCTTGCGCGCCCAGCGTTGTGCGGCCTGGCTGGAACGCAATGTCGCCACCATTGCCGGCAGCTTCGCGCTGGCGCTGCTGCTGGGCATGGCGCCGGTGGTCGCGGCCTTCTTCAGCCTGCCGCTGGATATCCGTCATGTCACCCTGGCGGCCGGCACGCTGACGGCCGCCATCTTCAGCCTGGGCTGGCAGGCGCTGATGACGCCGGCGTTCTGGCTGGCCGCGGGCGGGGTGGCCGTCACCGGCTTGCTGTCGGTGGCCGTCGCGTTCGCCTGCGCGCTGGCGCTGGCCCTGCGTTCGCGCGATTTGCCACGGCGCGCGCGCAATGTCGCCATGCGGGCAGTGTTGCGCCGTTTCGTCGTGCGTCCCTTGTTCTTCATCTTGCCCGAGCGCGCGCATGCGGCAGTGCGGGATGAGTCCGACGAGGATGAGCCGGACGATGACGATGGCGGCGACGATCCCGGTCCGGACGATCAGATGCCGCGCCTGGCTTCACTTGAGCGTGATGACGATGTGCAGTCTTCTGTGCGTCGTCATGTAGCCTGAATGTGGCCTGAACCGGCCTGGCTGGTTCTTCCATCGGGCCGGATATTGCATTGCACACAACTGTGTCAGCAGGTCGAAGTCCGCGCCGGGTGGGCTGTTGCGGGTCATGGATGCGGTTTTTTCACAGGGATGACGCTCGCGGTTTTATTGGTTAGAATCAAACCGTTTTTTGCGCAAGGCAGGGGGAGTGGAGAGACCAGCTTGAGCCGAAACACCGGTTGAGCCATAGCAGAACAGCCAAACCTGCAGGACCAGGCAATCTAACAAGCACGATAAAGTTTGCCGCTGGTAGCAAAAGATGCGTTTCGTCGGGTGTCCGCCACGCCGCCATATGGGTGGGGCGGATGGCAAGTCCAATCATCTTTACCCTGCTCACATGAAAAAACACCTCGTGTTTCTTGCCCTCGTCGGCGTAGTCGGCAGCGCGTCTGCGGCGGACATCGTCGGCAATGCCAAGGCTGCTGAAAACAAAGTCTCCATGTGCATCGGTTGCCATGGCATCCCTGGCTACAAGGCCAGCTATCCCGAGGTCTATCAGGTGCCGATGCTGGGTGGCCAGTCCGCCGCCTACATCGAAAGCGCCCTGCACGCCTACCAGAAGGGAGAGCGCAAGCATCCCTCCATGATGGGAGTGGCCGCCAGCCTGTCGGACCAGGACATTGCCGACCTGGCCGCCTACTATTCGCAGCAGAAGTAAGGGGGAGCCACGAGATGAAGAAGAACCTGATCACCCTGTGCCTGCTGGCTGCAGCCACGCTGTGCGCGCAGGCCGCCAGTGCTGCTGACGTAGCCAATGGCCGCGCGCTGACCGAAAAGTACAACTGCGCTTCCTGCCATGGCAAGGACTACAACTCGCCCACCCAACCGGCCTATCCCAAGCTGGCCGGCCAGCATGCCGATTATCTCAAGCACGCCCTGACCGCCTACCGGCGCGGCGACACGGCCATGAACGGCCGCAACAACGCCGTCATGGGGGCCCAGGCCAAGCCGCTCAGTGATCGCGATATCATCGATATCGCCGCTTATCTGCATAGCTTGCCGGGCAGTCTGGTGGTGCGTAAGTAGGCGCACCACCCAAGCACTGAGGCCACGCCGGCAGTTGTCTGCGGCGTGGCTTTTTTGCATGCGCGCCAGATTTATCCCTGCGCCCTGCGCTTGATATTCTCGATATAGGCCGCCCCATCCGGCGGCAGGCCGCTGCGTTGGGCATTCCAGATCATCTCGCCCAGCGCTTCCATGATCTCGTGATGCGCTTCGTGTTCGGAGCCGCGGCGCTGCGCCAGCAGCTGGAAGGCGGCGCGGATGCCCGGTGGCTGGTCGATCGAGATCTGCTCCGTGATCGACAGGTGCATCGACAAGTGCAGGAAGGGATTGGTCTGGCCGCGTTCGACCGAATAGTCCGCCGCCAGGGCTTCTTCCACGTCGCGCAGTCCCTCGTGGTATTCGGGGTGCTGCATGATCCAGTCGCGGGCGATGGCTTCCAGCGGGGTCAGGATCTCATTGCCCTGGTGCTTGCGGTAGGCTTCGCAGAAAAAACGACGGACATCGTGCTGGGACGGCGTGAACATGGCGGTGCAGGTGATCGGTGACAAAGCGGTATTGTACGCTGCAACGTCTGCGGCTTCAGGCATCCTGAAGCCTGCCGCCACGTGAGAGCATTCCTGAAGTAATATTCTTGCCGTACAACAAGCATCCGAATAATCCATCCAGCCAGCACCGGCCGCACCGGTTCCACCGGTAGGGGGGAAGAGGCCCGGTTTAGAGAAGGGATAGTGCATGCAATGTGTTGCAAGGCTGTTGGCTGCGCTGCTGGCGCTGGCCACACTCGGTGCGCCCATCGGGGCGACAGCCCAGCCGCGCGCGCCGTCGCCGGACAAGCAAGAGACACCGACGCTGGCCATCGGCTTTGCCGGTCCCTTGAGCGGACCTTCCGGGGGCGTCGGCAAGAGCATGCAGAATGGCGTGCAACTGGCGCTGGCCGAGGCCAACCGACGCGGCCTGCGCATCGGCGGCAAGTCCTGGCAGCTCAGGCTCATCGCCCAGGATGACCGCGCCGATCCGGCCACGGCCGAGTTCGTGGCGCGCTCTTTGGTGCAGCAGCAGGTCATCGCGGTGGTCGGCCACTGGACCAGCGGCACCAGCCTGGCGGCCGCGCCCGTCTACCATCGCGCTGGCGTGATCCAGGTCACGCCCTCGGCGATGAGCCGGCGACTCACGGCCATGTCCTATCCGCGCATCTTTCGCACCATTCCCAACAACGAGAGCCTGGGCCGTTTGGCAGGTGAGTACGCCGTCCACAAGCTGGAGGCCAGGACGGTGGTCACCATCGACGACCGCACGCCCTTTGGCCAAGGGCTGGCTGAGCAGTTCGCACGCACGGCCAGCGAGCGCGGCGCCCAGGTGGTCGGGCGCTACTCGGTCAGCGACAAGACCTCGGACTTCAACGCGCCCCTGCTGGAGGCTCGCAAGCTGCAGCCAGACCTGATCTTCTTCGGCGGACTGGACTGGCAGGCCGGGGTGCTGGCCAAGGCTATCCGCAGGCTCAAGCTGCATGCGCGCCTGATGGTGTCACCCGGCACGCTGGGTCTGCCCTTCCTCATGCACGCCGGTCCCGACGCCAATGGCGCGCTGGTGCTTGAGCCCGGGCCGCCGCAGGACAAGATGCCGGGCTGGAAGAGTTTCCGCCAGCGCTACAGCGAGAACTTCGATTCCGATATGGATCTGTACGCGATATTTGCCTACGAAGCCGCGCAGGCCATCATCCAGGGCATCCGCCAGTCGGGCAGCATCGATCCCGAACGCATTGCCGAGGCCATGCATCGCTTGCGTTTCGAAGGCGTCAGCGGGCCGGTGGCTTTCAACGAAGAGGGTGACCTGTTGCAGCCCAGCTTTACCATGTACGAGGTCAAGGACCAGCGCTGGCAACCGGTGGCGCGCTTCAACGGCCTGCCGCGCCAGTGAGGCGGGGGCTCAGACGCCCTTGGTCGGCAGCGGGGTCTTCTGCTTGAATTCGCAGAGGTCGGCGATGATGCAGTTCCAGCATTGCGGCTTGCGCGCGATGCAGGTATAGCGGCCATGCAGGATCAGCCAGTGATGGGCATCCTGGCGGAATTCGGGCGCGACGAACTTGATGAGCTTGCGCTCGACCTCGTCCACATCCTTGCCCGGCGCCAGCCCCGTGCGGTTGGACACGCGAAAGATATGCGTATCGACCGCAATGGTGGGATGGCCGAAGGCGGTATTCAAGACCACATTGGCCGTCTTGCGCCCCACGCCCGGCAGCGCTTCGAGCGCCTCGCGCGACTCCGGCACTTGGCCGCCGTGTTCTTCGATCAGGATGCGGCAGGTCTCGATGACATTCTTGGCCTTGGTGCGGTACAGGCCAATGGTCTGGATGTAGGGCATGAGCTGGTCCACGCCCATGCGGTAGATCGCCTCGGGCGTGTTGGCCACCGGGTAGAGCTTGCGCGTGGCCTTGTTGACCGAGACATCGGTGGCCTGGGCCGAGAGCAGTACGGCAATGAGCAGCTCGAAGGGCGTGGTGTATTCCAGCTCGGTGGTGGGGGTGGGATTGGCCTGGCGCAGGCGCTCGAAGATCTCGCGGCGTTTGGTTGGATTCATGCTTGCTCGCTGTCGGTCGGATGGCTGGCCTGTTCGGCCTGTAATTTCTTCAGGCGCGCGCGTTCCATGGCGGCCTGGATGATGGCTTTCTTGCGGGCCAGTTCGGCCTGTTCCTCGGGCGTGCCGGCGGCGGCCGCTTCGACTTCCTTCAACTTGGCGGCGGCCTTGGCGGCCAGGCGGGCGTCGTTTTCTTCCTTGTCGCGACGCAGGCGCTGAATACGCCATGCATGGCGCGCGCGGGCGGCGTCAGCCTGCTCCTGGCGCCAGGCCTGCCAGCCGGTGCGGCCCGGCGTCACCTCGACCATGCTGATGCAATCGACCGGGCAGGGCGCCACGCACAGATCGCAGCCGGTACACAGCGCGTCGATCACGGTATGCATCTGCTTGGCCGCACCCACGATGGCGTCGACCGGGCAGGCCTGGATGCACAGGGTGCAGCCGATGCAGACCGCTTCATCGATCACGGCCAGGCGGCGCGGTTGTTCGCTGCCATGCTCCGGGTTCAGCGGGATCACTGGCCGTCCCAGCAGCTGCGCCAGCCGCGCTACGCCCTCCTGGCCGCCGGGCGGACATTGGTTGTACGAGGCGCGGCCCTCGGCGATGGCCTCGGCATAGGGGCGGCAGGCCGGATAGCCGCACTTGGTGCATTGGGTTTGCGGCAGCAGGTCTTCGAGTCGGTCGGCCAGCGAGGCGGACGAGGTGATGGCGGATGGCGGCACGTCGGTCAGGCAGTTCAGCAGAATAAGGGCGCTATTATCCGGCCAAACCGCCGCCAAGTCATGCTGGCGGCGCAAAGCAAAACGGCGCCGCCGTCGGAACGGGGCGCCGTCTGGCCGGGAACATCGTGCGCTCAGGCGTTGGCGCGGATGAATTCGCCGATCTTGGGACAGACGATCTCGCGCCAGCGGCGGCCCGAGAAGATGCCGTAGTGGCCGGCCTTGGGCACGGTGAAATGCTGCTTGCGCGCCTTGGGAATGCTGCTGCACAGCTCCTGCGCGGCCTGGGTCTGGCCGGAGCCGGAGATGTCATCGAGCTCGCCTTCGATGGTGAACAGGGCGACCGACTTGATGTCTTGCGGGCGCACCAGTTGGCCTTCGATTTCCCAGGTGCCGCGGGCCAGGTTGAAGTCCTGGAAGACTACCTTGATGGTTTCGAGATAGAACTCGGCCGGCATGTCCAGCACGGCATTGTATTCATCGTAGAACTTGCGGTGTTCTTCGGCGGAGGCGTCGTCACCGTCGCGCAGGTGCATGTAGAAATCCCAGTGGCTCTGGGCATGGCGGCGCGGGTTCATGGCCACGAAGCCGGCGTGCTGCAGGAAGCCCGGATAGACCTTGCGGCCAAAGCCGGGGTAGTTGGCCGGCACGCTGTAGATCACCGTGTTCTCGAACCAGGAATAGGGCTTCTCGGTGGCCAGGTCATTGACCGCCGTGGGCGACTTGCGGGCGTCGATGGGGCCGCCCATCATGGTCATGCTCTTGGGCAGCATGGGGTCGTTGGCGCTGGCCATGAGCGAGATGGCCGCCAGCACCGGCACGGTGGGCTGGCAGACCGAGATCACGTGCACATCCGGACCCAGTGTGCGGATGAAGTCTTGCACGTAATAGACGTAGTCATGCAGATGGAACGATCCCTGCTCGACCGGCACCATGCGCGCATCGGTCCAGTCGGTGATGTAGACATCGTGTTCCTGCAGCAGGGCGCGCACGGTCTCGCGCAGCAGGGTGGAGTGGTGGCCCGACAGCGGCGCGACCACCAGCACGGTAGGCTGCTTGAGGGCCGTAGCCTGGCGCGCGCTGAGGTCCTTGCGGAAATGGATCAGGCGGCAGAAGGGCTTTTCTTCCACCACTTCCTCGACGATGCCAACACTCTTGCCATCGACCGGCACGGCGTCGATGTTGAACTGCGGCTTTTCATATTCCTTGGACAGGCGGTACAACAGCTCATAGCCGGCTGCGATACGCTGGGAGAAGGGGGTGTGGGCAAGCGGCGAAACCGGGTCCGAGAAAAGCTTGGCTGAGGTCTCCGCCCATTGCATCATCGGGTTCAGAAACGCGCGATTGAGTTCATGCAGTTGATAAAGCATAGCTGACCTTTATACAAGCACCGGCTGGCTTTCCCTCCCGGACGACACGCCGGGCCAGGTGCGCAGCAAGCATGTGCCACAAACGTTTGGCGATGATCGTTGGCTGACAGAATTGTTTTGTTTTCATTCTGTCAACACTATCCTTGTTGCGACGCAATAGGATAGCATGCTTTGCCTATGGCCCCGCTAGCTGGTCATACCACCATTGCGGCTGGCCATGAAAAAGCCCCTGCGCAGGGCAGGGGCTCTTCTGTATGACGCGATCGCGCGGGTCGGCGGGTCGGCGGGTCGATCACCCAGCTCAGTCGAAGACCGGGCTTTCCACGCCCAGGATCTTGTGCAGCTTGGGCGAGGTGGTGGTGTACTGCATGTGGATCTTCTTTTCCGGGAAGATGTAGGGCGCCGCGCCGAAGGCAGCCAGAGCCGCCTCGTGGAAGCCCGACAGGATCAGCTTCTTCTTGCCCGGATAGGTGTTGATGTCGCCCACGGCGAAGATGCCGGGGACATTGGTCTCGAACTTCTCGGTATCCATCACCTTCAGTTGCTTGCGTTCGATTTCCAGGCCCCACTCGGCGATCGGGCCCAGCTTGGGCGACAGGCCGAAGAACACCAGCAGCATGTCCAGCGGCAGGCGGCGGGTGACGCCGTCAGCGCCCGTGACCTTGACTTCGGCCAGCTTGCCGTCCTTGATCTCGGTGCCGGTGACCTGGCCGATGACCAGCTGCATCTCGTACTGTTCGCACAGTTCCTTCATCTTGGCCACCGAGGCGGGCGCTGCGCGGAATTCTTCACGACGGTGCAGCAGGATCACCGATTCTGCCTTGCCCACGAAGTTCAGCGCCCAGTCCAGGGCGGAGTCGCCGCCGCCGCAGATGACGATGTTCTTGCCTTCGAACAGGGCCGGGTCCTTGACGCGGTAGAACACCTGCGAGCCTTCGAACTGCTCGATGCCTTCGACCTTCAGGGTACGCGGCTGGAACGAGCCCACGCCGGCGGCGATGAAGATGGTCTTGGTGATGAACCTGGTGCCGGTGGAGGTTTCGACGTCGAAACGGCCGTCTTCGCGCTTGTTCACCAGGGTCACTTCCTGGCCCAGGTGGAAGGTGGGCGAGAAGGGTTCGATCTGCTTCAACAGGTTGTCGGTCAGTTCCTGACCGGTGCAGACCGGCACGGCCGGGATGTCATAGATGGGCTTGTCCGGGTACAGCTCCACGCACTGGCCGCCGACGACCGGCAGGGAATCGATCACGTGCGCCTTGATTTCCAAAAGGCCAAGTTCGAACACCTGGAACAGGCCGACCGGGCCGGCGCCGATGATGACGGCGTCGGCATCGATGACACCGTTTGCTGCCGCAGTCTGGACATTGTTTTCCATGATTTTCTTGATATTCCTGTTTCAGTAGATCAGATCAGTAGAGCGGCTTTTCACACTTGCGCGCAGCGCGAGGGGCTAACGGCGGGGCCGTATGGCGGTGGGATAGGCCAGTGATGATGCAGCGAGCCAGCGCCTGACAGGGGGCGCAGCCCATGTGGCCGGCAGGGTCTTTGCTGCCGGTCAAATACAAACGGCTGCGCATCTGGCTTGGGCGATGGTGGCTGCCAGGCTGGATGCGCAACCGCAATTCTGGCCGGGTTCAGGCCCGGCGGGTTTGATCGACCGCAGCGATCAGCGCTGCAGGTATTGCAGCTTGTCGGTCTTGTCCTTCCATTCCTCGGCTTCTGGCAGCGGCGCCTTGGTCTTGGTGATGGAGGGCCAACTGCGGGACAGTTCGGCGTTCAGGGCGATGTACTGCTGCTGGTCGGCCGGCACGTCTTCTTCCGCGTAGATCGCGTTGACCGGGCATTCGGCCACGCACACGGCGCAGTCGATGCATTCGTCGGGGTCAATCGCGAGGAAATTGGGGCCTTCGCGGAAGCAATCCACCGGGCAAACATCCACGCAATCCGTATAGCGGCAACGGACGCAGGAATCGGTGACAACGTGGGTCATAACTGTCCTATCTGTAAAATTTCTTCAAACCGATGGCTAACTGCGCCGCAATTGATGGCAATATGGCACGGTTAAAATCTTGTTGCGGCTGGTCAACCCACCCTCGACGTTCAGTCGACGAGCCGAGCGCCTGCATTTTGGGGCAGTCCTCCGCCTTGTGGGCGCCGTCGGAATGCCGCTGTGCAACCCGCCGCAAAGCCTTGTATTTTAAGGTAATTCGATTTTTCCCACAAATGAGGCTTATACAGATTACGTATAAGTAAATAAACAAGCTCGCGATCAGGTCAGCCGCCGCCAGGGGCATCCGGAGGGCCGGCGATCCCGCCGGCACGCCGCTTCGTGCAAGCGACGGTCTGGTCAGAGCGACAAGATGATAAGGATGTCCGGCGTGAACGCTGCCCATCGCAAGCAATCCCTTCGTTCCCCTCTTTTCCGCTGGCCGCTCCTGCTGGGCCTGGCCGCCGCGCTGGCGCTGCCCTGGGGCCCGAGCCATGCCGCCGAGGCCATCCGCATCGGCGAGATCAACAGCCGTCACCGGCTCTCCACCGCCGGGCAAGCCTACCGCAATGGCCTGGCGCTGGCCCTGGAACAGATCAATGCAGCCGGCGGCGTCGGTGGTCGGCCCTTGCAACTGGTCGTGCGCGAGGACGACGGCGATGCCGACCAGGCCGCCCGCAATGCCCGCGCACTGATCAGCCAGGACCATGTGGAAGTGCTGACCGGCTCCATGCTCTCCGACGTGGCCCTGGCCGTCTCGCGCGAGGCGGCCCGCGGCCGTACCGTGCTGGTGGTGGGCGATGCGCTGTCCGACGCCATCACCCTCGACAAGGGCAACCGCTACACCTTCCGCGTGCGCCCCTCGACCTATATGCAGGCCGCCATGCTGGCCGAGCAGGCCGCCCGCATGCCGGGGCGGCGCTGGGCGGTGGTGGCGCCCAACTATGAATATGGTCAGAGCGCCGTGGCCAGCTTCAAGCTGTTGTTGAAGCAGGCGCGTCCGGATGTGGAATTCGTCAGCGACCAGTGGCCGGCCCTGGGCAAGATCAAGGCGGACGACGTCGCCCGGGCGATCCGCCAGTCGCGTCCGGATGGCATCTTCAACGCCACCTTCGGCGAAGACCTGCAGAAGTTCGTCCAGGCCGGCAATCGCCAGCAATTGTTCGAGGGCGTGCGGGTGGTCTCGATGGCCTCGGCCGGCGCGCAAAGCCTGGACCCGAGCCAGAGCGAAGCCATCCGTGACTGGCTGGCCATCGGCTATCCCTGGGACCAGGTCAGCCTGCCCGAGCACCAGCGCTTCCTCGAGGCTTACCTGAAGCGCTTCAGCGAACGCCCGCAATTGTCGGCCGTGTTCGGCTATACCACCATGATGGCCATTGCCGCTGGTCTGAAGAAGAGCGACGGCGGCGATGGCGAGGTACTGGTGGAGGCCATGCGCGGCCTGCAGTTCGTCTCGCCGCTGGGGCCGGTCAGTTTCCGCGCGCTGGACCAGCAGGCCTCGCTGGGCGCCTTTGTCGGCCTGGTCTCGCAGAAGGATGGACGCAGCAGCATGCGCGACTGGCGCTATCTGGATGGCGCGGCCTACCTGCCGCCGCCGGCCTATGTGCGCAGCCGCCGTCCGGCCTCGGCCTCGAAATGACCCGGCCAGGCCGCAAAGCCCCCGCAGCAACCGGGGCTTTGGACTGACCGATCTCGGTTAAGATAGCGGGCGCGACGCCCGGCGGTGTCGTCCCGGCATCGCGCGGTGCAGGTGGACTATCAACATGGCAGCATGCGGCCAGCCGCATCCGGATTTCATGATCATCACTTCCTTACTCGACACCGACCTGTACAAGTTCACGATGATGCAGGTGGTGTTACACCATTTCCCTGGCGCGCAAGTCGAATACCGCTTCAAATGCCGCAACGAGAACGTCGACCTGCGGCCCTACGTCGATGAGATCCGCGCCGAGATCGCCGCCCTGTGCCGGTTGCGGTTCAAGGAAGACGAACTGAACTACCTGCGCAGCCTGCGTTTCATCAAGAGCGATTTCGTCGACTTCCTCGACCTGTTCCATCTCAACGAAAAGTACATCACGGTCCAGCCCGACCCGTCCGGCAATGGCGAGATCGAGATCAGCGTCAAGGGACCGTGGCTGCACACCATCATGTTCGAAGTGCCGGTGCTGGCCATCGTCAATGAAGTGTATTTCCGCGCCACCCAGCGTTCACCGGATCTGCAAGAGGGCAGGGCGCGGCTGCGCAAGAAGATGTCGGTCATCACCGACGATCCTGAGCTGGCCGGCTGCAAGATCGCCGACTACGGCACCCGCCGCCGCTTCTCGCGCAGCTGGCATGCCGAAGTCATCGACGAGATGAAGCAGCACATGGGCGATCACTTCGCCGGCACCTCCAACGTGATGTACGCCATGCAGCACGACCTGACCCCGCTGGGCACCATGGCGCATGAATACCTGCAGGCCTGCCAGGCGCTGGGGCCGCGCCTGCGCGACTCGCAGACCTTTGCCTTCGAGATGTGGGCGCGCGAGTACCGGGGCGACCTGGGCATCACGCTCTCGGACGTCTATGGGATGGACGCTTTCCTGCGCGACTACGACATGTATTTCTGCAAGCTCTTCGATGGCGCACGCCACGATTCGGGCGACCCGTTCGAATGGGGCGAGCGTCTCATCCAGCATTACCGCGACAATCGCGTCGATCCCTCCAGCAAGGTGCTGGTGTTCTCCGACAGCCTGGACTTCGACAAGGTGCGCGCCTTGTACCTGCGCTTCAAGGACCGCGCCAAGGTGGCCTTCGGCGTGGGCACCAACCTCACCAATGACCTCGGCTACACGCCGCTGCAGGTGGTCATGAAGATGGTCCGCTGCAATGGCCAGCCAGTGGCCAAGCTGTCGGACACGCCGTCCAAGAACATGTGTGATGACCCGGCCTATGTGAATTATCTGCGCCAGGTGTTCCAGATCAAGGCTTGACCGGATTTGAACGATACCTGAAAGTTTTTCCACTCGGCCGTTTTTGCGTCCGGGCGGCATGTCGGCTGCTATAGTGTGATTCCTCGTGATGGCCTGCGCCGGCAGGTGGTCGCGGGGAGTTTCTTCATCTGCATTTCCTCAGGACGACATTTGCTGACCCGAATCACTGCCCCCTCCCTGTTTGCCCTCTGCGCCTTGCTCCTGCCGTTGCCGGGGTGGAGCGCCGAACTCGACGGCGCAGGCCTCTCGCTGGCCTGGGCCATCCCCTTTGCCGGTGTGCTCTTGTCCATCGCCGTGCTGCCACTGGTGATGCCGGCCCTCTGGCATCATCATTTCGGCAAGATCGCCGCCGCCTGGGCGCTGGCCTTCCTGCTGCCGTTCGCGGCCCTGCATGGCGCGCATGCGGCGCTGGCCATCAGCGTGCATGCGCTGGTGGCGGAATACCTGCCCTTCATCATCCTGCTGACCGCGCTCTTCACCGTGGCCGGCGGCATCTGCGTGCGCGGCAACCTGCATGGCACGCCCGCCCTCAATACCGGCTTGCTGGCGCTGGGTACGCTCTTGGCCAGCATCATGGGCACCACCGGCGCGGCCATGCTGCTGATCCGCCCACTGATCCGCGCCAATGACGACCGCAAGCATACGGTGCATGTGGTGGTGTTCTTCATCTTCCTGGTCGCCAATGCGGGCGGTTCGCTCACGCCGCTGGGCGATCCGCCGCTGTTCCTGGGCTTCCTCAAGGGCGTCGATTTCTTCTGGACCGCGCGTCACCTGCTGGGGCCGATGGCCTTCCTGTGCGGTGCGCTGCTGCTCATCTTCTATGGGCTGGACCGCCACTTCTACCTCAACCGCGAAGAGCGCCGTCCCCTCGATCCCACACCGGACTCGCCATTGCAACTGGAAGGGCGCGTCAATTTACTGCTGCTGGGCGCCGTGGTCGGGCTGGTGCTCATGAGCGGGTTGTGGAAGCCGGGTGTGGCTACCGAGCTGATGGGCGCGCCGCTGGAGTGGCAGAACCTGCTGCGTGACGGCGCTTTGGTGGGGGTGATCCTGATCTCGCTGTGGCTGACGCCGAAATCGGCGCGCTCCGGCAATGAATTCGGATGGGGCCCGATGCTGGAAGTGGGCAAGCTCTTCGCTGCCATCTTCCTGACCATTGCTCCGGTGATTGCCATGCTGCGCGCAGGCGAGCAGGGCGCTTTTGCTGCCGTGGTGCGCGCCGTGACCGGCCCCGATGGCAAGCCCGACGATGTGATGTATTTCTGGATGACGGGTTTGCTGTCCTCCTTCCTGGACAATGCGCCCACCTATCTGGTGTTCTTCAATACCGCCTCCGGCGATGCGCGTGAGCTGATGGGGCCGCTGGCCTCGACCCTGGCGGCCATCTCTGCCGGCGCCGTCTTCATGGGGGCCAACAGCTATATCGGCAATGCCCCCAACATGATGGTCAAGGCCATCGCCGAGGAGCGCGGCATCCGCATGCCCAGCTTCTTCGGCTACATGGCCTGGTCGGCGGGGATCCTGGCGCCGCTGTTCATTGTCATGAGTTTCCTGTTCTTCTGACTGATCCAGATTGATTCAGATTGATTCCGAGTGATGTTGTGCCGCACCTTTCCGACAACGAAACCTAGATAACGAGACCCGCATGAAACCCAAGATCTTCGTCGCCCGCGCCGTCTTCCCCGAAGTCCTGGCGCGCCTGGAGCAGCATTTCGAGGTCGAATCCAACCAGGACGACCGCATCTACAGCGCCGCTGAACTGCAGGCCAAGGCGCAAGGCAAGGATGGCCTCTTCACCACCCCCAGCGAGCCGGTGACGGCGGCGCTGTTTGCCGCCAACCCGCAGTTGAAGGCGGTCTGCAACATGGCCGTGGGTTACAACAACATCGACGTGGCCGCCGCCACCCAGGCCGGCGTGATGGCGACCAATACCCCCGACGTGCTCAACGAAACCACCGCCGACTTCGGCTGGGCGCTGATGATGGCTGCCGCGCGTCGCATCACCGAGTCGGAACACTTCCTGCGCGCCGGCCAGTGGAAGAAGTGGAGCTATGACAGCTTCGTCGGCTCCGACATCCATGGCGCCACGCTGGGCGTCATCGGCATGGGCCGCATCGGCCAGGCCATTGCCCGCCGCTCGCTGGGTTTCGATATGCAGGTGCTCTACCACAACCGCTCGCGCCTGGCGCCGGAGCTGGAAGCGCGCGCCAACCACGCCCGCTACGTCAGCAAGGAAGAGCTGCTGCGCCAGGCTGACCACGTGATCCTGGTGCTGCCTTACTCGAAAGACACCCACCACACCATCGCCGCAGCTGAACTGGCGCTGATGAAGCCGACCGCCACCCTCACCAACATCGCCCGCGGCGGCATCGTCGATGATGCGGCGTTGATTGCCGCGCTGCGCGAAGGCCGCATCGCTGCCGCCGGAGTGGATGTGTTCGAGAATGAGCCGGCCTTCAAGCCGGAATTCCTTGATCTCAGCAATGTCGTGCTCACGCCCCACATCGCCAGCGCTTCCACGCCGACTCGCCTGGCCATGGCCAACTGTGCAGCCGATAACCTGATTGCGGCCCTGTCAGGGCAGCGTCCGCCGAACCTGCTCAATCCGGACGTCGTCAAGGGCTGATTCGTCCGCCTCGCTGGCAAAGAAAACGAAAACGCGAAAACGCGAAAACGGGCGCACCCGCGTGGCAGGTGCGCCCGTTTCTTGTTTCTCTATGCTCGTCTCGAAGGCGGCAGGATGGCTGCCTACGCCGAGTGCATCAACCCTTCAGTTCATTGAAGATGTCGATGTATTCCTGTTGCGCTTCGGCTTGCGGCTTGCCCTTCAAGGCAGCCCAGGCGTCATACTTGGCGCGGGCCACGAAGTCGGTCATGCCGGGACGTTCGCCTTGCACGTCGCCGTTGCTGCCTTGCTTGTAGAGACCGTACATCTTCAGCAGGGTCATGTTGTCGGGACGCTCGGGCAGGCTCTTGGATTCGGCCACGGCCGCTTCGAATTGTTCTTGCAGGGTGCTCATGTCTCTCCTCCCCAGGGCTCAGACGGCCAGCAGTTCGACTTCGAAGATCAGCGTGGCGTTGGGCGGGATCACGCCGCCGGCGCCGCGTGCGCCATAGCCGAGGCTGGCCGGGATGATCAGCTTGCGGGTGCCGCCAACCTTCATGCCCTGCACACCTTCGTCCCAGCCCTTGATCACGTGGCCTGCGCCCAGCGGGAAGGCGAACGGGTCATTGCGGTCCTTGCTGGAGTCGAACTTGCTGCCGGCGCTGCCGTCATCGTTCTGCAGCCAGCCGGTGTAATGCACCGTGACATGGCTGCCGGCCTTGGCTTCGTCGCCTGCGCCAATGTTGATTTCTTCATATTGCAGCCCGGAAGCTGTCGTGATCGTGGACATCATGTTCCTTTCGGTGAGGGGATTGCGTGGGTGCGGCCGGTGCTGCCCTGGTGTTTGCTGACCATGCCTGACAGCGCAGGATGTTGCTCCCGGGCATTGTCCGCAAACGCAGGCGTGACGGGGACTGAGCCGGGCTGTCAGGCCTGCGGTGGCGGCTTGCGACCGGAACGGCTGGCAGTGTAAACCAAAAAACTAGAAATTTTTCATATTGCGTCAGTGGGCTGTCAGCGGGAAGTACACGGGCCGCGTTAACCGCCGAGGACGTGCCTCGTGCACGATGAGATCAGGCATTTTTGTGTAAAGTTCGTCATGTTGCGTAGAATCCGCCAATATTTTTCCCTCACCCTTCGCGCAGCATGCGTCTCGGCCGTCCTGGCCGTCTCGGCACACGCCAACGTGGTCGTGGTCCTCAATTCGGGCGATGCCTCGGTCTCCTTGCTGGACGAGACCGGCGAAAAGGAACTCTCGACCTTCTCGGTGGGCAAGGAACCGCACCACCTGATGGCCACTCCCGACAACAAATCGCTGATCGTGGCCAGCGCCACCGGCAACCAGCTGCTGTTCCTGGACCCCAAGACCGGCGCGGTGCAACGCAAGATCCGCGACATCATCGATCCCTACCAGATCGGCTTCACCCCTGACCAGAAGTGGTTCGTCGCCACCGGCCTGCGCCTGGACCGCGTCGATGTCTACAGCTATGACGGCCAGGACCTGAAGCTGTCCAAGCGCATCCCGCTGCCCAAGACGCCCAGCCATATCGCCTTCGACAACGCCAGCACCACCGCCTTCATCACCCAGCAGGGCAGCGACCAGATCAGCGCCATCGACCTGGCCACCCAGCAGGTCAAGTGGACTATGCCGGTGGGCAAGCTGCCGGCCGGGATCATCATGACCCCGGACAACAAGTACCTGATGGTCGGCATCATGGGGTCGGACTATGTCGAGGTGATCGACTGGCGCACCCAGAAGGTCGTCAAGAAGATCAAGACTGGCATTGGCGCGCACAATTTCCGTGGACAAGGCGACAAGCGCTTCGTCTATGTCTCCAACCGGGTCGCCAACACCATCAGCGTCGTTGACATGACCACGCTGGAAAACGTCGGCACCATCAAGGTGCCGGGTGGTCCGGACTGCATGGAAGTGACTTCCGACGGCAAGACCATGTGGGCCACGCTGCGCTGGGTCAAGAAGGTAGCGGTGATCGACCTGGCCAGCCGTTCGGTGACCAAGGTGATCCCGGTGGGCCGCTCGCCGCACGGCATCTATCTCCATAACCGCGCGCCCGATCTCTGATCCCTCTTCATGAAGTAGCGATGACGCAGCCTCTCCCAAGAAAGTCCCTGCGCAGCCTGTGCCTGTTCGCCCTGCTGGCGGCAGGCCAGGTCCTTGCGCAACCGGCCGCGCCGCAAGAGTCGGCCTGCAAGGGCAGGATCTATCTGACTTTCGATACCGGCAGCCAGTCCCAGGCCGAACTGATCGAGCAGACCCTGCAGCGCCACCACATCAAGGCCACCTTCTTCCTCGCCAACGAAAAGACCATCCACGGCGACTACTCCCTCGATCCGGGCTGGGCGCCGCTGTGGAAGCGGCTGGCTGCCGAAGGGCATGCCTTTGGCACCCATACCTTCGACCATGTCTACGTGATCCGCGACCTGCCCGCGGGCAAGATCGAAGTGCGTCCGCAGTTCGGCGCGCAGGCCGGCAAGAAGCTGCAATGGACACCGGCCCAGTATTGCGAAGAGATGAAGCGGGTCGACCAGCGCTTCCAGGAGCTGACCGGGCGCAAGCTCGATCCGCTGTGGCGCGCGCCGGGCGGACGCCTGACACCCAATCTGCTCAAGGCCGGCCAGGCCTGCGGCTATGCCCATGTGGCCTGGGCGCCGGCGGGATTCTCGGGCGACGAACTGCCCAGCGACAAATTCCCCAACGAGATGCTGCTGAAAAAGGCGCTCGATGGCCTCAAGGATGGCGATATCTTCCTGGCCCATATGGGCATCTGGTCGCGCCAGGACCCGTGGGCGCCGGCCGTGCTGGAACCTTTGATCACCGGGCTGGAGCACAAGGGCTTCTGCTTTGCCACCCTGCGTGATCATCCGGCCTACCGTCACCTGTTCACCGCCGGCAAGGAACGCTGAGGAGCGCCCCTGGTCCAAGCGGCGCAGGCCGCCAGGGGGGCGCCAGCGTATCATTGCAGCACCGTACCACTGCACCACCGCACCATCGTCTCTGAGCTATCCATGATCCAGACCATTTCCGATCTTTTTGCCGCCGTCCAGGGCTGGCTATTCCAGACTCTCGTGCAACCGCTGGTGTTCTTCATCGGCATGGGGGAATTCGTCGAAGAAGCCTTCACCGGCACCGAATTCGTCCTGGTGGGCCTGTGCGAGCTGGTGATCCTCTTTCTCATCCTGCGTCCGCTGGAGTCGGCCATCCCGGTGCATCCCATCACCGATCCACGCGCGCGCTGGAACGATTTCATCTACACCGTGCTGCAGCGGCTGGGCGTGATCCCCATCCTCGCCTTCCTGCTGCTCGACCCTGCGTTGTCCTACCTGTCCGAGGCGCTGCACCTGGAGGGCTGGGGCAGCTTCAACCTCGACCAGATCTGGCCGGGCGTGACCGATCAGGCGCTGGTGAGCTTCTTGCTCTACATGGTGGTGCTGGACCTGTGTGAATACGTCTATCACTGGGCGCAGCACAATGTGCGCTGGATGTGGGCGCTGCACAGCCTGCACCATAGCCAGCAGAACATGAACCTGTGGAGCGATGACCGCAACCACATGCTGGACAACCTGTTCCATGACATCATCTTCGGCCTGATCGCCGTCTTCATCGGCGTGGAACCCTCGCAGTACATCCTGCTGGTGTCGCTCTCGCGCATGCTGCAGAGTCTGCAGCATGCCAACGTGCGTATCCACTTCGGCCGCATCGGCGAATACCTGCTGGTGTCGCCGCGCTTCCATCGCACCCACCACGCCGTCGGCCTGGGCCATGAAAGCCGGGGCCGCAACTCGCTGGGCGGGCACAATTTTGCCGTGCTGTTCCCGATCTGGGACGTGCTCTTCCGTACCGCCCACTTCAGCCAGGGCTTTGCCATGACCGGCGTGCGCGACCAGCTGCCGCCGCCGGCCGGCAAGGGGCGTGACTACGGGCGCGGCTTCTGGATGCAGCAATGGCTGGGTCTCAAGCGCATCGTTGAATTTAGCCGCAGGAAGGCGCGCTGATGCGTCTGTTCATCGCCTCCTTCGGGCGCGCCCTGCTGGCGCAACTGCACATCCGCATGCTGTGGCTGACGGTGCTGCCCTTCGTGGTGTCGCTGGCCTTGTGGGCGCTGTGCCTGTGGCTGGGACTGCAACCTGTGATCGACTGGCTGCAGGACTATTTCGTCTCGCACGGCATGTTCGGCGAGATCGGCGGCATGCTGGCCTGGTTCGGCATGGGCGCGCTCAAGACGGTGCTGGTGCCGCTCTTGGCCATGTGGACCCTGCTGCCGCTGATGATCATCACGGCCCTGGTCTTCGTGGGCCTGTTCACCATTCCCGCCATTGCCCGCCACATCGGTGCGCGCCACTACCCCATGCTGGACAAGCGGCATGGTGGCAGCGTCGCCGGCAGCCTGTGGACGTCGCTGTGGTGCTTTGCGGTCTTCACGGTGCTGTGGATTTCCACCATCTGGGTATTCCTGATCCCGCCGCTGGCCCTGGTCATCCATTCCCTGCTGTGGGGCTGGCTGACCTATCGCGTCATGGCCTACGACACCCTGGCCGACTACGCCAGCGCCGAGGAGCGGCGCGCCGTGCTGCATCTGCATCGCTGGCCGCTGCTGGCGGTGGGCACCGTCGCTGGTGCGCTGGGCGCTGCGCCCACGCTGCTGTGGCTGGGCGGGGTGTTGTCGGTGATCCTGCTGCCGGCGCTGGCGGCCTTGGCGATCTGGCTGTATGTGGTGGTGTTCGTCTTCACCGGCCTGTGGTTCCAGTTCTATTGCCTGGAAGCCCTGCTGCGCCATCGTCGCGGCCAGGCGCCGGACGGGCCGCCGCAAGGCGAGCTCACCGACGTGACGCCACGTTGACGCCAGTTTGATCTGACTGCAGCGGCGCCGGCTGGGTGGTCCGATCCGCGCCCCGCCTGAATCGGGCATAATCGTCGGCGTGTTTCATCAACTTTCGGGCAGACAGACTCATGGCATTCGGACTCATCATCATCGGCGACGAGATCCTCTCGGGCCGCCGTGTCGACAAGCATTTCCCCAAGGTATTGGAGCTGCTCTCGCAGCGCGGCCTGCAGTTGTCCTGGGCAGAATACGTGGGCGACGACCGCGAGCGCATCACCGCCACCCTCAAGCGCACGCTTGCCAGCAATGATGTCGTGTTCTGCACCGGCGGCATCGGCGCCACGCCCGACGACCATACCCGCCAGTGCGCCGCCGCTGCGCTGGGCGTGTCGCTGGCGCTGCACCCCGAGGCCAAGGAAAAGATCCAGGAGCGTATCGCCGACATGGCCCGTGAGGCGGGATCCACGCCCGATTTCGACGCCCCCGAGAATCAGCACCGCCTGAAGATGGGCGAGTTTCCCCAGGGTGCTTCCATCATCCCCAATCCCTACAACAAGATTCCCGGCTTCTGGCTGAAGAACCCGGGCGGGCAGGGGGCGCACTATTTTGCACCGGGCTTCCCGGTGATGGCCTGGCCGATGTTCGAATGGGTTCTCGATACCCACTATGCCGACCAGTTCCACCGCCAGGCCTGGGCCGAGCGCTCCATGCTGGTGTTCGAAGCCATGGAGTCGACCCTGACGCCGCTGATGGAAGCGATCGAAGCGCAGTTCCCGCTGGTGAAGGTCTTCAGCCTGCCGCATGTGGGCGATGAAAAGACCCGCCGCCACATCGACCTCGGCGTCAAGGGGGACCCGGCCCAGGTCGAGCCCGCCTTCGAGAAGATGCAGGAAGGCCTGCGCAGCCTGCGCGCCGAGTACCAGATCAGCGCCTGAGACGGCCCGGCCGCGCGGGTGCAAGACAAAAAAATGCCCCGGTCCAGCCGGGGCATTCCATTCTTGTCACCGCCCTGCACAGGCAAGGGCGGCGGCGCAGCGCCGAATTACTTGCGGGTGCTGCGGGTGGCTTTGGCGCCAGCCTGGGACATCTGTTCCACGGCGTTGGTGACATTGGCTTCGAGAACTTCAGCGGCTTGCTTGGCGTTCTTGGTGAACTGCTCGTAGCCGGCGCTCATGTTGCCGATGGCCGACTTGAGCACGGACACAGCCTGCTCGGAACCGGCCGGTGCATTCTTGGCGACTTCGTCGATCATCGCCACGACCTTGCGGTTCACTTCGGCGATCTGGGCTTCGGCAGCCTTGGTCAGCTCAGCCTGGGTGCTGGAGAAGATGCCGCTGAGGTGACGGCCATAGGCGACCGACTTTTCCAGCGTCGGCTGGGCGTGGGCGCTGGTGAGCGCAAAGAATTCCTGCGGGTCCTTGGCCGCGAACAGCTTCTGGGCGGCGGCCTGGCTTTCTTCCAGAGTGGAGCGGGCTGCCTTCAGGTTCAGGTCCACCAGTTTTTCCACACCTTCAAAGGTCTTGCTGGCCAGCTGGCTGAACAGGGCGATTTGCGCTTCTGCGTTGGCTTTGGCTGCGGCGGAAAATTGCTCGGTGTAGGTCGTCATGTTGAAACATCCTTCTCTTTAGTTGGTTGATGAACAAGGCAGCGTGACGGTGAAAACTTACGGACCGATCTCGACGAACAGGTGGATTCCGATGTCATTTCTTCTTGAAATATGATGCATTGCACAAGCGAATTCTAGTTTAATCGTGCATAAAGTCAAAGCTTTCATCGCATGGGAATGGCGAAAAGCGATGCAAAGTTGATCCACGTCTAATCAAGGACTTAGGTGATTTTTTGAGAGGCATTCCAAGAAAGATGAACTCTGCCTCAAGGAACTGGAATCAGGTTATCAATCCCGTGCGCGCAATCGTTTGCGCGCCGCATCAAGGCAGTTTTGTTGCAGTGCGGCAAGCCCTGCCGAGAAAAACGAGAGTGTTGTGTGAAAGCCTACTACAGCGATCATTTTGTATTACCCCTGCCATCCGGCCACCGTTTCCCCATGGTCAAGTACCGCATGATCCGCGAAGGGGCGGCGCGCGCCTTGCCGGACCTGGAATTCCATGAAGCCATGCCGGCCTCGGACGGTGAGCTCGCCCTGGCGCATCATCCGGACTACATCGCCCGCGCCAGCCGGGGCGAGCTGACGGCTGCCGAGCAGCGCGAGATCGGTTTTCCCTGGTCGCCCGAAATGGTGGAGCGCTCGCGCCGCTCCTCGGGGGCGACCATCGCCGCCTGCCGCGCCGCCTTCAGCGAGGGCGTCGCCGTCAACCTGGCCGGCGGCACGCATCACGCCTACGGCGACCACGGCGCGGGGTTTTGCGTCTTCAATGACGCGGCCATCGCCGCGCGCCTGATGCAGGCCGAACGCCGCGCCGCCCGCGTGGCCATCGTCGATCTGGATGTCCACTAGGGCAATGGCACGGCAGCGATCCTGGCGCGTGATGAGTCGGTGTTCACCCTGTCGCTGCATGGACAGAACAACTATCCCTTCGAGAAGGAGCAGAGCGACCTGGACGTGGCGCTGCCCGATGGCGTGGGCGATGACGACTACCTGGGCGCCTTGCAGCAGGCGCTGGCGACGCTGCAGCAGCGTTTTGCCCCGCAGTTGCTGATCTACCTTGCAGGGGCTGACCCTCATGAGGGCGATAGGCTCGGCAAGATGAAACTGACCCTGGCGGGACTGGCCGCGCGCGACCAGGCCGTGTTTTCCTATGCCCGCGAGCACGAAATCCCGGTTGCGGTTACGATGGCGGGCGGTTACGGACGGGAGATCGAACAGACCGTGGCCGTACACCTACAAACGATAAGACTGGCCAGCCTCCACGCCGCGCGCTGGAGCAGCCGACAAGCTGAGCCGGGCCCAGCCCCGATGATGGAAAACAAGAAATGATGCCTTCCCCCGCCGGCGCAAGCCGGCCCCGCCAGCTCCTGATGAGCCTGGTGCCGTTGCTGTTCGTGCTGATCTGGAGTACCGGCTTCATCGTCGCCAAATTCGGCCTGCCTTATGCGCCGCCGCTGACTTTCCTGCTCTTGCGTTTCACTGGCGTACTGCTGGTGCTGCTGCCGCTGGTGCTATTGTTCCGCGCACCCTGGCCGCATGGCCGCATCCGTCATGTGGCCGTGGCTGGCGTGTTGCTGCAGGCCGGTTACCTGGCCGGCGTGTGGTGCGCCATCAAGATTGGCATGCCGGCCGGCTTGTCGGCCCTGATCGTCGGGCTGCAACCCATCCTGACCGCCTTCGCCGCGCCCTTGCTGGGCGAGTCCGTGCGGGGACGGCAGTGGCTGGGACTGGCGCTGGGGCTGTGCGGGGTGGGGCTGGTGGTGGCCAACAAGATCTCGCTCATTGGCCTGTCCACGGCCAGCATCGCCCTGTGCGTGTTTGCCTTGCTGTGCATCACGGCGGGCACCTTGTACCAGAAACGCTATTGCGCGCACTTCGACCTGCGCACAGGCACCGCGATCCAGTTCATGGCTTCCATCGTGGTCGTGCTGCCCTTGGCGGTGGTCGTGGAAGGACTCGACTGGCGCCTGAGCAATGTGTCCTGGACCCCGCAGTTCATCGGCGCGCTGTTGTGGTCGGTGCTGGCCTTGTCCATCGGGGCGATCTTCCTGCTCTTTGCGCTGATCCGGCGCAGTGCCGCCACCAGCGTCACCAGCCTGCTCTACCTGACCCCGCCCACCACCGCCGTGATGGCCTGGCTGATGTTCGGGGAAGCGTTCAGCCTCATCGGCGCGCTGGGCATGCTGGTGGGGGTGATCGGCGTGGCCTTCGTCGTGCGCAAATAGTTGTGCGCAAATAAGCGTACGCAAATAATTCAGTCCGCCGCCGGCATCAGGGTCACCAGTTTCAGATCGGGCCGATTGGCCACGCGGAAGTTGACCTGCAGATACCGCAGCTCCGTTCCCTGGGGCGTGCGGAAGCGACGCTCGCCGCCCTCGCGCGCCACCACATCCTGCAAGCGCCAGGCGCGCTGGAACAGGGCGTTGCAGGCCGACAGCTCATCGACCAGCCTCAGCACCGCCGGATCGTCCAGCAGGGCCGCGCAATCAGCGCGGAATTCCGCCACCAGCCGGTGCGCCCGCTGCTCCCAGTCCACCGTAAGACTACGGGCCTGTTCGCTGGCAAACATGAAGCGCAGCAGGTTGGGGCGCGTGCTCCTGTCCTCGAGCCAGCCGCCGAAGAGCTTGCGTGCCGCCGGGTTCCAGGCCACGGTGTTCCAGGTCCGGTCCAGCAGATAGGCGGGCGCGCGGAACTGGCTGACGACGTCCAGGATTTCGGGCGCGATGCTGCTTTCTTCATGCTGGTCCGGGGCGGCCGGATCTTTCTTTCCCGCCAGTTCAAACAGGTAGGTGCGCTTGGCGCGCGGCAGCCGCAAGGCATCGGCAATACGCGCCAGTGCCTGCGGCGAGACCGACTCGGTGCGCCCCTGTTCGATCCAGGTGTACCAGGTCACGCTGATGCCGCACAACTGCGCCACTTCTTCGCGCCGCAGACCGGGCGTGCGGCGGCGGCCGGCCAGCGCCATGGCCGGCAGGCCTGCATCGGCGGGGGCCATCTGCTGGCGTTGGGTCTTGATGAATTCGCCAAGGGCGCGGCGGGCGAGATCGGGTTCCATCGGTGGGGCAGGGTAGTGGTCGGAGTAATAGTATAACTACCCAACTTGTAACAGCATAGAGAAGCGCTAGACTGGCCGCTCATCCACTGCATCACCCCTTCACCCCGTCACCACGTATCAGGAGCCCCGCCATGCGCAGCCATCAGCAAGTCGTCACCGAACAGTTCGGCAGCACCGCCGCCGCCTATCTCAGCAGCACCGTCCATGCGCAGGGCGCCGATCTGCAGGAACTGGCCGCCATCGCCGCCGCCATTCCCGCCGCACGCGTACTTGACCTGGGATGTGGCGGCGGCCATGCCAGCTTCGCGGTCGCGCCGGTGGTGGAGAAGGTGATCGCCTATGACCTCTCGCCGGCCATGCTGGAGGTGGTTGCCACCGCAGCGGCCGAACGCGGCCTGGCCAACCTGGCGGTGCGCCAGGGCAGCGCCGACCGGCTCGACTTCCCCGACGCCAGCTTCGACCTGGTCTGCACCCGCTTCTCCGCGCATCACTGGCGCAACCTGCCGCAGGCGCTGGCCGAGGTATTCCGGGTGCTCAAGATGGGCGGGCGCTTCATCGTCATCGACACCGCCGCCCCCGCCGACGTGCTGGCCGATACCTATGTGCAGTCCATCGAGTTGTTGCGCGACACGTCGCACGTGCGCAACATCAGCCTGCGTTCCTGGCGCAAGCTGCTGGCCCGGGCGGGCTTTGGCGTCTCCAGTGACAAGAGCTGGAAGCTGCGCCTGGAGTTCGACAGCTGGGTGGCCCGCATGCGCACCCCGCAGGAGAACATCGTGGCCATCAAGGCCCTGTGGCAGGCGGCTCCGGAAGAAGTGCGGCAGTATTTCGCGCTGGACGCGGCAGGGTCGTTCTCTATCGATGTGGCCATGCTGGACGCCTGCAAGCTCTGAGCCGGCGCTCGCCCGCCCATTGGGGGCGGGCTTTTTCCTTTTGCTGGCACACTCTGAGGCCATCCGGCGTCAACGGTCCAGCCGGCCTCCTCGTTATCCCTTCATTCAATCCACCGTAAAAGCGCACATCTGCGCCCTATATTGCCTTCTGTTAAGGCCTTGTACGGGCCGGGCATTACGGTAGACTGTTTCACGTCGAAGTTGGTTTTGGTGAATTCTCTCGAGAAAAATCTAAAAATATCGAGAAAAAACTTAAAGCATACGTAGGAAAATCCGAGGTGAGCGGGGGACGCAAGCACCTCTCTGGAATGTAGAAAGCCGATTAAGTGATTGCGCTAACTACTTAATTCTCTTGCGAAAATTCTGCTTTTTGCTACACTGCCAACGTTTCTTTTGTGGACTATCAGGGTAAATTGGGGGGAGATCCACCTATGTTCAAATCAGCGCTGGCCGTATTGACATCGCTACTTTTCATCCACGCTGGTTTGGCGCCCGCCGCCGCGCAGACTGTCAACAACACCGCCAAGAAGCCGGTCAAGAAGGCTGTCGCCAAGCGTGCCGCCCAGCCGGTCAGCCGCACCGTCGCCAAGGGATCGCTGAACAACCGCGAAAAGCTGGTGCGCAAGGTGACTGTGGTCAGGGGCAAGCGTCAGGTCAGCTACCAACGCGTCTCGGCTGCTCCTTCGGTGCCAGTGGTGCCACCGGTGATGACGGCTGGCGACATGGCCGGCCTGAACCTGACCCCCGACCCATTGGCCCTGCGTTCCAACGTGGCGCTGGTGATCGACCAGGCCAATTCGCAAGTCCTGTTTGAAAAGAATTCCGGCGTGGCCCTGCCGATCGCCTCGGTGACCAAGCTCATGACCGCGCTGGTAGTGGTAGAAGCGCGCCAGAACATGGAAGAAGTGCTCACCGTCACCGATGACGACGTGGACCGCGAAAAGCACAGCAGCTCGCGCCTGCGCGTGGGTGCGACCCTGAGCCGCGACGACATGCTGCACATCGCCCTGATGAGTTCGGAAAACCGCGCCGCCTCCGCGCTGGGTCGCAACTACCCGGGCGGCCTGCCGGCCTTCGTGGCGGCCATGAACGCCAAGGCGCGCTCGCTGGGCATGACCGATACCCGCTATGTCGATTCGACCGGCCTGTCCAGCCAGAACGTGGCCAGCGCCCGTGACTTGGCCAAGCTGGTGGTGGCGGCCTACAACTACCCCGTCATCCGCCAGTACTCTACCGATCCCAAGTACATGGTCGAGCCCAGCGGCCACGCCCTGCAGTACAACAGCTCCAACCGCCTGACCTCCAACAAGGAATGGGATATCGGCCTGCAGAAGACCGGTTTCATCAACGAGGCGGGGCATTGCCTGGTGATGTATACCCGTATCGAGGGCCGTCCCATCGTCATGGTCTTCCTCGATTCCAAGGGCCGCCTCTCGCACGTGGGTGACGCCGCCCGCATGCGCAAGTGGCTGGTGGATGACCAGCCCAGCAACCTGACCCGCATGAAGATGGTGCGCGCCGACGAGGGTTGATGGAGGCGGATGGCCTTGCCTGCAGAGGCTTGAATGAAAAATGCCGTTCAGTGATGAACGGCATTTTTGTTTGCGCTTCAGAAAACCGTTCGACCTGAGTAGGGCCGCAAGGCCCGTATCGCGGGTGCACTGACCGATGTGCGACGACCGCCGCGCCTTCGATACGCCGCTGCGCGGCTACTCAGGACGAACGGGATGGGGATGATTGGGTGGGGCAGTGGCGGGCGGATGCGTCGTAGAGAAACTGCTTGTATTTCAGAAAACCGTTCGACCTGAGTAGGGCCGCGAGGCCCGTATCGAAGGCGCGCTGACCGATGCACGACGACCGCCGTGCCTTCGATACGCCGCTGCGCGGCTACTCAGGACGAACGGAATGCGCGGGGTGAAGCGTTTTTCAATTTCGGTCCTGACGATACCCCAGCGCCGAGGAAATCTGGCTGGCCGTGCTGACCAGGTCTTCCACCCATTCATCCTGCAGCCGGTCGGCCGGGGCCGAGATCGACAGACCCGCGACCAGCTTGCCGCTGTCGTCGCAGATGCCGGCGGCCATGCAGCGCACACCCAGCTCCAGTTCTTCGTTGTCGCGTGCGTAGCCCAGCGCGCGCACCATCGACAGTTCGCGTTCCAGCTTGGTGAGATCAGTGATGGAATTCTTGTTGTGGCCCGCCAGCCCCGTACGGGTGGCGTAGGCGCGCACGTTCTTGGGGTCGTCCACCGAGAGGAAGAGCTTGCCGGTGGAAGTCAGGTGCAGGGGCGCCCGGCCACCGATGGCGCGCACCACCTGCATGCCAGAACGTTCAGAAAAGGAACGGTCAATATAAACGATTTCATCCGCCTGCCGCACCGACAGGTTGATGGTCTGGTGGGTCTTGCGGTGCAGGGCGCGCATGAAGTCCAGCGCCGCTTCCCGCACCGACAGCCGGCTCTTGACGATGTTGCCCAGCTCCAGCAGGCGCATGCCCAGGCGGTAGGTGCCGGGCTCGACGCGGTCGACGAAACGCTTGACCACCAGGTCATTGAGGATACGGTGGGCGGTGGAAGGATGCAGGTCGGTGGCGGCGGACAATTCCTTCAGGCTGACCGGATCAGGGTAGGCCGCCAGGGCGTCGAGCAGGGACACCATGCGCTCGATGACCTGGATGGAGATGTGTTGTTCTGTCTCGCCTGCTTCTTTTTTCATGACGCCGCCTGGTGCGTTGCAATATCGGGTTTATACCACAATGTGAAAAGAACAAAAAGTCCGTTCGTGCTTTTCCTGGTCTGCAGGAAGGCCAGAAGGCCGGCCCGCATCGCTCCAACCAAGCCTTTGGTTATAAAGACTGTCTGCTTTATTCTGAGGCCATGTGCTTGCATATCCGTTTTTCGCATATCGAGAGACGAAACTATTCGTTCTTTTTGCAGGGCAGGCTCATTAACCTGTGTGCTCCAAAACAACAGAACATTCGGGAACGGATATGCTGAAGAACATCATCAAGTCGGTCGCTGTCGCCCTGGTGCTGGCCCAGGCCGCCCATGTGGCGCACGCGGCAGACGTCTCGCTGCTCAACGTCTCTTACGACCCGACGCGCGAACTCTACGCCGACTACAACAAGGCCTTTGCCAAGTACTGGAAGGAAAAGTCGGGCGACAACGTCACCATCAAGGCTTCCCATGGCGGTTCCGGCAAGCAGGCTCGTTCGGTCATCGACGGCATCGATGCCGACGTGGTGACCCTGGCCCTGGCCTACGACATCGATGAAATCTCGGAAAAGGCCAAGCTCTTGCCGGCCGACTGGCAAAAGCGCCTGCCGCACAACAGCTCGCCCTATACCTCCACCATCGTCTTCCTGGTGCGCAAGGGCAATCCCAAGGGCATCAAGGACTGGGGCGACCTGATCAAGCCTGGCGTCTCCGTCATCACCCCCAATCCCAAGACCTCGGGCGGTGCCCGCTGGAACTACCTGGCGGCCTGGGCCTATGCCAAGCAGAAGGGGGGTAGCGACGACGCCGCCCGCGACTATATTTCCAAGCTGTTCAAGAATGTGCCGGTGCTGGATTCGGGGGCGCGCGGCGCCACCATCACCTTCGTCGAACGGGGCATCGGTGATGTGCTGCTGGCCTGGGAAAACGAAGCCCTGATCTCCTTGAAGGAATGGGGCCCGGACAAGTTCGACATCGTCGCGCCCTCCGTCTCCATCCTGACCGAACCGCCGGTGGCCGTGGTCGACAAGGTGGTCGACCGTCGCGGCACCCGCAAGGTGGCCGAGGAATACCTGAAGTTCCTCTATTCGGAGCAGGGCCAGGAAATCATCGCCAAGAACTACTACCGCCCCATCGATCCCAAGATCGCCGCCAAGTACGCCTCGCAATTTCCGAAGCTGAACCTGGTGACCATCGACAAGGATTTCGGCGGCTGGCAGAAGGCCCAGAAGACCCACTTCGCCGATGGCGGCACCTTCGACCAGCTCTACGCGCCCAACAAGAAGTGACCTGAAACCCGGGCAGGAACCGGTGCGCCGGTTCCCCTCCCTCCCTCCCTCCCAGTACAAGCACACGACATGACTATCCTGTTATTGGCCGGCAGCCCCTCTGCGCCTTCCCGTTCCACCCGTCTGCTGCACCACGTCGGCGACAAGCTGGCCCAGCTCGGACATCGCTACGCCCGCCTGGAGGTGCGTGACCTGCCGGGCCAGGCCATCCTGCGCGCCGACTGGAACGATGCCGAGGTCAAGGCCGCGCTGGCCACCGTTGCGGAAGCCTCGGCCGTGGTCGTGGCCACGCCGGTCTACAAGGCAGCCTACAGCGGCATCCTCAAGGCCTTCCTGGACCTGCTGCCGCAATTCGGCCTGACCGACAAGCTGGTGCTGCCGCTGGCCACCGGCGGCAGCCAGTCGCACATGCTGGCGCTGGACTATGCGTTGCGCCCGGTGCTCTCTTCGCTCAATCCCAAGCATGTGCTGCCCAGCATCTATGCCACCGAGGCGCAAGTGACCTGGAGTGAAGAAAAGGGCCTGGTGCTGGACGCACCCATCGAAGCCCGTGTCGATGAAGGTGTGGCGCAGCTCTCGGCCAGCCTGCTGGCCCTGCACAAGGCCGCGCCCGAGCAATTCCGCGAGATTCCCTTCTCGCAGCTGCAATACAGCGTTTCCTACTGAAGCACAGCGCCGGAGTGATTCCGGCATGGCGATCCGCACCGACAAGAGCACCGGCTGGTACAGCGGATGGCCTGTTGCATGCCCGAATTTTTGGAATCTGGAGAAAAACATGTCCGCCAACAAGAACAAGACTGTCCGTCAACCACGTCGCCGCGCCATCCAGCGTCTCTCGGCTATCGCTCTGGGCGCGCTGACCATTGCCCTGGGTGCGTCGCCCGTCCAGGCGCAGGAAACCAAGCTGCTGCGCATCGGCTACCAGAAGGCCGCCAATACCCTGGTGCTCCTGAAAGCCCATGGCACGCTGGAAAAACGCCTGCAGCCGCTGGGCGTGGAAGTGAAGTGGGCCGAGTTCGCCGCGGGTCCGCAGTTGCTGGAGGCCTTGAACGTGGGCTCGGTCGATTTCGGCTATGTCGGTGAAGCGCCGCCGGTGTTTGCCCAGGCCGCCGGTGCGGACTTCGTCTATACCGCCTATGAAATCCCCACGCCCGATGCCGAAGGCCTGCTGGTGCAAAAGAATTCGCCCATCAAGAGCGTGGCCGAACTGAAGGGCAAGAAGATCGCCTTCAACAAGGGTTCCGACGTGCACTGGCTGGTGGTGGCGCTGTTGAAGAAGGCCGGTCTGCAATACAGCGATATCCAACCGGTCTACCTGGCCCCGGCTGACGCACGCGCCGCCTTCGAGCGCGGCGCCGTGGATGCCTGGGCGATCTGGGACCCGTTCCAGGCCGCTGCCGAGAAACAGGTCGGCGCGCGTCGCCTGGCCACTGGCGTGGGCGTGGTCAATCACCACCAGTTCTTCCTGAGCGCACGGCCCTTTGCGGCCAAGAATCCGCAGGTCGAGAAGATCCTGCTGGAAGAGATCAGCCGCGAAGGCGAATGGGTACGCACCCACACCGCGCAGGCCGCCGCCCAGCTCGCGCCCATCCAGGGCCTGGACGCCGACATCATCGAGACCGGCCTGAAGCGCTACGCCCATGTCTACAAGCCCGTCGATGCCCAGGTGCTGGCCGAGCAGCAGAAGATCGCTGATGCCTTCCATGAACTCAAGCTCATCCCCAAGCCGCTCAAGGTCAGCGACGCCGTCCTCAAATAAGGCCGCCACAGGAGTCCTAGCATGAACGTTTTCTGGTTTATCCCCACCCATGGCGACAGCCGCTACCTCGGCACGTCCGAAGGCGCTCGCGCAGTCAGCCATGACTACATGAAACAGGTCGCCGTGGCCGCCGATACCCTGGGCTACGACGGTGTGCTGCTGCCCACGGGCCGCTCTTGCGAAGACGCCTGGGTAGCCGCCGCCAGCCTCATCGATGCCACCCGCCGCCTGAAATTCCTGGTGGCCGTGCGTCCCGGCCTGATGGCGCCCACGCTGGCCGCGCGCATGGCTGCCACCTTCGATCGCCTCTCCGGGGGGCGCCTGCTCATCAACGTGGTCACCGGCGGTGATCCGGTGGAGCAGGAGAGCGATGGCGTCTTCGGCAGCCATGCCGAGCGCTATGAGATTTCCGACGAATTCCTCAAGATCTGGCGCGACGTGCTGACCAAGACCCGCAGCGGTGAACCGACCCATTTCCAGGGCAAGCATCTCAGCGTCAAGGGCGCCAAGGCGCTCTATCCCCCGGTGCAGCAGCCGTATCCGCCGCTGTATTTCGGTGGTTCTTCCGACGAGGCGATCGACCTGGCGGCCGAGCAGGTCGATGTCTACCTGACCTGGGGCGAGCCGCCCGCCGCCGTGGCCGAGAAGATCGCCCGCGTGCGCGAACGCGCCGCCAAGGCAGGCCGTACGCTGCGCTTCGGCATCCGCCTGCACGTGATCGTGCGCGAGACCAATGAAGCCGCCTGGCGCGCTGCCGATGAACTGATCAGTCGGCTCGATGACGAGACCATCGCCAAGGCCCAGGCCAACTTTGCCCGCATGGATTCGGAAGGGCAGCGCCGCATGGCGGCCCTGCACGGCGGCCGCCGCGACAAGCTGGAAGTGAGCCCCAACCTGTGGGCAGGCGTCGGCCTGGTGCGGGGCGGCGCGGGCACGGCGCTGGTGGGCGATGGTCCGACGGTGGCCGAGCGGCTCCAGGAATATGCGGCGCTGGGCATCGATACCTTCATCCTCTCGGGCTATCCGCACCTGGAAGAGTCCTACCGGTTTGCCGAACTGGTGTTCCCCCTGTTGCCGCGCGGGCAGCGCGAAGGCGGCAGTGGCCAACAGTTGCCCGGCCCCTTCGGCGAGATCGTTGGCAATACCGAATTGCCCAAGGCCGCGCCGGTGCGCGTGTCAGCCAGTTGAGGCGGACATGACGAGCGCATCCAATCCGGTCGCAGGCAGGGCCGTCGGGCCGCAGGAACAGGCCAAGCCCAAGGCCGCCAGCAAGCCGCGTCGGCAAAGTCATGCCTGGATCGGCTGGCTCTTGCCGCTGCTGCTGCTGGTGTGGTGGGAAGTGGCGGCACAGGCGGGCTGGCTGTCCAGCCGCATCCTGCCGGAACCGCTGGCCGTGCTCAAGGCGGCCTGGGAACTGTCCGCCTCGGGCGAACTGTGGCGTCACCTGGCCGTCTCCAGTGGCCGGGCGGCCTCCGGCTTTGCGGTCGGTGCCGGTCTGGGCCTGATCCTGGGCCTGCTCTCGGGCAGCCTGCGTTCGGCCGAGCTGCTGCTGGACACGACCTTGCAGATGGTGCGCAACATTCCCGCGCTGGCGCTGATCCCGCTGGTGATCCTGTGGTTCGGCATCGATGAGACGGCCAAGCTGTTCCTGGTGTCGGTGGGGGTGTTCTTCCCGGTCTACCTCAACACCTTCCACGGCATCCGGTCGGTGGACCAGGGCTTGATCGAGATGGCCAAGAGCTACGGCCTGTCGGGCTGGCCGCTGTACCGTGACGTGATCCTGCCGGGCGCCTTGCCGGCCATCCTGGTGGGCCTGCGCTTTGCGCTGGGGCTGGTCTGGGTGCTGCTGATCGTGGCCGAGACCATTTCGGCCCAGGCCGGCATCGGTTACATGACCATGAATGCCCGCGAATTCCTGCAGACCGATGTGGTGCTGGTGGGCATCCTGCTGTACGCCTTGCTGGGCAAGCTGGCCGACACGGCGGCGCGCTGGCTGGAGCGGTTCTGGTTGCGCTGGCATCCGGGCTATCAATGAAGCTGCATGAGACCGAGTCAGGAGAAGAGCATGCGTAACGACGCACAGGAAAACCAGCAAGTCCGCCGCGCTGCCGGGCGGGGCGTGGGCATCAGGCTGCGCGCCTTGTCCAAGGCCTTCAGCGGGCGCACGGTCTTGCACGAGATCGACCTCGATATCGCACCGGGCGAGTTTGTCGCCATCGTCGGTCGCAGCGGTTGCGGCAAGAGCACGCTGTTGCGCCTGGTGGCGCAGCTGGATGCGGCCAGCGGCGGAGAGCTGATCTATGAACATGGCGGCAGCGGCCAGCCCGAGGTGCGCATCATGTTCCAGGACGCGCGTCTGCTGCCGTGGAAGCGGGTGCAGGCCAATGTGGCCCTGGGCCTGCCCCGGCAGGCGGCGCCGCAAGCCTTGCATGCGCTGCGCCAGGTCGGCCTGGACCAGCGCGCCGGTGAGTGGCCTGCCGTGCTCTCGGGTGGCCAGCGGCAGCGCGTGGCGCTGGCGCGTGCGCTGGTGCATGACCCGCAGTTGCTGCTGCTGGACGAACCCTTGGGCGCGCTTGATGCGCTCACCCGCATCGAGATGCAGACGCTGATCGAATCGCTCTGGCGCGAACGCAGCTTCACCGCCTTGCTGGTCACCCACGATGTGCAGGAAGCCATCGCCCTGGCTGACCGCGTGCTGCTCATCGAAGACGGCCGCGTGGCCCTGGATCAGCGCATCGACCTGGCCCGCCCACGCTCGCGCGGTCAGGCGCAGTTTGCGGCGCTGGAAGAAGCGATCCTGGCGCGGGTGCTGCGGCATCCGGGTAGCGAATCCGCCATCGAGGAACTCGAACCTGCCTTTGCGCCGCGTGGCGTGCAGCAGGTGCAGTGGGCCATCTGAACAACATTGATTTCAACCCCTACGGCGCGGCAAGTGCCACACCGTTTCATCAAGGAGCAGAGCATGACCATTCAAGCAATCAACGTACGCAACCAGTTCAAGGGCAAGGTCAAGGCCATCATCGAAGGTTCGGTGGTGTCCGAGGTCGATGTGGAGACCCCGGCTGGCATCGTGACCTCGGTCATCACCACCCGTTCGGTCAAGGATCTGGGCCTGACCATTGGCAGTGAAGTGGTGGCGCTGGTCAAGGCCACCGAAGTATCGATCGCCAAGCTGTGATCGCGTGGCCGTTCCGGGCGGCCAGCCTGCCCGGGCGGTATTTTTTCAGGAGCAGGCCCGATGGCATATCAGGCACTGAACGCTTATCTGGCACGCCTTTCCAAGGGCGCCACCACGGCCTCCCCGGTCTGGCTGGATGAGCAGGGGCGCGCCGCAGGGCGTTTCTTCAATACTTCGCTGACATCGGCCTTCCAGCCGGTGCGCAGCTTCGACGACGGCCAGGTGATCGCCTGCGAAGCCTTCGCCCGCAGCCATTCGGCCGTCGACGACGGCCTGCATTTGTGGAAGCTGCTCGACCAGGCCGCCAGTGACGACGAATCGGTCGAACTGGACCGCCTGTGCCGCATGCTGCACGCCATCAACTACTTCCGCCAGGTCGGCGAGGACGCGCCCGAGCTGCATCTGTCGGTGCATGCGCGGCTGCTGGCGGCGGTCAACAACAATCACGGCGTGGCCTATCGCCGCATCCTGGCCGCGCTGGAACTGCCGCATGAGCGCATCGTGCTGCAACTGCCGGTGGTCACACCCAACCAGCGCTGGCTGCTCAACTACGTGCTGGACAATTACCGCCGCAACGGTTTCCGCCTGGGCGTGTCGGCCAATAGTCCGCTGGAGGCGCTGGGCTTGCTGGACAAGGTCAGGCCCGATCTGATCAAGGTCGATGCACGCGAACTGGCCGACCCTGACAGCGTGGCCTTGCTGTTGTTGCGGGCGGCGGAGCAGGGCGTGCGCATCTTCTTTAAGCGCGTCGAGAGCCAGGAGGTCTTCGGGCGGCTGCAGCAGTACGGGCAGGCGCTGGCCCAGCCTATCCATGCCCAGGGTTACCTGTGGGACGTGCCGGCGGCGCATCTCCCGGAGGCTCTCCTGGCGCTCAGGGACGCGGCCTGAGGCATACTCCGTGGTTCCATCTCCAGCAGCGAGGCGCGTATGAGTCTGTCTTCCCAAACGTCTTCGGCCCCGGCGCGGCTTGCCGACTTCCGGATATTGGTGGCGCCCGGCCTGTCCGATAGCGGCGCCGAGCATTGGCAGTCGCGCTGGCAGCGCCTGTATCCAGGTTTCGAGCGGGTCCAGCAGGATGACTGGGAAAGCCCGGACCTGCCGCGTTGGTCGCAGCGCCTGGGCGAGGTGCTGGCGCAGGACGGCCGGCCCACGGTGATCGTGGCCCACAGCTTTGGCTGCCTGGCTACCGTCCATCGCGCCGCCGCCCTGCAAGCCGAGGGTGGCTCGGCCCATCCCATCGTGGCCGCCTTGCTGGTGGCCCCGGCTGATCCGGTCAAGTTCGGCGTCAGCGCCGCAGTCAGGCACAAGCTGCCCTTTGCGGCCAGGGTGATCGGCAGCGACAACGATCCCTGGATGAGCGCCGAGCGCGCCCGCCACTGGGCCGAGGCCTGGGGCGCGGATTTCCGCTCGGTGGGCGCGCATGGCCATATCAATGCCGAGTCCGGTCTGGGCGACTGGACCCAGGGCCAGCAATGGCTGTTGGAACTGCTGGAACAGATCATCTGAATTTCATTGCGCTTCCTTCCTCAAGCGTATGAAGAGCGGTATTTAGCCTGCTCTTTATGCGCTTTTCTTCTAAGGGCATGCAAAAAACTTCGTTCTCTTTATAACTAACGGGTGCGAATATCGCTCACCTATAGTCGCATTTGTAATAAAAAGAGAACGACAATGTCCGCATCCCCTGTTTCCCTTGCCGCCCCCCGAGCCGCGCCGGCAGCCGCTTCCAGCGGGACTGGCCGGCGCGTCCTGCCGGGTTTCCGGCTATCGCTGGGCTTCACTCTCTTCTATCTGGCGCTGATCGTCCTGATCCCCTTGTCGGCGCTGTTCCTGAAGACCTTCACGTTGACCTGGGAGGGCTTCATCGAGGCCGTCACCTCGCCCCGGGTGATGGCGTCCTATCGCTTGAGCTTCGGGGCATCGCTCATCGGCGCTTTCCTGAACGTGATCTTCGGTGGCATCGTGGCCTGGGTGCTGGTGCGCTATCGCTTTCCCGGCAAGCGCATCATCGACGCGCTGGTGGATCTGCCGTTTGCCCTGCCTACGGCCGTGGCCGGCATCGCCCTGACCACCCTCTATTCACAAAATGGCTGGCTGGGCAAGCTGCTCGCTCCGCTGGGCATCAAGGTCGCTTTCACGCCGCTGGGCGTGCTGGTGGCGCTGACCTTCATCGGCCTGCCTTTCGTGGTGCGCACCGTGCAGCCGGTGCTGGAAGAGGCCGAGCGCGAGCTCGAAGAAGCCGCTGCCAGCCTGGGCGCGAGCCGCTGGCAGACCTTCACCCGGGTGATCTTCCCCACAGTCCTGCCGGCGCTGCTGACCGGGTTTGCGCTGGCGTTTGCACGTGCTTCCGGCGAATACGGCTCGGTGGTCTTCATCGCCGGCAACATGCCGATGGTGTCCGAGATCACGCCGCTGTTCATCGTGACCAAGCTGGAGCAATACGACTATGCCGGCGCCACGGCCATTGCGATGGTGATGCTGCTGGTGTCCTTCGTGCTGCTGTTGACCATCAACCTGTTGCAAGCCTGGACCCGCAAGCGCGGCCAGTCGGAAAGGATCTGAGATGAGTGCTGCACCCATTTCCGCGGCCCACCAGGCGATCGCCCGTGGCGAGCCGCCGCTGACCCCGGCGGCCACGGCCGAACCCTTCTGGGTGCGAGCGCTGCTGATTGGCATCGCGCTGGCGTTCCTGACGCTGTTCCTGTTCGTGCCGCTGGTGGCGGTGTTCTATGAAGCGCTGCGCAAGGGCTGGGATGTCTATGTGGCCTCCATCACCGAGGCCGATGCCTGGTCGGCCATCAAGCTGACCCTCATCACCGCCGCCATCGCCGTGCCGCTGAACCTGGTCTTCGGCGTGGCCGCCGCCTGGGCCATCGCCAAGTTCGAGTTCCGCGGCAAGAACCTGCTGCTGACCCTGATCGACCTGCCGTTCTCGGTCTCGCCGGTGATCTCCGGGCTGATCTATGTGCTGCTGTTCGGGCTGCAAGGGTATCTCGGCCCCTGGCTGCGCGAGCATGACATCAAGATCCTCTTCGCCGTGCCGGGCATCGTGCTGGCCACCATCTTCGTGACCTTCCCCTTCGTGGCGCGCGAGCTGATCCCGCTGATGCAGTCGCAGGGCAGCGAAGAAGAAGAGGCTGCGCTGGTGCTGGGCGCGTCCGGCTGGCGCACCTTCTGGCACGTCACGCTGCCCAATATCAAGTGGGGCCTGCTGTATGGCGTGATCCTGTGCAATGCCCGCGCCATGGGCGAGTTCGGGGCGGTGTCGGTGGTCTCCGGCCACATTCGCGGCGAGACCAACACCATCCCCTTGCAGGTCGAGATCCTCTACAACGAATTCAACATCACCGGCGCCTTTGCCGTGGCCTCGCTGCTGGCCTTCCTGGCCCTGGTCACACTGGCCATCAAGAGTGTCATCGAGTGGCGGCTGCATCAGCAGCACAGCGCCAGCGAGCAAGTCTAAGGAGTCATCATGAGCATCGAAGTCCATCATATCCAGAAGCGCTTTGGCAGCTTCACCGCGCTCAACGACGTGTCCCTGAATTTCCCTGCGGGCGAACTGACGGCCTTGCTGGGGCCGTCCGGCTGTGGCAAGACGACACTGTTGCGCATCATCGCCGGTCTGGAGTCACCCGACTCCGGCCAGGTGCTGCTCGATGGCGAAGACGCCTCGGCGCGCCATGTGCGCGAGCGCCAGGTCGGTTTCGTGTTCCAGCACTATGCCTTGTTCAAGCACATGACCGTGTTCGAGAACATCGCCTTTGGCCTGCGCGTGAAGCCGCGCAGCCAGCGTCCTTCGGAAGCGGTGATCCGCGAGAAGGTCAAGCGCCTGCTGGAGCTGGTGCAGCTGGACTGGCTGGCCGACCGCTATCCGCCGCAACTCTCGGGCGGCCAGCGCCAGCGTATCGCGCTGGCCCGCGCGTTGGCGGTGGAGCCGCGCGTGCTGCTGCTGGACGAACCCTTCGGCGCCCTCGACGCCAAGGTGCGCAAGGAACTGCGCCGCTGGCTGCGGCGCCTGCATGATGAGCTGCATGTCACCAGCATCTTCGTTACCCATGATCAGGAAGAAGCGCTGGAAGTGGCCGACCAAGTAGTGCTGATGAACAAGGGGCAGGTCGAACAGATCGGCACGCCCGAGGCGGTCTACAACCATCCGGCTTCGCCTTTCGTCTACGGCTTCCTGGGCAATGTGAACTTGTTCCATGGTCGTCTGCATGAAGGGGTGCTCGATGCCGGTGGCGCGCGCTTCGAGGCGCCCGGCCACGACGATATCCGCGATGCCGCCGGCGTTGGTTTCGTGCGTCCGCATGATCTGGATGTGGAGCGCTACTCACCGGGCGCTGAGGGCATCGTGGTGCAATTGCGCCGCGCCCACGCCATCGGTCCGCTGGCGCAGCTGGAACTGGAGCGCGATGACAATGCCGAGCTGATCGAGGCGGTCATCCCCAACGAACGTTTTGCGCAATTGGGTCTGAAGAATGGCGAAACCCTGGTGGTGCGTCCGCGCCGCCTGCAGGTCTTTGCGCAACAGGAAGGAGGGCAGGGACGATGAATTTCCAGCAGCTGCGTTCCATCCGCGAAGCCGCCCGCTGCGGCTTCAACCTGACCGAAGTGGCCAATGTGCTGTTCACCTCGCAACCCGGCGTGAGCCGCCAGATCCGCGAACTGGAAGAAGAGCTGGGCGTGGAGATCTTCGAGCGCAACGGCAAGCGCCTGACCGGCCTGACCGAGCCGGGCAAGGGCATCCTGGGCATCGTCGAGCGGCTCTTGCTGGAAGCCGAGAACCTGCGCCGCGCCAGCAAGGAATACGCCGGCGAGCAGAGCGGCACGCTCTCCATTGCCACCACCCACACCCAGGCGCGCTACGTACTGCCGCGCGTGGTGCAGGCCTTCCGCGACGCCTTCCCGCAGGTGCGTATCGCCCTGCAGCAGAGCGCGCCGGAACACATCGCCGAATGGGTCATTTCGGGCAAGGCCGATATCGGCATCGCCACCGAAGGCCTGTCGCAGTTCAAGGAGCTGGTGTCCTTCCCCTGCTATACCTGGAACCACGTCATCGTGGTGCCGCAAGGGCATCCGCTCTTGGGGCTGGAGCAGGTCACGCTGGAAGACCTGGGCACCTGGCCGCTGATCACCTATGACGTCGGCTTTACCGGCCGTGGCCATATCGATGAAGCCTTCCGCCAGGCCGGTATCGAACCCGACATCGTGCTCACCGCCATGGATTCCGACGTGATCCAGCAATATGTCTCGCTGGGCATGGGCGTGGGCGTGGTGGCCTCAATGGCGGTGGACCAGGGCAAGCACCAGGAAATGGTGGCCATCAATGCCGCGCATCTGTTCAAGGCCAACATCGCCCGGTTGGCGGTGCGGCGCGGCGCTTACCTGCGTGGCTATGCCTTCGATTTCATCCAGCAGTTCGCGCCTGAACTCAAGCGCGCCGATATCGTCAATGCGCTCAATGAGGCCAATGCGCCGCAATAAACGCAGGAAAGCGAGCATGAAAAAGCCCGGCCACGCAACAACGTGACCGGGCTTTCTTGCCTTTGCGCCGGATCGCTCAGGCGCTGGTGGTGTTCAGGCTCGCCGGCACACCATAGTTGACTACGCCATTGCTGCCCACGGCGGGCTGGCCGGCGGAGTTGAGCACGTCGGTGAAGCTGACCGCGGGCTTCTTGGCCGGCGTGGGCAGGTTGGTGTAGGCGTTGCTGTGATAGGTGGAAGTGACGTTGTTGATGGACATGACCATCTCCTCGGTAAAGTGTGGGCCCCCCGGGCCGGTGGCCCAGACTCGTGACTGCCAGGGGAGTATAGGTGGCGGCCTTGTCGCTGCCCCTACCATTAACCCAGACTTGCCTATCTTTACCAGTGTTGGCTGCCGGCTACTTCTTCAGTCTGGCGGCGCATTGGTCGCGCAGGGTAGTGTCTTCGGGGCTGTCCTCGTCCTCATCACCGCCGGTTGTGCTCGCTCCACTGTGGGCGCATTGCCGGTAGGCCGTGACATAGCGCCCGAACTCGGCGCGCGCCTGCGCGCGCGGCAGGCTGGCCAGACGCTGGATGAAGGCGCGGCTGCCGATCTCGAAGTGTTGATAGTCGATGGGTTGCTTCCAGTGGCCGCCCCAGACCAGGAAACCGTGGTCATGGAACACGCTGATCACTTCCTCGGCCATGCCGCTGCTGACCGGACTGCGTTCAAGGTGGGCGGCCCCGGCTGGCGGCAGGACTTCCTGGGTGGGACTGCCGGCCTGGCTGACGTAGGGGTTCTGCAGCGGGTTGATGTCGATGGCCGCGCCATAGGCGTGCTTGGACCAGCCGCCGCCCCCGGTCATGGGCCGACCGTTGAAGGCCGAGGTGTTGTTGGCGGCCATGGAGCGCTGGTCGTCGCCCTCGAAGGCTTCCATCGGCTGGGCGCCAGCCAGCGGGAAGGAGCGCAGCAGCAACTCACCGAACAGCGCCTCCACCTCCGGGGCGATGGCGTCCAGCACCACCACCGCGCCGCGCCGGACTGCGCCCTCGCTGTCGTTGTAGTCGAAGCTCACCGTGGCCAGCCGCTGGCAGGGAACCGGATTGCCGGCAGTGATGACCTTGCTGCTCTTCATGCGCGCGCATTGCGCTGCTGAAACAGGGGTGATGTCGGCATGGGCCGCCTGCGCCAGGGCCAGGCTGGCCAGCAGGCCGCACAGCAGGCGGGGAAAGAGAGAGGAAAGGGCGGGGAGGGTCATCATAGCTGGCGATGATACGGGTTTTTGCGGCTGAAATCCTTGTCTTTTGTGTCAGATTGCCTGCGATGGCTGACATCAAGATGCGCCATTTTCTGACAGTGCGGGATCAGCAAAGCGGGAATAATCCGACTTGAGCAGTGTCGAATTTCGGCAACCCCATGATTTTCGGCAAATCCGATCAACAACCTTTGGAGGCAAAACATGCAGATTCGCCACACCCTCTTGGCTGCCGCCGTATTCACCGCCGTCCTCGCCGGCTGCAACAAGCGCGACGAGGCGCCCGCCACGCCTGCGGCCAACCCGCCGGCCAGCGCTCCGGCTGACTCGGCGACCACGCCGGCAGCACCGGCAACCCCTGCCGCACCGGCTACTCCGGCCCCGGCTGATTCGGGTTCGACCGCCACCCCGGCCACTCCGACGCCGACCACTCCGGCTCCGGCCAGCGGTGACACCGCCGGCGGCGAGAAGAAATAAGCTACCCGTCACCCACAAGAACGGCAACAGCCGACCCTATCACCCGCAGTGGGAACAGCACTGCATGCGCCGCGACAGCTCCCTGTCGCGGCGTTTTCTTTTGGTGGTGCGGCGTCGCCGAATGGCGACAAGCTCTAGCCTGGCGAGCGTGAAAACGCAGGGGGAAAAGCATGCAAAAACTTTACGAACTTTTTTTGCGGGGCTTTACTCCTACAGGTGGTTGAACTGTTCCTTCAACCTCCCTCTTGATAGGGAACTTGCCCGCAGTTCTTTGCTGCGGGCTTTTTTTCGTCCATCGCTCGCGCGCGGCCGTTCCTACTTGCCGCCGTGTGCCTTGACTACGGCGATCATGGCGCCAAAGGCCGGCCCCATGTTGGCTTCCAGAGTGGGATACATGCGCGAGATGCTGCCGTCCAGATAGAGCGCATCACTGCACTTGAGCTCGTCGCGCAGGAAGGTGGCAAAGTCGAAGAAACTGATGGGGTTGCGCGCAATGGCCAGCGTGACCACGCCGGTACGATCCAGGCAGACCGCGTTGCGCACCACCATGTTGACCGACTCCGGATCGAAGCGGGTATTGATCTTGCCCTCCACCAGCATCAGCGGACCGGACTGGGTAGCATAGCGCGCCACCGTGTTCCACAGGCTGCCCTCGGCGGCATAGTCCGAGGTCGCCACGATGTAGGCCTGGCGATCCCCCAGCACGAACACGCCATTGGGTTGCAGGTAGAAATTGCCGTAGGCGTTCTGGCGGGTGTTGAGCTTGCGCAGTTGCACGCCGTTTTCCACGTACAGCCCCAGCGGCTGCAACTGCTTGTCGTAGATGCCGGCATTGGTGGCGCAGATCATGTCCTGGCCCTGGCTGCGCAGGTGGGCGTCCAGCCGCAGGAAATTGGCCAGCGGCACGCCGTTGGCATCCTTCCAGAACATGCGGATGGTGTCGGTGCGCGGATCGGCGCGGCAGGTGCTGATGAAGACCTGATGATACTGGTACTGTTTGACCTCGGCGGCGCGGGCCGGCAGCGGGGCGGCCAGGCACAGCGCCATGGCGACCGCGGCCAGGGCGGCGGGCAGGAGGGAGCGGAGAGCGGTCAGTGGGAACAAAGGCATGAAGCAGGTCTCGTGTTGCAGGAGCGCCATCGCCCCTTGAGGCAGGACGATGACAGGCGGCTATTGTAAATGGGGCCAGGCCAGGCTTGCCACCGGAACTGGCTGATCCGGCGCAAAGCCAGGCCGGTAGAGGCTTTGCGGGGATTTCGCTGAAACCCGACATGTTGCAGTGCAAAGTCAGGGTGATTTTTCAAAAATCGAGAAAACCGGCATGAAATGTGCGGGAAATCGAATTTGACAGCGTAAAAATGACGTGGGAGGTGGAATTCTCAAAAAAAAGTTGTCCTCTATGACGGTGGTGTTACACTCTGCCCCCATGTCCCGGCCGGGCCCGAAAAAAATCGGGGCCAGAGAACCGGGACCCAACGCGCGCCGGCCCTCCGTCGGGTTGCGGCGCTCCTTGAATCGAATACAGCCTGGAGGAAAACACGATGAAATTCGCAAGCCGTCTGACCAAGATCGCCCTGGCCGCCGCCACCTTCGCCGCCTTTGCTGGCGTGGCGCATGCCGAGACCGTCAAGATCGCGATCGCTGGCCCGATGACCGGCGCTGTCGCCCAGTACGGCGACATGGTCAAGGCCGGCGCCCTGACCGCCATCGAACAGATCAACGCCGCTGGCGGCGCCAACGGCAACAAGTTCGAAGCCGTGATGATGGACGACGCCTGCGAACCCAAGCAAGCCGTGGCCGTGGCCAACAAGATCGTGAGCCAAGGCATCAAGTACGTGATCGGTCACGTCTGCTCCGGCTCGACCATCCCAGCCTCCGACATCTATGAGAACGAAGGCGTGGTGATGATCACCCCCTCGGCCACCGCTCCGCAACTGACCGAAGCCAAGCCGCACAAGTTCATCTTCCGCACCATCGGCCGTGATGACCAGCAAGGTCCGGCCGCTGCCCGCTACGTCATCGAGAAGCTCAAGCCCAAGAAGGTTGCCGTGCTGCACGACAAGCAGTCCTACGGCCAGGGCGTGGCCAGCTCGGTGAAGGCGGCGCTGGATGCAGCCAAGGTGCCGGTGGTGGTGTTCGAAGGCATCAATGCCGGCGACAGCGACTACTCGGCCATCGTCACCAAGTTGAAGTCGCAGGGCGTGGACTTCGTCTACTTCGGCGGCTACCACCCGGAAATGGGCCTGATCATGCGCCAGGCGCGTGAGCAAGGCATCAAGGCCGTGTTCATGGGTCCGGAAGGCGTGGGCAACAAGGACATCACCGCCATCGCCGGCCCGGCCTCCGAAGGCATGCTGGTGACCCTGCCGGCCGACTTCGCCGCCGATCCGGCCAATGCTGCGCTGGTCAAGGCCTTCGCTGCCGCCAAGCGCGATCCCAATGGTCCGTTCCAGATGCCGGCCTACTCGGGCGTGAAGATCATCGCCGACGCCATCGCTGGCGCCAAGTCCACCGATCCGGAAAAGGTTGCCGCCTACATCCACGCCAACAGCTTCAAGACCCCGATCGGCAACGTCGAATACGACAAGAAGGGCGACCTGAAGTCGTTCAAGTTCGTCGTCTTCACCTGGCACAAGGACGCCACCAAGACCGAGGCCAAGTGATTCGCACCGAATCGTTGGCATGACCGTCTGACCTGACGTCAACCACGAAATGCCCCATTGCAGTCCGGATGGGGCATTTCCACATCTGGTACCCCCTCATGAATGAATTGCTCCCTCAACTGACCCAGCAGCTCGTCAACGGGCTCTCGCTGGGCGCGATCTATGCCCTGATCGCCATCGGCTACACCATGGTCTACGGCATCATCGGCATGATCAACTTCGCCCACGGCGAGATCTACATGATCGCCTCCTACGTAGGCCTGGTGACCCTGACGGCCATCGGCGTGCAGTCCGGCTATCCCTTGCCGCTGCTCCTGGGCGGCGCGCTGATCGTTTCGGTGCTGGTCACGGGCCTGTACGGCTGGACCGTCGAGCGCGTAGCCTATCGCCCGCTGCGCGGCGGTCCACGCCTGGTGCCGCTGATCTCGGCCATCGGCATGTCCATCTTCCTGCAGAACTATGTGCAGATCGGCCAGGGCGCACGCGACATGTCGGTGCCGGTGCTGATCTCGGGCGCGCTGGAATTCCAGATGGGCAGCGACTTCACCGTCACCATTCCCTACTCGCGCATGGTCATCGTCGGCGTGACGCTGGTGCTGATGGTGGCCTTGACGCTGTTCATCGCACGCTCGCGCATGGGCCGCGCCTGCCGCGCCTGCGCCGAAGACATGGGCATGGCCAACCTCTTGGGCATCGATACCAACAAGGTGATTTCCTTCACCTTCGTCCTGGGCGCGATGCTGGCAGCCGTCGGCGGCGTGCTCATCGCCCTGACCATCGGCAAGCTCAATCCCTATATCGGCTTCATCGCCGGCATCAAGGCCTTCACGGCGGCGGTGCTGGGCGGGATCGGCAGCATTCCCGGCGCCATGCTGGGTGGTGTGCTGCTGGGCCTGGCCGAGACCTTCGCCGCAGGCTACCTGCCCTCGGAGTACAAGGACGTGGTGTCCTTTGGCCTCCTGGTGCTGATCCTGCTGTTCCGTCCCACGGGCTTGCTGGGCAAGCCGGACGTGGAAAAGGTCTGAGCGTGGCGGCACTGCGACGCAAGACGGACAACGATTTATTCAAGGAGGCGTGATGCCTGAGACTTTCAAGAATGCCGTGACGGCGGCCCTGGTGACCGCCGTATTGACCATCCCGCTGCTGGGCATGCAGTTGCAGCTGGAAGGTTACCGGGTGGTGCTCAATACCCACTGGACCCCGGTGCTGGTGGCGGTGCTGGCCGTGTTCCTGTTCCAGCTGGTCAAGCCGACGCTGTCGCGTTCGACCGCCGGGATCAAGCTGCCGGCGCTGCCGCGCATGCAGCCGCGCCAGCAGCGCGCAGCCGTGATGATCCTGCTGATGGCCGCGCTGGTGTGGCCCTTCTTCGGTTCGCGCGGCTACGTGGACGTGATGACCCTGGCGCTGATCTACGTGGTGCTGGGCCTGGGGCTGAACATCGTGGTGGGCTTTGCCGGCCTGCTGGACCTGGGCTATGTGGGCTTCTACGCCGTGGGCGCCTATACCTATGCGCTGTGCAACCAGTACTTCGGCCTGACGTTCTGGGAATGCGTGCCGCTGGCGGCGGCGGCCTCGGCGCTGTTCGGCTTCCTGCTGGGCTTCCCGGTGCTGCGCCTGCGCGGCGACTACCTGGCCATCGTCACGCTGGGCTTCGGTGAAATCATCCGCCTGCTGCTCAACAACATGACCAGCATCACCGGCGGTCCCGATGGCGTGTCCGGCATTCCCAAGCCGACCGTGTTCGGCCTGGTGATGGCGCGCAATCCCGTGACCGAGGGCGGCACCACCTTCCATCAGCTGTTCGGCCTGTCCTACCAGGGCGGTCACATGGTGATCTTCCTGTACTTCCTGGCCTTGCTGATGGTGCTGTTCACCTACTTCGTCACCAGCCGCCTGCTGCGTATGCCCATGGGGCGTGCCTGGGAAGCGCTGCGCGAAGACGAGATCGCCTGCCGCTCGCTGGGCATCAACCCGACCAAGGTCAAGCTCTCCGCCTTTACGCTGGGCGCCGCCTTTGCCGGCCTGGCCGGTTCCTTCTTCGCCGCCCGCCAGGGTCTGGTGACGCCGGAATCCTTTACCTTCATCGAGTCCGCCCTGATCCTGGCCATCGTCGTGCTGGGCGGCATGGGCTCGCAGCTGGGCGTGATCCTGGCCGCCATCCTCCTGACCGTGCTGCCGGAACTGGCGCGCAGCTTTGCCGAGTACCGCATGCTCATCTTCGGTCTGGTGATGGTGCTGATGATGATGTGGCGTCCGCAAGGACTGCTCCCCGCAACCCGTCCGCACGTGGAGCTGCCGCAATGAATGCATCCGTGAAAACCATGTTGGAAGTGTCGAACCTGTCGATGCGCTTTGGCGGCCTCTTGGCCGTGGATGGCGTCTCCCTGGCAGTGCAGGAGCGCGAAGTCTTCGCCATCATCGGCCCCAACGGCGCCGGCAAGACCACCGTCTTCAACTGCATCAGCGGCTTCTACCGGCCGACCTCGGGCGAGATCACGCTCGATGGCGCCTCCATTGCCCGCCAGCCCAGCCACCAGGTGGCGCAGCAGGGCCTGGTGCGCACCTTCCAGAACATCCGCCTGTTCAAGTCCATGACCGTGGTGGAAAACCTGCTGGTGGCGCAACATCAGCAAGTCAACACCAACCTGCTGTCGGGGCTGTTGAAGACGCCGGCCTATCGCAAGTCCGAGCAAGAAGCGCTGCAGCGCGCCGCCTACTGGCTGGACCAGCTGGGCCTGACGGCGCTGGCCAACCGCGAGGCTGGCACCTTGTCGTATGGCCTGCAACGGCGTGTGGAAATCGCCCGCTGCATGATCACCAAGCCGCGCCTGCTGCTGCTGGATGAACCGGCGGCCGGCCTGAATCCGCAGGAAAAGCAGGAGCTGTCGCAACTGATCGACCGCCTGCGCCGCGAACACGGCGTGGCCGTGCTGCTGATCGAACACGACATGAGCCTCATCATGGGCATCTCCGACCGCATCCTGGTCATGGAGCATGGCAAGCCCATCGTCACCGGTACACCGGAACAGGTGCGCAGTGACGAGCGTGTGATCAAGGCTTACCTGGGAGAAGAATGATGCTGCAGTTTGACAAGGTGCATACCCACTATGGCGCCATCGAGGCCCTGCACGGCGTATCGCTGAATGTGGAGAAGGGCGAGATCGTCACGCTCATCGGCGCCAATGGCGCGGGCAAGACCACGCTGCTGATGACGCTGTGCGGTCGTCCGCGCGCCTCCAGCGGTCGGGTGATCTTCGAGGGCCAGGATATTACCCAGTTGCAGACCCACGAGATCATGCGCCGCGGTCTGGCGATTTCGCCGGAAGGCCGGCGCGTCTTTCCCAGCCTGACCGTGCTGGAAAACCTCAAGATGGGCGCCTTCTTTGCCAGCAATGAGGCCATCGAGCAGGGCATCGAGTATGTCTTCGGCCTGTTCCCGCGCCTGAAGGAGCGGGCGGCCCAGCGCGCCGGCACCATGTCCGGCGGCGAGCAGCAGATGCTGGCCATCGGTCGCGCCTTGATGAGCAAGCCGCGTCTGTTGCTGCTGGATGAGCCCACATTGGGCCTGGCCCCGCTGGTGATTGCCCAGATCTTCGAGATCATCCGCACCATCCGCGAGAGCGGCGTGACGGTGTTCCTGGTCGAGCAGAACGCCAACAAGGCGCTGGGTGTGGCCGACCGCGGCTATGTGCTGGAAAACGGGCATGTGGTCATGTCCGATACGGGAGCCAACCTGCTGGCCAACAGCGACGTGCGCAAGGCTTACCTCGGCCACGGCTGAGCGCGGCTGAGTCTTCCGTACGCAAGTCCTGCACCACGGCCCGGTCATGAAAATGACCGGGCCGTGGTGTTTTCAGATAGCACAAACGCGGCGGAGCAGGCTCTGCTGCAGAGCAGCAAGAAAGTGCGTAGAATGGCCGCCCATCCTGGTCCCGGCGCGACGGCGCGGCACGTTCTGCGTGCCTGCGGGCCATTTTTCGAGGAAGACATAATGACGCACACCTCACGCCGCCGGGTACTCAAAGTGGTGGGCCTGATGACGGGCGCCGGCGCCGCCGGCCTGTTCGGGGCCCTGCCAAGACTGGTCACCGCGCAAAACAATGCGACGACGGCCCCGCTGGATGATTTCATTCAGGTTTCCCGACAACTGACTGAACGCAAGGATCTGAGCCCCAGGCTGGGCGCGGCCTTGCTGCTGGCCCTGGGCAAGACCGAGAAAGACCTGGCCAGTCGCCTGCCAGCCCTCAAAGGGCTGCTGCAAGCCCAGCCGGCGCTGCTGCAGGCCGAGCGCCTGTCCTTTCCCGCCGAGCATGGCGACAGCGAAAAGCTGGCCCGGGTGATCCTGGGCGCCTGGTACGAGGGCGTGGTGGGCAAGGGCAAGCAGGCCCAGTATGTCACCTACCTCAATACGCTCTCCAACACCCTGGTGAGCGGCAAGCTGGTGCCGCCCAGTTTTTCCTATGGCCCCTGTGGCAGCTGGTCGCGCCAGCCCTGATTTGCGAGAGCGACATCCATGAGTAATCTCAATTCCGCCGATGTGGTGGTGATCGGCGCCGGCGTGACCGGCGCCTTGCTGGCCACGCGCCTGGCCAAGACCGGGAAGTCGGTGCTGTTGCTGGAATCCGGTCCCCGCATGGGCCGTGATCAACTGGTAGAGCGCTTCCGCAGTTCGGCCTTCAAGTCCGACTTCATGGCGCCGTATCCGTATTCGCCGCTGGCGCCGCATCCGCGCTATACCCCCGAGCCCAACGGCTACCTGCAGCAGAAGGGGCCGCACGCCTTCAATGCCCAGTACATCCGCATGTTCGGCGGCACCAGCTGGCACTGGGCGGCGCAATTGTGGCGCTACGTGCCCAACGACTTCCGCCAGCACAGCCTCTATGGCGTGGGCCGTGACTGGCCCATCAGCTATGACGACCTGGAGGATTACTACTACCAGGCCGAGGTCATCGCCGGCGTCGGCGGTTCGCCCGAGAGTGGTTCGCCGCGCAAGCATCCCTTCCCCATGGAGCGGGTGCCGGCCTCCTGGCTGCAGCAACGCGTCACGGCTCGCCTGGCGCCGGAGTTCACGGTGCTGGACGACAGCACCGGTCGCAACAGCCGCAACTATGATGGCCGCCCGGCCTGCTGCGGCAACAACAACTGCATGCCGCTGTGTCCCATCGATGCGCAATACCACGGTGGACTGGCGGCCCAGCAGGCCGAAGACAGCGGCGTGAAGGTCATCACCGAGGCGGTGGTCTATCGCCTCGAGCATGATGAGAAGGGCCGCATCGCCGCCGCTCACTACTATGACTGGAACAAGGTCAGCCATCGCATCACGGCGCAGACCTTCGTGCTGGCGGCCAACGCCATCGAAACCCCCAAGCTGCTGCTCATGTCGACCAGCGACAGGTTCCCGCAGGGCATTGCCAATGCGCGCGACAACGTCGGCCGCAATCTGTGCGACCACCCGGCCATCGGCGTGACCTTCGATGTGGATGAAGAAATCTGGCCCGGTCGTGGCCCGGTCAGCCCCTGTTCGATCGGTCAGTTCCGCGACGGCGACTTCCGCGCCGAACATGCGCCGTTCCGCATCGATATCTCCAATGCCTCCCAGGTCGCGTCCGTGACCAAGGAAGTGGTGGCCGAGGGCTATTTCGGCAAGCGCCTGGAAGAGCAGATCCTGTTCCGCGCGGCGCGTCGCCTGAGCATCAAGAACGCGCTGGAACAACTGCCGGACCGTAACAACCGCGTCACCCTGGGCGAGAAGAAGGATGAACTCGGCCTGCCCGTGCCGGCCCTATACTGGAACGTGGACGACTACGTCGTCAAGGGAACCGAAAAGACCCGCGCCTGCTACGACGCCATCGCCGCCAAGCTGGGCGCGACCAACATCAAGCACAGCAAGAGCGGGGCGTTCTCCAATCGCCAGCACATCACCGGCACGCTTTCCATGGGCCTGGACCCGGCCACCAGCGTCACCGACGCCTGGGGGCGCGCGCATGACCACGAGAACCTCTTCATGGTCGGCACCGGCGTCATGCCCACCGTGGGCACCTGCAACGTCACCCTGACTGCCATGGCGCTGGCCTTGCGCACGGCCGACAAGATCATCGAGGAGAGCCGTCATGCGTAAGCCGTTCAAGCGCCTGCTGGCCATTGTTGCCCTGCTGGGTGTGGGGGGCATGTCCCATCTGGCTCATGCGGCCGATGAGGGACAACTGATCAAGCGCGGCGAGTACCTGGCCATTGCCGGTGACTGCGCCGCCTGCCACAGCCAGAAAGGGCGTGCGCCTTTCAGCGGCGGCCATCCGATCAGCAGTCCCTTGGGGACGATCTACAGCACCAACATCACGCCCTCCAAGACCGCAGGCATCGGCAGCTACACCCGCGACCAGTTCGCCGCCGCCCTGCGCCAGGGCGTACGCGCCGATGGCAGCCAGCTCTATCCGGCCATGCCCTATACGGCCTATGCGCGCTTGAATGACGAGGATGTCACGGCGCTCTACACCTATTTCATGCAGGGCGTAGCCGCCGTGGACCAGGCGGCGCCGGCGACGGACTTGCCGTTCCCGTTCAACATCCGTCTGTCGATGAAGGCGTGGAACTGGCTGTTCCTGGACAAGAAACCGTTTGAGCCCGATCCCTCGCAGTCGGCGCAGTGGAATCGCGGTGCGTACCTGGTGCAGGGCCTGGCCCATTGCAGTACCTGCCACACGCCGCGCAACTTCCTGATGGCCGAGCAACTGGAGCGCCGCCTGCAAGGCGGCTCGCTGGGTACCTGGTATGCGCCGGACATCACGCCCGCCGCCTTGCAGGCCAAGCCGGCATGGACGCGCGAGATGCTGGCCGACTACCTGGCCAGCGGCCACGCCGCCAACGGTGCGACGGCGGCCGGCCCGATGCTGGAAGCCATCGAGATGAGTTTCTCGCGCCTGCGCCGTGAAGACCTGGACGCGATGGCCAGCTACCTGTTGCCGCCGACAGCCGCCACCGCAGCACCAGTCGTCGCCAAGCCGCCCGTCGGCCTCACGCCGGTGCAGGGGGATGACACGCCGCAGGCGCTGGCCGCGCTGAGCCTGGGCGCGCGCGTCTACATGAACAATTGCGCGTCCTGCCACAACACCGCCGGCCAGGGCCTGAACGGCCTGCCGCCGCTGCAGGGGCACCCGGTATTGCACCAGCCCAATGGTGACAATGTGGTCATGGCCATCCTGGAAGGGGTGTTGCCCGAGCATGGACAGGGCATGATCGGCTTTGCCCATACGCTCAACGATGAGCAGGTGGCTGCGGTCACCAACTACCTGTTGCAGGACATCGGCGGCAGCAAGGTCGGCGTGACCACCCAGCGGGTGGCGACGCTGCGGGCTGGCGGCGAGGCCTCGCCGCTGTTGTGGCTGGCCCGCGCAGGGCTGGCGCTGGCGGGCTTGCTGGTGGCGCTGCTGGCGTGGGTCTTGTGGCGTCGGCGGCGCGCGCGCAGGGTGGCCTGATGGGGCCGCCTGGCCGTCACTGAGAGAACCTTGTTGGAGAAGCCGCCCGGTGCAAACCGGGCGGTTTTTTTCTGGCTGCTGATTTGTTGTTCACCCTGGCCATTCGTGACAGTAAGGATTGTTTCGGGCTATCCTCGCCACTCGACGAGGAAAAGCATGAAAAAGCGCATGAAAAAGATTTCGCAGCACATCAAACGCATGGGCAAGGGCAGCCTCCTGGTGGCCTGTGCCGCGCTTTTCCCTGGCCTGGCCCAGGCCGATCGCCTGGCCGATATCCAGGCCCGCGGTACGCTGGTCTGCGCGACGCTGGCCAATAACGAGCCGCTCGGTTTTCCTGATCCGCAGAGTCGCCAGGTGGTCGGTTTCGACGTGGACATGTGCGCCGCCGTGGCGCGCAGGCTGGGCGTGCAGATGGAGCAGAAGAGCGTGACGGTGGAAGGGCGCTTGCCGGCCCTCATCGGGGGGCAGGTCGATCTGGTCTCGGCGGCCCTGGGCTATACCCGCGAGCGTGCCCGCCAGATCGACTTCACTGCCTCGCATTACCAGAATCCGATCAAGCTGATCGTGCAATCCGATTCCGGCCTGAACCTGATCTCGGACCTGGCCGACAAGCGCATCAGCGCCAATCGCAGCTCGACCCCGGAACAGGCAGTGCGCCGTGTACTGCCCAAGGCCATGCTGCAGACCTTTACCGATACGCCGCAGGCTTTCCTGGCGCTGGCCCAGGGCCGCGCGGACGGTCTGGCCATTTCCATGCCTTCGGGCATCCGTTTCGTCAACGAATCGGCCGGGCGCTTCAAGTTCGTCGAGGGGGCGCTGTCCTGGGAGCCGACCGCGCTGGGCGTGAAGAAGGGCGAACACCGGCTGCGTGACGCCGTCAATGCGGCGCTGGCCGCGCTGGAAAAGGACGGGGAAATCGACGCCCTGTGGACCAAGTGGTTTGGTCCCAAGACCAAGTTCAATATTCCGCGCGACAAGAAGCTGACGCCGATTTCGGCGTTTCGCTAGGTGCTCTGGCGGGGGGCGATCATTCCGTGATCAAGGTAGGGAATATTGTCCGCTTGCTTTGCAAAAATAAATGCATTCGCGGGCAGCGGCAGACCGCAGAGGATGCCCTGAAGAAAGCGAACATCTTGATCGATAAGGCCTACCGCGATCCTCCGCTTCCTGATCTCAGCCATTGAACTGGCTCAAGCCGACGGCGCCAGCGCCACGCCATGAGCGTGATGGTGCGCGGCGTGGGCGGCCATCGATAACGCCATGCTGAGATAGTTGTCGCTGCGCCTGCGTTGCTGCGCCTGCTGTTGTTCCAGCACGAACAATTGCTGGTAGAGATTGCGGATCTGCTGCTGCAGCAACTGACGCTGCTGCTTGCCATCCTTGTTGGCGGGGAAGCGCGCCAGCGACTGCGCCTGCTGTTGCAGGATCAGGATGCGATGGCTCAGTTGCGCGATCAGTTCGGCCGGATCGTGATCCAGTGTGTCGGTGCCTGCGGCTTGCGGGACAGCGTCTTGCCTTGTCTGATCGACGTACATGCGGACTCCAGCCCCTGACGAGGCGCTAGTGAGATGGGATTGCCTGCATGTTTTACGGCAGCCTGGGGCAAAGCTTGAGCCGCAAAATGAAAAAGGCGGAGCCGCCTTGATGCGGGCTCCGCCTTTCCTGGCCGGGTGGGTAGCGTGGTCAGGAGATTCAGATCACGCCACGGCGCATCTGGTCCAGTTCGATGGATTCGAAGAGCGCCTTGAAATTGCCCTCGCCGAAGCCGTCATTACCCTTGCGCTGGATGATCTCGTAGAACACCGGGCCGATCAGGTTCTGGGTAAAGATCTGCAGCAGCAGGCCCTGGCCGGCCGTGGGCGCGCCATCGATCAGGATCTTCAGTTCACGCAGGGCGTCCAGGTCTTCACCATGGCCGGGGATGCGGCGTTCGACCAGGTCGTAATAGGTGGAGATGGTGTCCTGCAGCGGCACCCCACGCTCGCGCAGGGCGCGCACGGTCTGGTAGATGTCGTCGGTGCCCAGGGCGATGTGCTGGATGCCTTCACCGTTGTACTGCTTGATGAATTCCTCGATCTGCGATTTGTCGTCGGCGCTCTCGTTGATGGGAATGCGGATCTTGCCGCACGGGCTGGTCATGGCGCGCGAGCGCAGGCCGGTGACCTTGCCTTCGATGTCGAAATACTTGATCTCGCGGAAATTGAACAGGCGGGTGTAGAAGGAAGACCAGGTATCCATCGCGCCGCGCATGACGTTGTGGGTCAGGTGATCGATATAGGTGAGGCCCACGCCCTTGGGATTGCGCTCCACGCCGGGGAAGAACTGGAAGTCCACGTCATAGATGGAGCCATTCTCGCCATAGCGGTCCACCAGGTACAGCAGCGAACCACCGATGCCGCGAATGGCGGGAATATTCAGTTCCATCGGCCCCAGCTTGGCCTCGACGCCTTCCGCGCCCAGTTCCAGCGCACGCTTGTAGACCTGGGCGGCATCCTTGACCCGGAAGGCCATGGCGTTCACCGAGGCGCCATGCACCTGGGCGAAGGCGGCGGCATTGCTGCCGGGTTCGCCGTTGAGGATGAAGTTGACCTGGCCTTGACGGTACAGGGTGACGTTCTTGGAGCGGTGCCGCGCCACGGCGGTAAAGCCCATCAGTTCCAGCACACCGGCGATGGCGGCAGGGTCGGCGGCAGTGTATTCGACGAATTCGAAACCGTCGGTGCCCATGGGATTGTCGAACAGGTCGCCGCTGGCGGCGGGGGCGAAATTGGTCTCGGTGTGGCCCATCTGTGTCTCCTCGTATCAGGTGCGGCCGGCAAATGCGGCCTATGCGAGGAGTTTATTGCGTAAAAAGCGCAATATGTGATTGTTTTTTGCGCGATAAACTAGGTAATATGCACAAATAATTCTTAAATAGGTAAATTGGAGAGATAAATGAGCATCATCAATGTGGACCGCTATGACCTCGCGCTGCTGACCGAGCTGCAGCGCGACGGCCATATCACCAATAGCGCCCTGGGCCAGAAGGTCCACTTGTCGACCTCGCAGATCAGCCGTCGCGTGCAGCGCCTGGAAGAAGCCCACGTCATCGAACGCTACACCGCCGTGCTGGACCCGGCCGTGGTCGGCCTGGGTGTGACGGCCTTCACCACCGTGACGCTGGATCGCCAGGGCGAGACCCGCGGCGAGCTCTTCGAGAAGGCCGTGGAGACCATGCCCGAGGTGACCGAGTGCTTTTCGGTCACGGGAGAGGGCGATTATATCCTGCGCATCGTCGCCCCCGACCTGGCGGCGTTTTCCGAATTCATGATGACGCGCCTGCTGCGCCTGCCGGGCGTGACCAATGTCAAATCCAACATCACCCTCAAGAAGGTCAAGCAGTCGCATGAACTGCCGCTGGAACACGTGATGCAGCCGGTCAAGTCGCGCCAGCGCATCCGCTTCTCGCAGTAGGCGGGCGCAGCGGATTCGAAAGCAAGCGGCGGAGTGTGTCCGCTTGCTGTGCGGCCTAGAATCCGGACATTGCCATCGCCTTGAGCGCATCATGCCGACACTGCCTGAGCTTACCAACGAACCCACCGAGTCCATCGATATTGCCCGCTGGCGCGCCGTACAGCAGCGCGACCAGTCTGCTGACGGCCAGTTCTGGTATTCGGTGAAGACCACCGGCGTCTATTGCAGGCCTTCCTGCGGGGCGCGCACGCCCTTGCGCAAGAACGTCGCCTTCCACGCCAGCTGCGCCGCGGCCGAGGCGGCCGGATTTCGGCCCTGCCAGCGCTGCCGGCCCGACCTGCCGCCGCTGGTGCAGCGCCAGGCCGAGGCCGTGGCGCAGGCCTGCCGCCTGATCGAAGCCGCCGAGACCGCACCGGACACCGCCGCCCTGGCCGAGGCGGTGGGCCTGAGCCGCTATCACTTCCATCGGATCTTCAAGGCCCATACCGGCGTCACCCCCAAGGCCTATGCCGATGCCCATCGCGGCCAGCGCCTGCGCGCGCAGCTTGGCCAGGGCAGCAGCGTGACCGAGGCGCTCTACGAGGCCGGTTTCAATTCCAGTGGGCGCTTCTATGCCCACAGCGACGCCCAATTGGGCATGAAACCGAGCGCCTACCGGCGCGGCGGCAGCGGCGAGCACATCCGCTTCGCAGTGGCGCAGTGCTGGCTGGGGGCCTTGCTGGTGGCCGCGACCGGGCAGGGCATCTGCGCCGTCACGCTGGGCGAGGATGCTGATGTGCTGGTACGTCAGTTGCAGGATCGTTTTCCCCAGGCCGACCTGGCGCCCGGCGACGCCGACTTCGAACGCATGCTGGCGCAGGTGCTGGCGGCGCTGGAAGACCCCCGGCAAGGTGCGGCGCTGCCGCTGGACGTGCGGGGTACGGCGTTCCAGCAGCGGGTCTGGCAAGCTTTGCGCAGTATTGCGCCGGGCGAGACCTTGACCTATTCCGAACTGGCCGCGCGGCTGGGACAGCCGGCGGCCGTGCGGGCCGTGGCCAATGCCTGCGCCAACAACGAGATCGCCGTGCTCATCCCCTGTCACCGCATCGTGCGCCTGGATGGCTCGCCCTCCGGCTACCGCTGGGGCATACAGCGCAAGGCCGCGCTGCTGGCGCGCGAAGCAGCAAACCGGGAGGGCGCCTGAAGCGGCGCGCAGGCGCGGCTACAATAGCTGTTCCCTCATTACCGGAGCCGCGCATGCCTGTTCCTGGCAAGGCCGCACTCATCCTGGCTGGCGCTACCGCGCTGCTGGGCAGCCTCATCGCCTGTTCGCCGCTGACGGCCATCAATGCCGTTACGCCCGCCTCGACCTACCTCAAGACCGAAGGCGTGGCCTATGCCGGCAGCGACAATGCACGCCAGCAGCTCGATGTCTATCGCCCCGCCGACACGTCCAGCACACCGCCGCAGGGGCGGCCGGTGGTGGTGTTCTTCTATGGCGGCAGCTGGAACCAGGGCAGCCGCAAGGACTATGCCTTCGTCGGTGAAGCCCTGGCCTCCCGCGGGGTCATCGCCGTGCTGCCGGACTACCGCCTCTATCCCGAAGTCAGCTATCCCGATTTCCTCCAGGACAGCGCCCAGGCCGTGGCCTGGACCTTGCGCTCGCTGCAGGCGCTGGGCGGCGATCCGCAGCGGGTCTTCGTCATGGGCCATAGCGCTGGCGCCTACAACGCCGCCATGATGGCGCTGGATGCGCGCTGGCTGGACGCCGCTGGCGCGACACCGGCGCAACTGCGCGGCTGGATAGGCCTGGCCGGCCCCTATGACTTCCTGCCCATCGAAAACCCGGACGTGAAACCGGTATTCCACTTCCCCGACTCGCCCCCCGATTCGCAGCCGGTGCGCCACGTCCAGGCCAGCGCGCCGCCAGCACTGCTGATCGCCTCGCACCAGGACAAGCTGGTCTCGGCCACCCGCAACACCGGTGGCCTGGCCGCCTTGCTGCGCCAGCACGGGGTGCCGGTGGTGGAGACCTATTTCGACAATACCTCCCACGCCTCGCTGGTGGGCAGCCTGGCGCGTCCGCTGCGGTTCATCGCCCCCACGCTGGACGAGGTCAGCCGCTTCATCGATGCGCCGCCGCCGCGCACGGCGGGGCGGTCGTGACTGGCGATCTGTTCGCTGGCCTGGAACGCACGCCCACGGTGGAACGCATCACCGAGGGCGCGCTCTTGCTGCGCGCCTTTGTCGATGCCAGCGAGGCCGCGCAACTGATGCAGGACATCGCGACCGTGCTGGCGCAGTCGCCTCTGCGGCACATGCAGACGCCGGGTGGTTTCCGCATGTCGGTGGCCATGAGCAATTGCGGGCAGTACGGCTGGGTGACGGACCGGCACGGCTATCGCTACCAGTCGCTGGACCCTTTGAGCGAGCGCGACTGGCCGCCCATGCCAGCGTCTTTCCTGGCCTTGGCCGGACGCGCCGCAGAGGCGGCCGGCTTTGCGGCGTTCGTGCCGGACGCCTGCCTGGTCAACCGCTATGAACCCGGCGCCAAGATGTCGCTGCACCAGGACCGCAATGAAATCGACATGACCCAGCCCATTGTCTCGGTGTCGCTGGGTCTGCCGGCCACCTTCCTGTTTGGCGGCATGGAGCGCAGCGACAAGGCGCAACGCATGCGCCTGGAAAGTGGTGACGTGGTGGTCTGGGGCGGACCGGCGCGGCTGGCTTTCCATGGCGTCGATACGGTGCGGCAGGCAGAGCATCCGCTCACCGGAGCCTGCCGCTACAACCTGACTTTTCGTCGCGCGCGCTGAGCGCCGCAGCGGCTCCCGCCGGGCCGGCGCAGCGACAGCGCCAGGCCCGCCATGATGGCCGCCGCGCCAGCCAGCATGGACGGCGGCAGCGGCTCCTGCAGCGCCCAGGCCGAAGCCAGCACGCCAAACAGCGGCGAGAGCGCATTGAGCATCATCGCCTTCACGCCCAGACGCGCCACCACCCAGTTGAACAGCGCCACGCTGACAATGCTGACCAGCACGCCGTGATAGAGCGACTGCAGCGCCAGCGCCGCCCAGGGCTTGGAAAAGGTCTCCGCCCCTTGCCAGGGAAGCGCCGCCAGCACCCAGCCCAGCGAGAGCACCTGGGTCATGGCGACCGCATCCAGCGGCGGCAGGCCCCAGGTCTTGTTGAGCACCAGATACCAGGCCCACATGAAGGCTGACAGCACGAACAGCAGGTCGCCGCGCCAGGCGCCCTCTGGCGTGAGCGAGCCGCCGGCCATCGCGCCATGCAACCCCACCACCAGCAGGCCGCCCACCAGCAGCAATGTCCCCCACAGCGAAAAGCGCTCATCGCGGCGGAACACGAAGCGGCTGATCGCCATCCCGAACAGCGGCGTGAGCGCCGGATGGATCAGCGCGCCGTGCGAGGCCGGCGCGTAGTTCACTCCGCCCACCAGCACCAGGCTGAACAAGGGGCCCGAGAGCAGGAACAGCACCAGCGCGCGCGGCCAGCCCAGGCCGCAGGCATTGGCCAGTCCGCGCCGCCAGACATAGGGCAGCATCAGCAGGCCGCTGGTGAGATAGCGCACCAGGGTGGCGTCCTGGGGCGTCAGGCCGTGCTGGAAGCCGTAACGGGAAATGACGGGCTGGATGCCCCAGATCAGGGCCACGAGGATGCCGGCAAGAAGGGAAGGGGGCATGGCGGTAGGAAGAGCAATGGAAAGACAGAACAGTAGTCCAGGCCGGGTTTGACTGACTTTCGATGCTGGGACAATAATATTCGAATTTCCGCCATCTCTTGAACCGCAGCCGATGACCACGCCCGCCGCCCATCCCGCCCGCCCTGCCGTCCTGCCCATCGATCAGGTGGATGGCATTCCGCGCCCGGTGGTAGCAGCCGGTGCGCACTACCGGCACGGTGCAGTGCAGCCCTGGCACAGCCATCGGCGCGCGCAGCTGTTGTATGGCCTGAGCGGACTGATGCAGGTGATCACTGCTGATGGCGCCTGGGTGGTGCCGCCCCAGCATGCGGTGTGGATTCCTTCCGGGCGCGAGCACCAGAGCCGCATGCTGCAAGCCGTCACCACCTGCAGCGCTTTCATCGAGCCTGACCATGCGCCACGCGTGGCGTCTTCCTGCCAGGTGCTGGAGGTGCGCCCGCTGCTGCGCGAGCTGCTCATCGAAGCCACCCGCATGGACCCCTATTACGTCCTCCACAGCCGGGAAGAAAACCTGATCCGCCTGCTGCTCGATGAAATCGGCCGCGCCGAGGAACTCCCGGCCCATGTCCCATTGCCGCCTGAGCCCCGGCTGGGCGAGCTGTGCCACCGCTTCCTGGCCGCGCCATCGATCCGTTCGGGACCGGCCCAGTGGGCGCTCCAGCTGCATATCAGCGAACGGACCTTCAGCCGCCGCTTCCTGGCCCAGACCGGCATGGGCTTCCAGCAGTGGCGTCTGCGCGCCTGCGTCATGTACGCCATCTCGCGCCTGGCGCTGGGCCAGCCCGTTACCGCCATCGCCTATGACCTGGGCTATGAGCGGCCCGCGGCCTTTTCGACGATGTTTCGCAAGATGACCGGCCACATGCCATCGGCCCATCCGGCGGCGCAGGCTGCACCAGGGCAACCCGATCGATGATCAGTGTGCTCGCTGCATGCTTGCCGCGCACCGGCAGGCAGCAGAGAAAGGTTGAGCAAGCTCGGTCTTGTCCGAAAAAATGGCAAATTCCGGACAAAATCTTGCCAAGTGGACAGGAGGTGCAATGTCCGCACTCTTCGACCTCACGGTATTTCGTGACGTCTTGGGGCAAGAAGTCTAGGTTACCGCTCTGGATGTCCGACGCAGAATAGACGGTCGCTGCCATAAAAAAGGCCGGAGAACTGCACTCCGGCCAAGCATTCTGCGAGGGATGCAGAAGACACTATTCCATCCTCATGCCCCGGCCAGGCGTGGGGTCTGTGCGCGACCGCCGCCGGAGAGGTAGCGCTCCACCGACAGGTCTTCGTGGGCAATGGCCGGACGACGACCCGAGATCAGGTCGGCCAGCAATTGCCCCGAGCCGCAGGACATGGTCCAGCCCAGGGTGCCGTGGCCGGTGTTGATGTAGAGATTGGAGACTGGCGTGGCGCCGACCACCGGGGTGCCGTCCGGGGTCATCGGGCGCAGGCCGGTCCAGAAGCTGGCCTGGGCGGTGTTGCCAGCGCCCGGGAAGAGGTCGTTGACCACCATCTCCAGCGTGGCGCGGCGCTTGGCCTTCAAGGCGGTGTCGTAGCCTACGATCTCGGCCATGCCGCCTACGCGGATGCGGTCGTCGAAGCGGGTCACGGCGATCTTGTAGGTTTCGTCCAGGATGGTCGAGACCGGGGCCGCCGAGGCGTCGGTGATGGGGACGGTGATCGAGTAGCCCTTGAGCGGATACACCGGGATGGCCGGCAGGCCCGGCACTTCGCCCAGCAGTTGCGGCGAGTACGATCCCAGCGCCACCACATAGCTGTCCGCCTGCACCAGTTCCTTGCCGCACACCACGCCAGCGATCTTGCCGCCAGCCATGGCCAGCGCATCGATGTCCACGCCGTAGCGGAACTTCACGCCGATCTGTTCTGCCATCGTCGCCAGGCGGGTGGTGAAGAGCTGGCAATCGCCGGTCTCGTCATTGGGCAGACGCAGGCCGCCGGTGAGCTTGTCGCGCACCTTGGCCAGCGCCGGTTCGGCATTGCCCAACTGGTCCGGGCTCAGCAGTTCGAAGGGAACGCCGGCTTCCTTGAGCACGGCGATATCCTTGGCCGCGCCTTCCAGCTGCTCCTGGCTGCGGAACAGTTGCAGGGTGCCTTGCTGGCGGCCTTCATAGGCAATGCCGACGTCGGCGCGCAGGTCGCGCAGGCAGTCGCGGCTGTATTCGGCCAGGCGCACCATGCGTTCCTTGTTGACGGCGTAGCTGGCGGCGTTGCAGTTGCGCAGCATCTGCCACATCCAGCGCAACTGGTTGAAGCTGCCGTCGAGGCGGATGGCCAGCGGGGCGTGCTCCTGGAACATCCACTTGATGGCCTTCAACGGAATGCCTGGGGCGGCCCAAGGGGAAGCATAGCCCGGGGAGATCTGGCCGGCGTTGCCGAACGAGGTTTCTAGCGCGGGGCCGGGCTGGCGGTCCAGCACGGTGACTTCGTGGCCGGCGCGGGCCAGATACCAGGCGCTGGTGACGCCGATCACACCGCTTCCAAGAATGACCACACGCATGCTGACTCCCCGTTTTGAAATGTTGACGCTGCCAAGCGCTGTTCAAATAGATGAAATAGATGAAATCGTTGATCGGCAGAAGATTCAGCTATGATAGGAGTGAATATGTAGTGTTTGTTCACGTATTTATCCGGTGTTTTATGAAGTTTTCTTGTAAAACGCCCCGAAACAGGAAAATCTCATGAGAACTCAGCAACAGTCCGTCCGCACCTTGGACAAGCTCGATCACCGCATCCTGGCCGTGCTGCAAAAGGATGGCCGCATCTCCATGAAGGAACTGGGCGAGCAGGTCGGCCTGTCGGTGACGCCCTGTATCGAGCGGGTCCGGCGCATGGAGCGCGATGGCGTCATCACCGGTTATTACGCCCGCGTCAATCCGGAGTCACTGGGCGCGACGCTGCTGGTGTTCGTGGAGATCACGCTGAACCACAAGTCCGGCAACATGTTCGAGCAGTTCCGGCGCGAAGTGCTGCGCATCCCCGAGGTGCAGGAATGCCACCTGGTCTCGGGCGACTTCGACTACCTCATCAAGGCCCGTATCCGGGGCATGGCGGAATACCGCAAGCTGCTGGGGGATATCCTCTTGCAGTTGCCGGGGGCGGCGCAGTCCAAGAGCTATGTGGTGATGGAAGAGATCAAGGAAACCCTGGCGCTGCCGCTGGATGACTGAGCGCCAAGACTGAGCGCAAAAGCGGTGCGGATAAAGCAGGGCGGGTCAGGCCAGCATTTGCGCTGACCGGTTGACAAGGACTGTACTTGAATCGGCCGGATGCTCCTGTGCATTCCGGAGCCTGCCGGTGTGTCCTAGACTTCACCTACACTGGACTCCACTCCGATCCGAGACATCATGCCTTCCAAACCAAGAATCGAGCAATACAATCAACCCGCAGGCGGCTGGGGCGCGCTCAAGTACGTCGCGCTGAACCTGGTCAAGGAACACGTGGCCGATGGCCGCGGCTTGCGCACCCTGTTGTCGCAGAACCAGCCTGATGGCTTTGATTGTCCCGGTTGCGCATGGCCGGATCGCGAGCATACCTCCACTTTCGAATTCTGCGAAAACGGCGTCAAGGCCGTGGCCGCCGAGGCGACCAAGAAGCGCGTGACCCCCGAGTTCTTCGCGCAGCACACCGTCACCGAGCTGATGCAGCAGTCCGACTTCGAGCTGGAAGAGCATGGCCGCCTGACCCATCCCATGGTCTACGACGCCGCCACCGACAAGTACAAGAAGATCGAATGGGCCGACGCCTTCGCGCTGATGGCCAAGCATCTCAATGCCTTGCCTGATCCGGACATGGCCGACTTCTATGTCTCCGGGCGCGCCAGCAATGAGGCGGCCTTCCTGTTCCAGTTGTTCGTGCGTCAATACGGCACCAACAATTTCCCCGATTGCTCCAACATGTGCCACGAGCCCACCAGCGTGGGCCTGCCCGGCACGGTCGGCATCGGCAAGGGCACGGTGCTGCTGGAAGACTTCGACCATTGCGACACGCTGCTGCTGTTCGGCCAGAACCCGGCCACCAATCACCCGCGCATGATGGGCGAGTTGCGCCACGCCTCCAAGCGCGGCGCCACCATCGTGGCCATCAACCCCTTGAAGGAACGCGGCCTGGAGCGCTTTGCCGATCCCCAGAGCAAGGTCGAGATGCTGACCATGGGCAGCACCCGCATCAGTTCCATGTTCATCCACCCCACGCTGGGGGGCGATCTGGCGCTGATCAAGGGCGTCATCAAGCGCACCATCGAACTGGATGACGCCGCCCGGGCCGCTGGCGCCGAGCGCGTCATCGACGTGAAATTCATCGAGGAACACACGGCCGGCTTCGAGGAATTCGCTGCCCAGGCGCGTGCTGAAAGTTGGGACGACATCATCGCCGAATCCGGCGTCTCGCGCGAGGACATCGAGAAGCTGGCCCAGGTCTACGTCAAGGGCAAGGCAGTCATTGCCACCTGGGGCATGGGCCTGACCCAGCACAAGCATGCGGTCGCCACCATCCAGCTGCTGTCGAACATGATGATGCTGCGCGGGAACATCGGCCGCCAGGGCGCGGGCCTGTGCCCGGTGCGCGGCCACTCCAACGTGCAGGGCGACCGCACCGTGGGCATCGATGAAAAACCGACCCCGGCCTTCCTGGATCGCCTGGAGCAGGTGTTCGGCTTCAAGGCCCCGCGCCATCACGGCAATGACACCGTGGGTTCGGTCATGGCCATGCTGGAAGGGCGTACCAAGGTCTTCATCGGCCTGGGCGGCAACTTCGCCATGGCTACGCCCGATACGCCGCGCACCTTCGAGGCCATGCGTTCCTGCAACCTGACCGTGCATATCACCACCAAGCTCAATCGCAGCCACCTGGTGCATGGCAAGGATGCGTTGATCCTGCCGACCATGGGCCGCACCGAGATCGATATGCAGAAGTCCGGTCCGCAGGGCGTGACGGTGGAAGATTCGATGAGCATGGTGCACGTCTCCTACGGCATCAACAAGCCGGCTTCCGAGCACCTGATGTCGGAAACGGCCATCGTGGCGCACCTGGCTGAAGCCACCATGAAGTCGCGCAACAACGGCCCCAAGATCGACTGGCTGTGGTACGCCGAGGACTACTCGCGCATCCGCGATGCCATCGAGCAGGTCTATGACGCCTTCAAGGGCTACAACGAGCGCATCGCCAATCCGGGCGGCTTCCACCTGGGTGTGGCCTCGCGCGACCGTGTCTGGAAGACCGCCAGCGGCAAGGCCAACTTCATCGTCCATGAGATCCCCAAGGACACGCCCATCCATCGCGCCCGCGCGATCCATGGCGAGAAGCTGCTGACCCTCATGACCACCCGCTCGCATGACCAGTACAACACCACCATCTATGGCATGGATGACCGTTATCGCGGCGTGTTCGGCCAGCGCCGGGTGGTCTTCATCAACCCGGCAGACCTGCAGATGCTGGGTTTGAAGGATGGTGAATGGGTCGACATCACCAGCGTCTGGGACGATGGCGTGGAGCGTCGCGCCGAGGGCTTCCTGCTGGTGGAGTATGAGATTCCGCGTGGTTGCATTGGCAGCTACTACCCCGAGACCAATCCGCTGGTGCCGCTGGAAAGCTTTGCCGACAAGGCGCGTACGCCGACCTCCAAGTCCATTCCGGTGCTGTTGTCGCGTTCGGCGGTGCAGCGTTCGGCGGCCTGAAGGGAGGGCAGCATGAGTGTGATTGACATGCCGACCCAGCAAGATGCTGACCTGCAGGCGCGTGCACAGCAGATGGGCGTGCCGCCCGAGGTGCTGCTGATCGTCGAAACCCTGCAGGCCGATGCCGAGGAGAAGGAGGGCGGGGCGCTGTCGCTGGCGCGCCTGTCCAAGCGTACGCAATTGCGTATGAGCACCTTGCGGCGCTTCCTGGCGGCGCTGGAAGAGGCTGGCGTGGTGAAGGTCGAGATGAATGAGGATGGGACGGGCAGCGTGAGTTTGCTGGTGTCTCCTCAGTAAGTAAGTGCGGCGTGGGGCGCGTCTTCGATACGGCGCGCTGCGCCTACTCAGTCCGAACGGGTTTTTCTGTGCGTCGGCTCCAACACACACCGTTCGGACTGAGTAGGCGCGACAGCGCCGTATCGAAGCCTGTCCTGAGCTCGCCGAAGGGGCGCTCCGCACGCAAATTCACCCCGCCAGTTCTTCCACCAGTTTCCCCACCAGCTTCAAGGCCTGCTCGGTCTCCTTGGACCAGGCATAGCTATAGTTGAGCCGGATGAAATGACTGTAGCGGTTGGTCGCCGCAAAGATGCGTCCCGGCGCCACCGTGATCCCCAGCGCCAGGCTGCGGCGATACAACTCCATCGCATCGACCCCCTGCGGCAACTCCACCCACAACACGTAACCGCCCTGCGGCTCGGACACTTGCGTGCCGGCCGGGAAGAAGCGCAGCACGAAGTGCCGCATCATGTCGCGCTGCTGGGCAAAGGCCCGGCGTACCCGCCGCAGGTGGCGTTCGTAGCCGCCCTGGGTGAGGTATTCGGCAATGGCCCGTTGCGGGGCCGTGGGCGTGGCCAGGGTGTTGAGGAACTTGAGCTTTTCCACCTGCGCCCGGTAGCGGCCCGGCATGGCCCAGCCGATGCGGTAGGCCGAGGTCAGGCTCTTGGAAAACGATGAGCAGTGGAGCACCAGACCGTCGCGGTCGTAGTTCTTCAGCGAAGAGGGGTGGGCATTGCCGTAATACAGCTCGCTGTAGACAGCGTTTTCGATGACCGGCATCTGGTGCTGCTCGGCCAGGCGCACCAGCCTTTCCTTTTCGCTGTCCGGCATCTGGAAGCCCAGCGGATTCTGGAAGTTGGGCATCACCATGCAGGCAGCGATGGCCTGCGTCTTCATCCGTTCTTCCAGCGCGCCCACGTCGATGCCGCGTTGCGGATCGGTCGGGATCTCCAGCGCCCGCATGCCCAGGCGCTCGATGGCGTGCAGCATGGCGTAGAAGGTCGGGGTCTCCACGGCAATGGTGTCGCCGGGGCGGGCCACGGCCTGTAGGCACAGATTGATGGCCTCGGTCGCACCGACGGTGATGACGATTTCCTCGGGGTCGACCTTCAGGCCGTTTTCCAGGTAACGCCGGGCGATCTGGCGCAGCAGTTCGGGGTGGCCCGGCGGCAGGTCGTCGAACACGCTGGACTGGCTGGCATGGCGGGCAATGCGCCCCGCATACTGGGCCAGCCGGTGCGAAGGAAACAGCGCCGGATTGGGATAGGGCGAACCCAGCGGCACCGTGCCGTCCTGCTGGATGGTCTTGAGCGTGGCCAGCACCAGCCGGCTCACATCGACCTCGGTCGATTCCTGCCAGGCCGGATGGTCTTCGCGCGAGGTGGTGCGCAGCGCCGGCTTGGGCGGCGCTTCGGGCTGTTCGCGCACGAAGTAGCCGGACTGCGGCTGGCTCTCGATGATGCCGCGGCTTTCCAGCAGTTCGTAGGCGCGCACCACGGTGGTGACGCTGACCTTGTGCTGCTGGCTGGCGATGCGCACCGAGGCGATACGCTCGCCCGGGCGTAGCACGCCGTCGCGGATGGAGGCCGCGAGCTGGTCGGCAAATTGTTTGTAAAGGGGCGTGACGGCCATGGGGCGGGTTTCTTGATGGTGTTAGAGTTGTTGCCTCGCATTTTACAAGGACCGCGCCATGATCACCGTGCATCACCTGAACAACTCCCGCTCCCAGCGCGTGCTGTGGCTGCTGGAAGAGCTGGGGCTGGACTACCAGATCCGCTTCTACCAGCGCGACCCCAAGACCATGCTGGCGCCGCCGGAGCTGTTGAAGGTGCATCCGCTGGGCAAGTCGCCGGTCATCACCGATGGCGACCTGACGGTGGCCGAGTCCGGCAACATCATCGAATACCTGCTGGAACGCTACGGTGCCGACAGCGGCCTGCTGCCTGCGGCCGGTACGCCCGAACGGCTGCGTTACCGCTACTGGCTGCATTTCGCCGAGGGATCGGCCATGCCCTGGCTGGTGATGCAACTGATCTTCGCCAAGATGCCCAAGGCGGTGCCGGCGCTGATCCGTCCGATCGCCAGGATGCTGGCCGAAGGCATGCGCAGCCGCGTGGTGGCGCCGCAGCAGGAGCGCCAGTTGCGCTTCATGGAGGAAGAGCTGGGCCAGCAGGGCTGGTTTGCCGGGGCGCAGTTCAGCGGGGCCGACATCCAGATGAGTTTCCCGGTGGAAGCCCTGCGCGCCCGTGGCGGCCTGGATGGACGTTATCCCAACCTGCTCAAGTACCTCGAAGCCATCCACGCCCGTCCCGCCTACCAGCGGGCGCTGGAAAAGGGCGGTCCGTACGAATTGCTGCGCTAAGGACGTCCGGGCAGCCGGCGCGCCTGGTACCGGGCACCGGGCCAGGGGACAAGGATGCGCCGGGTTTGACGCGATTTGCCTTTTCTCCCTGTTGCAGGAGAGAATGTCACGTCAAATCATTGAGATAAGAACAACATGAGCATATTCACCAGTCTGCTGCTGATCCTGCTCCTGGTCGTGGTCAGCGCCTTTCTTTCCTGCGCCGAGATTTCCATTGCCGCCTCGCGCAAGATCCGCCTGGAAATGATGTCCAAGGAAGGCGTGCACAATGCCGACCGCGTCCTGTCCCTGCAGGCGCAACCGGGCAATTTCTTCACCGTCGTCCAGATCGGCCTGAACGCTGTTGCCATCCTCGGCGGTGTGGTGGGTGAACCCGCCCTTACGCCCCACATGCGTGAGATCATCAGCAGCTTCTATATCGGTCCCTGGCTGGAAAACGCCAGCTTCGCCATGTCTTTCCTGGTGGTGACGGCCTTCTTCATCCTCTTTGCCGACCTCATGCCCAAGCGCCTGGCCATGGTGGCCCCGGAGCGCGCAGCGGTGGCACTGGTCAAGCCCATGCTGCTGCTGGAGACGCTGTTCAAGCCCCTGGTGTGGTTCTTCAACAGCCTGTCGAAATGGATCTTCACCCTGTTCGGTCTGCCGCAGGTGCGCCAGGAAGTGATCACGCCCAACGAGATCCACGCCATGGTCGATGCCGGCGCCCAGGCTGGCGTGCTGCTCACGCAGGAGCATCACCTGATCGAAAACGTGTTCGAGCTGGAGAGCCGTTACGTACCCTCGGCCATGACGCCGCGCGACAGCATCGTCTACTTCCTGCTCACCGATAGCGAAGCGACGATACGCCAGAAGATCATCGACCATCCGCACTCCCGCTTCCTGGTCTGCGATGGCCACATCGATGCCGTGTTGGGCTATATCGACAGCAAGGATGTCCTGAAGCGCCTGCTCAAGGGGGAACAGTTCTCGCTGGCCGACAAGGGGCTGGTGCATCCTCCCTTGTCCATTCCCGACAGCTTGAACCTGTGGGAAGTGCTGGAGCGGATGAAGGCCATGGATGAAGACCTGGCCATCGTGGTCAACGAATATGCGCTGGTGGTGGGCATCATCAGCATCACCGATGTCACTGGCGTGCTCATGGGCAATCTGCTGGCCATCACCGAAGAAGAGCAGCAGATCGTGCGGCGCGACGAAAATTCCTGGCTCATGGATGGCTTGACGCCCTTGAACGATGTCATGAACGAGCTCGACATCGATGAATATCCCAACCCGGTCGGTTATGAGACCTTGTCGGGCTTCATCATGTACATGCTGCGCAAGATTCCCAAGAAGACCGATTTCGTGCTCTTTGCTGAATTCAAGTTCGAGGTGGTCGATATCGAAGGCAATCGTATCAACCAACTGCTGGTGACCCGTTTCAAGCAGGACAAGAGCGAGAAGGAAGCGGTGCTTCTTCGGGATTGATGTTTTTCAGAGTTTTCTTATTTTCACTCCTCGCTGCTTAAATGATACTTCGACCAGTCGCCTGCTCGTGATACTGGTACGCGGGGAAAGCAGGCGACCAACGTCGTAAAGGTAGTAAGTGAGTAAGTAACGTAGCAGAGGTAGTCGTGGGTAAAGCCCGCATCCGAAAGGATGCGGGCTTTTTTGTTGCACCTTCATTTCAGGCCCTGGCTGAGCTCGCTGCCTGCCGCCAGCGACCCTACGGGCGCCACGGCGCCCTGGACGGATTTCTTTTCTTACCATCCTTTTGATGTTTGTATATTCTGTATTTATTGGTGATATTTGTGATTATTTGTCACAATATCACTGGAAAAATCAAAAGTAAGCGGATTTAAGTTGTATTTTTGGTTCCAAAAAGTATTAAAAGTAAAAAATATTAAAGTTTTGCCGCAATCAGTCTATAATTTTTCCAACAGCTTATCGGTGTTTTTGCCACGCAGGATCACAACGCCTTCGGGTCACGCACAAAGGCGTTGCGAGGGGAGGCTGTGTCAAGCGCGGGATCTTGGGCGTCGGGTGCAGCACGCCGACGTTCGAACGATGCGCTTGAACGGCGTCCTCGTCGAGGCCGGGACTGGTTATCCACCGGTCCGGCTTTGGTTGAGGGAGTGGTGGCAAATCGGGGAACGCGCTTACATAAATAAAAATGAATGACATGCAATCTGAGGAGCGATTCCGGCGGCTGAACTGGCTAGCCGGCGAATTGCTCGATGTACCGATGTCGTTGATTGGACTTGTTGCTTCCGAGACCGTGATTTGGCACGGCCCGGTCGGCCTGCATGTCGAGGAAACCACTCGGCCCTGTGCTTTTGTCGAGCACACGCTGCTGCACGAGGGTGTTTTTCTCGTGCCGGATGCGAGCAAGGATCCACGTTTCAGCGACCACAGTCTGGTCACGGGAGCGCCGTTCGTGCGCTGCTTTGCCGGCATGCGCTTGCGCTTGAATAACGGCGTCGTATTCGGCGCGCTGTGCGTGATGGATACCGAGCCGCGCATTTTCCGCGCCCGTGAAATACGGACTTTCGAGGGGTTGGCGCAGATCGCCGAGGATATTTATCGCCTGTTTCTGTTTGAACGCCAATCCCATTAGCCAGCACGCCAGCCTGTCCTTGACCATCATTGCTCGCATCAGAAGATCACACGTACACATCATTGACCATGCTCCCGGATATCTCGCCATCGCGGCTTGCTGCCGTACCGTTTGACACCAGGGCCGCGCGCCCGGGTGTCAAGGATGGTTTCGGCAATTTGTTGGACGAAGAAACCGGATATGCCAGAGGCCGGATCCTCCGTTCCCATGTGGAGGAGATGCGCAGATTCGACTACGGTCAGCGTCTGGCCGCAGAGAGATTGCGGCTGTTCGGCGAGACTTCCATCGGTGTATTTGGCGGCCATGCCGGGGACTTTTCCCTGAGTCAGGGAGATATGCGGACCTGGTGCGAGGAGTGGCTCGGCCCCAGCCGCATGGAGCGGCAGTTCCAGAATGCCGCCAGGCTCCATCTGGGGGGCGACGACCAAGCCCGGGCAGCGCTGTTCAATCGCACCTCGGCAGGGATCATCACCGCCATCACTGCCCTGGCCGGTCACGGGACCGTGATGTCATTGCTGCCGCCAGAGGGCCGTTCGCACGCCTCGGTACGTCGCGGCGCGGCCCTGGCCAATGCCCGCTTGCATGAGTACACGGCGCAACAGAACTGGCAGCAGTCCATCGAGCGGGTCAGGCCGGACCTGGTGCTCATCACGCCGGTCACGAGCGATCTTGACATCCTGCGCGACGACGGCATGCTCAACATGATCCAGATTGCCCATGCGGTCGGAGCCGTGGTGCTGGTCGATGACGCCTATGGCGCGCGCCTGCGTCCGGCCTTGTGCGATGGCGTATCCGCGCTCTCGCTGGGGGCGGACCTGGTCATCACCAGTTGCGACAAGGCGGGCATGCATGGTCCGCGCGCCGGATTGATGGTCGGCGATGCCGCCTCGATCATGACCTTGCAGGCGCGTTCGCGTGAGTGGGGCATGGATGCGCGTGCGCCGACCATGGCCGGCGTGCTGCGGGCATTGCAGGCCTACACCTCGCTGCAGCTCATCAGCGAGGCTGCCTGTGGAAAGCGCTTGGCCGAGGCGCTCAGCCATGAACTCGGTGCCTGGGTCAGGCATAGCCCGCTCGGCGTCATGTTGGACGCGCAAGACTTGTTGCGCTACCTGCTGATGCAGCGGGATATGGACCCCGGCTTCAGCGCGGCGGTCCCCTGCGAAGCCAGTGCGGCGGTCGCAATGGTCCTCTTGCGTGACTTTGGCATCCTCACTGCGCATTCCCACGGCGATCCCGGGGGCAGCGCCGCCTTGCATATCAAGCCCACCAGCAAGTCGCTCGCGCGTACCGGCGGCATTGTATCGGTGGTGCAGGCGTTGCGCGAATCGCTGAAGGCGGTGGCGGCAGTGATTGATCAGGAGGAGCGCTTGCGGGAACTGATCCTCGGTGAATAAGCGGGAATCAGCGGAGGTACGCGATCTCTCAAGGGCGGCCATGCAGATGCGGGCCATATGGTCAACGTGATCAACATGATCAATGTAGAGGGCCTGGCTACGGGGCTGTCTGGCCGCCGATGGTGCATTTCCGGTTAATCGTGATTCGTGAATCTTTCTATAACCCCAACTGACAGAAGCAAATCCGAGCCTATGAACAATCCCAGTTTAAACATGCCCCCGTTAGCGGCGCTGGACGCAGACGAGCTCAGAGGCATGATCACATCGGTCAACAAGCTCACCAACCAGATGGCTGTGCTCACGGACTATTTCGAGCGTGCCGGTTCCCGTCTGCACCAACGGCATACGGAGGACCTGGACAAGGCGGTGGAACGGATACTGCACGACGGCTACGGCCTGGAAGAAGCGGGCAGCATCGAATTGGAATTGGCCATGCCAGTGCTGCGCTCAGTGGGCGCCGAGGTCTTCGTCAAGAAGCTCTTATGGGGCGAAGAGGAAGATGACCTCACGCTGGCCTGTGCGATGGCCAAGGTGATTCCTCAATTCGAGTGCCTGGTGCAGGAGCATCCCTTCCTGCTGTTGAGCCAGGCAGCCGATTGCCTGGCCGCGATCAGGAACTTCAGGTTGCCAGGCACAACCAATGATGGCCTGACCGCTTAAGGGGCAGCCCGCAGCGCAGGCACGTCTTCTTTCCTGATTGCAAGGGGGGGCTCAGTGCGCGGCTCAGCCTGGAATGGATTGGCCCTTGATGAAATGAGCTCTATGGAACTGGCAAGCAAGTACGCCTTACAGATACGCGATCTCGCACTGCAAGCCGATGCCGGCGAGGACATGATCGAGGCGCTCAACTTCACCCTCTCTCACGCCAAGCGCGATCTTGGCAGCGTCGCTTCTGCTCCCGCCGTGGCGTGCCAGCAGCAATTGTTTTCCTTCATGCGGGACATCTCCGAGGGCGCGTCGGCGGTGATGTATAACGCTGTGCTGAACTGGGCCATTCGCGACCTGGAGCAGTCATAAGAGAAGCGCGCAGGCCTGCGCGGCGCAATATCTATCTGGACTCCAGGATGTGCAGTCTGAGGATATCCGAGGCCAGCATCGCCAGTTCTTCCAGCGCTTGCTGTTCATGGGAGCGCAGGATACGCGGTTCGGTGTCGATGACGCACAGGGAGCCGAATGCCTTGCCCTCGTACATCAGGCGCACCCCCGCATAGAAGCGGAAAAAGGGGGCGGATGTCACCAGCGGGTTGTTCATGAAGCGCAGGTCCGTCTGCGTGTCGCTGACGGCAAACACGCCTTCATGCGCGATCGTATAGTTGCAAAAGGCCCAGGCGCGCGGCGTCTCATTGAGGCTCAGGCCGTGCGCCGACTTGAAGATCTGGAGTTCCGATGTCAGGAAGGTGATCAGCGAAATGGGTGCATCGAGCAACTCGCTGGCCAGCCAGGTCAGGCGATCGAAGCGGGTGTCCGGCTGCGAGCGCTCGATGATGCGTTCCACGAATTCGGCCCGGTCGCCTTCTTCTGCACCGGCAGGGTAGGCCAGGGCTTCCAGCTCTTCAGGCCCGTCCTCGTCTCCCATCGCCGGTACTTCGTGATGACCGATGAGCGACATCACCGAACTCCGGCGCGTGCGGCGATGGCCGCCCGGCGTTTTCCAGGACGCCAGCATTCCGCTTTCCATCCAGATCTGCGCAGTCGTAATGGACACGCCCAGCATCCTTGCGGCCTCACGAGAGGTCATCACCGGGTCGACGATCGACATATCCCTGACTTCAGGCGGTGTGGCGCGGCCCATCAGTGACATCCTCGCCGAGGAGAGATATAAAAAACAAAATCACTTGATTTCATATTCCGTTTTTTTGCAAAAAAATTGTGAAGATATCAATGCGTGGAGTTATTGCGGATGACGGGTGATCGAAACGTTTTCATGCGCTGATCTATACGCCTCCATGTCGAGGGAAGCCGGGTATTGTTCAGCTTTCCAGCTGTCCCATTGCCAGCGCAAGGCTGCGCTGGGGTTGGCTTCTTCGGTCTTGAGCCTGCATCCAAAATCTTTGAATTGTAACCCCGACTATATTTCAGTGTTTGACGGCGTGTCGTGGTTTGACCGTCAGCTGACTTGCGTCATGGAGTCTCAAGGTTTTGTGGCTCGATGGCACGGCATGCCGGGGCGCATGCTGCTGTTTGCCGCTGGCCCTTGTGGCCCGGACGTGGTCCGGAAGTGGGAGGGGGGATTGGATGACGTGCATCTGCCCACGCGATGGGTGCGACCGCAGCCAGGACCTGGGTCCAGGGGGGCAGGGTGACAGCGGCCCGTCCGGCCTGCAGGCGGCAGGCTGCCGCCTGGGGCCACGGGTCTGAGCCCGACTGATCGCTGGTAGCGCGTTGGCCTGGAACGGATGCGCCTGTTGGCCACTGACTATTGGCTATTGCTATTTTTTCTCAGCGGCCATCGGCGCATATTTCCACGGATCAGGCAGGAAGGTGTTGACGTTCTCGATATAGGTCTGGATGAATTTGTTATCGACATCCGTTTGGATGTGCATGTTCAGGCGTGAAGTATGGATCTCCGACAACAGCCGTCGAAAGTCCGGATCATTCCTGGCAATGGCGGTGAGCGTATGCAGGATGGAGGTGTGCGCTTCGCGGATGGCGATGTCGGTCTCCAGCAGCTTGGCCATCTGCGCCAGCATCAGATGCTGTTGTTCAACGACTCGGCACAGCGTATGAAAGTCAGTTTCCATGGTGTAGGTCAGTAGGTTGGATGATCGGAACGACTGGCACGTCTTCAGGGCGACGTCACCGGAGCAGGCGCCGCCGCCTCCGGATACGGTTCTGCCGGTGCGCTGTGCGCGTGTCCGGGGCCGGCATATTCTTCGCAGAGCGTCACCAGCGCCGGCATCGAATGGATGTCCGCACGGCTGCGCAGGATCTCCAGCACCTCGCCGATCTGCTTGCGGCTGGGCACGATCTCGATGGCGCTTTTATGGATCCATTTGCGGACGAGTCGATACAGCTCGTCCAGCGGGAGTGTGGCCACTTCCGCGCGTGTGGGGACTTTCACATTCAGCGGATGTGGCCTGCCGCACTGGTGGGCGAGCGCCGCCTCGATGTTCTCCAAAGGGATATTGAAATGGTCTTGGGACTGCATCGCGTGACTAACTCCTTGGTATGGGCGGGAAAGGCGACATTGGCAGGGAGCCAGTGCTCAGGCCTTCCTCTTCAAAAATGGACAGCATGCTCGTGCGTTACGGGATTGAGGTTCTGCGGATCGACGCTCTGCGCAGCGCCACCTGCGCTTGCACTTGCTCTTCATGAATATCCTCCGCAGTCGCGGCGTAGCGCTATGGGTCCTGTGCATGGCGGCAGATCGCTCTGAGGTATTGTGGCCTCGCCAGCGGCGCTGCCGCCTTACTGCAGCCCCATGTTGCTGCGACGCTGCAGGATCTTGCTGATCTTGTCATCCAGCGTTGCGGCATTGAAGGGCTTGACGATGTAGCCATCCGCCCCGGTTTCTGCTGCCAGCACGATGTTCTCCTTCTTTGCTTCGGCGCTCACCATGAGTACCGGAAGTCGCTGCAGCCGCGGTGTCTCGCGGATCTTCTTCAGCAGGTCCAGCCCGTCCATGCCCGGCATGTTCCAGTCAGTGATCACGAAACTGATGGGCAGCGCGCCGGACTCCAGAATCTTCCATGCCGATGTGCCATCGTCGGCATCGGTGACCTTCAGGTACTCCAGCTCCTTGAGCAGCCCGATGATGATGCGCCGCATCGTCGAAAAATCATCAACCACCAGAAAGTGTTGGTCCGTGCTCACTACGGCTCCTTTCAGCCTGACGAACGCTTCTTGATTCGCGTTCTGATTGGATTTCCAGTGCCGCGCCGAGGGCGTGGCCCTTGGCGATTTCCCCCTGTTTTTGTCGGCGTTTGAGGTGAAATATGAAATTTGTTTACGAATAAAAATGCAAGATATACAAAATATGCTCTCACAATTGCGTCAAAGATGCAAAATATGTAAAATGTGCAACACATTCTGACAGAATGGGCTAGGGAGTAAGCCCGCAATGGGAGGTGCTGGCCATGGATCGGTGAGCGTAAGCAATATGTAATTAGTTGCGTAACTTATTCGTGATTACAGGTCGTGCCAGAGGGGGCGGCGTGTGCTGCCGGCGTCATACCCATCACCTATAACGAAAGCATCGGTAGCTGAAGTGGGCGGTTCCTGTAAATGTCGGCGCTGAGGGCGATGTCCTTGTTTCCGCATGGCCAGGGTGTGCCTCAATCCCGGCTGCCACTTCATTGAAAGGAATCCTCGTGGCCCTGGTCAAAAAAAACATTCCGAGTCTGTCGGCAGCCTCCTTCCACGATAACGACGCCAATCGAAAAGGCAGCATTTCGGTGCGCGAGGCGGAGGCGCAGCGCAAGCGCGCACGCACCCTGGCCAAGCAGCAGCAGGCGGCCGAGCGTATCGCTGCGGCCACGGGCGAATTGTCTTCGGGCATCAATGAGGCTGCCTCAGCCTCAGAGCAGCTGCGGCGTGCGGCCAACCAGATTTCGGCGGGTGCGGAGGAAGCCTCCGGGGCGGCGCAAGAATCCACCAGTGCGTTCCACCTGGTCACCGAATCGATTGGGATTCAGTTGCAGAGCGCTGAGGTCAGCGAGTCCAAGGTCAATGCCTGTCAGCTGGTCATCACCAGCACCTCCAGCGACGTCGCCAATCTGATCGCCAACGTGACCGAGGCCGGTCAGCGCCAGCAGGGTTCGGTGGCCATGGTGAGTGAACTGGAGGCGCAGGCCTCCAACATCGGCGATATCGTCAAGGCGGTCGCCCGTATTGCGGACCAGACCAATCTGCTGGCGCTCAATGCAGCCATCGAAGCGGCGCGTGCCGGCAAGCACGGCAAGGGTTTTGCGGTGGTGGCCGATGAAGTGCGGACCCTGGCGGAAACCTCCGAACGCAGCGCCAAGCAGATCCAGGATCTGGTCGGCCAGATTCAGCAAGACGTCAAGTCCATTGCCGAGGGCATCAACAAGTCGGCCCAGGTCCTGGGCGCCGAAGTGGAAAACGGCAAGGTCATCAATTCACAGCTGGAGCGCATCGGCGTGGATTTCCGCGAGATCGCTCGCAGCGTCGTGGAGATCAGTGCGGGCGCCAAGCAATCCGACACGGCGGTGCAACAGGCGATGAAGGGCTCGCAGGATATTGCGGCGGCCGCATTGCAGCAGGCTGCTGCGGCCGAAGAAACGGCCAAGACAGTCAGCGAGCAGGCGCAAGCCTTGGCCGAGGCGGAGCAGGCCGCGCAGGCGCTGGCGGAGGTCGCTGAAGAGCTGAAGAATTCCACCGATGTGAGCAAGAGTGCGGAGGTGGTGGCCTCCAGTGCTGAGCAGCTGTCGTCGGCGGTGGAAGAGATCAACCGCGCCAGCGCACAGATCATGGGCGCGCTGGAGGAAATCAGCAAGGGTGCGCAGGTGGCCGCAGCGGCCAGCGAGGAATCGTCCACGGCCATCGGTCAGATCGAAAAGGGGCGTGGAAGTCGCGCAGCAACGGGCGACGGTGAGCGGGGAAAAAGTCAAGGGTATTCAATCCTTGCTCATTGCCAACAAGGACGCGGTCGGTAGTCTCATCAACGGCATCGCCGCCTCGGTGAAGGCCACCCAGGACAGCATCAAGCAGGTCCGCGATCTGGACCAGGTATCGCGCCGCATCGACAAGATCGTCGAAGCAATCACGACAGTCTCGATCCAGACCAACATGCTGGCCGTGAATGGTTCGGTCGAGGCCGCCCGGGCTGGTGAATTCGGCAAGGGCTTCGTGGTGGTCTCGACCGATATCCGCAACCTGGCGCGCGACTCCGCAGAAAACGCCGATCGCATCAAGGATCTGGTCAAGGCGGTGCAGGACCAGATCGCCCTGGTCAGCGCGGACCTGGAAGACATCGTCAAGGCCGCCATCACCGAGGCCGAGAAGGCCAAGATCACGACGGCCAGTCTGGCGCGGATCGAGGCTGACGTCGCTGAGGTCGAACGCGCGGCGGCGGTGATCCTGGCCGCCTCTGGTGAAATCTCCACTGCCATCGGGCAGGCCAAGAAAGGTGTGGACCAGATCGCCAGCGCCGCGCAGGAATCGGAAAAGGCCGCCGGCGAAGCGGCGGGTGCGGCCGAGCAGCAATCCAAGGGCGCGCGCGAACTTGCTGCTGCCATCGAAGAAATTTCCTCGCTGGCGGATGAACTGCAAAGCGTAGCCTAAGGGGCGGCGATGACAACCGATATCGTCACCGTCCGCGAAACGTCGGATCCGGACCGACCGTCGTCCCAGGAGCGCATTGCCACGCGCCAGTTCGTGACCTTCGTCGCGGGCGATGAAGTGTTTGCCGTGGAGATGGCGCCCGTGCAGGAAATCATCCGTTCTCCCGATGTCGTTCGTGCAGGACATGGTCGATGCCGACAGCAACAAGGCCATCGTCGAAGCCATTATCGTCATGGCCCATCGGCTGGGCATGAAGGTCATTGCCGAGGGAGTGGAGACCATGGTGCAGGCCCAGTTGCTCAGGGACGCCGGATGCGAGTATGTGCAAGGCTATCTGTACTCGCGGCCCTTGCCGGAGGATGACTTCCTCAATTTCGCCGCCTCCGCCCATAGCCCCGCCGACACGGCTGCGGCGCGTTGACGCAGCGCGTTCATCGCGGCTTCCCGTTTCCTTTTGATGGCCCTCCAGGCTTGCGTTTCCATTGGGGAAGCAAGGTCTGAGTGCGCGCAGGATCGGCCTGCTGGGGTCAGATCAAAATGAGAACCATCACACCGTGATGCAAAAGAGACAAGGCGGGAACAAGTCTTTGCTGGTAAGACCATTATGTGAGTAAATGCTAAATATGCAAAATATTAAAATTCAATAATCACGAATTGTTAATAATCTTTATTATTAGTGATTTTTGAGCTCGCATCCATCCATGGAGGGTAAATGAAGGTCTTGTCAGAAATGAAAATAGGGGTGAAGTTGAGTCTAGGCTTTGCAAGTCAGCTGCTGCTACTGCTGGCGCTGGTTGCAGCGGCCATTCTGGGTATCAACTCCTTGCGCGAGACCATTGTGTACGCCAACAAGCTCAAGAACGAACAGCTCGAGCCCCTCTACCTCGCCCGCGAAGCGCTGGACCAGACCGGGATCGCCGCGCGCAATGCCTACGTCTTCGTGAGCGACGCCGATGCCAAAAATGAGCTGAACATCGTCGACGCGCAGAAGGAAATCTATCTGCGGCAATTGCAGCTGCTCGAGCCGCGGCTGGCCGATCATGCCGGTTTCGCTGAGGTCCGTGAGGGTCTGCGGCAAATGGCTGAGGAGCTCAAGCGTCCGCGCCGGTATCGTGACAGCGGCGCCATGGAAGCCTATCGCGATTTCCTGGTCAACGAATGCAGCCCCTTGCGTCGCAAGATCGTGGCCAATATCAATCAGCTGATTGATCAAATCTCGACCGCGAGCACGACCGCGGGCGATGCTGCCGAGAATGCGGCAAAGCAGGCGCTGCTGTTCATTTCCTTGCTGGCGGGGCTGGCCATCCTGATTGCGGTGGTCATTGCCTTCTTCATTACCCGCAGCCTGCTGCGCCAGCTGGGCGGTGAGCCCGCCTATGCCATGGGCATCGCCCAGCGTATCGCTCATGGGGACCTGGCCGTGGATGTGGTGACCCGCAGCCATGACCAGAGCAGTCTTTTGTATGCGATCAAGATGATGCGCGACAGTCTGTCCCGCATCGTCGCCCAGGTGCGGCAGGGGACCGACTCGATTGAACGGGCCTGTTCCGAAATCTCCAGCGGCAATGCCGATCTTTCTGGCCGTACCGAGCGCCAGGCCAGTTCGCTGGAAGAGACTGCCAGCGCCATGGAACAGATCACCTCGGCGGTGCGCCAGAGTGCCGATAACGCCATCCAGGCCAACCAGCTGGCTGGATCGGCATCGAGCATTGCGCTCAAGGGCGGACAGATGATGGGAGAGGTGGTGGCGACGATGGAAGACATCCATCATTCTTCGGTGAAGATCGTCGACATCATCAGCGTGATCGACGGGATCGCTTTCCAGACCAATATCCTTGCGCTCAATGCGGCCGTGGAAGCGGCGCGCGCCGGTGAGGGCGGACGTGGTTTTGCGGTGGTGGCCTCGGAGGTGCGTACGCTGGCGCAGCGCAGCGCCGCCGCCGCCAAGGAGATCAAGGAGCTCATCAGCGCCTCGGTGGCCAAGGTCGAGAGTGGCAGCGGCCTGGTGAAGGGGGCGGGCGAAACGATGGGGGAACTGGTGGGCAGCGTCCAGAATGTCTCCAAGGTCATCGCCGAGATCACTACCTCCAGCCGTGAGCAGAGCACCGGGATCGAGCAGGTCAATGACGCCATCTCGCACATGGACGAAGTCACCCAGCAGAATTCGGCCCTGGTCGAACAGTCCGCTGCGGCGGCCGAGGCGCTCACGGCGCAGGCGCAATCGCTGGCGCGCCTGGTCTCGACGTTCAAGGTCACGCCCGACGCGCTGGCGCTGAGGTAGATACGTGTTGCTGGAGAAAGAGGAAAACACCGAACTGGAAGCAGCCGCACGTCAAGAAAGCGCCCGGCTGGCGCAACTGCACGGCTATTGTGCGCTCGATACGCCGCCGGACAAGTTATGTGATCAGGTGACGCAACTGGCGTGCTCGATGTTCGACGTGGAGATCGCCCTGGTAGCGCTGGTCGATGAGCATAGGCAGTGGTTCAAATCCCGGGTCGGGCTGGAGGTGAGCGAGACGCCACGCGCGGATTCGTTCTGCAATCATGCCATCCAGACCCGTCATGGCATGGTGGTGACCGATGCACTGCAGGATGCGCGTTTTTCCCGCCATGCGCTGGTGACGGGCGCACCTTTCATTCGCTTCTATGCCGGGGCGCCGCTGGTGACGCCGCAGGGGCTGTCGCTGGGCACCCTGTGCATCATCGATTCACGACCGCGTCCGGATTTCGGTGCGAGTCAGTTCGCGCAGCTCAATCAATTGGCTGCCATCGTCATGGAGCGCCTGGAACAGCTGCGCAACCGCGGTTACATCGATCACGTGACCGCCTTGCCCAACCGCGCCCGCCTCATGGAGGTGCTGCGTACGCGCGGACATGCGCGCACCGGCACCGGCGGGGCGGATGCAGCGGTAGCCGTGGACATCTGCCCGCGCGAATATCTCTTCGACATGGTCAAGGCCCTGGGGTGGGACTATGCCGAAGGTTTCCTGATGGACGTCAGTCGCACGCTGCGGCGGGTGCTGGGCACGCTGCCGCTCTATCGGGTGACCACCACTACCTTTGTCTATCTGGACGAAACTGCCCCCGCGCAGCGCCGGCGGCGTATTGCCGACATCGAGCAGCGCTTCACGCCGGCGCTGGAATTCCAGGGCATTCCACACCTGCTGGATATCGCCATTGGCGTGCTGCCGTTGGAGGAGGACGTCAGCGGTGGCGATGTGGTGCGCTCGCTGCTCACGGTCATCGATGTCAGTCGGGAAGAGGGCGTCTCGCCGCGCATCTTCGAATCGGTGCACGCGGAAAAGCAACGCTACGCCTTTTGGCTGCTGGCCGCGTTGCCGATGGCGCTCAATACGTCCGATGAGCTTGCGCTGCATTTCCAGCCCAAGGTGCGGCTGCGTGACGGCGCCTGCGTGGGTGTGGAGGCGCTGATTCGCTGGCATCATCCTATCCACGGCAATATCGCTCCAGATGTGTTCATTCCGCTGGCCGAGAAAACGGGTCAGATCCGCCAGGTGACCGCCTGGGTGCTCCATCAGGTAGTGTCGCAGGTGGCGCGGTGGCTGGAGCGCGGACGCGCGCTGCCAGTGGCGTTCAATGCTTCGGCAAGGGATTTTGATTCGGATGAACTGTGCATGCTGCTGGCCCAGCAGTTGAAGCAGTACAAGGTGCCGCCGGCATTGATCGAGATCGAGTTCACTGAGCATGCCATGGCCAATCATCCCGAGCAGGTGCGTCAGCGGGTGCAGGCCCTGCGCGAGCTGGGCGTGAAGGTGGCCATCGACGATTTCGGCGCCGGGTTCAGCAACCTCTCCTACCTCAAGAACATTCCGGCCGACACCATGAAGATCGACCGCTCTTTCATCCATCGCCTGCTCGATGATGAGGCGGACCAATTGATCGTGCCTTCCATCCTCCACCTGGCGCACAACCTTGGCTTCAGTGTCGTCGCCGAAGGCCTGGAGAACGAACGGACCGCTACGCTCTTGCGCCACCTGGGATGCGATTACGGGCAAGGCTATGCCATTGCCCGACCGATGCCGCTGGCGGAACTGGAGGCCTGGCTGGAGAGGCGTGGATGAGCCCACGGGGCGTGGACAGGTGGGCTAGTGCTGCTGCAGTTCCATGATCTGCAGCGCCATCATGTCCGTGGCCAGGGCCGCCAGCTCTTGCAAGGCGCGTCTTTCCTGGGAGCGCAGCAGGCGGGCTTCGGTATCGATGATGCATAACGAGCCGAAGGCCTTGCCCTGGTACATCAGCGGCACCGCCGCATAGAAGCGGATGAAGGGCGCCGAGGTGACCATGGGATTATTGGCAAAGCGCGGATCCTTGCTGGCGTCGGCCACGGTGAATACATCCTCATCCATGTCGGCGTAGTTGCAGAACGCCCACGAGCGCGGCGTAGCGGCGATGTTCAATCCATGGGCGGCATGGAAGATCTGCAGCTCGGCAGTCTGGAAGGCGACCAGGGCAATGGGCACTTCCAGCAATTCGCTGGCGAGCCAGGTCAGCCGATGAAAGCGTGCTTCGGCCTGCGTGCCCATCCTGGATTGCGCCATCAGGGGCGCCTGCCGGGCTTCGTCGGCGCTGGCGGCCTCGGGCGTCTGCGCCACGGGAGCCGCCTGGACAGCAGCCGGTCCGGATTGTTTTACTCCGCTGTGGCCAAGCAAGGTCATGACCGAGCTCAGCCGCGTCCGCCGGTGACCGCCGGGTGTCTTCCATGAGGCCAACATGCCCGTTTCCATCCACATCTGGGCGGTCGTGATCGACACGCCCAGCATTCTGGCGGCCTCCCGGGAAGTCATTGCGGGGTCGCTGGGCGGTGCGTCGCTTTCGTGAGATCTGGCGGCGCGTCCCATTTGATTGATCCTATAAAAGTATGGCTGTAGGTGTGGTCGGTCTTGTATTTCTCATATTTAACATCTTAGGACGTAGTCAAGGGCAAATAAAGCAAATTGCTTGATATATTTCATTTTTCGATCATGTTGATATGCGAAAAATATGAAATAGCGCTAGAGCTGTGAGTGTCGAAACGCTGAGTCTCCTGCGTCCGATGCGGTCAAATTATTTCTAATCGGAAATTGTTTGCCATATCTTGCCGCCCGTTCATGCTAAGGTGGCATTGTAGTCTTCATTCCCGGGTGCTGTCCTACATGTGCTCTTTTCTATTTTGGCATTAATTTGCATTATTTTGTGCCAAATAGTGGGAATTGAATATCGCAAGGTGAGATATTTGCTGCCGGGAGGCCGGATGTGAAGTTGCTTGCGCACACAGGCAAGGCGTTTTCTCTGCCAACCAATGCAAATCAATAAGGAAGTGACGTGCCGAAAGAGGTCAAGAGTCCCTGCGTTTCCGAGTGCAAGCTCAAGCACGAGGTCTGCACCGGTTGTGGGCGCACCCGGGATGAAATCAAGGAATGGAAGGGTATGAAGCGGCGCGACCAGTGGGAAACGGTGCGGCTGGCTGCCAAGCGGCTCAAGGCGCTGAAGAAGTGAGGGCGGGCAGGGGTGTCCGGGGCTTGCCCGCAAGAAAAGTCCAACTGGTATACACTGTGAGGCCCCAGGAGGTCGCAGAACCTCCTTCTCCTTCATCTCCTTCATTGCACCATCTGTTGCCTACCGTGCGACCTTCGCTGCTCATTCCGCTCATCGTCGGCTGTGCGCTGTTCATGGAAAACATGGACGCCACCGTGCTGGCCACTTCGCTGCCCGCGCTGGCACGCGATCTCCATCAAGATCCGATCACCCTCAAGCTGGCCATGACCGCCTATGTGGCGGCGCTGGGCGTGTTCATCCCGATCTCGGGCTGGATGGCCGACAAGCTCGGCGCGCGCAAGGTCTTCAGCGCGGCCATGATCGTCTTCATGACTGGCTCCATCCTCTGCGCAGTCTCGGGTTCGCTGGTGACCTTCGTGGCGGCGCGCTTCCTGCAGGGCATAGGCGGGGCGATGATGGTGCCGGTGGGGCGCGTCATCATTGCCCGCTCGGTGGACAAGTCCGAACTGGTGAAGGCGGTCAGCTACCTCACCTTGCCGGCCTTGCTGGGGCCGGTGGTGGGGCCGCTGCTGGGCGGTTTCATCACTACCTATTTTCACTGGCGCTGGGTGTTCCTGATCAATATCCCGTTCTGCTTCCTGGGCCTGTACCTGGCGCGCCGCTTCATCCAGAACTTCAAGGAAGACGATCCTGCTCCGCTGGACGTGAAGGGTTTTGTGCTCACCTCGGTGGGCGCGGCCATGATCATGCTGGGCCTGTCGCTCTTTGGCAGCCATCTGGTCGATGGCGCCACGCCGGTGGCCATGTGCTCCATCGGCGCCATTGCGCTGGTGATGTACTACCGGCACTCTACCCAGATCGCGTTCCCGCTGCTGGACTTCCGCCTCTTGCGCATCCCCACGCTGCACGCCAGCGTGGTGGGCGGATCGCTCTTTCGCATTGGCCTGGGCGCGGTGCCGTTCCTGCTGCCGCTGGCCCTGCAGGAAGGCCTGGGGATGACGGCGTTCCAGGCCGGCAGCATCACCTGCGCCTCGGCCTTCGGTTCGCTCTTCATCCGTCTGTTGGCTGGGCGGGTGTTGCGCCGCTATGGCTTTCGCACGGTGCTGATGGTCAACGCGGTCTTTGCTGGCATCGCGCTGGCGGCCTATGGGATCTTCAGCATCCATACGCCTTATCTGCTGATCGTATCCATTGTGCTCATGGGCGGGGTCTTCCCGGCGCTGCAGTTCACCTGCCTCAATTCGATCGCCTATGCCGACATCGACAATCGCGACGCCGGCCGTGTCACCAGCCTGGCCAGCGTCATCCAGCAGCTGTCGCTGGGCCTGGGCGTAACCGTGGCTGGTCTCGTGCTGCAACTGTCGAATCACCTGCAGGGCCACGCCACCATCGTCGAGGCCGACTTCTGGCCGGCCTTCCTCGTCATCGGACTGTTCTCGGTGGCGTCGGTGCCCATCAGCGGCAAGCTGCCGCATAACGCCGGGCTGGAGCTCTCGCGCGGCAAATGAGGCGGCGGGGCAGGGCCGGGCTGTTATCATCCCGGCATCCTGCAACGATGGAGTTCGCTATGTCCTTCCCTGTTTCTTCCCTGCGCCGCATGGTGGCGGCCAGCTTCTTGCTGGCCTCCTGCGGCGCTTTCGCCTTTTCGCTGTCCGACCTCAGCAACCAGGACGCTACCGCCGGCCTGAAGGCCGCGCTGGAGAAGGGCGCCAGCAGTGCCGTGGCCAACCTGGGCCGGCAGAACGGCTTCCTCAACAACGACAAGGTCAAGATCCACCTGCCCGGCGCGCTGGAGCAGGCCATGCCCATCCTGCGCATGACCGGCATGGGCGGCCAGGTCGATGGCCTGGTGGCCGACATGAACCACGCCGCCGAGGCCGCCGTGCCGCTGGCCAAGCCGCTGCTGGTCAACGCCGTCAAATCGATGTCGGTGACCGATGCCAAGAACATCCTGGCAGGGGGCGACACCTCGGTGACCGATTTCTTCCGCCAGAAGACCTCGGCGGAGCTGGCCGTGAAGTTCCTGCCCATCGTCAGGCAGATCACCGACAAGAACGGCCTGTCGGCCCGCTATAACGCCGTGATGGGGCAGGCCAGCAAGACCGGCCTGGTCAGCAGCGAGCAGAGCACGGTGGAAGGCTATGTGACCCAGCGCGCCCTGGATGGCCTCTTCCTCATGATCGGCGAAGAGGAAAAGGCGATCCGCAAGGACCCGGTGGGCAGCGGCAGCGCCATCATCGGCAAGGTCTTTGGTGCCATGCGCTGACAGCTGCTCCGTTCTGGCGCACTCCGCCTTCTGAAAAAATCGTCGGTCCTGGCATGGGCCGGCGATTTTTTTTGCGCCTGTTGCTCGACGGTAAAGCTCGGCCGGAGCCGCATGGGGTAAGGGATAGCGCCGCGCTGGCGGTTTTCACAATGACCGCTTTTAGATACACTTTGAGCACCGTTGGGAACTTTTAAAAGTGCTTCAGATCTGTAAGTTATCGATTTAGATTGCTACATTGCTGGACAGTATTAAGCGATTGCATTAAACTATCGTTTGTCTTCGCGACATTACTTGTTCAACAACGACTCTCAGCAGTGTCCGATCCGCGCTTGTGCGGGTTGTCCAAATTTCCGGCTGGCAGCGTGAACGCCCTCCCGTTCTCCACGGTGACCCGTTCCCATCCCTGTCCGGTATGCACTATGCCGAAGCTGGCTTCATCGCTTCGGTTTCATCGCTGCCTTTGCAGCTTTCGGTTCGCATCCAAACGATACGCCCAGGTGGGCAGCGAACCCCGTAAAACTTGATCCTAGAAACCCGTCGTCGCGGCGTCATGTCGTGCCGGCTATACCAACAGGGGGTAACATGACACGTGTTCGTCACGTCTTCGCCGGCGCGTTCGGTTTTGCGCTGGTCCTTGCAGGCCTGATCTGGTGGATCGGTCCGGATGTCATCCAGAAGTATCGCGGTGACCTGGTCTACTACACCGGCAAGCATCTGGAACTGGTCTTCACTTCCATGCTGCTGGCGCTGGCCACCGGTGTTCCGGCCGGTATTGCGCTGTCCCGTCCGGGCGCGCAGCGCAGTGCAGAGAAATTCATCCAGATCTTCAACATCGGCAACACCATCCCCTCCATCGCCGTGCTGGCGCTGGCGCTGGCCTTCTTCGGCATCGGCAATGGTCCCACCATCCTGGCGCTGTGGCTGGCCTCGCTGCTGCCCATCGTGCGCAATACCTACGAGGGCTTGAAGAACGTGCCGGCAGCGATGAAAGAGGCGGCCCGCGGCATCGGCATGAAGCCGCACCAGGTCCTGCTGCGGGTGGAATTGCCCAATGCGCTGCCCATCATCGTCGGCGGCGTACGTACGGCGCTGGCAATCAATGTGGGTACGGCGCCGCTGTCGATGCTCATCGGCGGCGAGAGCCTGGGGGGATTGATCTTCCCCGGCATCTACCTGAACAACCACGGCCAGCTGCTGCTGGGCGCGGCGGCCACGGCGCTGCTGGCGCTGGTGCTGGACGCACTGGTGACGGCGCTGTCGGGTTTCTACCTGGTCCGTCGCGGGCTGCGTACCTGATTCCCGCGCATTCCATTTCCATCACAAGAACGACCGCACGCCGACTTCATCCACGGCATAGCGGTAGAGAGGAAAGCATGACAAAGAAGACCATCGCAACCTATGCCCTGTGCGCCCTGGCGCTGGGCCTGGCCCTGTTCGGCGCGGCCCCGGCTCGCGCTCAGGCGCAGCACCTGGTCATCGGCGGCAAGAACTTCACCGAGCAATTGCTGCTCTCGGACATGACCGCCCAGTACCTGCGCGCCAAGGGCTATGACACCGAATTGAAGAACGGCCTGGGCACCACCCTGATGCGCTCGGCGCTCGAAAGCGGCCAGCTCGACATCGTCTGGGACTACACCGGTACCGCCCTGATCGTCTACAACCACATCGAGGACAAGCTCGACCCCGACCAGATCTACCAGAAGGTCAAGGAACTGGACGCGCCGCGCGGCCTGACCTGGCTGAACCAGTCCGAGCTGAACAATACCTACGCCTTCGCCATGCCACGCGCACTGGCCGACAAGTACAACATCCACTCGCTGCAAGACCTGGCCAACCGCATCAACGAAGATGACAAGCAAGGCGGCCAGCCTCATCTCATGGGCGTGGACTACGAGTTCGCCTCGCGTCCTGACGGCCTGGGGCCGATGCAGCAGCTGTATGGCTTCAAGCTCGATCGCAGCGAGGTCAAGCAGATGGATCCTGGCCTGGTCTACACGGCGCTGAAGAATGAACAATTGTTCGTCGGCCTGACCTACGCTTCGGATGGCCGCATCAAGGGCTTCGACCTGCAACTGCTGGACGACGACAAGGGCTACTTCGCCGCCTACAAGGCCACCCCGGTGGTGCGCCAAGAGATCCTGGACAAGCATCCCAAGCTGGCCGAACAACTCAACGAACTGGCCGCCAAGATCGACACGGCGACCATGACGGAGTTGAACAAGCGCGTCGACATCGACCAGGAGCCGGTCGCCAAGGTGGCCGCCGACTTCCTCAAGCAAGCCGGCCTGATCTGAGGAGGGGACCATGAACATCTTCCAATACCTGCAATCGGACTGGCCCAACATCCTTGAACTGACGCTGCAGCACCTGAAACTGGTGGGCATTGCGGTGAGCCTGGCCATCGCCATCGGGGTGCCGCTGGGCATCTTGGTCGTGCGCGTGCGCTGGCTGGCCGGCCCGCTCATGGGCCTGGCCACCATCGTGCTGACGCTGCCCTCGATTGCCCTGTTCGGCCTGATGATTCCGCTATTCTCGAAGTTCGGCGCCGGCATCGGCCCCTTGCCGGCCATTACCGCCGTGTTCCTGTATTCGCTGTTGCCGATCATGCGCAACACCTATCTGGCGCTGGAGAACATCGAAGCCGGCATCAAGGAAGCCGGCATCGGCATCGGCATGACCTTCTGGCAGCGCCTGCGCATGGTGGACCTGCCGCTGGCCGTGCCGGTGATCCTGGGCGGCGTGCGTACGGCCGTGGTGATGAACATCGGCGTCATGGCCATTGCGGCCATCATCGGCGCTGGCGGCCTGGGCGTGCTGATCCTGCATGCCATCAGCCAGAGCAATATGCAAAAACTCGTGGTGGGCGCGGTGATGATCAGCGTGCTGGCCATCATCGCGGACACCCTGCTGCAACGTCTGCAGAAAATCCTGACACCGAAAGGAGTACAAAAATGATCGAACTGGACCAACTGAGCAAGACCTACACCCAAAAGGACGGCACTCAGGTCAAGGCGGTGGATGCCGTGAGCCTGAAGGTGGCCGAAGGCGAGATCTGCGTCTTCCTCGGCCCCTCCGGATGCGGCAAGACCACCACCCTGAAGATGATCAATCGCCTCATCAACCCGACTTCCGGCCGCGTGCTGTTGGATGGCCAGGACACCTCGGGCATCGATGAAGTGGAACTGCGCCGCCATATCGGCTATGTGATCCAGCAGATCGGTCTGTTCCCCAACATGACCATCGAAGAAAACATCACCATCGTCCCGCGCCTGTTGGGCTGGGACAAGAAGCGCTGCCAGGAGCGCGCCACCGAGCTCATGGCCATGGTGGCGCTGGACCCGAAGAAGTTCTTGAAGCGCTATCCGCGAGAACTGTCCGGCGGCCAGCAGCAGCGTATCGGCGTCATCCGCGCGCTCGCTGCAGACGCGCCGGTACTGCTGATGGACGAACCCTTCGGCGCGGTCGATCCGATCAATCGCGAATCGATCCAGAACGAGTTCTTCCAGATGCAGCGCCAGCTGAACAAGACCGTCATCATGGTCAGCCACGACATCGACGAAGCCATCAAGCTGGGCGACAAGGTGGCCGTCTTCCGCGCCGGCAAGCTGGTGCAGTTCGATAATCCGGATACCTTGCTGGCCCGTCCCAAGGATGATTTCGTCAGCGCCTTCGTGGGCCAGGATCACACCTTGAAGCGTCTGCTGCTGGTGCGCGCTGGCGAGGCCGCGACCACGCCGGCTACTGCGCAGCCGGATGTCTCCTGCGACCAGGCCCTGGCGCTGATGGATGACCAGGATTCGCGCTATCTGACCATCATCGATGCCGACAACCGTGCGCTGGGTTATCTCACCCGCCGTGATGTGCGCGGCAGCACCGGCGTGGCCGAGGACAAGGTGCGTCCCTTCACCATGAATGCCGATCCGGATGAGAACCTGCGCGTGGTGCTCTCCAAGATGTACAAGCACAGCACCAGCTGGATGCCGGTCATCGCCAACGACGGCAGTTACGTGGGTGAAGTCACGCAGGATTCCATTGCCAGCTATCTCAGCTCGGGCAAGTCGCGCGGGATGGCGATGGCGGCTTGATCATTCACCATCGGCAAGCCGATGTGAAGCCACAGCAGGGCAATGCGTATGCATTGCCCTTTTTTATTGCGCAAGCTTGAGATCGTCCAGGAAGGCCGCCACGATGGGCTCCCTGGCGCGGCTACGATGGGTCACCACGCTGATGCCCACGTCATAGGAAAGCTTGGCCCGGTTCAGCGCCCGCATCTGGCCGCGCGCCTCGTACTGGCGGCCCATCTCCTCGGGCAGATAGCCCAGGTGCTGGCCGGAGAGGATGAGGATGGACATGGCTTCCATGTTGCCGGTCACGGCCATGATGTTGCGCTGCTGCAGCGGCAGGTGTTCGGGCGGCACCGGATAGTCGCGCCAGGCCCAGGCGTGGTCTGCGGCCTGCTCCGGCTCGATCGCGCCGGGCTGGTCGAAGAGCGGATGGGGTGGGGCGCAATAGGCCACCTGGCGCTCCAGCATCAGCGGGGTGTAGTGCAAGGCCGTCACGCGCCGCCAGAAATAACCGATGGCGACCTGGACGGCGCCATTGAGGAGCATTTCTTCCAGCTCACCGGGCGTACGCACCAGCAGTTCCAGTCGCACGGCCTCGTCGCGCTGACGGAAGCGGCGGATCACCTCGGCCAGACGGTGGTTGTGCTGCGTCGGTGTATGGCCCATCAGGCCGATGCAGAGCGTGCCGACCAGGCGCTTGTCGAGGTTGCGCGCCTGCATGCCGAATTCGTCGAGTGCATCCATCATGCGCCGCGCCGCGTCGGCGAACTTCTCTCCCTTGGCGGTCAGCCTGAAGCCGGCCCGACCGCGCTCGCAGAGGCGATACCCCAGACGGGTCTCCAGCGAATTCAACTGTGCGCTGATGGTGGACTGGCCCACGTTGAGCCGGGCCTGGGCAGCCGAGACCCCGTGCGAATCGACCACGGCCAGGAAGACGCGGATCAGGCGCAGGTCCAGATCGAAGATGTTGGTGAGCATGACGGCAGAGGGGAGGAACGTTTCCGCTGATTTTACATTGATAAAAATCGATGTAAGCGATGCTATATCACTATATTTCACCGCTGAAAGCCTCGCTAGAATCGATCCCATCTCAGCCGAACTGCAAGGATGAATATCGATGGAACATGCACTCTACCAACCTCTCGGGGGCAATGTGATGCCCCGTTTCGGCGGTATCGCCACCATGATGCGATTGCCGCATGTGGAAGACCCGGCCGGGCTGGATGTGGGCTTTGTCGGCGTGCCGCTGGACATCGGTACCTCCAACCGTTCCGGTACGCGCTTCGGGCCGCGCCAGATCCGCACCGAATCCGTGCTGCTGCGCCCCTACAACATGGCCACCCGCGCCGCGCCTTTCGATTCGCTGAAGGTGGCTGACCTGGGCGACGTGGCCTTGAATCCGTACAGCCTGCTGGATTCGGTGCGCATGATCGAAGAGGCCTATGACCGTATCTATGCCACCGGCTGCAAGACCATCAGCCTGGGCGGCGACCACACGCTGACCTTACCCATCCTGCGGGCCATGGCGCGTCATCGCGGGCCGGTCGGGTTGATCCATGTGGATGCCCACGCCGACGTCAACGACACCATGAATGGCGAGAAGATCGCCCACGGTACACCCTTCCGTCGCGCCTTCGAGGAAGGCTTGCTGGACCCCAAGCGGGTGGTGCAGATCGGCCTGCGCGGTACCGGCTATCACGCCGATGACTTCGACTGGTGCCGCGCCCAGGGCTTTCGCGTGGTGCAGGCCGAAGAATGCTGGCATCGTTCGCTGGCGCCGTTGATGGAGGAGGTGCGCGCGCAGATGGGCGATGGCCCGGTCTACCTGACCTTTGATATCGACGGCTTGGACCCCGCCTTTGCGCCCGGCACCGGCACCCCGGAAATCGGTGGGCTGACGGTGCAGCAGGGACTGGAGATCATCCGTGGCTGCAAGGGACTCGATATCGTTTCGGCCGATGTGGTCGAGGTTTCGCCACCCTATGACCAGGCCGGGACCACCGCACTGGTGGCGGCCAATCTGGCCTATGAAATGTTGTGCATCCTGCCGGGCGTGACATACCGGACCTGAAGGAGCAGGCTGCAAAACGAAAAACGCCCGCATCAACCGATGCGGGCGTTTTTTTCAGGCAGGCAGTCTTTTCAGACCAATGGCTTGTGCATGAACATGGCCTTGCCGGTCTCGGCCTTCAACTCATAGCCTTCGAAGCCGCAGGCGCGATACAGCGAGCGCGCTACGGTATTGCCTTCCAATACCTCCAGCGTGAGCTTGCAGCAGCCCAGCTTGCGCGCCTCTTCCTCGACCGCGGCCAGGAGCTGCTTGGCGAGGCCCTGGCCGCGATAGGCTGGCATCACGGCCAGGTCATGCACGTTCAGCAGGGGCTTGCAGGCGAAGGTGGAAAAACCTTCGATGCAGGTGGCCAGGCCGGCCGGTGTCTCGCCATCGAAGGCCAGGAAGACATGGGCGGTGGGACGTTTCTTCAGTTCGGCTGCCAGGTTCTCGCGCACGTAGTCGGAGAGCTGCTTGCCGCCGCCCATGGCGTCGGAAGCGTAGGCGTTCAGCGTCTCGAACAATGCTGCCGCGTGGGCGGCGTTGCCGAGATCGGCCTTGATGACGGAAACACCCATGTTGCTCCTTTGCTGATGAAGATGAACGCCTTACTTGCCCGCTGCGCGCTGGCCGCCATGGGTCAGCGCCGACGGGCGCGGACCGCCCTGGCGGGGCTGACCGGGGTTGCGCGGCTGGCTGTTGGCATGGGCCGGCTTGGGGGCGCGGTTGGCGTTGTTGCCACCGTTGCCACCATTGTTGCCATTGCCGCCTGCGTTGCCAGTGCGAGCGCCCTGGCCATGACCCTGACCGCGTCCGGCATTGCCATTGGCCGCTGGGCGCGGCTTGGCAGGCTGACTGCCATTGCCACCGTTGGCAGGCTTGGCCGGCTTTGCAGCCGCGGCATTGCCGTTGCCATTGGCAGCAGGTTTGCGCGGGGCGCTGCGCTGGCCACCGCGTCCGCCACCGTTCTGGTGACGGCCCTGGCCGCTGCGCAGCTGGATCGGTTGCGGCTTGGCGGTCGGGTCGGGTTCGAAGCCGGCGATCACTTCCACCGGGATCTCGCGCTTGATGAAGCGCTCGATGTCGTGCAGCAGGTCGCGTTCATCCACGCAGACCAGCGACACAGCTTCACCGGTGGCGCCGGCGCGGCCAGTGCGGCCGATGCGGTGGACGTAGTCTTCCGGCACATTGGGCAGGTCATAGTTGACCACGTGCGGCAGTTGGTCGATGTCGATGCCGCGGGCGGCGATGTCGGTGGCGATCAGGGCGGTCAGCTTGCCGTCCTTGAATTCAGCCAGGGCCTTGGTGCGGGCCGACTGGCTTTTGTTGCCGTGGATGGCCATGGCGGTGATGCCGTCGCGGGCCAGTTGTTCGACCAGCTTGTTGGCGCCGTGCTTGGTGCGGCTGAAGACCAGCACCTGCTTCCACTGGTGGGTCTTGATCAGGTGCGCCAGCATGGGGTGCTTCTTGTCGCGGTCGACCGGGTGGATCTTCTGGGCGATCACTTCCACGGTGGAGTTGCGGCGCGCCACTTCGATCAGGGCCGGGTTGTTCAGGAGGCTGTCGGCCAGCTTCTTGATCTCGTCAGCGAAGGTGGCCGAGAACAGCAGGTTCTGGCGCTTGGGCGGCAGGGCAGCGAGCACCTTGCGGATGTCGCGGATGAAACCCATGTCCAGCATGCGGTCGGCTTCGTCCAGCACCAGGATCTGGATGTGCTGCAGGTTCACGGTGCCTTGCTGCATGTGGTCCAGCAGGCGGCCGGGGGTGGCCACCAGGATGTCCACGCCGCGCTTCAACAGCGTGATCTGCGGATTGATGCCAACGCCGCCGAAGATGCAGGCGGAGGTCAGCGGCAAATACTTGCCGTACTGGCGCACGCTTTCTTCGACCTGGGCCGCCAGCTCGCGGGTGGGGGCCAGGATCAGCGCACGGATGGGCAGGTGGCCGTTGATCTTCTGGCGCGGCATGGCCGAGAGGCGCTGCAGCAGCGGCAGGGTGAAGCCTGCGGTCTTGCCGGTGCCGGTCTGGGCGCCGGCCAGCAGGTCACCGCCGGAGAGCACTGCGGGGACGGCCTGGGCCTGGATCGGAGTAGGGGAGGTATAGCCTTGTTCGGAAACGGCACGAACGATTTCGTCGGACAAGCCGAGCGCGGAAAATGACATGAGACTCTGAAATTGGGTTTGGCCTGTGGTCCCGTACGGGCGCCAGTCGCAGGCAAACGGGTTGGAACTTGAGGAGGGCGCGGACTTGACTGGCTATACGCCGCGCTGGCCGCAGTATAACAGCGCCGCCTGGTGCAGACGTGATTTATTTTCCGTTTTTGCCAAGCTCATCCGGGCTGGCGGCCCAGGAAGTCCAGCACCGGCGGCAACACCAGTGCACTCTGCATGAGGCCGCCAAAGTGCGTCACACCGGGCAGGCTGACGAATTTGGCGCGCGCCAGCCGGGCGGCGGTACGCTCCACCGCAGCGTGGCGGGCGTCGGCGTCGCCGCAGAAGAACAGGCAGGGCATCTCCATCCGGGTCAGCAGCTCTTCCTGCGAAGGGCGCGCCTGCTGGGCAGCGGCGGCCAGGGCCACCAGGTCGTTGCCACGGATGAGCATCTTCACCTGGGGCGAGATGGCTTCATCCAGCAAGTCCTCGAAGGCGGCGATGAAGGCTTCCGGATCAGTGCCGTCGATGCCATGGAACACTTCCCAACTGCGGTCTTCATAGGGATGCGCCGCCCCCAGGATGAGGCTGCGCAGGCGTTCTGGCGCCTGCCGCACCAGGCCGTAGCCGACCCAGCCACCCAGCGAGTAGCCGAAGAAGTGGGCGCGCTCGACCTGCGCGGCATCCAGCACGGCCAGGGCGTCGCGGCAGCGCTGGCGCTGGCTGTAGGCTGCGCTGTCGTGCGGCTTGTCACTCTGGCCATGGCCCAGGGCATCGAAGCTGATGACCCGGTAGTGTTGGCGCAGCACGTCAGTGAAGCCGAAGAAGCGCCAGGCTTCCAGGCTGCTGGTGAAGCCGTGGTGCAGCAGTAGCGGTGGGCCCTCGCCCTCGACCTGGTAGTGGATCTTGCGCTGGTCGCTGATGGCAAAGGGCATGGCTATCCTCAGGGAGTGTCGGACTGCTTCTTGCAGCGGCGCGCCAGCAATTCGCGGGAGCGGGCGCAGATTTCCTCGGTGCTGAGGTCTTCGATGTGGGTGGCGATGGACCAGACATGGCCGAAAGGGTCGCGCAGGGTGCCTGAGCGGTCGCCGTAGAACTGGTGTTGCACTGGCCGCAACTGGACTGCGCCGGCGGCCAGCGCCTGGTTGAAGACGGCATCGACATCGGCGACGTAGATCAGCAGGCTCACGCCCGCTCCGCCCAGCGTGTGTGGGCTGAAAAAGCCGAGTTCGGGATGTTCGTCAGCCAGCATGATGCGGGCGTCGCCGATCTGGAGTTCGGCATGCCAGATCTTTCCATGGGGACCATCCAGGCGCATGATCTCGACCGCATCGAAGGCGCGCTGGTAGAAAGCGATAGCCTCGGCCGAGGCATGGACGATCAGGTAGGGGGTGACGCTATGGTAGCCGGCAGGCAGGGCGCAGGCAGTCGCCGACGCATTGGGCTGGGGCTGCGGCGTAGCCGCGTTGGGCGGGATGGGCATGTCGTCTCCTCGGTCATCGCCGGTAGCGGCACTATAGCAGCAATGCCAGTGCCACCGCAGGGAGGATGACCGGGAGCGTTGCCCGTCAGCAGCGCAGGATCAGGCGAATTCGGAGAGCAGGTTGACCTGTTGCGCGAAGATCTTGGGGCTGCCGGCGATGACGTCGCCCTTGTAGAGGTAGTCGGAGTCGCCCTTGAAGGTGCCCACGATACCGCCCGCTTCAGTCACCAGCAGCGAGCCGGCGGCGATGTCCCAGGGCTTCAAGCCCTTTTCGAAGAAGCCGTCCAGGCGACCAGCGGCCACGTAGGCCAGGTCCAGGGCGGCGGCGCCCGGGCGGCGCAGGCCGGCGCTGTGCTCGGTCATGACCTTGAACATCTTGACGTATTCGTTCAGGCCGTCCAGGTCACGGAAGGGGAAACCGGTGCCGATCAAGGCGTCGGCGATCTTGTCGCGCTTGCCCACGCGGATGCGCTTTTCGTTCAGGTAGGCGCCTGCGCCCTTGGAGGCGGTGAAGAGGTCGTTGCGGGTGGGGTCGTAGACCACGGCCTGCGTGATGATGCCGCGCTGTTGCAGGGCGATCGAGACGCAATATTGCGGGAAGCCATGGATGAAGTTGGTGGTGCCGTCCAGCGGATCGATGATCCAGACGTTCTCGTTTTCATCGTGCAGGTTGTCGGAGGCACCCGATTCCTCGGCCAGGATGGCGTGGTCGGGGTAGGCGTTCTTGAGCACGTCGATGATGGCATCCTCGGCCGCCTTGTCCACCTCGGTGACGAAATCGTTGTGCGACTTCTTCGACACTTTCAGCAGCGACACGTCGAAGGACGCGCGGTTGATGATGGTAGCGGCGCGGCGGGCTGCCTTAATCGCCGTATTGAGCATGGGTGGGATGATCATTCCGATGGTTCCGTTAAAATTGCGGCCATCGATGACGATGGCTGCGTTGCTCATCGTCGCCATGCCCGACGGGCCGGCCTTCCGCGTGAAGCTTGCGGAACAGGCTGACCAGGCGGACCCGGCAGTCAAACCAGTGCGACGATGAAATTAATGAGCGTTGCGCCGCCCGCGGCTGTTATGCTTGCGGGTTTGCCAGGCAGTCCAGGGGCGGCAGTGTTCATCAACGTGGTGGACCTGGGTTGACGTTGCTGCTGCAATATTGACGTTTTGCCAATATCCGATCCTGGGGCGCGAATCCCGCTATTTTAAATGAACAAGCAAGTGTCAGGACAATCTCTTTTCAGCCGTTTGCGTTTCGTGCTGGTCAATACCAGCAGTCCCGGCAACATCGGCTCGGCCGCACGGGCCATCAAGACCATGGGCTTTTCGGAGCTGGTGCTGGTCAATCCGCGCTTTCCGGACGCGGTGAAGGAAGATGAAGCCATTGCCTTCGCCAGCGGTGCGCTGGATGTGTTGCAAAATGCACGCATCGTCGGCAGCGTGGAAGAAGCGTTGCAGGGATGCAACTTCGCCGCCGCCGTCAGCGCCCGCCTGCGTGAATTCTCGCCGCCGGTGGTCTCGCCGCGCGAGCTGGCGGGGCAGCTGTCGCACGATACCGGGCTGAACGCCGCGCTGCTGTTCGGCAATGAGCGCTTCGGCCTGCCCAATGAGGTGGTGCAGAAGTGCAATGCCTTGTTGAACATCCCGGCCAATCCCGACTATTCCTCGCTGAACCTGTCGCAGGCGGTGCAGGTGCTGGCCTATGAATGCCGCATGACCGAGCTGGAAGTGCAGGGCGGACCCATGCAGACCAGCGGAGATGCGCGCGCGCCAGGCGAGGTGGGTTTCCATGGGCAGAGCGCCAGCGTGGCCGAGATCGAAGGCATGTTTGCGCACCTGGAGCAGGCGCTGGTGGCCATCGACTTCCTCAATCCCGGCAATCCCAAGAAACTGATGCCGCGTCTGAAGCGCATGTTTTCACGCGCCCAGCTGGAGACCGAAGAGGTCAACATCCTGCGCGGCATCGCCCGCCAGATTCTGGAACCGAAGCAGGCCAAGGCCGGCAGGCGAGAACAAAACGAACAAGGAGAAGGCTGACATGGCCAAGTTGACCCTGGACCGCATCCTGCAATCGCAGGGATTCGGTTCGCGCAAATATTGCCGCGAGTTGATCGAGGATGGCGAAGTCGTCATCAACGGTGAAGTGGTGGACGACTACCGCGCCACGCCCGACACGAAGGGCCTGGTGCTGACCATCTTCGAGGAAGAGTGGGAATACCGCGAGCACGTCTACATCGCCATCAACAAGCCGCAAAACATCGAATGCTCGCGCAAGCCCAGCCATCATCCGGGCGTGCTTACGCTGCTGCCCGAACAGTTCACCTGGCGCGACGTGCAGCCGGTGGGGCGGCTGGATCATGACACGACCGGCTTGCTGCTCATGTCCGACGATGGCGCCTTCATCCATGCGCAATCCTCGCCCAAGCGCCACGTGCCCAAGGTGTATGCGGCCACCACCGCCGAGCCGGTGACCGAGGCCCTGATCGCGCAACTGAAGGCGGGCGTGCAGTTGCATGACGAACCGGCGCCGCTGGCCGCGACCCGTTGCCGCCAACTGGGCGAGAACCTGCTGGAAATCGTGCTGGAGCAGGGCAAGTATCACCAGGTCAAGCGCATGCTGGCGGCGGCCGGCAATCATTGCAGCGCCTTGCGGCGCACTGCCATCGGTGGCTTGCAACTGGCGACGCTGGAACTGGAAGAGGGGGAGTGGACTTATCTGGATGCAGAGCAGATGGCCTTGCTGGTGCCGGACGCGGAGTAAGCGCAGGCTCAGTGTTTGAGAGCCTTCGCCGACAGGGCGCGGCGTTCGTGCAGCACGCGTAGCAGGCTCAGCGTTTCCGCCTGCGTGCGATAGAAGAGAAGGTAGGGGAAGTGATCCAGCTGCCACATCCGCAGCGAGCGATCTGGCAGCAAGTGGGCATAGCGCCGTGAGCCCATGGCGGGTTGCAGGGCGAGCCCTTGCAAGGTGATGGTAAGTTCCTCGGCGAAGCGCTCCGCCAGGGCAGGCGAAAATTCGACGTAGTAATCGGTGATATCAAGGATGTCGCGCTGCGCGACCGGGGATAGCTCGATCCGCATGCGCAACGGTCATGCTCTGTTGCGGATGCGCTCGCGCAGCTGACTGGCGAGGTCGTCAATGGCGATGTCGATCGACGGCCCCGCTTGCAAGCCCTCCTCGATCAACGCCTGAAGGCCTTGCTCTTCTTCAGTCTGCGGGCCGATGGCAGACGGGCTGGCGTCGCGGGCCAGAGGGTATTTGTCGGCGAGGGGGAGGGTGCAGGAAGTCATTCGGCGATTATAGACCTGGGTTTTGCCCTATTTCCTCCGGGTGTTGCTGGAACGTTTTAATTTCCGTTTTTCCCGAAATCCTTCCGTGCTCCCCTTGTCCTGTCTCAGTGTCGCGCGTCACCAGCCTTATTCGCGCCACCCACATCGGCCACGAACAACTGCGCGCAGTCCACCGCATCGAACTCATAATGCTGTCCACAGAAATCGCAGTCGATGGCCAGCTTTTCCATCTGCGACAGGGCTTCGGCCACTTCTTCCTGGCCCAGCATCTTCAACATGTTGCCGACCTTCTCGCGCGAGCAGGAGCAGTGGAATTGCGGATGCACCGGGTCGAAGACGCGGATGGTCTGTTCCCAGAACAGGCGATGCATCAACGTGGCGATGTCGGTAGAGAGCAATTCCTCGCGCTTCAAGGTGTCGCCCAGCATGACCATGTGGTTCCAGTCTTCCAGTTCGCCTTCTGGCTTGGCGGTCGGGGCGGCCGTGCCGCCAATGGAGGGCAGCTTCTGCAGCAGCAGGCCGCGCGAGACGTTTTCGTCTGCCGCCAGCCATAGCTTGGTATCGAGCTGCTCGGAACGCAGCATGTAGTTCTCGATCACGGTGGCTACACTCTCCCCATCGAGCGGCACCACGCCCTGGTAGGCTTGCTGCCCGGGCAGCTTGTCCTTGGGATCGAGGGTGATGACGAAACGGCCATGGCCGTTGGCGTTGACCAGGTCGGTCAGCGTGGCGTCGTCAGCGATCTCGGCGCCGTCGGCCAGCTTGGCGGTGGCGCGCAGTTGCAGCTCGGAGTCGCATTCGACCACCAGCAGCTTGACCGGACCGTCGCCATGGATCTGCATGACGATCATGCCGTTGAACTTCAGGTTGGCCGACAGCAGGGCCGAGGCGGCCAGCATCTCGCCCAGCAGCGTGCGTACCGCGACCGGATAGTCACGGCGCGCTTGCACCTGACGCCAGGTGTCGGAAATCTCGACCAGCTCGCCCCGTACGGGCGCGTTGTCGACCAGGAATTTTTGCAGCGTGTCTTTCATTGTTTCCTTTGCTTGGCGGCTCAGGCGATGCGCTTGAGCTTGGCCTTGAACTGTTGCGCGCGCTGGACATAGCTGTCGGTGCCGGCCCGCATGCGCGCGATATCTTCTTCACTCAACTGGCGAACTGCCTTGGCGGGAGCGCCGATGATCAGGGAGTTGTCGGGAAACTCCTTGCCCTCGGTCACCAGCGCGCCGGCGCCGACCAGGCAGTTCTTGCCGATCTTCGCGCCATTGAGCACCACCGCCTGGATGCCGATGAGGGCGCCTTCGCCGATGGTGCAGCCATGCAGCATGGCCTGGTGTCCCACGGTGACGTTCCTGCCGATCACCATCGGATAGCCCACGTCGGTATGCAGCACAGCGCCTTCCTGCACATTGCTGTTTTCACCAATGGTGATGAGTTCATTGTCGCCACGGATGGCCACGTTGAACCAGACGCTGGAATGCGCTTCCATCTTCACCTTGCCCACCACCGTGGACGACTCGGCCACGAAGGCGGTGTCGTGGATCTCGGGGATGTCTTGCTCCAATTGGTAGATCGCCATAATAAAATTGTCTCCTCGTTGCCTGCTGGTCGGTAGCTGATGCCTTGCCGCCTTGTCTTTGCGGAGCTTTGTCATCATATGGAGACAAAGCCGGCGTCCTCAACCGCGTATTTTACCTTCCCTGAAAGTCAGTTCCTTGGATCACGTCTCGTCCCCAGATGAAGTCTTTTCATTCACCGGCCTGCGTAGCGGTGCATTGTCTTGCCTGAAAGAAACGCGCCCCGCCGCCAAGTGCAGCGCCGTGCGCGCCCTGCGCGCCGCCTGGCAGCAGGGGCGTTTGCCGCTGGAAACGGAGGATCTGGCGGCCACCGAACCGGGCAGCGGCATTCCCGGTCGGCCAGAGCGGCCGGAACTGGTGTCGCCCTTGCAGGTGAAGCATCGTTCCATGGGCACGCCCGAGGGCAGGGCCGCGCTGATCCATGCGCTGGCGCATATTGAATTCAATGCCATCAACCTGGCGCTGGATGCGGTCTGGCGCTTTGCCGGCATGCCGCGCGATTTCTATGCCGACTGGTTGCAGGTGGCCGACGAGGAAGCCTATCACTTCAGCTTGCTGGCCGATCACCTGACCACGCTGGGCCATGCCTACGGCGATTTCACCGCCCACAATGCGCTCTGGGACATGGCCGAATCGACCAAGGGCGATGTGCTGGCGCGCATCGCGCTGGTGCCGCGCACGCTGGAAGCACGCGGCCTGGATGCGGCCCCGCCGGTGCGCGCCAAGTTGGCGCAGGCGGGTGACCTGGCCGCGGCCGAGATCCTGGACATCATCATGCGCGACGAGGTCGGTCACGTGCTGATCGGCAATCGCTGGTTCAATTGGCTGTGCGAGCAACGCCAGCTGGATCCGGTGGCGACCTTCGCCCAGTTGTGCCAGCGCCACAAGGCTCCGCCTTTGCGCGGCCCCTTTAATCTGGAGGCGCGCCGGGCTGCCGGTTTTTCCGACGAGGAAATGCTGATGTTCACCGACATTTCCCGCTAGTGGCCAGCTTTGCAACTTGTGTAACCAATTTTCTTGCTGGCGAGGCGGGGCCGACTGCTGTGCTATCTTCACCACGAATTCCGATGCCCGGAATCGCTTTTATGGAAAGGATGACAACATGAACAAGATGTCCAAACTGTTGGCTGGCGTAGTGATGAGCGTGGCCGCCATTTCCTTGCTGGCGGCTTGCCAGAAGAAGGAAGAACCGGGTCCGGCTGAAGTGCTGGGCAAGAAGATCGACGGCGCCGTCCAGGATGCGGGCAAGAAGCTCGACGAGGTGACTGGACAGGCCAAGGACCAGAGCGAGCAATCCGGCTCCAAGCTGGACAATGCGCTGGACAAGGCCAAGGCTGACGCCAAGGAAGCCTACGAAAAGACCAAGGAAGGCGCCAAGGACCTGGCCCAGAAGACTGGCGAGAAGATGGAAGAGGCTGGCCAGAAGATCCAGGACGCCTCCAAGAAGTAATTCCGGCGCAGCCCCGTGCTGCACCGGCTACCTGCCGCAATGCCGTCCCGCGCCCGCCGGACGGCATTGTGCATTCTGGCCCCTGGGCCTCCTGGTGTCCTTATTCCCGGGCGTTGTGGATCAGGTCGATCACCAGCTTCTGGATCGCCGGTTCCAGCGCCAGCGCCACGTGGCCGATGCCAATGACCGGGATGTTCCAGGCGCCAGCAAGATGGGATGAACTTTGCGGCGAGACGATGTTGTCGTGATGCGAATAGATCGAGACGATGTGCGACAAGGCGTCCGCCTCTTCGGTGGCGGCCAGCTTCTGCAGCCATTCGCTGCTGCGGCCTTCCTCGTAGCGGCCCAGCCAGTTCATTTCTCCGCAATTGATGCCGATGCCGAAGTTGGCGATGGCCGTGCCGTGGTGAGGCGAGCCCAGTGTGATCACGCGGGCCACCCGATCGCATCCATGGTCGCGCAGGTAGGCCCGGGCGGCCAGTCCGCCCATGCTGTGGGCGACGATGACGAGCTTCTTCTGCCCGGTCTCGGCCAGCACGCGCTGCACGGCGGCGTGGACCAGCGGTGCGTATTCATCGATGCTGCCGAAGACCGGCTCCATATCGAGCGCGTAGTGGGTGATATGGGCTTCCCGCAGTTCCAGGCTCATCCAGCGCCAGTAGCCGCTGTTGCAGCCGTAGCCATGGATCAGCAGGACCGGCAGCGAGGTGGTGTCGGGGTAGGTGAACTGGTCGAAGCGCAGGAAGGGCATGGCCCAGGATGAGCACAGCATGGTGGCGCGGAATTCGCGCACGAACAGGGTGGCAATCTGCAGCCAACTGATCTCCACGGGATTGGAGGTGCGACCGCGATAGGGCCAGGTCAGGAAGAAGCTGTTGGCGGTGATCTGCGCGCGCAGCAGCAGTACGAAGAGGATGCCGCCCAGCGCTGCGGCCAGCATGGGCCAGTCGAAATGCCGCAGCAGGAAGTAGAACAGGATCGCAATGCCGAACTGGATCAGGAGCAGGGTTCTGGAGATGCGTGAAATCATGCGGGATGAGGGCCGGGCGATCAGTGGGTCGGACATGCCGCAGCATGCGTTCGCCCGAGAGCATAGCAGAGCCCCGCGCCGGGCTCATGTCCGCTTCATGACTTTGCCGTGGCGGGCATGGCGGTGACATCGACCAGGCGGGTGCCGGCCAGGCGGTCATGGAGGAATTGACCGTCCTTGTCCAGCCTTGCGGTCAATGCCCAGAGCACGATATTGCCGGCCGGGATCAGCACCAGCGTCCATTGCTGGCCATGCACGGCCGCCGCCAGCGCCAGGCCCGGCAAGACCCACAGCCAGGCCAGCAGGAAGCGCCAGGCGGCACGCCACAGGCCCAGTGCCGCACCGTGCTGGTCCACCACGCGGAAACGCCAGGTCTTCATGGCCAGGGTCTGGCCGCCATGGGTCCAGAACCAGATGAAATACAAGGCCAGTACCAGGAAGAGCCACATTTCCAGCCCATGGCGCAGATACAGGGCATGGCGTTGCTGCAGCAGCGTCGAGAACAGCCAGCCCGAGATAAACAGGACGCCAAACAGCAGCATCGATTCGTAGAGCATGCTGCTGAGGCGGCGGCGCAGCGAGGGCGTGGTCAGGTCCGGCATGGTGGCGTCAAAGGGAGCAGAGAGTAGAGGGTAGTCGCGGTGGCCCGCTCAGGCGGCGCCACGCCCGCCTGAGCGGGCCCGCAGATGGTAAAGCAATCAGCAGGGATTGCCTATGGCGTCAGTTGAGCCAGCGCAATAGGGTGGGCAATGGCGGATGGAGAAGGCAGGAAATCTGCAGGGGCTGGTGCGCAAGAGCGGACTGCGCTGGCGATTGGCTGGCGCGTCGGAGGAGAGTGCGGGGCTTACTGGCTCTCGGCCACCGTTGCCGCCGCAGGTGCTGCTGTGGGTACGGCCAAGGCTGCAGTCGTGGCCAGCGGCGCCATGGCCGGTTGGGGTGCAGCTTGCGAACCAGGCACCAGTGACGGCGCTACGGGCGCAATGGCTGGCGTCGGCGCCGGCACGACCGGCAGCGGCCGGTCCAGTGCTTCAGCGGGCAACTGGATGGTGGGCGCGGCCGCAGAAGGCGAGGTGGGCAGCTTGGCCACGCGCTTGGGCAGCTTGGCTTCGGAGAGTTTCTTCTTCTGCTCTTCGGACAGTTGCTGGTACTTGGCCCATTGCTCGTGTTTTTCTTCCGCGTCCAGCTTCTTGGCGCGGGCGTAGTTGGTGCGGGCGGCGCTACGCTCGGCCGGGGTCAGCTTGACCCAGTCGCGCATGCGCTCATGCAGGCGCTGCTGCTCTTCCGGCTTCATGCGGGCGTAGCGCTTGCCGATCTCCAGCCACTTTTCTTTCTGCAGCTCGCTCATGCGCGGCCATTCCGTGGTCAGCGGTTCCAGCGCCTGGCGCTGGGCGGCGGACAGGTTGGTCCAGGCCAACTGGTTGTCGGATTTGCGCGCAGCGCTCTTGACGCCGGGCTTGGCGGGCGGATGCGCGGTTGCCGCAGCGGGAGGCGTGACGGTAGCGGCGGGGGGGGCTGACGTGGCCGGGGCCGGGGCAGCAGCCGGGGCGGCGGCCGCAGCCGTCGGGGCAGCCGGTTCCGCCGGAGCGTTCTGCGCCACCGTCCACGCGCAGCTCAAGCCACCGGCCAGCACTGCGAGCGCCAGCGCGATGCGCGAGAGGCGGGCAGGGGCTTTCACGGAAGTGCCGGTGGTCTTGCGCATCGTCTTATTGTTCCTTTTCAGCCAGATAGGCATTGAAGCCGTGGTCCAGGTAGGCCGACAGCGGCAGTTCGTCAGAGAGCACGGCCGCGTCGATGTCGGCCAGGTAGGAGACGCGCTTGGCGTTCTCGTGCTGGTAGAGACCGGCGAAGAGGATGATGCCCGCCAGCAGCGGCGCGGCCACACCCAGGCGACCCAGCCAGGAGGACTTCGGCGAGAGCATGCCGCCGGCGCTGCCCAAGGCGCCGGCCAGCACCGGTTGTTCCACGCGTACGGTCATGGGCGTCTGCTTCTTGCGCGCCAGCGCCACCCGGCGGGCGGCGGCCAGGCTTTGCAGGGTGTCGTCGGACAAGTTATCGAGGTTGGCGTCCAGCGCCAACTTCACCTTGTAGGCGAATTGCATTTCCTTGTTGTTCATAATGAGATTCCTTTGGCTCTTAGAGCTTGAGCCAGCGCGTGAGTTGCGCGGGAGCAATGGGTTTTGACGCTGCCTTCGGAGCAACCCATGGCGGCGGCTGTTTCCGCCACGTCCATGTCCTGCCAATAACGCATCAAGAATGCTTCCCGTTGACGTGTGGGCAGCTTTTGTATCTCGGCATCGATGAGGTTCAGGGTCTGCTGGCGCTCGACCTTGTCGGCGCTGGATTCGGCGGCCTCCGAGCCGTCTTCCGATTCGAGGCTTTCGAGCAGGTCGAAGTCCTCGCCGCCCTCGCCATCGCCGCCGTTGCCGCCGAAGCTGGAGAACAGGCTCACCCAGGTGTTGCGCACCTTTTCACGGCGGAAGAAATCATGGATGGTGTTTTGCAGGATGCGCTGGAACAGCATCGGCAACTCATCCACCGGTTTGTCGCCGTATTTCTCGGCCAGCTTGATCATCGCATCTTGGACGATGTCCAACGCGGCCTCATCCTTGCGTACGGCATACACCGCCTGTTTGAAGGCGCGGCGTTCGACACTTTCAAGAAAATCGGAGAGTTCTTTGTCAGTTGCCATGCAATACGGTGTGCCGGATGGGTCGCTGGCCAAGAACGGGTAAAATCGCTCAGTCTGGCCGGTAGGGATGCGGAAAATGCAACAAAACGTCAAAAAGCAGACCGAATCCTAGCAAAAATGGCCCTCTTTGTCGTGCAGTTTATCCCTACGCCTTGGTCCAAATGCGAGTGAAGCATGGCGCCGGGCCTGATTTCGCTTGACCAAAATGATGCAACGCATTACTGTCCTGTTTCCCGCCTCCCACATCTGGGGCGTTTTTGTTCCTTGCCGGTGCTTCACATAAGGTCGTGCCGGTTCGAGGAAACGCTTTATAGGTTTAAAGCTTGTTTGTTCTAACCCGTGCCACAAGCGCGAGGAATCAAGTAGCAGTCGATCTTGTACCAAGGCTGAACGAGTCGCGTTGAGCGGCGTTTCGAACTCCACTACGGTTGGGGCGCAGAAACGGCGTGACCGCACAATAAAGGGATGCTGCCGGCAAGACGATCGATACGGTTCCGTCAGGAGAGAACATCCGATCAATTTCCAATGGACCTTGAAAGGAAGCAGCATGAGTGCTGAGCAACTCACCGGCGCGGATATACTCGTCCGCTGCCTGGCTGAAGAGGGTGTTGAACACGTCTTCGGCTATCCTGGTGGCGCCGTCCTCTATATCTACGACGCAATCTTCAAGCAAGACAAATTCCAGCACATCCTGGTTCGTCACGAACAGGCCGCCGTGCATGCAGCTGACGCGTATTCGCGCAGCTCGCAGAAGGTCGGCGTGGCCATCGTCACCTCCGGCCCTGGCGTGACCAATGCCGTTACCGGCCTGGCAACGGCCTACATGGATTCGATCCCCATGGTGGTGATCTCCGGCCAGGTGCCGTCGACCGCCATCGGCCAGGACGCGTTCCAGGAGTGCGACACCGTCGGTATCACCCGCCCCTGCGTCAAGCACAACTTCCTCGTGAAGGATGTGAAGGACCTGGCGGAAACCGTCAAGAAAGCCTTCTTCATCGCCACCACCGGCCGTCCCGGCCCGGTCCTGGTCGATATCCCGAAGGACATCACCATGCATACCTGCGCCTACGAGTATCCGAAGGCGGTGGAAATGCGTTCCTACAAGCCGGTCGACAAGGGTCACTCGGGCCAGATCCGCAAGGCGCTGCAGCTGCTGCTGTCGGCCGAGCGTCCGATGATCTATACCGGGGGCGGCATCATCCTGGCCAACGCCGCGCCTGAGTTGAACAAGCTGGTCGATCGCCTGGGCTATCCCTGTACCAACACCCTGATGGGCCTGGGCGCCTATCGTTCGTCCAGCGACAAGTTCGTGGGCATGCCCGGCATGCACGGCACCTACGAAGCCAACATGGCCATGCAGCACTGCGATGTGTTGATCGCCATCGGCGCGCGCTTCGATGACCGCGTGATCGGCAATCCGAAGCACTTCGCCTCGCATGCCCGCAAGATCATCCATATCGATATCGACCCCTCGTCGATTTCCAAGCGCGTCAAGGTCGACATCCCCATCGTGGGCAACGTCAAGGACGTGCTGCAGGAGCTGCTCTCGCAGCTGGATGCGGCCGAGACCCGCCAGAACGGCGCGGCGCTGGATGCCTGGTGGAAGCAGATCAATGAATGGCGCAAGCGCGATTGTCTCAAGTTCGCCACCTCGGAAGAATTCATCAAGCCGCAATCCGTGGTGCAGAAGGTGTGGGAAGTGACCAAGGGTGATGCCTTCATCACCTCCGACGTCGGCCAGCATCAGATGTGGGCCGCGCAGTACTATGGTTTCGACAAGCCGCGCCGCTGGATCAATTCCGGCGGCCTGGGCACCATGGGCGTGGGCCTGCCGTACGCCATGGGCGTGCAGATGGCCAACCCTGATGCGACCGTGGCCTGCATCACCGGCGAAGCTTCGATCCAGATGTGCATCCAGGAACTGGCGACCTGCAAACAGTATCACCTGACCCCCAAGATCATCCTCCTGAACAACCGCTTCCTGGGCATGGTGCGTCAGTGGCAGCAGATCGACTACGGTTCGCGCTATTCCGAGTCGTACATGGATTCGCTGCCGGACTTCAACAAGCTGGCGGAGTCCTACGGCCACGTCGGCATGAAAATCGAGAAACCGGGCGATGTCGACGGCGCGCTGCGCGAAGCCTTCGCCATGAAAGACAGGCTGGTCTTCATGAACTTCATCACGGATCAAACCGAGAACGTCTGGCCCATGGTCAAGGCGGGCAAGGGTTTGACTGAAATGTTGCTGGGTTCGGAGGATCTCTAACATGCGCCATATCATTTCTGTGCTGCTGGAAAACGAAGCCGGCGCATTGTCCCGTGTCGTGGGCCTGTTCTCCGCACGCGGCTACAACATCGAAACGCTCACCGTTGCACCCACCGAAGATTCGACCCTGTCGCGCATGACCATTGTGACCTCGGGTTCGGATGATGTGATCGAACAGATCACCAAACACCTGAACCGCCTGATCGAGGTGGTGAAGGTCGTCGATCTGACCGAAGGCGCGCACATCGAGCGCGAACTGATGCTGATCAAGGTGCGCGCAGTGGGCAAGGAACGGGAAGAGATGAAGCGCACTGCGGATATCTTCCGCGGCCGCATCATCGACGTCACCGAGAAGACCTACACGATCGAGCTGACCGGCGCCAAGAGCAAGCTGGACGCCTTCATCGACGCCCTGGATCGCACCGCGATCCTGGAAACGGTCCGTACCGGCGGCTCCGGCATCGGCCGCGGCGAACGGATCCTGAAGATCTGATCGACCGCGCCAGCAGTACGCATCACACACATATACATACATTCAAATTCGAGTTACTCGGAACATAGGAAAAAATCATGAAAGTTTTCTACGACAAAGACGCAGACCTGTCCCTGATCAAGAACAAGAACGTGACCATCATCGGTTACGGTTCGCAAGGCCACGCTCACGCCCTGAACCTGAAGGATTCCGGCGTCAAGGTGACTGTTGGCCTGCGCAAGGGTGGCGCTTCGTGGAACAAGGCTGAACAGGCTGGCCTGAAGGTCGCCGAAGTCAACGACGCGGTCAAGGATGCCGACGTCATCATGATCCTGCTGCCGGACGAAAACATCGGCCAGGTCTATGCTGAAAACGTCGCACCGTTCGCCAAGCAAGGTGCCACCGTCGCCTTCGCCCACGGCTTCAACATCCACTATGGCCAAGTCGTGCCGCGCGCTGACCTGGACATCATCATGATCGCCCCCAAGGCCCCCGGCCACACCGTGCGT
>Ga0207667_10000056_pt1 | contig 206107 bp, 186 predicted proteins | sample KBSCornC52_FD_184301 | JGI IMG/M metagenome (GOLD analysis project Ga0207667, IMG submission 184301) | Corn rhizosphere microbial communities from Kellogg Biological Station, Michigan, USA - KBS Corn C5-2 (SPAdes) (version 2) | ecosystem: Host-associated > Plants > Roots > Rhizosphere > Soil ...
TGCCGTATTGCCTTCCTCCTACTCGCCAGGGAGTCGGCATCCTGATTCCGCAGTTTTACGAAGCTCAATCACACCGCCCACTGATGCCTCCGGCCTACGCTTCGGAACTCACCTCGCGATGGGCTCCGCAAGACTAGAGGTCAGGATGGAGTCGCTTGCTCCTTTCCCGTAGGGCTCTTGCATCCCCTACAACATGCCGGTTTATCCCGGCGCTCGGCGTAAAACCGCAGATGCGGAAGTAACCCCGAAAATGGCGTTCTGACCGAATCGAGGATCCAACCTCTACTCCATTTCCTGACCCTGTGGCGCTTTACAGGCATGCGATCCAGAAATCCCTATGATGAATTCGTGAATACACCCTGTTAGTAACAGCCTCGTAGAATTACGAGCCAGAGGAACAAAAGGATGACCGAGCCGAAAATGCCAATAACGAGGGTTGGATTTCGATTGCTGGATGTGGTTGAGAAAGCATGGTTATGCTCATGTGGCGCGTCGGGATCATAACGAATGGGGAATAGATGGCCCTGTGGAATGGGTTTGGCTGACCTAAGCTCGCCGTTATGGAATTCCCCGTTGGCAAAATAGTTGTAGTAGATGAGGAAGTGCTTGCGGGTAGGGATGCCGAAGGCAAGCGCTCGGCCTGCACCGACATCATACTTGCACTCGGTGACTGTGGCGAGAACTTCGGGCCATTCGGATTGATCGGCACTAAGGCTTGGCTTCAAGTAATAACCAGCACGAACCGCCTCACGATTGTATATCGACGTATGATTCGCCCGCTGCAGGAAGCAGAGCCGTTGCTCCTCGAATCACGAGCGCAAGGTCCGTTATGTTGACCACTTGTCTGATGTAATTCAGTTGCTCCCGTATACAATGCGCCAGATTTTTCCCTTCTGCGAATCCGCTACGTAGAGCGAGCCATCAGGACCCATGGCAATTCCGATTGGGCGGTACTTCGGCTGAGGACGCGGGCCTTTAGAAGCAGCGAAGTCCGCAAAGCCATCTGCAAAGACAGTCGGTGCGCCAGCCACTCCTTCATGATTGAAGGGTACGAACACTACATCGTAGCCGTTGGCATTTCTAGTGCCATGCAGCACGATGAAGGCTCCGTTCCGGTAGGACGCCGGAAACTCATTGCCGGTATAGAACATCAGATCCGCCGGGGAAGAGCGCCGCGATTGAAAGGTGAGGACAGGGGTTGAATATTTACCGGCTGGAGGCGTCTTGTTGCCATCGCCCCCGTATTCCGGCGAGACCAGTCGTACCTTGCGTACGCCGTCATAGTAGGTGTATGGCCAGCCGAAATCTGAGCCCTTGCTAACTCTATGCATCTCGTCGGCAATCTGATCGTCGGCCTGTTCGCTGACCAATTGCGGCCAGAACTTGTTAGTGTTGTCGCGACCTTGCAGGATCACATAAAGATGACCGTCGGCAGGTGACCAATCGAGCGAGGTCGAGTCGCGAATTCCGGTGGCAATTTGTTCGCCCCCGTTAGGAAACTTTTGATCAAGCTTGCTTGCATCAAAGCGCCACATGCCCGCGCGCCTACCCAGATCGGGGCACGGTTTGAGCCCAACCGGCGGCTTGGCCGGAACGTTGGGTCGGGAGCCGGCAGGCGGCGCTCCGGGGGGAAATTCCGCGCCCGTGCATAGATTCCCAGAGGCATCCAGGGCGACATAGAGATTTCCCTTACCGTCAAAAGCCAGCGCACGATTGACGCGATTGAATCCAGGATGCTCGGTAGGCATTCCATCCACGATCAGGTCTGGATCTTTCTCGGGCAGCAATTCATCACCAGCGAACCGAAATCTGTACACCCCTGATGCGGAGGTTGCATAAAGCGCACCATCGTGAAAACGAATGCCCGTGCCGCCTTCAACGGTTCCGAAGTGTTCAATGCGGTCGGCCTTATGGTTGGCGTCAAGATGCAGAGCAATGATGCCGCCACCTTTATTTTGTTTGTCAACCGCAGTCGAGACGTAGAGATCGCCGTTGGACCTTACAGCCAAATGCCGAATCGGACCGAGACCTTCGGTCACAACCGATGCGTGAAAACCCGGAGGCAACTTCAGGCCATCGGGTTCTTCCGCTGCAGTGATCCCCGCCGCCAAAACTAATACACAAATACCCAAATACGATCTCATGGCTAGCCCATCCTCAATGAATCTCCGCCAGAATTCTCACCTGACAGGCACGCAACTGCTGAATACCAGCAACTGTCATCATTTCGAAATCAGCGACCTACCGTCAATCAGGGGCAGCGCTTTAGCAGTTGCGGTTGATTGACGGCAGAATTCAACCCCCAAGTGCAACAGTCCTGAGTGGAGGAAAGTTGCCGATGAAGGGGGACTTATCGCCATCTGGAAATACGCGAGCGAGCAGTGATCGAGATGCAATTGGAATTGGGGACCCGGCCCGGCGTGATTGCCACATATCTGAATCGCTCGCGATCGACGATCACCCGCGAGCTTCATCGCAATGGCTGGCAACGTCGCGGTGTTTTACCGCGGTCGGGTCCGAAGATGCCAACGGGAGGGTATCACTGTGAGTCAGCCGAAGGGCGTGCCGACCGATTGGCGTCCGTTCGTGTGAAGCGCAAGCTGGTACCGGGCTCTGAGCTCTGGGATCAGGTGGTGGCTTATCTTCATCAGGGTCTCAGTCCGGATCTGGAGAGCAACAACTTAATTGTTGTGTCGTGGCGGAGATTTAATCAAGGGCAGAACGATTCGCTGGCCGGCCTCAAGGTGATTGTGATCTTTAATGCCAGGATTGAGCTCGACAATTGTGTTCAACAGCGCCGTTGTGCAGCCGTTGAATCTTGCAACGCAGATGCCGGCAAATGACTGGCCTTTGCGGGCTCCAATCACCTCCACTCCGCCCTTCGGGATTGTGGTTTTGGAACCCCGGAGTTTTGCTCCGGATCTCTCATGATTCGATTTCGAGACCTGCAAAACGGGCGGAGCCTGCGTTGTGGCATCATTTGCTGGGTTCGTCTGAGATGGAACTGCAGACTGCAACGAGGAAGCGTCCTGGGACGGTGTGGCATCCTGCGCCGCAGATTCGTCTTGCTGCCTTATAGAAGTTTGCGGCGACTGATCAGCTTGAGGCGACACTGGAGCTTGAGGCAGCGCTGAACCCTGCACCTGAGGTTGATTCTTGACCGGCGGAGAGTTGTGGAACCAGGAAGTCACTTGCGACATAAGCGGGAAATGAGCACCGCCGGAACGTGAGACGTTCCAACCTATTATCCCCAGAGCCGTCACAAAGAGGAGTGCCCCGATCAACGCGATGCGCAGGCCGGGCGAGGTCTTCCGCTCCTCTGAAAAATCCGACTCTTCGAACTCATACTCGTCAGGTTCGGGATTCCTGACCGCTTCGGCGAACCTTGCTCTCTGCCAATCGAGGTCGTCGGTCGGTTCGGCGAACGTTGCCTCCTGCACACTTGGGTCGACGATCGATTCAGCGAACGTTTCTCCCTCCGAACCCAGATCGTCGGTCGCTTCGGCGAACCTTGCCTCCTGCACACCTGGGTCGACGATCGATTCAGCGAACGTTTCTGCCTGCGAACCCGGATCGTCGGTCGCTTCGGCGAACCTTGATCCCTCCAAGCCGAGCTCGACGATCACCTCGCGAACGACTTCCGCGTCGATCACCTTGTTGCCTAACGCGCAGCCGAACGAAAGAGCGTTAAAGCAGATGTTAGTGATATTTCGTGGAATTCCGTCGCTGTAGTGGGCGATCAGCGATACCGCCTCAGGCGTAAACAGCGGATTTGAGTTCTCGTAGCCCGCCACTTTAAGGCGGTGTTGGATGTAATCGGCCGTCTCAATTTGAGTCAGAGGCTTCAGAGTGGCGAAAATCGAAATTCGCTGTTTTAGTTGCAGGAGCTCCGGCGTCGCCAGCCGGTCAGCCAGTTGCTGCTGCCCGCAAAGCACAACCTGTAAGAACTTATGATGTGAGGTCTCGAAGTTCGAAAGCATCCGTATCGCTTCGAGCACTGAATCATCTAGGTTCTGAGCTTCGTCGAGAACAACCACCAGGCGCGGACCGCTTTCGCTGTGCTTCACCAGGATCTCGTTCAGCCGCATCTCCAGTTCGATCAGCGTACCCGGCAAAACTTTCTCACCCAAATCAATCAGCAGTGCGCGAAAGAGCTCAGTTGGACTGGTGATCACCTGGTAGAGGAAAACGGTCCTCGCCGTGTTACCCAGCCGGTCGAGCGCCATACGCAGAAGTGTGGTCTTGCCCATTCCTGGCTCGGCGGTCAGCGCGATTATGCCCAACCCAGAATCGATCCCATAGAGCAGTCCTGCCAGCGCCTCTCGATGCGTTTTGGCGGGGAAAAAGTAACGCGGGTCGGGCGTCACGCCGAAGGGCTGATCGCGGAGATTGAAGTGGTTCAGAAGCAAATTATTCCGTCCCTTCCAACCCAGTGATGGCTACCGCCAAAGCTGCTCAAAAGTAACTTTCTTATACTGCTGTAGCTGACTTCAACATCGATGTCGTTCGTGCGCAGCTGCCCAAATGCCCCAAATGTAACCGGTTTTTTGCGTTCGGCAACAGCACACAACAAGTAACATTTGTGGTGCCAATACCTAAGTGCGAATTTCCGTAGCCACCAAGGCCTAGGCTCTTTGATGCGTCCTTGTTTTGATGCGTTTTTGTAATGTTGCGGAGAGAACTTGCCAACTAACCTAAAATCTTAGTTTTGCCAACCCCCGCCGAGGTTTCCAGGTCTATCTCGGGTCCGAGCAGGTCACCGTCGGTCTGACCCCTGCTCTTTTTCGGGCGACAGTATGACCGCTGGAGAAGATTCGTCAAAGGGAAGTATCAGCTGCTTTACCTCCACGTCCGCAGGCGGGCTGACCGTGACGGCCGTGACAACTCCTATCAGCTTTTCATTGCGAGACGGGGCGATGACACGGACGCCGTAGCGCGTAGGTAAACGTGCAGTGGAAAGCCGGGCGGCTCCTTGACTTCCTTTCGCTGACTCTTTCATCCGCTAAGCGCAGCCGTTAACATCAGAACCATGCCCCAGTTCCCTGCCGGTCAGACCCTGCTTATCGATGCTGACGATACGCTCTGGGAAAACAACGTCTACTTTGAGCGCGCAATTGCTGCATTTATCAGCTTTCTCAATCACCACGAGTACTCGCCAGCGCAAGTGCGAGAAACCCTCAATGCCGTGGAACGCGAAACCATCCTTGCGCATGGCTATGGCCTAACGAGTTTTACACGCTCGCTGATTACCTGTTTCGAACGCCTCAGCTCCGGCCCGGTTACGGATGAAAAACGCGAGAAGGTGTGCAGCTTTGCCCGCTCCATCGCCGAGCAGGAAATTGAACTGCTGCCCGGTGTTGAAGAAACGCTTTGTGAACTTTCTTCGCGCCACCACCTGATTCTGATGACCAAGGGCAATGAAGCCGAGCAGGCGGACAAGCTGGCGCATTCCGGCCTCGCCGCCCATTTCGCTGCCATTGAAATTGTCCGGGAAAAGGACGCGCCCACGTATCGGCGGGTAATCGCCCGGCACGAATTGAAACCGCACACCAGCTGGATGATCGGCAACAGTCCCAAAAGCGATATCAACCCCTCCCTTGCCGCAGGCCTGCACGCAGTGCTTCTCTTTCACAAAGACACATGGGTGCTGGAGCACGCATCGGTTGATGCTGCGCCACCGGGGCAGCAGTTGCTCGAGCTTGACTCGTTTGCGCGGTTGCGCGAGGTTTTTTGAGCTTTTTGTGTCGAAATCGAGAAGAGGAATGAGTGTAAAGATGAACCCTGTGGTCGGCTCTGTTCACCGCAAGGTCGCTCGCCGGACGTCGCCTTAGCTGCATATGAGAAACTGAAAGAGCAGAAATTCCTGGCGGGCGGCTGCTTTTCAAGGCCCCGAACCCCGTAGCAATCAGCGTCGAAAAGGCTCATGCGGCCATCGCCGGGTTGCGGGCAGCGCTTGCCAGAGCAAAATCGCGTACCAAACGCCACAGGGATTACGCAAAAACATGCTTAGTGTCAGCAACGTTTCCATGCGCTACGGCTCCAAGATCCTCTTTGAGGACGTCAGCGTGAATTTTGTCGATGGTCGCCGCTACGGTCTTACCGGGCCCAACGGTTCCGGCAAGTCCACCTTCATGAAGGTGCTTACGGGAGAGTTGGACCCGCAAAAAGGTACGGTGGTGCGCCCGCGCAAGTTCGGCGTGCTGCGTCAGGACCAGTTTGCCTTCGATGCTTTTCGCGTGATCGACACCGTGATCATGGGCAACAAGCCGTTGTGGGCTGCCCTTGAAGAGCGCGATCGCATTTACGAAAAGGCCGAGATAACCGATTCGGATGGAATGCGCCTGGGCGAACTCGAAGGCGTGATCGGCGACGAGGACGGTTACACGGCCGAGTCCGACGCTGCGGTGCTGCTGGATGGCCTGGATATAACGGAAGATCTGCACGAGCGCAAGATGTCAGAGCTGCAGGGTGGGCAGAAAGTCCGCGTGCTGCTTGCGCAGGCGCTTTTTGGCAAGCCTGAGGCGCTGCTCCTGGACGAACCCACGAATTATCTCGATCTTGATTCGATTCACTGGCTGCAGGATTTTCTACAGAATTACGACGGCACTCTGATCGCCATTTCGCATGATCGCCACTTTCTGAACTCCGTCACCACTCACACCGCCGACATCGATTACCAGACGATTATTGTGTACACCGGCGGCTACGACGACATGGTGATGGCGAAGACGCAGATCCGCTCCACACTCGAAGCGCAAAATGCGCAACGCGAAAAGAAGATTTCGCAGCTCAACGAGTTTATCGCCCGCTTCGCTGCCGGCACGCGTTCCTCGCAGGTCACCAGCAGGCGCAAGGAAGTGGAGCGCCTTCAAACCAACGAGCTGGCGCGATCCAACATTCAGCGCCCGTTCATCAAGTTTGACCAGGTGCGCCCCAGCGGCAAGCACATCCTGGAATTCAAGCACCTGACCAAGTTATATGGCGACCAAACGGTGCTCGGCGGGTTTACCGCCAACGTGCTGCGCGGCGAAAAGATCTGCCTGATGGGCCGCAACGGTGCCGGCAAAACCACGCTGTTGAAAAGCCTGCTGGCTAACTATCCCGGACTTGCAGACGCTGATTTTACCCTCGACTCCGGATCAGTTTTCTGGGGACACGAAGCGCATATCGGCTATTTTCCGCAGGACGTGGGCGCAACCATTGAGCACGGCCTCACTGTGGCTGAGTGGCTGCATCGCTGGGACCCCGGCGCGCACACTGAAGACATTCGCGGCATTCTTGGCCAGATGCTTTTCAGCGGCGAAGAAGGCGCCAAGCCCACCAAGGCCCTTTCGGGCGGCGAGCAGGCCCGGCTGGTATTCTGCAAGCTCATCCTCACCAAGCCGAACATTCTCATCTTCGACGAGCCGACAAACCATTTGGATTTGGAAGCCATCAACGCGCTCAACATTGCACTTCAGCGCTACGAAGGCACTGTCCTGCTGGTCACGCACGATCACGACCTGATCGACGAAGTGGCTACGCGGTTGTGGCATTTCCACGAGCACGAAATTGAAGATTTCCAGGGACCCTACGCAGAGTGGAAGGGCAAACACAACTAGGAGCAGCCATTACGGCTGAAGTCCGTTCCACGACCAATGTGGAATCTTGAGGTCTTCCGGCACGTCATCGGCGGAATGTTGGTAACGTGACATCGTGGTCTGAGTTGCCCAACTGAAATAGTCATGCAGCACTTGTCCCAACGTATCATTACTGTTTATTCCGATATCGGCCAAGGCCTGGTCGAAACAGGCGATCGCACGGCGATCCATTTCATCATGCTCTCCGTTTCCACTGTGAATCCGAATGACGGTGCTCTCGTCTCCAAATGAATCGGAATACACGGCCGGGCCACCAAGCGCCTCAGCCCAGTAAGCGGCCAGTCGCTCGACATGCTGGGGGTGAAAGCCGTGGCTGAAGGCATGGGCAACCACGTCGTCGGCGAGAACTCGACGGTGCCACGCCTCGGCAAGATTGCGTAGTCCATTGATGCCGCCAGCCGCCTCAAAGACCGTTTGCATGTACCGATTATGACTGGCCTCCTGCCTCTGAACAAGCTAAGAATGTCGCAATTGCGGTAGTGTTCAAACACAACCTGAAAGCCGGTTGCCCCATTCTTCTCGCAGCTTTTCGCTTGAAGAGTGGGATAGCAAGCCGTTGCCCCCCACAATCAAGCTGAAAGCTGCTTCACAGTCTTCTGCGCGCAGCTTCTTCGTACACGACCGCGTACTCACGTGCAGGCTGCTGCCAACTGTAGTTGCGGCTCATGCCGTTGCGCATCAGCCGCGCCCAACCTTCCCTGTCCCGAAACGCTGAGAGGGCGCGATCAATCGCCGCGAGCAGATTTAGTGGATTGTACCCGTGGAATTTGAATCCGGTTCCGGTGCCCAGTTCCGCGTTCCACTCTTCAATGGTGTCGTCCAGGCCGCCAGTTGCGCGCACAATCGGTACAGTGCCGTACTTAAGCGAGTAGATCTGGTTGAGCCCGCATGGCTCGTATCTTGATGGCATTAGGAACATGTCGGCCCCGGCTTCGATTTTGTGCGCCAGTGCATCGTCGTATGTGATTTTCACGGCCACATTGCCGCGATGCCAGAACGCCCAGTCACGAAAGAACTTTTCAAGCACCGGCTCCCCCGTGCCCAGAGCAACCACGGCAACTTCGCGATCGGAAAGCTGGCCCGCAATCTGCGCCACCATGTCAAAGCCCTTTTGCGTTGCGAATCGCGAAACGATGCCGATGACTGGCGTTGTGTCCTCCACGTTCTCAAGACCGAAGGCGCGCAAAAGTTCGGTACGGCACACTGCCTTACCGGCGAGATCATTGGCCGTGTACGGTGCGGCGAGATTCGTATCGGTCCCCGGGTTCCACTTCGCGTAATCAACTCCGTTCAAAATCCCGCGCAGATCGCCGCTGCGGGCGCGCAGCACCGGATCAAGATTCTCACCGAACTCGGGGGTTTGAATCTCTTCAGCATACTTCCGGCTCACCGTAGTCAGAATGTCGGAGTAGACCAGCCCGCCTTTCAAAAAGTTGAAGCGATCGAATTGCTCCACCTTATCCATGGTGAAGATTTCCCACGGCAGCAGCAGTTGTTCGGTGGTGCGCGGCGGAAATGTGCCCTGGTACGCGGCGTTGTGAATGGTGAGCACCACAGCGCTTTTGCGCAGCGCGGGATCGGCAGCATATACGGTCCGTAGAAAGATCGCGACAGGGGCCGCCTGCCAGTCATGGATGTGAAAGACGTCAGGGACGCCGAGCAGCTTGGTTGCTTCAAGCACTGCGCGGCAGTAAAAGCCGAAGCGCTCAGCGTTGTCGGGGTAATCGCCTTGTCGGGTGCCGTAGAGTTCCGGGCGATTGAACAGCTCGGGGCAATCCACAAAGTAGAACTGCACGCCGTCCCGCTTGCCGCCGTCCACAATGCCGGCGAAACGGTTGTAGTGCTGGAACGGAATAGTGATGGAGCGGACTGCATATTTCAAGTCGCCCTGAATGTGCTGCCGCACGCGCGCATACAGCGGCAGATAGATCGTGACCTCGTGGCCCAGCTTCACCAGTTCCGGACCAAGTGCGCCTACAACGTCGGCAAGTCCTCCGGTCTTGGCAAACGGGACGCACTCTGAAGCGGCAAAAGCAATCCTCATCCAACTACTCTCCAGAGGGAAAGTCTACTATGGGCCGATAGGTGCTGTTCGGAGTGCATACCGTTCTTTGCCGGCGAAACGGAATCGACGTTGCACGTGTTCAGCTGCGCAAGCCAGGCGCCGGGTGCCCCGCCTTTGCTCATTGAAGATCATTACGGCGATCTTTTTTGGATAAGTGAGTGATTATTTGGGCAACTTGAGCTAAGTGTGACTTTGCACACTCCGGAGCGTCTGAATTTTCGTAATCCTACAGAGAGGGCTTAGGCATGAGTGCGTTGATCAGCCGGGCGATAGTGATTTGTTTATTCATCGGTGGAGTGGTCTGCACCGCACAGGACGAACAAAAGCAGACAGAACAGACGGCACCTGCAATTCCCGGCGGAGAGCTTTCCGGAAGCGTGTACTGCGCGGACACAGACATGCCAGCGCGATTGGCTGAAGTCAATCTGGTCTATTATTCCGAATCCTCCTACGATAGCCGGATGTTCGCCAAGACCGACCTGGAAGGCCGGTTCGTTCTCAAGCGGATTCCTGAAGGGGATTATTATCTGGCGACAGTGTTGCCGGGTTATGCGGATCTGCTGAGTCTCATGACGAAAGCTCACTTGGAGGCAATGACAGTCGAGGAACGCAAGAAAATGCTGGCGCTGATGCCGAAGGTAACGATTTCTGCAGGCCATCCAGCGCATGTATCGATCCGAATTGAGCGAAGCACTGAGATTGACGGAACCGTGCTATACGACGATGGCGGTCCGGCGCCAGGACTGATGGTGAGCTACGCGCCTATGACCGCGGGAACGCCTGCGAAGGATATTGAAGGCTGGGTAATGTCGGGCATTCCAAACACATTCAGCGGACCGTCATTGACTGACGACAGAGGTCGCTTCAGAATTCTTGGTGTCTCCGCTGGTGAGTATCTGGTGCGAGTGACCGTTCCATTGCCCCTGAAACAGAATGAGGGTGCCATGCGATATGTGTCTGGCATCGAGAGTTCACTCCATCCGTTGAATGGGCTGAACGTATATTTCGGCGGAGCGTTGCGCGCGAGCAAAGCAAGAACGATCAAGGTGACCGCGGGTGGAAGCATCGATGCGAACATTACGATTCCGCTGAGCACTTTACATACGGTACGCGGGCAGGTGCTGCTTAAGAATTCGGAACTGCCAGCCGCATTTGCAAATATTCGGCTGCTGTATGCGGACACGAGAGAGGAGCTGCGCTCAACCTTCGCTACGGACGGAAAGTTCGAGATGAACTATGTACCTGAGGAAAGTTATCTGCTGCGGGCTGCGGCTGGTAAAGCACCGCCGAACCCGGACGATTTTGAAGGCCAGCGCTTCCATCAAATCACTTGGGCGTATCCGCGAGCCGGCAAGCTATCTTCCGAGGTGCCACTCAAAGTGGCCGGTGATCTGGACAACGTGACTATTACGGTTCCTATTCCCTCCGCGGCAGATGAGAAAGGGCCGCCCGTCTACCTCATAGTGGGTACAGAGCCCTCAGCGAATTGATCGGATCGTCAGCGTTACAGCGTTCTGATTCATCGGCGCGTGGCTCGCCTTTTCTCCATCCTGATACTGTGGGTGGCCGGGTGCCCCATCCTTCGCGCTTTTGCGAAGGGTGGGAAGCCGATACTGTCGATTGGCCGTAATAATCTGCAACTCTCGTCTGCGCGCAGTCCAACCCAATCGATTACACATAAACGTTGTGAAGTGGAAGTATTCGCACTTCTAATAGCCCACCAGAATCTCTGGCATGGAACGCGCATTTTAGACCGAGTGCGTTATGAGGCTTGTGCTTTCCCATCCTTCGAGCACAAAACTGCTCGAAGGATGGGGTACCCTGCAATGGTGCTGAATTTCAGGAGGACCACCCGGTACCCCTGATCATCGATAAATGAAGAGTACGTCCGCCTGACTCTCGCTCCACAACAAAACTTACAGCTCAAAGCTATCGGCTAGCATCCGCATCCAGCGTCAGCACTTCAAACGGCCTCAACATAAACTTGTGCAGCACACCTGCGTGTAGTGTGATCGCGGCGGCGCTTTTATCTGACACCCATGGGCTGTGTGCTTGATATGCCTGCGTTGCACCGGGCGGCAGTTCGAAAGCTCTCGCTACATTGATTGAGAATTCCTGTGGCTTGTCCGATGGATTGCGCAGCACTATGATCCCCCTCTGGGGCGTCCACGCAGCCCAGCCGTAGACTTCAAGCTTTGCGGGATCGCCGCCGATCCAGTGCGTGTCTTTGAGTACCTGTGCGTTGGCACGCGACCACTTGGCTGCTTCGGCGAGATCGTTCCAGTTCTGCTCGCTCAGCAGGCCCGGCGTTACGTACATCTCTTGCAACTGCGTGCCCTCGCCAAAGTAGTCGCGCACCTCGTCGCGGAAATCGCTGCCGGGATCTGTTTCGAGGTTCTGCGCCTTCTGCGCGTAGATGATGCCGTGCAGCATAAGCGAATTGAGCGGATAGAGCGGCCCGCCAAGCACGATGTTCTTATAGGTCTGCTCGTCGCGATAGGTAATCCACTTCTGCCGCCAGCTTCCTACGCCGTCAAAATTGTGGTCGTCACCGCCGCGCCAGATTGAGTCCGCATAGCGCAACCAGAAGGGCGAAGGTTTTGTTCCGGTGGTGAGATTGATGAAGATGTCCGGCTCCTGCTGGCGCAGTCGCTCGATGAGGTGGATGGCCGCGGAAAAATCGCTGTCGAAGAGGCTGCCGGGAAAAACCGTACTCGCGTTCCCCGTGCCATCGAACTTGAACTGATTGACGCCGTACTTCGCGATCATGTCGAGGCAGGTTTGCTCGAAAAGGCCATAGTATTTTGGCGCGGAGAGCGCGAAGCCGCCGTTCACAGTTTCGTATCCGGCCTTTTCTCCGGCGGCAATGCGCTGCTTCTTTGCAATTTGATACCCGCCCCAGGGCGAGAGCCACACACCGATGCCGAACCCGTATCCAGCAGCCGCTTCATGGATCTTCTCGAATCCGTTCGGCAGGCCAGGGTTGAAGTGCCACAGCGTTGTTGTATCGTCCCAGCCATCGTCAAACAGAAACGAGTCAAGCTTTACACCGCGCTTGCGCACCAGTTGCTCGCCGTACGCATGCACACGATCAAGAGCCGCCGCCTCGTCGAATCGATTGCCGTACCCGATGTCGTACCACGAGTTGTAATGCAAAAATGTGCGGTACGGATGTGCGCGCTCCTGCTCAATGTAGCTGAGGAATTCGCGGCGCATCTGCCCCGGCGCGGCAACACCCATCACTGACGAGTATGTGATGGAATTTCCCGGCACCAGCGGCAATGTGCGGGTTAATGAAGCCGTCGCACGGCCGTCTTGTGCCGTGCTTACGGAAAGCGGCGACTCGAAGCCGAAGAAAAATTCGCCATCGACCATTGGCGAACCTGGGACTGTGCCAACCACTTTCGTCCCAGGTGCGGCAAAATCGAACATGCGCACTTCGGAAATGTCCACCGCCCTCGCAGTGGCTTTTAGCGTGACTTCCTGGCGGAGATAGTTGGCGCGGTTGCGCAGTATTGCGCACCAATGCACTGCGAGGGCCGCATCATCGACCGCCAGGTCCGCGCAGAAGCGTTTACCCGCTACATGCTCGGCGGCGCGTGAAGCCGTGCCGACCGGTGCCATGGTGGACTCAGTGATCGAGCCGGCAATCTTCATTTGCGAGGCCGCGATCACCCGGCCGTCGCTGAGCTTTACGCTAAACGCTTCGCCCGGTTGCAGCATTTTGCCGTCAGCGGCGTTCTTCAGCGATGCAAACCGCAGATGCCCATTCTCCACGACGAAATGCGCTGTCAGTCTTGGGCCGCTCAGGTCATAGGCTTGCTGCGACTGAGCTGACGCTGCGCAGAATGCTGTTAGCAGAATCGCTGCTGGTACACTTGCCCGCACTTGCATATGGGTCGAACTCCTTCTTGCTTTCAACCCGCCAAGTCTAAATCACAGGCTGCCCTTCGGGGGCTAAAGCCCTCAGGGATTTTGCGGTTGACGGCCCGACTGAAGTTGGCCCCTGATACGGAGCTTCGAGATGGCTGTCTTGTTTTCCCAGGTCCGAAAATCCGGATCTGGGGCACCCGGCTCCGATACACGAACACGGCTTGATCTTCAGATCAGTACGCTTGCAGTTGATCGAAGGGTAAGCGAATGCGGAAGCAGGTGGAGCCGGGTTCGGAGCGCACGCTCATGTGGCCCTTGTGCTTGCGTACAATGCGCATGGCGTTGTCCAAGCCGAGGCCGAGACCCTGTCCCGGAGCTTTGGTGGTAAAGAATGGCTCGAAGATGCGCTCCTGCAGTTCTGGCGGAATGCCGGGGCCCGTGTCCCAGATTTCTACCAGCAGCATTTCGCCTTCGAGTTTGCAGGCAAGCCGCAGGCGGCCCTGGTTGCCGAGCGCGTCGAGCGCATTCTCAATGAGCGCCGTCCACACTTGATTCAGTTCGCCGCCATAGGCATTAATGCGCGGCAGACCCGGCTCATAATCGCGCTCCACCTCGACGTTGGTCATGCGACTCTGCAGCATTTGCAGCGTCGCATCCAGGCCGGCCGGCACATCCACTTCAAGAATGGGCGCGCGGTCCATATTGGAGTAGGCCTTTATCGCATCGATCAAATCGAAAATGCGCGCCGTGGAGTGCGCCAGAGTTTGCACCGAGCGCGAAGCTCTGAGGAAGCGTGCGAAATACTGCAGCGTTATGCATGTTTCGCTTTCGCCTTCAAGTACTGCTCGCAGCTTATCGAGATCGGCCGTGGTGACGCCCTGCTCAGCCAATTGGGGAGCCACTTCCCACGGAGTTGGACAATGGATACTGTTGAGCCAGGTGCGGATTGATTCTTCGCGTTCAATGAAACTGATCGCATTCTGCTCGTGCCCAGCACGCGCAGCACCACGGGCGATAATGACTTCTTCCCATGCTTCGATGTCCCTGGCCTGCTCGTCATTCAGACTGAGCTTCACGTATTTGAAGCGGTTGGCGCGATTCGATTTCAACGCCTCAGCTAAACTCGCTGCGGCACTTTGCGCGGCAGATGCAGGGTTATTCAATTCGTGGGCAAGATTGCCGGCCAGCTTGCCAAGTGCGGAGAGCTTCTCCGCCTGCTGCTCGATGCGTGTGACTTCGCGCACGCGATCCAACAGCGTGGAGACTACGCGCTGGGTCATAGACGGAATGGCCTGCAGCATTTCCGGAAATATTTCCTTCGGAATCATGAGCGCCCATACGGGAGAAATGGCGAAGCCCTGGCCCCCGTAGCTTTTCATACGCGAGAAGGGCAGCACACCCGTCATCTGGCCGGCTCGCCCGATGAACAGCGCCATGGGTCCGCCGTGCTGACGGCGAACGTGGATCTCTCCCTTGAGGATCAAAATCATGTTGGTAGCCGCCGCGCCTTCTTCAAAAAGTACATCGCCGGCGTTAGCCACAAATTCCTGGCCGTGCCGCGCAAGCCAGAGGCGATCTTCGAGCGGCAATCCCTGGAGCGGACCGATGCGCTGCAATGCTTCTGCAATTTCTTCAGGCGGGGTGGGAGTGGCGGGAGTCGATACGGCGGGGGAAAGCATCCGGGGACCTCCGTGCGAACACCTTCAGAATAGCTGATGAATCCGAATAATCTGGGATCCTTGCATCTCTCCGCAAATTCATTCGGCAGTCGAGCTCAAAACGACACGTTGGCTGGCTCCGTGACCCGCAATACGCTCTGGTCGCCTGTCTTCGCTTTCCACGCGGCACGGATGGCATCAATCTTAGCTCTGTTTTCCTTGGAGTCGGGATAAAGAATAATGAGCATCTTCGAGCGCAGGCGCTCTACCCCACTACCGCCTCTGCCCTGCCATTGACCGTACACATCCAACACGCTGAGACCGGCGGGAAAACGCGGTGTCACCTCGCGGTCAAGGAAGGCTCGCCACTCCGCCTCGCTGATGCCCTGCTCGGGGCGATCGGCTGGCCCGAGCCCGAAGTAGAGCTTGGTGTCGACCCAATTCCGCGTTGTTCCGGGATGTTGAAGATCGCCGGTGAGCGTTGGCGCCGTCGCGGCGGGAACAGCTGTGCGGTTCGAAGCACACCCAACGGTCAGCAAAGCGGCAAGAGTTAGCAAGCCAACGCGCAGTCGCATCTCTCGGCTTGCTATTTTTCCACTTCAACGCCGCGCCAGAAGGCAACGAAGCCCCTGATTTTGCGGGCAGCAGGCTTCGGATCGGGGTAATACCACGCTGCGTCGGGATTATCCTGCCCGTCGATAAGCAGGCTCATGTAACGCGCCTGCCCCTTCCAGGGACAGGTGGATGTGGTGCTGCTTGGACGAAAATACTCCCGTTTCAGACTCGCCTCAGGGAAATACACATTCCCTTCCACTGTCTCGGTCGAATCACTTTCAGCAATGACTTTGCCGTTCCAGATCGCTCGCGCCATAGTGGTTTCACTGTTGTCTTTGTGCCGCACATGGCACAGAAATACCGACGGATACGACACTACCAGACTTTGCGAGGCGTGGCGAGTCCCAAGCGAGGTACGCTTTTCGCCGTGTTATTTCGCTGCCTGAATCGCGTCGATGTGGACGCTCTTGGCCGCGCCGTCAGTGGTGGCGGTTACGGTTACCTTGTCGCCGTAGAAGTTGGCAACGGCTTCAGGATTGTCGATGGTCCAGACGTTCTTGCCCTGGTCCACTAACACGGGCTTTTCGCCCCCCGCGATGCACTTTTTGACGCAATCTGAACCGCTGCCGGTATGCTTTGCGCCGCAAGCCGAGTCGGAAATAAAGCCGCTGATCTGCGACGAATCAGCCGCATTGGCCGCCAGGGCGATAGCAAATGCCGCCAGAGCAAAAATGGATACACGCTTCAAGGAGAACCTCCAGGGGAACGTAGAACAGCTACAATCATGCGCGCTCCCCCTGCTCGTTCGCAAGGGAACAAACGTCTCCTTTTGCCAGTATTGAAATTCCGAGCGTGCGGCTTTTATTGGGCGGACAGTCGCAGCCGGATTGCATCAACCGACTTCAGAACCGCTTCATAGCGCTGTCCTGCTGTTAAGAAGCGGCTTGTCAATTCCGATGTCTTGCTCAGGAACAGCGGATTCTTTTCTCTGATTGCGTCTAGAATATGTGCGAACTTTGCAAGCAGGAAGAAGCCCTCGCCATTCGTGTCGACAAATAGCTCGGCTGATACTGCTCCATGCACTACCAGCGCGGCAGCCATTTCCCAATAACTGAGCACCTGGCGCAGTTGCGGGTTGTGCGGATCTGCGGGGTTCTGCATCAAGGCGAGAACTTCGTCAGCTGTTTTCGGCCAAAATTGACCGACTACCCAGGCGCGCGATTCGCGCATGACTGCTTCGGTCCGTAGTTCGTATAGCTTCAGGATGATGTCGGCATCCGCCGGCGTCGCAAGCATTCTTTCCATCAGGGCCTCTTGGGTGCTCGCCCCCATACTACTGGATCGGGCTCGAATCTGCCGAGGGTTGCTTTCAGCTGGCTATCAGCTAAAAAGGGAGACCCATCCTTCTCGCAATCTTCGCGCGGGAAGGATGGGTTGGCTTTGGCCACTTATTTCGTCTGCTATGCGGAGACGAGAACCTTTTTTCCACCATCGGGCTCGACAACCGGTCCGCGGGTTTCAGGGGTCGGCGGCGGCGGAGCGTCCCCTATCCTCTTTGAGTAGCTGCATACCACCTTTGCGCCCTCTTCGGGTTCAGCTACCTTGGGCGCACCCTTTTTAGCGCGCTTCTTGGGCGCTGCCTCTTCCTCGGCGGCCTTCTTCTTATTCGGGCACTCGAGGAAGATACCGGACTTGAGCACCTTCTCAACGAGGTAGGGACTGCCGCACTCCGGACACTGTTTGGCGACGGGCTTCAGATTTGAAGTGAAGTCACATTTCGGATAATTCGTGCAACCCCAGAACACGTTGCCGCGCCGCGCTTTCCGCTCCGCAACGCCGCCCGTGCCGCACTTGGGGCACTTCATGCCTTCAATCAGGTTCTGCTTGATGTACTTGCATTTCGGGTAGCCGGAGCAGGAAACAAACTCTCCATACGCACCTTGCCGCGACACCAGCGGCTTACCACACTCCGGGCAGTCCTCGCCCGTGGGCTCAGGCGGCTTTTGCTGCTGCTTTTGGCTGAGCTTGCGGAACGTCTTGCAAGGCGGATCGGCGTTGTAATCCGGGCACGACATGAACGGTCCGAATAGGCCGCGGCGCATCACCATCACCTTGCCGCAGTTTTCGCAATATTCTTCGGTATCGCCCGCTTCCTGCGCCTCAGGCGTGTTTAGATCAGGCTTGGCGGCGATGTTCTCCTTGGTGAACGTGCAGCTCGTCGGGTCTTTCTTGTTGTAAGCCGAGCAGGCAAAGAATGTGCCGAATTTGCCCCACTTGAGCACCAGCGGCGATCCGCAAACCTCGCATTTCTCGTTCGTCACCTTCTCAAGGCGCTTAATGTTCTCCATCTTTTTGCCGGCATCATTCAGCTCTTTTTCAAAGTAGCCGTAGAAACCGTTCAGCAGATCGGTCCACTTCTCTGAGCCCTCTTCAATATCGTCCAGCTCCGATTCAAGCTTCGCTGTGTAAGCAGTGTCGAAAATGTATGGGAAATTTTTGACCAGCAGATCGCAGACCACCACTCCGATTTCAGTGGGGTAGAACCGTCCGCGCGAGCCGCCGTGCTTTACCACGTATTCGCGATCCTGAATCGTATTGATGATGGAGGCATAGGTTGACGGACGCCCAATGCCGCGCTCTTCGAGTTCCTTTACAAGGGACGCTTCGTTGAAACGTGGGGGCGGCTGGGTAAAGTGCTGCTCCGGGTCAAGCTTGTCCAACTCCAGCGTCTTTACGCCATCGAGACTGGGCAGCTTGTTCGACGACTCGTCATCGTCGTCCTTCTTCTCCTCGGCCACCTCGTACACCTTGAGGAAGCCGTCGAAGCGCATCACTGAACCGCTCACGCGGAAATCGTAGGTCTTGCCATTCTTGCCGGACTTGGCCGCGATATTTGCCGTGGTCACGTCGTAGACTGCCGGAACCATTTGCGAAGCGACAAAGCGTCGCCAAATGAGCGTGTAAAGCTTCAACTGCTCATCGGTGAGATATTTCGCGATCGAATCGGGCGTGCGCGAAGCGTCGGAGGGCCGAATAGCTTCGTGAGCGTCCTGCGCGTCCTTCTTACCCTTGTACATGTTGGGACTCTCGGGCAGATACTTCGAGCCGAGTTGTTTTGCGATCCACTCGCGCGCTCCGGTGATAGCTTCGGGGGCCACGCGGGGTGAATCAGTACGCATGTACGTGATCAAGCCGACGGTGCCTTCAGCCCCTACGTCGATGCCTTCATAGAGCCGCTGCGCCACACCCATGGTGCGCCGAACGTTGAAGCCGAGCTTGCTTGAGGCGTCGCGCTGCAACTGGCTGGTGATGAACGGAGCGAGCGGTCTGCGCTGCTGCTCGCGCGCCTGCACGGACGTCAGGGACCATTTGGCGCTGTTGAGCGCATTAATGGTCTCGTCCATCGTGGGCTTGTCGCCAAGTGCGTTGGCAATGAATTGCGCTTTGCCGTCCTTATCCTGGCCATTGGCTACGCGGGCCGGCTCTCCGTCAATGCCGATGAATCGCGCCTTCAGGCTCTTGTCCGCCTGCTTCTCCGGGTGAAGCATGGCGTCCAGCGTCCAATATTCAACCGGCTTGAACGTTCCGATTTCGCGTTCGCGCTCCACGATGAGCCGCACGGCCACTGTTTGCACGCGTCCTGCTGAGAGCCCGCGGCGCACCTTATCCCAGAGCAGCGGCGAAATTTGGTAACCGACAAGGCGGTCGAGAACACGACGCGTCTGCTGCGCGTCCACCAGGTTCTGATCGATATCGCGCGAATGCTGAAATGCCTCCTGCACAGCTTTCTTCGTAATCTCGTTGAATGTGACCCGACGGATCTTTTTCCGTTCCTTGGCGCTGGTTCCAAGCTGCAGCGCGAGATGATATGCGATTGCCTCGCCCTCGCGGTCAGGGTCAGGTGCCAGGTAGATTTCATCCGATTTCGCGGCCAGCTTCTTGAGCTGCTCGACAACCTTCTCCTTGCCGGGAGAGACCACCAGCGCCGGTTCGAAGGTCCGCTTCTTCAGTTCCACGCCAATTTCGTTTTTCGGCAGGTCCATGATGTGCCCCACCGAAGCGCGCACTTCAAAGCCTTTACCGAGATACTTCTCGATCGTCTTCGCCTTTGCAGGCGACTCTACGATCACAAGTGATTTGTTCATTGCCATCCTTAATTACAGTAGCAACCTTTGTTGCTAGCCCTGTTTGACTCCGTTTTCGCGAATTCGATTCATCTGCCAGCCTAAGCAGCCCTTGTGTGGCGCCCGAACCATCCTGCCGGCTCATCGATTAGAGATCCACGAAGCTTGCACCCTACCACGGATTACCATTCCATTTCCACTCCGGAATATGCCACACACTGCGGTATTCGCAGTTTTTGAGGGGAAGACTCCAACTTCGGCGACCTCCGGAACACTGCAGGCCTGCAGCAGAAAACACCCTCAAATTCTTCTACTTACCAGGAGAAACCTCAAACCAGAATCCGCGTTCCGCGGCTGCCGGGTACCCGTTTGTATGCCCCTATCGGAATCGCGCGTCCGTGCTTGCGTTGCCGAGGGCACATGCAATCTCCCGCTCAGATGTGCATTAGTTGGCAGGGTCGCAAGCCTGGTTGACTCCACTTTCAACCTGTCTAACCCATGGCGCGGACGTAGTTTTTGCCCGGCAACTGCCTTATCCGTCCTGCCATTTCCAGTTCGAAAAGCGCTGTAAATACCTCGGAAGAAGTAAGTTGCGTTTCCAGCAGCTCAAGGATCTCGTCGATCTGAAGGCTTGCGTCCTGGCGGAGAACCTCCAGGACCATGGCTTCCTGCGGACGTAATACCGGATCCGCCAATAAGGATGCAGTCATCCCCGATCCGGATTCATAACCACCCACGCAGTCCAATTCCAGCCGGATCTGAGAGGGCAGGTCTTCCCATACGTCTTCCCAGGTGGCAACCAGCTTGGCTCCCTGCTTGATAAGCGTGTTCGGCGTCCACGATTGCTTGTTGGTTACATTCCCGGGCACGGCGTAAAGATCGCGGTTCTGTTCGGCCGCACAGCGGGCTGTTACGCGGGTACCTGAGTTTTCACTTGCCTCCACCACCAGCACCGCTACACTCAGACCGCTCAAGATGCGATTGCGCCTTGGAAAGTTCTGTGGCGCCGGAAACGTGCCCATCGGCACCTCACTCACGATAGCGCCCCCCAGCGCAAGGATGTCTTCGGCGAGCTTGCGGTTCTCCTTGGGGTATACGACGTCAATGCCGGTTCCCCATACCGCTACTGTGGGCATGCGCGCCGCCAGCGCGCCTTTGTGAGCGCAGGTGTCTATGCCGCGAGCCATGCCGCTGACGATCAGCAGTTTTCGAGCAGCGAGATCTCGCGAAATCATCTCGGCGATTCCGGAGCCGTAAGGCGTGGGGTGGCGTGTGCCAACCACCGCAATTGACGGTCGGCTCAGCAGCTTCAAGTCGCCGCGCACCCAAAGCACCGCTGGCGGGTCGAAGATCTCTTTCAGCCGCTCCGGGTATTCGGGACAATCGAAGCTGATAACGGTGGCGCCTTCGGCCGCTGCCCGCTTCAGTTCGGCCTCAGCCGCAGAGCGCGCCTTGCCATCAAAAATGAATTGAGCCGCCTCGGCCGGAAAGCGCAATCCCTCAAGGGCAGTTAGCGGCAGCGATAAGATTTCGCTGGGGATTTCCACTTGGCGCATGGCATCGGAGATCCGTTTGGGCCCCAGCCCAGGCGACAGTGCCAAAGCGAGCCACGCAAGGCGAGTCTCTTCGCGGGTCCTTTCAGGGCTGCTTCGCAGTTTTTCGCCAGCGGCAATTACTTTGTTTCCAGCTAAAAAATCCATAGCGGCAGTAAATAGGGCTCCAGAATTGCACACCACCGCTTCCTGACGGGAAACCAAATGCGCAATGTAAGTGATTTGCGCTCACGTTACCTGCCTGGACGGTCAATGTCAAGCTGAGGCCCATTACCCTCTCCGGTACCCTGCCCAAATTGTCGCCGCAAAGTTGGTAATCTAAAGGACGTGAACTCTCTTGAAGATTCACGCTTGCGCATTGCCGCAATCGGCTTCTTAAATCCCGCCCCGCTTATGTGGGACTTCGAGCATCCGCCGCTCGAGCAGTCTCTCGCCCGCCGCTACCAGACCCAGTACATGATGCCCTCAGAGTGCGCTGCGCGCCTGGCTGCGGGCACCGCTGACATTGGCCTGATCCCCATTGCCGCCCTGGCCACGATCCGCGGGTTGCGCGTTTTGCCCGGTTGCACCATCGCATCGAAAGATCGCGTCCGCTCGCTCCTGCTGGTTCGCCGGGCCAATAAGCCACTGCCAGAGCTGCGCACGCTGGCAGCCGATACAGCCAGCCGCACCACCATTGCCTATGCACGCATCCTGTTTCACAAATGGGAGAATCCGGGCGTCACCTTTATCCCGATGGCAGCCGATCTGGACACAATGCTGGAACGCGCGGATGCCGCCATCATCATCGGCGACCCCGCGCTATTTGCATTGGAGGAGCGGTCGAACCGCTTCGAGCGCACAAGAGAAGAACTTGTGTATCACGATCTCGCCCACGAGTGGCGCGAGCTGACGGGTCTACCCTTTGTTTCAGCGGTCTGGGCTTCGGCGCCCGGCTGCACAATCGATGAAACGGTTACGGATGACTTCATCCGCTCCCGCGATCACGGCCTCAGTAACATTGATGCGCTCGTAGCGGAGTGGGCGCATCGCTTCCCAATGCCGGAAAACACCATCCGCAAATACCTCACCGAGAACATTCATTACGTTCTCGACCAAGATTGCATTGAAGGAATGAGAGGCTTCTTCCGCATGGCTGCGGAAACCGGCGTGCTGCCGCCCTATTCTTTGTCAATGGAAGCGCCAATCGGCCGCTGACGCACAATGCGCCCGCCACCTATCGCTCTGCGTATGCTCTGGGCTATGTATTTGGTGGGCGCGTGGACAAAGGTGCGATCTCTTCATCGTTGAAGAGCTGAGTGAAATCGTCAAAAAAGCTGAACAGTACGACGACTGCGGACCCTGCCATCCCGAGGCAGAACACCGCAGAGATAATGTAGATCGCGCAGGTGAAGATCATGTGAAACATAACGCCAGTTTGAGCAACAAGTGCGCAAACTGGCGTAAGTGTTTCGTAAGGGATTTGTAAAGTCGTACTGATCGAATGCGAGGGTTTCCGGCAGCGTCGGTCTGTTCGCCTTACATTCGCCTTTGGCGTATAATGCTGGAATGGATTTTCAGCTTGTAACCCCCTACAAGCCCAAGGGAGATCAGCCGCGGGCAATCGACGAGCTTGTGTCCGGACTTGCCGCCGGCGAGCAGCATCAGGTGCTGCTGGGTGTGACCGGGTCCGGCAAAACGTTCACGATGGCCAAGGTCATTGAACAGTCCAACCGGCCGGCGCTCATCCTTGCCCATAACAAGACACTCGCCGCCCAGCTTTACCACGAGTTCAAGCAGTTCTTCCCCGACAATGCCGTTGAGTACTTCGTGAGCTATTACGACTACTATCAGCCCGAAGCCTACATCCCGGCGGGCGATCTTTACATTGAGAAAGAAGCAACGATCAACGAAGAGCTCGACAAGCTGCGGCTCTCCGCGACGCGCTCTCTGTTCGAACGCCGCGACGCCATCATCGTCAGCTCTGTGAGCTGCATCTACGGCCTGGGTTCGCCTGAGGCTTACTATGGCATGTTGCTGCTGCTTGAGAAGGGCCAGCACATCAGCCGCAAAGACATCACACGGCGGCTGGTGGAGATACTTTATGAGCGGAACGACGTCGATTTTCGTCGCGGCACCTTTCGCGTCCGCGGCGACATCATCGAGGTCTTTCCAACGTACGACGAAAACGCCTACCGCATTGAATTGTTCGGCGACGAGATCGAGTCGCTGTCGCAAATTGATCCGCTATTCGGCACCGTGAAGCAAAAATATTCGCGGCTGCCGATTTATCCAAAGAGCCACTACGTCGTGCAGCCCGAGCGCAAGGCCGAAGCCGTGCAGTCCATCGTTACTGAGTTGAACGACTGGGTTGCCAAGCTTGAAGCGGAAGGCCGGATGGTTGAGGCCCAGCGCGTTCACCAACGCACGCGCTTCGATTTGGAAATGATCAAGTCGATGGGATTTTGCCACGGAATCGAGAACTATTCGCGGCACTTTTCAGGCCGTCTGGCGGGAGAGGCGCCGCCCACGCTGCTCGACTATTTCCCACGCGATTTTCTGCTGTTTGTAGACGAGAGCCACGCCACGATTCCGCAGGTCCACGGCATGTGGTACGGCGATCGCAGCCGCAAGCAGAACCTGGTTGACTACGGCTTCCGCCTGCCCTCGGCAATGGATAACCGTCCGCTGAAGTTCGAGGAGTTTGAAAATCGCGTTCATCAGACGATCTATGTCTCTGCGACGCCCGGGCCCTACGAGCTCACGCGTTCGTCGGGCATCGTTGTGGAGCAGGTGATCCGTCCTACCGGACTGGTGGATCCCCAAGTAGAGGTCCGTCCCGTGAAGGGCCAGATTGACGATCTGCTGGCGGAGATTCGCGACCGCGCCGAACGCAACGAGCGCGTCCTGGTTACAACGCTCACGAAGCGCATGGCTGAGGACCTGGCTGGCTATTACACCGAGGTCGGAGTGCGTTGCCGCTACATGCACTCTGAAATTGAAACCCTTGAACGGGTTAAATTGTTGGCCGGCCTTCGTAAGGGCGAGTTCGACGTGCTGATCGGCATCAATCTGCTTCGCGAAGGACTTGACCTGCCTGAGGTATCGCTCGTGGCCATCCTCGATGCGGATAAGGAAGGCTTTCTGCGCTCCGCGGGATCTCTGATCCAGACAATGGGCCGCGCTGCGCGCCATGTGGAAGGCAGAGCCATTCTGTATGCCGACAGGATGACTGATTCCATGCGCCGGGCGATCGACGAGACCGACCGCCGCCGTTCCGTCCAGACCGCCTATAACGAGGAACACGGAATTACGCCGCAATCGATCATCAGCCAGGTAGATATGGGGCTGGCACAGATTCTAAAGAGCGAATATGGGGAGGTTATGGAGGAAGCTACGTCCGATCTACCCGACTTCAACACCCAGGCGGAGTTGGACGCGTACATCGCAAAGCTGGAAGCCGAGATGCGAGATGCGGCAAAGAAGTTCGAGTTCGAAAAAGCAGCCCGATTGCGCGACAGCATTAAGGAATTACGCGCGAAGGAGTTCTTGTTCGGGTAAACCGGGAGAGCTGTGTCCTCACAAGCTTCGAAACTAAAATGGCAGAGGCAGGCAACTCGGCTGTAATCGTATACATCGAAGGAATAGCTGCGGATGCACCGCTTTGCTCGATAGACGTGCAGCTTTTTCAGGGCTAAATGGCAAAAATCTTATTAGTGGACGACGACCCTCTGCATGCGTCTGTACGCAAGGCCATTTTAGAGCGGAAACACTCTGATGTCAGACGTGCTGGCGATGCGGCTGAAGCGCTCGGTCTACTGCAGCAACCTCTCTTCGCTAATGAGCTTAGTCTGGTGATCTCAAGTGACCAGCTTTCGGGCATTGGGCTGGCAGAATTCATCTCCGAACTGCACGTTCGAGTGCCGCGACTCCCCATTCTAGTAATTGGCGAAAAGCGCCCCAGCTACGGCGATTTTTCCCGCTTTCCGGTGGAATTCCTCAAGAGACCGGTGACAGCCGATGATCTGCTGGACGCCGTGAGCAAGATACTCAAAACATGGGGACACACTCAGCTTAAAACTGCCTGACAGCTTGAGACCAGGACGCACTAGGGTTGGCCCGCAATCCGCAGGGGCAGACTACCTGTGAGCCATATCACACGCAAAAAGCCTATGATGGATAGAGAATTTCATCGTCGGATGGTTCTCTTCCCTACACCTCTGCGTGCGAGAATCTTTCTGGAGTCATAATGGCAGCTTTTGGTAGCTTTGCACTTTTAATCGCTCTGGCATTGGCAGCTTATAACCTGCTGGCTGGGGCGTTCGCTTTGCGGCTTATCGCTACTGGTCAGCCTGCCCGGGTTTCGCCTGAGCGGCTGGCCGACACGGCCAGACGAGCCGGAATTGCCGGGTTTCTAGCCGTATCGGCAGCCGCTTTTGCCTTGATCTGGTCGGTCTTCACCAATGATTTTTCGATCGCTTACATCATGGAACACTCCAACCGCGCCCTGCCGGGACCCTACAAGTTTTCGGCGCTTTGGAGCGGCCAGGAAGGTTCGCTGTTGCTGTGGGCATGGCTGCTGGCTGGATTCGGCTTTGTTCTTCGCCTGAGACACAAGACCGATGTGAAGCTGTACGCCTACGCGGGATCCATTCTGGCGGGCATTCAGGTATTTTTCCTGCTGCTCTTGAACTTTGCGGCGCCGCCGTTTGCGCTACTGCGGGGCGCGATTCCACAGGACGGCAACGGCCTGAATCCGCTGCTGCAGTATCCCGAAATGGTGATTCACCCGCCGATGCTCTACCTGGGCTATGTGGGCTTCTCAGTCCCGTTCGCATTTGCGCTGGGGGCGCTGATGATGCGCTATCCGGGTGAGAAGTGGATCAAGATCACGCGCGTCTGGACGCTGGTAACGTGGCTGTTCCTCACAGCGGGAATCTTTCTGGGCATGCACTGGGCCTACGCGGTGCTTGGCTGGGGCGGCTATTGGGGATGGGACCCGGTGGAGAACGCGAGCTTTATGCCCTGGCTTACCGGCACTGCCTTTTTGCATTCCGTGATGATGCAGGAAAAGAAAGGCATGATGAAGAGCTGGAACGTGTGGCTGATCTTCTCCACGTTTCTGCTGACGATTTTAGGAACGACGCTAACGCGTGGCGGACTGGTGAGCTCGGTTCATGCCTTCGCGCAGTCGTCCATCAGCACGTGGTTCCTGGTGTTTATGGGCATCGTGCTGGCGATATGCATCTTCACATACATTCTGCAACGCGATCATCTCAAGAGCGAGCAGCATCTTGAATCGCTGGTGAGCCGCGAATCGAGCTTCCTGTTCAACAACCTCGTGCTGCTGACTGCATGCTTTGTGATTCTTTGGGGAACACTATTCCCCATCCTTTCGGAATATGTGCAGGGCAACAAGGTAACGGTAGGCGCGCCGTTCTATAACCGCGTCGCGATTCCCATTGGATTGTTCCTGATATTCCTTACTGGTGTTGGCCCGTTGCTGCCGTGGCGTGCCACTTCGCTCAGGAGTATCAAGCGCAATTTCGTGCTTCCGGTTATCGCGTTGTGGGCCACCGTAATATTCTGCTTCGCTGTCGGCGTGAATCCATGGAAAGGCGGAAAGTTCTCGTCCGGCGATTTTTACGCCGTGGTTGCATTTGCAGTCTCCGCCGCCGTAATCACCGCCATCGGTTCGGAGTTTCTGCGTGGGGCCGGTGTTATCTCCCGGCAGACCGGACGCAACCTGGCAGCAGCGACCTGGGTGCTGACTCGCCGCAATACACGACGCTACGGCGGCTATATCATTCACATCGGAGTGGTCATTGTAGTCGTGGGTCTGGCCGGCGCGGCTTTCAACACAACGCAGGAACAAGAACTCGGCCTGCACGATCACATGTCGATTGGCCCTTACACGCTTGAGCAGGTTGGCGCCACTCAGGACTCGAACCTGAATTACAACTCCGAATACGCCTTGCTGGATGTATACAGGGACGGCAAAAAGCAGTTCCAGATGACGCCGGAAAAGCGCGTCTACCTCGCCAGCCAGCAGCCGCAGACCATGGTTGCGATTCACTCGCTGCCGAGCTGGGATCTGTACGTCGTGTACGAAGGAACGAATCCTGATACGGGCCAGCCGATTGTGAAGGCCTTTCTAAATCCGCTGGTTGGGTGGATCTGGGCCGGCCTTGTCATCATCGTCTTTGGAACCTTCGTAGCGCTGGTTCCGAGCCTGACTCCTCAAACCGCCGCGCTTCGAGTGCCTGCCGTACGCACCATCGCAGCGGAGCCGGTGCTGAAGGGAGGCGACTGATGAACTCCCGCTGGATGAAAGTAGCGCAGGCAGCAGCATTGGCGGTCGCGGTTTGCTTCTCGCTTGGCGCTACCGACGCGAATGCGCGCTACTACGACCTGAATCATCGCATGATGTGTACCTGCGGATGCGCGCAGCTGGCCGGTGAATGCAATCACGTGGGTTGCACCCAGTCTGGTGAAGAGCTCGCTCTGCTGCGGACCGATATTGCAAGCGGTATGACCGACAGCCAAATCTTTGCAGCGTTCTCGGCGAAATACGGCGCAACGGTACTGGCAGCCCCGCGCACCCATGGGTTCGATCTGGTGGCCTGGATTGCGCCGTTCGCGGTCTTTGCCGCGGCACTGCTGGGAACGATCCTGCTGATCCGGCGCTGGTCTGGAATCTCCGCCGCCAAGGCACAGGTCGCCGCTGCCAATCCACCAATGGAGACCGCCGCCGATGTTGAGCGCAGGGAACGTATTCGCCGGGAAACCGGTTTGGACGGGGGCTATTAAGCCATGACTGAGACCCAGGGCCTGATCGCCGGGATGTTTCTGCTCTTCGCGCTGGTTGTTTACACCTTCTGGCCTGAGAACGTGTTTGCCAGCCAGAAAGAAAAGACACGGCTTGACTATCTGTTCGAGCGCAAGGAACAGCTCTACGAGAATCTTCGCGATCTGAATTTTGAGTATCGCGCCGGCAAGTATCCTGAAGAGGATTTCCAGGTACAGCGCGCGCAGCTTGAAGACGAAACCGCTCAACTGCTTTCTGAGATCGAACTGCTTCAGCATTGATCTGACTGGCAGCCGCGCTTTTCAATTTCCGGCGTGCACCGCAATGTATCAGCTTGCTCCTAATCCACCGTCAGGGAATTACTGCCGCTTTCGCACCTCCCTTGCCCAACCGAATCACACAGATCCCAGGAAGTTTTTACGACGATGAAATTGACGCAGATCGTTTTTCGAACTCTTGCATTAGGAACGCTTTTCGCGGGCGCTCTTGCCCAGGCTGCAACTGTATCCGGCACGGTGACAAACAAAACCACCGGGAAGCCATCTCCCGGGGACACGGTAGTGCTGGTTGATGTTCAGGCCGGCATGGGCGAAGCGGCGAAGACCACCACGGACGCTAACGGAAAATATTCGCTGAATATGCCCGGCAGCGGCCCGTATTTGATTCGCGCAACCCATCAGGGAGCAGGTTCCTTTATCGCTGCGCCCCAGGGCGGTGGTCCTGGCGCAGATATTTCTGTCTACAACGTAGCCGCCAAGGTTGCGGGCGTATCCATCGAAGCGGACGTAATGGAGATCGAGGCCGACAACGGTCAGTTGAAGGTGAATGAGCGCTACTTTGTTCACAACACCAGCCAGCCACCTACGACGCAGTGGAGCAAGCAATCGTTTGAAATCATTTTGCCCCCGGACGCTACCCTCAACGGAGCCGGTTCACAGCGTCCCGGAGGATTGCCGACTTCAACCAACGTTGAGCCAAGCGGCCCCAAAGGGCACTACGCCTTCAGCGTCCCGATTGAGCCCGATAAGGGCGACAAGGACACGCTGTTCCAGGTTAGCTATAGCCTGCCATACAGCAGCGGCAAGTACGATTTCAAATCGACCGTCACCATGCCGGCAGACAATTTCGCGGTGCTGATGCCGAAGAGCATGAATTTCACTCCCGGACCCGGTGAGAATTTCAGGCCGGTGCAGGAAGATCCCGGCGTCCAGACTTTTATCGTCAGGAACGCCGCTCCGGGCAAACCGATCTCCTTCAGCGTGTCGGGCACCGGTTCTATGCCGCGTGAGGACCAAAGCGCAGGTGCAGGCGCACAGGGAGGAATGGGTGGCCAGGCAGCCGCAGGCGGTCAGCCCGGCGGCGGCATCGGTGAGCCCATCAACACGCCGGATCCATTGTCCAAATACAAGTGGTGGATTCTGGGAGGACTGGCGCTGCTGCTAACAACAGGCGCGGCGTTCCTGCTGCGCAGGCCCGCGGGAGCTGCTGCCACTGCTCCGGTTGTTGCACATAGCTCCAACCCTGTTTATCAGCCTCTGACAAGTGCGGCTAGCAAGAACGGAGCTCTGCTCGGTGTGCTCAAGGAAGAATTATTCGCCATTGAAAGCGAGAAGATCGCCGGTACTCTTCAGCCCGAGGAGTACCTGAAGGTGAAGGCGGCGCTGGAGACCGTGCTGGCACGTGCGTTGAAGCGCAACGGGTAATTCCATGGAGCAAAGGCGATTCCCTCAGGGATGAAGCCCGCTAACTTTTGCGGTACCGGTTTTACGGCTGAAGCCAGTCCCCTTCCAGGGCAGAGCTTCTGCGCCACGGCTCAAGCCCTGCCCTTTCAAGGCCGTGACTGAATAGCGGAACTGCGTTGTTCCTGTGAACGTATTGATTCTCAGCAGGCTTTGAACCTCTTTGCGCTCATTCAGCGTCAAATAGACAGGTTCAAAGCCAGTTGAGCTGGAACCGGGAGCAAGCAATGAACGCGCTCAAGACCACAATTCTGCTGTCCGTCCTAACCGTTCTGCTGATTCTTGCCGGAGAGTACTTCGGCGGCCGAAACGGTGCACTGATTGCCTTTGCAGTCGCGGCAGCCACTAACTTCTTCAGCTATTTCTATTCCGACAAGATTGCGCTGGCCGTTTATCGCGCCAAGCCGGTTACTCGCGAAGAGCTACCTCGCGCCTACGAAGTGGTGGAACGGCTAACCGGGCGCGCCGGTATTCCCATGCCGAAGATCTTCGTAATTCCGACGGACTCTCCGAATGCGTTTGCCACAGGCCGCAATCCGGAACATGCTTCCGTCGCCGTAACGCACGGTATCTTGCAGTTGCTGAACGATGAGGAGCTTGAAGGCGTGCTGGCCCACGAGCTTGGCCATGTGCGCAATCGCGACATCCTTACCAGTTCGATTGCCGCAACGCTGGCTGGAGCCATCACGATTCTGGCTCGCATGGCCTTCTGGTTTGGCGCTTTGGGCGGATACGGCGGAGATCGCCGCGACCGCGAGGGCGGCGGACTGGGCGGACTTGTGATGCTGATTGTGGCGCCGATCGCCGCCATGCTGATTCAGCTCTGGGTTTCGCGCACGCGCGAGTACGAGGCTGATGCTTCAGGCGCGCATCTTACGGGCAATCCATATGCACTTGCCAGTGCGCTGGAAAAGATCTCATTGGCCAGCCGCCAGGTTCCGCTGATCGCCTCGCCTTCATCGGCACATCTGTTTATCGTGCAGCCGTTGCTTGCGGGCCAGACACTTGCAAACCTGTTCAGCACCCATCCGCCGGTGCGCAAGCGGATCGAGCGCCTGATTGGACGCCCCTCTGTGAGCGGAATGTTGCAGTAGACGCAAAAGCATTTTCGCTAACGCGAAACACTGCTGGGCATTTGCGCTGATTCTATCCGGCCATGAGCGGAGCATTGTATTCTTGCACCCATGAGGATATTGCTTCGCTCTCTTCTCTATCTCGCGCTGATTGTCTGGCTCGGCGCGGAGATCTTCTTCCCTGTTGTTGCGGCCATCACGTTTCAGACGCTGCGCCCTGACACACATACCGCGGGCACGATCGTCGGCCAGCTGCTTCGCATTCTTCACGGCATGGGAATGGTTTCTGCGCTCGTTGTGCTGGCGTTGCTCGCACTCGCCCCGGCGTTCGGACTCTACAAACCAAACGCTGTGCTGGCGCCCATGATCGCGGTGGTGCTGATGCTCGGAATTACTGTCTACTCGCAATACGGCATTATTCCGGCAATGGATCGTGACCGGATTGCTGCCGGCGGCGCGATTGATTCCGGTGATCAGAGTAACGCGATTACGGTGCACTTCAACAAGCTCCACAATCGCAGTGAAAAGCTTGAGGGAGCGGTGATGCTGCTGGGGGTTGTGACCGTAGTGCTGATCGCTTGGGCTGAGACCTCGCCCAGGTGACTTGACATTGCTGGCTAAAAGCAAAAGGGTGTCAGCTCAGTTTTGAGCGCCACACTTTTTGCTTTTTACTCGTTAGGATTACCTCACTGCGGTTCAATTTTTTAGATATTCCACTGCCGTGTTCTGTATACCAGTTGTTTTGTGCCGAGCATGGCGTTCGATTCTCGATCCGATCCAACGGTTAACGTATATCAGCTGGGTGGATGCGGTGAGTCCTTGTGTCGAGGAAGTGGCGAGTTGGACTGCCTTTCAGAGGCACCAGAGGCGGTCCTGTATCATCGTAGAGGCCCTTGTGTCCGCAATCCATCCTGAAAGGGCCGCTACGGAACGCTCATGAAAACCGGCATTATCGGCCTGCCGCAAGTAGGCAAGACATCTCTGTTCAAGATTCTGACCAAGGCAAAGCTCGACGAGCACGGCTACTCGAATCCGCGCGAAGCGCATATCGGCGTGGCGCGCGTACCTGACGAGCGGCTGCAGAAACTCGCGGATCTTTATTCCCCGAAGAAGACGACGTTTGCATCCGTCGAATATGTGGACGTGGCCGCCATGGGACAAGAGGCGCTGAAGGAAACCGCATTCCTCACCAGTCTGCGGCAGGTCGACGCATTGATCCACGTGCTGCGCGCGTTTGAAGACGAATCCATTCCGCATGTGGGCGCCATCGATCCGCTGCGCGACATCAAGAACGTGGAATTCGATCTGATGGTCAGCGACCTGGAGCAGATTGAAAAGCGGCTGGAACGACTCGAGAAGGATCTGAAGAAAATGCGCAGCCCGGAGCTGGAGCGCGAGAACGCCCTGCTGCTGCGCGCGAAAGAATCGATTGAAAAAGAGCAGCCGCTCCGGGAACTGGACATGACGCCGGAGGAAAAGAAGCTCATCAAGGGCTTCATGTTTCTGTCGCAAAAGCCCATCCTGTACGCACTAAACATTGGCGAAAGCATGACGCTTGGCGCGGACCTGGACACTGCGGTGAGCAAGTACAAGCTGGAAGAAGTTGCGCAACGCCCGAACTCTGGAGCAACAGCGATCTGCGGCAAAGTGGAAGCCGAGTTGGCCGAAATGGACGATCTAGAGGCTGCGGATTTCCTATCCAGCTACGGATTGCACGAGAGCGGCCTGGTGCGCCTCATTCGCAAGAGCTATGAACTGCTTGGCCTGATCAGCTTCTTTACCGCAGGCGAAGACGAGTGCCGCGCGTGGACCGTGCCGCTGGGCTCGAAAGCACCGCAGGCTGCAGGAGCCATTCATACCGACCTGGAGCACCACTTCATCCGTGCTGAAACCATTCGCTGGGACAACCTGCTTGAGGCCGGCTCTGAAGCAGCCGCACGGTCTCGCGGCACACTTCGCCTTGAAGGCAAGGAGTACATTGTGCAGGACGGCGACGTGCTGCACATTCGGCACAGTGGTTAGCAGGTAACGGGGAATGCTTAAGATCTCGCTTATCCTCGGCGCAATTGCTGCGCTGGCCGATGTGGCCGGCGGGCTGGTCTTGGTGCGTGCCCGCGGCGTCGAGAGGTATCTTCGCTATTTTGTGGCCCTGGGATCGGGATTCCTGATGGCAGTGGCGCTGCTGGAAATGACCCCGGAGAGTTTCAAAATGAGCCCGCAGTTGGGGCCCATTCTGGTGATGGTCGGATACTGCATCGTTCATCTGCTGGAACACACCATCAACGGACATTTCCATTACGGCGAAGAAACCCATCACGACGAGTTTGTGTCGCGCCGGACAGGCATGTCGGTGCTGGCCGGGCTGAGCGTGCACGCTCTGTTCGACGGCGTTGCCATCGGTTCCGGATTTGTGGTTTCAAACTCGCTAGGCTGGCTCATATTCCTTGCGATTTTTCTGCACAAGGCGCCTGAGGGCTTTACGATGGCCAGCGTTATGCTCGCGAGTGGCCGTAGCCGCTCATCAGCTTTCTATTCTGCCGTAGGTCTAGCCGCAGCTACCCTCGCGGGTGTTGGCGTGATCGAGTTGGTGCCGAGCTGGCTCTCCTATGGATTGCCCATCTCAGCGGGCGTTGCACTCTATGTGGGCGCAAGCGACCTGGTACCCGAAGTCAATCGTGAGCCGGGCATCCGCATGGCTTTAGTTTTCTTTGCGGGCGTCGGAGCGTTTTTGCTGTTGAGGGTGTTGCTGCCGCAGGTTTAAAGCAGCTTTCAGCCATCAGCTATTGGCCTCTAGCTCCATCCTGCAGGTTATCTCCAAGCAACTCAGCCGCGCCGAAGATGCAGTCGGTCGGCGTATAGCCTCACGAGGAGTCGTGCGTAATCTACGGCGACTTTGAGGCTGGCTTTGCTTGCACCGCCCTGACGAAGTCCGAACGAAAACGGAATCTCTTCAACAGAGTGGACGCGGCCGCGTACGAGAATCTCAAGCAGGAGCTTGAAGCCTGCTGACTGGAACGGAATGCGCTCAACGCATTTTCGGCGCACAAAGAAGAAGCCTGACATGGGATCCTTGGCGCGCGCTCCGCGGCGCTGAATGGGCCATGTTACCCAAATGGCAGCGGCGGAGATCAGCTTTCTAATCGGATTCCAATCGTGCATGCTGCCGCCAACGACGTAACGGCTGCCGATCACGAGATCGCGGCCAGCAAGCATGGACGAAACCAGCCGCGGCAGTAGTTCCGGGGGATGTTGCAAGTCGGCGTCCATTACGCCCAGAATCGCGGCGTCGGTGTTTTGCCAACCGTGAAGGACGGCTCCCGACAATCCTCTCTGGCCTTTGCGGACCAGGATGCGAACGCGGGGATCTTCACGCGAAATGCTGGAAACAATTTCTTCTGTTCCGTCGCGGCTGTCGTCGTCGACCACAATAATTTCGTAACGAACGCCGACTTGATCGAGCACCGAGCGGACGTGGTCCAGAACTTGGCGGATATTTTCTGCTTCGCGGAGGGTAGGGATCGTCAGTGCCAGCTTATCGCTTGCTGGGGATGGAGCCGCGTGCGGGAGCAATTGCGTTGCCTGCCCGTCAACCGGCATGTACGATGGTTCAATTACCACGGACGACATGCTGAGCTTGAGTATACGAGATTTACCGACTTGAAACACAAACTGTCAGGCAACCTTCTGTTACTCCTTTGCTTCACCCTGCTCGGCTTTGCGGTGATGGGATATCACCCCGGCGCTGAGGACGATGGTATCTACCTCTCGGCTGTGAAAAGCGATTTAAACCCAGGACTTTACCCCAAGGATGCCGAGTTCTTCAAGCTTCAGGTTGAGGGGACGCTTTTCGACGAGTCTGTGGCCGGGTTTGTGCGATTGACCCACATACCTGTTGCCATGACTTCGTTTGTTTGGCAGTTGGTGTCAGTCGGGTTGGTTATTTTTGCCTGTTCGAAGCTCGCACAGCTGCTTTTTAAAGAACGCAGTGCGCAATGGGCCGGAGTGGCGCTGGTGAGCGCAATGCTTACACTTCCAGTTTCCGGCACGGCTCTTTACCTGATGGACCAGCACTTGCACGCCCGCAATGTGGCTACTGCGCTGATTTTGCTTGCCGTTTGGCGCGTGATGGCTAAGAAACGAATGCAGGCTTTAATTTTCCTCCTGGCGTCGTTCCTGATGCACCCCATCATGGCGGCGGCAGGGCTTTCGTTCTGCTTCTTTCTTACGCTGGCCATGTCAGACGCTGTTCATGAACGGATTCGGTCCTTGCGCAACGGGCGCGAAGTTCCGACGACGGTTGCCGCCGCACTTCCCCTCTGGATCTTCGAAAAGCCAAGTCCCATTTGGGAAAAAGCGCTCAATTCACGAACGTATTACTTCCTCTACAAATGGACCTGGTACGAGTGGCTTGGTGCAGTGGCGCCCCTGTTCCTATTCTGGGTGCTTTGGCGAAAAGCGCGACAACACAATCACACCACGTTGGCGCGCTTCGCGCTGGCAGTATTCGTATACGGCGTTTTCCAGCAAGTGTTTGCCATGGCGGTACTGGCTCCTGCGGCGCTGGTGCGGCTAACGCCACTGCAGCCCATGAGATACCTCCAGCTTGTTTACTTCTTCCTTGCCCTTATTGGAGGATGCCTGCTGGGCAAGTACCTTCTCAAAGCTTCAGTGTGGCGCTGGGCGCTATTCCTGCTGGCAACAAATGGATGCATGTTCGCTGCTCAAAGAGCCGAGTTCCCCGCGAGCGAACATCTTGAGTTGCCAGGCAGATCGCCCTCAAACAGTTGGGTTCAGGCATTCGCGTGGATTCGCGAAAACACACCCGTAGACGCCTATTTCGCGCTGGATCCTCGTTACCTGGAGGCCCCGAAAGAAGATAATCACAGCTTCAGAGCGCTGGCGGAACGGAGCCAGCTCTGCGACGACGTCAAGGACACGGCCGTTGTAACGCAGGTGCCGGAACTGGCTCCGAAGTGGGACCGGGAAGTGAAAGCACAAAGCGGCTGGCAGAATTTCAAGCTCGCCGATTTCGAGCGATTGAAGCACGAGTTCGGGGTGAACTGGACGCTCGTTTCCTACCCGGGACCGAAGGGCCTTGATTGCCAATGGCACAATGACAATCTCGCCGTTTGCCGAATTCCTTGATGTCGCAAGTACGGCCGCAAAACGCAATCAGCGCTGCATTTTGCGGATTGGGGTCGTTTCCGCGAAAATAGAAGTGATACCCTCAGCCGGCACGGAGTCCGGGCAATGCTCAACCTATCTCAGCGACTGATTCTAGGCTGTGTGATTCTCGTCTGCCTGATGGCCGGATTGGTAGTCACCACGCACCGGGCGCTTGCTGCTGCGGGGCATACCTCTGTTGCCTACGCGCTGCTGGCCGTGGCTGTCGTGGTTGCAGCAGCCACCGTGTATTTTGTTCTGCGTCCAATTCACAACCTTTCCGGCGATGCTCATCGCATTGCCCAGGGAAACCTGGAGCACAGGGTGGAGTGGAACAGCCGCGACGATTTTGGCGTGCTTGCCGGCGACTTAACCCGAATTGCCGCAAGGTTGCGTGAGTTGCGCGACAGCGAAGCGGGCCGGAAGCAGATGGAATTTCAGCTCTCCGATGCCGTTCTGCAATCGATCTTTGAGCCGATCATCGTTACTGACGGACGCGGTCATGTGCTGAAGGTGAATCAGGCGGCCGCAGAGTTGCTGGGAGAAGCCGCGAGTGACCGCATGGCGCTGGCCAATACCCCTGGGGGCGAAAAGATTCTGAATGCCATTCGAGCGGCCGTATCCATGCAGAAGGCAGTGGCGGCAGAAGACGAAGCGGCCATGCTACCCATGCGCATTGGGAACCAGGAACGCAGCTATCGGCTGCGCACTATGCCCATGCGCGACTCGGAGGGCCGCCTGCTGGGCGCAGTGACCACGCTGGAAGACGTGACGACGCTGCAGGACACAGATCGCTTCAAGACGCAGTTTATTGCAGTGGCAAGCCGAAAGCTGCGCAATCCCCTGCTGCAGCTGCGCCGAGGATTGTATGCGCTGGGCCAGGGGTTTGGCGGCGAGCTTCGTCCGTTGCAGGCAGAGCTTATCTCATCCGCCATTAACGAATCGGAAAAACTGGATGACCTGATGGGCGACCTGATCGAGGTGGCTGAGCTGGACACTGGCAAGCGCGAGTTCAAGTTGGAGCGTTTGCGTCCTTTGCGGGAGTTGAATGCGGCACGGGATCGGTTCTTCGAAGAAGCTTCAGAAAAACACATTCGCATCGAGGTGAAAGCATTCGCCGACCTTTCAGTCATCAAGGCAGACCAGCGTGCGCTGCGCTCGATTCTCGACAACCTGCTCTCCAATGCGATTCGCTACACGCCGCCCGAAGGCGAGATTCTGCTCGCTGCAGAAGAGACCAAGGAGTTTGTCAAATTTACCGTGCGTGATACTGGGCGCGGTATTGAGGCGGAGAGGCTAAGCACGATCTTTGATCGCTTCAACAGCTTCTCAGAAAAGGGTACCGGGCTTGGTCTGGCGCTGGTGCGGCGCCTGGTTGAATCATTGGGCGGCCAGGTGGCCATCGAAAGCCGTTTAGGACACGGCACAACGTTCCGCTTCACCATTCCGGTAGCCGTCGCTGACGAAGTCCGGCATCCCGTCGAGGTGGGCTAAAGCATGGCCGAGATGGTTCTGGAAAAGAAAGTCGAACCCGCAAAGCTTCGCATATACCTTGGAGCGGCTCCCGGCGTGGGCAAAACCTGGGACATGCTGAACGATGCATACCGCATGAAGCATCAACTCGGTGTTGACGTCGTAATTGGGCTTGTCGACACCCATGGACGATCGGAAACTGAAGCGCGCATTCGCGACCTGGAGATTATCCCTGAAAAGGTGATTCCCTATCGCGAAGTCAATCTGAAGGAGATGGATTTGGATGCTGTCCTTGCACGGCATCCGAACACCGTGGTTATTGATGACCTGGCGCATACCAACGTCCCAGGCAGCAAAAACAACAAGCGTTATCAGGATGTGCTGGAGCTGCTCGAAGCCGGCATCAACGTGATGACGGCCGTCAACATCCAGCATCTTGAAACGCTGAACGATGCCGTGAATCGCTCCGCGAACACCGTGATCCGCGAAACCGTGCCTGACAGCATCTTCAAGCGGGCCGATGAAGTGGTGAATGTTGATGTTACGGTTGACGAGCTGCGCTCACGCCTCCGGCAAGGCAAGATCTATCCTCCTGAAAAGGTGGAGCAGTCGCTGGCGAACTTCTTCCGCAAGGGCAACCTCAACATGCTTCGCGAACTTGCATTGCGCACGACTGCAGAGCAGGTAAGCAGCCGCGCATCCGAGTATCGGCGCACGCAGGGTCTCGAACAGGCGCCCATTCCTGAGAAAGTGATGGTTTGCCTGAGCACGCGGCCGGGGACCGAACGGCTGCTCCGCGTGGGAGCCCGCATTGCCGGCCGCCTGAACAGCAACTGGTTCGCGGTATACGTGACCAAACCAAAAGACGGCAAGGGGCACGGCGACCCTGATGCATTCCACCGGTTGGAAGACTACGAGCGAATGGCGCGGGACCTGGGTGCAAAGGTTGTGAACCTGACCGATCGCAACGTATCGGACGCGCTTATCCATTTTGCGCAGCGGGAGAACATCTCGCACGTGGTGTTCGGCCAATCCGCCCGCTCCCGCTGGGATATTCTGTTGCGCGGCTCGGTGCTGAACCGCTTTCTGTCGGAGGTTCGCGATGTGACAGTGCAGGTGGTTCCGACACACAAGCCGCTGCACCGCGGATAAGGAACGAGCTACACGCAGAAGGCGCGTACTTTGCTCGTGTTCCCGTCGTTTCCATTCATATCAACCGTCAGGTCTTCCAAGTGTTCAATTAGCTCTTCCAGATCCATCTCCTTGATGGAGCCGTGCGATCGCAGGAACGCGACGATAAACACCTGTCAGTCCGGAAGCCAGTTCAGAAGCTGTAGGTGCTCTGCCGGTCCTCTTCGTCAGGGGCATGGGCTATGCGGGTGATTTCGCCGCGATCAAGCCAGATCAGCGAGCAGTTGTCGCAGCTATCGACGACCACGTTGCCCGGACCAGCATAGCGATGAGCGTCCATGCGCAGATTGCATTTGGGGCATTGGATGGTACGCTTCAGATCGTCGTAATCTGCCGGAGTTTGCACGGCAGGTCGATCGAGGTTTGCCCGCAGCTCATCGATGAGAGTAGAGAGAATCTCCATTTGCATCAGCAACCCATGACATTGCGTGCAAGAGAGCACAGCAGTTTTCGCGAGCGCTGCCTTGACCAGCTGCTGGAAGCACAACGGGCAGTTGAGATTCGGGTCGGATGCTTCGCCCGAAGACACAACTCCGTCTTCTCCATCTTCCGGGAAGAAGACCTGGTGGCAATAGCTGCACTGAAACCCTTCAGTATCTGGCCTGAGCGTGAGCGGCGCGCCGCAGGCGGGACAGTTGCTCATTGTGGCTTTCCGCACGCCGCACAAAATTTGGCATGGGCAGGAACGGGCTTGCCGCACTCAATGCAGAATTTAGTGCCTTCCTCAGTTGCCACTGCAGCCGGAGTCTGGACCAGCGTTCCTACCACAGGCGTGCGTAGTGATGTGGCAAATACTTGCGCCACTGCGGCTCCCGCGCCGAGCCCCATGCCGACCCCTGCGCCTCCGCCGGTGTTGGCGGCGGCCAAGTCGAGTGATTCGGCTGCAGCATATTGCGTGTAGCGGCCCATGTCGCCAACCTTCTTCATGCCTATGCGCTGATCGAGCACCTTCGCCAGTTCCTCCGGCAGAGAGATGTTCTCTACAACGAACTGCGTCAACTCGAGACCGAGCCCCGCGAACACCGGTTTCAATCCATCTCCGATTTGTGCTGCCAGTTTGGTTTGATTGGCAGCCAAGTCGAGGAACGCAACATTGCTGTTAGCAAAGCCCTCAGCAATGTTGGCAAGGATGGTGTTGCGCAGCTGCCCTTCAAGATCCTGGGCCAGGTAGACACCGCGCGTGCCGCTGACCTGGTTGAAGAACAGGCGCGGGTCGGCAACGCGATAGGCGTAGATTCCGAAGCAACGCAGCCGCACCGCACCAAATTCGTTGTCGCGAATGGTGATAGGTGTTGCGGTGCCCCACTTCTGATCGAGCTGCTGTCGCGTGGAGAAGAAGTACACCTCGGACTTGAACGGAGACTCAAAGTCCTTGTCCCAATTCATCAGGTCAGTGAGGATGGGTAGATTGCGCGTGTTCAGGGTGTGAAGACCGGGACCGAAGACGTCGGCGATTTTGCCTTCGTTAACGAAGGCCGCCATTTGCGATTCGCTCACCGTCAGCTGGCCGCCGTTCTGTATCTCCAGGTCGCGCATGGGATAGCGATAGGAGAGAATGCCGTCTTGCGGTTCATTCCACTCGATTACGTCGATAAACTGCTTGCCGATAAAGCCCGCCAGAGTCACTTGGAGCCTCCATTTCGGGACGCTAACACGAGTATGGGCCGGTTCGAATAACACGAATGCGGCATTAGGGGCCCTCGAAGCGCAATGGCACCGTAAAGGACCTCAGGCCTCCTGAACGGTAATTTGATCCGAAGCCCGACCTAAACTTCCGTCATCTTTAAGCGCGCTCGTGCACGAATACGCAGCCATTGCCTTATCCAAATTGCTAACAGAAATGCCAGGATGATCACAATGACTGCAGCCAGCCATGGCACTTGCCCGAGCCATAACTGCAGTGTTAGCCACCACGGCGCTGTCCCCACATGATACACATGCGAGCCGATTCGGAAGGAGTGAAATTGTGTGCCGTGCAAAACCGAAACCGACCCCGAGATATCGCTGGCCTGCTGCACTTTGAGGAACGTATCGAGGAAAGGCTCGAAAACGCTCGCGTCTTTAAAATCGATAGCAACAATACTGCGTCCGGCACCCGTGGCGAACGGCGATTCGATGCCCTGAATCACTGCGTCGGGAGTACCCGAGGCGATGAGTTGACCGGAATCAGTGTGCTCGTCGGATCTGAGCTTCCACCACGCGTGATGGAGAAGCTTGATGAAAAAGCTCTGCGTGTCATGCACCTGCACCTGGCCGCTGTACATCGACACCGGGAGTTTATCAGCGAGTTGCCTGAATGCCGGCTGATCGTCACCCGTGCCGAGGATAAGAAAATCGCTCGATGCGCCGGAATGCAGAGCGTCGGGCCCCGCCACGATAACCCGCAGCGCCGGATAGCCGGTCTGGCGGCTGAAGTGGCCCATGAGCGCTATGAACGCTGCAATCTCCTGCTCAGTGGGCGTGGGCGGCAAAACAACCGTTGTGTCTCCCAGGTCCGCGAGGCGCGTGAAGGGAAAACCGGCGTTCGCGAAAGTTTCGAGATTAGGGAGAGGCGCGTAATGCGGATAACCGCGCAAATCGAGATACGAATCGCGCAGGACGGAACCCTGCAGGTTGATGGACGTTGTGTCTTTGCAGCCTGGCCCTTTAAGCAACTGGAATGTAAAGTCAAACGAAAGAGAGTTGGAGAATGGGCGCAGATTCACAACCGGGACGGGCAAATCCTTCTGCGTTGTGCGCAACACTTCCTGTCCGGGGATAAGCGGAACGGAGTCGATGAATGCATTATTGATCCGCACCTGCACGCTGGAGATGGGCCCGATGGGGATGGAGTTGTATCGGTACCTCAGCTTGAGCAATGCGTTCGGCCGGTCACCATAGTAAATGTCGGGCGGAATGCGAAAGTACACCGTTAAGGGCGCAGTACCATCGCTCTGCATACGTTCGGATGTAGCGTAATCCGAAAGCGAAATGGGCTGGTCTGTGCGCGCCCAACGTGGAGCATCATCAGGCGCGCGCTTGCTGGGCAACTGCAACATCTGCACAATCGACTGAGCGCCTGCTAGCATTTCGCTGTTCAGTGCCACAGCCTGGGCCGCGATCAACGTCTGTTCTGGATTAGCGCCGGCAACGATCAGCACCTTGCCGTATGGATCATTTGGATTGGTCCGAATGGCTACAGTTGGACCACTGATCGATGGGGGCGCAAGGCCGGCGGGAACGCTCGCGGGATTCTCTGCAATCAGGATGACATTGCCCTGCGGAAGACCCCCAAAGTGAACCGGGAACCGCACTGCCCTGCTCTCAGACATCATGCCGAAGTAACTGGTGACCACGCCAGCAGCCTGAATTGCCTTGAGCGATGGCTGGCTGGCGAAAACAACCGGAATACTGGGTGGCTGTGTCACAGCCTGATCTAAAAACGGAATGGGCAGGTGCTTGAGATCGTCAGCCAGCGGCAGCAGATCGCCACGTATATCCAGATAGGTGTTGCGATGAACGCGTGCCCAAAGCGTAGTGTTGGCCGGGTCCTCGCAGACCATGGTGTAGTGGCCGATGAATTCGACCGTGAGAGTGTTGTTGTGAACCAGCAGGTCTGATGGAATGTTGAACTCGGCTTCAGTGTCACGGGGATCGGAACCGCCGGATTGTCCAGGCGTTGGTTGCAAGGTAGCGAATAGGCTGCCGTTCAACAGCAGTTTGATGTGGCTGATTTGCGGCAGAAGCCCCGGAGAGAATGCGTAAAAGACGTGGATTTTCGCGGAGCGGACTACGTGGGTCTCAGGAAGCGTGAAGTAAATGTTTTGCCTGCTGTCGATGCCATGCAATTCAATCTGCGGCGCGCCGGTATCGTTGAGCGTGAACAGATCCTGATAGTGACCGGGCGTAACGATTGCGTACTGGTCAATTGCTGCTGGGCTGGTAGATGCGATTTTGGCTGCAGTGCCCGGCGCGTTCGCTGGTGGTGCGGTTTTAGGTGCGACCGGGGCCTGACCGTAAAGCAGTGCGGCTCCGCTGAGGAAGAAAGCGGCAAATGCGAGGAGGATAGAGGAGGGGGCTATCGAAAGCGAGCCGCGGCCGTTTCCATTTCCGTCATCTCTTTTGCAGAAGCTTTTCAATGTTGAAGCAAGCCCGTGCATTGATATGAGGAAGACTCTGCCCAGGCTGCGGAGCGCGTTATCCTCACTCCGCGATTGACCCCAGCCGAGCCACGAGTCGGCACGCGAATAGAGCACGATCGTCAGAACTTCCTCTTCGGCGATCGACAGGTTCTCGAATCGTACTCGCTGAATCGATCCCTCAGAAGCAACGACAGTAGCTGGCACACTGCAGCCGGCGGCAGGTGACGGAAACACAACACGCAATTTAGTCTCAGGCGCGAGTTGGAGGGCCTCACCGAATCGGATACTGGTGCCGCCGCTGGACATGTCCATTGTCTCTCCTGCCAGCAATCTCCCATCGGGCAAATCGGCCAGGATCGGCGTCGCTACGCTGATGCGTGCTGACGTGCGCCGCTGCTTGAGTTCGCGAGCAACCGAAACACATACACCAAGAATGACCAGGTTAAAGAAGCACCAGATCACGTTCATCATCACGGTGCCTGGCCGATCACGATCCCAGATAAGGAATCGCGGAATCGCTACCAGCAATCCGGCAACGTTGAACAGCAGCATGACGATGAACGGCTGCGCAATTTTTGAATCGAAATAGGTGCGCCTGACCACCCCACCTTTTGCCGTCACGTTGAACTTGCCTAATTTGGGATGGATCAATGCGAGCACAGTTGGAAGCAAAATGTACGGAGCGAGAACCGTTTCGTAGACTTCATTCCAGAAGGAGTATCGATGCTCGCCCTGAATTCTGGAATTGGTCATGACGGAGAGCACGAGATGAGGCAAAGCGTAGGCCAGAATCGCTGCCCAGTAGGCGGGGATATTCGTATGGTTCAGCAGCAAAAAGATGAGCGGCGCAGTAAGAAAAATGAGCCGCGGAACCGCATAAAGAAAGTGCGCCATCGCGTTGAAGTAGCACATCCGCTGGGCAAGCGTAAGCCCCGGAGAAAAGAGCGGATTCTCCGTGCGCAGGATCTGCACCATGCCGCGGGACCAACGAATGCGCTGCCGCACGTGCGCGGAGAGGCGCTCCGTTGCCAAGCCTGCCGCCTGCGGAATGTTGATGTACGCCGTGCTCCAGCCTTTCATCTGCATACGCAAGGAAGTGTGCGCATCTTCGGTGACGGTTTCGTGAGCGATGCCGCCAACGTCGTCGAGTGCGGCGCGGCGCAATACCGCGCATGAGCCGCAGAAGAAGCTCGCGTTCCAGAAATCATTGCCATCCTGCACAACTCCGTAGAACAGCTCACCTTCATTCGGAATGACCCGAAACTGGTTCAGGTTCCGCTCAAACGGATCGGGCGAATAGAAGTGATGCGGAGTTTGAAGCATGGCCAGTTTGCGATCGCGCAGAAACCAGCCGACCGTCATCTGCAGAAAGCTGCGCGTCGGCACGTGGTCACAATCGAAGATGGCAACATAGGGCGACGCGACGCTCTCAAGCGCATGGTTGATGTTGCCGGCCTTTGCGTACTTGTTGCCCTCGCGCGTCTTATAGCCGATGCCCGCTTCCAAAGCGAACGTCTCAAACTGTTTCCGTCTCCCGTCATCGAGAATGTAGACGTGCAGCTTGTCGATGGGCCAATCCATATTCAGCGCGCCCAGTGCGGTGAAACGCACCACTTCAAGAGGCTCATTGTAGGTAGGAATCAGAACGTCGATATGCGGCCAATCTTCCGTATGTTCCGGCAACGAGACGGGAGCCCGGCGCAGTGGCCAGATCGTCTGAAAATACCCAAGGAAGAGAACCATGAAGGCATAAGCTTCTGCAAACAGAAGGCAGAGGATGAAAAAGATATCGATTGCCCCCCAGTGGCTGGCGGGATCCCGAAAGAGCCGGATCACCTGCTCAACGCGCCAGTAACCATAGCGGAAGGTACAGAACATCGAAATCAGCATCAGCATCAACGTGACAAGATACGAGTCAGACCCGCGCGCCAGAAAAATCGCGATGAGCAGAGTCAAGACGCCGAGAACGGCTTGCTGCGGCCACGTGAGCGGGAGAAAGGCGAGAAAGCAGAACGCCGCTCCCGCGATCAGCAGGAAAATGAGCCGGAGAAATTTGGCTAAAATATTCTCTCCGGCTCCGATACCCTGCCACATGTCCGAAGGAGTCATCGTTCGCTCCAGCGCACGCCACGATAGGCGCTGCTGGCGGGCGCCGACTGGCTCTTAACCCATCCGGCAAGATTGGCGAAGTCTTCGGCCACTGTGGAGTTTGGAGCGTAATCCATCACCGTCATTCCCTCGGCAAGCGCTTCGCTGACGGCCGGTGCGCGGCGCAGTGCAATCGTCAACAGGCGATCACCAAGCTGCTCGCGCAGTATCTCGCGAATATCAAGGTGCAGAGGCAGTGACGAGTCGAACTGGTTAAGGATGTAAAACGGCATCACCTGTTTTGAATTCGGACTGAAGTTGTGCTGGAAGAAGCTGTCGATGGAGCTGACGCTGACCACGGAATTCATGTCAGGCATCATGGGCACCAGCACGAGCGGCGACATTCTGAGCACGCGGCGCGTAGTTGCTCCAGAAGCAGTGGCCAGGTCAACAATGATGCGGCTCACACCTCGCGAATACTTCGCAATCTCGGAACTCATGGCTTCCACTGCTGCCGTCTCAGGTCCCAAAGTGTCCGGATCGATGGTGACCATCTGAATCGGAGCATCGCCGCTTGTTCCCGGAGGGCTGAACGTACGCAAAACGCCAGGGCGCTGATCGTGCGCGCCGAAGAAGAACGGCATTAGTCCGTAAGGGGCGGTATCGATCAGCAGAACGCGCTCGCCTCGGCTGGAAAGGGCCCGGCCTAGAGTAGCAACAAGACTGGTTTTGCCTACGCCGCCGGCAAGCGAAAACACCGCTACTGCCGGCGCCCGGGCCGGTGGAGCGGCTGGCGCGGTTTCAGGCTGCGCGCTGATGCCGTCGAACACGCCTCGCAACGCATACCAGCGCGATGCAAGACGATCTCGTGATCCCTGCAGGGTATCTTCTGCGGGAGGTGCCGGCGGCGCGGCGCCGGGGGCTTCAGGGCGCTCAGGCGTCAACCAGGCAGGGCGGACAGACGGAGCAGGTTGCTCCGGCCGCAAAGCAACGCCCTGAGCCCAGGAACTAGACGGGGGCTCATAGCTCTCATGCATTGCTGTGTGCCGCGCGGCCGTTGCGGTCGGCGCAGCCTGTTCGGCTGGGGCAGGCGCTGAAGGAATACCGGGCCAACTTGGCTGGCGTTCCGCATGTGTCGGGTACTCGCGTTGTGGCGGAATGTGCTGAGTCGAAGCCTGGGCAGCGGGTGGCTCGGTGTGTTGCTCCGGGCGTAGTCCCGGATCGGCAGCTGCAAAATCGGGGAAGCGATCGGCGAGTGGGCCCCAAACAGGCTGCTGCGGAATCGCAGGCTGCTGCTCAGTTACAGGCCGCTGCGGGGCAGATTCTTCTTTGGGTTGTTGACCAGTCTGCTGCTCTGCGGCAATCCACGCCGCATTAGCTTGTTGTACGCGCTCAGCATTCCATTCATGCTGGACCCGCTCATGTTGGACCTGCTCATGCTGGACCTGCTGCTCACGTACAGCTTGCTGCTGGCGTTCTGCCTCACGTATGGCTTGATGCTGTGCTGCATCCCGGATGGCTGCCTCACGCTCTGCTGCTTCACGCACCGCCGCCTGGCGCATGGCCGCTTCTTCAGCAGCGTGTTGCGCGGCGACTTGAGCGGCCCGTTCTGCTGCCCACTGCGCCTGCCGATCCTGCTCTTCAAGGCGGCTGCTTTCAGCCGCGCGCTGCACATTGGCTGAGCGCTCGGCCTGCGCTTGCTTTTGCAGGCGCGCCTGTTCCTCTTCAATGGCCTGTTGAACCCGTTGACGCGCCTTCTCACGCGTTTGCGCCCGTGCTTCTGAAAAATCTCGATATTTAGCACCATGCAGATTGGCCCAGGAATACAGCGTCGCCACATCTTCAGGCGTATCGTTCTGGTCGTGCAGCGGCCCTCGATCAGTCATCGTTCTCCCCGGAACTTCCCCGCTCTAAAATTCCGTTTAACGCCTGCGCTTCAAGCCCATTCAGCCGGGAATCCAAGGTTGAAGATTTCAGGGTCCAGATCAATTAAGCGGATGAAATCCTTACCGGGAATCGTAATTCGGGGCCGGCCGGCGGAACAATAGCACTTGCACAGTCGGGGAACTAACACTTTCCCGTCATGCGGAAGCGCCGAAATTACTGATTTCATTCGCGATATAGCCGGAACGTAACCGCATTTCCAAGCTATATGATTACCACTGATTAAAGAGGTTAGTTACCAGGGAGTCCGGGCGGTTCAATGAGGTGACAACACCATCCAAATACCCCAGTGCCAGGCGCGAGGTATCGCCCAGAAGCCGTCCACAGACAGCAAATTGTATCCTGTGTTAGTTTTGAAACAGCGGCCTTAGCGAGCTCGTAGCTCAGTTGGTAGAGCAACGCCCTTTTAAGGCGTGGGTCCTGGGTTCGAGTCCCAGCGAGCTCACCACCCACCCGGCCGCAGACTGCCCCAGATCCTCTGGACGACGTTTGGCCGTAGTTGCGCACCGAACGCTACACCACCTGGTCCTCTGCCTTCTCAAGATTTGTATCCTTGGCTGCGCGCGACCATGCTAGGCGGAAATCTGACACTCCATGCAGCGAGAAGTTTCCCTGCGGCGGAGCGGTGATGGCGAAGAAGTCGGCGCGATTCACATCTTCAAGCCAGAACGCAGGTCTCGGGTCCACAGCAGTTGGCGAGATCTCCACGTGCGACATTTCAAGATGGCGAAGGTGGCGAATAAAAAACCCGTTTGAGGGCGTGGGACCGAAGCGCAGAAGTTCAGGATATGCGTCTTCGTTTTCGGGCACTTTTATGGTGCGCCAGTCCGGCATCGGTTCCGTCTCATCGCCCCAGCGAACCCGCATCCGTTTGGGCAGGCCCTGATGTCCGAAGAAGCAGTTGGACAACTTAACGTCTTCGATCAAATTCGACGGGATTCCCGAAATGATGGAGGACGTAGAGGCAGCCGAGTTGTGGCTCACGATGTTTGATATGACAACGCGGCGCAGTGTGCCCGGTCTCATAGTTTCCTTTGGGCCGCGATTGCGCCGGTTGAGGCGCAGGAACAGTGGCGCATCGACGAGATCGCGCATAGTGTTGCCAGTGATCGCAATGTCTTCAACATAGGCGCCGTCGGAAGTTTCAAGCGAAATTCCCTTGCAGCCTTCAATCACGTTGCCGGTGATGGTGATGTTGCGAAAACCGCCATTCGATTCGGTGCCACATTTGATCCGGCCATTGCGCGTCACGGGCGCATTCTCGTCGTATTTCTTCCATGTGCCGGCAAGAACACTACCAAGTTCGTAGTAGCCGCACACGTAATTGTTGGCGATGGTGAGGTTGTCCGTTGAGCGCTGGTAACCGAGAGCGTAGCTCGACTTCGGACAGATGGCATCATCCCACGGAGAATTCACCGTACAGTTCGAAACACGCACATTGCGGCAGCAGTCGATGTCGAGGCCGTCACGATCAGTGTCGATGAGCAGGTTGTCGATGGTGAGGTTGTCGACACCGGTTGCGAGGAGGACAAAGTGACCACACTTCAATGCGCTGAAGTCGCGCAGCAGCACGTTGCGGCAGTTCTTGAGTGCGATGGCCTTATTGCCCACACCCGCTTGCTCTGCGATGAAAACGGTATATGCACCGCGCGCCGTCTTGCCGCCGCCATGCGACAGGCCTTTACCGAAGATCAGGCCGGGACCATAGATGCCGAAGTCATGCTCGTTCTCGGCATACAACAGCGAGTTGCGCCAGTGGTTGTGCCCGAAGTCCTGATACGGCGTCCACGGCTCATTGGGCTCGGCTGGGTCATAGGTGCCGCCATTGTAGCCCGTCGTCTCGCCGGGTTTGGGCGAGTCCGCTGCCTGGATGACGCAACCCTGAGACAAATACAATTCCACATACGACTTGAGGTGGATGGTGAAGCACATGTACGTGCCCGCCGGGAACACGAGTGTGCCGCCGCCTTTGTTAGCTACGGTCTCAATGGCTTTGTTGATCGCGGGCGTGTCGACAGTTTTGCCGTCGCCCGTTGCGCCAAAATCCCGCACGCTGTAGATCGTTTGCGTCGAAAGGGATTCAGTTTGTGCTGAAGCGATGGAAACGTGACCAACAGCGGCCCCGAGCGCGAGAGAAGAGACTTTGAGCAGATCGCGTCTTTGCATGGCGCAAAAAGCATAGCAGTCTCACTGGCTTAATGAAAACGCTTGCCGCACGCAACGCCGCCTTCCAACAGGTAATTACAGATTTGATCGCTGCTCGCAAAATGCTACTAAAAGCTTTTGAGATTCAACACCGCCGCAGTGGAACCAGAGTGCAAAGACGGCCTTCGCGCAGGTACACGCTCCCCCACACCAACAGCGCAAAGAGCACCGGAAACACATTTTCAAATAGTGGCGAGCCGGCCCGCATCTGTATGGCGACGGCGCCTCCCAGAAAGCCCGTCAACAGAATTGCGCCAAGTATCGCTGTTCGAGGGATGAGATAGATAAGCGTGCATACCAGCAGAAGAATGCCAACTCCTGGGATCAGGTTCGCCGGGAATCCAAGACGGACCGTGCTCTCTACTACTGGCGCAGGCATCAGCAGCTTTGCAACACCATCAAAGGTGAGAAAAAGCCCGCAAAGCAAGGTCAAAGCCCAACCGATCCGCAAGCGCCAGTTGGATCCTGAAGGACTTTTACCTGGCACGAACCTCGAAGTCGCAGGTTTGCCGAAAGGAAATGAGGATTGGCTCTTGACCCGTTCAGCTGCCATGATGAAACCTCCGGTACTATCGATTGCGCTTGGAAATAGAGGAAAACAAAGAGAACTGATTTGCGTCAATCGGGAATACTCTGGCTGGGAATAAGGATTTCGGTCACGTTCTTCTCCGCTGGTGTTGTGCCCGGGTCTGTGACGTAATTCTCAATGCAGAAATCATCGCGCATTGTGATTCTCTTTTCTGCAACCATCTCGAATACGCGGCCAGATGCTGCCGGCAAATCAGTATAGGGGCCGATAAGAACGAAGCGGCTGTATTTGCCGCCTTTGAATATTTCATACTTGAAGCCGGCCGGGAGATCTTTCGGCGTGGCTGCGATTGCGAATCCGGCGCGGTATATCTGCGGTCCGCGCTTGTAGAGGCTCATGTATCTGGTGATCTCATTGTTTTGCCGCAATGCCGGCGCAAGTTGATGTGCGCTTTGCCAGGCCTGACCTGCGTTCTGCATAAAGGGGCCGACCTTCTCGACAAACACGTAATACGTCTCAGGCCATTGCACAATTTCGGGCACTTCAGTGAGGTTCATCATGACTCCTTGGGGAATTGGGAAGGGTTGAACAGCAGTTCAATATATCGCCGCAGGTGATCAAGGCAGCACGCTGCCACTTCGGAACTGTGCTGAGCCTTTGCCAGAATGAACGCGCCTTGAATGACCGACTGCGTGTAGTACGCCAGGCTCTCCACGGACCACGGTGCGGAAATGCCGTACTTCCTTATTGCGCCCTCGATATCCACCACGAGCGTCGCGGCGTGTGCACTGATGCACCGGTCGCAGACCTTACGAATGAGCGGGTGAGTTTCATAGGTCTCCTGCACCATGGTTCCCAGCAGGCAGGTGTAGTCCGGTAATTCCCCTTGCAGGATGGCTTTGCGGAAATCTACGTAGCCAAGCAATCGCTCGAGGGGATCGGTCAGATGTTGATACGGGGCGTCAGAGAAAATACCCTCTGCCATGGCCGAGAAATGCTCGGCAGCGGCAATGGCCATCTCTTCCTTGCTCTTGAAATGATGGAAGAAGCCGCCTTTGGTAAGTCCAGCAGCTTCACAAATATCCTCTACCCGGGTCGCGGAATAGCCTTTCGTTCGGATTACGCGAAGCGAAGCATCGAGGATACGCGTCTTGGATTCGATTTTAATTTCAGCAGTTTGCATGGATACCGACCAGATGGTATGACAATACCAACTGGTCGGTATTTTGTCAAGAGGATTTTCTGAAGCGGCATTCGAGCCCACGTAACCGTTGGAACTCATCGGAGCCGTGTAGCTGACCTGGCGAACTTCAAGCTTGACCATTCACCATTTAGGTTGACTCCAGTCGAAGTCTTAGATAGCCGATCGATGGGTCCGACGTCCATGTGCTATCCAGGTGTATGGCAGCCCGGGCAAGTACTGATTTCGAAAAGTAGAACCTGGCAAAGGCGACGCGGGGGAATTCCGCATGAGTGAGTCTGCGCAATCTCAGTGGAGGTGCAAGCGTGTTGTACGGCCGAGAACCTGACTTCTATGCGCTCCTACTCCAGTCAATGTGGAACACGTCGCCGGAGATGACCCTGACTCTGCACATGGAGAGAAGAATGCTTGCCGGCTGCTGAATTAGGATAGTCCTACCACAATGGATGGGATGCTAATCGGAAACTTCCGAGCCGTCCCGTCGCAGATAAGGTGTGTTGAAAAGCTTTATGCTTTCGGCAGACGCAATCATCGACTTGCATTATCGAAAGACCGTGGCTTGGCACCAGTTGTCAGAGCCAGGTAATCAGAATGCGTCTGAGACTGAGGCCGACCTCTGGTTGCAGGCGGTTGCACGACAGCATCGCGCCAATTTCGACCTATGGCACATTGAGGATGAGGCGCGCGATCCGGGAGCGACGGACGCCGACCTTGCCCAGGTAAAACGTAAGATCGATCGCACCAATCAATTGCGCAACGACCTTGCAGAAGAGTTGGATCGCACATTGCTGCAATGGCTGGATGCGCAACAACTGCCCAACCCAGGTGCGCCGCTCAACTCCGAGTCGCCCGGGCTCATGATTGACCGCCTCTCGATTCTGGCTCTGAAGATTTACCATACGCGGGAAGAAGCCAGCAGACCGGCTGCAGAGCAAGGGCACGCTGAGCGCAACCTTAAGCGACTTGCAATTCTGCAGAGTCAGCGCGATGATCTTGCTGGATGTCTCGATGATTTATGGCGCGAGACTCTTGCCGGGATGAGACAGTTCAAGCTTTATCGCCAGTTAAAGATGTATAACGATCCTTCACTGAACCCGGTTGTCTATCGTAAAGTGGCCAGCCAGGGACAAGGCCATTCGAGCAGCTAAACCCGCCGCGCGCAGCCACCCATTGACGTATTACAGGGTTATGCGTATAAAGAGGGCCTGAGCAGCGTTGTTCTTCGTATGACGCTTAAACATGTAATCTGTCCTCAATCGGCCTGGGGCCCCGACGTTGTGTGGGAATGATCATGATGCAAGATGCGAAAATGGCGGCAACCAGCCGCAAAAAATCTGTTTCGTTGGCCGCGAAAGCTGACGCCCGATTGAACGCAGCGTTCCTGCATTACCAGGCTGCCGTGCAACTACTGCAGCAGGGCAAGTTCGACCGAGCTCTGGCAGCATTTGAGAAGCTGCATTCAGAGGCTCCCAGCGAAATCAAGGAGCGCTGCCGCGTGTATATCGCGACCTGCCAGCGGCAGTTGGCCAAACCGAACTTGAGTTTCCCAACACCCGAGGAGCACTTCGATTTCGCCGTGGCGCGACTCAATAATGGCTACTACGAAGAAGCACGCGATCACTTCAACAACATTCTTGCGCAAGTGCCCGATGCCGATTACGTGTTCTACGGCCTCGCGTTGCTGAACGCTGTCACAGGACAGTCGCAGGACTGCCTCACGAACCTTTCGCGCGCCATCGAGTTAAATCCGAAAAACCGTCTGCAGGCTCGTGTCGACAACGATTTCCAGGGCATGTTGGATGACCCTCGGTTTACAGAATTGCTGTATCCTGAGATTCCGTAAAGCTACACTCTGTAAGGCTTGTTTTGACTCCCTCGACCCCCGCTAACGGTGATTTCACTTCGGCGTTTGCTGACGCAAGCACGCCGCCCCGTCCGCTCAGGGTAGTGGCCATCGGGGGGGGCACCGGGCTTTCTACGCTCTTACGCGGCCTGCGCCGTCATGTAATCGCACCCGACCAGACGGAAGCCACGGTGGCCAGGATCGCCGACCTCGCAGCGGTTGTGACCGTGACCGATGACGGCGGATCCTCTGGACGCTTGCGCACCGTCTTCAACATGCTTCCGCCAGGCGACTTGCGCAACTGCATGGTTGCACTGAGCGAAGAGGAAGCTTTACTGGTGCGGCTCTTCAACCACCGGTTTGTGGGTGGCGAAGCTCTCAAGGGCCACAGTTTCGGGAACCTCTTTGTGGCGGCGCTGACCGAGATTACAGGCGACTTTGCACTGGCGGTTCAGCTTGCGTCGAAAATTCTGGCCACGCGTGGACGCATTTATCCCGCCACAACAGCGAATACCACGTTAGTAGCCGAGATGGACGACGGATCGTTTGTGCGCGGCGAAACCAACATAACCGCCAGCCACCAGCGCATCGTGGAATTGACGCTCGATCCTCCGGGACCTGCCCCGCTGCCCGAAACCACGGAAGCCATTCAGAGAGCCGACCTGATCACCGTCGGCCCCGGTTCCCTGTACACCTCGTTGATTACAAACCTTCTTGTTGAAGGTATTCCAGCAGCGCTAGCCGATGCGGCCGGCTTGCGCGTGTTTGTCTGCAATCTTATGACGCAGGCTAATGAAAGCCTGGGGCTGACCGCGGCTGAGCATATCGAAAAAATCTATGATCACACGAAGGCGCCTATCTTCGATTGCGCGCTAGTGAACACTGCTCCGTTTTCGCCCGAGACGCTGGCTCGTTACGAAGCTGAATGCGCCGCGCCAATTGTTGCGGACGTGGAGCGCATCCAGGCGCTGGGCGTGCGCTGCATCACCGGAGATTTCGCGAGCGAAGAAAATGTAGTGCGCCACGCAACCGACCGTCTGGCTGAGACGCTGCTTTCGCTGGAACGCACCGCAGTCCCGCAGCACGCGTAAATAAATTCGCTGTTCCCGCAGGAACACCTGTTTTACAGTGATTGCTACGCGAAGTCGTTCACAGACCCATCGCCGATATCCTCAATTACCAAGGAGAGATCATGAGCAAGACACGGCTATCGATTGCGTTTATGTGTTTTGCAATTCTCACCGCCCTTGCCGGGGCGCAGTCGAACCAGAAGCCCGGGCTTTGGGAGATGACCAGCACCATGAGTTGGCAGAAGTCGCCGATGCCTGGGGGAATGACAATGCCAGGTGGCGGTCCCCATACCACGCAGGTATGCCTAACCAGGGAAATGATCGATAAATACGGTACGGCACCTCCGCAAAGCCGCAACAGTCAGTGCCAACTGAGCAACATTGTGAAAAAAGGAAACAGTATGAGCGCGGACTGGAATTGCAGTGGTCCGATGACCGGCAAGGGCAGTGTGGAAGCAACGTGGACCGATCCAGATCACGCGACGAGCAAGGTGCATTTTTTAGGCAGCATGCAGATGGGCCCAAACGCAACGCCGGTTGAATACACGATCGAGTCGACCTCTGCATTCAAGAGTGCAGATTGCGGCAGCGTCAAGCCGATCCAGATGCCGAAGGAGTAGCCGACGACCGTTCTCGTTCTATGCAATGGCCTAAGGCGCGATTCTCAAAGTGATTGATCGAGCCGTATAGCATCAAGACTCTGAATTGACAGTTCGCTTCAACTGTCCACAAGCCGCGAAGATATCCCGTCCTCGCGGCTTTCGCACGTAGGTCAGGATTCCTTCCGCCGCCAGGATAGCCCGAAATTCTTCCACCCGCCCCGGCATCGGCATTTTGTACTCGATACCCGGCCCTGGATTCCACGCAATCAGATTTACTTTCACCGGCAGGTTTGTTCGCCGCGCCAATCGTGCCACTTCCGCAGCATGCTCCGGCCGGTCTGTTACTTCGCCCAGCAAAACGTATTCAAAGGTGATGCGTTCTCGCGAGCGCAGTTTGATTTTGCGCGCCGCGTCCACAACCGCTTCGATGGGCCACTTGCGGTTGATGGGCATGATATCCGCACGCACATCATTGTTGGGCGCGTTAAGACTTATAGCCAGCTTCGGGCGAACTTCGGCTGGCTCATTTGCAAATCGCTCGATGCCCGGTACGATGCCGGATGTGGACACGGTCATACGCTGCGGGCTTAGGCCCACCTCCTCAACAAGAAGTCGGACCGCCTGCATGAAGTTATCGTAGTTGAGGAATGGTTCGCCCATGCCCATGAAGACAAGGTTCAGCCGGTCGCGCCCGATCTCCACGCGGTGCCGCTCGAGTACGGCCACCACCTGCCCCGCGATCTCGCCGGCGGTCAGGTTTCGCTGCAATCCGAGTTTCGCGGTCAGGCAGAACTGGCAGTTGACAGCGCAACCCACCTGGCTGGAAACGCAAATTGTTGCTCGACTACGGGATGGTGCCGCGCTGATGGCCCCAGATTCCCTGGCTTCAGCCTCGCTGATTTCTGCATCGCTCAGGCTACCATCGCCGGCCTCGCCGCCATCGCCCTCAGGCATCCATACGGTCTCAACCGTTTCTCCCGCCCCGCCGCTTCCCTGCACCAGGTACCTCTCGGTGCCATCAGCCGACTTAAATACCTGAGCGATGGTAGGAAGGCCCACCTCCCAACCAGCCGATATAAGCCTCTCGCGCAGTGATTTGGGCAGTGTGGTGATGGCGCCCATCTTCGTAACCCGCTGATGATAAATAGCTTCGCTCAGCTGACGACCTCTCCAGGTGGGCTCGCCCATTTCCACCATAACTGCCTCCAGAGAAGTTGCATCTAAGCCGAACAGCGGTCTTAGACTACCTTCACGAGGAACGCTGGGGCCGATCGGGGCGTCGATCCGATCGTCAATCCGAACAAGGTGGATAGGTTTGCTGGTCACCGCAAGTCTCAGACCCCAGTATTTCATCTCTTGAAGCAGCCTGAGCTGCTGCAGTGATCCTTGAATTCCAGGTTCTCCCCGTCTGGCGGTCCAGACGTGCCGTTTGAATCTGTGTGACCTACAATCGAGTCAAACTAGATGACGATGACAGAACGAAACCTTCGCCGTACCGTACTCCCCAACGGGCTGATTGTCTTGACCGAGCGCATGGACCATTTGCGCTCCGTGGCGATGGGGGTCTGGATTAAATCCGGCTCGCGTTGCGAACCGGCCGAGACTAACGGTATTTCTCACTTTGTGGAGCACATGCTCTTTAAGGGCACGCGTTCGCGCTCTGCCCAGTTGATTGCGCGCGAGATGGACGCCATTGGCGGCAACCTGGACGCCTTCACCGGTAAAGAGACGATCTGCTTCAACGTGAAATCTCTTTCGGATCACGTGCCGGTCGCGATGGACATTCTTGCCGACCTGGTGCTGAACCCGGTTTTCGCTCCCCCCGATATTGAGCGCGAACGCGGCGTCATTTTGGAGGAAATCAAAATCGACGAGGACAATCCCGATGTGCTGGTGCAGGAGCTTTTTACGCAAAGCTTCTGGAAGGGGCACCCCCTGGGATGGCCCATCCTTGGCACAACGGAAACAGTGGGGCGGTTGAGCCAGAATCAGCTCTTTGATTACCACGGGGGCCGGTTCCACGGCGGCAACATGGTGTTTTCAGCGGCAGGGCTGCTGGATCACGACGAGTTTGTCGCGTCCGTCGCGGAGAAATTCTCTCCACTCTCGATTGGCGAGCCGCTGACTGAGCTTTCCGCGCCTGAGCCCAGCGCGCGTATCGTCCTGCGAAACAAAAAGGCCCTGGAGCAGGTGCAAATCTGCATGGGCGTGCCTGCGCCGCCGATTACCGATGAGAATCGCTACTCTGCGCTAGTGCTGAACACGGTGCTTGGCGGAGGCATGAGTTCACGCCTCTTCCAGACCATTCGCGAAGAGCGCGGCATGGTGTACTCCATCTACAGCGACCTGAGCCCCTATCGCGACACAGGCACTCTTTGCGTTTATGCCGGAACTTCAGCCAACAAGACGCTTGAAGTGGTGAACCTGGTGTTAGCCGAGTTCCGAAGTCTGAAAGAGATTCCGTTGGCGGAAGAAGAGCTGAAGCGCGCCAAAGACCAGCTGAAGGGCAACATCCTGCTCGGCTTGGAAAGCTCAAATTCGCGCATGGCCAACCTGGCGCGACAGGAAATGTACTTCCACAAATTCTTTACCGTAGACGAACTGATTGCCCACATTGACGATGTGGACTCGGCGAAAGTGCAGGTGATGGCTCAGCGCCTCTTCGACCCCGAGCGCATTGCCGTAACGCTGCTGGGCCGCCTGAACGGAGTAAAGCTTACGCACAATCAGGTGGTGTGCTGATCACCGTTGTTAGCCATCGCAGTTAGCTTTCAGTTTGTATCTGCATTGAGTCTGCCTCTTTGAACACAGAAATCCTCTCTTTGGAAAGATTTCTGTGTTCACGCACTGATCGGGCTGAAGGCTAGGAGCTAACAGCTAAGTGCTTCTCTTCGAGCGTTGGATTTCCTTTTCGCGTCTATACGTTGTAGCATTCTCATCGAAAGGCCGGGGGACTTCCGGCCCACTCTACGAGGCGACTGGAAACCCATGAATTGCAAGTCCAAGCTCCCGATCGGCCGTTCCGGCTCGAATTCTTCTTACCGTGTAGAACGCAATCGACGGCCCAACGGCTTTACGCTGATGGAACTGCTGATCGTTATTGCCATCATTTTGATCCTTATGCTAATGGCGATTCCGACCATCGGCAGCTTGACGAAAAAGGGCAATGAGACGTCGGCCATCAACTCCGTTCAGACCATTGTCAAGGGTGAGATTCAGTACCAGTCGAGTTATCCGGCAAATGGATACGCGTGCACGTTGCCTGCGCTGGGCGGAGATCCAAATTCTGGTCCACCGAGCCCAAGCTCCGCACAGATTCTGCAGGGTGACCTCCTCTCCGGCTACAAGTCGGGTTACATATTCACCATCACCTGCAAAGACAAGGTGACGATCAACGGGACCGATCGATCAAACGGCTACACCGTTACGGCTGTCCCTCAGACAGTTGGCAAGTCCGGCGATCGGGGCTTCTGCAGCGATCAATTCGGCGGCATCAAGTACGATCCCGCGGGCGGCACTAACTGCACACAGAACCTGCAATGAAGGTTTCCCATCTCATAGAACGCGGCTGCATGATTGCAGCCGCTGCGCTGCTCTCCGCCTCGCTTTACGCCCAGCAGAGCACGCCGTCAGCGCACGACATCGCAGCGCGGGTCGATCGTCATTACAACCAGTTGCATTCACTCCGTTCCGGTTTCAGCGAGACGTACCAGGGCATGGGCATGAAGCGAACAGAGAGTGGAACGCTGCTGCTCCAAAAGCCCGGCCGCATGAAGTGGGACTACAGTTCGCCGTCCGGTAAAATCTTTTTGCTGGATGGGAAATACGCGTGGTTCTACACCGCTGGGGATCCACGTGTACAGCGGATCTCCGCAAAGAAACTGGACGATCTGCGCTCTCCGTTGCGCTTTTTGTTGGGGCACACCGAGCTTGAAAAAGAGTTGGGCAATCTGACCATGTCGGCCGGACCGAACGGCAGCTACACGCTCACAGGTTTGCCGAAAGGCTTGGAGAATCGCGTAAAGAAGCTCTCACTGACAGTAACGCCCGATGGCATTATCACTGCAATCGATGTGGAAGAGACCAGCGGCGCACTCACGCACTTTACGTTCAGCGGCGAGCAAACCAACGTCGCGATTCCTCCGTCGACGTTCAAGTTCACGCCACCCCCGGGGATACCGGTCGTGGATGCCCTTCCCCCGGCTTGAGTGCGGTGCACTTCGTAAATTCAAATGCTAAACAATCGATTGTGCGGCTCCGCACAGCCAGAAGCGCCCCGCCGGAGATGTAGTTGTAACCGGGCCTTAAGCGCAAATTCTGGTACATGGAGCAGAGAATGACCGATCTGGCGGAATGCGTTGCTCAAGCTTTCATCCGGGCCATCAACCGGCACGACGTGGACGCGCTCGCGGAATTGATGTCTGAACAGCACCGGTTCATGGACTCCATGGGCACGGTGTTTGAGGGCCCGGAGACCATGCACCGCGGCTGGACGAAGTACTTCCAGATCGTTCCCGATTACAGCGTGGCCGTAGAAGAAACGTTCTGCGACGGGCCAGTAGTGGTGATGCTGGGCATGGCGGAAGGCACGTATACGCCCGACGGGCAGCCGAAGCCTGAGAATCATTGGAGCACGCCCACTGCGTTCCGCGCCTTCATAGAAGAGGGCAAAGTAGCCGAGTGGCGGGTGTACTGCGACAATGAGCCGATTCGCCAGCGGTTAAGAGCGTTTGAGCATTCAGCTTAACAATCTGATTCCAGCCAGCCTGCCATTACCCTGATTGCCAGAGCCTATCCTGAATTCCGCTTTGAATCGCCGCGTAGCCGCCACCTGACACTGACCTGCTCCTCACTGCTCCGACTCAGCGACTCAAGCGTTTTGACCCGAGAAAGAAATAAACAAACTTGCACTCCAAGCCAGTTTCCGTTATTTTACTAACTGGTTAGTTAATAAATGCAGAAAACGACACACCCCCATACCCAATCTGAGCGGGCCGATCACACTCGATCGCGCATTCTTGACGCTGCCGTGAGGGAATTCAGCGAGAATGGCCTGGCAGGCGCACGCACAGAGCAGATTGCCGAAATCGCAGGCGTAAACAAGGCGCTGCTCTACTACTACTTCAAAAGCAAGGAAGCGCTCTACAGAGCAGCGCTCGAGGCCGTTGCACAGCGCGCTCTCGACAACAGCCTTGCGGCGCTTCTTCCAGACAGCTCACCCGGCGAACAAATTCTGCGTTTCGCGCTCAACCATTTTGATCGCATCCACTCGCAGCGCGCCTTCCAGAGCCTGATGCAGCAGGAGATGATGAGACTCCATCGGGGCGAGGAAAACGCCATTAACAGCATTGTGGATAAGGTATTTCGTCCACACATGTACAAGCTGCGGGATTTGTTGGTTCTTGGCAAGCGGAATCGCGAGCTGATCGATGCCGATGAGTGGCAGATCATGTATGCGGCGCTCGGCGCAAATGTCTTTTACTTTCTATCGGCTCCCACCATGGGCATGATGACGGGCTCCAACCCGCTGACGCGAAGCGCAATGGAAGAACGACGCAAGTTGGCCATCGAATACCTGGGCATGGCGATTTTTACGGATCGAAAACACGGAACGGATGTAGCAGCACGTGTTCTAGCTACGACGCCGATGCCCGAAAGCGGGGCATTCAAAATGTTTGAGAGGAAAGCCAAGTGAACGCACGCAATCGAGTCTTTGTCATTCTGGGATTGCTGATGATCGGCTCGCTGATCTGGTATCTGGTCACAGTCAGGCCTACGACCGACTTGCAGCTGATTGGCACCGTGGACGCAAACGAAGTACTGGTAAACGCGCGCATTGCTGGACGCATTCAGAGACTGACGGTGAAAGAAGGCGACTACGTGAAGGCCGGCCAGGTTATCGCAGTAATTGAGAGTGACGATCTGGATGCAGCGCTGAAAGCCGCGGAGGCCACTGCGGCCAGCCTGAGATCGAAACTCAACGGCAACGTCGAGACCCAGAAGCAGAACGCCGGCGAGACACAAAGCGCCACGGCGAGCGCTGAAGCGCAAGTAAAGGTGGCGGAGGCTTCGGTGGCGCAGGCGAAAGCTAACCTCGAGCACCAGAAGGCGGACACCTCCCGCACGATTGCCTTGGCTCAGCAGGGTATTATGAGCGCCCAGGCAAGGGATGAACAGACCACGGCACTCCAGGCTGCCGAGGCCGCCTTTACAGCTGCGGAGAGTTCGCTGACAGCGGCCCAGGCAGGGTTGCGCCAGGCACGCGCCCACGAATTGCTCGCCGCAGTTTCTGAACGAAATGTGGCGTCATCGCGCGCTGATGTGGCCAACGCGCGCGCCATGGCCGATCAGGCAAGGATTGAAAAGAGCTACGCCGAAGTTGTTTCTCCGGTAAACGGGCGCGTGGCTGTCTGGGCTGCGCGGCAGGGCGAAGTGGTCACGATGGGAGAAACCATTGTGAGCATCATGGATCTCTCGCAGACCTGGATTTACGCGCCTTTGCCGGAGACGCAAGCCGATAGTGTCAAACTCGGTGACACTCTTCGTGTCGTGATGCCAAGCGGCGGAACCCTCCAGGCAAAGATCATCAATAAAGCCGCCGAAGCCGATTTCGCCACGCAGCGCGATGTGAGCGTACGCAAGCGCGACATCAGGACAATTCAGTTAAAGATGCTGATCGACAATCCGGACGAAAAGTATGTTCCCGGAATGACGGCTGAGGTCTATATTCCCAAAAACCGGCTGGTGAAGCAATGAATGCCGCTCCGAATGGACTGGAGGCAAGGCAAGCAGCCATTCAGGTGGAACATGCCGTAAAACGCTACGGCGATTTTGAAGCGGTTAAGGACATCAGCTTTTCAGTAGCCGATGGCGAGATTTTTGGACTGCTTGGCCCAAATGGCGCAGGCAAAAGCACGCTCATCCGCATGATGACGACGCTGATTCCTCTTACTGGTGGCAAGGCGATTGTCGCAGGTCACAATGTGGTGAAAGATCCCGATGACGTGCGGCGTGTCATAGGCGTGATTCCGCAGGCGCTCACCAGCGATCCAGATCTGACGGTCGAAGAGAACCTGATCATTTACGCGAAACTCTACGGTGTTCCTCGCGCCCAGCGCACAAAGAATATCAACGATGTGCTTGAAGCGGTGGATCTGCTGAAGTGGCGCGGCGCGCAGACCAAGACGCTTTCTGGCGGCATGCGCAGGCGGCTTGAGATTGCGCGCGGCCTCGTACACAACCCACGCATTTTTTTCCTCGATGAGCCGACGACGGGCCTTGATCCGGTTTCGCGCATCGCTGTTTGGGAGATGCTGGATAACCTCCGTCGCACGCGGCAGCTGACGATGCTGCTGACGACGCACTACATGGAAGAAGCCGACAAGCTATGCGATCGCATAGCAATTGTGGATCACGGTACGTTGGTGGCACTTGGCACTCCCCTTGAGCTCAAGCACAATGTGCCCGGCGCGAACGTGGTTGAGGTGCACTTTGCAAAGGACTCGGATGCATGGCGGGAGCGACTTGAAAAGCTGGAAGGCGTAACCAGCGTGCAAGCTGAGAGTGCGGGCTTTTATCGCGTGCTTACTTCGTCCGGATCGAAGACCACCATGCAATTGGTAGAGCTCGTCGGTTCCCTTGGAGAAACCCTCTCTTCCCTGAGCGTGCAGAACACCACGCTTGATGATGTTTTCGTTCACTACACTGGCCGCCAGCTTCGCGATGAACAGGTCAAGCCGCCGGTCTTTACGTTGCCGCCTCGTCCAGGAGCACAGGCATGAGCAGAATGATGGCCATTGTTGAGCGTGAAATGCGGAAGTTCTTCCGCTCGCCCACGCTGATGATCATGTCGCTGATGATGCCGGTGTTGCAGCTCATCATTATGGGCAATGCATTCGGAGGCAAGATCGTTGGCGCGCGGGTGGCGGTTGTGGATCACGATCATGGCCCGGAAGCGGTGAAGCTGCGCGAGGGTTTCGACGCCATCGCAGTCAATATCAAAACATTTACCACGGTGAACTACCAGGACGAAGTGCAGGCGCGTGAAGATGTGCGCACGGGCAAAGTTGACGGAGCCGTAATTATTCCCGCGCAGTATTCGCGGAGGGTGTACGCAAAAGATGCGCCGCGAATTGGTTTCGTCGTCGACAATACGGACCAGTTCACTTCCGGCAGTATTGAGGCGGAAATGCAGTCGCTTGTTTCCGCGCTCAGTTCCCCGCTGATTCAGCCGCGGCTGGCAAACGACATCGCATTGAACATCGTCGAACTCTATCCGTATGTGGGCTACATGAAGTTTCTGCTGCCGGCTTGTATCGCGCTCGCAATGTATATCTCTGTGATGATTGGCGGCGGCATGCTCTACATCGACGACAAAGCTCGCGGCGTGCATGAGGGATACCTGGTAACGCCCATTACTCGGCTGGAACTGGTGATGGGGCTCAATGTTGCCGGCTCGATCAAGGCCGTATTGAGCGGAATCTGCTTGACGGTTGTTGGATCTCTGATGGCTGGTCTGGGAATCATTTTCCATCCAGTGATCATGCTGCAGACCTTGGCGCTGATTTTGGGTACGGCCCTCGCGTTTAACGGAATGATGTTCCTGCTAATGGTGCGAGTTGACGATCCACTGGTTCCCCGCGCGATGTTTGGCGTGTTGAACCTGCTGTTGTTTTATCCCTCCGGCGCAATGTATCCAATCACCGCGTTCCCTGCATGGCTGCGCGCACTGTCAATCGTCGATCCATTCACCTATGCCATTCATGGATTCAAATCGATTGTGCTGAAAGACGGAGGATGGGCGGCAATTCAGTTTGACTTGTTGTTTCTATTCGTCTTCGGGATCGGTACGCTGCTGATTGCAACGCCGCTGTTCAAGCGATCGCTGTAGGACCGGAAACAGAGTGCAGGGATCCAGTAAAATCGTTACTGATCAGAATCCTCCATCCACTTGTTCTGAACATAAGTGTTGGTCTTAGGCGAACAGGCTGACTGTTGAATTGGGGGCGCTGGCGGGACTGTCTGCTGAGGACTCTGCGGATGTTTCCTGCCCGGCAGCTCCGTCGTCCTGGCCGCCGGTCATTTCCCCTTGCCTTTGCGAGAACGCGTTCTTTTGCGGACCGAATACGCTTTCAATGTCGAAGACGGCCGAAAGCTGAGGATCGTCCTTCGGCGGCTTTACAGCAGGCACAGCGCGAATTCCAGCAATTGGGCTGATCTCCATTGGCGTTTTCCTCATACTTCTGCATGCTGGATCGGCCACACATTGAAAAACTTTAATCTTTTCGCCGGGGCTGTTTCATTTGGCGACAGCCGGGCTTGTTAAACTGGGGCAATGTTGGACGAATTGGAATTTCGCCGCCACGCTGAAGTGGCTCTTGATGCACTGAAACAGCACCTGATCGAACGCGAAGAAGCCGATGACGCTGGTTTTGAAGTGGAAGAACAGAACGGGGTTTTGAATGTTCTGTTCGACGAGCCGCCGGGGAAGTTTGTGATTACGCCGAACACGCCGATCCGCCAGATCTGGATCTCGGCACTGTCTACCAGTTTCAAACTTGACTGGGATCGGGAAGAATCGGCCTTTGTGTTGCCGCGGACCGGCGAGGTCCTGAAAGAGTTGGTTGATCGCTTAATTGGCGAGCACCTTGCCGCCTGATTACGAACGCCAACTTTGATGTTGAGATGGTCTGGCGGGCGCCGGACCATCTCCGTTGGAATCTACTTCATTGCATAGATGGTCTTGAGGACCTTTTGCTGCAAGCTGCTCGGCAGTGGAGCGTAGGAGAGATGCGAAGCCTCGGATTCGCCGGACTTCACAATCCAGCTAAGCATGTCCTTGATTGTGTTTTGATTCGCCGGGTTGACCGGCGTAGCAGGAATCAACAGGTAGGTGAAGCTCGAGATCGGATAGGCGTTTGCACCAGGAGCATTGGTGATGGAGATGCGATAGTCTGCCGGCATGTTCTTGACAGTGGCGGCCGCTTCCGTCACGCCCTCAATGGAGCCCTTCACATAATTCCCTGCTTCATTCTTGACGGCGCCGTAACTGATTTTGTTCTGGAGCGCGTAAATGAGTTCGACGTAGCCAATTGCGCCGGGGAGTTGGCGAACGAGTCCCGCGACACCTTCGTTTCCCTTGCCGCCAACGCCGGTAGGCCAGCCTGGTGAAGTGCTCTTTCCGGGTCCGTTTTCCCATTCCTTATTGACCTTGCTCAGAAAGTCGGCCCAGATAAAGCTGGTGCCGCTGCCATCGGAACGATGCACAACGATGATTTTCTGGCTGGGCAGCTTTACGCCCGGGTTGTCCTTGGCGATTGCTGCGTCATCCCAGCTTTGGATTTTGCCGAGGTAGATATCAGCGAGGGTGGATCCGCTGAAGCGCAGGTCGTTAACCCCGGGGACATTAAAAATGGGAACGACGGCGCCCATCACAGTGGGGATGTGAATCAGCTTGATCTTGGAAGCGGCGAGGGCCGCGTCATCCATGGGCATGTCTGAAGCGCCAAAATCTACGAGACCGGAAGTTACCTGTCGGATCCCGCCGCCTGAACCGATCGGCTGGTAGTTAACCTGAACGCCAGGATGGGCTGCGCTGTACTCACTGAACCACTTCGAATAAATCGGGTAGGGAAAAGTTGCGCCTGCACCTGTCAGCTTCTGAGCCTGAGCGGTAGTCAGGGCGAATGCTAACAACGCAACGGCAATGAGTGTTCTTTTCACTTTACGCTCCATTCACAGTCATCTACTGCCACTATCCATTCTCTAGAGCCAATGTTAAGGGGAGTTGAATTACGGGCCTTTTAACATGGTTTTCATCTAGCCATGCCTATGCAAGAGCCTGACGAAATGCAAGTTAAATCCAAATGACCCGATCAATGTCAAAGGATGGTGAAATACGCGAGATTACCGCAATTGCAGGCCGGGCTTAGAGCCTGACCGGATCAGATTGTGGCGCATGGGCGGATACGGGTGCAAGCGGCAAGGTGAAATTGAAAGAGACGCCCTTGCCCAATTCGCTCTCGGCCCAGATTCTTCCTCCGTGCGCCTGAACGATGTGTTTGACGATGGCCAACCCGAGGCCGGTTCCGCCTGACTCGCGGGAGCGCGCTTTATCCACGCGGTAGAAGCGCTCAAAGATTCGTTCAAGATGTTCCGAAGCAATACCGGGGCCGAAATCCTGAACTGTGAACTCAACCTCGGTCTCCAAGGCGCGGGCACCAACGCGGATGCGCTTGCCCTCTTTCGCGTATTTGAGGGAATTCTCAATAAGGTTTCCAAACACCTGGTTCATTGCGTCCGGGTCGGCCATCACGACCAGGTCGGGCGCTCCGGCCGATTCCAGCGCCACGCCGGAATCGACGACGATGCCTCCGAGCGCCTCAATGGCATCACTCAGCAACACATTGGCGCGGGCCGGCTGCAGGGCAAGTTTGTAGTCGGGACTTTCAACGCCGGCCAGCGCCAGCAGGTCTTCAGTAAGGCGACTCATTCTTGTGGCGTTTTTAAGGATAATGCCAAGAAAATCGCGCCTCGTCTCAGGATTCGGATTCGGATCCTCGATGAGCGTCTCAACGTAGCCCTGAATCGAAGTAAGCGGTGTGCGCAGTTCGTGGCTCACGTTGGCTACAAAATCGCGGCGTGATTTCTGGGCAGCCTCGACGCTGGTCACATCGTGGAGAACGGCAAGTGCGCCTCCGCTGGGCAGCGGCGCCGCGTGAATCTCAAAAACGTGCCCCGGCGAAAGCAGGGTGGCCCGGCCAAACCGTACCTCATGTTCTTCAAGCGCGGCCTTTACGCAAGCAAGCAGCTCTGGGTCGCGGAGAGAGTGGGCCAGTGGACGGCCGGGGCGGATCTGCGTGCCGGCGATGCGCTGCATGATGGCATTCGACCAGCGAATATATCCTTCGGGGGTAACCGCAAATACGGCTTCCTGCATGGAGTCCAGAATGGCGGCAAGCTCCTGGCGACGGCTTTCCAGTTCGGCAAAATTGTTCCCAAGCCGTTCAGCCGTCTGGTTGAGGGCTGCATCGATTTCCGAGAATTCGTCGTTGCCACCTTCTTGAAGTCGGGAATTCAAATCGCCATCGGCTACGCGGCGAACAAATGCAATGACGAGATCAAGACGCGCAGCGACGCGGCTGGCAATCCATGCGGCCAGCGGGATCGCCACGGCCAACGCAACGAGGCCTGCCCAGAGAGCTTCGCGGCCCAGCAGTTGCAGCATCGTCAGCCCCGAGCGGTCAACCATACTCCTGAAAACCAGTTCCAGAATCAAGGTATGGAACAGGAGCAGAAGGACGAAAAGGGCCAAAAGCTTCTTGAAGAACTTGTGGGTCAATGAATCACTCGGAATTGCTCGAACTTACTCACCCTTTGGCAATTCAAATCGATAACCGGCTCCGCGCATTGTCTTCAGATAGCGCGGATTTTCCGGATCGATCTCGATTTTCTCACGAATTCTGCGCACGTATACGTCGACTGAGCGAGGCGTTACAAAGCGCGCATCACCCCATACCGCATCGAGCAGGTGATCGCGACTGAAGACGCGGCCGGGATGGCGCGCGAGGTAGTCCAGCAGGCGAAACTCCGTTGCCGTGGTCGTGGTAAGTTCTCCGCGCACGGTCAACTGCATGGCGCCGGCATCGACCACGATCTCTTCAAAGCTGATGATCGAAGGTGACGTCGGGCGCTCAAAGCGGCGTAGGACAGCTTTTACACGAGCGATCAGTTCGCGCGTTGAAAACGGCTTGGTGATATAGTCGTCGGCGCCAAGTTCCAGACCCAGGACGCGGTCGTTTTCGCCCGCGCGCGCGGTGAGAAAGATGATGGGAATGGTAGAAAGGCCCTGATGGTTACGTAACCGCCGGCAAACGTCTGTACCGTCCCCACCGGGAACCATAATGTCGAGAAGAAAGAGAGCCGGTGCTTTGCGTTCAGCGTCGGGGATGAGATTGGTTGGCGTGTGGTAGAGGCGAGCATCGAATCCTGCTGCTTCAAGGTGATGCTGCACCAGCCTGGCGATATCTGCTTCGTCTTCCAGTACGAATATGGTCTGGCTCAAACGGTCTGCCCTCGTTCGGCGGCCGATTGGGTTGCAAGCTGCGTGGACCGCACCGAACCAATAACAGAGTAATTCAGCCGGACAAATAGAATGCGAACGTTTGATGAATTTGAGCCGCCGAGCGGTTTCTAGCCAAGGCGGAAGAGATCGCTTCAGGACGGGCCGGCTGACACTCTCTCGGGATAGCCTTCCGGCTCGCCGGCAGGCGCAAGAGCGTCTGGCCCATCAGGCCGTCGACCTGGGAGGCGGCCAGCACCGGATTGGCGCTTGCGCTCTTTGAAAGCGGCCACGACGAAGAGGACCAGCATGGTGACCGCCACCAACACCACAGCCGGCCAGCCGCTCAATTGCTCGATGGTATCGTTGTCGTGCCCTACGTCGCGGACAAGGAAAGCCAGCCCGACAAATACGAATATGACGTGCGCGCAAAACACGCGCAACGATGCTTTTCCCAGAGTGAGAAATGGCTCGATTGAGAAGAGCGGGACAAGGTGATTGCGCAGCCAATAAGCGACGATTGAAAACGATATGAGATTCAGCATTCGTAATGAGCCGATTCGCCACTTATCCAGCCATATTCCAAAGCTGTGCTGTGTCAGGTGCGGCCCCCACCAGTTCCAGCGAACGCCGATAAAGAAGACCAGAGCAGCGCATGAGGCGGTTAACAGCCATCCAGGAATTCTGCGGAATGAGGTCTCATGCATCGCCGAACGCGCACCGAGCCAAAGTCCGGCGATCCAGATAGCCTGCCAGCCAAACAGGTTGAATGCTCCCGTTTCCTGCAGTGGAATTTTCAGATGAGTCAGGGAAACAACCCAATCGTGGACGTAGTCGCGAATCCCGAATTGCGCGAGCACCCAAACAAAACCGCTTGCCAGCAGGATCTTCCGCCACCCCAAACGCACCGCTGCCGATAAAACGAGGGGCGTGAAGAAGAGGAACGTGACGTACATGGGCAGAATATCGAGCAGCGGCGGGCAATAAATAAGCAGTATGGAACCAATAATCGCGACCAGAGGATGAGCCAGGTAGAAGTTCAGCAGGTTGCTGATGGCGGCTTTGTGAGTGTGAACTGCCCACCCTGCCGCAACGGTAAATGCGAATGCCAACATCAGCAGATGGTATCCGTAGATCTGAAGCGAACGTTTCCAGAGCCGGACGCGCACGCGGGATGCGTCGGCCAGCATTTCGCGAATGTACAACCTGCCCACCAATAACGCCGACACAAATACGAATCCCTCGGCGGAGGAGACGAAGCCAAGGGGAGAATTGACGAGGTCGCTCATGCGCGTGGGCAGATGCGTCAAGGTCATCCACACGAGGAATAACCCGCGCATCGCATCGAGTTCAGGACGACGTTCGAGATGGGGAAGATGCATTCACGTTCTCATCGAAAAACACGAATTGCCTATATCTTAGATGCGCTCCAGAGTACCCGGTTCTTGGCTGGAGTGCGCCCCAAAGGAGTGCTAAGACCAGGAAGCTTGCTAATTGGCGGCAAAGTCCAAGTCTTGCAACACTTCGCGCGCGTATTCTCGGATAAGTTGCGGGGCGTACGTCCCTGGAAGATATGCTCGGCTATTAAGTTGGCCAATTCGTTGGCCAACCCTGGCTGTTCCTGCGGGTGCCTATTTGGGTGGTGCCGTTGCGCGACTTCGGTTCAGGACTGCGGCACTCGAAGCGAAGTGAGGTCAGAGACGCGATTAGATATTCGCTCCCGGAGATTCAGGCTCTCGCGATAAACCGTAGGCGCACGTAATCCGCAATCCAGTTCCCTTCCTCATCTCGGAGTACGGGTGTGAGCAGCCGCACAGCCTCATCAACAAGTTTGTCCCGCACTTGCTCTGGCAGCGATTCGAGAACGCCGCGGCGGAAGGTTCTGATCCATCCAGTCATGCCACCCTCTTCTAGTGGCGTCGGCCGAGGGATGAGAGCCATGCGCTCAACAGTGAAGCCGTGACTTTCAAGGCGTCGAGCATAGATTTCCGGCGTGGGGTAGTAATTCACATCGTCCTTGCCGCCATCGAATCCGAAGCTCTCGAGGGCACTGCGCATGGCAATACGGATGGCGGCAATGTTTCCGAAGCCGCCCAGTTCGGCGACAAATCTGCCACCGGGATTCAGCACGCGCTTGATGCCATTCAGCATGGCGTCGTGGTTTCGAACCCAGTGGAGAACGGCGTTTGAAAACACGGCGTCAAAGCTACCCGCTTCGAACGGAAGTTCTTCAACACTGCCCACAGTCACATCGATTCCGAGCGCTCGCGCGGCAGCGGCCATCTGCGGTGAAGAATCCAGTCCGACAACAGTCGCGCCGGTTTCAGCGATGCGCCTCGACAACTGCCCGTCCCCACAGCCGAGGTCGAGAATCCGCTCGCCTGCTGCCGGCGCAAGCCAGTCAAGCACTCCACCAGCAAGGCCGTGGACAAATGCTCCGCGTTGCGCGTATTGCTGCGGATCCCATGTCTGAGTCACCGGTCATCTCCTTGAAACCAGTTTCGCGGACTGCAGCACATCGACACAAAGTCATTATGTTTTGGCAACTGATAAGCGAGAGTTATGATCCGCGGGTACCGCGTTAGATGGACTGCACCGGGAGCAGGGTCAGATCGTCCACCAGGCCGACTTCCTTTTGTATGAAAGGTTCGCCGTAGCGCAGGCCGGCGAGCAGGCCGTAGTGGCGTGCTTCAGCAAATGTGCGTTCGCGAATCTCTTCTTCAGGTACGAAAAGGCCGCTACCTGCCGCCTGGTTAACATATTGCGATTTGTACGCCATCAAAGCGGCGTGGCGCTGCTCTATGAACGGCGTGATGTCGACAACGAAGCTCGGCCGTACGTCCGCATAGAGACTTGCGTAAACGATCTTGAAGGGGCGATGCGGTGCAGTTCCTGTATCTACTTTGGCGAGGCCGGAGACGAAACACGCGTCGTATCCAAGGGCGCCGGTGATCGCATGGTCCGGGTGGCGCGCCTGCCAGTAAGGCAGGATCACGACCCGCGGGCGAACCGTGCGAAGCACGCGCGCAATTTCGATTCGATTGGCAATCGTATTTTCGATGGCGCCGTCGGGAAAAGTGAGGGCCTGCCGCCAGCTTACGCCAAGGATCTTTGCAGCTTCAGCAGCCTCTCTGGCGCGGTCTTCTGCGGTGCCGCGCGTGCCAGACTCACCTTGCGTGAGATCAAGAATGGCAGTACGCAAGCCGCGCGCAGCCATGCGCAACATGGTTCCACCGCAAGTTTGCTCCACGTCATCGCGATGAGCTGCGATTGCCAGCACATCGGCGATGGATTCGGCAGCCACGGCGGTCTTGGACCTCAGTAGACAGTGTTGTCAGTATCGGACGCGGCATCCATGTAGGCGACGTCGGTAGCGGTACCGGTAATGGTCACGTACTGATTGTCAATGGAGGTGCCGTCCTTCGTCGCGTTGATGTACACCTGTCCGCCCTGAGCGGAATAGACTTTGTGCAGACCGGTGACCGCGGTTACTCCGGTAGCATCGCCCAAGTACGGTTCCAGCAGCACAACTTTGCTGGCGGACGTGTTGTACATGGTAAGGCAGCCGAATGGCTGGGCGTTATGGAATCTCTCACCCTGGTTGCATTTGGTCATGGCGATCCAGAGCGTGTTGTCATCGCCAAGAACCATGCGGCTCGGGCCGCCCGGAATACCATCACTGATTGCTGTAGGATTCGGCGCACTGGAGGTAGATGGCACCACAGTGTTATTGGTCAAATTAAGCACCGTGAGGAATCCGCCAAAGTAGCTGTCGGGCATTTGATGCTGGCCGACGACATACATTGTGGTGTTGCTGATAAGCCCGTTGCTGGCCCCATTTGGAACGGGAATCGTGGTCATCGGCTTGGCGTTTCCGTTGGCGCACGGTGCGGAGTTGCAGGGCAGCAATCCGGAATTTTGTCCGAGCGGGAAGATCAGCGGCGAACTGGGCAGAACAGAAACTGACGAGTTGGTTCCGCCGCACTCGGCACCACAGCTGAGTACGTAGGCAGTGCTGCCATCCACGGAAAAGAGCGCTTTTACAGGCCGGTCGAACACGAGCGGTGCACCGTAGAAAGTGCCCGTTGAGTCAAGCTGGTCAGGGCTCTGGGCCTGGAACAGGCACCATCCCGGCGCGTTTTGTGGTTCACAATCCACCGCGGCCTTGGGCCATGCGGAAGGGCCGCCTGAATACGCCACGGATTGCGCCGAGGTGAGCTCACGCGGGTAGTAGACGTAATCTGAATTGCGAACAAAGGCCAGGGCCATGGTTCCGCCCGGATTCACGCTAACGCGATATACACCGGGGAGTGTGAGCGGGTAGGAGCTGCCTTTGGAATTATCCAACACAGTAAGAACGCGCGCCTGCTCGCTGGCCGCAAAGGCGTACTTGCGGGAACGGGTCATGAAAACGCTTGAGGACAATCCGTTCAGACCGGTAATCGCAGTGCCGGTTTTCTCGCCGCCGTAATCTACGGGCGTAAGGCTGCCATCGCCGCTGCCGTAAACCATCCCGAGCTGTTCCTCAGGCATGTTTTGAATGCTTACGGGCAGAGAGGCGCCGTATCCAGTGATGCTAAAGGAGCTGGGCTGCCCCCGGTAGCCGCTGCGAATATCGTAATAAGCATCGACAAATTGCAGTTCGCCTTTTACGAAAGCGCTCGAGTTCTGGATTGCGATCAGGACGCGGTTTTGCAACTTGCTGGGCGGCAAGCCGCGGCCTGCGAAATAGTTTGTGGTCCCACAACCAGCCAGCAACACCGCAACCAACAGGGCCCCGCTGGCGCTCATCCAAAGACTGCTCTTCTTCAAAATCTCTTCCCTCAATCGACTGCGCGGATTGCGTCCCGCGGATAGCGCGGAATGTCCGCGGATGATGGCAGCGCGCGTATCAAAGACGCCGCAAAGCTCCTGGAACAGAGTTCGTGGTAAGCCGGGAAGACGCGAAAACCGGCCTCTCGAATCCCTTTTCTGCCCAGCTTATGACTACCGAAGTATAACAAAGCAGACCGCTGCTCTGGCGCGATGGACTGGCGTGTATCCGGGCAATTCCTGAGTTGCCGTCGCGCTCTCGGATTTTGTCAGGCATCGTTCCTCCCTTAGGGCCGTATCGATTGCTGTGGCTTCAACATACAGTTGCGCAGGAATTGCGGTAGCATTGCAAGTGAATGAACCAGTTTGCCGAAATCCTCGCCTCCCGCCCCCTGCTCGCCGACGGCGCGATGGGCACTGTTTTGTACGCCCGCGGCATTTTTATCAACCGCTGCTATGACGAGTTGAATCTTTCTGATCCGGGGCTGATTCTCTCCGTTCACGAGGAATACCTGCAGGCTGGCGCGGAGATTCTGGAAACCAACACATTTGGCGCAAATCGCATTCGTCTAGCTCGCTATGGGCTGGCCGGCAAGACGGCTGAGATTAATGCCGCCGGGGCTCGCCTTGCCCGGCAGGCCGTGAATCATTTGAAAGAAAAACAAGCTGGAGAGGCCTGGGTAGCCGGTTCCATCGGCCCGCTCGGCGTCCGGCTCGAACCGCTGGGAAAAACCGGCTTGGACGAGGCCCGTGCAACATTCGCCGAACAGATGCAGATCCTGGTCGATGGCGGAGTAGATCTTCTGATTATCGAGACAATACCGGCGCTGAGCGAAGCGCGGCAGGCGCTGGAAGCCGCACACAAGGTAGCCCCAAATCTGCCCGTTGTCGTCATGGTGACGGTGGACGATGAAATCACCTGCCTCGATGGCGCTTCTCCGCAACAAGCTGCGGCACTGCTCACTGAATGGGGTGCAAGCGCTGTCGGCGTGAACTGCTCCACCGGGCCAACCACTGTGCTCACAGCGATTGAAGCCATGCGCCCGGCAACAAGGCTGCCGATGGCCGCGATGCCCAACGCCGGGGTTCCCCGCGCGGTTGAGGGTCGCAACATTTATCTGTGCTCGCCGGAGTATATGGCAAGCTTCGCCCGCAAGGCGGTTACTGCAGGCGTCAGCATCGTCGGCGGCTGCTGCGGAACCACTCCGAACCATATACGGGCGATGCGCGCGGCAATCCGCGCCATGGACGAGCAGCCGCCGATCGAGCTTTCCGGCACGGTTGCAGTCGCCAATCCGGAAACTCCGCCGGCTCCGCTTGCAGCCCGTTCGCGTCTGGGCTCCTTGCTGACCGCGGGCGAATTTGTCACCCTGGCCGAGATCGTTCCACCGCGTGGAATCGACTGCTCCAGGGAAATCGAAGGTTCGTCGATGATGGCGCAGTTGGGCGTGCATGCCATTAACGTGTACGACTCGCCCCACGCCTCGGCGCGCATGAGCGCTCAGAGCCTCTGCATTCAGATTCAACAGCACACCGGCATCGAAACTGTTCTCAATTACATTTGCCGCGACCGGAATATTTTCTCCATTCAGTCGGACCTGCTTGGCGCGTCGTCGATCGGACTTCACAATATTCTCTGCGTCACTGGCGATCCACTTAAGTTGGGGAATTATCCAGATGCGACTGCTGTATTTGACGTTGACTCCATCGGTCTGGTCAACATTGTGCAGGGTCTGAATCGCGGGCTCGATATTGGCGGAAATTCAATTGGGACGAGCACCAACTTCACTATCGGCGTTGCCGCAAATCCCGGCGCGCCGGACCTTCAAAATGAACTGCGGCGCTTTGCTTATAAAGTTGAAGCAGGCGCTGAATACGCCATTACGCAGCCGGTCTTCGACCTGACTCTTCTGGAACGATTCCTCGATCGGATCAAGGATCACCGCATTCCGGTGATCGCCGGCATTTGGCCGTTGACCAGCCTGCGCAACGCCGAATATATGAAGAACGATCTGCGCGTGGCCATGCCGGAGGAGATTATGTTGCGCATGGCGCAGGCAGATTCGCCGGAAGCTGCACGCGCAGAAGGCGTCAAAATTGCACAGGAAATGCTGAAAGCTGTTCGGCCCTATGTACAAGGTGTGCAGGTAAGCGCACCTTTTGGAATGTTCAACGTGGCCGCCGACGTAATCGCCAGCGTGCTCCCGCAGGGAAAGAATACGATCCCAGGAATGATGTAGTCAGCGCCGGTTTAAGTTAAAACCGATGGAGTGGATGCAATGCCTTCGTTTGAAGAATCGCTGAAGAGACTCGAAACAGTCGTCGATCAATTGGAAAAAGGCGAGTTGACCCTTGAAGAGTCGCTGAAGCTTTTTGAAGAAGGTGTGAACCTGACCGCATGCTGCAAACAGGAATTGGACGCGGCCGAGGGCAAAGTGCAGATGCTCGTCAAGCAGCGCGACGGATCACTAAAAGCAGAACCGTTCGAGACAGAGAAAACCTCCTGATCAGTTCCAAGACACAGCGATTAGCTTAGTCGCAACGCCGTTCTGCTCTTCGTTCAGTGAAACGTGTCATCCTGAGCGCAGCGAAGGATCTGCGGATGCCTTCGGAAAACTCAATCAGTCCATAAAGGATTCAGTCCCCACTCCCCTCCTCATCTTAAGGAGAGAATCGTAAGGAGAGAAGCGGCGAAAGATCTGCGGTTGCTTCTTAATCGCCCAATTCCGCAAACGCTGCCATGCTTGCTGGCAGAATGACCACCTTTTCCCGTAGGATGTCTCAATTGTGCGAGGTCGGTGTTTATATGAGATTCAGCTTTTTGGGTTCGGCATTGGTGGCGGCTGGTTTGTTTGGACCGGGATTGCATGCGCAGAACGGAGTGCCGCAAGCAGCGCCGCGCGACGCGGCATCGCAGGCCTCGTCAACAGAAGGCGGGGGAGATGAGTTCACCGCCGACTTTATGACGCAGCACGTACCAGAGTTGTTGCAGCGAGCAAAAACCACGTCCGATGGCACCGCCAGCATCGTGATGAAGCGCTATCCAGGCAACTACCTTAATCTCATGGTTCGTGTAAGAACTGGGATCGGCGAAATGCACGCAAACTGGTCCGATGTCCTTGTCTGCATCGATGGCGAAGCGGACGTGATTACGGGTGGCACGCTGGTCGATCGTAAGGACCAGGCCGATGGCGAGTCGCGCGGCTCTCGCACGGAGGGTGGCACCCACCACCTGATGCGTAAGGGCGACGTGATCCACATACTGCCGAACACTCCACACTGGACGGTGTTGGACCCTGGCAAGAACTTCGTCTTCTGGGCGGTAAAGATCCAGGCCCCGCAGGCGGTCAAGGCGTCTGGGCAATGATCGACGCCGAGGGTCCTGCACCGAAGAAGAGAAGAGAACATGGACGGCGGCAATCTTTCCTGTCCAAAGTGTCGGCCCTATCGCGCACCCCCTCCCCCCAAAAACACCGCAGAACCAATAATCGGTTCTTTGCACCAAAAAACGGGAGCATTTCGAAAGAAATGCGCCCGTTCGATTCAGACCTAGAGCCGCACCAGAAAATCTCCTGCTGTCAGCCCAGCCACTTTGGATTTGCGATGGTTCCATCGAAGTGCGGCGAAATCTTATAGAGCTCGAATTGTCCGGCTTGGGCGGCTTCGGTGGTTTTATGAAGGAGGTTTGCCACCTGCGCTTCTGACATTGGCTTGAACGTCTTTACTGCCTCAAAGGCCTGATCGAGAACCTGCTGGCTGTCGACGCCGGCAATCTGCACGGAGATGGGCAGGTTCAAGCAATAGTGCAAACCTTCAATGGGTGTGACCGTTTTGCTCTCGAGAATGAAATGATCGCCGAAGGCTTTCATTCCCAGCGGCGCAATTCCCTCGCGCAGCAGAACCGGAAGCACGTCGTGCCCGAAGCTGCGAAAGTGCGCATCCATCACGTTCAGCGGCATCTGCACGGTATCGAAATGGACGTTATGCTTGCGTGCTTCCTCAAGCATGCGCAAGTGAACCAGCGGGTCCTTGTGTCCCGTGAAGCCGATATAACGCACCTTGCCTGCCTGCTTCGCTTCGTGCAGCGCCTCCATCGCACCTCCTTGCGCGAAAACACGATCGGGGTCATCGAGGCGGATCACCTCGTGAATCTGCATCAGGTCGATGTGGTCGGTGTTGAGGCGCTGAAGACTTTCGTCGATCTGCCGTGCAGCTTCAGACTTGGTACGGCCGTCAAACTTGGTCATGAGGAAGACTTTGCCGCGATAGCCATTGGCAAGCGCTTTGCCCATGCGCTCTTCGCTTACGCCACCGTTGTAATCCCAGCAGTTGTCCATGAAGTTGATGCCGCGATCAATTGCCTGGTGCATCAGCCTGATCGCCTCTGCTTCGTCGAGCTTCGGCTGACCCAGGTGATAACCGCCAAGCCCGATAGCAGATACACGCTCGCCTGTGCGACCAAGCTTGCGGTAGATCATGCCGTTTGAGTCAACCGTGGTTTCTTCGGCCGGCAGCAATGATGCGAGCGAAGCAATGCCGGCGGCTGCAGCAGCCGATTTCATAAACTCGCGACGGTGCATGGATCGTCCTCCGCACATTTGAGATGAGATGCCGTGAGCGGGTGTTGACGCTCTGCACTGATCCGCACCTCGGGTCCCCTAATCCATTATGCGCGCCTGCGATTAGAAGCAACTCTAGTAAGTTACGTTGTTTGCGAACTGAGGTTCTCTTCGTCCTTGCGCTAATCGGAGGCATACTGGCCGCGCCTGGCCGGTAGGATGCGAATCTCGTCCTGGTTCCAACCCGCGGAGGAAACGGAGTCGGATCTGCGCTTCTGCCCGCCGAGCGGCACGAACTCTTTGGGCGAGAATATCTCCGGTTGGGCCTTTCCCGGTGGGGTAGGAACTGCGTTTGTCACGTTCGCTATTAGGGGTTCGGCAGGACTCGACTTTGAAGCGGAGGGGACGCTCCGGCTTGGAGTGGGACGAGCCCCGGGCGAGGCTTGCTGTTCGTGGAATAGAAGCTCTCCGCGATTCCGGTGAAGATTGGCGAGGCCGACATTCGCAAACAGCCCACGCAGTCGCTCAATGCGGGATTCAGAATCCATTGTCATTTCTTCTGTTTTCACGCCGGTTTCATGAGCGGCGAGTTGTACCAAATGGCTTCTTCCGCGGGTGCCACTCTCCCAGAACCAGTCGGGGAGTTTGGGAGCTTGAAAATGAGGCGGTGCAAAATCCGGAAACTCTGCCTGGGCGGCCTCCGCCAAGCACGTCTGGGAGGTCGCCACGGCTTCGGTTGTGTCTCTGGACGCTGGCTGCTCGAGCCACCACGGCATCTGTTGGTTCGGTGGCGCAGACCTTTGCCACGAAGATTGCTCGCACTGAACATCGACACTCTCGCACCCGGTCGAGGAGGACGGCAGGTCGGCAGTTTTTTCCGCGTGCACCGATTCCTCCGGCAACGCATTTTCCTGGGCCGCGTGCTCCGGCTTGCGCTGGGGCTCGTCAACAAACCCCTGCCACCTCACCGGCCAGATCGAACTTGAAGCGCCATGGTTCCGCAAATGCTTCTCCATCTCGTGCAGGGAGCGCCGGAACTCGGGATCAGCCTTCGCTAAGGGCACCCTGTTCAATACAAATCCTACCGCAGCATCTTCCAACCTGTGCAGCGTATCTGCCGCGGCCCGTAACTGTGCCCGGGTGGTAACGCCTGACTGGATCACAACGAATACGCCATCGACAGAACGAGCCAGACGCTCCGTTTCCGCAGATAGCAACAATGGCGCTGTATCAATGAGCACAAGGCTCTCCTTGTCGAGTTGTACGAGGGTCGCTACCCGCTTCAGCAGTGCAGAAGAGGATTCAGTTTTAGGCGAGTCGATGCCCGCGTTGCCGATTGCATGGAGCAGAACTGCCCGGCGGTCCAGTGTGGAGAGCGCAACCTTCACACGTTCTGCAATGGTGGAAACGCCGGTGCGACGCGAAGTGCCGCTGAAGACGCAGGTCTGCAGATCGCCGAATCTTCCGGCGTGTTCAATGGCGGCTGCCAGGCGTATCAGACACTCGGCAGTAATGCTGTCGGGAACTTCGTCGAAATCCGGCAAAACCGCAATGGGTGCAAGGCCAAGCGCATCTTCAATATCGCCAGGGCTGCAGACGCGTGGATCAAGCTTCTTGGCAACGATTGCAGCGAGAAGGGCCAGCAAGGCACCGCCGAGGGCAAATGGCAATGCGCCTTTCAGAATCCTACCGTGCAGCGGAGGCGTGGCCACTACAGATGCCTGCACCGCTCGCGAGCCCCCTGGGCCGGCAGACGCATTCATTGCCAAATTAATCATTGGCTCACCCGAGTCGACGATCACTTGCCTTTCGGCTAATCCGAAACATATTTCTCCCGGATGGGGTTAATCCCGGCACGCATCAGAAGCCTTCCGCAGTGCTCGCAGATCTTGATCATGATCCGCATAAAGTATTGCTGACCTAATAGGAGCGTAAACGGCAGGATCAGCGCATAGAGCGGCACTACAAGAAGTGATTTGCCGATACTGAGCGGCGTGCAATTTGATTGCAACGCAGCATTTGCACCCTGCAACATGGCTTTTCGAAGAATGTAGCTGCGTTTCCATCGTGCCGGGGGAATGGTCTCGCACACCACTGCGTCGGCCGACCAAATGAACTTGTAGCCAGCCTCAATTTTGCGGCGAAAGAAGTCCTGATCTTCGGTCGCGCGAGAATCGGGGCGGAACGGCGCTGGATCGCAAATCAACATCCCGCGTTTGAGCAACGCATTGCCGGTACGCGATTCTCTCCATCGAACGACGGCTCCGGTGGGATTAATTTTCCGCGAGTAGATTCCGCTCTTTCTAAACCATGCCGGAGGGATCTCTTCAAAGTGCCACCGCACGATCCCAAGCACGCCGTCAACACGGTATTCACAAAGCGTCTGGTAAAGCGTCAGCAGCCATGTGGACTCTGGAAACTCGTCTTCGTCAATCAGGGCGACGTATGCACCCTCCGCGTTTTCGACTGCCTTGTTACGCGCCAGTGCGATGTTCCGACGCGGTTCGACGCAATATCGGATCGGCACTTTAAAGTGCGAATTCATCTTTGCAACGACGGGTCCGCCAGACCTTTCCTCGTCATTGTCCGCAACCACGATCGAGTACGTGAAGAGCCCTTCTGTCGCTTGATTGTTGAGTTTGAGCAGTAGTCGCTTGAGCAGTCTTGGTCTGCGGTAACTGCAGACGCACACCGAAATATGGGGGACCGAATGGCCGCTCTGGTGACCGAGCCATCCCAAGTCAAGCGGGATAGCCAATTCGCTCTTGCCCATCTCAGCGCGGCTCATACCAAGACCTCCATCGGGCGGCCGCAACTGCGCGAACGCAGTGCATAGCCATTTGCTATGCGCACCTTATCCGCACAATATTGAAAGTGCCCGTTCATCAGAAATGTGTACTCCTCGTTGCGAATCGGATGCGTTTCGATTTCGACACTGAAGGGCATGCCTACCTCGAAGATCCGCCGCAGCCGTGCTCGCGGATTTACCGGATGCGGGTCAAAGAATTAGTCGGCCACGCGATGTCGTCGCGCCAGACGCTGATCCTGCATGCGTCGATAGTGCCGAACATAAGACCTTTAGCCACGCTCAAATGCCAGGTTCCGGCCAATTCCTTCAATTGCATACGTGCTTTCTCCCTATGGTCCTTCCTCGAGTAGCTCGTTTCAATCCATCCTTAGAGCTAATGTTCGATGGCGCGGAGGTAATGGCAGCGCAATTACCTGAATCAGCAGAGTGGTGACTTACAGCTTCCAGACTGATCTTGACGCTGCTCCAATTGTGCGCGTGTTGGCCAGAAATAGTAGTTCCGTCGACAAGAAATGCGAAAATCATCTGCAAGGAGTCGGCATTAAACGAGTCTTTACTGCACGGCCGCAAAGGGGAACAACTGCTCCGAATACGGTAAACTCACGACCAAGTGATCCGAAAGACCGCGAGGACAGATAAAGGTACCCGTTCAGCTGGCGAGCAGCGCTCACCGGGCCGTCTACTGGCGTTACCGGAGGCGCAATCGTGAACGAGATCGTTTTTTCCCCGGCGACAAAACAGCTCGAGCTTCTCCGCAGCGGCCAGATCTCTGTGTCCGAGTTAGCCGATGCACATATTCGCCAGATCGAGCGCTGCAACCCCGAGCTCAATGCGCTGGTCGATTTCGACGCAGAACGTGTACGTACGCTGGCAAAGCAGCTCGATTCCTCCCTGAAGCGCGGCCCTCTGCATGGCTTGCCGGTCACAGTTAAGTCGTCGATTGCGACGGCTGGGTTTCGCTGCGAAACCGGCAGCAGACTGCACAAGGGCTACGTCCCAGCGGAGGATGCGGTGGTTGTGGCGCGTCTTCGTGCAGCCGGAGCGCTCATTCTGGGCACGACCAACTGCCCCGAGTTTCTGATGGCCTACGAAACAGCGAACCTCCTGCATGGCCGCACGCGCAATCCATGGGATCTGGAGCGTTCGCCCGGCGGATCGAGCGGTGGGGAATCAGCGGCGATCGCCGCAGGACTTTCAGCGGCTGGGCTCGGCAGTGATAGCGGCGGATCCGTGCGCGTCCCTGCGCATTTCACCGGAATCTGCTCGCTGAAGCCCACTCCGGGCCGTATTCCCGGCCGAGGACATCTACCGCCTTGCGTGGGCCCTTTCGCAATTTTGGGAGCGATTGGGCCAATGGCGCGCACCATCGGCGACATCGAATTGATGTTCGACGTGCTCGCCGGCCAAGATCCGCTTGATCCGATCAGCCCTCCAGTTGCCTTTCGCAAGCCTTCGCTGCATGACGTTCGAAAACTGACGATCGGGTATTTTGAAGACGACGGACTGGTTCCGGTCACCCCGGAAACCCGCAGTGCAGTTCTGTTGGGGGTGCGGGCATTGCGCGAAGCAGGGTTCACGGTTAAGGCGTTTCGTCCAAGTCAGCTTGAGCAATTGCGTAAGCTCTGGACAAGATTCTTTGTGCAATGTGGTGCGCTGTTCTACGAGGCGGAGATTCAAGGCAAGCTGGACCAACTGAGCCCGATTTTCACCGAGTTTCTTTCCGTTTCCGACGCCGCCGGCGAGCTATCCACTCGCGAACTGCTCTTCGCTTGGGCAGAACTGGACTTGCTGCGTTCGAAATTCCTCGCGGAAATGAGCAATTTTCCTGTGCTGCTTTGCCCGGTAGCCAGCATTCCTGCGTTCCGGCACAATGAGCGCACCTGGACGATCGGCGGTACGTCGTTGGGCTATCTTGATGCCGTCCGCCATACCCAATGGTTTAACGCGGCCGCAATGCCCGCCGCCGTAGTCCCGGTTGGGATTTCGCCGGAGGGTTTACCTATAGGAATACAGGTAGCGGCAAGACCATTTGAGGATGAGACCGCGCTCGCAGTCGCCGGAGTAATCGATGCGGCTTTCGGTTACAGGATTCCTCCGTTAGCTATAGTAAATTGACTTAAAGTCGAGGCGCGAAGTTTGTAAATCGATCAAAAGCTGGCGTTTGGATGGATTTGTCTTGAAGAATCGGCATACAAAACTCCATAAGTAACTGATTACAGAAATACTATCTTTGGTAGGCGGAACCCATTGTAGCTCGGACACGGCCCGCCCCCTTTCAGGAATATTTGAGGTTGAATTTGCATTTGCCGACGGTTTCCTAAGTTGGTCAAAAGTCGCATTAAACGACGTATTCCTGTGATCCACAGCTCAAAAGCAACTTCAAATCGCAGGACAATAATCCGCACCAAATATTTATTTCAAGAGCAGAAAAAATGATTGCGTGTAGTACAAAGGCGGTGCTAGAGTTCTTGGCTGGGTCGGTACGCTCGAAATTCCAAAAACATAAGACAACTAGCAGCCAGGCGCCTCGCAGAAGACAACTGCGACAGCAACAGCAACAGACGACATTTTGGGAGGAGAACAATCTATGTGGCGTTTACGAAATTTACTTTCTGTCCTGATTGCAATCGTGTTCGCAGCCAGCGTTTGCGCACAGGGCGGCGGTAACGTTGCAATCACCGGGACAGTCACAGATCCATCGGGCGCGGTGATAGCCGGCGCGAAGGTGACAGTAACGCAGAAGGCCACGGCCACTGTGCGTGCAGATGTAACCAACGGGAGCGGTCATTTCAACATTCCGTCGCTCCCGCCCGCGACTTACACCGTCAACATCACGGCACCCGGATTCAAGCAATATCAGCAGGACGTCATTCTGCTGGCCGATCAGATCCGCAACATGGATGTCCACCTACAGCTGGGCCAGGCAACTGATCAGGTCACAGTTGAAGCATCCAGCGTCCAGGTCAATACAGTGAGCCCGGTGCTGAGCCAAGTGATCGAGCACACCCGCGTAACCGATCTGCCTCTGAACGGCAGAAACGCGGCAGACCTCACTTTGCTAGTCCCGGGCGCAGTACCGGCAAACAGTAACAACTCAGGCGCACTGCAAGGGGATACCAAACAAATTCCCGGTGCCAATGCGATTGCAGTGAACGGCGCCCGCCCCGACCAGATCGGTTACAACCTTGACGGCGCGAACAACGAAGATTTGATGAGCAACGTCAACCTTCCGTTCCCCTTCCCTGACGCGCTGCAAGAGTTCAGCGTTCAAACGAACAGCTTCGATGCGCAATATGGCAACAATGCCGGCGCAGTCGTGAACGTGGTCACAAAATCGGGTACCAATGATTGGCACGGCGATGCGTTTGAATTCGTCCGCAATCGCGTATTCAATGCCCGCAATTACTTTGCCACCACTGTTGATCCGCTCAAGCGCAATCAGTTCGGCGGCGTCATCGGCGGCCCAATCTTCAAGAATCACAGCTTCATCTTCTTTGGATGGCAGAAGACGATCGTGCGCAGTGTCAATAATGCCAGCAACGCAACCATTCCGCTTCCGCAGAACCTGAACGGCGATTTCACCAACTACTTGACAGCCGGGGCTGCCAATAATCCCCTGGGCAGTAAAACGGCGACGCTCACAGGCAATCCGTGGACTCACACTCCTTTCACCCAGACGAACGTAATTCCTACGAACCTGCTCGATCCAGTGGCACTCAATATGACCAAGCTGCTGCCGGTTTCTTCGGCCACGGCGAACGGATCGGTCACATACGGCACGCCGAACCGGCAGAATTTTGACGAGTACGTTGCACGCTTCGATCAGACGATTCGCGGTCAGGACCGTCTCTTCGGACGCTTTTACTACAACCGCTTCAATCATGCGCCAACCTACGACGGCAAGAACATCCTCACCGTCGGCCCCGGGTCAACGATCCTGGTACAGAACTACGCAATTGGTTATACCTCGATCTTTTCTCCCAGCGTGGTTAACAGCCTGACGCTTGACATTGTGCGCTCGGCATCTGATCGCGGTCAGCAGGGTGGCCCCGGAGGCACGGTTCCTGACATGAAGACCTTCGGTTCGAGCGTTCCGCAGTTGCCAGCGGACCAGAGCGGTATCCGGAACTTCGCAGTAACCGGCAACTTCACCCTGGGCAGCTTTACCAATGCGAAGTTCATCAGGAATTCCGGGAACCTTCGCGAATTGCTTTCCTGGGATCACGGCAAGCACAGCTTCACGTTCGGCTACGATCTCGAAATCGATCGTTCGATCATTCGCAACACCGACCTCGAGAACGGCAGCTTTAACTTTACGAATGACGTAACTGGCCTTGCGCTGGCCAGCTTCATGATGGGATACCAGCATTCGTTCAGCCAGACCTCGGGCGACTGGTCCGATTCGCATGAAAGCCCGATGGGCATCTCCGCCAATGACAAGTGGAAGGTCTCAAATCGCCTGACCTTGAACCTGGGCCTCCGGTGGGAACCGCAGCAGGTCATGAAGGAAGTCTGGGGGCGGATCGAGCAGTTCCGTCCTGATGCTTACGCAGCCGGCGTTAGATCGACTGTCATTCCGAGTGCGCCCGCGGGCCTGTTCTTCATCGGCGACTCGTATAACAACATCACGGTTCCGGACACTGGACAAACCGGCGACATGAACAACTTTGCTCCGCGGCTAGGGGTAGCATGGGATCCCACAGGAACGGGTAAGATGTCGGTCCGTGCCGGTGGTGGCCTGTTCTACTACTCGCGGCTACCTGGGCTGTTCTTGAACGACGCCGCAATTTCGGCACCGTTCAGCCTGCGCATCGACCTCTTGGATTCAGTCAACGGAGCTTCGCAGATCGGACCGCTCTCGAATCCCGTGGTGAATTATCCGTCCTTTACTTCAGGGTTTCCGCAGCGCTACACGCTCGCGACTGCGCCCAAGAACGCTCCCTTTGTTGCCAATCCCACCGTCTTCGGATTGCAGCCAGGCGTCAAGTGGACCACGCCTGAAATCTACGATTGGAACTTAACGTTCGAGTATCAGTTGCGGAACGACACGGTGATGCACGCATCCTATGTTGGCACTCGTGGAACGCACCTGAGGCAAGATGTAAACCTGAACCCCGGCGTTTATACGGCTGGCAACTCGGGATCGGTCCAGTCTCGGAGGCCTTATCAGCCGTTTGGCACCATTTACCAGAACCGGAACACTGGCGCTAACGCCTACAACGGTATTCAGATCGACCTGGAAAAACGGCCTGCGGGTGGATCTGGAATTTTGAACGAGATCACTCTGCTTGCCAACTACACCTATTCCCACGCGAACGATTACGGATTGAGTGAGAATGGCGGAATCACCGACATCGGGTCGAGCATCGGCTCCGGCATGTCATTTTACGATCCACGCCAGCATGCCTTCGAAACAGGACCAGCGACCTACGATCACAGGCAACGGATTGTGGCGTCGTATGTCTGGAGTCTTCCCAAATTGAGCAGTTCCAACCTGGCGACGCGCACAGTTGTTGGCGGGTGGCAATGGACCGGAATTTACACATTCCAAACCGGCGATCCTCTGACCATTCTCGCCGGAACCGACATATCCCAAACCGGTAACGGTCTTGACCGCATGGATTTCGTCGGCTCTGGTCCGCTTGGCCAGATTGGTACACCGACTGCGTGCCCATCGAGCGTGGCGCATTGCAAGCCGTGGCTCAACATCGGCGTGTTCGCAAAACCGTCTGCCGGTAATTACGGTAACTCGGGCAAGGGACAGTGGCGCGGTCCGAACCTTTGGGACGTGGATACTGGCTTGCTGAAGACCTTTACTCCCATGACTTCACACGAGAACATCAATTTCCAGTTCCGTGGCGAATTCTTCAATTTGTTCAACCATCCTCAGTGGGCTGATCCGAACGTAACCTTCAGCAATGCCGCTTTCGGAACCACTCGCGGAACCGTCGGAACAAACGCCGACTCCCGCATCATCCAGCTCGCACTGAAGTTCAACTTCTAATTCAAGCGGGAGCGTTAAATGTAGCCTCTGAATGAACCTCTAGCTTCCCGGTCCAACTGGTGGTGAACCGAAATGGGTTCACCACCAGTTTTCTTTGCCCGTTTCCCACCAGCCCTGCCACAATTCTCTTTCGCAAACTGATCCCTAAGACCAGTCAGCTCCGCTGGAGCATTCGTACTCCCTTCATATAAAGTGGAGCAGACACGCAGGCTGGTCGTAAGGATTGGGCCAATTTAGCTAATGTGAGGGGAAGAGTGATGAGCACTCCTACAATTAAGAAACCGGAAGACACAAATCAAATTAAAAAGCGCTTGCTCCTGTTTGCTTTCATATCGAGCTTGGCGGTTCTCGTGTCGGCTGGCGCAACGTTAACTGCGCGTGCTGCGATTCCCAACGGAGTGCAGTCGGCCACCGCAGCGAATGCTCAGGCTTCCAAAGAATATGAGAACAATCCAGCAGCACTCCTGGCCGCATACCGGCACGTTGAAGTTGCTTCTGTATCCGATGCCATCGAGCAGCTACTCGGACAACGGATGTATCTATCACATAGAATACAGCCGATTTTCCCGACACATTTTGCTGGATGGGCATTGACCGTGCGGCTTGAGAAGCAGGAAAATCATGACCCTCACTCAACCGACGGAATGTTGGAAGCAATTGACGGGGGCGCCAAGGATTCGGTCTACGTGATGTCGATCCAGGACGGCGCGGACATCGCAGGCATGGGTGGACTGATGGGCACCGCGATGGCAGCGCGCGAATTTTCGGGCGCGGTTATTGATGGCGCGGTTCGCGACACCGCCTATCTAAAGAAGATCGGGTTTCCGGTTTATGCCGCGGGAGTCACTCCGTCAACCCTAGTGGGACATTACAAATTTATCGGGTCGCAGGTGCCGGTAGTGATCGATGGAGTAACGATCCATCCGGGTGACGTCATTGCGGCAGATAACGATGGAGTTGTGATTGTGCCGCGGGCGCGTGCAGTTGACGTTCTGCTGCTCGCGCAGCAGATGGACTTCAAAGAGCACTCGATGTATCCGCTGATCGAGAAAGCGAAGTCCATCCTTGCTGCGGTTAAGCAGTTCGGGCGACTTTAGCAGAGTCATCTCGTGTTGCGGTTCGCTCTGCCCACGGATCGATGACGATCTTCGTCACATTGTCTTTCTTGTCGCGCCATACCTCGTACATGCCCGGTGCTTCATCGAGCGTAATTCGATGCGAGATGACGAAGCTCGGATCGATTTGGCCTTTTTCAATACGCTCCAACAGCGGCTTCATGTACTTGTGCATGTGCGTTTGACCCATCTTCATGGTGATGCCTTTGCCAAACGCCGCACCGAACGGTACCTTGTCGATCAACCCGCCATAAACTCCGGGGATTGAAAGCGTGCCACCCTTGCGCACTGACTGGATCGCCTGTCGGAGAACACCTGGGCGATCGGTCTCCAGCATCAAAGCAGTCTTTACCGTGTCATAGAGACCCTGTGCGTCGCCCATGTGAGCTTCAAGCCCCACGGCATCAATGCAGGCGTCTGGACCGATACCGCCGGTCAAGTCCCGCAAGGCGGTCAGCACACTGATGTCCTCGTCCGCATAAGACACCGTGATGGCACCAAGAGAGCGTGCCAGCGCCAGCCTCTCAGGAATGCGATCAATGGAAATGACGCGAGCGGCGCCCAGCATGTATGCGCTAGCCACCGCAAACAATCCAACGGGGCCTGCACCCCAGATAGCTACCGTGTCGCCCTCCTGAATGTTCGCGTTCTCCGCCGCCATGTAGCCAGTCGGGAAAATGTCCGTGAGAAACAGCACCTTCTCGTCAGGTAAATCGTTCTCAATCTTGAGCGGCCCCACGTTGGCAAACGGCACTCGCACGTATTGCGCCTGCCCTCCGGCATAGCCCCCCATCATATGCGAGTAGCCGAAAAGCCCTGAGCCTGAGTAGCCGTATGCTGTTTCCATCAGATGAGCATTCGGGTTCGTGTTGTCGCAAAGTGACCACAACTGTTTCTTGCAAAAGAGACATTCCCCGCATGCAATAGTGAAAGGAACCACTACCCGGTCGCCGCGCTTCAGGTTGTTGACTGCCGGACCAACCTCTTCAACGATCCCCATAAACTCGTGACCCACAACGTCTCCAGGTTCCATCGTGGGGATAAAGCCGTCGAACAAATGCAGATCGGACCCGCAGATTGCAGTACGTGTAACCTTCAGAATTGCGTCATGCGGGTTCAGTAATTGGGGATCGTTCACGACCTGCGTTTCCATCTTGCTCTTGCCCATCCAACAGACAGCTTTCATGGCTCACTCCTTTTTCTAATCTTCTAATCGCCGTTTCTAATCGCGTGTTTATTCGTTGACCGCGATGCCCCTTCCCGAAGCCGTCCCACCCGGCGTGGTGATCTTCTCTCCGTACACTGATCTCTTCAGTTCGCCGGAGGAGCCTCGCTCACCGTGAGGCTGTGGTTCTATGCGTGGAATCTCCCCCGTCTCCGCCATGGCCTTGAAATGACGGAGGTTTTCAATCACCGCCTGTTTGGGGTCGCGTCCCGTCAATGACTGCCACGCGCGCGCAAATTTACCCATCCGAAATTGTTCGAGAACCGTCACCATAGTTCCGCGATTTCCCGGGGCAGGTTCAAAGATCACTTCGCCTGCGCTCTCCGGTTCACCACAAAGCGAGCGCCACGCGATGCGCTTTTCAGGTTCATCGGCGAGTATCTCGAAATCCCATTCGAGGATCTTCTCACCGGGTTCATCTTTCACTACCCAATGCGATGTGCTGGGCCCCGTCCTCACCACCTCAACATTGCGTTCATGCCATGTAGGCGCCGCTTCGACATCACGCCACATCTCATAGAGCTTTCTGGGATGCGCCTGAATGATCGCGCTGGTGCGGACCCAGAGTTTGCCGTCTTCGTCCGCCGGGGGTGGGGCATAATGTCCATTCAACAAAGCTGATGCGCCGCTCTGTCTCGGCAGCACGTCCGCTTTAGGCATCTCAGTTAGTGGGCTTTTCATTTTTTATTCCTCGCTTCCTGGTTGGCGGATTTGATCTTGCAAGACTTCCCGTTGAGTCTACTTATCTTTCTCGTTGAGCGGCTTGGCCATTTCGTCGTGCATGGCGCCCTTCACGGAACCGGGAATAACGTTGGCCATTGCGCCTTCCATTTTCGTTTTCATCGATGCGGCATACACGTGATCCTTGCCATCGAACAGCGCATCCAAGCCCTGCCGTGCAACGTCGTCAGGCTGGCTATCTTGCTTGCCCTCCGTTCCGGCTTGAGTGTTGTCCATTCCGGCGCGATGGAAGAAGTCGGTGTCCGTCGGGCCCGGCTGCAACGCGGTCACACTAACGCCTGTATCCTTCAATTCATACCGCAGGCTCTGCGCAAACGACAGATCGAACGCCTTTGTTGCTGCATAGACCGCCTCACGCGGCGCAACCATTTCTCCTGCAATCGAGGAGGTGATCAGGATTCTGCCGGAATTGAGCGCAACCATGTGCTGTACGACGTATTTGGCCAGATGTACTACGCCAACGCAGTTCAACTCCACCATCTTCAACTCGGTCGCAAGGTCCGTTTCTGCAAACTTGCCGCCTACGCCAACGCCGGCATTGATGCATGCCACGTCAATGGGGCGTCCGATATCCATTACCGAGTTCCACAATTCAGTAACGCCGTTACGGGTCGACAGGTCCTCCATGATGGGTGTCACATCCACCCCGGTGGTCCTTAACTCTGCTGCTGCGCTTTCAAGCCGCTCCCCTGAAGAGCAGATCGCCAGATCATAACCACGCCGCCCCAGTTCCATCGCCAGCGAATATCCGATTCCGCTGGAGGCCCCTGTTACCAGTGCCAATTTATCTCTCATGTTTGACTCCAATGACTGCTCAAATCTTTGCTCAAGGCTCAGCAATGTTCCTGCTCTTTCTGCCTCGGTTGCACTGCTTGGATGCGTGCCCTCTCGCGTGCGACACCTGCGCCAAATAAATTCATGGTTTGGTGATGCCGACGTTCAGCAGCTTTGTTGAGCCCTGCGAAACCTACGTTGGCATAACTAATACGGCGTGCGTCCGCCGGTCGCCCCATAGACCTCGCCCGTCACATAGCTGGCCTCTTCAGAGGCTAGAAACACATAGATTCTCGCCAGCTCGACAGGTTGAGCTGGACGTCCAAAATCTGTATTCGAGCCAAACGTCTTCACTTTCTCCTCAGGCATCGTGCTTGGAATCAATGGTGTCCACACCGGCCCGGGCGCCACGGCGTTGACGCGAACACCGCGCTTCATGGCCAATCCCGCAATGCTTTTGGTCATGCTGAGAATGGCTGCCTTTGTAGCCGCATAAACCACTAACTGTGGACTGGGATCGTACGCCTGGATCGATGTTGTATTCAGAATGACCCCACCCGGACGCAGTTCCTTAAGCACTGCTTGGCTAAGCAGGAAGGTCGCGAAAACATTGATTCGGAACGTGTGCTCAAGTTCCTCTACCGGCAGTTCCTCGATGTCCTTATGCGACATCTGGTAACCGGCATTATTGACGAGGATGTCTATGTGCCCAAAGCGCATCTTCGCTGCCGAGACGAGAGCTTCGATATTCTTGCGTTCTCCCAGATCACCCGGCATCTTCAGAACCCGACCGCCCGACTGTTGAATGATCTCTGCCGTCTCATCGGCATCCGCCTGCTCTTCTGGAAGGAAAGAGATCACTACGTCGGCGCCCTCGCGTGCAAAGGCAATCGCAACTGCACGACCGATGCCGGAATCGCCCCCGGTCACGACCGCAACCTTGCCCTTCAACTTACCTGTGCCCTGGTAACTGTTCTCGCCGTGATCGGCCGGGGGATCCATCGCTCGCACGGTTCCGGGACGCGTCTGCGGTTGTTGCGGAAACGGCGGCTTCGGTCCGGAATTCCGCGGGTCTTGAGATGAATCGGTCAATGCAGTGATCTCACTTCCTCGTGCGTAATCAGAGTTCTTCGATGCGCAGTCCTGAAGCAAAGGAAGCCTCGCGGCGACAACACGACCTCGGACCATCGCATCGAAACTTTTAAATCGAGATCGAGCGAATACTGCCTGAAAAGGTAAGTCAGCACGCAGTCGGGCAGCTGTGAATAGAAGCGCATAACAGGAGTAACTTATGGCAGAGCAGAATCGACAATCCGAAAACTCGTCAGGACAACTACAGCGGACCAACCAGCAAGGGACTTCCCTTTCCACTGGCTTCGATTCGTTCTTCATCAGCCCACGTGACTTCTTCGGGGCAAATCCGTTTTCGCTGATGAGACGAATGAGCGAAGAAATGAATCGAATGCTCGATGACTTCGGGGGGAGTTCATCGGGTGGAGATCGTAACTTGTGGGCTCCTCCAATAGAAGTCTCCGAACGCAACGGGCAATATCTGGTGCACGCCGAGTTACCCGGGCTAAAGCCGGAGGACGTTAAGGTCGAAGTGAATGATGACTCGTTGGTGATTCACGGTGAGCGACGATTCGAACAGAGCGAAGGCGAGGGATCTCTGCGTCGAACCGAACGCCATTATGGGCAGTTTTACCGGGCGGTTCAACTGCCGCAAGGAGTCGACCCCGCGCAAGTGAAAGCGAAGTTCGACAATGGTGTACTCGAAGTGAATATTCCCGCGCCCGAGCAACGTTCCAATCGGCGTCAAATCCCGGTTCAGGGTGCTTCGACGGAAGGATCGAGCGGGGACGCAACGTCCACTTCTGAATCGCAGCAAACGAAATCAACCAATCCATCTCAGTCGCGGCAAGCAGCGTAACGTGCTTAAACGACAGCACGAGTGTTCGATCATCTCTGTTGTTTGAAACCCGAGAGAACTTCAGGGTAAGTACTCGCCGCGCAAGGGCCTTTCCAGAGACTCGGGCGCGGCGAGTGATCGTTACGTTCTTCTAATTGGGTGCTCCCTGATGCTGACATGGGCAATAAGGGCAACCGCCCACATGAGTCCGTCATCCGAAGACGGATGCCGTTGAATGCTGAGCAATTTACCAAGCCAGTTCGCAAGCTGCGGAAGTTCCTCAGAAAATGCCGGAACGTTCCAACACCGGATCAGATTCATAATCTGCGCGCTCAAAGCAGACGCGTTGAGGCGACCCTGCAAGCGGTTGGATCTGACCAGACGAAAAGCGGACGCCACCTCCTAAAATCAATTACTCCGATCCGCAAGCGTGCCGGCAAGGTTCGAGACATGGACGTCCTCACTGAGCTTGCTTCGCAGTTAGTCATGGAAAACAGAAATAGCGACCAGCGGTTCGGAGAAGCTCCAGTGCAGTTGCTGCAACACCTTGGAAGAAGCCGTTTCGGTTTTGCGAAGAGGCTCGAAAAGGTCGTTGCATCAAAACGAAAGTCTGCATTGAAGCGATTGAAGCGGTTCGCTCATTGGACTGATCGTCGGCTGAAGGGTATGGGGCGGCCCTCAGCGAAACTCGCGCGCTGGCAGACAGACCCGACCGCAACTGCCATATATATGTCGAGTTCGCTCGCCGAATGGCCTCGGCTTGACCGCGAAAACCTTCATGCCTTCCGTCTGCGTGTTAAACAATTGCGATACGTGCTGCAACTGGCTTCGAACCCGGAGGGGAAGCTCCTTGATGCGCTCGGAAGCGTGAAAGATGCAATCGGAGAGTGGCACGATTGGTGTGAACTCGAAACCATCACTCGGCAATCCATCCCGGGAAATGACGAGTTCTGCGACAGGATCCACTCGATTGCGGAAGATACATTCGATCGAGCGCTCACCGGCGCAAATCAATTACGGCACGAATATTTCGACGGTGCTCCGGAGCAACATGGCAGGAGACGTTCAAGATCGATGGCGTCAAAGAACCCCGTGCTGATCTCCGCCGCACAGATGAGCGCATGAGGGCTATTCGGGGCTTTTCCATTTCGACATTAGCTGTTGCAACTTCGCATCTGTCCAAGAGCTTGAATTCCAGGTAGATTTCCGTGTAGCTTCTGCCAGGGTAAGCAGACAGGCATTGCGCGACTTCTTGCCGCGCTCCGACTTGATAAGCGCTACTTCGTCGATATGCCGTGGGCCAGCGCAACCTGCCGAATCATGGTCAGATGTTGTGAAATCACTTCGGCGCCCTGGGTCGCAGCATCCTTCACCTTTGGAGATTTGCCATCCTGAGATTCTTTCTTAAACTCTTTCAAGTCTGATTCGTGATCTTTCACCATCGTTTTGATGTATTCCTTGTCAAAGTCGTCTCCAGAGAGGCCTTTCAGCTTCTTTATCTCAACTTGCTGAAGCATTGTTGGGCTGGTAGGAGGAGTTATTCCTTCCTCACTGGCAACTGTCTTCATCTCCTCGCCCATCTTCGTGTGGTCTTTAACCATCCTCTCGCCAAAGTTCTTGACGTCGCTGCTGTTGCCTTTTTGCGACGCGAGCTGCCCCATCTCCACTTCCGCTTGTCCGCCTTTTAATGCTTCTGAAACAAAATGCTTGTCTCCCATGCTCGCGTCTGAACCGCTTTGCGCGACAGCAAAAGACGCTGTCGCTCCTGCGAGAACAAAGCAGGCCAGGACCTTTCCAGATGAACCGCACAATTTCATTGGTTTCTCCTATGGAATGAAATGGCGTAGATCCTTGAGTCAAAAACGTCGCCAGCGCTTGTCGTACGACGCCCTGCCGGAGGTTCGAGTTGTCCCACTGGCCGGTTAGTCAAGACTTCTTTCCGAACAGCAGTGACAAACCCAGCGCAATGAATCGGCGTCCAAACAATTGTTCTGCTTCGAAATTCAAGCGGTGGCGCATACTACCAATGAAACAGATGCTGCAATGCATTTCGTGATCTTCGGCCTCACCGTCTCCTCGTCATGGGGAAATGGCCACGCCACTCTCTGGCGAGGCCTGTTGAAAGCGATGGGCCAACGCGGCCACACGGCCACATTCTACGAGCGCGATGTTTCATACTATGCCTCCACGCGCGACGGCTGGCCTGCCCCCCAAGGCATCACCATTCGCCTCTTTGAATCCATAGATGACATCCAGCAAGAGATCGCGCGCGATCTCACTCGTGCTGACGTTGCTTTGGTTACCAGCTATTGCCAGGATGGCCCTGCAGTCTCGCAGAAGATCTTCGATTCCAATGTCCCGGTAAGTGCCTTTTACGATCTCGACACCCCCGTCACCCTCGATGCCCTGCGATCCGGCGAGCACGTGGGATATTTGCCGGAGAATGGACTTGGCCAGTTCGACATCGTTCTCAGTTATACGGGTGGCCGCGCACTGAATGAGTTGCGCTCACGACTTGGCGCGCGTCTTGTTGCGCCACTCTATGGATGGGTTGATCCAGAAACGCACGCTCCTACCGCTTCGAAGCCTGAATTCCGCTCGACCCTGAGCTATCTCGGCACCTACGCAGCCGATCGCCAGCAGGCCCTTGAAGAATTGTTCGTTTCGCCTGCACGCTCAATGCCGCAGGAGCGCTTTGTCATCGGTGGCGCCCAGTATCCTGATACTTTTCCTTGGTCTGAAAACATCTTCTTTGTCCGGCATTTGCCTCCTGGCTGCCACTCGTCGTTCTTCTGCTCGTCCCGCACCACATTGAGCGTCACGCGACGCGCAATGGCAGAATACGGCTATTGCCCCTCTGGGCGGCTTTTTGAAGCTACTGCATGCGGAACGCCTTTGCTTTCGGACACTTGGGAAGGACTTGGGACGTTCTTCGATCTAGGAAGCGAAATACTGCCGGTCCATACGCAACAAGACGTGGTCGCCGCGCTTTCTCTTTCAGATTTTGAACTTGTCCGTATCGGTCAGGCAGCCCGCGCCCGCACTCTCGCGCATCATACTGCAGAGCACCGCGTTTCCGAGTTGGAAGCGATCTGCGTGAGTGTAGGTGCTCGCGGTTCTATAGATGCGCCGCGCAACTGAATACGGAGAACCTACGTGTGGGGAATTATTCCGGCTGCCGGAGCAGGAAGTCGCATTCAGCCGCTCGCTTTCTCAAAAGAACTTCTTCCAGTCGGCACTCGCGTCGATAACGGCGTGGAACGGCCTCGCGCGGTAAGTGAGTACCTGGTTGAACGCATGATTGTTGCGGGCGCGGACAAGCTGTGCTTCGTCATCTCCCCTGCGAAAACCGACATCCTGCAGTATTACGGCGCTCGTTTGTGGGGAGCAGACATTGCTTACGTCGTCCAACCTGCGCCGGGTGGCCTGTGCGATGCAATCTTTCGCGCTGTTCCTTTCGTCCATGCTGCCGAGCCGGTGCTCATCGGCTTGCCTGACACCATCTGGCTTCCGCAACACGCCCTTGCAGAATCGCCTGACAACATCCTTTCGCTACTTCTTTTCCCAGTGGAACACCCGGAACTCTTTGATGCCGTGTCGACTGACGAGAACGGAAATGTGCAAAGGATTCACGTTAAGCAGCGCGACGCGCCCAGTAACTGGATCTGGGGCGCGGTCAAAATGCCGGGGCAGGTGTTTCACCAACTCTATGAACTGTGGCGCAAACCCGGGCGCGGAGACGAGTATCTGGGAACCCTGATTAACGCTTGGCTCGACGAAGGAGGAAATGCACTCGGCGTGCGAAGCGGAACGCAGTACGTTGATACCGGCACCCTGCACGGATATCGCTCTGCCGTCCGTCTACTTGAACAGGAAATTCCTCAAATTATTACGAAGCCCTTGCGCGAGGAGGCAACAACAAAGAATGAGCTCGCTTTCGCAAACCGACGTTGACGAATGTACGCTAAAACGACAAATCGACTCGATGGGTCCATGGTTTCACAACCTGCACCTGAACGGCATTCAAACTGCGCCCAATCATTTTCTTGGTGACTATCCTGAGATCAAATTCGCAGCCTTTCGCGATGCACTTCCTTCAGACATGACCGGCAAAACGGTTCTCGACATCGGGTGCAACGCAGGGTTCTATTCACTCGAAATGAAGCGGCGCGGAGCCGACCGCGTTCTCGGCATCGACACAGACGAACATTACTTGCGCCAGGCCCGATTTGCCGCGCAGATCCAAGGCGTCGACGTTGAGTTCCAGCAACTCGCGGTATGGGATGTCGGCTCGCTTCAAGAAACGTTTGATCTAGTGATCTTCATGGGCGTTCTGTATCATTTGCGCCATCCGCTCCTTGCGCTCGATCTCATCCATGAACATGTGGCGCGTGACCTGCTGCTGTTTCAAAGCATGCAGCGGGGCAGCCGCGAAGTGACTTCAGTCGAGCCCGATTATGACTTCAATGCGCCGGCGCCGTTTGAAGATCCGGGATACCCAAAAATGCATTTCGTTGAACACCGGTATTCGCACGATGAAACCAACTGGTGGATTCCTAATCGCGCATGCGTTGAGGCGATGCTGCGATCATCAGGCTTCCAAATTTATTCACAGCCCGAGGACGAAGTATATCTCTGTCGTTGGCGGCCGGTTCCGGTTCCACCCGACGGCTCACATTGCGTCTACCCTGCGAGGCAGTTCGCGGAGCCGAAGTAATGAGACCTGACACAGTCACAACGGCCGAGTATTTGCTTGACCAGCGTGAACTCGATCTCGCTCTCAATCTCTTTAACCATGCGGAGGCTGAAGGCGCCGATCCTGATCGCTGTGCTGCCGGACGCTGGATGGTTTTCATGCTAAGCGGCGACTTTGAAGCGGCATGGCGTGAGAGCGATGCTATTCGCCTGCGATGCAAACCCGATGTGCACCGGTTTTGGCACGGCGAAGACTTGCGGGGAAACTGTGTGCTGGTTCGTTGCCTCCACGGTTTAGGCGACTCCGTACAAATGCTTCGCTTCATCCCAGCCCTCAAGCTTCTCGGGGTCGTCAGGGTCACTGTGGAATGTGCTCCGAATGCGGCCCCACTGCTACGGTGCATGGATGGCATTGATGAAGTGATCACATGGGGCTCGGATGGAGCCCTCGTTCCACCTCACTTTGATCTCCAAGTAGAAGTGATGGAATTGCCGTACATTCTGCGCTCAACGATTGGATCTCTTGGTTCTACACTCGGGCACCTTCGTTTGCCAGCCGATTTGCTACAGCGGGCTCAAAAGGCTGTTGATGCGAGGTCGACAAATCCATGTGTTGGTATAGTCTGGTCAGCCGGTGAGTGGAATCTTGCGCGTTCAATTCCGCTGGAGCAGCTCAGGCCGATTCTCCAGAATTCTCACTTTGATTTTTGGAACCTGCAGGGCGGCAGCGTTCGAGGGCAGTGGAATAGGGTCTCGACAGCTTTGCATCTTCATGACCTAATTGAGTTCACCGATTCCGGACTCGTACCACTTGCGGCCCTGATGGCCCAACTCGATCTTGTAATCACCGTTGACACCTTCGCAGCGCACCTGGCAGGAACACTCAATGTTCCTTGCTTTTTGCTGTTGCAGTATGCCGCTGACTGGCGGTGGATGGTCAACCGGGCGGATTCACCCTGGTATCCCTCCCTGCGCTTGTTCCGACAGCCGCACCCACAAGATTGGGAGGGCGCAGTTCTCGAAATGAGCCGTACGCTGGCCGGCTGGACTTGCGCTAACTGCGCAGAAACAACTGCCGCGTGACGAGACCAAACGCTAGCTGACCTGCTCAATTACATGTTCCAATTCTTGCGCACGATGCTTCGACGTATGTTCAGCCAGAATTCGCTCGCGTGCACGCTGTCCCATCCGGATGCGCTCCTGATCCGACATTCCAGTGAGAATCGAGACCACTTCATATTCATCAGACGGCAGCAATACTTCTTCGCCGGGCGTCAAAAACTCTTCCATGCCACACCACGGGTCGGAGATCATGGCGGCTCCGCAGGCAGACGCCTCAAACAGCCGCACCGAAGGCGAGTATCCGGCCGCGACCATATCCTTCCGGGTGAGATTTAGCGTGAATCGCGATGAGCAATAGAATGCGGGATGCTCTGGCGGCGAAATGTGAATGATCCTGTCGACGTATGGTCCCCAAGCGATGCCTTCTGGATATTGAGGGCCTGCTACGATGAATCGCCGTCCGGGCAAAAGAGCCGCCGCGCCCCCAAGTAACTGCATCAGCTTAGCCTGCCGATCTGCCGCATAGGTCCCGAGATAGCTAAGATCGCAGCGAAACTCGTTGCGACAGCGAGTGGGACGATATAGTTCGGGATCGACTGAACAGTAGAAAGGAACAGCCCAGGGCGAACCGAACTCCTGCTCCAGTTCCTTGAGCGTTGGCCCGCCGGAGAAGCTCAGATAGGCGGAGAATCTAGGGACCATCGCGGAATCGATGTAATCGGTTTTTCCATGCGCCCTCAGCTGTGCAATCGTAATCGGCGTATCAATGTCGTAGAAGAGCAACGGGGCACTCGAAGACGCAAGCAGCTCAGCCATGAGCGGTTTGGCTTCTGCAAAATAGGATCCGATCACGATGGCATCGGCGCCTTTAGCTGCTTCCACCAAAGTTCGCAATGATTGGCCCACTTCTTCGAATAGCTGCACGGTACAGAACTCAGGCTCGGGCAGGTCGCGATTGCTGCGGTACCACTCCACATCCTTCTCGACAAAATGGACGCTGTGTCCGGCTTTCGCGAGTGCCTTGATCAGCGATCGATAGGTAGTCGCGTGCCCATTTCCCCAGGATGAGGTGATTGTGAGGCCGAAGAACACTATCCTCATGCGCGCCCCGCAATCTCGCTGGTTGCGTCCTTTCGCCGCGCAATGGATTCAAGAAAAGCCACTTCAACTTGCTCGGCCCGTTGTTCGTATGTGTGGTCACGCAAGGCGCGCGCGTGGAATGCCTCGCCAATCTGTCTGCGCTCAGCTTCGTCATACATCGCCAGGGCTTCCACTACGTCCTGGCCATTGCGCACAACCAGAATTTCCGCGCCTGGCTCGAAACAATCGTCAATTCCAGGCCAGTCATCACACAGCATGCATGTGCCTGCGCCGGCAACTTCAAAAACACGCGTCGGTGGCGAAAACCCGGAACTCACCATCGAAGCCCGGTTGATGTTCAGCACCATTCCCGCTGAACAATTCACCCGGTTGTGGTCCTCGGTCGGAACATGGCCAATCCAACGCACGTTGCTGGGCAAAGATTTGTTTCCCCACCCTTCGCCACCCAACAGGAACTTACTGTCGGGCGCCAGATCGGCTGCCCGCAGAAATAACTCTTCGACCCGCTCCTCGCGATCGGGAAGCCGATTACCCAAAAATGCAATGTCGCATTTGAGCCCGGGATCCGGTTGAACTGGGAAATGTGTCTCTGGATCCAAGCCGTTGTAAATGTTGTAGTAAGCCCGTGCGCCAAACGCTCGATAACCTTCTCGACTGGGAGGTCCACCGCCGTAACTGAGTATGGCATCGAACTTTGGCACCAGTTTACGAAAGGGATCGTCCACGTCCTCTCGCATGCGTTGCAGCGTGGCAGGAGAATCTACGTCCCAGAAGAAAGCCGGTCGCTCAGAGCTAATGTCGGCCACCAGTTGTTCCAGGTGGGCGTCATCTACGCCAATCCCGCTGTGCTTGATCACGACGTCCGAATCCAAAGCGCGCTCAATCATCGCATCGATGTCATCGCCGGGCGTGTACACGATCGACTCTACGTAGGAGAAATCTCCTCCATCCCGGTGTTGCTGGCGTCCATACGCGTCCGGTTCCGCAAACGTAATCTGGTGTCCACGGCGCGCGAGGTATTTGTAACAACCGCGATAGTAAGTGGCGGCACCGTTCCAATAGGACGATACAATGCTCGAACCAAATGCAAATATCTTCACCGCAACACCTCCTCGCAGATCTCTGATAACTGTGCGGCCCTATGCGCACATGTATGCCGCTGAAGAACGGTTTCCAGCCCGCGCTGACCCAGTTCCGCAGCTTCATCCGGTGCATCAAGTAATCGGGTTAACGTACTGCGCATTTCGCCGCAACTGCTCACAGTGACGAAGTCGCCACTTCGAAACAGGCCCTCAACGTCGAGCCACGGCGCAGAAACCAGCGGTATTCCGCACGCCAGCGCCTCAAACACACGTATTGTGGGTATGCCGGGCATCTGCTTCGCATACTGCTGTCGCGGCACATGGACTGTTACATTCGACTCTGCATACCTGCATGGCGCCTGAAGATTGGGGAGGTAACCGCCGTAGTGAACACCGGCTGCACTGAGCGAAGCACGTGCTTCTGGCGGATATCTCACGCCGTAGATCGTGAACGTGCGGTGGCGCATTGCCTCCGCAGGGCGCAGCAGATATTCCCTGATTTCCTGCGATCGTTCGTCATCACCCCAGTTACCTATCCAAATCACGTCCTGACATTTGGGTTCAGCGCTCCGTGGCTGGAAGACCGAAGTATCGGCGGCTTCGTGCAACGTCCACACATGAGTCATACCGAATTGTTCGCCGTAGATCTTTCGCAAGATATCACCGAACACGACAACGCCGTCGAAGCGATTAACGCTGAAGAGGCTTATCTGTTCCGGGGACGATGAGGCCCTGTGGTGCGTATCGTGGAAGAGCATCCGGTATCGCAACTCATTCCGCAGGTCAAGTAATACTTTAGCGAGCGCCGGCGGATTCCACTCGTGAACGACGACTACATCAATATCGCTCAACAGTTCATGCCAGGTCTCGCGATTTCCGCACGTTCCGGAATCATAAGTCCGGATCCGCAGTTCGGGGAAAACTCTCTGAAACTGAGCGATGGATGCGCTGCCGCATGGCTCCTGTAAGAGGTTCTCAATCGACCAACCGCGCTCCGGTTCGAACACGTCCACGTGGTGGCCCAGGACGCCCATCTCCCGCAGCAAACCACGGAGAAAGTGTGCGTTTCCGTTGTTCCAGTCTGACCGCAAGGAATGAGCAAAATATGCAATGCGCAACCTACGCGACACGAGCATGCTCCTTCGCCAGAACATGATCGTACAACGCTCGATAACTCGAGGTCATCCGCTCTCTCGTATAGAGCTGTGCCCTTTGGCAAGCACGCTCTTGTGCAAGGTGTAACCTGGCAGGCCGGTTTGCCAGTTCCGTCATCGTTGTCGAAAGTTGGCACGCATTATCGAAGTAAATCGCAGCATCTCCCCAAACTTCGCGCAACGACCCGATATCTCGCGCCAGAACAGCGCAGCCAGTCAAAGCAGCTTCTAGGGGTGCCAGCCCAAATGGCTCGTATCGCGAGGTACATACATAAACTGAACTCTCAGAGAACAACCGCAGCATCTCGTCTTCCCGCAAAGTCCCGCGAAACTCAACATCGCCAAGCGCCGCAAGAGCAGAACTGTTGCCTTGTGTTTCGCCGGCAACAACCTTTGAAAAGGGCGAATGAACATCGGCCAACATGGCAATGTCCTTCGCCTCATCCCATAATCGGCCCGCGGTCGCCGCTTGCAACCTGCGTTGCCTTACTCGCGCAGAATGAATTTTGCGGCCATTTGCAATTACCGAGCATTTACACGGCACCTGAAAGCTATCTTGCAGCGCCCGCAGCATCCATTGAGTCGGAGCTATGACCGTGCTTGCGCAATTCAGCCCGCTTTGCACGAGTTCACAATAGCGCGTTAGCCATTTCGAGTCTTCAAGCAGCCCATCGCGGCAGGCGCGAGCCCAACTCAGCACGTCGCTGTGTGCCGTGACCGCCACTGGAATTCCTATGTCCGTTGCTCCATAACAAAATTGGTTTGAATGAAGTAACTCAGCACGAAATTCCTTGGCTACTTGCTTGAGAACCACTTCGCCATCGTGCATGCAGTTTTCATTTTTCTGCATCCACTCAAGCGGCACGTTTGCGCTGCGATAGGTAAAACGCTCGCCCCAGCGCGCGGCGATCCACAGGCACTCTGAGCGCTGCCAGGAAGACATCGGTGGCCCGAAGCTTACCAGCACAACGGCATCTCCCGCCTCGAGTAGCCCTTTCACCAGTTCCTGCGCAAAGCGCCATACTCCGCCGACAGTATCGGTTGTGATTAGCAGGCGCACTCTAACTCCGCAAGAGACTTGGGATGCTGTTCCTGGATATCGCTGAATCCGTGCTCACCGAACAGCCGAAGATAAAATTCGTGCGCGCGCTCCCAAGCGTTGTCGTCGGGCTCAGATCCAAATGTTTGAATGTATTGGGGACTTCCGGGAAAAGGAAACATCGGCACAGGCTCGCTCACCCATACACCGTTGGCCTTCAATCTGTTCTGAAAGCGCTCAACCTCCGTCGGCTCGTCCTTCGTAGTTTCGATGAGGTTTGCCTGCACCCACGGAATATGCTTGCGGGCCTCGATCAGGAGCGTTTCAATCCTATCGGTGCTGTACTTGCAATTCTTGTTCAGATCTTCGCGGCCCTCTTCCGTAATTGACTCAATACCGCATTCGAACGAAACGCAATGTGCGCGGCCGAGCAATTCGAGCGTGTCCTCATCCCAGAGATCTATGCGTGACTGAAACCCAATGGCCAGCGGTCGCCGTGCGATCTCCTCAAGCAACACACGCACTTGTTTGCCTACCCCGAAGATCTCGTCAATGAAATACACGTAGTCCACGCCACGCGCAATTAATTGATCGATCTCCCTGAGCACTTCCCTCACGTTGCGCTCACGGAACTTATTCCGGAAGTGAGTCTTGTTGCAGAATGTGCAGGAATACGGACATCCTCGGGCAAACTCCACTTCAGCGCCTAACTTCAGTTCATCTGCCCCGTGGCCAGGAAAAATGTGATGAAGATGCTTATGCCGCTCGATGGGATAGTCGCTGTAGTCCAGCATCGGCACGGACCGCATCTCCGTCGTGCCGAGACCGTCGGTTATGTGGAAGCGCCCCTGCGCATCTCGCCAGCAACACCCGGGGATCATCTCCCAGGGTAGCTTCGCCAACAACGGCAACGTCTGGTCTGGTTCGCCGCGCAGCACCACTTCAACACCGGTTTTCTCAGCGGTTATGCACGGCGTCACAGATCCGTGAGGCCCGATCGCGACAAGCAATGAGGATCTTCCAAGCGCATTAATCCATGCTTTTGGTATGCGCAGTTCCGGCTGAGGACAACGCCAGAACAGATAAGACGGCGCGGTAGGGACGACCAGAAAATCCTCTTGAAATGCTGTCAGCTTCCTTCGCACCTCATCAGGCGTCAGTTCTTCAATATTCGCATCGATAAGCAACACTTCGTGCCCATCTGCACGAAGCATTGCCTGCGCCGATAAGAGTTCCAGGGGCGTATGTGGCTCCGGGCAACCGAAGTAGGTCGAGCCCTCGAAGCTCCAGCGCGGATTCAACAGCGCATACTTCATGCCACCTCCTGCGCAAACGTCTTGCTGTCGTGTCGAATCGCTGCTTCGGAATGCGTTTCCTTCCAGAATCCATGGATGGAATCGAGTACCTGCTCAAGACTCCGACGTGGACGCCACCCCGTGTCGTTCTCGAGTTTGGAAGTATCAGCGACATACCAGGGCTGGTCTCCCGGCCGGGCACTACTATAGTCAAGATTTAGCCTTCGCCGCGTTTTGTGCTCGATTTTACGAAGCAATTCAATAACCGAAATGGATCGATCAAGCCCACCCCCAAGGTTGTACACTTGCCCCCGAGTTCGAAGGTAATTCCGGCGCGCAAGACCCATCGCATCCACCAGATCGTGCACATGAAGCACATCGCGCACCTGGTATCCATCGCCGTAAATCGTGATCGGGCGACCGCTAAGAATCGAGTAAACAAAGTGCGCTACCCATCCCTGGTCCTCGTTGCCGAACTGCCTCGGCCCGGCGATGCATGACATACGGAACACAACTGTTGGCAGATCGTAAATCCTGGCATAATCGCGAACGTACTGATCCGCGGCCCCTTTGGAACACCCATAGGGCGAATGGAAATCAAGCGGAGTGTCTTCACGAACCCCCGCAAAATTTCGGGCTCTCGCGCAATAATGGGTATCCTCGACAGTTAGCGCCACACTTTGCAGCGACCCATACACCTTGTTTGTTGATGTAAAAAGCATGAACGGGTGCTTGCGATTGCTGCGCGCCGCCTCAAGCACATTGAGCGTGCCATGTGCATTCACTTCGAAGTCAGTGACTGGATCTTCGAGCGAGCCTGTAACAGCCACCTGCGCAGCAAAATGATAGATCTCGGTCACCCCATTTGCCGCTTCGCGAACTGCCCGCGCATCACGGACGTCACCACGAACGATCTCAAGGCGTTGTGCATCCGGCAAGCTGCGCAGCCATTCAACATTCCGTTCGACGCCGCGCCGTGAGAGATTATCGAAAATGCGCACTTGTGTTTTACGGTCCTTCAGGAGACGTTCAGCGAGATTCGACCCAATGAACCCAGCTCCTCCCGTGATGAGAACCCTCCGCTCCAACTGCTCCTGCATCAGCCTTCCTTCCTTCCTTATTTTTGTTAGGCGGTCAACCCGTAGGCGGTCAGTTCCTTTAGCATTGTTTCGGCCTTATCTTCTGCTTGTTGTCCGCGCAGCCACTCGGCAAGTTCGCGGAAACCTAGATCGTGCTCCACGCTCGGTTCGTACCCAAGCAGCCTTTGTGCCTTGCCAATATCGGCAAAGCAGTGGCGTATATCGCCTGCGCGGTACTTGTTGGTGACCACGGGAGTAACCTCCGCTCCAAGCGCTTCTCCAAGTTTCTCCGCCACTTGTCGAATTGTGATGGGTTTGCCGCAGCCAATGTTGATCACATGTCCGTCTGACTCCGGCCTTTCCATTGCCAGCATGTTGGCCCTAACAATATCCGAGACATGGACAAAATCGCGCATCTGTTCGCCATCCTCGAAAATGAGCGGCTGCTTCCCATTGAGCATGCGCGATGAAAACACCGCCGCAACACCTGTGTACGGGTTTGAAAGCGCTTGCCGCGTTCCATATATATTGAAGAACCGAAGCGCTGTCACCGGCACATCGTAGGTTCTCCCGTAGATCAGGCAGAGTTCCTCCTGATCTCGTTTTGAGAGGGCATACATGGAATTGATCTCGGACGGTTTCGTTTCGTCCGTCGGCACAGGACGGAGGGTACCCCCACATGCATCGCAATGCATTTCCCATTGGGCCGCTTTCAACTGCTGAACAGAGCGCACAGGAGGCGCCGCACTTTGGCCGCACTGAGTGCATACATAGCGCCCTTCACCGTAAATCGACATCGACGAAGCCACAACGATCTTCGCTGGGTTCGCCTTGGTATCGAGGATCGCTTGCAACAATTCGGCAGTTCCATGGGTATTCACACTCATGTAGCGGCTAATCTCGTACATCGATTGCCCCACGCCGACCACCGCAGCAAAATGGAAGATCACATCGATTCCGGCAAGAACCTCCTTGAGGCGATTCGGATCGCGCACGTCGCCAACAACCAGTTCCACATCCTTTGAAAGGTAATCTGGCCGTCCGCAGGGATGAACCTGTGCCGCCAGTTCGTCGAGAATTCTCACGCTGTGCCCTGCCCGCAAGAGTCCGTCCGCAAGATGCGAGCCAACGAAGCCGGCACCGCCCGTGATCAGTACTTTTTTGCTCATGCCGTGACCATTCCCTCTCGTCTAATCTGCGGCCAGGTGCTCCTAGTCTTGGGCGCGTACCTCTTCACAGCCCACTCCGCAAAATCTGCAAAGTCTTTGTCGTCCTTTGGCGGACTTGTATGATGCTCCTCAATCCCGAGATGCGCGGGTGTGAAGCATAAGGTAAGAGCAACATCGAACGGCTCCAGCGCCTGCATCATCCGGTCGAACCAAACCTCAGCATTTGGCCTGAAAGCGTCTGCCCAGCTCAAGCCTGTGCGTAAATAGCGCACTCCATGGCTTTTCATCCAGTGCACGGCATCATCGAGGCGCGGATCGTCAAAATGGAACCACTGACAGAATCCCACCGAGCCATCGAGGGGAAACTGCCTCAAGGCAAGCTTCGGACTTCCATCGTCCTTCAGCAAACCGAGATAATAGTGGCGGTAGTATGAAGAACCTTCCGCTTCCTTGTGTCTGGTCTCCGCCGGCCAGCTTGGCGGCAGATCGTAAAGGCTGTACCAGTGAATCCGCTGAACCCGGCCTCGCAAAAGCTCGAGGGTCCGCGTCAGTCCGAATTCCTGTACCTCTTCGGCCCCAAACGAAGATGCTCCGACTTCCAGAACCCAAACGGGCTTGCCCGATACTTCATGTGCCTCCGCAACCCGCTCAGCCCATTCGTCGATGTGCCAATGGTTCCAATCGAGAGGAAACCCGTGTACGCCCACCACGTCCACGTAGTCCATCACTCCGTAGCTGGCCATGGTGCGCAGAAAGTCGCAATCACACGAAGACACTCCGCCCAAAACAATCGGAAGGTCCGAGTTCACCCGCCGTATCGCCTCAGCACCGCGCTTTACCATTTCTGCGTATTTCTTCCACCCCGGATCGAGATGGAAGTTCCAATGCGACAGATTGTTTGGTTCATTCCAAAGCACGATGGCTTCGACCATTTATTGGCTCCCTATAGCAAATAGTTGCTACTCGCGACAATCAAAGCAATCGGGCTGCCATCGCACGGCGTAAGCAGCTTTACGTGTTGAGAGGGTACAAAGATGGTATGAGTTGCTTGAACCGAAGCAAGTTCACTCGACTGTATGGGATCTTCCATGAGGAGCTTCTGAGGGACAGGTGTAATGTAGGTGCCCAGGCATTCGATTCCGCGCCGAACAAAGCGAGGGATGGAGACAGACGCCTGCCTGCCTCCACCAGATAAATCAAGCGGCGTGCTTGGTTTTGCTCTTCGATGAAGAATCCTTCTTTTTGGAAGCATGCTCGTCTTCCGGATAAATTAATTTATTAAAGTTGCTGCGCTCACCATCGGCAGTCGTTTCCTGATACAGGAGTTCGAGACCTCTTTCATCAAATTTCTCGAAGAAGTCCTCCCATGAAATCTCTTGAAGCTTGTCATCATTGTGGTTACGGGAGGTCGGGAATTCGAATCGCAGGATGCCCGGTTCGCCTCCGCGTTCAGTCCCTGCAACTTCGCACGGGATAGCTTTGCGGGATTCCGCCCAACGGCGAATCTCATCATGGTCTCGAGTTGTTCTGGAACTGGATGAAGACATCATTCTCCTCCTTCGCTTACGAGCGTAGAGATTCGGACCGCATGGATCAGGTTGCACGTCGCTCGCCACCGGCGCCAGTTTCAGAATTCCGGAAACTAGCTTGCCTTCCTCCGCAAACCTTCGGAATCGACCTGCATCCAACAGGGAGGCGAAACCGGCCTAAACGATCGCAGGAAGGTGCGCCGCCAGAGGTTTCATCATCGCGGTCAATCCGGACATTAAAGAAGGGGATAACTATGAAACTGTTTTCAGCAAATATCGAAGACCTGCGTTCGCTCTACGTCATGGAGTTGAGGAAGGCTCTGGACATGGAGCAGAAAATCACTAAGGCTCTGCCACGAATGATCGCAAAGTGCACAGACCAGGAGTTGTCGTCTGCTCTCCAAACCCATCTGAACGAGACCGAACAGCATGTTGTAAAGGTCGAACGACTCCTGGACAGCAACCAGCAGGATGTCTCTCCGGAAACCTGCAAGTCAATTGCCGGTCTTGCAACTGAAGCCGAGGATTCCATTAAGGATGCTAGCGATCCCTCGATTCGCGATATCGTGATCATCGAATCCGCCCAAGCCGTCGAGCATCATGAAATCGCGGTGTATGGCACGCTTCGTCGTTGGGCAGAACTGCTCGGACTCGATGAAGATGCTGATGTACTTGAATCCATTGAAGCGGATGAAATCAAGACGGATGAAACTCTCACCGCGATTTCCGACACTGTAAACGTGCAAGCGGCCGCCTAGCCACTTCGCTGGCGCGAGGCACGCGTCAACTGCACTCTCAAGCGTCCGCGGCAATTCAGCAGAATGCCGCGGACGAATACTGCATCAATCGAGTGTCTCAATCAATAAGGATTGTATCTGATCACCAACGCAAACCATCACCAACGCAAACCGGTGAGGCGCTTGCCCGTGCAGTCGAATGCTGAAACCCCGATCGATAGCGAAGAGATGCGTCTGCCGTATCCGGGGCGTGAGCGGAAAATATTATCAATTGAGCGGTTCGAAGGATCGAGCCCACGGCGCGTTGAGGACCTGGTGGCAACGGAAGAACCGCTCGAAATACACATCGTATTCGGAAAACGCGGCGCCCGACAGGTCAAATCGATCTCCATCACCATGCGCACACCCGGACACGATGCAGAATTGGCTTTGGGATTCCTGTTCAGTGAGGGGATCATTCGCGACATTGATGAAGTCGAAAGCGTCGCTTCATCAGACCGTGATCTCCCCATGGAAAGCAATCCTACGCATCGACATTGGCCCGCTGACAACGTAGTAAGTGTTGAACTCGCTCCAGAGTTAGTGCTGAACCTCGCCACGCTGCAACGAAACTTCTACACCACCTCAAGCTGCGGTGTATGCGGCAAGGCATCATTGCTTGCACTGCGCTCGGTATTCCCCGCTCCGGTCGATGACAGCTTTGCAATCGAGACAGACACTCTCTACGATTTGCACTCGCGTTTACGAAGCGCGCAGCGAATTTTCCAAGATACTGGAGGACTACATTCTGCCGCTCTATTCACTGCGGAGGGCGAGTTACTCAGCATTCGCGAAGACGTAGGCCGTCACAATGCTCTGGATAAGATCATCGGCACTGCAATGTTCAAAGACGAAATGCCGCTGCGGGATCGAATGCTGCTGCTTTCAGGCAGGGCGAGTTTCGAATTACTGGAAAAAGCGGTAATGGCGGGGATACCCCTGGTAGCCGCGGTTGGAGCACCCTCGAGCCTCGCCGTCGCAGTGGCCGTAGAGTTTGACGTCACGCTCATCGGGTTCCTGCGTGACGATCACTTCAACGTCTACCACGGAGCACAACGGCTTCGCGTCCGGAATGGATCGCTTTCGTCCGTTTAACCCTATGACTATCCGCTACTCACGTACACAACGCTGTGCAGCTTCCCAATCTGCCATAAAGTACGCAGGGGGTCAATGAGGTTCAGCTGGCACGGCAATGGCAGCATTGAAGAACGACTCTGGCTTATTATGCAGCGAAATTTCACGGCTACCGCGTGAAAACCGGTTTTTCAGAACCTATTTGGGGGCGATACGGCATCCCACTTTTCAGAGCAATTTCGCACCGCGTCCATCCTTTTCAAGCCTGTCGCCATCCCTCGTGTGTGAGCCAAACCAATAATTCACCGGAGGGACAAATGAATCGACGTATGGCGTCCATTGCACGGACGGCTGGCTATTTCGGAGTTGGGCTGCTCGCGGCCGCCATCATTCAGTCATCGAGAAACCGGCGTACAAATTACTTCCGAGGAAAGACCGTTCTAATCACCGGCGCATCGCGAGGACTCGGGCTGGCCCTCGCAGAGGAATTGGGACACAGAGGAGCTAGGTTGATCCTTGCTGCACGGGATCCCTATGAGCTAGAGCGTGCGCGCAGTATCCTGCTCACGCGAGGTGCCATTACCGACGAGAACGATGTCCTGACACTCTCAGCTGATCTCCGCGATCAGAAGCAAGCAGAGGAGCTGATAAAGCAGAGCACAGAAAAATTCGGCTCTGTTGATGTGCTGATCAACAATGCGGGCGTAATCAGTGTCGGCCCCATCCAGAATCAAAGCGTCGATCAGTTCCGCGATCAGATGGAATCGAACTTCTTCTCGGGGCTGTATTGCACACTTGCCGTGCTCCCTCAAATGCTGGAACGCAAAAAGGGAGCGATTGCGAATATCACTTCGCTGGGCGGCAAGATCGCGGTTCCTCATCTGCTCCCCTACACGGCCAGCAAGTTTGCAGCAGTTGGATTCTCGCAGGGCTTGGGAATCGAGCTCGCGTCCAAAGGAATCTGCGTCACCACGGTGGTACCTGGACTAATGCGTACCGGATCGCATCGCAATGCGCAATTCACGGGCGATGCTTCGCGCGAGTATCGCTGGTTCAGTCTTGCTGCCAACACACCGGGCGTTTCCATTGCGGCCGGCCGTGCTGCAAGCCAGATCGCGGATGGGATCGCATCGGGTTCCGCAGAAATTACAATCACGCCACAGGCGTTTGTGGCTTCACGGGTGGGCAACGTTGCGCCGGCAATGTATCGCCTGATGATGCGCGGTATACACGTTTTTCTGCCCAATGCGCAGCCTGGCGAAAACCAGGTGCACAGAGGCGAGCAGGTCCGCGAATATGAGTGGTTCCCAGCCAGCAGCATCGGTACGTCTGCCGCCAAGCGCTACAACCAGACTTAGATATAGAACAAATAGATTAAAACCAAAGAACAAAGGCCGCCATCCAGCGGCCTTTGTTCTTATGGCATCAATGGACAGGAGTGAAGACCGACCGCACGCAGCCGTTCACCTTGTTTTTGAATTGCTCGTATCCTTTCGGCGCGTCTTCGAGTGAAAAGTGATTTGTAGCCAGGAAAGAAAGATCAAAGTCGCCCTTCTCTGCAAGCTCGAGCATCCGCGGCACGTATTTCTGGCCATGTTGCTGCGCGGTTCGAATTGTGAGGCCCTTGTTCATGACTACGCCAATGGGGAACTTGTCCATGATTCCGTAAACGCCGAGAATCGCGAGCATCCCGCCCTTGCGGCAAGCCATGATGGCCTCACGCAGCGCGGTGCCGCGATCGGTTTCCAAGCGCAGTGCTTGCTTGATCACGTCATACTTGTATTGCATTCCATTCCCATGTGCTTCCATTCCCACCGCTTCAATACACTTGTCGGGCCCGCGTCCGCCGGTCATGTCTTTCAGCACTTCCAACACACTCTCCACCTTGCTATAGTCAATTGTCTCGGAGCCCACATGCTGGCGCGCCATACTCAAGCGTTCAGGAAAGCGGTCGATTGCGATCACCCTGCCTGCTCCCATGATGAATGCTGCCTTCTGCGCGGCGAGTCCCACTCCGCCGCATCCCCACACTGCCACCGTTTCACCAGGCTGAATTCCGCAGAAATCCGCACCCATGAATCCGGTAGGCCCAGCGTCAGAAAGAAAGATTGCCTGTTCATCGCGAAGACCTTCAGGAACCTGGAAACAATCTGTATCGGCAAATGGAACCCTCACATATTCAGCATGAGCTCCCGCATATCCTCCGAACGCATGTGTGTATCCGTAAATCCCGGCTGTCGGATACCCAAGTAACTGCTCCTGCAAGGGCGCATTCGGGTTCGTGTTATCGCACAAAGACCATAACTCATGCTCGCAATACCAGCAGCTCCCGCAACAGATGAATGAAGGTACAACCACTCGCTGCCCCTTTTTGACCTTTTTTACTTCGGGACCAGTCTCAATCACTTCGCCCATGAACTCGTGGCCAATCACGTCGCCGGCACGCATGGTTGGAATGTACCCATCAATGAAGTGCAAATCAGATCCGCAGGTAGTCGACATCGTAACCCGTAAAATCGCATCATGCGGGTTGACAATGCTCGGATCAGGAACATTTTCAACCCGCAGATCGTTTACGCCGTTCCAGCATAGTGCTCTCATACCAAATCTCCTTTCCCATTGTTCCGGGAGCGTCCAGATGGGTTGCGTTCCAGGGTTGGCATCTCTCCGGTCTCGGCAAAGCTCTTGAAATTGCGCAACACCTTTTGCACTGCCACACGCGGCACACGCTCGAAAAAGGAAGCAATGGCGCGCAGAACAGGTCCCGCTGGAACCCGCGAGAAATCAACTGTGTATTCGAGAATCGCAATAGTGCCGAGTCCCTGCGCCGCCGGAACAAAGCGCATCAATTCCTCCACTTCAATTGCCGTTGCTGGAGATGTTCTCCATCGAATCACTTCATTCGGAATGCTTTCAACAAGCATTGCTTCACCATTGAGAGTTCCTGCGGGCAGCTTGACCGACCACCTCAGATGCTCGGGCCCGATTGCATCTACCTCGGCAAACGGATGCATTACTCGCGTAAGTACATCCGTGTTTCGCCATAACTCGAATAATTCGCCGGTGCTCTTCCCGATGGTGATGGATTGCTTGACGCTTTGAATGGGTGCGACTGACTGACCACCCATGTTTGAGGTACTCAGAGTGTCAGTAACTCCATGGCCTGTAACTCCGCGAAAAATAAGGGCGCCTCCAGCAGCAGCCGCTGTCCACCGCCACTTGGATCGCTTGCGAAGAACGGGCAGCATCAGCAGTGCGCCAGAAGTGACGGAAATTGCGCGCTCGGCGGGTCCCGGCATGCCGGAAACATTTTGATTCGCAGTCGTGGAAGACTGAGCGGTAGCAGATTGCATTGTGGGCTCCGATCGTGTGGGTTGCGGGTTCGGCCGGGGATGAAGCCCGCCAGAATGGCTTGTTCTCCCGCGACAAGCCGCCGCTTCAATCCGGACAGCACTTGTCAGCCGGATAGGATGGCCGGGTTTTGGATTCTGTTGCCCACGATTACAGCGTTACTCTAAGCCTGTCGCCATGCAGCTTTCGGCGCACGTGCGTGAGTACGAAGCGGCTTTCAGGCAGCGCCGGAAACGGGACAGGTCGATCGACGGATTTTGCGCCGGAGCGCCATGGCAATCAACACGGCATACTGCGCAACGAACAACAGCGGTATTGAGGCATCGAAACCTGGATCTGCGGGGATCTAAGTTTGTTGAGCAGCAGACATACGCAACTTCGATGCGGCTCGACTCGACACAGTATCCCACAGCAAGTATCGTCGACCGCTCCCAAGCACAAAGAACGCGGAAAAACAGCCATTGCAGAATGAGATGCACGGAAAGTGCGCATCTCCGTTTTATACAAAAGCAGTCAGGCCCGCATCAAAGAAGCAGTATGTTACGGGTGTTTAACAAGAAAGGGTTGCCGAGCGTCGTAACGGATCCAGTGCTTTCGGCAAAGGAAGCGGGCCTGCGATATGTTTCCGATGCACAACCCGGGATCCGGCGAAAGAAGGCCGGAAAAGGTTTCTACTATGTTGATGCGGACGGCAAGCGAATCCGAGACAAAGACACACTGAAGCGGATCCGAGCGCTGGTAATTCCGCCCGCGTGGACAGACGTTTGGATCTGCGCGAATCCACGCGGCCATCTCCAGGCCACCGGGCGCGATGCGCGCGGACGCAAGCAGAGCCGGTACCATCCTCGCTGGCGCGAAATTCGCGATGAAACCAAGTATGAACGGATGCTGATCTTCGGGACAGCGCTGCGCTCCATCCGGATGCGGCTGGAGGAGGACCTTGCTCTTCCCGGCCTGCCGCGCAATAAAGTCCTGGCGACGATTGTGCGGCTAATGGAACGAACACTCATCAGGGTCGGCAACGATGAGTACGCGCGGGAAAACCACTCGTACGGCCTTACGACAATGCGGGGCAAGCACGTGCAGGTGAACGGGTCGACGGTCGTTTTCCGTTTCCGCGGAAAAAGCGGCAAGCAGCACACAGTCGGCGTAGAGGACCGGAGGCTTGCCCGGATTGTGCGGCAATGCCAGGATCTACCGGGCTACGAGTTGTTTGAGTATCTCGACGAGTCGGGTGAGACGCACAAAGTCGATTCAGCGGACGTGAACGACTATTTACGTGAGATTAGCGGACAAGATTTCACCGCCAAGGACTTTCGAACATGGGCAGGGACCGTATTGGCCTCCTTGGCGCTGCGCGAATTCGAGGAATTCACGTCGGAAACACAGGCAAAGAAGAATGTGGTGGAAGCCATCAAAGCCGTTGCGCAACGGCTCGGCAATACACCGGCGGTATGCCGCAAGTGCTATGTGCATCCGGCAGTGCTGGAGTGCTACCTGGCGGGCAAGCTGCAGAGCAGAATCCGTCGAAAGCTTGAGGCGGCAACAGATGAGCTGGCTCGTGAAATTGAAATGGAAGAAGAGGCACTCTGGAAGGAAGAACGCGCCGTCACGGAGCTGCTGCAAGACCAACTGGAGACGAGCCAAAAATAGATACATATTCCTCACCGGGGGCCAAACCCACCTGATCCTCCAGGCAAAGTAGTCGCCATGTTCGCCCGGGCTGCCGCTCTCAAAAATTCCTGACCAATTCCGTAACACATCACTGAAATGTGTCTCTATTCTGGTGAACACATCCCAGAAGGAAAGTCAGGATAATGAAATCCGTCCTCCAAAGAGCCCGATGGCTGCTCTTCTTCGGCTGCGTTGTGCCTTTCGGGCTCAAAGCCCAAGAGCCACTGACCCTGCACCAGGCCATCCAGCTGGCACTTAAGCAAAGTCCCGACATCGATGAGGCGCGAGCTGGTACACAACAAGCCAAGGCGGGCGCCGACATTGCGCGAAGTCAGCTTTTTCCGCAGATCAGCTTTACTGAAGATATGTCGAGCGGTAATGATCCCGTCTATGCCTTCGGGACTCGCTTGCGCCAGCAGCGGTTTACAGCAGCTGATTTCGCCCTGTCGTCGCTCAATACGCCCGATCGGATTGGAAACTTCTCAACTCGGCTGAGCGGACAATGGCTTGTCTTTGATTCCTTTCAAATGCAGAAGTCGATTCGCAGCGCGCACCTGATGGAAAACAGCGCCAGCCTGTCTGCGCAGGCAGTTGATCAAAAAGTAGTTTTTAATGTTGTCCGGTCGTATCAAGCTGTTCTCTATGCAGAGCGCCAGGTACAAATTGCGCAGCACGAGCTTGATACCGCCGAAGCACTGCTCAGTTCCGTTGATGATCATGTGAAAGCCGGCCTTGCCGTAGAATCCGATCGCATGTCGGCACTGGTGAACGTGGCGGCCCGCAAACAGACCTTGATCACAGCACAAGGCGATCTGGATCTTGCCTGGGCGCAGCTTCGGCTGGCAACCGGGTCGGCGAGCATAACGCAAACCAAGCTGAAGGCAATCGATCTTCACCAGTTTCCAACGGGAACCCTGGAAGAAGAGCTGCAGAGCGCTGCCAAGAATCGGAAGGATCTGGCGGCTCTCGACCGGGCACAGTCGTCTCAGGCAGCAGCTGAAAGTGCGGCGCGTCTCAGCTATGGTCCCAAGGTGAGCGCCTACGGGAACTGGCAAGAAGACCGGCCAAACTTCGCACGTTCCGGCGGTAACAACTGGGTGGTTGGCGCGCAGATCAGTCTGGACATTCTGCCGCTGGGGAAACGCTCTCAACTCGCCAGCGCCAAGGCTGCTAAAGCTCGTACCGACGCCCAAGCCAATTCGTATCAGCAGCAGGTTCGCCTGCAGGTCAACCAGGCTCACATTCAACGCCAAACTGCGCAGCTTTCGCTTGATACTGCTCGCGCCGCCGTCGATCAGGCAACGGAAAGCCTTCGCATCCTGAAGAACCGCTACAGCGCGGGCTTAGCCACCATCACTGATCTGTTGCGCGCCGAAGACGCCGAGAGGCAGAGCCAGGCGAACTATTGGCACGCCGTTTATGGCAACACGCTTTCTTATGCACAACTGCTTTTCGCTACGGGGACTCTGACTCCCGATGCGGCGGAGGATTTGCAATGAAGTTCGCCTTATCCATCAGTTCCCTTGCACTAATTTCCGCAGCCGTTGCAGGCTGCCATTCCAGCGAACCTGCTCGCTCCGGACCCGTGGAAACCGTGCAAGCCCGCGTAGTACAAGCCAATCAGGAACAAGCGCCGACCCTCGTGCGCGCCACCGGAACCCTCCATTCCCGCGAGTCGGCCACGCTCTCCGCGCAAGTCATGGGGCGCGTTCAACAAGTGCTGGTGCGGGCCGGCGACACAGTACGGGCCGGACAGACCCTCGTAATTCTGGATGACGGCACCTTGAAATCTGCCGCCGACCAGGCAGAGTCCGCCGTAAAAGCTGCGGAAAGCCAGCAAATGGCGGCCCAGCAGAATGCCGACCTGGCAGCCAGCACGCTCGCACGCTACAAACAGTTGCAGGCCGAAAAGAGCGTGAGCCCGCAGGAAATGGATGAGGTCACGCGTCGCGCACAGGGGGCAGCCGCACAGGTTGACGCGCTTAGAGCGCAGGCCAACGCCATGAAGGCGCAGCAAAGTGGAGCCCACGCCATGCTCGCCTATACACGTATTACCGCACCTTTTGCTGGCGTAATCACGGCGCGCATGGTCGATCCCGGCGCATTGGCATCACCCGGTGTGCCTTTATTGCAAATCGACAGCGCAGGACCACTACAACTGCAGACAAGCATTGACGAGTCCGCAATAACTGCCGTGCGAAAAGGAATGAAGATCGACATCTCAGTCGATGGCGCATCGGGTACTCCGTACTCCGGCGCTGTTGCAGAAATTGTTCCTGCTGCAGATCCTTCAAGTCACAGCTTCCTGGTAAAGATCGACCTTCTCGCGTCGAAAGATCTTCGCGCCGGAATGTATGCCAGCGCCGGATTCCCCAATGGAACAAAGCAGACGATTCTGGCTCCACGCTCTGCTATCGTTCAGCGCGGTTCTCTCTCCTGTGCCTATGCACTCGATTCTAACGAAATTGCGCAACTTCGCTACACAACTCTGGGCAACGCATACGGGAACAAAGTTGAAGTTCTAGCCGGAATCGCACCGGGAGAAAAGCTCGTTGACGATCCCGCAGACCGCGATCTGGCCGGCAAGCGCATAGAGGTCCAGCAATGATTGAGAACAATGGAATGCATAACCTCGGCGTAGCGGGGCGGCTTGCCAAGACGTTCCTGAACTCCAAGCTCACTCCCCTTTTCATTCTTGCCTCACTTGCGCTGGGCATATTCGCAGTCGCAATCATTCCTCGTGAAGAAGATCCGCAGATCCTGGTTCCGATGCTCGATATTGCCACCGCAATGCCCGGTGCCTCGCCTGCAGAGGTTGAAGAGCGCGTCACTCTTCCCATCGAGAAGTTGGTACACCAGATCTCAGGGGTTGAATATGTCTACTCAACTTCAGCCCCAGGCCAAAGTCTCGTCATCGTGCGCTTTCTGGTCGGCACCCCGCAGGAAGATGCGCTTATCAAGGTCTATAGCAAGCTCTACTCCAACTTCGATCAGATTCCGCCAGGCGTTTCGCAGCCCATCATCAAGGCACGCTCCATCGACGATGTTCCGATTCTTTCCGTAACGCTGTGGGGCGACCATTATGACGCATACCAACTTCGCGCCATTGGGGAGGAAGTCCACCACAATGTTGAGCAAATTCCCAACGTATCAGAAAGTACCGTCATTGGCGGCCAGCCGCGCTCCATGCGCGTCATACTCAACAGCACCAAGCTGAACGCCTACGGACTCTCACCCATGGCAGTAGTGGGCCACTTACAGACTGCAAACGCAAGTTTGCAGGCGGGCAGCTTTTCTGAGAACAACCGCGAAGTGCGTGTCGATGCCGGCAACCTCTTTACCAGCCGCAGCGATCTCGAGTCGGTTGTCGTAACTGTTAATCAAGGCCGACCAGTGTACTTGCGCGATGTTGCGGACCAGATACTCGATGGGCCTTCTGAGCCTGCGAACTACGTCCTGTTCGGAACAACCCCTGCCAGCGCCGGTGCAAATCGCGCGCCCCAGCAATATCCGGGTGTAACCGTCACGGTAGCCAAACGCAAAGGCACCAACGCCACCGATATTGCCAATGCCGTGCTCAAGCGGATCGACGAAATGAAAGGCGTGCAGATCCCGAACGATGTTCACCTGACGGTGACGCGCAACTACGGCGACACTGCAAAAGCCAAGTCGGACGAGTTACTCGAACATCTGTTGCTGGCCACTCTTTCAGTTACATTGCTCATCGCTTTGTTTCTGGGCTGGCGTGAGTCGGGCGTGGTGCTGCTCGCAATTCCGGTTACGCTTGCGCTCACCATGTCGATCTTCTATTTCCTCGGTTACACGATCAACCGGGTTACGTTGTTCGCACTCATTTTCTCCATCGGCATTCTGGTTGATGACGCGATCGTGGTGGTGGAAAACATAGTGCGCCATTTCCGCTTGGCTCAGAACCAGCATCGCTCCTGCAGCGAAGTTACGATCGAAGCTGTCGCCGAGGTCGGTAATCCCACCATCCTCGCAACCTTCGCGGTGATCGCCGCGGTTCTGCCAATGGCATTCGTGCGCGGGCTGATGGGTCCATACATGCGGCCAATCCCAGTGGGCGCATCCGCTGCAATGCTCTTCTCGCTGATGGTCGCTTTTGTAGTTTCGCCCTGGGCGGCAATGCGACTGCTGGGCAAGCACCTGGGCGGCGCACACCTGCTTGAGCCGGAACACGAGAACTGGCGCACGCGGCTTTACCGCAAGGTCATGTCGCCGCTCATCGCCTCAGGCCGAAACCGGATCGTCTTTTTTGCCGGCGTGATTGCTTTGCTGCTCATCTCCGTGGCTCTCGTTCCCTGGGGATTGGTCCGCGTAAAAATGCTGCCGTTCGACAACAAGAGCGAGTTGCAAGTTGTCATCAACATGCCCGACGGTACTCCGCTTGAACAAACACTGGCGGTAACTCAGGCGCTCGGCAATGAGTTGGCTCGTCAGCAAGGAGTACTAAATTATCAGCTGTATGCCGGCACCTCAGGCCCTTATAACTTCAACGGCCTGGTACGCCACTACTATATGCGGCGCATGTCGAATCAGGCGGATATCCAGGTAAATCTCTCGGACGCAAAAGATCGTCACGAGCAAAGCCATGCCATTGCCAAGCGCTTGCGGCCCGCGCTCGTTGCGATCGGCAATCAATATGGCGCTCGCATTCAGGTGAGCGAAGTACCGCCGGGACCACCAGTCATTCAGACCCTCGTCGCGGAAGTCTACGGTCCCGACCTGAACGGCCAGACCCGTGTGGCCCAGCAAATCAAAAACATCTTCCAGCACACCCCCGGAGTGGTCGACACGGACTGGTATGTTGAAGACCCGCAGCCGCGGCTTGCCGTGCGCGTGGATGCGGTGAAAGCTGCAGAGAACGGCATTGCCGTATCTGATGTCGCTCGTGCCATCACGCTGGCCACTTCCGGCATGCAGGTCGGCCTCCTGCACGATGATCGCGCGCGTGAGCCGATCCCGGCCGTCGTGCAATTCTCGCGTGCTGATCGCTCATCCGAGCAGGCTCTTGAAAATATCCGATTGCCCGGCACCAACGGCGCAATGGTTTCGCTGCGCGAATTAGTGACGATAGACCACGACTCAATTCAGCGCAGCATCTATCACAAGAACCTGCACAGAGTCGTTTATGTCACCGGCGATGTGGCCGGCTCTGAAGAGAGCCCGGTCTACGCAATCCTGAAAATGAATAAAGATCTGGACAACCTCAAGCTGCCTGGGGGCTATACGCTCATGCGACACAACGCGGAAATGCCGGAGTCCACCGACCATTACTCGATGAAATGGGATGGTGAGTGGCACATCACCATTGAGGTGTTCCGCGATCTCGGTCTGGCGTTTGCCGCCGTGCTCATCCTTATCTACGTGATCGTAGTCGGCTGGTTCCGCTCCTTTGCCGTGCCGCTCATCATCATGGCTCCAATTCCGCTTACACTCGTTGGCATTCTTCCGGCGCACGCGCTGATGGGGGCGTTCTTCACCGCCACCTCAATGATTGGCTTTATCGCCGGAGCTGGAATCATCGTGCGAAACTCCATCATCCTCGTCGATTTCATCGAGCTCCGCAGGCGGCAGGGAGCTCCGCTGAACGAAGCCGTAATTGATGCGGGAGCGATCCGTTTCCGTCCCATGCTGCTCACAGCTGCCGCGGTTGTTGTCGGAGCCAGCGTTATCCTCACCGATCCAATCTTTCAGGGCCTTGCAGTCTCGCTTATCGCCGGGGCCGTGGCTTCTACCTTCCTGTCGTGGCCAACGATTCCCATCCTCTATTACATGCTCCATGTAAACGCAGAAGCTCCGGTGACGTGTGCATCGGAAACTCTTGAAGGAGTTAGTCAATGAACGTCGAACGCGCTCTCCGTCTGCTGGCAGGAGTTATGGTGCTCCTCTCGGTCGCTCTCACTTATTTTGTCTCCCCATATTGGATGTGGCTGACCGTCTTTATCGGTCTCAACCTGTTGCAGTCAGCATTCACCAATTGGTGCCCTGCAGTGGCTATCTTCCGTGCTTTTGGTTTGAAAGATGCCGGCTGTCTCCATCGGCAACAGACTGAAATGGGTCGCATCAGGGGCGCTTAGCCTTGCCCCCGTTCTGCAGGAATCGTGACGGATAGCAAGAGAGTACGCCGGATCGCGATGCTTGGCTGGAGCCCCTGATATGGAGAGAGTTGAAGGGCCATTTCCTTGAATCTCGTCTCAGCCACCAAACCGCTGCTACCGAAGCTGTGTCTACACATTTTCGAACAGTGCGTAACCAGAATACCGGGATGTACTCAATGGCTCGTTCAAGGAACCGTGCTCCCAAACCAGTACGGGACAATAGATCCGGCTCCCGCCGACAACGGGGTGCATCCAGCAGTGGTGATCGACTGAAAGATGAGGTCTATCGCCAGATGTACCTGCTGGAAACCCATCGTCCCGGTTCGGAGATCAGTCTCGCTATTGCGCTGCTGCGCACGATTGTGCAAGCCGACACGCTTACCGATCGCAAAGAGATCTATCGATGGCTGCGGACCATCTGCCCGATTGGATTACAGATGCTCGAAGATTCGTCAGCAGCGGCCAGACACATCTCGCCAGACGCTCGCGCATAACCATTTCAAGCTGCATGCGAGCCGATGGAATTGCTTACGTATGATGGACCCACATCCACTCCCACTTCGCGGTTTAGCACTCCGGCCAGGCACATAAGCACCTCCGAAGCACATGCAGGACACTTCTCCGCACAATTTCCAACTGCATTGCAGTCTTGGCACAGATAGGCATACCCCAACGGGATGTGCTGCATATTGGCGAATGGCTTGCGTTCATTTGCGGCCTTGCCCGAGCGTGAAAAGAACGATCCAGAGAATGCCGTATGCATTTCCTTTTCCCCTCCCTGTTACGCCGAATAGATTCGAACCGGTATGAGCTGTTCACCCGCCAGAAATGAAGGTCTGCAGATTCGACCTGAATCCCTCATTGGCAATTCAAAATCTACGCCGGTTGAACCAAAGGAACAATGCCGCTTTCGGCCAGAAAGCTCCTCCCATTAAGTGCTCATCATCGCCAATTCGGTAACCACAGAAGTGGTTACTCTCATGCATCCATCACGCCGGCCAAAACGGTTTCGCAGCACCTCTAAGCCCGCCTGATTTCCGGCATCTTATTGACGCTGGGGACTTAGAATTAATGCGAGGTGGGCACCATGATCTATAGCAAGCAATCATCCAGAACTCCTGAAGAAGTGGGAAAGAGACTTGAGGAATCCGCCGCCCGACACAAATTCGGCATCCTGCATATTCACGATCTCAGGGCGACTCTGGAATCCAAGGGCATTCAGCTTGGATCGGAATGCAGAGTCTACGACGTCTGCAATCCCCAAGCCGCGACAAAAGCGCTACATGCAGATATGAGGGTATCTACAGTTCTTCCTTGTCGCATATCGGTGTTCAGCAGGGATGGTGGGTGCATCATATCCACAGTCAAGCCGACAACATTGTTCGCGACAACTGGCCTGGAGGGATCGGAGTCCCTGGCTGCTGAAGTTGAAACGGAAATCCTTGCCATTATCGACGAGACCGTGTAGCGGCTGATCAACGAAAGGTGCCCCCTAGCCCTATTACAACTACATGAAAGATGTGCTGCTTGGGCAACCAGAAATCGAGATCAGTTCTAACCCAGTCCTGATGCCACCATCTTCCATTTGCCGCCGTTGAAGAACTGTGGCGACCTCGCGAAGGCGTGGTCTCTGAGGGACTGCGAAGTTTGCATTGAGTTTTCTTCGCTCAATGCGCCTCGTAGTGACTTTTGTCACGGCGATCACTGCATCCAGCGTGTAGTGTGGGTGCAGTAAGAGATCAATCAATAGAACAGGAGCAATCTTCCCCAATGGAAAAGCAAACTGAAGAACTGGACCTGCGCCACGTAGAGCGCTTCCAACGCCATCCGCTGGTATTTGCGAAATTCGATGCTCTCGCAACCGGAGAGTCATTCGTGCTGATCAACGATCACGATCCGGTTCCCTTGCACGGACAAATGGAAGCGATGCGCCCGCACCAGCTCACATGGGAATACATCGAGCGGGGGCCAGAGATCTTTCGCATTCGGGTTAGCCGTATCGCGTCGTTGAATGGCGCTGAGACTTCTCCAAACGCTGTACCGCAGTCGTTGTGGGGAATCCAGAAATCGAAATAAGCGCGGAGCCTGGCCTAGTGCGCCACCGTCTGAGCCGGATTGAAGTTGCTGCGTGAGTGAGTCTTACGACTGCAGCGGATGTATATTTCGTGAATACCGTATCCATCCGCTCTTCGCAAACGGACTTTTGCCACTGCTCCTCGGAGGCAGGTTAACCTACGCTGGATTCGGGAGGTTGCCGATTATGGCATTCGTCATTGCTGAGCCCTGCATCGGAACCAAAGACACTGCTTGTGTAGATGCCTGCCCCGTGGATTGCATTCATCCGAGGAAGGACGAACCAACATTTGGGACGGAACCGCAACTCTACATCGATCCGGTGGAATGTATTGACTGTGGCGCCTGCGTACCGGCATGCCCCGTGTCCGCGATCTATGCTGCCGATGACTTGCCCGAGAAATGGAAGCACTTTGCGGAAATCAATGCCACGCACTACGGGCGCTAACCGTCCAATATCGAAGGGCCATCCAGCCAGAACCCAATCGATGGGAACGACGGCGAGCGCCGATGAAGTCGTCGAGTTTCGAGTTGCGTGCGGTTCAGCGCCGTGCTGATTCCCTCCATCCCGGAGATAGAGCATCTGTTACGTTTAGTAGTCTGATTGTTCCATAGCATACGTCCTCCCGTCGCATTACGCTTGACCTGTCAATTGAAAAGGGAGAGGCTCGATGGAACTAGCAAATCACCAATTCCTGAACAACTCGTCGCAAGGCGTGGCCGTGCCAACGCAACCGATCCAGATTTCTTTAGACGATGAAACCGAAGCTCTGCGCAACAATCCGGAATGGTTGAGCGGCATCGCACGTAAAAACCTGATTCACCACCCCAATTTCCAAATGACTCTGCGCAGGATGAAGCCCAACACGCGTATTCCAGACCATTACAATCCTGGGCGTATCTGCGTGCAGATCCTATTCGGTCATATTCGGATGCATGCTGACGGTAAGACATTCGATCTCCGCCGCAGTCAATGTCTGGTGCTTGATTGCGCCGTCGTACACGACGTAGAAGCGATCGAGGAGAGTGCTTTTCTGCTTACGGTCGCACGAAGCGAAGCGGGCACAAACTAAGGCGGCATCACTCGACGGCCCATATGCAGAAGCCTTTTCCTCGGCGAAGGAGTTCCTCTGCAATATCCTGACTGAACAACTCGTGGAGCCACGATACAGATTGCCGGCCAACCACCACCGTGTGGCAGTGGCACTCAGTTGCCATCCTGAGCAGCCTGTCGGCCGTCTCTTCTGCTTCGCCTGGTTCGCAGAACAACATTTGGACTGCTGAGCCAGCGATTCCTGAGTTCGTCAATAGCCTCCCAGCTTGATCGAGGCTCTTCTGTGCTCGCTTCTTGGCGGCTGCGATCCATCGATCCTGTTCTTCTCTCATGGCAAGATCCAACCGCCGCTCCTGCACCGCGTTACTGGAACCGCCATGTTCCTGAAGTGCCGGCGGAAATGGAGGAAGGACATGTACAAGACAAATATGAAATTGCCTGCGCCCTCCGGCAAATTGAGCCACGTACCCGACGGCACGAAGCGCAATTTCCGAGTCGTCAAGGACGAGAAGAATCCGCGAATCTTTTGTGCTACTAGTCGCCTTCGCTTCTGCATTCATTGGAAACTCCCAACCTGAAGTACTAGACAGATGGATCCTGAAGAAAACCAACCCGCTCATAGACGGCTGCAAGAGTTCGTATTGCGGTCGCCTGGGCCTGATACGAACCCTCCAGAAGTATTCGTTCAACATACCTTCGCTCATGGTTCAGCTGCTCATACCGCTCACGAAAAGGCCGCAAATACTCAACCAGATTGTCGGCAAGGGCGGCTTTGAAATTCGCATAAGTCTTTCCGGAAAATGTGCTTTCGATGTGTTCGGGACTCACACCGTTCACAAGCGCGTAGATCGCGATCAAATTGCTGATCCCCGGTTTGTCCGCAGATGATCGAACTTCGCGCCCCGAGTCGGTTGTCGCAGAGGAAATCTTTGAACGGATTGCATCCGGAGAATCAATCAGGCGAATCAACCCTCCTGGGGACTTCGCGGACTTCGACATCTTCTTCCGTGGATCACGGAGGTCCATAATGCGAGCCCCTTGAGCGGCAATCAGTGGTTCCGGCACATGAAATGTCCCCGGATGTCGGGCATTGAAGCGCTGTGCGAGAGTGCGCGTTAATTCAAGATGCTGCCGTTGATCGTCACCAATCGGTACGCGGTCAGCCTGGTAGAGCAGTATGTCGGCAGCCTGCAGTACCGGATAGGCGAACAACCCCGCGGTAGCAGCAGATTCACCTCCACCAACCGTCTTATCTTTGAACTGGGCCATCCGCCGCAGTTCTCCCATTGACGTAAAGCAGTTCAGGACCCACGCAAGTTCCGTGTGTTGTGGAACCCGCGATTGGATAAGGAAGACGGATCGCGCAGGGTCGATTCCGATCGCCAACAGAAGTGCAGCTGTGTTCACGATCCGTTCGCGCAACTTCGCTGGGTCTTGCGGGGTGGTTATCGCGTGCAGATCGGCCACCATAAAGAAACACTCTGCCTTCGACTGCAGCGCGACCCAATGCCTCAAAGCCCCGAGGTAATTGCCGACGTGGAGTTCGCCGGTCGGCTGAATTCCCGAGACAATGCGCGTCACGTAATATCGCTTTCTGGCCGAGCGGCAGCCTCGATGTGGTCGGCGATCGACCGAAGTGAAGTCAGTGGCCGCACCGGGGTGACGGCCCCTAGCTCCTCACGGACAATGCTGAAATCATGCGGCCACGCAATCGTGATCAGAAGTGCGCTTTCGTCGACTGCTTCAACCTCGTGTTCCAGGTTAGGATCGAGCGAAAGCGAGTGGCCGGCAGGTACTTCGGTGATCTCGCCCGAGATGCGAGCCCGGATATGTCCGCCAAGGACCTGGATGAGAACGGTTCCGCGCGCATGATGTTTGTGCAGGCGCGCGCCGGCTCTCATCGTCGTAAGAATCACACGAAGATCACCATGCTTCACTAGCGTACGGGAATTACGTCCCTCGGACCACGCACCCTCGTGCCGGAGCTGTTCGGCCATCCTCATCAGATCGAGATCCAGTGCAGGCCCGCTTGTCGCCCGGGGAAGGCGTATGCCCTCGCGGCAACAGTTATGGTTACTGCCCTGGCTTGATTTGTGGTTGGTGTGGTGACATTGCTGACCGTCCCCATTTCAACTTACTCCTTCCTCTCGGATAGCATGTTGTCGTCGTTCGCACGGGCGAGCATTGTCACACCGCAATCTATGGGGGCTCGGTACACAGTTGTTGAACTCACTTACGCCATATCGACTTGTTTGGGTGGTGCAACGTTATCCATACAGCGATGGATTGCACCGCTGAACCTCTCCACGGCATGCCGTGCTTCGGCCCCCTTCATTGAGTCGATTAGATTCAGCGAATCTGCCAGCGAGTTTTTGTCCTCTTCCGACAATACCTTCTCGGCCATCGGCAGGAGGAGGTACTCTTCTTTCCAGATGTGATCCGGGAAGAACTCTGCCAGCGCCTGGAGGGTACTGGCCAGAGTTTCACGGACTGCTCCACCGCTTTCAACGTATGCGTTCACAGCCGATGTGAGTTGGTCGACAAGCGTTTGACGTTTTTGGTTCTCGTAATTGATCACAACGATTGGGCATGCCGCAGTGGGGACGCCCTTGTCGTGCAACACGGAGAGGAGCGCCTCCTCTGCCTGACGGTGATACCGATTACCATATTTCCGGAAGAAATCAACGATGCTCTCGAGAACGTCGATTGGAACCTTCGTTCCGCCACGCAATACCTCGGCACATACGCCGCAGGCACTCGCCACCTCTTCAATCACGCGGTGCTCATGTTCCAGGGTTTCAGTCGCTTTCATATGTTGCTCCTTCTCGAATGATTGCCTGATACATATTTCTGCTCCGATGGCGCAGGCAGAACAATGGACGATCCGTACTATTCAAGCAGCCGGAAATACCGGTAAGCCGCGACTGGAGACGGTTGGAAGGATACGTCGTTCGCACGGCAGCAGCTTTCGAATGCCACGCGGCAACCGCTGCGCATGATCCTTATACCGAAAGAAAAGACTCAGAAGCTAACGGGCTGCCGTGCGGTTGAGCTCGCCGATGCAGTAGCGTGAGAGCACAACCTGCAGTCCGGAGCCGCAGTATTGCTGCGCCTCGAGACCGAGGCGGATTTGCTTAAGCCGGAGTTCCAATCTCTTATCATTCACGAGGAGGACGTCAGCATCACGGGTTCTTGGAGGGGAGTGCTACTCTTCTCCTGGCCGGATAATGTGACGATCTGCTCGTGTGTGAGCCCACATTTATTGCAGATGTCCGCCGCGGCCCAAGGATTGTCGTTGCCATTCTCGGCCAGTGCGGCAATGAACCTGCGTGGCTCGCCGAGGTCGCTCCAGCCAACCTCACCGCAACTTGCGACAAGAAGCCTTTCCGTGCTCAGGGCGAGCACCTGGCGGGAAAAGTCGGAGGGTGCAAATTGATTTAGTTCGTCATAGATGGCCTGCATTTCCCGCTCCTCAGATTCCATCGTTCTATTCGGAAGCGCCGCCTCGAATATTTCGAAGAGACCGGGTGCGGTGTGCCGGATCATTTCGAGAAACCCAGCCGCGCTGCCAATCATCACGAACGTGTTCCAAAGGCAACCTTGCGCCAATAGCGCCCTCGCTGTTTCCAGAGGAGGCTTCTCCCAGAAGCGACGTACCGGGGCAAACTCGCGGCCAAATCCAGCCAGGGTAACGGACCCAGGCTCAATCCATCCATACTCCGTTTCCGGGCGTTCGGCGCCAGCGCCAAGCAGAATTACCGAATCAGGTTTTTTCTCGGCGAGGACGAAGCTGCGTTCGATGGTGGACATGAAAGCAGCCTCGTTTCCAAAGTAGTGATCGGAGGGGAAAAAAGCGACCAGGGCGCTTTCGTCTGCGCGGAAGAGATGCAACAGGCTCCAGAGGATCGCGGGGAGAGTTCCCTGATTATGCGGCTGAACAATTTTCTGGAACCCGGGAATGCATTCCAGCGCTTCCTTGTAGAATCGCTCATGCTTCTTCGTCAGGACGAAGAGGACGTGATCAGGATCGATCGTCCTGGCAATTCTCTTGCGCGTTTGGGCCAGCAGCGTCTTTCCCCCGAGCAATGGGCAGAACTGCTTTGGCCGATTGTCCCCGCATGCCAGGCGCGTGAGAGGTTGCAAGCGTGTTCCATCGCCGCCCGCGAGAATGACGCCCCAGCGTTGCCGCGTACTGCTGGATTGCACTTTGTTTTGTACCTCTCTGCTGCTATCTGGCTGAATCATCGTTTCTCCTCAGGTGTGAATTTCCTTTGCGCATGCCTATGCCCGCAATAGAGTTGCCGTCCTCTCGATGTTCTCGAGCTTCAGCCTGGATAATTGCATCACCATTCTTCCGACAGATCTATTCTCGAATACGGTCTGGGTCGCAATAAATGGATCAAGCATCCCGGTAAGCAGTACATGTGTCATGGACATCTTCGAAGCAAGCAAAGCTAAAATCGGATAAGTTAGAGGCTCGCGTCAGCTACATCTGGCGCCAGCGAGCCATTAGGTAAACGCATATGGGAATCACAACGGCCGAGCGCATCCAGCCTGTACCGGATACAGGGCGCAACATCATGGAGGATTTTCGCCGATGGGGATATCTTCAAGCGAAGCTCGATCCCTTAGACCAGTACCTGCAACCCCAGATACTTCCGGAGCTTGAGGTTACGGGCCCGCTTGCCGATAAGGCCCGGCACCTTTATTGCGGAACCATTGGAATCGAATTCACACATATCGCCGATGGCGCAAAGCGCCGGTGGATTGAAGAGCGGTTCGAGCGTGAAGAGCCGACGCCGAACCAGAGGCACATTCTCGATCTCCTGGTTCGCGCAGATATCTTCGAGCAAGTTCTTCAAGCTCGGTATCCCGGCACAAAGAGATTCTCGCTGGAGGGCGTTTCAGCGCTCATTCCGTTCCTCGACACTCTGCTACACTGTGCGGCCGAGCGCGGCATGACCCAGGCCGTTTTGGCCATGAGCCATCGCGGACGCCTGAATGTGATGGCAAACATCATCGGCATTGCGCCTGCCGCGATCTTTTCCAAGTTCGAGGATATCGATCCGCGCAGCGTGCTCGGCAGCGGAGACGTGAAATACCATCTTGGTGCAACCGGCCATTGGAAGGATCTCGGCGTCAATAGAACGGTCGATCTGCACCTGGTGTCGAATCCCAGCCACCTTGAGGCAGTCGATCCGGTTGCCATGGGCCGCACCCGCGCTAAACAGGTCCGATTTGGCAGCCAAGGCGAGGACCACGTGCTAGCTGTATTGATCCACGGTGATGCCGCCCTCGCCGGACAGGGGATTTGCGCCGAGGCGCTCAATCTTGCGTCGGTCGATGGATTCTCGATAGGAGGCAGCATCCATGTTATCGTGAACAATCTGATCGGCTTTACTGCCGGGCCCGACGAATCGAACTCGTCGCTCTTTGCTTCCGATGTAGCAAAGCGTCTTTCTATTCCCGTGCTGCATGTGAATGCCGAGGATCCCGACGCAGTTGTCCGAGCAGCGAAGTTTGCCGCCGACTACCGCTACACCTTTCATAGCGACGTGCTCGTGGACCTGATTGGGTATCGGCGCTACGGTCACAGTGAAATTGACGATCCCACAATCACGCAGCCTATACGCTACGCGCGCATCAAGGATCATCCTCAGCTGTATAGAATCTATGCGGGGCAAATTGGAGTTGATCCCTCCACGCTAGTGGACGAATTTCAATCTGCGATGGCCACTGAGCAAGCTGTCGCCAGCCGGTTGAAAAAGCCATCTCCGCTTGCCACTTTGCCCGCATACTGGGGCTCTTATCACGGAGGCTGTTACAAAATTGAGGACGAGTCAGACACCGGCATTCCTCCCGAGCGTCTGCGCGAGATCAGCGAAGGATTAACCGCCTATCCTGATGACTTTCACATTCACCCCAAGATTAAGAAGCTCCTCGAACAAAGGGCAGAGATGGGACGCGGAAAGCGGGCGATCGACTATGCGATGGCTGAGGCTCTTGCATTCGGATCGCTCCTTCTCGATGGAACGCCCGTGCGGTTGAGCGGCCAGGACAGCCGGCGTGGTACGTTCAGTCAGCGCCACAGTGTGCTCGTCGATACCGAGACCGAAAAACCCTACATTCCATTGGCCAATCTGGCGCCGGATCAAGCGCGATTTGAAGTCTACAACTCGATCCTCTCGGAAGCCGCAGTGCTCGGATTTGAATATGGGTTCAGCCGCGATTATCCGGAGACGCTCGTTCTGTGGGAAGCGCAGTTCGGGGACTTCGCAAACGGCGCGCAGGTGATCATCGATCAGTTCATCGCGGCCGGTGAGGAGAAGTGGGATCTGCTCAGCGGGCTGGTGCTACTGCTGCCCCATGGTTACGAGGGACAGGGGCCGGAGCACTCGAGCGCTCGCATCGAGCGCTATCTGCAACTGGCCGCGCGCGATAACATTCAGATCTGCCAGCCTTCCACAGCGGCTCAGTATTTTCATCTCCTGCGCCGGCAGGCACTACGCTCCTGGCGCAAGCCTCTGATTGTCTTCACTCCGAAGAGCATGCTGCGGCACCCCGATGCGGCATCACGTTTAGAAGACTTCGCGCTACCGAGATTTCAGAAGGTCTTGTTGGAAACAGAGGTCAAGAATCCGAAGCGCCTACTCTTCTGCACCGGCAAAATCGGACACGAACTGCGGGTGGAACGTACCCGTCGTAAGGATTCGAAAACTGGGATTCTGTTCATAGAGCAACTCTACCCATGGCCGGCTGCCGAAATCGCAGCGGTACTGGACCGTTATCCCAAGGCGCATGAAGTCGTGTGGGTACAGGAGGAGCCGGCCAATATGGGGGCGCTTTCGTTCGTCGTGCCGCGCCTGAGGCGGCTAGCTCGCGGACGCCAGGTGCACTCTGTGAAACGATCGGCTGCTGCCAGCCCCGCCACCGGTTCCGCTAAGGCGCACGCACTCGAACAAAAGACATTGCTGGCCGCGAGCTTCGGCGGTGAGTTCAAAGCGTCAGACCAGAAGCTTCAATAATTTAAGCCCAATTGCAGATGGGTCGCCTCTGCCATCCGCTGCGTCGCCCGGGGTGGATCGAACACCACCTGCACACGGACCTGGCGCACGGTTGGAAGGCTGGAGCGTTTCCGCTCAACGTCTGGCTTAAGCACCTGGCTCATTCCGCACCCTGGCACCGACATGGTCATGGCGATCTGGATCTCGCGGACGCCGTCGCTCTCTGTATTCTCGCAGGAATATACGATTCTCTTCTTCATTCCCTCTATTCAGTTGGTGTGGCTTTGTGCTGTGCTGCAGGATAAGTGATGCGATCTCCAGCCACGCATGCCCATGGCGTAAGCGTGTGTGGACGCGTCCTGTTGTCGCCTGTAATCTCGTCCACCTGAAGTCCGCGAACAACGAGCGCATCCGCGATCAAGGAGCGATGACAGCGCCAGGGCACGGCCTCCGCACACATGATTGCCGTCCGCCGGCCGCGTGCCAGACGGATCAATTCCCCGAGGGCAGCGTCAAACTCCGGGGTTTGCATATAGTCGGCATAGCCGCGGAAACTGGCGTTTCGCCAAGCGGTATTGATCGAGTCGCGCCGTGCATGTCTCAAACCGCCAAGGGGAGGCATATGGACGTATTCGATACCGGCCAGGTTAAGAGACACAGCCAATTGATCTTGGTTGAACTGCGGGTTGTGTCGCGAGCGAGGGATGGTTCTTACGTCGACCAGCCGCCGGATACCCTGAGCCTGGAGAAGTGCGATAAAGTCGTCCACGGGCCGCGTAGAGTGGCCAACCGTCCAAACCGTGACGCAGCGGCTCCTTCCTTTTGACTTATCGTCACTTGGGCCCCGGCTCGCTTTCATTCCGTCCTCGCGGGAACGACTTGATGCAACACTTCGCCGCCCTGAATTACGGGGCTGCTGGGCGGCGGCTTCTCTGCTTCTGACCACGCGCCTTCTGTTCAGTTTCATTCCTCGATCCTTCGGCATAGTCGTTGCTTTCCCCAACCCTTCGTTGAACGGGATTGTAGGTTCCGGGAACGGTCCGAAAGCCGATTGCCAGCCGGTTCTATCCGTTGATTGCAATAATTGCGGGGGGTGAGATCGACCAATTCTTTCTCGCCGAAGTGGAGGTGAGCCTGTTCGAAGACGGACGCCAACACATGTCCTTCGCCAACCTTCGTCACCGCTTCGGTCCAGGCAAGTGCCGCACGCCCACGCTCGGTAAAGAATGGCGCCTCATCCCACGCGACCAGCGCGTACCCACTATGCATTATCAGAACTTTCGTCGCAGACCGCAGGATGACTTCTGTCTCTCCCGCTGGTACAAATCGCCTATTGTTAGGCAGCAACTTGTGGGAGAGCATGGTTATTGGGCGTGGGTAGATCAATCCAGGGCCGAAGGAGAAGAGGCGTGACACCTACCGTACAACACGAGTTTCTGGCGCGGCTAGGGGATCGCCAGGAGATCGCCGAAGGCACAATTGCCTGCCGGCTCGAGAAGCCTCCCGACTTCGTCTTTAAGCCAGGCCAGTTCATCGAAGTCGCTCTTCTGAATCCACCTGAAACGGATGCCGAGGGCAATTCGCGCGCATTTTCGATTGCGAGTGCACCGCGGGAAGACTTTCTACTGGTGGCCACCAGGTTGCGCGATTCCGCTTTCAAGAGGGTGCTGTCCCACACTTCACAAGGGACCCAAATCAAAATCGACGGTCCCTTTGGCGATCTGCGGCTTCATAATGACAGTTCCCGCGCAGCGGTGATGCTGTGCGGCGGAATCGGCGTTACGCCTTTCCGGAGCATCATACTGAATGCGACCCAGAACAAACTACCTCATCATCTCTTTCTCTTCTATTCAAACCGCAGGCCTGAGGATGCGCCATTTCTTGAGGAGTTGCAGGCACTCGAAAAGCAGAACCCTAACTTCAAGCTGATCGCCTGCATGACGGGAATGGAGAAGTCTCGACAGCCGTGGGATGGAGAGCGGGAGAAGATCGGCCGCGAGATTCTCGAGAAGCATTTGGGTGGACTCCCATCCGCAATTTACTACGTCACCGGGCCTCCTGGCTTCGTTGCTGGGATGCGTGCGATGCTCGCAGATTCCGGAATCGATGACGACAATGTTCGCACGGAGGAGTTCGGCGGTTATTGAATTGAACGACATGTAAATCTTCCGGCTGCTTGCGACGGTTCCCTGCAAGCCGCACGACATAGTGGATGCGTTGCATGCAGTTTGAACGATCTTGTTCTCCAGGATGCTGGAGATGCTTTTGCACGTTTTATTCAATTGACCGGAAGAGCCAATCTTCGACACGAGACCTTTCCCCATGGATCACGCGACACGGGTTTACGAAAACATATTTGAAATGATGCCGAGCGAGGAGAACCCCACGCCCCTTGTGCGGATAAACCGGCTGAATCCTTACCCCGAGTTCCCACTCTATGCAAAGCTCGAGTGGATGAACCCCTTCGGCTCGGTGAAGGACCGTGCCGCGTGGGCATTGCTGCGCGATCTGGAGCAACGCGGCGAGTTGGGTAATGGACGCGGTCTGGTCGAACCGACTTCGGGCAACACCGGTATCAGCCTTGCGGCGCTGGCACGGGCGCGGGGGCATCGAATGCTGGCCATCGTGCCGAACAAGGTTCCGCACGAAAAGAAAGTACTTCTGAAGATCGTCGGCGCGGAATTGGATATCGTTTCCGATGAATTGTGCCCCGCACCCGGTCTCGGCGACGGGTCGATCAACCTCGCCAAGACATACGCAAAAGCGCAGAGCCACAAGTACGTGATGCCGAACCAATATGAAAATGAGAAGAATGTCGAGGCCCATGTGAAAACGACGGGCCCGGAAATCTGGAAGCAGACCGAAGGCCGCATCACGCATCTGTTCACCTCCCTGGGAACCTGCGGCACGGTGACGGGGATCGGCAGATTTCTGCGCAGTAAAAACTCGAAAATCAGGATTATTGCCGTCCAGCCGACGGAAGGTCACGACGTGCCCGGGCTGCGCAATGTTTCGCAACTCAAGGTTTCCAAGCTCTTCGATCCTTCGCTGATCGACGATATTCTCGAAATCGATTTCAATCTCGCCTATACCCGCGCATTGGAACTATGCCAGAACGAAGGATTATTGGCTGGCCCAAGTTCGGGGCTGATTTTGGAAGGCGCCCTGCAAATCGTGGCCCGCGACCAGCGCGGATACGGAGTGATGATCTTTCCAGACAACATTTTCAAATACACCTCCAACATGACGAAACACATCCCCGCGCTCGAACCACAGGAGACAAAGGCGACAATATGACGACAAATCATTACTCAAATCCCGAAATCCTGGTCGAAACCGACTGGGTCAAGCAGAACCTCGGCAAGCCGGGTATTCGGCTCGTCGAGGTTGATGTGGACACCAAGTCCTACGATGCGGGCCACATTCCCGGCGCCGTGGGCTTCAATTGGCAGAGCCAGCTTCAGGATCAGGTTCGCCGGGACATTGTCAGCAAGCAAGAGTTCGAGCGGCTGATGAGCGAAGCGGGTATTTCCCCAAGCGATACGGTAATTCTGTATGGAGACAACAACAATTGGTTTGCCGCATACGGCTTTTGGTTGTTCAAGCTATATGGACACAAAGACGTGCGCCTGATGAACGGCGGCCGGGTGAAGTGGCTGAACGAGGCGGATAAGGAACTGACGCCCGACAAGCCGAAGATCACGCCTACGAAGTACCAGGCAGGCGAGGCCGATCTGAGCCTGCGGGCTTTATTGCCCGAGGTGATGAAGGCGCAATCGGACAACCAACACAACCTGGTGGACGTGCGCGGCCCCGACGAATACACCGGCAAGGTCATCGCACCCCCAGGTATGACGGAGACGGCCCAACGTGGCGGCCACATTCCGGGCGCAAAAAGCATTCCGTGGAGCACAGCCATTAACCAGGACGGGACGTTCAAATCCGCCGACGACCTGCGCAAGATCTATTTCTCGAATGGCGGCGTTGATCCCGGCAAGGACACCATCGCTTATTGCCGCATTGGCGAGCGCTCAAGCCACACCTGGGTCGTACTCAAATATCTTCTCGGCCTGCCCAACGTAAAAAACTATGACGGCAGTTGGACAGAGTACGGCAGCATCGTCGGTGCGCCGATTGAAAAGTGAAAGTAGTCTGGTATGCAAAAGGTGAGAAGTCACACACTTGAGCCAAATAGAGGCAAAGCTCGAAACAAGCACGTCGATTGCTGAATCCAGACCGGAGGGAGGAACCGAGGAATGCTAGAAACAAGAACAAAGACGAAGATTCTCGTAGACGGCGGCGATCCCGCGGAGACGAGCAAGATAAAGGGGCTACTTGGTTTCGTGGATGGTCAAACGACCAATCCATCGCTCATTGCGAAGAATCCAAAGATCCGAAAGCTTATCGCCTCTGGCCACCGACTGAGCAGGCAGGAGGAGAACGAGGAGTACAAGAACATCGTTCGGCAAATCTCCCCCCTTGTCGGCGACGCTGGCGTGTCGATTGAAGTGTTCGCCGATCTCGACACCAAGGCGGAACAGATGCTCGCCCAGGGTAAGGACATGTTCTCCTGGATACCCAACGCGTATATAAAGTACCCGTGCACGCACGAGGGTCTGCGCGCGGCGCAGATGTCGGTGCGCGACAGCATCCGCGTCAACATAACCTTGTGCTTCTCGCAGGACCAGGCTGCCGCCGTCTACGGCGCGACGAAAGACACGGCAGCACCAGTCTATGTCTCCCCCTTCGTGGGAAGACTCGACGACCGCGGCGATAACGGGATGGATCTGATCAAAAACATTCGGAAGATGTATGACTCGGGTGACGGACACGTCCATATCCTCGCTGCGAGTATCCGGAACCTCGATCATCTGTTGGCTTCGTTTGCATTTGGAGCCGATCTTGTTACCGTGCCGGCGAAGATTCTTGAGGACTGGGCGGCAAAGGGGTTTCCTCTTCCTGAACAAGACTTCACCTACAACGACAAAACATCGGACGGAGGCTCGCTTAAACCGATCCCGTACAAATCCTTGGATCTGAACAAGTCATGGGAGAATTTTGATATTGCGCATGAACTCACGACCAAAGGGATCCGGAAATTCGTTGACGATTACCAAAGCACGCTGAAGAAGATTGCGTAGAGACGGACTCGCAGCTGCCCACTGAGCGCCTCCGATAAAGAACTGCCGCCGAGTCTCCGGAGAATAGCTCCCTTCGAAGGCAGACATGAGCCCGTCCAATCCACCAATGCGCGTTGCTCGTGTGCAGTGACCGTCATCGTTCCTCCTAGGACGATGTATCCTCTTTCATCAGGTCGATAGCAAGGGCTGAGTGCGCGACGGCACCCCCGGCCCGCATCTCGGCGGCCACCCAGATGGCCTCCATGATCTCCTTGTCGGTCGCTCCCTTTGAAAGAGCGCTTTTAGTGTGCGCGCGGATGCAATACGGGCATTGCGTTACATGGGCGACGGCAACCGCTATGAGGTCCTTTGTCTTCGCGGGCAGTGCGCCGTCGGCAAAGACCTGCCGGCTGAAAGCACGCCAGGCGTTGAGTGTTTCCGGAGTGAGCTGTTCGCGTTTCTTTGCGATTTCGAGCGTTGCAGCGGGATAAAGCGAGTTTTCCATTATTCAAACTCCTCTGTTCAGAAGATGCTGCCGAGCGCAGATCGAATCAGGTGAAGCAATGGCGCGGGAAAGACTCCAAACCAAATCAGAAATACCGTGAGCACCGCCAGGACGACCGATACGGCCGGCGAGCGGTGCGGCAGAGGCTCAAGCGCCGAACTCTCCGAGACCGGCTGATGAAACAACGCCTCGACTACCCGCAGATAGTAGAAGAGACCGATGGTGCTCGAGACGACCAGGACGAGGATAAGCAACCAGGCCTGAGCGTCAGCACCTGCGGCCACAAGGTAAAACTTGGCCAGAAAACCTGCGGTAAGCGGAATGCCCGCTAGCGATAGGAGCAGCGCCGTAAAGACGAGAGCAAGACCTGGACGTCGCCAGAAGAGACCGCGGTAGTCGTCGAGTTGATCGGCATCTCGCTCGCCGCCGGAAAGCACGGTCACAACGCCAAACGCGCCAAGAATCATGATGAAATAGGCCACGAGATAAAAGGCCGCGGCGGTCACACCCAGGCGACTGCTCGCTTCAACCGCAACAATCAGGTAACCCATATGGGCAATCGAAGAGTAAGCGAGGATGCGCTTGATGTTGGTTGAGAACAGAGCCAGCAGATTGCCGGCCAGCATGGAGGCAATGGCAATGATGGAAAGTACGAGGAGAAGTCGGGGAAAACGATCGGCTCCCGACAGGTTGAAATAACGGAGAAGGAGCGCAAGCATCCCGCCCTTCGAGACAGTAGCCACAAACGCGCTGACGGGAGCCGGCGCACCCTCGTAGACATCCGGCGTCCACATGTGAAACGGCGCGAGGGCCAGTTTAAAACCGATCCCGACAAGAATCAGAACAGTGCCGGAAATCACGAGTTCCAGGGTCGATCCGCTTTGAGTACTGCTAAGGCGCTGCGCCACCGTTGCGAAATCCAGCGCGCCGATACCGGCGTAGACGAGGGCGATCCCGAAGGCCAGGAATGCGGAGGAAGACCCAGCTAGAATTAGGTATTTGATCCCTGCTTCGAGCGGCAGCGGACGGTCGCGGAGATAGGCGATCAATCCATACAGTGAAATACTCAGGATCTCGATGCCGAGAAAGAGCGAAGCAAAGTGGATGCTCGCAGCCAACACCATGGCGCCAAGTGTGGCGACCAGCAGCAAAACATAGAACTCCTCTTTGTTGCATTCCCGCGCGGCGAGATAACCGTAGGACAATAATGCAATGAAGAAACTGGCCGCGATCAGCAGACCCATGAAGAAGAATGCATACCGGTCCATGAGGAGCAATTGCGTTACCTGATTGGGCGGTGTAAAGAAAGTGGAGCAGAAGCCCGCTGCAAGCCCCGCAAGCGTGATTGTAAAGACGACAGCATGACTGCGGCGGACGGCAATCGCCAAGAGCACTAGAACAGAAGTTCCCGCAACGAGCAGGAGCGGCAGGAGCGAGATTAAGTGGATGCTATTCATCGCTCATCTCCAAAGTGCCGGACCATGGTTGGCTGCCTGCCTCAGGGTCTCAAAGACGGGCTGCGGATAGAGACCTAACCAGAGCAGAACAACCATCAAGACGCCTAATGTAAGCGCCTCGCGCGGCGCAAGGTCCGGCAATTGCCAGGAATGCTGATTAGGTCCTTGAAACGCGCACTGCACGAAGCGCAGCGCGTAAAAGGTTGCCGCAAGTACCCCGCATGCAGCTACCGCAGCCGCAGCGATGTGCACCTGGTAGGTTCCGATCAGAATGAGAAACTCGCCGATGAAATCGCCTAGCCCAGGCAGTCCCAGCGCGGCGAGCGCGAAGAAGAGAGCTACACCGCTTAACCGAGGCATCGTATCCCAGAGGCCGCCCATAGTGTCGATCTCACGCGACTGCACACGCTTTTCTATCGATCCGGCGACCAGGAAAAGCGCTCCGATGCTGATCGCATGGGCGATTATCGTCATAACCGCGCCGCGCAGTGCGAGCGAATTGCCAGCGAAAATCGCAAGCAGCACGAACCCAAGGTGGGCAATGCTGGCATAGGCAATAAGACGCATGAGATTGGTTTGGGAGAAGGCCAGAATTGCGCTATAAAGAATTCCAATCACGGCCAGCGCGATCATGATGGGGCTGATAGCATGCACCGCATCCGGAAAAAGCGGAAGGAGGAAGCGGATCATGGCATACGCCGATGTAGCGGCCATCAGGCTCGCCAGTACCAGGTTGGTCGCCGCGGAAGCTTCTGCGCATGCGTCTGGAAGCCAGGTATGGAATGGGAAAATGGGCAGCTTCACGGCAAAGGCGGCGAGGAAGCCGAGCATGATCCACATCGCTCGATGGGGACCGAGCGGTGTGCCGAGAAGATCCTGATACTCGAAGGTGTAGATTCCCGTTGCCTGGTGATGCGCAAAGTAGAGCGCCAGAAGGGCGATCAACATCAACAGCCCGCTGAGTTGCGTAAAGAGGAAGAACTTAGTGGCCGCATAGACCCGGCGCTCCCGTCCCCATACAGAGATAAGGAAGTACATGGGGACGAGCATCAGTTCCCATGCGAAATAGAACAGGAACAAATCAAGCGACAACAGGACACCGAGAATTCCGGCAATAATCAACAGCAAATTGAAGTGATAGAAGCCGACCGCCTTGGTGATCTCCGTCCACGAAACGACAACCGCGACTACTCCGAGAAAGAGCGTGAGCAGCAGGAGCAAGACACTCAGCCCATCCATCCCGAGATGAAAATGAATGCCAAACTGAGGAATCCAACTCCAATCCAGATCCTCGCGCCATCCCCTGTCGGCGATACTGCCCGGGCCGAAATCGCGCGCCGCTAGAAACAGCGCGAGGGCCAGGTCGAGAGTGACGGCGGAGAGCGCGATCAAGCGGCTGAACAACGGATGAAGGCGCCCGAGCGGCCAGGCAATAAGCCCACCGACAATGAGGATCGCAAGCAGCCAGCCGAGGATCATGAGAAGATCACCACTCCAATGAGAACGATCGTTCCCGCTGCAATAGCGGCCGCATACCAGCGCAGCCTCCCTGATTGAGTTCGGCTCATGCCTAGCCAGGCGATCTTGTTCACCCAAGCTATGCTGTCGTAAAAGCCGTCAATGAAATCGCCTTTACCAATATTTGCAATCCAGACCACCGGCCGCACGAAGAGCCGGTCATAAAGCCAATCCATCCCCCAATCCGAGAACCAGAAACGATGCAGGACACCTCCCGCAGGGCTTGAAGCCAGCGCTGTGGAATAGTCGCGCCTGCGCAGGAAGAACACGTACGCGACATACAGCCCCAGGAAAAAGACCAGAGTGACAATCCCTTCGGAAAACATCTCGCCGAAGGAAGTACTGCGCGCCGTACCCGGATTCCAGGGAAGAACAGTACTGAGGTAGCTCGCGAATGGGGTCCTGATATAACCGCCCGCGATCGACAAAAACGCAAGAACGAGGCATGGGATCACCATTGCCTGGCCCGGCTTGCTCGTCACCTGACTGTTCTGCTGGCCGAAGAAGACAAGGAAGATCATCCGGAAGGTATAGAGCGCGGTCAGAAATACTCCCGCCAGCGCGATTACCCACAGTCCCGCGCTTCCATTGGCTGCGCTGTAGGCTCCCCATACGATCCAGCCCTTGCTAAAGGCGCCCGCGGTGATGAGCGGCAATCCCGCAAGGGAGCATCCAGCGATCAGAAAAGTCCAGAACGTGATCGGCAGTTCTCTCCGGAGGCCGCCCATACGGAAGATGTCATGCTCGCCATGCAACGACTCAATGACAATGCCGGCCCCCAGGAAGAGCAACGCCTTGAAAAACGCGTGAGTCATGAAATGAAAGATGGCTGCCGGCCATGCGCCAACTCCCAGCGCGAGAAACATGTACCCTACCTGGCTGATGGTGGAATAGGCGAGAACGCGTTTCAGGTCATGCTGGGTGAGCGCGCTGAAGCCCGCCATCAGCAGCGTGGCCGCACCGATGACCGCGACTGCAAGTTGTGCCTGTGGCGCGAGAGAGTAGAGGACATGCGTGCGCGCGATCAGATACACGCCGGCGGTCACCATGGTTGCGGCGTGTATGAGGGCGCTGACGGGCGTGGGACCCGCCATGGCGTCTGGCAGCCACGTCTGCAAAGGGAGCTGCGCCGACTTGCCTACTGCGCCACCCAGCAGCAAGAAGGCCGCGGCCAGCGCTCCGGTCGAGCCAATCGCCCAATGTTGCGCCGCACGATGCATAAGATCTTGTATGTTCAGGGTGCCCAGATCATGGAAAAGCAAAAACAGGCCGATTACCATTGCGGTGTCGCCGACACGCGTGACAATGAATGCCTTTCGTCCGGCGCGGCCGTTCGCCGGATCGCGATACCAGAAGCCGATCAGCAGATAGCTGCACAGTCCCACACCCTCCCACCCGAGGTAGAGAAGCAGAAGATTGTCCGCAAGGACCAGCGTCAGCATGGACCCGACGAACAGATTCATATAGGTGAAGAAGCGCCCATAGCCGTCATCGCCGCTCATAAACTCGGTTGAGTACAGATGGATGAGGAAGCTGACGAACGCGACCACGACCATCATGATGAGCGAGAGCGGATCGAGATAGAGAGCAATCTCTGAGCGAAGGCCGTCAACGTCGAACCATCTCCAGAGCACTTGTGTATAAGCGCCAGAGGCGGGCGGAGCATGCAGAAAAGAGATTGAAACGAGCAAGGAAACGAGAGAAGAGGCGGCGATCGAGCAGGTCCCAAGCCATGCGACAGTCTTTCGCGACAGCCGTAAGATCGCAAGCGTCAGAGCGCTCGCAAGAGGGATGGCGGGGACAAGCCACAAAAGCCGAACCATCGCTACCCTCTCATCTCGTTAACGGAATGCGCGTCCAGCGTTTGCCGACGGTGAAAGTATGTGAGCAGAAGAGCCAGGCCGACTGAAACCTCGGCTGCTGCCGCCGCCAGGATAAAAAGAAACATCACCTCGCCATCGGGCTGCCCCCAGCGGCTTCCGGCGGCCACAAACGCAACACCGGCTCCGTTGAGCATGATCTCGATCGACACAAGAATCAGGAGCAGATTGCGCCGCAGGAGGAGACCTGCCAAGCCGAGGACAAACAGAATTCCTCCAAGGATGAGCCCGTCGGCCATTGGAATCGGTGTCACTGCCGTGCCTCCCTTCTCGATGTCCGTCCCAGGTGACACGTGCCCACCACCGCCCCAAGCAGCAAAATCGATGCGAGTTCTACGCCGAGAAGATAAGGCCCATAAAGCGCCAAACCAATCTGTTTTGGAGTCGTGATCGAACTCATCGTTGCGGATTCCGGAGCACGAACGATCAGGTAAATTACCTCGGCAAGAAGCAACGCCGACAGAATCACAGGACCAATCCAGGCGCGCCCGGCCAGCCACTTACGTTCGGTCTCGCTGTCCTGTGCTCCAAAATTCATCATCATCACCACGAAAACAAAAAGAACCACGATCGCGCCCGCGTAAATAATGACCTCAAGGGCGGCGATAAGTGGAGCGCCCATCGTATAAAAGACAACGGCCACAGCCAGAAGCGAAACGACCAGATAGAGGAGCGCGTGGACAGCGGCCAATCGTGTGATCGCCATGACGGTCGCGACGATCGCTACAGCACCGGCAACAAAGAACGCGATTTCCATCATGGCATCAACCTGTACACATCTGTCGGTGGAGCTTCGTTCTCCGCCTCGCCCTTGTCTTTGCCTTCAATCTGAACTCCCGAAACACGCCAGAAGTTGTAACCCGGGTATTTGCCCGGTCCATCAATCAGCAGATCCTCCTTTTCATAAACCAGATTCTGCCGGTTGTACTCCGACATCTCAAAATCTGGAGTGAGTTGAATGGCATAGGTCGGGCAGGCGTCTTCGCAAAGGCCGCAGAAGATGCAGCGTGAGAAGTTGATTCGGAAGAATTCCGGGTAACGGCGCCCGTTCTCATCCTCCGTCGCCTGCAATGCGATGCAGTCCACCGGACAGACGGCGGCACAGAGATAACAGGCAACGCAGCGCTCCCCTCCGTCCGGATCACGCGAGAGGACAATGCGCCCTCGCGTGCGTGGCGTCAGGTACGGCTTCTCGTCGGGATACTGGATCGTGACACGCCGATGGAAGGAGTGCAGGAAGACGTTCCAGATTGTTCGAATCACGCTCAGCATCGCATTCGATTCCCCCTTTTACTTCTTAACCAGAACGACCGCCCCCGTCACCAGCAGATTCGCGAGCGCAAGCGGAAACATCACCTTCCATCCGAGAGACATCAACTGATCGAAGCGCAGCCTCGGAAGCGAAGCGCGCAGCAAGATGAAAAAGCAGAGGAAAGCAAAGACCTTGATCAGAAACCACACAACTGGAGGCAGCCAGGGACCCATCCAACCGCCCAGAAACAGCACCGCAATCATTGACGAGATCAGCGTGATGCCCAGATATTCGCCGACGAAGAACATCCCGAACTTCATGCCGGAGTACTCTGAATGAAAGCCTGCCACCAGTTCCGCCTCAGCCTCGGGAAGATCAAAAGGAAGGCGGCGCGCCTCGGCGACGCCAGCGATGAGAAAGAGTACGAAGCCCAGGAACTGCGGAACGACGTACCAAAGTCCGCGCTGCGCCTCCACAATACCGGCTAGATTGAATGTGCCGGCGAGCAGCACAACACCCATCAGCGACAGCCCCATAAAGACTTCGTAGCTGATCATCTGCGCTGCTGCGCGCAGTCCGCCCAACAGCGAATACTTGTTTCCCGACGCCCAACCTGCCAACACGATGCTGTACACGCCGAGTGAAGACATACCCAAAAAGAAGAGCAAGCCGATATTCAGATCGGAGACCACGATTCCCGGAGCCACGGGAATGACGGCGAACGACATCAACACCGTAACCATTATGATGGCGGGTGCGATCACGAAGACGGGCTTGTCGGCGAACGGCGGGATCCAGTCTTCCTTCGTAAAGATTTTGATCATGTCGGCGAGCACTTGCAGCAGCCCGAATGGCCCTACGCGATTGGGGCCGTAGCGGTCTTGCCAGAGCGCAAGCAGCCTTCGTTCCACCCAGATCAGAAACGCGGAGAGGCTCAGGGCCACAATCAGGACGCCAACGATTGACGCTATGGGATGAGGAGTCGTCATTGGATTCGCTCGATCCGGTGCCAGGTTGGAAACACCTCACCAAAGGCAGCAGGTAAACCATGTGGGATGCCGGCAATACCTCCAGGCAGATCGGCCAGCAATTTCACCGGCAGACGGTACTTTACTCCGCCCAATTCAATTTCCACTTCGCCACTCTGGTCCTTTAAACCCAGGCTGTCGGCATCGGCCGCATTCAAAGCAAGGTACGGATCGAACACGAGTTTCTCGACCGCGGGAGCGTGGCGGCTCAGTTCCTCGGAACCGAAAATGTGTTCGATCGGAATGACCAGCCATTCCCGTTCGCGTCGCGCAAAATGGCTGGGAATCTGAGTGAAGTATTCGCCCTTGCCCGATGGCTCGATCAGACGAACTCCGGGATCGCCGGTGCGCAGCGACGCGCCAATCTCGCTCTGGAATTTGTTGACGGACTGAATCGAGTTCCAGCCCGGCGACCAGAAGAATGGCTGCAGCGCACCGGGTGGCTGAAGAGGTGCGCCTTCCATCGTGTACGAGAGCGCGGAGTCCGGATCGCAAGGCGGCCTGGGCTCGACGACAGTCAGATTGGCCGTCACCGCCGTGCGCCCGCTCGCGCGGTGAGGCTCTCGTGGAACCTTGGCGCCGGCTGCGCGGAATTTGGACGATGGCGCGGCATCGACCACGGCAGCCAATTGCGGTGCTTCCTTCGCGAGATCGACCAGCACATCATCGAGTGAAGACCATTGTGGCTGGCGCAGCCATCGCCAACTCTCGCGTACCTCGGCCTGGTGCGGAAAGACTGAAAAATACCGCTGTGCCCTCCCTTCATTGCTGACCAGAGTGCCGTCGGATTCGGCGATGGTGGCGGCGGGAAGCAACAGGCTGGCTTTCGCGGTGGTCGTATTAGCCAGATGATCGAGAACAATAACGCGAGCGGCGGATTCGAGAAATGCGTCTGCTTTCTTTGCCGGCAGATGGCGATAGAGATTGTTCTCCAGTACGATTACCGTTCGATCTTTCGCAGTCAGCGCCCCCACCTCATCAAGCGGACGCGCACCGAGAAGCGCCAATCCAAAGCTGTTGCACTCGGGCGCAATCAGGCTAAGCGCCGCAGGCTGACCGGAGTCGCAAAGCGCCTTGGCCACACTAGCTGCGGATTCAACTACCGCCAGACTTCGGCAACTCGGCCCGGTGACAATCAATGGCCGCTTCGCTTTCGTCAGCGCATCGGCGATAACACGCGCCATTGCGTGCACTTCCTCATGCAGCCCGGGGACCTCCGGGGCATTCGCATCAATTTCATGTGTGATGGCAAAGCCAAGGCGCGCGACATCGTCCGGAGCTGCGCGATTGGTAATGGCGGCAACATCGTCAAGACGTGTCGCGAACGGCGCGGAGATGAAGAGCGGCCCTCGCTGTTCCTGCACCACTTCACGGACGGCCTCATCCATCCACAGAGGAACCCGCAGCTTCTTGGCGATTTCCAACGGCTGCTGGCGAACTGACTGGCGCAGGCTGAGCGCCATCCGGGGCGCCGAGTTGGTCACATCCTCGCCCAGGATCAGCACCGCATCCGAATTCTCGATTTCGTTCAGCGAAGGAGAACGTGCAGGTCCACGCTTGAGAACTTCGAGCATGGCCATAATGAGGCTCCACTCACTGCTCTCCACACCGGCAAAGAATCCATCTGCACCGACAAGTTGCCGAAGCGCGAAGTTGGATTCAAGCGACGCTCGCGGCGAGCCAATGCCGATCAGCCGATCTCTATTCTGGATCAGATTTTGGAATTCCCATTCCGCCGCCTCACCGGAAATCGATTCTCCGTCGAGTTGTGGCGTGCGGATTCTGTCGGGACTGTTGACGAACTCGTAGGCAAAGCGGCCACGGTCGCAGAGAAAGTAGCCGTTCACCTCGCTGTGGAACCGGTTTACGACCCGGCGCAGGAGTCCATAGCGTTCTCCGACGGTTACATTGCATCCGATCCCACAATGGCCGCAGATCGATGGCGCCATTCGCAGATCCCATTTGCGGGTGTAGTGGTTCCGTAGTGTGCGGTCGGTGAATACACCCGTGGGGCAAATCTCGACAAGATTGCCCGCGAACTCATTCTCGAGGACGCCATCTTCGTTGCGCCCGAAGAAGACTGTATTTGCCATGCTGAAGGCGTTCAGGTCGTTTCCTCCGGCATACTGCCGGTAGAAGCGCACGCAGCGGTAACACTGAATGCACCGGTTCATCTCGTGATAAACAAACGGTCCAAGATCCTGATTCCGGAATGTGCGTTTCTGAAATTCTGCTCGACGGTAGTCATGGCCCGTCATCACCGTCATGTCCTGCAGATGGCATTCACCACCCTCATCGCACACCGGGCAATCATGCGGGTGGCTCAGCATCATGCCTTCGATAATTCCTGCGCGAAACGCCACGGCGTCCGGGTCAAGCAGGGAAATCCGCGTATCAGGCGCAGCCGGCGTCATGCACGCCATCACAATACGGCCCTTTTTGTCCTGATCGTCCTTGAATTGCTTGATAGCGCACTGGCGGCAGGCACCCACTGAGCCTAAGGCTGGATGCCAGCAGAAGTACGGCAGGTCGAGTCCGAGCGAGAGACAGACGTGTAGTAGGTTCTTCTGCGGGTTGGCTTCGTAAGGCTTTCCGTCGATGTAGATGGTTCCCATCAGGCTCTCCACATCACGACTTCCAGGGACAATGCCGTTCACGAATGTGACGTTCAAAATCCTCGCGGAAGTACCTCAATGCGCTCTGGAGCGGCTCGGCCGCGCCTGGCGCAAGCGCGCAAAAGGTGTTTCCCGGTGCCAGGAACTTTGTTTGAAATGAGAGTTTGTCGAGATCGCCGGATTTTCCGCGTCCTGCCTCCATCTCGGCGAGAACCTGCTTCGCCCAATTCAGGCCACTCCAGCAAGGCGTACACCAGCCGCACGATTCCTGGGCAAAAAAGTGGATCAGATTCGACGTCATTCCCACCGGGCAAGTGTGATCATCAAGAACAATCATGGTGCCGGTTCCGAGCCGGCTTCCCGCCTTCTGTACTTCGACAAAGTCCATGGGAACGTCGAGATGCTCTTCAACGAGAAAGTCTGTCGATGCGCCGCCCGGAAGCACGCCGCGAAACCGCAGACCTTCGCGCATGCCACCCGCGTGTTCTTCAAGGATTTCCCGCATCGGCGTGCCAATCGGCAACTCCCATAGCCCAGGCCGCTTGACCTTGCCACTCGCGCCATAGATCTTGGTGCCATAATCTTTGCTTCGGCTCAGGCTCTGATACCAGGTAAAGCCCCTTGCAATGATGTGCGGCACGTTCACCAGTGTCTCGACGTTGTTGACAGTAGTCGGTTTTCCCCAGAGACCAGCTACGGGTGGGAACGGTGGCTTGGAGCGCGGATTGGCGCGTTTGCCTTCGAGCGCGTTGAGCAATCCGGTCTCCTCGCCGCACATGTAGCGGCCTGCGCTCACGTGCAGAATCATCTCCAACGCGAAGTCCGATTTGAGGATGTTCTTTCCCAGATATCCAGCCGCATATGCGTCGGCAATCGCTTTGGCCAATCGCTCCTGGGCCAGTTTGTATTCGCCGCGAATGAAGATGAAAGCCACATCCGCCTGGGTAGCGAACGCGGCTAGAATCAGCCCCTCAATCAGCTGGTGTGGATTGCCTTCCATCAGATAGCGATCTTTGAAGGTGCCCGGCTCCATCTCATCAGCGTTGGCAACCACGTATTTAGGCCGCGGCGCATCGGCCCCCATCGGCACAAAGCTCCACTTCATTCCGGTTGGGAAACCCGCTCCGCCACGGCCACGCAGGCCCGCCTTCTTCACTTCCTCCTGAACGGCTTGAGGGGTCATTTCGTGCAGAGCTCTGCGCAATCCCTGGTAGCCGCCGACCTGCTCGTATCCACGCAGGCTGAGCGCGTGGCCATCGAGAGGAATCGCCTCCGTCAGTGGTCTCTCTTGGGTCACAGCTACTTGTATGCCTCCAGCACTTCGTCAATCCGGTCTGGGCTAAGATCGGTATGCAATTCGTTGTCCACCAGCATCGCCGGCGCATGATCGCACGCGCCAAGACAAACTATCGGCAAGAGAGTGAAACGGTCATCGGGCGTCGTCTCTCCGAACTGAATTCCGAGCCGCGAAATCAAGTGCTCGCGCATCCGTTCGTAGCCCAGGATCCAGCAGCTCACGCTGTTGCAGAGCATCACCACATGCCGGCCTACAGGCTTACGGAAGATGAGGTTATAGAAGGTCGCCACGCCATCGAGATCGGCTGGGGACATTTCGAGCAGTTCAGCTATGTCGCGCACGCTCTCGTCGGAAACCCATCCGCGGTGCCGTTGCACGATCTTCATCGCGTCAATGCATACCGCTTCTTTCGTCGGGTAATGCGTCAGTTCCGCCTCGATCTCATCTCGTTCCTCAACCGTCAACATGCTTGTCCTCGTCGTATCGTCATCGGTCTACGTCGGCCAGTACAAAGTCCATCGCGCCCAGGATCGCTAGCAGATCCGGAATCATTCGCCCCCGAGCCAATAGGGGAAGCATCTGCATGTGTGCGAAGGAAGGGGTGCGGATCCGGGTGCGATAGGACGTCGTGCTTCCATCGCTCACCAGATAATAGCCGTTGTTTCCTTTTGTGGCCTCAATTGCACCGAGCGCTTCACCGGTCGGAATCACCGGTCCCCAACTGACGCCCAGAAAGTGGGTGATGAGCGTTTCAATATCATGCATGGTGCGTTCTTTGAGCGGAGGGCAGGCGCGCGCATCGAGCGATTTGTAGGGGCCCTCCGGCATGTTGTCGACGCACTGCTCAATGATGCGGAGGCTTTGGCGCATCTCTTCGACTCGCACCAGGCCACGGTCGTAGCAGTCCCCGTGAGTCCCCGTCGGGATATCAAATTCGAAGTGCTCGTAGCCGGAGTAGGGTTGGGTCTTGCGGAAATCCCACGCAAATCCACATGCACGCAGGCCCGGCCCGGTGACTCCCCATTCAATGGCCTCATCCTTTGTGAAGGTGCCCACACCCTGGGTGCGCCCCTTGAAAATCCTGTTCTGCATGACTTCCTTGTCGTACTCAGCGAGCCGTGGCGGAAGGTACTTTATGAAATCCCGGATCAATCCATCCCAGCCCTGGGGAAGATCCTGTGCCACTCCACCGATCCGGAACCAGTTAGGATGCATGCGCGCACCGCAAATCGCTTCGATGATTCCAAAAGCGCGCTCACGATCATTAAACGTGTAGAACACCGGAGAGAGTTGCCCCAGATCCTGCGCAAAAGTTCCGTACCAAACAAGGTGGCTGATGATGCGAAAGAGTTCCGCCAGCATTACTCGGATCACCTGAGCGCGCGGCGGTATCTGAATTCCGGCGAGCTTCTCCACCGCCATCAGGTAGGCCATATTGTTCATCACGCCGCCGAGGTAGTCGACGCGATCGGTGTATGGAATGTACGTGTGCCAGGACTGCCGCTCGCCCATTTTTTCCGCACCGCGATGATGATAGCCAATATCAGGTACGGCATCGACAATTTCTTCGCCGTCCAATTGCAAAATTATGCGAAGCACGCCGTGCGTGCCCGGGTGCTGCGGACCCACATTGAGGAATAGAAATTCCTGTCCGTTGCGACTGGGCTTCATACCCCAATCTTCGGGCCGGAAGCGCAGCGCTTCCTGCTCAGCATCCTGCTTTGCATCGGGAAGCTGGAATGGACCCATCTCTGTAGCCCGTGCTGGATGCTCCTTACGCAGAGGATGCCCAACCCAGGTTCTCGGCATGAGAATGCGCTCAAGATGCGGATGCCCATCGAAACGAATGCCGAACATATCCCAGACTTCCCGCTCATACCAGTTCGCCGCCGGCCAAAGGTCGGAAACTGTGCCAATCGTTGCCCGGTCTTCCTTCAGAGGGGTCTTGATCCGGACATATGCGTTGCGATCAAAGGACAACAGGTGATAGACGACGGTGAAGTCGCTCGCCGGCGCATCCTGAGGATGAGTCCTCATGCGCTCATCAATGGCCGTGAGGTCGTAGAGCATCCGATAAGGTTGCTCCACTTCCCTCTTTAGACGGGTAAGCACCCTGCGGATATTTTCCGGTGCGACCCAGAAAGTGGGAATTCCGTCCGCCGTTGCCTGCGGTGTGACTGCTTCTTCTCCCAGCAACGAACGGATTTCGTCGCCAACGGAGGCGATAGAAGACAATGAACTTTCGGGTTGATGGCTAACGGTGAGCATCATCAGATCTCGTCCACCGGGCGGAGCGTTGTGGCGCGTTGTCTTTCTGCGCGATTAAGGTCTCGTTGGGATGGTAGAGGCGGGCGCGTAGTTTCCTGCGATCCTACAACCCAACTGAGAGGTCTCTGCTCGGTCCCGACCGCCTTCTGAAGCAACAACAATCCTTGCTCAAATGCGTCCGGACGCGGCGGGCATCCCGGAACATACACGTCAACCGGAAGAAACTTATCCACTCCCTGCACCACGCTGTAGATGTCATACATCCCACCGGAGTTGGCGCAGGACCCCATGGAGATCACCCATCGTGGCTCCATCATCTGTTCGTAAAGTCGCAGGATGACGGGAGCCATCTTGATGAAGACAGTCCCGGCGACCACCATCAGGTCAGCTTCTCGCGGCGTGCCTCGGATTACTTCCGCGCCGAATCGCGAGATGTCGTACTTGCTGGTCAAGCTCGTTGCCATCTCGACATAACAACAGGAAAGCCCAAAATTGAACGGCCAGATCGAATTACTTCGTCCCCAACTGACAAGGTCCTGGAGACGCGAAAAGATGACACTGCGGCGGACAGCGTTTTCAGTTGGATCTTCGCCTGGCCGCACAAGTTCGGCGAGGGCGTTGCGCTGGGCAAAGGGTGAAGGCATCAGGGCCGCTCCTTTTTGCTCGCCGCCGCGTACCAGTCAAGCGCACCGGTACGCAAGAGATAGACGAGCGCAGCCAGCAGGACTCCAGAAAAAATGAGAGCTTCTGTATAACCTGGCCAACCGAGATCGCGGCCGGTGACAGCCCAAAGGAAGAGAAAGACTGCCTCAATGTCGAAGACCACAAAGAAGGCCGCGACCAGAAAAAACTTTACGGACAAACGAGCATGAGCAGAACCCTCAGAGACGATGCCGGACTCATACTGTGAGCCCGTTGCGGGTTCCAGGTGGCGCTGTCCCAAGACCCAGGAAAGGCCCAACATCACCACGACGATGAGAAGCACTGCCGCAAAATAGACGGCCAGGGGCCATACCGTCATTCGTTCCTCCCAACACGCCGAACTCTCGCCCGTGCGAAATATTCGTCCGCGCGAACCGAGACACTTGTGTTCTCGAAGTCCAGGAACCGATCAATTGATTCAACTATGGCGACAATCCCGCATCTTCTATGCCGCCCCTCACGCCAGGTTAGGAAAGAAGTGCCCGAAACATCAACCCATTCAGTTTCTCTGTAGTCGAAGTGAACGACAATAGTCTATTTATCACGGGGATCGAGTACACCTGTAATGCATACGACGGTTCCTGAGTGCGTTAGATTCTTGAGACATCTGTCGCGCCGTATGCGTGGCGAGAACAATTGGATGCGGCAAACAATCGTGCGCCCGGACCTTGGCTGCTGTGCGCACAGAGTTGATATGCCAGAATGACAAAAATGAAAAGACGCTGGGTTGTTTTGCAGCATGTTGAATGGGAAGGGCCGGGAATCATCGCCCACGAGGCGGAAAAGTACGGGTGCGAAGTCGATATTCGACGGCTCGACCGTGAAGATGAGATTCCCACTATGGATTACATCGGCGGCCTGGTGGTGATGGGCGGTCCATTGGGCGCTTATGAAGAAGACCGGTACCCATTTCTCCGCAAAGAATGCGAACTGCTGCGAGCAGTTACTCATCGCGGCCTTCCCGTGTTCGGCGTCTGCCTGGGAGCGCAACTGTTGGCAAAGGCGCTTGGCGCCAAGGTCTTTCCAGGCCACGGGGCGGAAATCGGCTTCGGTTCGATAGAACTGGCCGAAGCCGGACGGGAGGATGCTCTGTTCGCTGGGCTGGGCGAGTATCTGCCCGCCTTTCATTGGCACGGCGATACATTCACATTGCCGGAAGGCGCTGTGCTGCTGGCATCGAGCCCAATGTATGCGCACCAGGCATTCCGGTTTGGAAGCCGGGCCTACGGACTCCAGTTTCATATTGAACCGGATACCGACACTTGGACGGCGTGGCGAGACCAATTACCGACGGGGCTGCTCGACGAGGCAGAGATGAAAATGATGCAGGTTAAGGAAGCCGGCCAGAAAGTGATTTCCAGATTCTTTGATCTTGCCTTGAATGATGTGGAGAATGCGGGACGATGAACCGACTTCATCGTTGGTACTGTAAGTCCGATCATTGGAGGCGCACGGTAGAAAACCAAGTCCTGCCCTGGGCGCTCGATGGAATCGATTTAGGCGAATCCGTTCTCGAGGTAGGGCCAGGTCCCGGCGTGACTACGGACTGGTTGCGGCAACACGTGGACCGCATGGAATGTCTTGAAATTGATCCAGCGCTCGCCGAAGCTCTTCGGTACCGATTTCAAGCGAGCGGTGTGAGAGTGCAATGCGGCGATGCGACGGCAATGCCCTACGATCGCTGCAGCTTCACGTCCGTCGTTTGTTTCACAATGCTGCATCACATTCCCACTCTCGAATTGCAGGATTGCTTCTTTCGTGAAGCATATCGTGTGCTGCGCCCAGGCGGCATCTTCGCAGGCGTAGACAGCCTTCCATCGATTCTCATGAGTATCTTCCACGTTCGAGATACCTTGACGCTTGTAGCTCCGGACACTATTGCCCAGCGCCTCGCATCGGCAGGATTCATCGATGTTTATGTAGATGTGACCTCTGAAAGATTCCGGTTCTCCGCAAAACGCTCCGTTGATTCAACAATCGGGATCTCAGCATAGCAATCGCGGGAAACTTCGTTAGTCTATTCGCAATAGAAAGTGCGACAGTTGAATGCTGCCCATCCTATAATGTTTCTCCACGACAACAGCAGCCGTCCGGGACAGGGCAAGACAATCTCGGCAATTGGCTGCCAAGGGCGATGGAGGTCCATATGAAGGCTACCGACACCGTTGCCATGGTGCTCAAGCACAAGGAATTCAACAGGATTCTAGCCATTTCTCCAGAGCAGACAGTTTACGAGGCTCTGTCGCTGATGGCCGAATACGATGTCGGCGCCCTGATGGTGATGTCAGGCTCGCATCTCGTGGGAATCTTGTCCGAACGTGACTACGCGCGCAAAGTCATTCTCCAAGGCCTTCACTCCAAAGACACCAAGGTCCACGAAATCATGACAAGTGCGGCGATTTGCGCCACGCCTCAGCACACCGTAGATGAGTGCATGAACATGATGACCGAAAGCCATTTCCGCCATCTCCCCGTAATTGAGGGAGACAAAGTTATTGGCATCATCTCAATCGGCGACATGGTCAAGTGGATCATCTCCGGCCAGGAACACGCGATTCAGGCGCTCGAAGGATATATTGGGGGCGCGTTTACACGATGAGCCTGAAACAATGCAGTACCCGTGGCGTCCACGCGGCTTCCCCCACCTTGCTAACCAAGACTCGATTCAAGCTCGATCGCACGAGGAAAGAGAATATTGTTCTCAAGGTGGACGTGCCGGTGCAGGTCGTGCTCAAACTCCCTGAGACCATCGAAGAATGCGTGATAGGTCGTGCAGGCATATTCGGGGGCAATGAAATTCCGGCTCAAACTACGGATCTCGGCGAGTAGGACACCGGCATTGTCGTGCTCTTCGATGAGCAGAGAAACAGGATTCCCAACGGAAGTCTGAGATTCGGCTGGTTCAGCGCCAGCGTTCGTCTTTGTTCCTTCCAATTTCGCGATCATTGGGAATACAACAATCTCTTCTTCCGCGAGATGGTCGGTTAGCTCTTCGGCCAGTTCGGCTAGTTTGGTTCGGATCATCCCCAACTCAGGGTTTGTGCCCCCGTGCACATTAGCCACTTTCGCAGCCAAGCCGGACAGCCGTGGAAGTTCTTCCTTGCAATAGGCATGATGCGTCGCCACAATGTGCATCGTCAGGTTCGCAAGGGACTCCTTCGACCAGTCTTTCGCGTGAGTATTGTTGCCGCGCGAAGCAGCTTCGAGCGCCGCGATGACTGTCTCAACGTCAACGTCCTTTGCCGCGCACGCCTCGGCGAGCGGTTTGCGGCCTCCGCAGCAGTACTCAATCCCAAATTGCTCGAAGACTCGAATTGACGATGGCTGTTTTTGCGCAATCTCACGGACGCTTTGCGTAGCGGCTGTCATATTTCACCTCCCTCAGGCACAATCAGTCTATTTAGACTTGTTCCGCTTCTCCATATGATGTTTGTTTCAATTCTGAGTACGAATGGACTAATCTCAGATATTCCGAAAGGCGAGTGATCAAACGCAGGGTAGAGAGGGCCGAAGAAAATTGGCCCGCAGGACCATCTTCCTTGGTGATCACTGTTATTGTGGAATTGCAGATGACCGTCAGGGGGAATGCTTGAGGACTGCTGGGCAAGCGAAGCTGAATCCACCGAGGCGTCATAGGGGTTGCATGATGCAACGTCCGAACTGGACTCCGACCGCATGCAAGAACCATTCATCTGCATATTTGCTCTTCCAGAAGTCAGATGTTTCGCTGCAGGACCGTCAGAGATGTTGCACGCCTTCGCGTGCGTTTCCAACGCCGGTGTAAGATGGCAGGGGTTTGAAATCAGCGAACCCACAGGCCAGCTTTGAAGAACTGTTGCTTCGATTACTTCGACTACGACTGTGAAAGCATATCTCGTCATTCCCGCGCAGCTACTGAACAGAGGCCGATGGGCCGGCGCTGTCTTTGTGCTACTGATGCTGTTTTCCCCAATGGGCTCAAGCGGACAAACTCCGGACACATCGACTTCTCCTGAAAACCAGCAAGGCTCGGCATCCAACGGCGAAGCCTTGTTCACAGGGAGAACTCGCTTCCAGAATGGGGGTACCTCCTGTATCTCCTGCCATAGTATGACCGGGGTCTCTGCTTCCAATGAAGGGACGATCGGACCGAACCTGACGGACGCCTATGCCAAGCTTGGTCCGGCCGGGATCCAAGCGAGGCTTCGAGCGCCATTTTCGGGCGTGATCCTGATGTCGTCTGTGTACAAAGATCATGTGCTGCTTCCCGAAGAGCAGCTGGATCTGGTGGCTTTTCTGAAGCACAACGGAACACCGCCGGAAATTCAAGCTCCGGCAGGCTCGTCTTCTCGTGGTGAGTCGTTGTTCATCGGAAGAACTCATTTCCTTAATCGAGGCCCTGCCTGTATTTCCTGCCACAGCATTGCCGGACTCCCCTTTCCGAATGGAGGGACGCTGGGACCCGAGCTAACACATACCTACGAGAAGCTTGGTCCGGCGGGAACCCAAGCGGCACTGCAGACTCTATACTTCCCGACTATGATTCCTGTTTACCGCGAGCACCAACTGGCCCCACAAGAGCAGGCGGACGTGGTGGCGTATTTCAGGGCCACAGCCGCTGAAGCCAAACCACAGGCGCAGTGGACAACCCAGATTCTGATTCTTGCAGCGTTCGTTCTGGGTGTTATTTTTGTCGCTCTCACTGCATTCTTCTGGAGAAAACGTGTGCTGTCGGTGCGGCGGGCCCTCGTCGCCAGAGCCACAGGAAAAGGAGTGCGATCTTGAGCTGGATCAAAGACATCGTCAACCCGAAGATGCGGCAGTGGGAAGAGTTCTACCGCAACCGCTGGCAGCACGACACGGTAGTGCGCAGTACTCATGGAGTGAACTGCACTGGCGGCTGCTCGTGGAATATCTACGTAAAGAACGGCATCGTCACCTGGGAGATGCAGGCGATCGATTACCCCAAGCTCGAAAGCGCGCTACCCCTATATGAGCCTCGCGGATGTCAACGAGGCATTGTATTTTCCTGGTACGTTTACAGCCCTCTGCGGATCAAGTACCCCTATCTGCGCGGCGTACTCATGGACTTTTGGGAGAGCGCGCGGGCCAAACACGCCGATCCGGTGGAGGCGTGGGCGTCAATTGTGGAGAATGAAGAAAAGCGACACAGCTACCAGACTGCTCGCGGCAAAGGTGGATTCCGCCGTGCAACTTGGGACACGTGTTTAGAGATTATCGTCGCTTCGATGCTTTACACCGCAAAAAAGTATGGCCCGGATCGAGTGGTCGGATTTTCTCCTATTCCCGCCATGTCCATGCTCAGCTACGCTGCCGGCTCGCGCTTTCTGCAGCTATTCGGCGGGGTGCTGCTCAGCTTTTACGACTTGTACGCTGATTTCCCGCCAGCCTCGCCGGAGACATGGGGCGAAAAAACGGACGTTGCCGAGAGTGCGGATTGGTTCAACAGCAAGTACATTGTGGTCACCGGAAGCAATCTGAATATGACCCGTACGCCCGACGCGCATTTCGCGATCGAGGCGCGCCACCACGGTGCGAAGTTGGTGGTCCTATCGCCGGATTTCAGCGATGTTTCCAAACAGGCTGACTGGTGGGTGCCGGTCAACGCCGGCATGGATGGGGCATTCTGGATGGCCGTCAATCACGTCATCCTCCAAGAGTTCTATGTGGAGCGACAGGTTCCCTATTTCATCGACTATCTTAAGCGCTACTCCGATACACCGTTTTTGATCGAGATCGAAAAGACCGAAGAAGGCAATGTCCCGGGAAGGTTTGTTCGTGCAAACCGAATTGCCCGCTATCGCGATACCGACAATGGTGAGTGGAAGTTCCTCGTATTCGACAGCCGGAGCGGCGATGCGCGCATGCCCCAAGGCTCCGTCGGATTTCGCTGGCAAAAGCAGGAAGGTCAGTGGAATCTCGAGATGAAGGACGGTCAGGATGGCTCACCTATCGATCCTCAACTCAGCCTGATCGATCATCGCGAAGAAGAACTCGAAGTCTCCTTCATGGACTTCGGTGGTGGGCGCACGTTTCGGCGGAGCGTGCCCGTCCGCCACATCGAAACCATCGACGGGCCTGTTGCAGTCACCACAGGACTAGATCTGCTGATGGCCCAGTACGGCGTACCGCGCGGACTTCCCGGAGATTACCCGGCCAACTACGAAGACGACGAGATCGCCTACACCCCGGCATGGCAGGAGAAATTCACTGGAGTCGGGCGGAAGACGGTCATTCAGTTGGCGCGTGAGTTCGCTGTTACGGCGGAGAAGACCAGCGGTAAATGCACCATCATCATTGGCTCGGGCGTCAATCACTGGTATCACAATAACCTGCATTACCGCTCGGGGATTTCCGCTCTGATTCTGTGCGGGTGCGTGGGGGTGAACGGCGGCGGGCTGAACCATTACACGGGCCAGGAGAAGATCACGCCCATGGCCTCGTGGAGCAGTATTGCGATGGCTCTCGACTGGATCCGTCCTCCACGCCTGCAAAACGGCCCTTCCTTCCACTACGTCCACAGTAACCAGTGGCGCTATGAAAAAACCCACGCCGATTATCACCCTGCCAGCGGCCGCTTCGCACGTGAGCACTGCATGGACTTGCAGGTGGACGCGGTGCGCATGGGTTGGCTGCCTTTCTACCCGCAATTCAATCGCAACCCGATTCACCTGGTAGATGAGGCCGGAGAAGCGGGCGCGCACACGACCCAAGAAATCTCGGATTGGCTGGTGGACCAACTCCGTACAGGCAGAACGCGCTTCTCAGTCGAAGAGCCGGATCTGCCCGAGAATTGGCCTCGCGTATGGCTAATCTGGCGTGCCAACGCCCTCCACACCAGCGCCAAGGGACATGAATACTTTCTTCGCCATTATCTGGGCACGCATTCCAACGAAATTGCCAAGGAGACAGCGCAGGAATCTGTCCAGGAGGTGCAATGGCGGGAGGCTTCAACGCAGGGCAAGATGGACTTGGTAGTCGATTTAAACTTCCGGATGGACACTTCGGCGCTCTACTCCGACATCATTCTGCCATCCGCGAGTTGGTACGAGAAGAACGACCTCAACACCACCGATCTGCACTCTTACTTCCACCCGTTGGGTGCGGCGGTGCCCCCCTGCTGGGAATCGAGGAGCGACTGGGACATCTTCCGCGCACTCGCAGCGAAAACGAGCGAGTTGGCCAAAAAGCATTTCCCGGAGCCGTTCAAGGATCTCGTAGCGACTCCACTGTTGCACGATACACCCGATGAGATTGCTCAGCCGGAAGTGCGCGATTGGACCAAAGGGGAATGCGAGCCGATTCCGGGCAAGACCATGCCGCACTTCACTGTCGTTGAGCGCGATTATGTCAATCTGGCGCATCATTTCAATTCGCTCGGCCCGGGAATCAAAGAACATGGAGTGGAGGATCACGGAATTGAGATGAAGGTGGCGGATTTGTATGATGAATTCGCCAAGCTCGTGCCTTCTTATGAGTGGGGCGGCCGTAGCTATCCTTCCCTCGAGGATGCGAAGTATGCCGCCGACGCGGTGCTTTTCTTTGCGCCCGAGTCGAACGGAGAGGTCGCCTATCGCGGGTTCAAAGACCGAGAGCGCCATGTGGGATTGCCGCTGGCAGATCTGGCGGAAGGTCAACGCTCGGTCCACTACAGCTTCAGCGACCTGGCCAGGCAACCGCGCCGGATTCTGACCAGTCCCTGCTGGTCCGGTATTGTGAATGACGGCCGCGCCTACAGCGGGTTTGTCACCAACATCGAGCGGCTCGTACCGTGGCGGACGCTCACCGGGCGTCAGCAACTCTATCAAGACCATGAAGCCTATCGGGCGTTCGGCGAGGCGTGCCCCACTTTCAAGCCGCGTATCTCCCTCGAGGATACGTTCAACATTGTCGAGAGCAAGTCGATCGGAAGATCCATCACTCTAGCCTGCATCACGCCTCATGGAAAATGGCATATTCACTCCACCTACTACGATGACCTGCGGATGCTGACCTTGTCACGAGGAGTCGAGCCATTCTGGCTGAATGACAAGGATGCTGCCGAGATTGGCGTTCTCGACAACGATTGGGTGGAAGCCTACAACGACAACGGTGTGGCCGTGACGCGCGCGGTGGTCAGCGCCCGCATTCCGCGAGGAATCTGCATTTTCTACCATGCCCCAGAACGAACCATTTCTTTCCCCAAGTCTCCGATGCGCAAGAATCGGCGTCCCGGGGGAACCAACAGCCTGACCCGTATGCGCCTGAAACCCGTGCTGATGGCTGGAGGATACGCGCACAATTGCTATCGCTTTAATGACTACGGTCCGCCGGGCACGGATCGCGATACCTACGTCATTGTTCACAAGCTTGAAGGCAAGCCACAGTGGTAAGAGGATCCCGCATGAACAGAGCGGCAATGAAGGAGTCCGCATGAACATCCGCGCTCAGGTTTCGATGGTCTTTCATCTCGATAAGTGCATCGGATGCCACACGTGCAGCCTGGCTTGCAAGAATCTCTGGACTGATCGGCCGGGCACAGAGTACATGTGGTGGAACAACGTTGAAACCAAGCCGGGAACCGGCTATCCCACCCTTTACGAAGACCAGGAGCTATATAACGGCGGCTGGGTGCTCGAAGACGGCAAACTTCGCCTGCGGCTGGGCAGCAAGAAGAGCGAACTCATCAACATTTCGTATAATCCGCGCCTGCCTACTCTGGACGATTACTATCACCCTTTTACTTACCGCTACCACGATCTGATCGATGCGCCGCCTGGTGACGATCAGCCGGTTGCGCGGCCGATATCGATGATCACGGGCGAGGACATGGAGATCGAGGCCGGTCCGAACTGGGACGATTCCATGGGCGGCTCAGAAATTTATGCTGCAAATGATCCGAACCTTAAATCCTTAACTGAGGAGGAGCGGCGGCGATTTTTCGAGCTCCAGCAATTGGTGTATTTTTACCTTCCGCGCATGTGCAATCACTGCTTGAACCCGAGTTGCGTCGCCGCATGCCCGTCGGGAGCAATCTACAAGCGCGGCGAAGACGGCATCGTGCTGGTGAGTCAGGAAAAATGCCAGGGTTGGCGCATGTGCATCTCCGGCTGCCCTTATAAGAAGGTCTATTTTAACTGGAACAGTGGAAAAGCGGAGAAGTGCATCCTCTGCTATCCGCGCATGGAGATGGGCGAACCCCCGGCGTGCATGCACACCTGCGTGGGAAAGATTCGCTATCTCGGAGTCGTTCTCTACGATGCGGATCGGATTGAGGAAACTGCCTCGAAGCCCGAGGCTGAGCTGGTGGAAGCGCAAAGAGACCTCATTCTGAATCCGTTCGATCCGGAAGTGATTCGTCAGGCGCTCGAGTGTGGCGTCGACTTGAAGATCATTGAATCCGCTCAGAAATCCCCGATATACAAGTATGTAAAGCAGTGGCGAATGGCCCTGCCTCTACACCCGGAATGGCGAACGCTGCCCATGCTGTTCTATATTCCGCCACTGCTTCCAGTCACTGCCACGCTGAGCCAGGAGGGCTATTACGAGATGGACTCAGACTTCTTCAGTTCGCTTGAAAGCGCGCGGCTGCCCATCCGTTACATGGCAAGCTTGTTTACCGCCGGCGATGAAGCGGAGGTCGTCGCGGTCTATCGCAAACTGTTGGGAGTGCGCATTTATAAGCGCGCGGAAAGCGTTGGCGACATTTCGATGGAAACTGCGGTCCAGGCGCTCAAGGAAGCCGGGTTAACACCCGAGGACGTGGAAGGCATCTACCATCTGACAGCAATCGCGGGAGCGGACGAGCGGATGGTTGTTCCGCCGTTCCTGCGCGAGCAAGCTATTGAGATGGGAGTGGATACACAAGACTTTCAAGAGCATCGCGGATTTGGCGAACTCATCTGGCCAACACGGGGGTTGTAAAGCGTGACCATTTATTCAGCGTTTGCCGTTATTCTTGACTATCCGCAGGCTCCGATCACAGGACTGCTAGACGACTGCGCCGCCGAGCTCGCACTGGAGACCCCGGAGGCACAGGCACATCTGCTCGATTTTCAGGCTGCGGTCGCGCAGAAAACGCTTAGCCAGCTCCAGGAGGTCTACACCGCGGCATTCGACCTGCGGCCCGATTGCACACCGAACCTCGGCTATCACCTGTTCGGCGACGATGCAAGACGTGGCGTTTTTCTGGCGGAGTTGAAAGGTCGAATGGAAGCTCGCGGCATGGCGCTCGGAGTCGAGTTGCCCGATCACATTACTTTGATCCTGAATTACCTGGATCTGGCGGAGGAAGAACGCTCAGCGGTGATCGAGGATTGCCTTCTGCCTGCGGTTACGCGGATGGCTGAGGTTCTGAAAGACAGCGGAAACCTGTATGAGCACGCATTGCGAGCTCTCCTGAGACTGCTGCAGCAACAGCACGAAATACTGGCCGCGTCCGCCGAAGCGGTGGACGCCTGATGGCATAGAAATTCCGCCCGGAGAGGCCGGCATGGATAATTTTCTCTTTATCGCGTTCCCGTATCTCGCGCTCACCTTGGCCATCGGTGTCGGTATTTATCGTCGCTTGCGTCGACCCTACACCTATTCCAGCCTTTCCTCCGAAATTCTTGAGAAGCGGAAACTGTTCTGGGGATCGGTACCTTTTCACTATGGACTCGTGCTCATCCTTCTGGCGCATTTGCTGGGAGCTTTTTTGCCGGGCCCCGCCGCGTGGCTCCTCGGAGACCAGACTCGTCGCCTGGTTCTCGAAGTGACCGGAATGGCTCTGGGCCTGTACACGCTATTCGGATTGGTTGTGCTGATCATTCGCCGGTTGGCTCCGAAATCGCTTGTTCAGGCGGCGACCACATACATGGACGGCGTGATTCTCTTGGTGCTTCTGGTTCAGATAGGAAGCGGCATTGCAATTGCCATGTTTGATCGTTGGGGAGGGTTGTGGTACTTACATACTGCTGTTCCGTGGTTCTGGTCGCTGGCCATGTTTCGGCCGGAACTGACGACGGTGGTATCGCTTCCCGCTTTTGTAAAACTGCATTTTGTCGTAGGGTTCCTTCTAATTCTCTTGTTTCCATTCAGCCGTCTGGTCCATCTAGTCATGCTCCCGCTGCAGTACCTCTGGCGCCCCTACCAAGTCGTAATCTGGAATCGGCGGAAAGAAAAGACGGATTCGTACACGAAGGAGGTCGCAAAATGATTGAGCATCCCCCATCGGAGGCTCCAACAAAGCAAATCAACCGACGGAAATTTCTCGTTCGCCTCAGCGTTACCTTGAGCTCAATCGGCGCTGCCCTGATAGCTTTGCCCAGTGTCGCATTCTTGTTGGGCCTGAGGAAATCACCTCAGATGTGGCGGACTGTGGGCTCGCTCGATGACTTCAAGATCGGTTCAACTGTGAACGTGGCCTTCGAGGACCCGTCACCACTTCCCTGGGCCGGGGTGACCGCGCAAACAACAGCCTGGCTGCGCCGTGTGGACGAGCGGGAATTCGTCGCATTTTCGACCATCTGTACTCATCTCGGCTGCCCTGTGCGTTGGCTGGCTGACGCCGATCTTTTTATGTGCCCGTGTCATGGCGGGGTTTTTTATGCCGACGGGCAGGTCGCCTCGGGCCCTCCGCCAAAACCCCTTAATCGCTACCCGGTGCGTATCGACAACGACTCCGTTCAAGTTTTGACGACGCCAGTCCCGATTGCCTAATCCGGAGGAATCCACATGCGATTGTTCACGCGGGCATGGCTCTGGTTCGATGACCTGACCGGCGTTTCGAAAATAGTTGATCCGCTATTAGATCACCCTGTCCCCAAGGCCCATAAATCTGCATGGTTCTACGTACTGGGCAGCGCAACCCTGATCGCCTTTCTCATTCAGGTCGTGACCGGGATCGCGCTCGCGAGCGGCTATGTCCCGTCCTCAGGCCAGGCCTACACCACCCTGCAATTCATTACCGGTGCTCCCATCGGGCGGATCGTACGAGGCCTTCACTATTTCGGCGCCTCGGCAATGATTATCCTCATCGGACTGCATACGATTCGTGTGTATCTGATGGCCTCCTACAAGTATCCGCGCCAGATGAACTGGCTGAGTGGCGTCTTCCTATTGCTGCTGACACTCGCGATGGTCTTCACGGGACAACTGCTGCGCTGGGATCAAACGGGCTTCTGGTCAGTGCTCATCGCTGCCGAGCAGGCGGGGCGGGCCCCGATCATTGGCAATTGGCTCGGGCACTTCATTCTCGCGGGAGACACGGTAGGCGGTGCCACCTTAAGCCGGTTTTTCGTCGCCCACGTCTTTCTCTTTCCCGGTCTTATTTTTCTCGTTGTCGGATTCCATCTCTACCTCGTCGTCCACAATGGAATCTCCGAGCCTCCATCCGCCGATCGCCCAGTCGATCCTAAGACTTATCGTCCCTGGTTCAATGCCCTCCTCGCCCGCGAGGGAGAGCCCTTCTGGCCGGACGCCGCCTGGCGCGATGTGGTATTCGGATTCTTGGTAGTGCTGACCGTTGTGGGGCTCGCGATTGTGGTCGGGCCTCCCCTGTTGGGCAAGCCACCTGACCCAACCATCGTCGAAGCTACGCCTCGACCGGAGTGGTATTTCTTCTGGTATTACGCGATTCTCTCCCTCATTCCGAAATGGTCGGAAGCTCTGGTGATGGTCTGGGGGCCAGCAATCTTCGGAGTTGCGCTGATTCTGCTTCCTTTTGTGGCTCGCAAAGGTCAGCGCAGTCCGCTGCGGCGTCCATGGTCGTTCGTCATTGTGGCAGCGATTCTGTTCATGATTGCGTACTACGGCGAGGTTGGCAAAATAGCGCCGTGGTCTCCCCGAATGGAGGCGCCTCCGCTGCCTGCCCAGGTTGTAGGCGTAACCAGCGGGCCGATTGCCGACGGTGCCCGTGTATTTCACGATAAAGGGTGCGAGTATTGTCATCAGGTGTCCGGGTACGGTGGCATCCGCGGACCGGACCTCACGTACTCGGGCGATACTTTGACGCCGGCACAAATCACAACACGCATTTACAGCGGAGCGACGAATATGCCGTCATATCGCAACAACATGACATCGGATCAGTTGTCCGCCCTGCTGGCGTTTCTTGGCTCTCGGCATCGCCAACCCATCGAGCCGCCGGCTGACCCGGGCCAATAATTGCGGGAGGAGATTTTAATGAACACAGATTCAAGCCAGTCGAGCAAGGATTGGAGCGACCAATCGCTGGCAAGCCTGATGGATCACATTGTCCAGACGCACCACGCTTTCTGTCGCGGGGAGGCTGCCCGGATCGCGCTGCTCTCGAAAGAAGCGATCGACAAGCAGGGGAAAAGTCATCCTGAGTTAAAGCGCATTCACGATCTCTTTTTTCAAATGAGCCGAGACCTTTTGATGCACCTGCTCAAAGAGGAACAGACGCTCTTTCCTTACATAGCCAAGGTCGAGGCAGAGGTCGCCCAGGATGCTTCCGTAAGCTGGCCTCCATTTGGAACGGTGGAGAACCCGATTCGGATGATGGTTCTCGAACACGTCAAAACTGACGATGAACTTAGTCAGATTCGGAAACTCAGCAATCACTACACGCCACCCCATGACGCGTGCGACAGCTATTCGAAGCTGTACGAGGCATTAGCGGCATTTGACCGCGACATGCAGCGACATATTGAATGCGAAAACGATTTTCTATTCCCGCGCGCGGTCGCGATGGAGGAAGAAGCATGCAAGAAATCGAGAGTAGCGAGTAAGTAGCTCGAGTTCCAGCCCGTAGCATTTTCCTTTCCGGCAGCGATCCCGGCACGTTCAGTGGCGAACCGCAGGATCGACCAGCGCTAGTTCTCGGTAAAGTGATTCTGACAGCGGAAGGTCGCTGAGAAAGGATGATCGTGATCAAAATCAAAAGAGTTTATGACGAGGCGGACCGGTCGGACGGAACTCGATTTCTGATTGAGCGGTTATGGCCTCGCGGAGTGAGAAAGGACTCGCTGCCTCTCGACGGTTGGCTCAAAGATGCTGGTCCCAGTACGGCACTGCGCAAATGGTTCAGCCACGATCCAGCCAAATGGGACGAATTCCGGCGGCGCTACTTTACGGAACTTGAGGCGAATTCCCTTGCCTGGCACCCAATCACGGAGGCCGCACGCCGCGGAACAGTAACCCTGATCTACAGTTCGCATGACACGGAGCACAACAATGCCGTTGCGCTCCAGGAGTTTCTAAAGCGCCACCTGCCGAGAAAGTAGCTTAGGAATAGGATTGGAACATGAGTCGATTCACGTTGCGCTTCGTCACCAAGCATTGGAAGAAGTGGTTGTCGAAAGATCGTGTGCGCTTCAAACGTAAACCGATGCACTTTATTCTATCCCGCAGGTGCACGGCAAGGGCGGTGACAACTATCAGGCACGATGGTATAGCAGTTTGATTATCCTTTCTCCCCTTGAAAGGGAAACTAAAAGCTTGAGCGCGTCAGCGTATTGGCGTGGATAGAGCGATTCGGGGGATAAATTTGCAGGATCGGATACTCCAATCCGCAATCCTTTCCCGTTTTGCTTCCTCAAGCAGGCGAATATGAAACTGAGTGGTTAAGAGAAATCGGAGTCCGTGATGCCAAACCTTTCTCAACTCGAATTGTGGTTCGTTGCCGGGAGCCAGAATCTCTATGGCAAAGACGCGCTTGTGACTGTCCAGGAGCATTCCGAGCAGATCGCACACAATCTGTCCCAAGCGCCGTCGATGCCGGTGAAGATCGTTCCGAAGCCCGTCATGGTATCGGCTGATAGCATTGCCGAACTCTGCCTAGAAGCAAATCGTGATACAAACTGTATCGGCCTGATCGCTTGGATGCATACGTTCTCCCCGGCGCGAATGTGGATCGCAGGCCTCAGCGGTTTGCACAAACCCTTTGCGCACCTCCACACCCAGTTCAATCGTGAGCTGCCATGGTCCACGATCGACATGGAATTTATGAACCTGAATCAGTCGGCGCATGGGGACCGGGAGTTCGGATACATCGCCACGCGCATGGGCCTTCACAGAAAGGTGATCGCGGGCTTTTGGCAGAACGACGCGGTCCAAAAGCAGCTTGCGACTTGGGCTCGCGCAGCGGTTGCCTGGCACGACGCACAAGGCCTGAAGATCGCCCGTTTCGGGGACAACATGCGCAACGTCGCAGTGACCGAAGGCGACAAAGTGGAAGCTCAGCTCCGACTCGGATATTCGGTGGCGGGTTATGGGGTGGGCGACCTGGCGGATCGTGTCGCAGAAGTCTCGGAACATGAGATCGACAGACTAGTCGCGGAATACGAAGGGATGTATGAGGTGGATCCGGTGCTTCGCGCAGATGGAAAGTGCCGGTTGGCTTTGCGAGAGGCCTCAAAGATCGAGCTTGGACTTACAGCCTTCCTTGAAGATGGTGGCTTCAACGCTTTTACCGACACCTTCGAAGACCTGCACGGCCTGACTCAACTACCTGGTATCGCTGTTCAAAGGTTAATGTCAAAAGGGTATGGTTTTGGCGCCGAAGGCGACTGGAAGACGGCCGCTCTGGTTCGTGCAATGAAAGTGATGAGTGCGGGCCTCGAAGGCGGCACATCGTTCATGGAGGATTACACGTATGATTTCGGCCAGCCATCGAAGGTGCTCGGTGCTCACATGCTTGAAGTTTGCCCATCCATCGCCGAACGCATGCCTTCTCTCGAGATCCACCCGCTGTCAATCGGAAAAAAGGCCGATCCGGTACGTTTGGTTTTCACCGCAAGAAGCGGACCTGCCGTAAACGCATGCCTGATCGATCTTGGAAGCCGATTTCGCATCATCGCAAACGAAGTGGAAATTGTCCCGCCGACTGAGCCACTTCCCAAACTCCCAGTCGCACGAGCAGTGTGGGTTCCGCAGCCTAACCTGGAAACAGCTGCGACTGCATGGATATATGCTGGAGGCTCGCATCACACCGGCTTGAGTCAGGCGTTAAGCTTGGAACATCTGGCGGATTTTGCCGAGATCGCCGGCATTGAGTTCTTATCGATAGATAACCGAACGTGCCTTGAGGACTTCAGGAAGGAGCTGTGTTGGAACGACCTTTATTACTTGTTGAAGACCAGATGAGCACACCTTCGGAATAGAGAACGGAGTATGGGAGTGGCCTGGTAATTTGTACCAGCGAGATTGTTGGTGTTGCACCCCCCTGAAGGAGCTTGCAATCGGAGGAGAAACATCTATTGGCCACTGTTTTTAATGTTCAGCCGCTCCTGGCAGAAGTGGCAACGAAGCACAGGCACTCATGTCCACGGCAGGTCTTGGGGATCCGCATGGGATATGCAGGAGAATTTCCTGGCCTGGAACTCCCTCGGCAAGACAAGCGCGAAGGGAGAAATCCTCGGACCGGTCCAAAGCAATCACGGGTATTTTCGTTTCATTCGCAATAACAACCGTCCCATTGCCTAACCTGCCGCGCTCTACCAGAATGTTTACGGGTGAGTTTCTACATCTTTTCGGTGATACGGATTTCTTACTTCTCCGCACGGAGTTGGCCCGAAGAAGATGACGGAAGTTGAACAACTCGGGGTATTCGTCACAAACGTTTCGTATGAGGGGATCTCCCCGCACTCCCGCCAGGCACTCAAATCTCACGTTCTTGATTCTTTGGGCTGCGCCATTGGCGCCCTCGACGGTGAGCCCATCAAGTTGCTCCGCGCGCACGTAGATGAATTCGGCGGCGCGCCACTGGCCACGTTGATTGGCGGCGGACGAACGGCTCCAGACCGGGCCGCGTTTTACAACAGCGCCCTGATTCGCTACCTGGATTTCAATGACAGCTTCCTTGCGAAAGGCGAAACCTGTCACCCCAGCGACAACCTCGGCGCGATCCTGGCCACAAGCGAATATGCCGGCCGAGATGGCAAAGATTTCCTGACCGCAATGGCCGTGGCTTACCAGGTGCAGTGCCGCCTTTCCGAAGTGGCGCCGGTGCGCAGCAAAGGCTTCGATCATGTGACGCAGGGCGCTTACGCAGCGGCCGCCGGCGTAGCCAGAAGTCTCGGACTCGACGGCCGGCAAACAGCGCACGCCATCGCCATCAGCGGCACAGCCTTTAACGCTCTGCGGGTTACGCGTACCGGAAAACTTTCTCATTGGAAAGGCTTGGCCTACCCGAATACGGCTTTCAGCGCCACGCACGCCGCATTTCTGGCGCGGCGTGGAATCACGGGCCCGTTAGAAGTTTTTGAGGGCAATAAAGGATTCAAAGAGGCGATCTCGGGGCCCTTCAAGATCGATTGGCAGGGCGAAGACCTCACGGTCATTGAGCGAACCATTCTGAAGAAGTTCAACGCAGAAATCCATTCGCAGACTAGCCTTGAGTGCATCCTGGAATTACGTGCGAGGGAAAAGTTTGAGATCGAGGACATCGATCACATAGAACTCAGCGTGTTTGATGTGGCCTTCAACATCATCGGCGGAGGAGAGGAGGGCGACAAGCATCGAGTCCAGACAAAGGAACAGGCCGATCACAGCTTGCCCTACATGATAGCTGTGGCACTGCTGGATGGTGATATCGGACCTGCGCAGTATTCACCAGAGCGAATTGTTCGCTCTGATGTCCAGACTCTGTTAAGGAAAGTCCACGTGCATGCTGACGACGCATTCAGCCGGACATTTCCAAACGAAATGCCTGCCCGGATTCGAATTGTCCTCAGGGGCGGGCGAACACTGATGTACGAAAAGAAGGATTACGAGGGTTTTTACACGCGCCCGATGCCTTGGGATGCTGTTGTCGCGAAGTTTGAGCGCCTGGCAACGCCATTTACCGGTCCGGAATTGCGTCACGAAATCGTGAGCGCCATCTCCAATATCGAGAGTATCGGCGTGCGAGAACTCACCGGGCTGCTCGCGCGTGCCGGAAGGAGGAATTGATTTATGGCAGAACGAGCTTTTGCATTTATTCGCATGAACCAGCGACAAAGTAAGCCGCGGAAACTTGGGGTCACGGAAATTCGAGGACCGTACTATACGCCCATGGGAAAGCGATACCTCGAAGACATCCTGGAGACCATGGGGAGCTACGTAGATAACCTTAAGTATGCCGCCGGATCCTTCTCGCTCATGCCTGCTCAGGCAGTAATGGAGCTGAACGAACTGGCGCACCGTTATGACGTCCTGGTTTCAACCGGCGGATTTATTGAATACGTACTGACTCAGGGCGCTCAGGCCGTGGCGAAGTACATCGAGGAGTGCAAAAAACTGGGGTTCGACATCATTGAGGTTTCGAGCGGCTTCATCACCATCCCTGCGGACGACTGGTTGAGACTGGTCGAGAAGGTGCAAAAAGCCGGGCTCAAGGCTAAGCCGGAGGTCGGAATCCAGTTTGGCTCCGGCGGCGCGACCTCGGCCGCTGAACTTGAAGCCGAAGGAACGCGCGATGTCGAATGGGCGATTCAGCAAGCTCGCCGTTTCGTCGATGCCGGGGCATACATGATCATGATCGAGTCCGAAGGGATTACGGAAAATGTAAAGACTTGGCGGACGGATGCGGTGGCGAAGATCATCGGAACTCTTGGGCTCGAAAAGGTAATGTTCGAGGCCGCGGATCCGGAGGTGTTTGGATGGTACGTGAAGAATTATGGTCCAGAGGTCAACCTGTTTGTCGATCATAGCCAGATCGTTCAACTGGAGTGTCTGCGATCGGGCATCTGGGGCACGAAGAGCCTCTGGGGGCGCGTCCTTACTTACAAGGATTGAGGCCGGATGTACCTGGAGATTTCAGCCGGCACCTCCAGTTACTGGAACAATGCGCTACATTCCCCTTCGAGGACGCCGGTTACTACGAATGGGGGCTGCGACCAGCCCGGAATGTTCGGGGCAGTAAGAATGGGGTAGTTTGAGCTGTAACCCCCAATGTACGGTACCGCTCTGCCGATGATCACCCTTGAAATATGAGCGCCACGAATCACGAAGGAGCACATGAAGCAAGGTTCAACAGTCGTCAACAAGGTACATCCGGCTAGATCTAAGGTATTCAGACTCGTTGAGGCTTCCTGCACCGCTCTCACCTCGGCATGCGCCGTGAGGTCCTTGTCCGCCCGCACGGCCTCGATCCCCTCTCCGATGATGTGCCCGTCATACACCACGACCGAGCCCACAGGGGTATCGCCTCGCTCCCGCGCGACCCGGGCTAGCCGCAGTGCGTGCCTCATGAATTCCACTTCGGCAGGCGTCGCCTCATCTGGCCCCGGATTCTTCCCTTCGCAAGTCATTGGTTCTATTTTGCACTCGGATGGGGCCGATGATGAATAACCGCATTCCGGGAGTTCGGGGCTTGAGGGAATTGCAGAAGGAGATTCTGGAATCCGAGGCATGCCCCAGACTCATTCAATATTGTCGACTCGTAGCGCAGCGCAAGCGTGCAATGTTTTCGAACGAGCGATATTGGGGAAAGGCGGTCCCCAGCTTCGGCGATCCCAGGGCGCAGTTGGTCATCATCGGACTGGCCCCAGCGGCGCACGGAGGAAACCGGACTGGAAGGGTTTTCACCGGAGACCGTTCCGGCGACTTCCTTTTCCGCGCACTCTATGAGGCCGGGTTTGCCAATCAGCCCAAATCCCTGGACCGAAACGACGGGTTGAAGTTGAGAAACTGTTACATCACGACCGTTGTACGTTGGGCGCCGCCTCAGAACAAGCCGACACCGATGGAAGTCCGCAAGTGTCTACCATTTCTCCAACGTGAATTGGAGTTGCTGCAGTACACAAAGGCGGTACTGGTTTTAGGCCGCCTCGCATTTGATGTTTATCTTCGGTCTGCGCGCCAGAAAGCCCCGCTCCCACCGAGAAAGCAGATGCCGTTTCATCATGGCGCCGTTTATGAACTTCCTTCTCCTCTACCGCGTCTTTTCTGTTCTTATCACCCCAGTCAGCACAACACTCAAACTGGACGGCTCACGCATTCCATGTTTCGAAACGTGCTAGGTGAAATACAGAAATACCTCGCCTCCGAAGAGGTGGAGTTCACGAATGAACCGACCAGCGCAGCCCGCAAGTAAGTAACGCTCATCGTATCTCAGTCCACATCGCCTATGCCTACTCGAAAACAGGTTTAAAAAAGCGTCTACAGGCCCCCTAACGAGTTAGTCTCACGAAAATCGGCCACCATGGCGCTAGGCGACTATACATCAGCCGCTCGCAGAAGCGAATATTTACCGCGCTGGACCGACTTTTCCGAATGCGCACTGCGCACTCGTGTACCGGACCCCCTTTGAGCTTCTGGTGGCGACGATTCTCCCTGCGCAATGCAAGGACAAACGCGTCAACCAAATGACCCCAGTTCTCTTCCACGGTATCCGGTTACGGTCATCCTCGGACAAGTTATGAACGTACCATTGTACGGTTGCTCACTCTGAGCCAACCTGAATACATCGCGCTGAGTTTTACGCCTGGAGGTGACATCGGCAACGGAGGGGGCACTCAAGTTGATGATTCACGAAAATGAGACGAACAACCTCAGCAAAGCTGCTGCGCCGCTGATTTCAAACATCGTGGGGTCGGTAGATTTTTCTAAACGAAGCACCGGCGCCGCCAGCTTCACCTTAAGGATGGCGCGTCGCTTCGATGCCACAATCAAGCTGCTGCACGTCGAAAAACCGATTGAACGCGACACTTTCTCGATGGTCGAGACTATGCACTGGGCCAAGGAGAAGATGGCCAACCTTCTTCTCGAATCGAAAGGAAAGGTAGATGTCCGATGGCTCTTTCTGGTTGAAGGTCACTGGTCGATTGGATAAGGCAGAGAAATCGTAACCGCGATCCGAGGAGGAACACACTGTGTCATCGGCCACGATTAACCATCCCGTGCCTCTGACAATCGACGAATATCTTCACCAGAGGCTCATGCCCGTCGAAGGCGCGATCCCGCACTTGCCCGGTATCGACATGTATGGAAATACGATCCCCATTGCCACGGTCGGAGGAGATCTTTTCGAGTACATCAATTTCGAGCAGCGCTACAACATTGAGGCGCGCATCGCGCTGGCCAAACGCCTTGCCAAGCAATATCTTGAAGCTCTTTCTTCGGAAACCTCACCCCGAAATGAGGTTGATATGCACGTCCGCTGGCTTGCTTCCCAAGCCGGTTACGCTGAGGCGGACGCACTTGAATACCGAAAGGCAAAGAGTTCTGAACAACTGAGGATCGCAGTGAATCTGCGCGAACTACTCACTTCCGCCGGCATTCTGCTGGTAGACGCACAGGGCCACGGCATCATTGCAGCCAAAATTGCATCAACTGTGCATGACACCTTGCACGCCTTCTTGCTTTCCGAGCTTGATCGGAGCGGGACGACCGCGCCGGTACTTTTCGAGCAGCTCAACCTGAGGTTGGCGCAGTCGGCGACGGCGAGGAATGCTTTGGGGCGAGCCATGGACACAGAGGCGCGTGAAATTGCCACATTGCTCTACGGGGAGATTCGGCCAGACGGGCATTTCCGCTTCGTGAACTTCGGCCATCCTCCCCCGCTGGTCTTTTCGGCCAAGTATCAACGATTTATGGAAATCGGCAAGGCTCGCATGGCACAGTTTCTTGCTCTAGGACTTGAGATCCCGGAGGATCATCCGGACCGCAACCGCTACATTCCGGTAAAACTTCGCAAGAGCCGGATCCGTTCTTCCGACATGGCTGAGATTACGCTTATGGGAAAGGGGGACATCCTCTTCCTTTATACTGACGGCCTTTTCGACGGCAGCGACGAAAAGGAACGGCGTAGGATTGAAGAGATCATCGGATCGTGTTCGCAGCAGTCGGCGAAGGACATTTGCAACGCTGTCCTCAATTATGCTGCAATGCGAGACGTTGAACTGCGTGGGAAAGGGCGGGAGGACGAAATCGATGACAAAACGGCCTTCATTCTCAAATTTTCCTAACCGCGTCTCGATGTCGTGGGATCGCGAGATGGTGCGTGCCGCGGTCGCACTATCTTCAACTGCATCGAAGCCTGTCCCCAAGGAATCCAGGTGACCCGGGCGAGCTCGAAAGTGAAGAACGCATTGATGCACGAAAAATACAGCTGAATGCATTTTGAATGCATCATGGGACTCGACACATTCTTTTTCAGGAGGACGATGGGAGCCATTGATCTTACCTTCGGCTTCACCGTTCATCGGAGAATCCATGCGATACGACTTTCTGGTTGACACATACGATACCGAACGCCTGAAAGTGTTGAGTGTCTGGAGCGAGTTCACAGACCAGGACTTGGCGGTGAGGCCCTCCCGCAAGGACAAGCGTGGGCGTAGCGTTCACGAGCATTTGGTCCACCAATGCGTGAGCGAAAATACGTGGTTCATCAACATGCTGGGAATCGATGTAGGTGCGCCGCCCCTGCCGAACCCGGAGACCCGACTCAACTTCATTCGGCGTTTCGCGGAGGACAGCACAAAGCGGCTTCAAGTGCTGCAATCGAAAGAGGAGTCGTGGTGGGAGGCAGAAACGAAGTTCTTCGATGTTGCGCGCTCCCGTGCTTGGGTCATGACTCGCCGGATTGCCCATACTTCCCACCATCGCGGCCAACTGATGGCGTTATTGCGGATGCTGGAACGCGATCTGCATAGCAACTATGGCCCGACCGCCGATACCGGCGGATTGATGCAGAACCACGCGCCGACAATTTACGCGTATTCCTCACTGGAAACACTGCTCGAAGGCGAAGCTGCGGGCGGAAGAAAATCCACATTACCTGGAGTGGAAGGAAAAATTGTAACGGAGCGGCCGGACGATTAGTCCGTGCACTGCTCTAAAGAGTGGCTGCTCAGCTTTCTTCTGACGGAGCAATCATCTTCTCGGGCCGCAGATACCTATCAAACTCTTCCTCCGTTAAAAAGCCGAGTTCGCGATTCGCGTCGCGCAACGAAATACCCTTCTGGTGTGCGGCCTTCGCCAGTTTTGCAGCCTTGTCGTAACCAATGTGCTGATTCAATGCAGTTACGAGCATCAGGCTGTTTTCTACGTTCTCCTCGATACGCTTTCGATTGGCCTTGATCCCCTCAACACAGAATTCCGTGAAGCTGCGGCATGCGTCGCTGAGAAGGCGCACTGAGTGCAGAAAGTTGTGAATCATCACGGGCTTGAAAACGTTAAGCTCGAAGTTGCCCTGGCTTCCGGCAAACGCGATGGCGGCGTGATTGCCATGGACCTGGACAGCAACCATAGTGATGGCCTCGCATTGCGTGGGATTTACCTTTCCGGGCATGATGGAACTGCCCGGCTCGTTCTCCGGCAGAAACAATTCGCCGAGTCCACAGCGCGGGCCCGAACCGAGCCACCGAATATCGTTCGCAATCTTCATCAGCGATGCGGCAAGTGTTTCCAGCGCCCCACTCGCAAACACCAACTCATCGTGCGCCGAAAGCGCGGCAAACTTGTTGGGATGTGAGCGGAACGGTAAACCTGTCAACTCGGCAATTTTCGCCGCGGTTCGTTCCGCAAACTCCGGATGTGTATTCAGCCCCGTTCCTACTGCCGTTCCGCCGATTGCAAGATCGTAGAGGCCATCGAGTGCAGTCTCGACACGGGCAATATCGCGCTCGAGCAGGCTGGCCCAGCCGCCCATCTCCTGGCCTAATGTAAGCGGGGTTGCATCCTGGAGATGCGTACGCCCGATCTTGACGATATCATTGAACTCTCCGGCCTTGGCCGCAATCGCTTCGTGCAAACGCCGCAACGTTGGAAGCAGCCGCTCACTGACCCCTGTCGCCGCGGCAATATACATCGCAGTCGGAAAGGTGTCGTTCGAAGATTGCGACATGTTTACGTGGTCATTGGGATGAATCGGCTTCTTGCTTCCGATCTCTCCGCCGGCCAACTCGATGGCGCGGTTCGCGATCACTTCGTTCACGTTCATATTGGTCTGAGTGCCGGAACCGGTTTGCCAGATGCGCAGAGGAAATTCGCTATCAAGTTTGCCCGCGATCACTTCATCGGCTACTTGCACGATCGGATCCACCTTGTTGCGCGGAAGTTTGCCGAGATTGTAGTTCACCAGGGCCGCTGCCTTCTTCAGGATGGCAAAAGCACGAATCAGCTCCGGCGGCATGCGATCTTCACCAATCGCGAAATGATGCAGCGATCGCTCGGTCTGTGCTCCCCAATAATGATTTGCGGGTACAGCAATCTCACCCATGCTGTCGGTTTCAATACGAACCTTTGATTGAGAATTCATTTGTCCTTCCTCTGTGCCAGTCTGCCGTTCAGCAGGGCGCCTGGCCGGCCGGAGTCCCTCCCAGTGCTAAATCTTTCTGCGGGCCAACGGTCGGCTGGTGATCGCAAGGATCGTCCCGCTCCAGAATAGGCCAATCTCGTAAAAAATGGATGCGGCAAGGGCGGTAGACCCCAAGATTCTGACCAGGACTGCTCCGGCCGCCCCAAAGGATCTATGCTGCCCCCAAGCGCGAGTAGACCGGCGACTCGCTCGAGGTCAACTGGATTTCCAAAACAAGCCAAGCACAACGACCGACATCCCCCGCAACCCAACTTCTCGTTCTCGATTCTGCCGCCTAGCTCGACCGCAGGCCCATATGACAAATGTGACCGGATGCAGTATGGCCGGTTCATTGCCCATGTCTTCTCCGAGCGAGAAGCTGAAGAAGTGAGTGACTGAAGTGTGTGGTTCAGAGATGGTTCAGAACTGGGAGGCGAGATGGAAGGCAGCGGCATAGCGAATGGAAACGGGCCTCATGTGACAGAATTTGCAGGAATCGAAGCTTTAGCGCTTTCTCGGATCGGCACCAGGCTCAATGTCCCGAATGGCATCAAAGGAGCGCAGCAGCCAGACCGACTGCAAGACATCATCGCCATGCTGCTCAAAGAGCTTGGTCTGGAGACCCAATCCGAACACTTTCGCGATACGCCCAAGCGCGTCGCGCGCTTCTATCGCGAGTTCACCCGGGGATACCGCGCGAAGCCTGCAGAGATTCTGAAGACGTTTCCTTCTCGCAATCGGGAATTGATTGTCGTCTCCGATGTAGAGTTTTTCTCCCTTTGCCCACATCACTTACTGATTTACGGCGGCAGGATTCACCTTGGGTATGTTCCCGGCGGTCGGATCGTTGGCGTTTCGAAGATTCCACGCTTGATTCATGAGTTGGCCTCACGCGCCGTGGTACAGGAGGATCTGGTTGCGGACGTCGCTGATGCATTTATGTCGGTGGTCAAGCCCCTTGGCTGCGCCGTGACCGCGGTTGGGAAGCACGATTGCGTAGCCGCCCGAGGAGTTCGCTGTCCGGAGGCAAGCATGACTACATTCGCGTTGCGCGGGATCTTCTCTGAAGACGAGAGCTACGTACAGCGATTCAATCGCGCGATTGCACAGGGCCGTGAGTGCGTGCGATGAGATCGCGCCGGTCATTGAACCTTCGGACGAATTCTCGAGGTGGCTTTGACGCGTAAGGGGCAGATTATGACGAGAATAGTTGATGCATGCGGCGATCAGTGCGAGAGTACGCAATTGCCCGGAGTCGGGCAGCGCCTCGAAAAGATGCAGGGACACTGGCTGTTGGCGCGGGCGGGAAAACGCGTCCTGCGTCCAGGGGGACTCGCACTCACGCGGCGGATGATCGATGCTCTATCGATCTCTTCCGAAGATCGTGTCGTTGAATTCGCTCCGGGAATGGGTGTCACGGCCCGAATGGTTCTGCGCAGGAACCCGGTTCAATATTGGGGAGTGGAGCGCGACAGGGCCGCGGCAGCGCGCCTCAAATCGCTTTTCCCTAGGGAAGCGGCGCGGATCGTTGCCACCCAGGCAGAACGTTCGGGACTTCCCAATGCATGTGCAAGCGTGGTTTACGGAGAGGCAATGCTGAGCATGCAAGCTCCTGAACAGAAAAAGCGTATCCTTTTTGAAGCAGGGCGCCTTCTGGCTCCGGGCGGGCGGTACGGGATTCATGAGCTGTGTTTCCGGCCCGACGGAATACCGGAGGCCTTGCGACAAGAAATCCAAGCGGAGATGTCCAAGGAGATTCATGTCGGTGTACAGCCGCTTTGTTCGAGCGAATGGAAGCAACTGCTCGAGCAAGAGGGGTTCAATGTGATCTGGTGCGGTGAAGCAGCTCTCGATCTTCTGGAACCGCGACGCATGTTGCAGGATGAAGGCATCCTCCGATGCCTGAGGATAGCGTGCAATGTTCTAAAGGACGCGGTGCTTCGCCGCAGGATCCTAGCGATCCGGAGAATCTTCGGCAAGTATAAAGAGCACCTCGGCGCCATCTCCATCGTGGGGTTACGAACAGAGCGGGCTGGCTGATCGATTCACAACCCATTGGGGAGGTCGTCACGATGAAGCGAATTTACGAATCCTCTAACTCCGAACTGCGTGATCCTGAGGATCGTGCGATCGATGAACAAGACTCATTACAAGTTCGCGAAAAGATGCTCGATAAAACGATTGCAGACTCCTTCCCAGCGAGCGATCCGCCATCCACTAATCCTGCACCAGCCGCGGACCCATTTGCACGCTAACGGCGATGATCAGCCGAACCAAGCCAGAACGAGCATCTTCCTCAACAATCCCGGTCGGACTGCATTAGGGCGGCAGATAGAGCAGCTGTGCACCGCAGCTTTCAACCAACTGGCGCACTCCGTCGATTTTGTGTGCGGCGAGAGTGTCGAGGACGACTCTCCTCTCTTCTCAGAACCCCAGCCTGCGGACTACGCTTCGTGTTGCTTCGGCGCTCTTCTTCAATCCTTGCTCTTCCTCGGCACTCAAGGGTACGGGCAGAGGGTATTCCACGCCGCGCCGGTTCACGATTGCCGGCACCGAGAGACAAACGTCATCAAGGCCGCGGTATTTAGTCAGAAGCGAACTGACAGGCAATACCCGCCCTTCGTCCCACAGGATCGCCTGGAGAATACTGCTCACTGCGAGGCCGATGGCGTAGTTGGTGGCACCCTTGCCTGCGATGACCTGATCGGCCGATGTCCGTACGTTCTCGAAAATTGCCGTACGCTGGGGTGCGGTCATGCGGTTCGGGAAGACCCATTGGTCCAATGGGACGTTTCCTATGCTTGCGCTCGACCATAGCGGGATTTCACTGTCTCCGTGCTCGCCGGCAATATATGCATGTACGTTCTGTACGGCGACGTGGCAATGTTGCGCCACGAGGAACCGAAAGCGCGAACTGTCCAATACTGTGCCACTCCCAAGGACCCGCCGGCTTTCCAAACCGCTGATCTTCAGTGCAACATAGGTCAGCACGTCGACCGGATTGGTCACCATTAGCAAGATCGCATCGGGTGCCACACGGACGATTTCAGGAATCAGTTTCCGGCAGATCTCAGCATTGATTTCAGCAAGATCGATGCGAGTCTGGCCCGGCTTCTGCTTGGCGCCGGCTGTGATGACAAGTGCGTCGGCTCCCTTTAGCACTTCGATATCATCAGAGCCGTCCAATTGCGCTTCGGACACAAACATCAGCCCGTGATTGAGATCCAACACCTCGGCATTCAATTTCGAAGTGGCGATGTCGAACAGACTGATGTGTTTCCCTATTCCACGAACCATGCAGGCATACGCGATCGTCGCCCCGACGCTGCCGGCGCCTATAATGCCGATCTTTTGCTTGCGCTCTCTTCCCATATTCATTCCAATAGTGCATAAGGTACAAGGCAACCGTGACGAACCATGGCACTCTCTAGCGGTTGTCGTTCCACACACTTGCTTCGATCACCACGCCCAGAAAGACACGGGCCAGCAAACATAATGAAGCACTGAATGAGGGTAAGCTGGCAAGATCCCCGATTTACCCATCTGAATCATTCCTGAGAACCGGGTTCTCCCAGATCCCGTCCTTCGCCACTAGTTGGCCGGCCTCTTCCGGTCCCCACGTGCCAGGATAGTAGGTATAAAGGGGAGTCACATCACCAAGGACTGCTTCCACGATGCGCCACTGCTCCTCGACTACATCCTGGCGTGCGAACAATTCCTTAATGCCTCTGCTCGCATCATCAAGGAGTCTCTCGTACGGATGTGTGTTATCTGCCGCCTGACGATGCATTTCAAGTTCTACATCACGCCCCATCATTCGTTCCCCAGGAACTTTGATACGAACTCCGAGACCGATCATCACATCCGGCCCCAAACGAATCCGCATGTGCGCTGAACCGGAAGGCACCAATTCTCCGAAGGTCTCGCGCGGTGGCCGCTTGAATTCAACAATCGCTTCGGTGCAGGTGACAGGCATCTTCTTCCCGGCACGAATATAAATGGGAACACCGGCCCATCGCCAGCTGTCGATCGAAAGGCTCAGGGCAACGAATGTCTCAACATGGGAACCTGGCGCCACACCGGGAACAGACTGGTATCCCTGATATTGGCCACGCACAATAGACTCCAAAGTCAAAGGCCGGATGGACTTCATCAGATCACACTTACGATGGCGCACAGCATCGTGGTCCTCGCCCGTTGGCGGATCCATCGTGAGATGTGCAACAACCTGCAGCATATGGTTTTGGACTACATCGCGCAAAGCTCCGACTTCGTCATAGAATCTGCCCCGGTCTTCAACACCGAATTCTTCCGCCATCGTGATTTGAATGCTGCGGATATGATCCCGATTCCAGATTGGTTCGAACATCGGGTTGGCAAACCGTGTGTAGAGAATGTTGCGCACGGGCTCTTTACCCATGTAGTGGTCAATTCGATAAATGTTGTCTTCGGGAAAATACTGATGTAGCGTGGAACTCAATTCCTTGGCTGAAACGAGATCGCGTCCAAACGGTTTTTCGACGAGAAGACGGGAATTGGCAGCACAACCCGATCGCGTGAGATTCTCCGCAACTTTCGTGAACAGGTCTGGCGGAATCGCCAGGTAGTGGAGGGGCCGCTGAGCCACGCCCAGTTCGCGGCGTAACGCAGCAAACGTGTTTGAATCGTTATAGTCTCCATCGACATAGCGCAACAAGAAAAGAAGCTTTTCCACCGCCCCTGGATCTCTCCCACCATGTTTTTCGAGACTGTCAATTGCTCGAGCCTTGAGCTGATCAAGTGTCCATCCCGACTTTGCGACGCCAATTATCGGCAGATCCCATCCCTCGTTGCGAACGAGCGCCTGGAGTGCGGGGAAAATCTGTTTGTACGCAAGATCACCCGTAGCGCCAAAAAAGACAACTGCATCTGATCGAACATCAGCCATCGGCTGTTCTCCAAACTACAACGCCGCTCGCAAGATTATCCCTTGCGCCATGTATGCGCTCGCGAAGTAACCCTTACAATACCCATACGGTCACCGAATTAATCAGTTGGCTCGCAGAGACAGACTAGGGCGGCCGTCCTGCGCATGACGCGCGTTCGAGAGAAGCGCTTCGGTGCGTAACCGGATCACGTTTTGTCTGCAGGGGGCTCGATCTCGGGCCACGCGATAGTGAGCAGGAATGCGCTTTCTTCGAGCGCCTCCACGTCGTGCTCAAGGCAGCGCTGGAGCGTGAGAAGATCACCTGGCTTGAGATCCTCCATGCGATCCCCGGGAAGATGCACACGAATCTTCCCTTTCAGCGCATGAATGGAAATCGGCCCTTCCGCGCGATGGTGGCTCATGTAGCTTTCCCTTTTCATCCGCACCAGCACAATACGGAACTCCTCATACTTGACGAGGGTTTCGGAGCTTCGACCGGATTCGCGCTGCCAGGACGGGGCTTTCTTCAGTCCTTCAAGCTCATCGGTAATGTTACGCCGGATCACTTGATCCGCAAGTTCCGGAAGGCGGGTCATGCTTGCCTGGTTGCGCCTCATACGATGTACTCCTCTGCTAGTTGTTTCTGGCCCATTCGTCATTACGCTGCCGTGCACAATGACCGGTTTAGAACATATGCCACTCGCCGGGAATAGGAAATAGTTCGGATGTCATCTGCACGGAGACGCTTGTACCTGTCATTGCTTTTTATCGCGTCAAGCTGGCCTTACTTTACGCAGAGAAGAGATGCGACGCCGGCTCTTCGGCCAGACCTCACGGCCTTCCACGAAGAAACGGGTTCCATCCTCGGTTGCTTGATCGTAAGCGCACTTCAACTGCAACCGGCTTGCCATGCTTCCTCACCTCCCCTTGTCGAACCTTTTCGAGGGTTTCCAGGTTTGGTGGAATCTTGTGCATATGGATCATTCCCCATCGCAAAGCTAAACCGGTTGCTGTTTCCGCAATCAGTTTTGGCAGGCACCGGTGGTTGGGCAACCACGCCAGGTCTTGCTCCGCTGAATGCTGCCAGAGCTTCTTCAACAGCAATCAGAAGTTCGTCCCAGAAGCGCCGATGAGGGTTCATGGGGCGGCTCGGCGGTTAGAGACTCAATCGCTCAGTTGGCGCAGATGGGCGGGTTTCTGCATTAGCGTACCGACAAGATTCAGAGCGAAGAGGGTCACGGCACTCAGCTCAATCACCGCCGAAACCGGAAGCAAGTTCCAGGCGATCTGCCAGTCGAGTTCATAAGCCAGTGGTTCCATGCTTACCCGCAGCAGGCAGCCGGCGTTCAGCAACGCGAGCGACCACAACATCAGTTCCTTGCTCCAAAGAAGGCGCATCCCGCAGAACGCAGGCAAAACCCGTTGGCCGATGGTGAATACCATCACCGCCACAAATCCGACGGTCAGGGCATGACGGCTCGCTCCCCACAGCCCTCCGGAGCGGTCTTCAATCGCCGCCAGGCAGCCAAGGAGAGACGCAACCAGCAGCCAGACATAGGCGATACGTAGAAAATACGGAAAGCTCGGATGTATGTTGTGCACCTTGGCCGGCTGAACTGCCGGGCGCCACACCCGCAGTCCTTGAATCGCCATCAGAGCCGAAGCCACGAAGACTGTTGCCGAGATCCCCCATTGGTTCAAAAAGACCAACGCGATAGCAGCCAAGCTGAGCCCGTATGCTGCGAACAGCCACTTGGTCCCTGGCTGCCCGAAGCCGGCAAAGATCGGGAGCCACCGCGCGTTGAAGCCCCAGATAGTGGGCACCAGGACACCCCAGATTGCCATCGTTACAAGTTGAAGATCGAGCAGATGCGAGAGCGCCGGCGTACTGCCCGTGAGCGCCAGTCGGAAGAGGGCAATAGCGTTGATAACGAGCGTAAGAAGGAAGACGAAGGTGGATAAAATCACCAGGACCATCCACAGGGGTTTCGTTGATTGCCCACTGGCCGGCCGGTGGCGGCGCACGGCCAAGAAGAAGAGTAGAAGTCCGCCAAGTTCGAACAATCCCGATGCCGGCAAGATCCATCGCCAGTGCCATCCGGTCACCCCACCCATCCAGCGCAGAGTCACTCCACAAGTCCAGAGGCTCCATGATGTCCAGCCCTTGCCGACAGGAAACGTGCGGGTGCTCTGTATCTTCGTGAGTGAATAGAAGCCGATGCCAAGGATGAACGATCCGACCCAACCGAAAACCTGCGCCTGACCATGCGCCTGAAGCCATGCCGGGGAGAGCGCGCTAAGCGCCTCTCGCCGTGAGATTCCGATCAGGTTCCACACCCCGAGGAAGGTTCCCGGCAGCAACATGAAGAAGAGTCCACTCGCCAAGAATGCCTCGATGAGATGCTGGCTTTGCCGCTCTGCGCGAATGTGAGGCGCCTCGACTGAATTGGTCACTGAGATGTTGCTCTCTTTGCGCATTGCATTTTCGCTTGCTTTCATCGCACCTGAGACGCCTTGGATCATCACCTGACCCAGAACGGCAATTTGTGATCGCGATCTTGGTGCTTCCATATACCGCCGTCAGAGGTATTCTCGAGCGCTTCTTTCACCCTGGGAGCACTCTTCCTTGGATGACGGATCGACACAATGCATCTACGTCCGGGCTGAACGGCGAATTCTCGACGCGCCATTCTGACAGTAATCTCAACTTTCTGGTCCGGTGGATCGGGAAAGGAATCTGATGTCTCGACCTTGGGTGTTTTGAACCCATACGAGAGAGGAAGGTGTTCAGCGGCTTGATTGATCCACCGCGAACAGATCAGCATGGCGCAGGCAGCGAGTGCGACGGCCATTTCCCAGTGATCGGGAGGAAAGTTGACTGAATCAAGATGGAAGAACGGGATATACGACAAAAGCGTACCGAAGAAAACCAGCCCCAGGGCAAATGGAAACACCTCTCCTGCCGCGATGGAAATTCCAATCAATAATTCGGTGATTGCAAGAACCCCACCCAAGAGAGTGAATTTTAAGACTTCGGAAGATGCGCTCTGGAGCAGCCTGGAAGCGAGGTAGATCCACGAGATCGTCAAAGCGACCAGGAGCCACCCTTTCCATGTGTGAGTTGTCCTTATCATTTGCATGTCCCGTTTCTCAATCGGCCGCATCGACTTATGAATGGCGACTGTCTTATAAGTAGATTTCGATCCTACGCACCGGCAATGAACCAGGTGTACCTGTTTAAATGACAAATGTTCCTCGCCGTTGGCGAAAGAGTGTGAAAGACGCTTGGGAACTACGCAAACCATCTCACCGTGATGTTTCGACTTCTGGTCGCTGCATTGCTCTTCCCCGCGAGACGTAGAGGCCCTGGAGATGCAACGGGATTCGGTTCATCGTGCAGTTCCAACCTTCGATGGATTGCTAGTTCAATCCATTGGCCGAGCACGATCGAATGTGCCGAGATTCTGTGACTTTAGTCGCTTTCCGTGCTTCTGTCGGGCCTCTATTGTGACTTAGTTCCATTGAGGCTCAGATCGACTTGAATAGTGCTCCTATAGAACATCCACACTCCGGATGGTCCTCTCTTCTTTCCCGCGCAATCGGTGCCATCCTTCTCTTCGAACTTGTTTCAGGCCTCGCAGTGACCTTAGGTCCCTTTCATCCGGTGGTTGAGTGGGGGCTGATCTTTCACACGATGCTCGGTATTCTCGCGGTTGGCCCTGTCTGCTGGTATTTCTTTCGCCACTGGAGAACCTACCGGAGTCAGGCCATGTCAGATGCCCTGCTGCTGGGATATGCGGGCGCCTGCGTGCTCGCAGTCTGCATCCTCTCCGGTTTGATCCTCACAGGGCAGGGTCTCGTCGGTGCAAAGACCTGGGCATGGATGCGCTATTTACACCTGATCTCGACCCTGCTTGGCGTTGCTGCGACATTACCTCACCTCGTGCTCGCCCTCTGGCGACGGCGCAATCGCGAAACATATCGCGCAGCAATTAGGTGGGCCTCGGCCGGAGTAGGTAGCACGCTGGCCACAATCGTCGTTATCGTCCTATGCGCGGCTTCCTACTCAGGGACCAAATACCGCAATGTTTTCCCGGCAGACTATAGCTATGCTTACGGCGCGAACCGCCCATTCGCACCCAGTCTGGCTCATACGTCGACCAATGGAGCTTTTGACCCGCGCTCGCTTGCGGGCTCGGAAAGCTGTGGCCAGAGCGGCTGCCACACCCAGATCTACAACGAATGGAAGACGAGCGCGCATCGCTACGCTGCCATGGATCCCATCTTTCAAGGAATCCAGAATGTCATGGCGAAACAAAATGGACCCGAATCGACACGCTACTGTGGCGGTTGCCATGATCCGATCTCCCTGTTCTCAGGGACAAAGAACATCTTTGTCTCGAATCTCACCGGCCAACTCGGCTACAACGATGGAATCTCGTGCCTTGCCTGCCACTCGATTCAGAAGACCGACATTCAAGGAAATGCGAACTATACGATTACGCAGCCGAAGGAGTATCTGTGGCAGTGGAGCGCTGATCACACCGTGCGTGCCGTGGCCCGCAACTTCCTGATACGCACGTGGCCTGCCCAGCACAACAGGCTCAACAAGCGCATGTACAAGACGCCGGAATACTGCGCGGCATGCCACAAGCAATTCATCGATGCACAAATCAATCGTGTCGGCTGGGTACAGTTACAGAACCAATACGACAACTGGGCTGCCAGTCACTGGAACCATAAGGGCGATCCGCGATCGACGATCGAGTGCCGCGAGTGCCACATGCCGCTGGTCGCATCTGCCGATCCGGCCGAGGGCGACGCGATGGACTACAACCGCAGTCCAGATGACTCCAAGCACCGGAGCCACCGGTTTCTCGCAGCGAACAATTTTGTGCCGGCTCTGCTGCATTTGGATGACGCCAACGAACAAGTGCGTGGGACGAATGCATGGCTTGAGGGCCGCATCGATATTCCCGAGATTCGCAATAAGTGGGCGCAAGGCCCGGTAGTGAAAATTCGGATCGAAGCCCCGTCCACTGCCGAGCCGGGAAAATCAATACCGGTTCGTGTCGTAATGACTTCGAACAAGGTTGGCCATGATTATCCGACAGGTCCGCTCGACATGATTCAGAGTTGGGTTGAGCTGCGCGTAACGGATGCGGGCGGACGCGTGATCTACACCTCGGGCCAGCGCGATGAAAGAAACTTTTTGGCGCCCGGCACGTTTCTCTTCAAGGCCGAACCCGTCGATCAATATGGCAATCTCATCGATCGGCACAATCTCTGGGAAATGGTTGGCGTACGGTACAGACGGTCACTGTTTCCGGGGTACTCCGATACGGTGGAATACAACGTTTCTTGCCCGTCCGGTGGACCGGTCAGGCTTCAAAACAATTCTCGATCAGCACAGCAGTATACCGTTCCCTTGAAATCTGAGAGTGGTGATCTCCGCATTGATGCTGTCCTGCATTACCGGAAGATCGATCAGTTCCTGCTGAATTACGTGATGGGAGCACAGCCGGGTCTGACCGCACCCGTGGTCGATGTCTCGCACGCAACGGCCACCGTATGTGTCGCGCGCAGCGGAGGATCAGCCCCATGCCGGTGACGACGTTGGCTGAACGCAAAGTGCGCGGGTCGCGGCGGCTTCGTCGCCTTGCCTGGACTGCCGCCGCTCTTCTGGTGCTGGTTACGATCGCTGCGATCGTTACTTGGCGCATTCGCAGAGAGAACCAGCCCGATGAGTATGTTCCCGGAGAAGCATCGAACGACATCACCGATGTGGCCGCGGACCGGGGCTCAAGCAAGACCACGACGGCGGCACATCCTGTAACCAACGCCGTGAGTTCTCGCGTTGTGGATCGCCTGCTTGAACCGGGTAAGAAGCTGCCTCCGGGAGCCCCAGCGCCATTCCTTACTGACATAACGAAGGAAGCAGGCCTCGCCTCGTTCCGTCAGTTCGCGGGAGCGCGCACGTCGCAACTACCCGAAGACATGGGTTCGGGCGTGGCATGGGGTGACTTCGATAATGACGGCCTCGAAGATGTGTTTGTCGTCAGTGGCGGAGGTCCGCTCAACGGACCAGCCTCTCAGCTTGCACCGTCCATTCTGTATCGCAACCTCGGCAACGGGCACTTTGAGAAGGTCAAGAGATTTCCCGACCTGCGCATCCACGGCATGGGCGCCAGTTGGGGAGATTACGATAACGATGGCCGCCTGGACCTCGCAGTCACGAGCTACGACCGTATCTACCTATTCCACAATAACGGCGACGGTACATTCATCGATGCCAGTCACGAAACCGGCATCGACCGATATCGGGGATTCTGGGCAGGCGTATCTTGGGGAGACTATAACCGCGACGGCTATCTCGACCTTTACGTCTGTGGTTATGTGAAGTACAAGAATGACGCGGATAAGAACGGAAAGACATCGGAACAATTCGGGATGGATGTTCCCTATTCACTGAACCCCGCGTCCTTCGAGCCGGAGAAAAATCTCTTGTTCCGCAACAACGGAACCAGCACCTTTACGGAAGTCGGCAAAGAACTCGGAGTTTCGAATCCTGAAGGACGTAGCCTGGTTGCACTTTGGCATGACTTTAATGGTGACGGCTGGCCTGACCTGTACGTAGCCAACGACATTTCGGAAAACAAGCTCTATATAAATCATGGTAAGTTTGTCGATGCAGGCAAGGACGCGTGGGTCGAAGAATACCGCGGCTCCATGGGTTTGGCTGCAGGTGATTTCGATCGTGACGGAGACGACGACCTTTTCATCTCTCACTGGATCGCCCAGGGATTTGCACTCTACCAGAATCTCTTCTCGGAACAGAGGGACAAGTCCGGGAAATCAGAGTTGCACTTTACCGATGTCGCCGCGATCGACGGCGTTAGCCAGCCGTCAATGCAACGAGTAGGTTGGGGAACGAGTTTCATCGACATCGATTCCGATGGCTGGCTCGACCTGATCGTTGCTAACGGCAGTACTTTCGAGCAGAAGGAGAGCACTCCGCGCCGTCTAACCCCGATGCCCTCCTTCCTCTTCTGGAATGCTCAGGGTGATTTCTTTCACGATCTAGCACCGTGGAACCGGAACTTCTCCCAGCCGCATGTCAGCCGCGGTTTGGCGGTGGCCGACTACAACAACGACGGTGCAATGGATGTTGCCATAGTGGATCAGGGAGAAGGTGTTCGGCTCCTACGGAACGATATTCCCCAAGGACACTGGGCCGAGGTTCGCTTGCATAATCGAGTTCCTCCCTCCAATGCCCCGCTTGGCTTCGGCGACGGCGCGACGGTCATCGCCTGGGTGAAAGGTGTACCGCTACGCCGCAATGTCGGAAGCTCCTCGTATCTTTCGCAGGACGGTCATCGACTCCACATAGGCCTTGGCTCCGCCGTTAAGATCGACCGTCTCGAGGTGCGTTGGCCTCGTGGCGCACGGGAGAACTGGGAAAACCTGCCGGCCGATAGAATTTGGGACATCACACAGGGCGAACCGGTCGCCAAGCCATTTGTGCCGCCCGACACAGGATCCGGTCCGCCTGTAACGCAAGCTGTGCAAAATGACAAAGCAGCAACCCAGCAGTTCTGGGTCAAGCAGCACGCTGCAATGGATGCGATGAAGCGGGAACGAGATTTTGCTAAGTCGGTCTCGCTCTTTCGCGAAGCTCTTGCCATCAATCCCAACCATGAGGACTCTCATTACTACCTGGCGAATTGCCTGGTTGAATTGGGAGATATTCCCTCCGCCGTCGGCGAGCTTGACGCTCTCATAGGAATCAATCCGCAGAATCATCGCGCTTATCAGCGGAAGGGAGAGCTGCTCGCCGCATCAGCAAGCTCAAAGTCCAACTTGGCTGCGGCACGCCTGACACTCGACGCTGCATTGCACCTCAACTCCGAAGAGACCGGTACTCTTGTTCTTCTGGGAGAAGTGCAGCTTGCCGAGGGCAATCTTCCCGAAGCCGATCGTGATTTTACACACGTGCTGCAGGCCAATGCTCGCGCTGCAAATGCTCTCTATTTCCGAGGTTACATCGCATGGAAGCGACATGATGATCGCCAGGCTTCCGCACTGCTGAGCCAGGCACACCGCGCGCTCGGACCGGATTGGAAACCAGCGGGGACGGTCCTCGAAGGAGACGTACGCCGCCGCATGTATTCCGAGTCAGGATTCCTCGGCGTTTTCGCCCAGCAGTGGAATGGCGATGTCAAACCCTCACCTGCGTACGCGGAGTTGGACGCCTACCTGCATCGATTGCACTAAAAGCATCGCCCTGTGGCTAAAGTCCCTGAGGCCTGAATTGGACCTCGTTTGTGCCAAAGGAAGATGTTACGGATCAATTGTGATTGACTTTTATCCCGAAATACATACAAACTGGTTGGTATGTTAGGAGATCCAGTGAAGCGAAAGTCCCGTGATCCAGAGCGCACGCGGGAACGCTTGCTGAAAGCGGGTTTTCAGGAGGTCTATCGATCTGGATTCCAGAGTGCCAGCATTGATACGATTCTGGCTGCCGCCAACGTGACCAAAGGAGCGCTCTACTACCATTTCGAGAGCAAGGAAGCTCTCGGACATGCCATTATCGACGAGGTCGTTGCAACATTCCTCCGTAACAGGTGGTTGCTGCCTCTCCAGCAAAGCGAGGACAAGGACTCCATCGATGCGTTGATCGACATCGTCCGGTCGATACCAGCTCGTCCAAGAGATTTGAAGGGCGGTTGTCCCCTCGTCAATTTAGCGCAGGAGATGTCTCAGCTCGACGAACTGTTCCGCAGGCGCTTGGAGGCAATGTTCCGTGCCTGGCGAGAAGCCGTTTCCACGGCTCTGCGGAGGGGACAGTCTCAAGGAACAGTCCGCCGCGACCTGGTCCCGGCAGAGACCGCGAGCTTTCTGATCGCGATGGTCGAAGGCTACGAAGTGTTGGCGAAGAATGCCCAGGATGTGAAGTTGTGGAATGAGGGAATCAGAAATATCGTGGGATGGCTGCAATCGCTTCGCGCACCTCGTCAACCGGGGAGAGGCGGACGGAGGATGTCAAAGAAGCCCGTCGCCAAGCAACGCCGGCGAATCTGAGGGAGGAGGAAACGATGAATCGAAGAAGGTTGGTCACGGTAGCTTGTCTAAGTCTCGTTCTGATCCTGGGGCTTATTCCGATGAAGCGCGGGCAGTCACAAGCACCAAAATCGGCCTATCTTTTGATGGCGCCGCTCGATCAGTACCTCATGGCAGACCGAAATGCCGAAATCGCGTTGGCTCGAAGCGCTGCGCCGGAAGCGATATCGCGCGATGCCAGGATTCTGGTCCTTGGACGCCGGGGCTACGAAACTGCCAGCGAGGGCAAGAACGGTTTTGTATGTGTTGTCGAGAGAAGTTGGATGTCACCGGCCAACGCCCCGGAATTCTGGAATCCCAAACTTCGAGGTCCGATCTGTTTCAATCCGCCAGCCGCGCGATCCGTGTTACCGACTACTCTTAGGAGAACAGAGATGGTGTTGGCAGGGAAAACAAAGGCCGAGATCATCGAGGGCAACAAGGCTGCGTTTAAAAAAGGTGAACTGCCGCCACTCGAACCCGGCGCGATGAGTTACATGATGTCGAAGGATGCCTATCTCACCGATGGCGGCGGTCACAACCTGGCCCACCTGATGTTCTATACGCCTCCGCTGGACGGCAAGGCTTGGGGCGCCGATCTGCCGAAATCACCGGTGATGCTGATTCCACAATTCAAAGACGCTCAACCAATCGACGTGTTTATCGTTCCCGTGGGCAGATGGTCAGACGGATCCATTGCCCCGGTTATGTAGGGCCAGTTCATGTGGAAGCACGCGAACTCGTTAGCCGCTTCGGGTGGCAGCAAGAGAGTAACGAAAGGGGTCTCAGTGGGGAGTTGGACGAAGCCGGATGAAAACCGAGGCACCCACTGGATCGGATCCGTAGATAGGCTCCAACGGCGCGCCTACTCCATACAGCGAAACCTGAGCACCGATGGCCGACGAGAGGCCTGGCAGCAGCCGCATCTCGCGATCGTACCCTATGGTGTAGGCCTGGACGTGTGTAAGCGGCTCTTCCTTGAAATCGGGAGGCAGAGGGTGTTCGCCGATGAGCAATTCGTTCGAGCGGCCGGCATTCTCGAGCCGCATCCACGCGTAGTTCTTCTCACGGAAATTGACTGTCGACTCGAACAGGTAACTGTTTTCCTTGGCGGAATCCTCAAGCGACCTGGTTCTGCCCCACATGGCGCAAGTGGACCAGTTCCCATGCTGGAAAGGTTTGTTGTACATCACCGAGGCGGTAGTTCTGGCCTGGTCTTCTGACGGAAACAACGCCTCCGGGCTGGCGATGCGGCCATAGGAAAACTGCCCACTCCAGTTCTGCCCTGGTTGCACGGTCAATCGCGTTGACCAGGAATCGATCTTGCCTTGATCGATGTTCCACCGGAACTCATCCGGCTCTCGCCCATGAAAGCCGCTCATTTCCAGACGAACTATTCGATGAGTAAATCCGACTGTAACCACGTCACTCGCGATATGGGTAGAGTCCTCCTGATGGTGGCCCAGTGTGCCAACCGGGTTTTCGGCAGCTGACGCACGATGTGGGTAGGCAGTCGGGCCGATCGCTGGATCGCCTTCCGGAGCGACGTAGAAAGTCAGCAGATTGCGTTCGCCCAATGGCAGATCATAAAGAGCGGCCAGTTCCATGAAGAAGTCGTGGGGATGCTGTCCGTCGGCAATCGGCAATCCATAGGCTGTCTCGCCTTGCTGAAGAAGCAAAGGGTAACGGCGGTTGGTCACAGTAGCCGGTTCAAGGCTGACCATGGCACGAATCGTCAGCTGTCCTGGGCCGAGAGAACGTTGCGCCATGGGCATGAACCAATTTGTTGAAAATAATTTATCGCCGCCGCGCGGGCTTGACTGCTGCGTGTCAACTACGAATGCGTTCCCATGGAACATCAGCATCCAGTTCCTCTTCATGGACATCAGCATGGGAGCGGTAACGGAGGTAGGCTCGGCGCTCGTGCCGGAGGTGGCATGGTGCCTGACCTCCTGGATGAACGTTTTGGGGTGCATCTGCTCCATCATCTCTGACATGCCACTATGCATGCCGCTCATCTGAGCGTGCGGAGCAGTCTGGTGTGAGGGCATCTCCATCGGTTGATTAGTCGAGCCCTGTTGCGCCTCCGAAGTAAAGACCAGTAGCTCAAAAGAAAGCGCAATCAAAAGTGATGGCCGGAAAAGCTTCATTCTTCACCTATGGATTTGAGTCAGATAAGCGTGCTCTTATTCCGTTATAGCCGCACGCTTCTCAATCTGAGCGCTTTCGTGATAACCGAAACAGAACTAAAACTCATGGCGGCTGCTGCGATCATCGGATTCAGAAGCACATGAAACGCGGGAAAGAGGACACCGGCCGCAATTGGAACGCCGATGATGTTGTAGATGAAGGCGAAGAACAGATTTTGCCGGATGTTCCGCCCTGCGGTAAGAATGCGGAAGTCGACACTATAGAAACGGTCGATTCCGGCCCAATGTTTCCGCCTGACACTGTTGTCCTCAGAATCATCCCCGACCTCAGGCTCATTCAAGGCGTGACAACTTCATAGCTCATTATCTTGAATTGCTGCATGGTGCGATCTTCGCCATCGCCTTCGGTTATCGATAGTGATTGATCAGGCATTTCGAACACGTCGATGAATTGATCCCTATGAGCTTGACCAGGAAGCGGATTGGGAACAATCATGCGACCGACTTGAAGATGGCATGCTTCAGGACCATTAACGCTTTCGTGATTGCCCCATTTATAAGACGAGCAGACGACCACAAGTCTCTTCTTCAGATATTGGCCATCGAAAGTTCCTGTTCGAATAATTGTCCATTGGTAGGTATGCCCATCGTAAGCTACAACCCGATAGCCTTCCGGTTCCAATTGCCTCTTGCAACCGGTGGAGAACGACGCGATCGATAACAGCAGCGCTACCGAAACGTAGTATCTGAGCACAACTTTGCCTTTCACAAAATCACTTGACGTTTTTTGTGGACCATTTTTTGGCGAGATCCTCCACGCGCTTGGAAACACCCCAGGAGCCATTGATCTGCCCGTTACTCTCCTCCGCCAAGAGAATTCGCTTAGCAAATGACGGCTCCCAAGTTTCCAACTCTTCAAGATAACCAATCCTTGCCTTAGCTTCCAAAAAGCTTCCACTCTTCTCGAATGAGTGAACTAATACCTCACTCATGATCTTAGTCTGTTTGTTCTTGTTGTACGCCTTGAAGATTTGATGCGCCAAGGTTGACGGATCAAAACTGTTTCCGTTGAAGGCTTGGAACCGTCCGATGAATCCATATGGAGCTTCGCCGAAGCGAACTGAAAAGAACGGGTACACCACGTCCCATTGCAAATTCGACCTCTTGATCCGTCCACTTACTTTCATGAAATTTGTCGTGCAGGAGTGCGACAAGAGCATCACAAGTCGAAAGGGCGGTTTCGATCTGGTCTTGCCATTCGGTTGTTGGCTCAATGTCGCTATGCGCGACGAAACCACAAATTCCAAATTGAAGAAGAGCTTCCTGCAATTCACTAGCCCATTTCTTGTGTACGGCTAAATGCGATATGAATAAACGAAACATTCCCTTCCGCCAAAATGCTGGCTCGACATGAGACGGAGCCAACACTTCGAGGGTGTAACCGAGGTGCTTCGCTAGCTCAATCAGAGTCTGATCGGGAGCACCTGCAATCATATCGATCACATATTCGTTACTGCGGCCAGTTCCGTTCCATTCATTCGTCCATGGGAGATCAAATTGCTTTAATGTGAGATCGATGATGGCCCATTGCTCGGCACCGAGACGCTGAGCGATCTCCCGCATTAAGGAAATGCGCTGTGATGGAGAAAGTGACATTTCCAACACGATATACGGTCATGACCGACTTTCCAATTCTGTTTTACCGGTGACGGAGCGGTATCCCCACCCTTCGACGCGACGCCGATCGGGGTAGTGGGGGAATGAGATAGGCTCTCACGACGCGACGGAAGCGAACAACTCCATTCAAACTTTACCGGAGAAGCCACGAAAGAATTTGGGTATATTCCGAATGGCTGTAAATTACAGATTCTAAATACACATTGGCTCCTCAGGTAGGACTCGTTCTATTCCTCTACTTCATAACTTCTTGAAACAACGTAAGTTGCTGAAAGCATGCGCCAAGAGATTTCGCCCATTTCGCAGATTTAGCCTGTTTCATATTTCCTTAGGACAGTTTTTAGGACAGAAGATTCTTAAAGCGGTGGCGCGCTCGGCCGCGCATTTCCTCTTGGACGGGTGAACGGGATCCCAATCTTTGCGCCTTTGCTTCGAGAATTGTCTATAAAGTTGTGCCCTCATGCTATGCGATATGTCTGTGCCCTCTTGAGCATCGGATCTCACAGAACTTCGGAGAAATTACAGGCCTGATCGGATCGAACCCATGAACTCTTCCATACCATGGAAAATCAACAACTTACGGTACAGACGGCAAAGGACTTAACAGCCTCCCGTCTCTGATTAGTCGCAATGGAATCAGCGAAATCTAGTGCGTTCCGGCCGGTTCAGGCATTGGAGATCCTTCCACCACTAGTCTGAAGCGCTTGCGATCTGTTTCTCGCTTCAACGAATCTTGATGCATTTCGGCCAGGCGTTTCACCAAAGGCGGGAGCTCAGCGTTCTTGCCGCTGTGTCGCAAAGAGATAATCAAGTGGTACATCGCCGCTTCGTTTGCAGCATCGTATTGCAGCGCTATCCTGCATTCTTTGACTGCGTTATCGTACTGGCCGAGAGACATGTACATACTCGCTAACTGGTTGTGAGCTTCCACCAGATCCGGCTTCAGCTTGATCGCAATCGTGGCCTCCTGCATCGCTTCCTTAAATGCAGGGCTGTCAGATTCAGGCGTTTGATTCATGATCAGCTGAGCCAGCAGCAGATGCAGTAGAGCATTGTCTGGATGTTCTTTCAGTTGGATCCGCACACGCGCAAGCGCCTTGTCCGGATCGTTCTTCTGAAGAATGGAAAGATCATCGGCGTAAGCAACAATACCCTGAGAACTATCGAGTTGCTCCGCCATCTTGAAATCTGCTTCGGCATTGTCCCACTGCGCCATTTGCACGTAGAGAACTCCGCGAGAAAGATAAAGCGTAGACGTCTTGGCCGCATGCTTAAGGCCAGCATTGAGCATCTCAATCCCCGCCTGGAACGAGTCATGCGTAAGACAGAGGACCGCAAAACGAACGTAATTGGATGGATCCGTGGGATCAAGTACGATGGCCTGGCGCTGAAGAGCGACTGCCTTCGGAGTGTCTCCCGTTGCCTCGTACACTTGCGAAGCAAGACTAAGAATGTCCGGATCGGACTGGGCAGAAGTGAGAAGCGGTTCGAGAACCTTCAGAGCATCTGCATTGTTGTGTGTCGCGACCAGCAGCACTGCGAGATCATAGGCGGGATACGACTGGCCCGGTAGAAGCGATACCAATTGCTGGAATACGGGAATCGCGTCGGACGCACGATCAAGTGCATACAGGCAATAGCCGTATGCCTCAAGCGTGTCAGGGTGAGTAGCAGCCGCATCCTTGCTCGCCTCGAAATGAGGAACAGCAGATTGACAATCGCCCGATTTCTTGTAGAGTACTCCCAGCATTTCGTGGGCGGTTGTATTGCCTGGATTGGATTTCAGGATTCTTTGCAGAAGTGGAACCGCACGCTTATCGCCGGTCTTGAAGTAAATTTGGATTGCGCCTTGGAGCGCGGGAACGTAGTTGGGAGAGATTTGCAGCGCACGCGTAAATGCTGACAATGCTCCAGTGTCGTCGCCCTGCAATCCGAGGCACACCCCTTCAAGCGTCCAGAGTTTGTATTCACCAGGACTCGCCCGAAGCATCGGTTTCAAGGCCACGACGGCCTGATCGTAATGTTGCGCGCGGATCAGGGATTCGATATCCGATATGGTCGATCGTTTTTGACCCTGAGCGCAGATGATGGTTGTGAATGCGCACAACAACATGAGCCCGAACGCCACCATATGTGAATGGAAATACGGGGTTCGGTTACCCCCCTCACGAACACTCGAGGCAGATCTTATAAAACACATATCTTCAAACTTCCGTTCAAACCTTCGTAAAAGAAGTATTGAAACCATGTTCATCCACTGATGAAAGATAATTCCAGTTGCCTTGCACTACAAATCAGAATTTGTCCGTGATGCCTTTCCCTTCAGTGATGGTAAAAATGGAATCGACTGCTGGGATTTTGATTTTCTCTATCTTTCCCGACGGCCAATGAATCTCTGTCGTTCCCGCGTCCGTGGCTTCACCAAGACCGAAGTGAGCCCTTTGATCGTTCGAGGAAATGTAACTTCCTCCGCTCATCACATCTTCTCGTTGGCGAATACCATTCGCAGACAGGTAAACCGTGGTGCCCACCGCATCCCGCGGGCTCTTCGGGCCGCCAATCAACTTAATCTCGATCCAATGATGATGATCTGGATTGATGTTCTTAAGCAACACGGCGGGACCATCCACCGGATTGATCACCACGTCAATGCGGCCGTTGTTGAAGAGGTCTCCGAATGCAGCGCCGCGTCCAGGTATAACAACGGCTAAGCCAGAACCGATGACCGGTGGAACGTATTCAAATTTGCCACGGTGATCGTTATGAAAAAGCAGCGGTCGCTCAGCATATGTTGTGCCCCAGTTATGTTCGTCGACCTGGGGATAAACATGACCGTTCACCATCATGATGTCTTTCCATCCGTCGTTGTCGTAATCGATCAAACCGTCTCCCCATCCGACAAACGGAACAGCGACACGAACGATTCCGGCCTCTCGTGCGACGTCTGTGAAGCTTGCACCTCCGTCGTTCCGATAAAGAGCCTTGTAATCGTCCGAGAAGTCTGTGTCAAGAACATCCATGAGGCCGTTATTCAGATAATCGCCAACAGCTAGTCCCATCGAAGCAATTTCTCTGCCGTCGAAATCATAAGCGAAGCCTGAAACGAGACTTTGGTCATCGAAGGTGCCGTCACCTTTATTGATGTAGAGAAAATTGCGCTCGGAATCGTTTGCTACCAGCAGATCCAATTTACCGTCATTATTTACGTCGACAAATATCGAAGTGAACCCATAGAAGGCGTCCGGGCCTGAAACTCCGGCAGTTACGCTCACATCCCTAAAAGTACCATTGCCGTTGTTGTGAAACAGATGGTCCTTTTCCCCCGAAAGTCCACGAGGGCCGCACATCACAGGCACGCCGCGCATCTGACAGTTTGCTGTTGAGGCCGTACCATCCTCTGAACTCGGCTGATTATTCAAATCGTAGTGAACATAGCCAGAGACATAGAGATCGAGACGGCCGTCCCCGTCATAATCTCCAAACGTTGCACCTTTCGACCAGTTTCCCAGCGTGATCCCGGCCTTCTCTCCAACGTCGATGAAAGTGCCATCGCCGTTGTTATGGTAGAGGCGATTCTTGCCAAAGTTGGCCACGAAAATATCAGACCAGCCATCATTGTCGTAATCACCGATCGCTACGCCAAAGCCCCAACGATCGTTTGTGACTCCGGCCCGTTCGGAAACATCTGTAAAGGTTCCGTCGTGATTGTTGTGGAATAGTGCAGCGTGCGGCGGAGTGCGTTTGCCTGCCAGAGCCTCATAAGTCGAACCGTTCACCAGATAAATATCGAGCCAGCCATCATTGTCGTAATCGATCAGTCCTACACCCGATCCGTCGGTCTCGAGGATGTACTTCTTCTGCCGAGTCCCCATTTCATGTATCCAACTGGAGAGTCCTGACGATTTGCTTGCATCTTCAAAGACCACCACGCCCTTGTCGACGAATCCCCCTGCGGTGATGGGACGATGCTGCGCATCATACGTCGGAGCAAACACGCCCGCTGAAGCGATGCCTCCCCTTCCACCTTGCGCTGGCTGCTTGGGCATCGGCTCTTGTGCCCATGCAAGTACGCCCAGAAAAGTAGCGGCCGCGCAAGAGGCTGCACAACTCGATCGCAAGAACATTGGTTGTAATGATAACCGGAGGTCAGCAGTTTCGATTTACTTTAGGTTCGATTAGTTTTTTTGATGAATCACCATGCGTGAGCGGCAATAACATGAGGTGGACCGGCCATCGAGTCAGTAACAGTTGTCTGCAACAATATTTCCAAATTCCGATTTTGCCAATCAGCCGGAACTTTGGCCAGGCCGTCCTCCATATAGCGATTCGACGTCACGAATTCACCGGCTGCCTGCGTACCTCGCGGCCCGATACCCGCGACGGTGATCGTAAACTCTCCGGTCTTCGAATCGATAAGCCTCGCCACAATTGCGAAATCCTCAGTATCTTCACCATGAATTCCTGTTCGCGTTGTCCAAACTCTTCCTCCTGGAACTTCCTCGCGGATCATGTATTCGCCATTTTCTCTCAGGAATGCGAAATGAAGATTTGAGATCAAATCCATTGTCCATTTGCTGTTGAAGCCGCCTATCACTACTGCAGGAAAGCTCCTCAGATCCTCATAGGTGGCAGCAGCACCAATCCGAAGCTGGCTCGGCTTGGCTAGTCTGCCGAACAAGCCGGACAGCGCAAATGCCACTGAAGCATCTGAAGCAGGGACAATTTCCGGAGAAATCGGCAGGCCCTCCGGAGTTTGCCCGCTAACACTCTCTGATTCCTGTAATCGGAAAAACCGATTGGCTGCGGCGCTGGATCCTAATTGTTGCGCCCGCGCCTGCAGTAGCTTCTCTTCCGCCGAGTGGTCAGTAGCGTTCGCAATGCATATCAGTACCGGTTGTTGGCTTGTGATCGCTGGACCCCAAAAAAGGTCCAACCCGCTCTTTGAATCAGCAGCTTTGTGAGAAGGATTGATGAGTCCTCTACCGATAACAACAATCACAATCGCAGTCGCAACCACCAGGAAAGTCGTGAACTTCCAATTGTTTGCCGGCTTGCGTTCCGGCGGGACGGCAATTGCACGACTCGCTTTTGAGCGGGCGTCCGAACCAAGATGGAAGATGGGCGAATACGAACCTACCGGCAATTCAATCCGCAATGCGGGAGGTGAGGACAATTCGGCGTAATACTGCTCCAGGCGCCTGCGTACCTCGCCTGCCTGGACCCGTACGACGGGATCTTCGCCGGTGGCATAACCAGCTGGACGGTGAAATACCTCAATCCCGATGGTCCGCTCTTTCAGGCGCTCAAGAGTTCCATCGAGTTTGTTCAGTACTACGAATTTTAGGAACTGCTTCGAACGGTCCGCACTCTTGAAGTAGCGGCTGGCAAGAATGCGGTCCAGTTCCTGCAGGGCAGAATTTCGATCGATCGGCGGAGTTTCTGGTGTGGACTGCTCAGAGTCAGGTCTCTTCGGAGATAAGACGAACGAATTCATGGGGTACTCACCAATCGTATGATTCGGAGCAAATTCGCCGGATCACTTAGCGGATCCCCAGGCCAAGTTCGCTCATCTGGGGGGATCGTGCCGCAATGAGCAAATTCCGAATGCGGCTAAGTAAATCAACACCCAAGCTCTTTGTCAAGAACCCAGATTTCGGCATTGCGCCGAAGAAATCCCATGCACCTGAAATGCGATCCACTGGCCCCTAGGGAACGGGGTTACCCCCGGCCAGCAGCGATGTGTCGGCCATATACGGGCCCCTCCGTCATGCGTATCTGTCTAGAAACATACAGTTTACGAACATTACACACAGTAAGAGAACCGTGTGTTACTTGTTCCCCCCGCAATGCTTGATCAAACTCCTTATCGATCTCGCGGTAGGCCTTTTGACGGATGCGGAAGGTCGTCTGCCTTCTCGTATCTGAGGTCCAAACAAACAGCACTAAACACGGAAACAGGCTGAGCATTCAAAGAGGAGACCAGCATGAATTGCACGCAACGCATCATGATCTTCTTGTTACTCCTGTTCGGCTTGGGAGGCACTAGGGCGTTCGCCCAATTCTCAAGCGGAATCGAAGGTATAGTGCACGACACTTCCGGCGCGGTGATCGCCGGTGCAAACATCACCATAACGGACAACCGCCTCGGGGTAACCAGAACCACTCATTCTGGCGAGAACGGCTATTTCCGCATCGACGGGATCGCTGCATCCACTTATACCGTCGAAATCCAAATGCCGAACTTCCAAACTTGGAAACAGGCAGGCCTGACGCTACAGATTCGAGAGATCCGGACCCTTAATCCTGAGCTGAAGGTTGGCGAAGTCTCCACAAACGTGGAAGTTTCAGCCTCGGCGGCGACAGTTGACCTGGTAACGCCGACAACCGGTTCCATCATTTCTAGCGTCACTCTGCAACAAACGCCGTTATCGGGCCAAAATATTTATAGCCTTGCTGCTCTGACTCCGGGTATGACGGGCGGCGGTGTCGTCACAAGCGGCAATGACAATTACACAAATGAATACGCGATCAACCTGAACGCCTCTGGCTTAAGACAGGAGCAGAACGGGTATCAGATCGATGACGCGTTTACCAATACACCCTCACGTGGCGGCGGCACATCGATTTCTCCCAACCCTGAAATTGTTCAGTCGGTAAACGTTCGTACGAACAACTTCGACGCCCAAAAGGGAAGGAATGGAGGCGCCACGGTCGACGTCTATACCGTATCGGGCTCCAACCAGTTCCACGGAACCCTGGATTGGTATTTCACCAACGACACGCTGTTGGCGAAGACTCACTTCCAGACGAAGGTTCCTGTATTTACCCGCAATGAAATGGGTGCCACGATGGGTGGCCCGATTTTCAAGAACAAGCTCTTCTGGTTCGGCGCCATCGACGTACTGCGTGCCAGCAATCCAAACAGCTATACAGCGACTGTGGAAACACAAGACCTGGTGAACTGGGCCAAGACTAACCGTCCAAACACCATAGGCACCAAGATTCTGCAGATGGCGCCTCCGCAGATATACCCGACTTCGGGTCTCGTGCCGTACAGCACCTACATTCTGCCGACAAGTCAGGGCGGCACACCCGGCTACTTTGCCCCCCCGGCTGGCATTCCTGCGACGTTGAATGTCATAGGCACCATTCCTGTAAGCTACAGCGCTCCGAAAAATGGTTACCAATGGAGCTTCCGAGTGGACGATTACATTCGGAATAGCGACCGCCTCTATGTAGACGCCATTCGCACGTACTATTCAGGCCCGGGGGGCGGAACCCGTCCAGCAAGTGTTCAAGGCAACGCTAACAGCTCAGACTTCGTGAACATCAATTGGACGCACACTTTCTCACCTCATTGGCTCAACCAGACCGGATTGAACCTCATCCGGCCATACGGAGCGAACCTGACGCAGGTTGAGACTTCGGGAATTCCGTACGTAAACGTCACAAATCTTGCGGGATTTGGATCATGGGCGCCAGGTAATTTCACACAAAGCACCTATGGCTGGCACGATGTGCTGACTGCTAATGTGCGGACGCATACGCTCAAGTTCGGCGTGGATATGTTCAATGTCCGCGAAGCCGATCACCAGCAAGGCGCATTCACCCGTCCCACATTCAACTTCAACAACCTGCTTGATCTGATCCAGGATGAACCGGTTTCAGAGAATGGATCGAAGGTCAACCTGCAGACTCATCAGCAGGCTCCTTATGATCGATATTATCGTGCTCTGATTCAGGGCTACTTCCTGCAAGATGACTGGAAGATGTCGCGGCGGCTCACGCTCAATCTAGGTGTGCGATACGATTTGATGACGAACTTCTTCAGCATCTATCAGCCGACATTGAGCAAATTTGTACTCGGTAGCGGTTCAACATTGAATGCGCAGGTCACGGCTGGCGTCGCAAAGCTGGCCGGCACCAGCCATGTGCTCGATCACAACATTGGAGGATTTACGCCGCGTGTCGGTTTCTCTTGGGATGTGTTCGGTACGGGCAAAACTGCGGTGCGAGGCGGGTTCGGTGTATTCCAGGATCAGCCACCTTATCTGCACATCACAGACATGACCGCCGGAAACTTGCCGAACTACTTCGGTCCATCTCTTGATGTGCGGTCGGGAGATCCAACTCCTACGTTCTTCCTTTGTACGCCGAACGGCGCGTGGAACATGACCTGTCCGGTAATTGACACAAGCAATGCCACCATCGACCCAACCACTGGAGCTCTCAAAATCAACGGCGTGGTTAAGAAAGCCAGCATGGGTGGTTACGATCCAAACTACAAGATGACTCAGGTATTGGAGTGGTCTTTGAGTGTGCAGCATCAAGTGCAAAGTAACCTTATTGTTGAAGTGAACTATTCCGCGTCAGGTGCGCGGCATTTGCCCGTCTTCAACAGTGACATAAATCGGTATGCGGGTGATTTGATTCAAAACAACAATACCCTCACGCGTTTGAACCCCAATTTTGCTGGAACTGAATATGCCACATCCAACGGCACATCTTCAGGCAACTTCGGTTCATTGTCAGTGATAAGACCATTCACACATGGCTTTGCACTGCGAGGCATCTACACTTACGGGAAGACTCTTGACCAGATCAGCAATTCCGTGTCGCTTTCCGGCGGTTCCGTAACCTCGAATACAAATGTCATTCAATCGGGGAATCTGGGCGCACAGCACGGCCGCGCAGATTTCGACATCCGTCAGCAGTTCACAGCCGATGGAACCTGGGATGTTCCGAACAACTATACGAATGTTGCATTAAAGAACATCCTTGGTGGATGGCAGTTCGGTGGCAAATGGGTTGGGCAAACGGGTCTGCCTTTCACGGTGACCAATAACTCGTCATTCCAGCCGATATGCAACGGCGGAGCGGTGGCTCCTGTAAGCAACCACTGTCCGGCGGGAAGCACGCTGACTGGAAACGCCGGAGGTGATTACAACGCCGATGGCACCAACTACGACGTACCCAATGTGCCGAACTTTGGCAGTCAGCTGAGCGGACAATCGAAGAATCAGTTCCTGAACGGAATTTTTGCGTCATCAGCATTCCCCGCTCCGGGCCTTGGAGTAGAAGGAAGCTTGGGACGCAATACCTATGACCGGCCAGGGTACAAAATCTTCGACTTCTCATTCACCAAGTACTTCAATGCCCCGTGGTTCTTCTCAGAGAAGATGAAGATCGAAGCCAAGGGCGAAGTATTCAACCTGTTCAATCGGACCAACCTCGGCACTGTAACGGGAGACATGTCCAGCAGTACGTTTGGGAAGTCCACCAGCCAGTTACCTCCGCGGAGCATGCAAATGCATCTGCGCGCCAGCTTCTAGCTTGTCTCCAACAAGAGAGGACCGGAGCCCCTTTCCCGGTCCTCTTTCTTTTTCTCGCTGTCTAATCAAAATATGCTGAAGTGGAATTATGATTCGACAGATCTAAGATCATTTTGCCTGTCAGCAAGTGCGATCCCTTCCGCCCGCCCGCAAAGTCGCGAAGCTAATCAATGTAAATTGTGTTCCTATTCCTTCACCGCCCTCATAGGGCATTCCCCTTTTCGCAATCCAATCGCAAGCTCAGATCGACTCTCCCTTTCGCAATCCGAACCTCGATGACAAATCAAGAATCACTGATTTGCTCGGTCAGTTTGCGTAGAACTCAAGAACAATGGCCCTCGCGCGGGCGACGAGTTGTCCAGATGTACGGGGATTCAAGCGCATCTACTTCGAATCCAACGAGGAAAAGAGTGTCCTCTTTGAGTAGAAACCAAAAAACCTCGTGTACTGGGATCAATCCAATCACAAGGGTCGCGTAGGGAACGGATCAGTGCGTACTCGCGGGCGGCTCGACCGACAATCTCCAGTGCAGGCGGTGCTCGAGATTAAGTAGCTCCTACGCACCGCCTGAACTGCTCGACGTTTCCTCGCTATCTGACGCCTACGATTGTGACCACATCTCCATCTGGTCCGGTCCAGGCTTTATCGCCTTCACTTGTCAGCTTCTTGCTCGAGTCGTCCCAATGCAGCCTGGTAATCTTCCCCTGGTTCTTTTCATAGGCATAGGTATTCCCGTCGTCAGAGAACAATGTGAAGTCCGTGTTCGCTCCCGGATACACTCGCACCGAGGCTATGTTCTGCGGCTCTTGCGTGCTTAGAATCGTAGATCCCAGCGGAATGATCGAACCTGCGCGTACAAACAGTGGAATCTTATCGATCGGAGCGGAAGCGGTGATTGTCTGGCCGCCTTTGATCTTCTCGTTCGTCCAGTAGTTGTACCAGTCGCAACCTGCCGGCAGATATACGCTGCGAGAAGTCGCGCCCTGCTCCGAAACGGGAGCCACAAGAATTGCCGAGCCGAACATGTATTCGTCCGGAATATTCGATACCTTAGGATCATTCGGGAAGTCCATGAACAGCGCACGAGTATATGGAGCGCCGGTCAGATAGCTACCATATCCAAGCGAGTAGATGTACGGCATCAACTCGTAGCGTAGCCGCAGATACTTGCTGAGAATACCCTCGGCCTGCTTGCCATATGCCCACACCTCATTGTGCATACGTTCTCCGTGGGCACGCATCACGGGCTGAAAAGTTCCCCACTCAAACCAGCGAACAAACAGCTCGGGATAATCCTCGTAGTTCCCAACGTTGTCCTTTACATCGGATCCATCGATGAGAGGCTTGTGCGGCGCGTGGTAGTCAGCTGGAATCCTCGGCGAAAAGAACCCGGCAATATCAGTGTCCCAATACGGCATGCCACTTGCTGTAAAGTTCAGCCCCGCAGGAATGGAACGCTTCAGCATGTCCCAGGTGGAATAGATGTCGCTCGACCAGAACACCGAACCATTGCGTTGCGCACCCAGGTAAGCCGCTCGGACCAGGCTCATCACTCTGTGACTGTCACCAAAATCGCGACGGAAACCTTCATATACCGATGCTGTGTGGAACAGAGGGTACAGATTGTAGAAGCGCCTTCCCGATCCCACGTAAAAGAAATCGTCGTAAGGATCAATGTCCGGCTCGGTTTCATCTAGCCATATATAGTCAAAACCGTACGGTTTCACGTAACGGTCCCGGATCTTCTCCCACCACCAGTTGGCAGCCTCTGGATTCGTTGTATCAATATTCGGTCCGATCACATCCGCAAATCGGCCCGGATCTGGAGTGCCGTCAGCCCTGCTGATGAGCCAACCCTTCTCCTTCAACATTGGGTAGAACTGCGTGTCCGCTGCATAATGCGGCCATACGCTTAAAAGGGTATCGACCCCCATGGAGTGGAGTTTTCGATTCATGGCTGCCGGATCTGGCCACCGGGCAGGATCCAGATCCATTTCCCCTTGCTTGGTCATGTTCAGGAAGTCCACGACCAGAATGCCGAGCGGCAACTGCCGGTCGCGGTACCCCTTTGCGATGTCGAGCACCTGTTCCTGGGTGGGATAGATCGCCTTGCTCTGAATATACCCGTACGCGCTTTTCGGCAACATGTGCGCGATTCCGGTGAGCTGCCGATATCCGCGGTAAATATCGTCGACCTTTTCGCCTGAAATGATGAAGAAGGAAACGCGATCTCCCACATCTGATGACCACGCGTTTTGCTGGTTGAAACCAAGACTTACGGTGGTCTTGGATGGGTTGTCCCAAATGAGACCGTAACCGCGGCTCGATACCATGAACGGGACGCAGACATTCTCTCCACCAATCCCGTCGTAGTCGTGCCAGCAATCGATTCTATGGTTGCGCAGATCCAGAGCGCCCTGCTGCTGCTGGCCGAGTCCATAGTAGTGTTCACCGTTGGGTGAATCGAAGATTGCGGATACTCGATAGCCTGGCTCATCTGTCTTTTTAATATTGGCCGTGGCGGGCTGGGCGCGGTTTGGCGTCATAAACCAGCGCGCCAGCTTCAACAAAGGCTTTCCGTCTGCCGTAGTTATTGTCATCGCGTCGTCGTGTGTTGCGAATCGCGTGGTGCCGGTGTTTCCCGGCGGGAAGTAGTGATCTCGCAATGATTGGTTTATGGCGTCCAATGGCATCGCCGATGGTGTAGGAAAGTTCTCCGGAGCAATTCGAATCATCATCTTGGCCGATCGAACTAGATCAAATCCTTCAGAGTCCTGGCTGCGCGTCCAACCCGCTGCGGAAGGTGTTCCGACGAATCCGTATCCCGGGGCTGCGAGTGCGACCTCCCGGGACGGGCTCATGGTGATGCGCATGATACCGGGACCATAGGGTTCCAGAACGATGGTCCGGTTATCCCGGGCAAGCACGAATTTGCCCCTCCCATCCTGACCATGGCAGATTGCCGCGCCCACAGATACCGCCAGCAACGCTGTCCAAAAAGCTGAAGGCTTGAAGAATTTCCAGTACCAAGAAAGTCGTTTCAGATTTAGCTCCATTTTGCCTAAGGGCCTTTCCCTCAGCTATTCAGGCCGAGACTCACTTTTGGGCCGCGCAGGACCGCATGCAAATTCGCATATTCGCCTGTGCCGCGCACACGAGCAATTTGTCCCTCGATAACTTCTGCCGTACCTTAACCTTTTCAAGGGAGGCGGGGAAAGTAACTAACAGTGGCTTACCGTATGCCGACCACGCGATTGATCGGAATCGAACAAACGCCGGCAATCGGAGCGCGCCGCGCCGGCTATTGTGAAAAGTGATAGACTTCTCGCGAAACAGGGACGCAGGGGTGCCCACACCGAAGCACCTTTGAAGTTCAACCGAAATAAGCCCTCTGAATTGGGCTGGATGAGATGAGTTGTTACACTTTCATCCCTTACGCACTACGCGTGCTTGCTGAAACACTGCTTCGATGAACTACGATTTGGAGGCAATCTCATGGGCGTCGAAACAGAGGTTAATGCAGCCTCTGAGAAATCAAATAAGGTTCAAGGAGCCGATGCTCAATTCCGCGCGAGCATCATTCAAGAGCTCGATCGGGTGCTCGCCAGTCGGTTCTTCAAAAACAGTCAGCGAAGTCGCCAGTTCCTTGAATACATCGTGAACTGCAAGCTCGATGGCCGAGCGGATGACCTGAAAGAAAGAACCATCGGAACCGAGGTATTTCATCGGCCGCCGGATTATTCCACCGGCGAAGATCCCGTGGTGCGCGTACAGGCCGGCGAGGTTCGTCGCCGCCTTGAGCAGTTCTATCAGAGTGATGACGGGCAGCCAGCCGTTCGCATTGAGTTGACCACGGGGTCCTATGCTCCCCATTTTCATCCTCGTGCTCCGCATGTGACCGCTCAACCGGAAACTCCAAGCCCCACGCAGACGAGATCAACCCAAATGTTGCGGAAACGCACAGCCGTATTCCTCGGGTTGATCTGCCTCATTGCAGCAATTTTGGCAGTTTCTTGGTGGGCCAGGGCTCACGAAGAGAACCAACGTATTTCGGTAACAAATCAATTCTGGGGGCCTGCCCTCGCCAGTCAACAACCCGTCCTGCTCTGCTTGGCCAAGCCGGTCTTCTACCGGCCGAGCCTGGAGTTGTATCGCGCCTACTCCAACTCTCATCCTGGTACGTTCCAAACAGAAGTCGAGCGATCAAACCGGGCGCTTCCTCTCGATCCGAAAACGAAGATCGATTGGGGCCAGCTATCTCCATATCCGGATTACGGGGTAGCTGTTGGTGATGTTGAGGCCGTCGTCAAGGTTTCCGGCCTGTTGGGCAGCCTTGCCAAGCCAATCCAAATAAGAATTGGCGACCGCTATACAGTTGAGGATTTACGCAGTTCCCCCTCTGCGCTCATTGGCGCTTTCAATAACAAATGGACAATGCAGATTACACACGGCCTCTACTTCGAATTTGTGGAAAGTGCTGACGGCGCACTGTCGATTCACGAGAACTCCCCAGGCGGGCAAGTATGGCAAGTCGTATATGGCAAATCGAATGAGATGAAAAGAGATTTCGCACTCGTGGCTCGCCTGCTCGATTCGAACAACGGTCAATTCACAATCGTAGCCGCAGGTATCACAGGCAGCGGGACGCAAGCAGCCGGCGAGTTTGTATCAAAACCCGAAATTCTTGAGAAGGCCCTGAAATCCGTGCCAGCCGGATGGCAAAACAAGAATGTTGAGTTTGTGCTTCAGACCGATCTCACAGACTCGGTTGCTGGCCCTCCAACTGTTCTGGCCTATCACACATGGTGACGGTGTGAATTCGGAGGGAGACCGGCTCCATCCCGCTCCCGGAAACACTCCCGCGCTTTTGATCGGCTCACCAAGATTGAAGACTCTAATCGTCTACCTACGCGGAATGGAGTGCCCGGCAAATTCTGTACCAGTTTGGTTGAGCGAAACTCGAATAGAAGGGGCGACGTATGGGCAAGGCGAAGAAGCATACCCCAGAGCAGATCGTGAATATTCTGCGGCAGATTGAAGTAGCCAACGCGAACGGCAAGACGCAGCCGGTGGCATGCCGCGAGGCCGGCATCACTGAACAGACTTTCTACCGTTGGCGCAAGGAGTATGGCGGGCAGGTCGAGCGGGTCTTCATAAGTTCGATACGCTCCTGCCCTCTCAAGTTCGTCCTGACCGTAACCGCCGGACGCCAACCCTACACCCAGCGCGCGGGCGCGTCGTGCGGCAAGCAAATC